>JAESFN010000047.1_pt1 | contig 460842 bp, 361 predicted proteins | sample 9269411 | NCBI WGS metagenome assembly JAESFN01 (sample SAMN14505399, study PRJNA617100) | algae metagenome | isolation source: Iphinoe sp. HA4291-MV1 and co-occurring heterotrophs from trail next to... | place: USA: Maunawili Falls, Hawaii | collected 2009-07-25
TCATCGCCGGCTGACTTCCACACCATGGTACTGATATTGCCATTGTATTGATTAGCACCATCCGCACAGGAACCAGGTGTAGCGGTACACTTATTATACCCCAGCTCAAAAGCAAAATAATTGGGTGCATACCCCGCTCCGCCCTTATCCTGCAGGTAGGGGCGGTTAACGCCCAATAGCCAGCCACGGATATTGTAATCGTAAACCAAAGAGTCCAGTGGTGTGCCGCCGGGGCCGCCCGTGGGTGATAGTCTTTTTTTCTTCAGTTGTCCCAGTGCATCGTATTGCAGCTCGGCCAGTGTTTTAAAGCTGCTCATGGCATTGCTGTTGACGGTTGTATTACTCACCTTCTTTTCGGTCTTTATGGGCCTTCCCAGGTCATCATACGTGATCTGGGTAACGGTGACGGTGGTCTGGGCATTGGCGCCTGCTTTCTCAGTTTTATTGATCAGCAGCAGGGGCTGGCCTATAAAACTGTATTGGGTGGTTTGCACATCCGTACCGCCAGTGGCATTGGTGGACTGTACCTGGATGATGCGGCCCATCTCGTCATAAATGTTGACGCTGTACAAATACATAGCGGTGCCCAATACCTTGGTGCGGCTGCCGGTGACCAGGGTTTTGATCTTCGGACTTTGTATAGTGGCATTCTGAGGATAGGGATACACCTCATCGGAAGGGGTTTGCAGGTAGCTGTCGTAGGTGGTTACCCGGGTAGCGCTTAAAGGGTTGCCATAGCTGCTGCGCCAGTTGTAGTTGCTGTAAAAGGTATTGGAGAGTTCCTCATAAGTCTGCCCTGCCAGGTTGGGATAAGCAATGCTATTGTACGCGGCGGTATAGTGGGTGCCAATGCTGCTGTTGTTATTCCAGAGTCCCGTTGCAATGGGCCGGTTAATGTCATCGTATTGGGTGTACAGCCATTTTACCGGGCTGCCGCTGCGCATATTGGCATCCTGCAGCAGTACCAGGCGGTCGCGGCCATCGTATACCATGTACACCTCACTGGCGCCAGGCAACTTCTGGATGATCCGGCGGCGTTTGCCATCGTACTCATACCGGAAGCATTGCTCATTGAGGATCACGCTGTTGTTCCAGGTAGGGTTCCAGCCATTGGCTTGTAACAACTCTACACCCCGGGGCTGTATTACACAACGCAACAATCCATACACATCATATACATAGTAAGTACAAAGCCAGCCGGTGTAACCCTTGCCGGCGCCCGTATCAGCGGCAGCGGTGTTCTGTACTTTTTTGAGCACTACCTGGCCCTCACGGTTGACGAAAGTAATTACCTGCTTACCGTTCTCATCTGTTATTGAATGTTTGTTGAGCTCCCCGGCCTGGTTCAGGTTGTCGCAATTGTAGGTGCCAAAACTACCCGGACTGCCGCCAATGGTTACTGTCCACCTGCGTACACTGTCGGCCGTGGTATTGATAAAATATTGGTAGCCGGTGCCCTTACCGTCATGCACCCAGTTATCACCCGCCCCATAGGAGCGGGCCGGGCGATTTAAGGGAGAAGGTTCGTATTCAGTTTTGCCATAGTAGTAGGTCTCGCCCTGGCCATAGATGGGGCTTGTGGGATTGCCATTGCTGTAAAACCAGTTTTGTTGTTGGAAGGGATTAACCTTGAACATTCCGTCGTTTAGGGAGGTATTGCCGCCGAAATTATTGGCGGCAAAGGGCAGGTATTGACGTTGTATTCTGCCCCAGTCATCGTATACAATGGTTTGTACCAGGTCGGAGGCTGTACCACCGGTGGGGAAAGAACCCTGCTTGGTTACGGTTTGAATGGGTCTTCCAAAACCATCGAAATACTGGGTGGTCATGCGGGAATGCTGCAGGGGGCTATTGACGTTAAAGTTGGCGTCGGAAGTATCTGGCTTCACGGCCATCCAGCTGCGGATGTAATTTTGGGAAGGGGCTGCATAAGCCGGTGGGGTTACTACCGTGGGGTCTTGAGCATGGATTGCGAGACCCGATAACAAAAAGGAGGCAATGAGGACATAACAAATGCGCATAAGCAGGTTGGCTTAAGTGATAAAAAACGACCTGGCTGCCTGTGGCAGCAGGGAACAGCGCATGTTGATCTCAATGGATAGCCAGCGGGAATGCGGTCACTTCTGTTTTTATCACTACGCGAGAGAGTCGGAGTATCGCATGGCAAGAGAGCCGCCATATGATACACAATAATAAGTCCTTTGCTGAACATAACCAACAGGCAAACATGTTTTAACCATTCTACGCATACTTTAACCGCTGTAGCTATAAAAGGCACGGGTAATAATTGGGATCATGCTGTACGGAGAAAAAGCGCGGCAGAGAAAAAGCAGGGAGAGCAGTTGCCGGTACAAGGTTAACAAGATTTGAACGTAAGCACAAGTACCCAGGTCCGAAGATTTAAAAATACTACTGGTTGCAGCAATGGCAGCCCCCTACCCCGTCTTCACCACCATCATCGCCTGGTACCGTGGACCGGCAGCAAGTGGAACACTCAGTTTGCTGCCAATATACAACAACACCATCCAGGACCGGTTTTTGGCAGGCAGGATCAGCGAGAGTTGACAGCTAAGATCCCCTTTTTCCTTATATAAGTAAGTCCTTGACTCATCCGTTTCTATCTTGATGCCCCGCTCCTTGGCAGGATCACCATACAGCAGGATAGCATGCAACTGGTAACTGGCAGCTTTGGAGCCCGGAGAGTGTACATTAAGGTTGCCCACCCCAATATCCAATAGCAGGCTCCCCCGTGCAATCGTCGGATAAACACGCCCTGTAAATAACTTATAGATCGGATAATCTTCCTGGAACTGTATCTTGTTCATATAACGGAAATCCATTTTACCATCTTCCAGGTAAGCCTTTTTAAAAGCACCAGCGATCCGGGTGGTAGTAATACCCAGCTCCATGCGTTGCGTGAACACCGATAGCAGCGACATCATTTGCCTGGCTGCCCTGTTTGTTTTGGCTGTTATAGCGGCACTACGTTGCAGCACTTCATTCAGAACCGCAGGTTTTACCGTGCCCCGCTTTTTTCGCCAGTAATAACGGTATTTGCTGCGTATCAATACATATTTGTCAGGGTCTGGACAGGGAGGGATTGTAGAATTGAACTTTCTTTTTTTCGCCATGAATGATAAATTTTGGTTACTACTACGAGTACCTGCGCCCAAAATTCCACACCTTACAATATACAAAATAGTCAAAATATGTCAAAAACATATAGAGCACTTATAGAGCTGCTATAGAGCAATTATAGAGGAGCTATAGAGACTGCCCTCCGGCCTCTATAGTAGGAATATACGGAGATAATAGGCAGGTAATAGTAGTACCATGTATCCTTCCCTTCTACCTGGTACATCCTTCAAAAAGAACAGGCCCTCCGGAGAGAGCCTGTCTTTGTTCTAGCTATAAAATAACTAACTGCTGCCTTGGTTGTTCAAATTCCTCCTCCAAGCAAAGGCATTGCCGATTCTCGACTGCCGATTGCCGATGATTGCCGACTCCTACAACGCATACCGCTTCATACTGATCACTGCACTCTTCGCCGTATTGTTGATGGAATTCACGTAGATATAAGCGCGGTACTTCTTGTCAGCTGTTTCCACCCACACCCCTGCTTCCGCTTTCAGGTTCACTGCAAAATTGGGCGCATTGGAAATATCCAGCTCCTGGAAGTCACGGTCGTCAATGTAAATACCAAACTGCAGGAAGGCCAGGTCATAATCCTGTAAGCTGAATACCCTTTGTATTTTGGTATTCCTGTTCACGCCCGTAGGCAGGGTAATATCCGGCAGGTACTGCGGATCGGCGGCAGGCGCTACCAGCGCATGCGTAAAGGTACTGGTGGTATAAGTGCGATACAGGTATACCAGGTCGATCTTATTGGCTTTGGCTGCCGCATCTACATCATTGTATACCGCCATGTCTTCAATAGATATATAGGCATTGGCTGCATTGGTTACCGTGATCAGCCGCTTCATATCCATTTTGGATACATTGTAAGGTCCCAATTTATACGTTGCTGTTTCACCATTGCTACTCCTGGCCCGGAAAGTGAAAGAAACCGTTTTGCCGCGGGCCGCTTCCGGCACGATATACGTATAACGCAGTGCAGCGGCAGAAGTATCCTTGGTAAAAGTAACCGTTGTTTTTTCTTTCGCCGTTACAGAGGGATCACCAATTTGTACACCAATATCTACCCCCGTATTATTGGTATAATACGACCGGTGCTCCAGGAAAGTACCCGTACCACCCTCAATAGATGCTTCTACTTCGGCCGAAACCAGTTTGCCTTTGGAAGGCAGGATACCCATGGCATAAACAAACTCAATCGTATCATTTACAATATTGGGGCCCAATGAACGCTTCATCGCATCATTCTGCAATCCATCTTTGGCAGTGGGTAGCTCATAATCCTTTTTCTCACAACTTGTGATCACCACCAGCAGCATGGCCAGCAGTGCAACAGGATGAATATATCGGAAGACTTGTTTCATGATTGCTGATTTAATAATAATGAATAATTAGCGCGGCTGCACCGTCACCAACACTTTATAAGGTTTCCTGATCTGCCGGTTGCCCGATACCACCGTATACACCCGTGGATTGGCCAGGTCCGAAAAGTCAGTCCGGCCCGTGATCTTGGGGTCCAGCTTGCAATCCTGCGCCAGGGTAAACTGGGGATACAAATTCTTCAGGTCCGTTCCAAACATCACGGTTACCGAGATCGTTTGCGCGGTGGTATCAATCGTTGCCGCCTTTGTTCTTACCGTTACATAATCAGTTCCCAGCAATTCAAAATTGCTCACGAAACATTCGGCCCGGCTGGTGATCAGCAAGCCATCCTCATCAATCGGATTATCCTTCTTACAAGCGACTCCTGCAAGAGCTACCAGTAAAAGCGTATATATGATATTCTTTGATTTCATTGTCTTACATTTTCAAATTAACTAATTGTCAAACCTTGCCCATCAAACGCATTTTCAAATCCTCAAATTCTCCCATTCTCAAATTACCTCCATGGTATATTCTGCGTTAAATTAGGATTGATGTCACGCTCGGATGGAGGTATCCGGAAGATATAATTCTGCTGATACGTTCTGTCAGCCGCATTCTGGTAAAACCGCTCCCTGTCCGCTCCCCAGGTATCACGCCTCCACACACCAGCCGTTCCGGGTGCACCCCAGATCTTTTCAATGGCTCTCCAGCGACGGATATCAAACGAACGTTGTCCTTCTCCGATCAACTCTACAATACGCTCCTGTTCAATAGCACTGAAGAAGGCATCCTTAGTACCCGTTTTGGCTGCAGTCAGTGCGGGCAGGTTACCCCGGCGCCGTACCTTGTTCACCAGGTCAATTGCATCTGCCTGTGGTCCACCCACTTCATTGGTAGCTTCGGCATACATCAGGTACACATCAGCCAGCCGTATTACCGGCCAGGCAAAATCGCCATCACTGCGGCCCTGACCGGCATAATTGCGCACAAACTTGCGGAAGGCATAACCCGAGTTCACCCCATCCGTATTGTAGGTAATGTAATTAACCCCATTCAACGTAATATTAGCACCCCAGGTTTGATAGATAAAGGGACACATACCTGTTGTTTGCAGCGAAATAATCCCCATACTCATTTCATAATCCCACTGTATCGTCGCTTTCATGCGGTAATCCCGGTTGGCATAACTGGCAGGGTTTACGGCCGAGTTCACCGTTGTACGGGCATTGGCATTCGTAGTAGGGTTCAATCCCACCAGTTTGGGGGCAAAATCACCCGTTGTAAGCAACTGGTAACGGTCCGCAATCTCAAACCTGGGCGATACCCACAATTGAGAACCTTCATGAGAACGGCCGGCAAAATCGCGCATCAACTCTTCCCCCTGGTTCGTACTGTTGCCCCCATGCGTAAACACGAACAGCATTTCAGGATTACCATTCGCCTTAGGGGTAAACAGGTGATAATAATTAGGCAATGAATCAGCCCTTCCCAAACCACTGATAAGGCCAGGATCACCACTCTGGTATAAGGCGAGACCATAATCATTGATCACCGATTTAAAATCGGCCGCAGCAGCCGTGAAAGCAGCATTGGAAGCAGAGATATCCTGCGTAAACCCTTCCAGCTCGGGCCAGCCATTCTTTTTCCACGAAGCCCAGTACAATTGTACCTTACCCCGCAGCGCCAGCGTAGCAGGTTTAGAGATACGGCCCAGTGCAGCAGGTTTCACAGGTAATTTGTCAAGCGCCAGATTCAGGTCGTTAAGGATCGAATCTTTCACCTGGCCAATAGGGAGCCTGGCCATTTTGAGCATTTCAGCATTGGCTTCAGTAGCTATACTACTCGCCATTTTGGTGAAATAAGGAACATCACCCCACATGCTGATCAATTTAAAATACGACAAGCCACGCAGCACACGCGCTTCCGCAATGATCAGGTCCAGCGTTTCCCGGTTACCAATACCGGAAGCAATCATCGTATTCACATTATCGATCACATAATTGGCCCGGCTCACAGCCCCATACAGGTAGCGGTACATTTTATCAAAACTGCTGGCATAACCCGAGGGACCATAGTTACCGCCGTTGTAGGCGTCACCCAGTCTTAGGTTACCGCTGATGGTACTGGTACCACGGGCACGTACATAATCCCCTTGCCCGTCAAAATAGTAATCCCGGTCAAAACAAGGCCGCGTAGAAGCATAAGCCCCCATCAGCGCCGTCATGGCATCACCATCTGTTTGCCAGAACTCTGCTGCCAGCATTTCCGTGGTGGGGTCCTGGTTCAACAGGTCTTTCCGGCAGGATGATAATAATAAGCTACCAGAAAGTATAAGTATTGTAGATAGAATTAAAGTTGTCTTTTTCATATTGCAGCAATTTAGAAACCCAGTTGAACTGACAATGAATAGGATTTTACAAGCGGATACATATTGTTGGCTGCTCCCATTTTTTCGGGATCAAGCCCCCGGTAATTCGTCACCGTAGCCAGGTTCTCAGCTGAACCCGCAATCCGCAAACTGTTGACATGCATCTTGCGCAGCAATGAACCAGGTACAGAGTAACCTACTTGTACATTCTTCAACCGCATGAAATTCATATTGTCCAACCAGAAAGTAGTTTCGGCCCGGTTATTACTACTGCCACCCAGGCGGGGCCATGCCCCCTGACGGTTGTCCAGCGACCATGGATTGGTCCAGTGGTCCCAGGTAGCCGCATAACGCGAAGCACTGAAATTGGTATTGTTAAAAGCATTCAGCCAAAAGTCTTTCCTGCCTGCTGAAGCCTGCAATAAAAATGATACATCAAAACCTTTCCAGGTAATATATCCATTCAGCGCCGCAAACGTGGAGGGCCTGTCACGCTGACTATTGGGATCCGCCTTCATATCATTACCATCTATCCGTCCGTCGCCATTCAGGTCCTTGCGCAAAATATCTCCTGGCTGTGCACCCTGCGGTGTGGCATTGTAGATATCCTGCCAGGTTTGTGCAATACCCATATCTTCATACGTATACACAAAATGATAAGGCATATCCAGGAATACCCAGCCCCTGGTAAGGAACTCATTCCATTTTTCCAGGTTCGTCCTATTGTAAGAAGCATTCAAGCTAAGGCCATAACCAATATCCCCCACTTTGTCTCTCCAGGACAGCGTAGCTTCTATACCCCGGTTGCGCAGGTCGCCAATATTCCTGCGTGGTGCATTAAAGGCTCCATCCAGCATAATAGACAGCTCCGAAGGGCGGTTCATACCCGTGGTCAAGCGGTCATAATAATCCAGCTCCGCTGTTAAACGGTTATCCAGGAAACCAAGCTCCAGTCCCACGTTCAGTACCGTAGTCTCTTCCCAGGTAAGGTCCTTGTTCAACAATTTGCTATTTACCAACCCACGTACAATATCACTGCCCAGCATATAAGGATTGCCGGCCAAAGTTGATTGTTGCTCATATCGCCCTACCCCACTGTTATTACCCAGCGTTCCATAAGATACCCGCAGTTTACCATTGCTCAGGAAACTGCCCGTCAGCTTATTCATGAAATCTTCTTCCGTAAAGCGCCAGCCCAATGCTACAGAGGGGAAGAAACCATACTGGCTGCCCGGCAGGAACTTGGACGATCCATCCACCCTGAAATTGGCTTCCAGCAGGTATTTATTAAAGGCCGTATAATTTACGCGCCCGATATAAGAACGCAATCCCTCCGTATTGGAATTACCGCCCGTGCTTTGGATATTGGTCAGTGCCGCATCTATCTCCCGCAGCCCCGGATTCAAGCGGTCATTACGCGAAGCACCCTGGAAACGGTTGTACCAGTATTCTTCACTGTATACAAATAAACCGCTGATATCATGATCCGTGCCAATAGTAGTATGATAGTTCAACCGGCCATTCAACATCGTCTTATAACCGGTAAACGTATTGTTGACGATCGGCGCATTTGGACCTACATATACCCGGCTGCCAAAACTATTGGTTTGGAAGTTAAAGGCCTGGTTGGGCGTATTGGCCTGCCAGCTGAACTGGTTGTAATAGTTCAGTGCATAGTCAACCGTAGCTGTCAACCCTTTAATAGGCGTCCAATCCCAATACATCATCACATTTGCTTCCTGCCGGTTCTGACGGTTCAGCATATTCTGGTAAACCGTATAGGGGTTATAAGCCTGCGGATCTTCACCATAAGCCATCACACCTCCAAACTTATTGGAAACAGGATCATAAGGCGTAATACCTGCAATGGCATACTGCATATCATTACCCGCTGTATTCAATGGATCAGAATCTGTAAACCCTTCCTCCAATGCATACACCAGGTTGCTCCAGTTGCCATTGAACTTAACGCCCGTATTCATATTGCTTTTCACCTTGTAATCAAAGTTGAAACGGGCATTGTATTGCTTGTAATTGTTGTTGATCTGGAGGCCTTTTTCATCGCGCATACCTACCGACACAAAGAAGTTCGATTTATCGCCACCACCAGAGGCCGACAGGTTATAGTTTTGGAAAGCCCCATCCTGCGTAATTACATCAAACCAGTCAGTATTGGGATAACGCAGCGGGTCGATCATGCCGAGTGCCATCCATTGGTCAATCGTACCCAGCTTGAACAGCTGGTTGCCCGGCAATGAATTCACCGCTGTTCTTTGCCTTTGCAGTTGCAATGCCCTGGGATAGTCCGCCATAAAATCATAAGCCTTTACCGGCTTATTCAATGCCATATTGCTCGTGAAATTGATCTGGGTCTTTTTAGCGCCCTTGCCCGATTTGGTGGTGATCAGGATCACCCCATTGGCAGCCCGTGATCCATATACCGAAGCCGAAGTGGCATCCTTCAGCACCGAGATGCTTTCAATGTCATTTACATTCACCCGGTTGATGTCTACATCCGGCATACCATCCACAACTACCAGTGGACTGGCATTGTTTACCGTACCCAAACCGCGAATCAACAGTTCGGCGCCATTACGGCCCGCCATACCCGTGGATTGCGTAGCGGCCAATCCCGGTACCAAACCACTCAGTCCCGCTGATACGTTGGGAACCGCCCGGCCCAGGGTTTTCTCATCAACAGTCACCGTAGATACTGCGCCTACCAGGTTCACTTTTTTCTGGCGGCCATAACCTACTACCACCACATCCGTCATGGAAGTGACCCGTTGTTTCAGCACTACTGCATACTCACTGCGCTCACTCACCGTTATTTCAAACGACTCATGATTGGCAGATGAGAAGGTGAGCATAGCCCCTTGTGCAACCTGAAGGGTAAATTCACCTTTACTGTCCGTTGTAGTTCCCTTGTTTGCACCCTTTACAATAACAGAGATATCAGGCAGCCCATTGCCCAATTCATCTTTTACCGTACCTGAAATCGTTTTCAGTTGTGCTTGTGAAAAAACAGGAAATAATAATAAAACCAAAAGCAATTGGATAAGGGACAAAGGGATCTTTGTCCGCAGATGGAGAGTCTGTGGCATAAGCAATCAGTTTATTTGTTAGAATATAGCTGACTCAAACTTGATAAAAAAAGCTGGAATCGTTTTCAGAAAAAGACTATTTATTTACTGAAACGTTTTCGGATACAGCTCCGGAAACGTTTCCGCTCAGGCCCTTAGCTAAAAAACAAACCCCTGGCAGAAATGCCAGGGGTTTGCCTTCCCTTATCAACCTATCAACTTTCCAACTTTTCAACCTAATTCAGCTTCATCATAAATGCCAATGAATAAAACGGCGGCCTGTTTTCATGCGGCTGATTACCACCATCATTGTTAATGCCATGCCCGTGGTTTTGCACCTGTACTTCCGGTAAACCGCGTGTGGTTAACAGGTTGGGGCGGTTGCCATTGGGATCTTCTACCCCGTTATTATACATCAACCCCTTACTCACCCCCTTGCTTTTGTAATATACACCATGATAATTGAGAAAAGGTGCACTACCACCAGTTCCACCGCCATGGTTGTGGGAAGGCATTTGGTCCCTGGTCAGCGTTACCGCGGCTGCTCCTCCGGTTGTTCCGATGGGGTAATTACCTCCAGCAGCAATAATGAACCGGTCTCTCAGATCGGGTGTACCATTATAACCATTACACATCTGCCAGCCCTGGTACAAAGTGCCATCCAGCCCCGTACCGTTTATGTTGAACCATTTCAGGTCGCCTGAGTACATGACGATACCACCCGGGGGAACAATACCGATACCACTGATAACCCCCTTTACCTGTAGATCACGGTTGACCGTAGCATAATTGAATACCACATCCGGCGTTACCACCTTTACCACGATCGTCTGGTACAGGTACAAGGTTTGCGGATCGCCCAGGGAATCTTTCAGGAGGGAGCTTTGCTGCGTAGCCTGTAATACGAATACCGTATCCTCTTTCAATGGCGGTGTTTGCCAGCTGGTATTGCCTTGTAAAGGTATGGGCGCGTGCTGGTTATAAAAGATCGTATATTGATTATCACTACCCTCCCAGTTCAGGATCACCGGTGTATTGTAATTGGCTTCGGGAGCGATTATACCAGTACCATCTGCACTGGTAGCCCTGAAATTCCTTACATAGAATTGTTCATACTCCGCTTTATGCAACTTGATGAAAGAATTCTTCTGCGTATAGGTCACCCCATCAGTGCCGGAGAACTCAATGAGCTGGATTGTAAAAGCACCTGCTACATCGTTCACTACAAAATCATCGATCGTAATGGTAATGCCATAATTAATGAGCTCATTACCTGCAACTACACTCAATACAAAGGCCGCCATATCGTCCGGCAGGTCCAGGTCTCTCGCATTGCCCAGCCCCACCTTCCATTTGATCGATGGGTTAATGCCAATATTGGACGTATCGAGTGGATTTACCGTAAGACTACCCTCATCCGTTCCATAAGGAATACCCAATACAATACGGTTACAATACACCGTTGTTTTGGGTATGGGGATCGTGATAATTATTTTACCATGAGCTGGGAATATCTGCAACGGCGCGGGGTCCGTTGTGGGCAGATATGTTAATAAAGTTTGGTCGATCGCTTCCTGGATTTGCATAACTAAGGTTTTAAATTGATGAATAGACTGGTTTACTATTAATGCTCATAAATAGCAACAGCCCCCGGTTACTACCGGAGGCTTGCCAAATGATCTATTAAAGTCTCGTTGACTCTATTGCTTGTTACCTAAATCTCCCTATGCCTTCCTTATCAACTTTTCACCTTTTCAAACTACCAAGCATTCTCAATCCGCTAAATCTATATCATCTTCAAAATCTGCGTTTCAATCAGCGAAATCTGCGATTCAATGCAGCTTCATAATAAACGCCAGTGCATAATACGGCGGCCTGTTTTCGTGTGCCTGCCCGCCTCCATCAATACCAATTACATGTCCATGGTTCTGTACCTGTACTTCCGGCAAGCCACGCGTGGTCAACAGGTTGGGGCGATTTCCATTGGGGTCTGCAATGCCATTATTGTACATCAACCCCTTGCTCACCCCCTGGCTATTATAATACACCCCACAATAATTGAGAAAGGGAGCTGTGCCACCAGTAGCACCACCATGGTTGTGTGTGGGCATTTGATCCTTCGTCAGTGTTACAGATGCCGCACCACCGGTTGCGCCGATCGTATAAGCGCCTCCGGCACCTACAATGAACCGGTCTCTCAGGTCTGGCGTTCCGTTATATTTATTGCAGATCTGCCAGCCCTGGTACATGGTACCCGCAAGCCCCGTACCATTACTATCAAATCCTTTCAGATCACCTGAGTACATGATAATACCGCCGGGAGGTACAATGCCAATACCACTGATAACGCCCTTTACCTGCAGATCGTGATTAACAGTAGCCGAATTGAACACCACATCAGGCGTGGCCACTTTTACAACAATACTTTGGTACAGGTACAAGGTTTGCGGATCGCCCAATGCATCTTTCGCAAGCGCACTTTGCTGCGTAGCCTGCAATATGAATACCGTATCCTCTTTCAAAGGGGGCGACTGCCAACTGGTATTACCTTGTAAAGGGATGGGGGTATTCTGGTTATAAGTGAGGGTGTATTGGTTATCACTACCCTCCCAATTCAGGATCACGGCCGTATTGTAATTGGCTTCGGCTACCGCTATGCCACTGCCATCGGGCCTGGTAGCCCTGAAATTCTTCACATAGAATTGGTCATAGTCCGTTTTACGCAACTTGATGAAGGAATTCTTTTGCGAATACTTCACGCCGTCCGTTCCTGAATTTTCAATGAGCTGGATCAAAAAATCACCCGGCACCTCATTCACCACAAAATCATCAATGGTAATCGTAATCCCATAATTAATAAGCTCATTACCTGATCCAATCGTGCTCAATACAAAAGCCGTTACATCTGCCGGCAGGTCCAGGTCCTTTGCATTTCCCAACCCTACCTGCCATTTGGCCGAAGGGTTGACCCCTATATTAGAAGTATCGAGTGGATTCACCGTGAGACTGCCCTCATCTGTGCCATAAGGAACGCCCAATACAATCTTGTTACAATAAACAGGCGTTTTCGGTATGGGAATGGTGATAATTATTTTACCATGAGCAGGAGAAGTCTGTAATGGTGCGGGATCTGTAGTAGGGATATACGTTAATAAAGTAGGGTCGGCCACTTCAAGGATTTCCATAATTAAGGGTTTTAATTGTTGAATAGAATGATTTACGATTATTGTTCCGGGCTATCATCAGCAGGTTTTAACACCATCCAGCCGTCACGAAGGGAAGAAGCCACTGTAGAAAGCCGGGCGCTTTGATCTCCTCCCGTGAGGGTGTAATTGTTCCAGTCCTTGCCATTCACATCCTGCTCAATCCAGCTCCAGCCTTGCCTGCTGGCGGCCGGCGGTGGATAGTTGATGCCTGCCGTTACCGGCGCCCCATTCATTGTTTGTTGCCCGGCAGCAGCTACCTCAGTGAGTACTGGTCCTGCACGGAAGGTCATGATCATTTCCCCCATGGCATCCGCCAGGAAATGATCGGGCAGCCCAAGCGTCGTAATAGGCAGTATACCCGTCACGGCATGTACCGCCGCCCGGGGGTCTATCAGCATCGACAGGTAAGCCTTGCTGTTACTCGAAAGGTCCAGTTGAATAAAATTGGACTTATTGATTGGTTGTAAATATCCAGCTGTAACATTGGGATTATTACCTCCGGGCTCCTGCGCATAATAAAATCCACTATACGCATCCTTGCCCTGCCCCTTGTAATACCCGATCAATCCGTCATTGCTCAATGCCTGGTTACCTACCTTGATGGGGAAATTATCTTTTACAAAGGGCGGCGCACTGGTATCGAAAGTTTTCTCCCAGGAGGGATCACGCAACGGTCCGCCATAGAGTTCAAAGGCCAGTGAACTGCGCACCAGCGCCAGTGGCCGGCCTATCAATACCGAAAAATATTCATCATGCCTGCCGCCCAGCGGATCAGTCGTCCATAAAGTACTGTCAATAACCGCCATGAAATCCGTGAAGACCGCAGGCCCCTGTGCTTTCAACGATTGGAACATCCATCCCAGCTGTGGCCAGCCAGCCACCAGGTCATCAATCGTTGCGGCGGGGCTATGGGGCGAAGACCAGAAATCAAGCTCATCCACATTGTCAACATTTACCGTTACCCGCAATTCACCCAGCGCTACTCCTTCAGGCGTATAGGCCATCAGCCCCTGGTCTATATGGTTGGGCAATAACCAGGCACAAACCGGGTTAGCACCGGCAGCCGTATTAATAGTAAGTGCATCGTTCTTTGCATCCAGGAAATCAAAGTTCAGCCGTGCAGGCTGCAGCAGCCTTGGCAATAACTGTACAAAGCGAAATGTATTCTTTTGTTCCACAAAATGCACCGGTACCAATCCCTCCGAAATAATGGGCCTGAAATTATCACTGCTCGTGGGGCCTGCATTTTCCTGATCTTCCACAATTTCAAGCGCCTGCCCAAACTGGTCAAACAACTTCAATTGTTTGATCACAAACTGGCCACTGCGTACCCCATCAAAGGGGATCACACTCGAGGGGGCTGGTACAGAAGAATAGCCGTCCTGTATAAGGTTGGCGATATCACCGGCTGGTGCCACATTCGACAGCGGGTCCATTTTCTTCAACTGCGTCGAAAACCCCGTCAACGTTTGTGAGATGAAATCCCAATGACCTACATCTGATATAAAATTCTTTAAGGCGGTAAGATCGGTCTGTGGGAAATCCTGCAGGAATTGTTCCAGCCTCGATTTGAACGCATAAGTGATCTGTGGCGTGAGGAAAGTTCTGCCACTGATCATGAACGGTGTGGTCGTGATCTTGCCATTGCCCGTCCATTCATAATCATTGCCGTCAAACTGCCATAGATAATTGACCTGGTTGAGCGGGATGGGATACCAGGCAATCTTCCATTCCATGAAGATAGGCGCCCAGGGTTGGCTCCAGTCGCCGGGAATAAAAGCAGGCAGCGTACCTCCCGTTGCTGTATGATCTTTTATGAGTGCAGCCATCTTGCTAATGATCGCAGCATCCGTGCTATTCAACACAGCTTTGACAATGCTGGTGGCGTTCGTGGGATCCAACAGGAAAAACTCATTCATCAATCCCTGTATACCTGCCGGCAGATTGGTGAGGTTAAGTGCAGGCATTACCGATTGCAGCTGCTGGGGGCCAAAGACAACAATGACGGGTTGTCCATCATTGCCTTTTGTACGCCAGGTAATGCCGTTTACCAGTTGATCAGCCGTACGTATGGGCAGCGTTTCATTCGTTAATACCGGCGGATGATAATTGGCTCCGTTAATAAGTATTACCGGGTCCGTAGCCTCCCAATAACGCCGCGCTTCGGCCCGCTTCAGCTCACGCAGATCGGAGATACCAATGCTCCTGGCAAAGGCGGCAATTTGAGTGGCAATGCCCAGACCATCTGTAACAGTGATCTGCGGCAGTTTGGCATAAGCTGCCTGCACCGCCACCAGTTGCTGCGCCACCTGGTTGTACAGGCTGCCTGAATTCGTTTTGTCAATCAGTTTAAATATCAGCGCCGGATCAGGCACGTTGCTGGGTGGAAAGTACATATTCTTAGCCCGGTAATATTTCCACCAGGCCGCAAAAAGATCTGCCTGCATCCGCCTTAACGCAAACAATGCTTGCTCATAGGCTTGCTGGTTGGCATTCAACTCTGCCAACGCCTTTGCCTCCTGTTTGAAATAATCAGGTGTAAGCGTTGCATCATCGTTGGTTGACAGATCAACAACCTCCCACACAACACCACCCGGTACAGATCCAAACCAGGCTTCATGGATGCGTTGCTCCAATCGTTCTACTCCATTCCTTTCTTCCAGGTAATGCAGCAGGTTATATTGAAAGGCTTCAATGATCCGTGGATTTATAGGCCCACCCTCCGGATGATCCTGCTGTAGTTTGGTGATCAGCGCCGTCAATGCATCGGCGGCTGTATTGCCAATGGTCACAAATATGCCCGAGGCATTGCGTGCAGGTGTGGGACTAGGTCCTCCCAGATTCCAGGGAATACCGATCGCCATGCCATGATAGAGGCTTTGTTTGGAGGAAGCCGCTACCCCACCCGCTACCTGCCAGTTAAGAGAGGCCAATAATTTCGTAAAATCATCTGGTGTTTGCCACTTGTTCAATATGTCCTGACTACTATCCGAATACCAGCCACATACCAAATAACTGATATTATCAGTAACGATACTATCGAGTGGATCGTGAAAAGAGAATACATTTTCTGCAATGGGCTCATAACCCGAAAAAGTAGCATCCCCCGGTCCCGTAGCTGTGAGGAACAAAGCCTTATCATTCGTTTCCTTCCATTGCGCAGGTGAACTCAAGGACAAACTACGTCCCACAAGCGTTTTTGCTGCCGTAGGCGAATCAGGATTATAAGGTATCCGGTAATCCAGGAAGGAATTCGTGCCCCCATCATTCCCTAAAAAATCACTTTCCACTACCCAGGCGGTGGCTAACCGGCGTTCCAGTGGACCATAATACCGGATCACCAGCCAACGGTTGGGCACCAACGGGAACTTAATATCTCCATCGGGTTGTTGCGTACCATGCCTGAGGGCTGCCGGCAATTTCCAATGCAGGTAAATACCCTGGTAATAATCGTGCTTCGAAAAATCCGTTACTCCACCGCCAAAGGGCTGTGGCTCCGGACTGGTAAAAGTGGCCAGGTTCTCGAAATTGTATCCAAACCGGCGGAAATTCTCAAACTTGCGCACCTGCTCGTTTACCACCATAGCGCTCAATTCTACCGGCACCAATAAGTTATTAACCTCGTTCATGTATGTTAAGATTAAACAGGAGTTTTGAAAATCAGTTGTTCCGGCGCTTGTACCAACTGGATGGCCATGGCCGCTGCACCAAATTGATCGGCACTTACGCCCAACGGCTTGAGCAGGTCCGGCTCCAGTCCGCTCTTGCCATCCGGTGATGAAATATTGATCGTCCGCGTATCTTTTCCCTGCGCATCTTTACGCATGTGATCAGCACCCGTATCCTTCGCTGTATTGCGTACTTTGATCGATTGACTCATCGGTCTTCCTACCGGATCCTTCAGCTGCCGCAGCTCTGTATTGCCATTGTCATCCACTCCAAAACGCAAACTGTGCTGCGGCTCATCAACCTGGATGGTATCGGGCACACCGAGGAACAAACACAGCAGTACCGTGGGCGATAACCTTTCCATCCGGATATTCTTCAGCATCACACCTTTTTGAAAGGCCTGTACTACCAGGCCCGGCCAGCCCGATACCATGGCCGAACGCATCAGGATACCCGATACCGGCAAGTCAAATACATCCGTATTGGGTGCTGGTGTTAGTTCCATTCCCGTGATGGCCTTCCACCGTTTTTGTAAATCGGCATCAATGGCTGCCCGGATACTGGTCTTCATCATATCAACAAATGCCGTATCGCGGGTAGAGTGCATACCGGGACTTAAAGCGCCATTCACCAATAGTTCGATCCAGTTATTGTCTACATAAAAGAAGCGCAGTGATTCAGTTGGTAACATACGCGTATCCGCCACAAGGTGGTCAAAAGGAACTTTGCGCAGCTCATGCAGGTCGGCCAGCCAGCTTCCCATATAACTCAGTTCATCCGCCAATTCTTCGGCGATCGTACCGGGTACCGACGGCTCCTGCATCAAGGTCTTTGCTGTATGGGCAGGTACAGCCGTATCAGCTACAACAGCTCTTCCGTCATTAGCCTTGAACAATTTTTGTACCCTGCCTGCCAGCGCCTGCTTATCGGGATTGACCGCAAAGGCGCTCAATGCTTCATGTGGTTTATTTTGCAGGAATTGCGTCAGCCTGCGAACATGGGGTGACCCTTCCAGCAATTTCGCTACGGGCACACCAGAGTCTTGTCGTTTCCGTTCCACCATCAGGTCTACCATTTGGTTGCCATGTTTACGGAAGCGGAAAACCGTTTGGGCAAATGTTTTGTCAGACAGCGCCAAGGACTGGCCTACCTGCCAGGCTGCCGCATAGGACATATCAAATATGCCCATCACGGGATCAAATATCGTAGCCGCAGAAGTGCTCAAAAAAGCACCGTTGCCGGCAAATAAAGTAGTAGGTTGTGGCACCAATGGTCCCCGGTACCAGCTAAACGTAGTTTCTGCCTGCCGGGTTCTATAGGCCAGCGGTACAAATCCCCGCTGCAAACGCGCCGAAGCCATCTCCCCGGCGGGCCTTCCCGTATCCACCCCCAACGGCAGCTGCAAGGCCGTAAAAGCAGGATTATTTTCATCCCCCGTTACAAAATTATTGGCCAGCGCTCCAAACGATTGCCCCTTGTCCGATTGACAGTTGAATGACCAGCCATGCAGCGAGATCAGTTGATACGTCTTTGCAACATCAATACTATCCGGTGCATTCAGTTGTGCTTCCCAGCCTTCCAGCGATACCAGGTGCACCAGGTTGCGCGTAATGCCCGTAGCGCTGTCGTCTGCCGGAAAACGGTTGCCAATCACCACCGAAAACCAGCCACTGTCTTTTTCATCCAACCCTTCCTTGCCCGTCATCGATACCTGGCGTACATGCGACAACAAACCTGCCTCCCGCGCATTGGGCAGTATGGCTTTCAATACGCCCCCACTTACCTGTATTACATTACACATCGTTTTAACGTCAATATCCGCTTCCAGCGTAAAGCTGGGCTTTACGATCCCATTCTCCTGCACACTCAGGCTACCGGCTGTCACGGAAATCGACAGAGTTTCTTTATTCACCCCATTCAGCAATTCATTTTCACCAAAACTCAGCAAGGCCATCCAGGGCGTATTCCTGACTTCTTTGGACAACTTGCGTTCCCAGGGCAATACACGCTTGGAGAATACAATATGGGCCAGGTCATTGCCAAATTCGCCCGTAGCATTGGCCGGCGGGAATACACTCACTACATCACCCGCAGGCAAGTCGATCTGTGGACCCTGAACAGTAAAAACCTGCTTGGATTTAAACTCCTGTGGAGCCACCGATAAATTATGGTTGAAGTAGATGGTATAATCACCCGCATCCAGGGCAGGCAGGTAATCATCGTAAAAATGCAGGATCGTATCTTTAACCGGTTCTGACATCTTTTATAAATTAAATGGATGATGTTAATAAGGGTTCCTCAGTAAAATTGCTGCCCGCATATTTCCGTGTTTTAGTAAGCAGGTCATTATTACCTGTGTATATACCCGCATCCTTGAGCAGTTGATAAAGATTATCCCTGTTGTCTTTTACATTCGTATCCGTTAGTTTATTGAAAATGGTGGACACAGATGTCTTCGAACTCACAGGCACTGTGGGGTCGACCTTGGCTGCGGGATTCAGTGGCAACCGTCCTTGCGGATCCAGTGGTTCATAACTCAGGTCTTTCTCCATATCAATCGCCCCGGGCGTAGCTCCCAGTGTAGGCTGCGGTGCCTGCACAGAAAGCCCTGTTTTATTATTGGGCACCAGGTTGGCCGAAGGAGGTGGCGTTCCCTGTAATGGTTTGCCCCATAACGATTCAGGCACATTACGGGTAATCGTATTCACGCCCCACCCTGCTTTCGACACATCTATTTCCTGTCCATCGGGGCCAACTATATAGAACTGCTGTTGTGAGTTGGCATTCGTTACCCCCATGGGACGTATGTTATAAGTCGGGAGTTCCGCTGTTTCCAACATGGCTTTAGCGGCCGAATTGGTTTGAATAGACAAGGCAGGGATAGCTGATTCGGAGGTAAAGGCCAGTTCATCCGCCCGTACGATCCAGCGTTTGCTTTTATCCTGCTCTTCTATTTCCTGCTGCAGCCCCGTACTGATACGGATCTTACATACATCATCCTGCCCAGGCAACATCGTTTTAAAGTCATCCCAGAGCAGCGTTCCGCCACCGGGCTGATCCTGGTCGCCAAAGTGTACCGTAAACGAAATGATGAACCAGGATATATGCACTTTGCCACCGGTGGGAGGTCCCCACATGGCCACCTGTGCCCCCAGTTCGATCGTAAATGTTTTATGAATGAACCACCAATCCACCCGGTAGGATACGCCGATGCTTACCCCAAAATCAACTGTAAAGGAGAAGGGCTTCCAATAGATCAGGAAATTGGCCCCGGCAATAAACCAGGCCTTCAGGTTGCCATCATGGAACAATACCTTCAATCCACCGCCACCCATGATACAGGAAGGTGTCAACGCAAAATAGGCTTCCCCACTAATGGACACCAGGTTACTCACCGTCCAGCTAAAGCCCAGCCGGTCTTCAGCAGGATACCACTTGGGTTTGGTGAACTGCGGATGGTAACCACCCAGCGTGATCACAAAATCACCGGCATGCTCATTACTGCCAAACCAGGTGTATAAAGCAAAGCCGCCCGTAAGATGACAGGCAGGATCAATCACAAATGAATTACGGCTGATCACGGCCGACAAACCAAAGAAGCCTTCCGAAGGATTGAACCTGGCCATCAACCCCAGTTCAACAGAGGCATAAAGACGCTCAGCGTTTTGCGGAAATTTAGCCGTCATAATACCCAGCAGCGCTATTTCAAATTGCTCTCCAAATTCAGCGATCAGCAGCGCCTTGCCCTGGATCAGTTCAAAGGAAGTGAAATGTATACCTACTGCCAGCCAGTTATTGCCAATCTGTGCTTCTACCCAGGTTTTACCGCCCTTGCGTCCTTCCAATATATCCAGCACCGACATGGGATCCGTTTGCCCCTTTAAGCCCTGCACAAAGGGAAAGTTCACCACCTGATCCTGGTTGGGCAGGTTCACGCGGCTGTTGTATCCAAAACCGCCCGTAAATCCATCAACAAAAAAGTAAGGCGGTCCACCAATGGGTGCATCCAGTTCAGCAAAGATGAACATCGAAGGCTTACCCCACGGATTGCTCAACGAGCCGATGGCGCCAATGGTAAAATCAGGGAATTGTAATATGGCATCCCCATCATAATGAAAAGTTTCTTGTTTATCCTTTGAAGGCTCTACTTCCAGGAAAGCCCCTTCAATAGCTATGGGTCCATTGTGATAACCCAGTCCCATACCCGACAGGTGGAATTGTAGGTCAAAATGGTCCAGTGGTGATCCTGCTGCCAGCCCACGCAAGGAGAACGTAAGACCGCTCATCTGAGCGCTTACATCCAGCAGGAACCAGATACTACCCGAATCATACCGTACCCCAATGCGTTGGAAGGATAGAGGCCCCAGCGTACGTTGTATATCGAACCACCGCACCGACGATTGGGCCGCATTGTTGTTATTGACCGGTGGCTGGTTGCCTCCACCCGTAGGCGTGGCAGGTGGCGGTGTGGCCGCTACCGGCAACGAAAGCGATGTAGGCGTACCACCCAGTGATAGGTTGGCCATAACCATAAATCCCTTGGCCGTATCCTTATTGGGCAATAAGGAAGACCCAAACTCAGCAAGTTGTGCTGCGGTAAAAGCCGCCGAAGTAAAATACAATTGCAGCCCATCAAAACTCAACGTATGATCGGCCGACAGCTTGGACCCGATCAGTGGAATACTACCCAGGTCGGCTGATAAACCCAGGCCAATGCCCATTAGGAAGATGGTGCCTGTTGCTTGCGTATTCAGGATCGCTATTTCAGCATTGTTAATCGAAATGGTAAAGCCCTTGGGGATCAGCTCTGCTATATCCGGGCTTAACTGCGCCACGGCATCATGCACCGAAAAAGCACTGTTCTTCTGCTCAAAAGTGGCCAGGAAATGCGTGGCCGTATTATCATTCTTAATATGAAAAGTAAAATCTTTATTGCCAATCACCAGCTTACCCATAATATCCTTGGTGTAAACCGTTCCCGTTCCCTTGGTGAGTTTGATATCAAACGTGATATCCGCCTTTCCACTGGAAAAGGGTATATGACCAACAACACTAAAAGTGAAATCGCCCGAACCGGTATTGAAAGTAATATCCAGGTTGCTGAGCGTAATATCCTTTAATGAATCGGGCAGGCTAATGCCAAATAAACTGGTGAGGTCATCCGCCAGTTTGCCAATGGGTATCTCGTCACTTCCTACCGTACTTACTTCAAAGAACCAGGTACTCACCCCATTGTCTTTGGAGTTTTTGGCGGCCACTGTCAATTCCGTCTCCATCAATAGCAGCGTAGCAGTAATACTACCTGTAACACCCCCGGGAGCTTTTTCAATGTCAACCTCCAGCTTTTCAAGCCCGAAACCTTTACCCGGACTTATCTCATACATCCAATCGCTGGTGATGGTAAAGTTCAACGCATAGATGCTCTTGCCAGGATGAATGAAGATGCCCAGTTTATCAATATCGATTTCAGGGAATTTATCCGATGCGCCAAAATGATCCTGGATGATGCTTTTGATAGAGATCTTGTTACCAGGCGCCAGCATGCCTGCCAGCGTAAAATCGGGCAGGTTTATACCAACATTCACACGGATACCCGCAATCGTAAGATGGCTTTTGATAGCTATGGCCACCAGTTTTTTTAGTTCATAATCAAAAGCTACCCGCACATCATCAAGACTGATCTCCTCCAGCTTCATGGCTTTAATACCCTGCTCAATCGTTTGTTGCAGCGCAGCCCCCCCTATTAAATTACCCAGCGCATCCAGCCCGGGCAATACATTGCCATTGGCAGGTCTTACCTCCAACGTCATGGTAGAAGTACCCTCCAAGCCTACGATCACCGTAAAGTCCTGACCGATATGAAAGGTGCCCATAATAAATCCGTGAATAGTAGGGAATGCTTTGGGATCAAAGGGCGTTTTGTTTTCCGTACCAAACGACACACCCACATCCTTAATGGCCAGATCACCCGTAATGGGCCAGTTGCCTGCCGGTTTGGTACTGAATTGAAAGGTAGAAGCAGTAGATTCCGTAAAGCCAAATGCGAGATCAAATTCTCCCATCGCACCACTTTGAAAAATGGGCAAGGGAGGGATCATATAATTGATGGCCGTACTGTTGGCAAATTCGATCACCGGAGCCAGTGATACCGTATCCGATGAACCTTCGGGCAATGAAAGGTGCAGCAAATGATCAATCCGCAATTCCCCCTTCAGGTTCACGCCCAGCTTATTGGTGGTAAGCAGGTGGCAGCTCGTAATATCCAGTGCGCCTTTGATGTTGGCCGAACTAAACTGCGTGAAAGCAATACGTACATGCACCTCGCTCAACGTAGCATTACGCACCGCTTGTAAGGTCCAGCCTTTTTGTACCACCCCTTCAATGACCAGCTGTTGCGGCGGATAATTGGAAAAACTAAGCTCCGCCTCTTCCAGCGTAAGTACAGCGCCGGGCAGGGTGCCGATAAACTGACTGATATCTCCTTGATCAATAAGCGTTGTATTTAACGTAAGTACCTTATTCTGGATACTGTTATTGAGCGTTGTATATAAGGATGAAAGTTCCATGCGTCAGTGCAGATTAAGTTCAGTATAAATAGGTCCGCCAGGAAATGCGGCGGGTACAGGGATAGCCACACCTACCGGCCATTGGATACCTGGCAGGAGGACACCGCCAAGTGGCAATCTTGTATTGGCCGGAAGGGCTTGCCCTGCGGGCCAGACTGTTCCTGCGGGCATTACGACATTGGGCAGCCCCGCTCCGGCCGGCCATAACGTTCCTGCCGGAAAAGTAAAAAAGAGCGGCAGGGTGGCCCCTACCGGTATAGTGGTGCCAAAGGGAGGTACACCCATAGGAAGAGCAACGCCGGCTGGCCAGGTAGTGGCAGCCGGAAATAAAGTACCAGCGGGGAATTGCGTATTAACTGGCAGTGCCACCCCATTGGGCCAAATAACCCCTACCGGTAATACCAGGGGGCCGGCCAATACCGATCCGGCAACAATACCTGGTGTATTGGGCGAAACCCAACCAAACGGGATCACCGTACCTGTCGGCAACACACCACCAACTGGTAGATTTACTAAATTGGTCCACATGACTCCGGCCGGTAAGGTGCTAAGTCCTGTTAATGTGAAGCCGACCATATTCGTCGCTCCACCAGGCATCAAAACATTGGGTCCCATCGCCTGGCCATTAGGCCAGGGAAGGGCAACCACCAATACAAAAGGTGCCACCCCAACGTACGCCCCTGTTAGCGGAACAGCTACACCACCCGGCCACACAGCCCCTATAGGCAACATGGTAGTTGCAGGCAATGGCAACCCTGCCGGCCAGATAACTCCGGCAGGCAGGTTGACAGGTACATTGAGTGCAGGCATCGTAAGCCTTGTCCGCCTCCTGGTTGCAACATAATTGGGCGCGGTAGCTGTATTAGTAACAATCCGTAAATTTCCATCAACCGGCGCCGGGCCGCTATCATTGGGCCATTGGCCATTACAGGTAGTAACACCGGCCGCTGCCCCACCCCATCCTGCCTGTGGAGGCCCCCAGGCTCCGGCCACCCTTGCCTTTGCCGTATAACCCAGCGGCCAGATACCAACCCCCTGGTTGATCCGGCGGCAGAAATCAACATTACTACGATCTTGCGTCATATAATATTGGATCACCGCCCCACTGGCCTGTAGCCCTTGCAGCACCCGTTGTTGCGGATGCCCGTTGGGCCAGGGGCCAGTTCCACCTATTGCCGGATTGGCGCCATGGTTATTCCCCGTACCACAGGATATAAATACGCCATTGGGTTGAAGCTGACCTATAAAAGCATTGGAAGTACTCTCACCACTGCCATGGTGACTGGCCTTCATGGCATGTATAGGTGCAAGGGGCGCAAGGAGCGCCCCTGTACCATTTACATGATCTTCCAATAAGGAAGGAAGATCACCTGCGATATAATATTGAAAACCTTCAAAGGTTAATAAAAAACTGAGGCTCCGTGCATTCTTTGCCACGGCTGAATTGGGGTTCATTCCACTGGGAATATTAGCCGATCCACCCCCTGCCTGTAATACCCATTCATTGGCTGCAATACATTGCAGTGAGGGAGGTCCTCCCACAGCGCCAGGCACGGGAGCTCCCCCGCCTCCCCAAAGTGCTGCAGTGGGCGCACCAACACCATTGGTCCACATGACCTCCCGGCCCACCAGCCATTGAGCAGCCTGGTTAATAGAACCCGGCGCAGCCGCCGGAACAGCCGGTGTTCCTGCCATTGCTGCAAGCGCTCCCAGGGTGGGGGCAACACCAATACTTCGTATTCTATTGGTAACCCGCGCCCGTCCCACAGGAGCCACGCCAGCAAAAACGGCGTTTAATGCCCCATTGGGATTTCGCCCATTAATAGCCCGCACATAATTGATATAAGGATTCTCCAATCCGCCTCCCGGCCAGCCCTGATCAAAAAAGATCGTATTGTCATAAGTACCTGCATTGGTCCGGACCAATTGCGAAATGCCATTAAAATGATCCTGGTCATAATGCGTAACTACAATTACATCCAATGCCGCCAGGTTGGCTCCGGCCGCACCCGTAACATAGTTATGTACTGTACCCGCCTGGCCAGCCAATCCCCCATCTATCAGCACCGATCTTACTATAGCAGCCACCCCAATCAACGGTGGTATCTCCTGCGCAACAATTAGTGTTGAATCCCCCTGTCCTACATCAATATGATGTATTGAAAGTCTCCAGGCCATGGTTAATGATCATTAATATGTATGAAATAAATGTCGGGTCCACAGTTAATCACAGCGATCAACCGTAGGCAAATAATCTACTCACTCAACTATTAAATCTTGTCCAGGAATGGTGGTGGGTCAAACAAAATACGCAGCAATAGTATCATTGCCAGTAGTGAAGATCTCATAGCTGATAAGGTTTAATAGGGCAGGAAAAATAAAATGGTCAGGAATTTAGTCAATATTATGAAAGTACACACATTCTGTATAACGCAAATGCGTATTCTTACTGAAATAGGCTTGTTAATAATACCTTCACACCAGCTTCTAAATAGTTACACTTATGCAACACGCTTGCATGTTCGCTGGCAATTATCACCGCTTCTTAACAACCGTTAACACCATTTCTTAAACTACATTAATGGCCGGAGGCAGTTTTCCTGCCGACCTTTGTATGGTCAAAGCAACCATACAACAAATTAACAATCAAACTATGACAACCTATACTTTACATAAAGCTGCCAGCCGGGGCCATGCCAATCATGGCTGGCTCAACAGTTACCAGAGTTTTAGTTTTGCCGGCTACTACAATCCCGAACGTGTACATTTTGGCGCGCTGCGCGTCCTGAATGATGATGTGGTAGAAGGGGGCAAAGGATTTGGCCTGCACCCTCATGACAACATGGAGATCATCAGCATACCACTCCATGGAGCACTGGAACATAAGGACAATATGGGCAATACAAAAGTGATCAGTGAGGGCGAAGTACAGGTCATGAGCACAGGCACCGGTGTATTTCACAGCGAGTACAACCATTATCCCGATAAAGAAGCGCAGTTTTTACAGATATGGGTATTCCCCAATCAATTAAATGTAGCGCCCAGGTATGACCAGATCACCTTACCCAAAGACAAAATGCAGAACCAGCTCCTGAACTTTATTTCACCCACACCGGGCAAAGAAGGGACGTATATTCACCAGGATGCCTGGTTCAATATGGGAATATTTACCAAAGCCCAACCAATAAACTATACCCTTCAAAAAGAAGGCAATGGCATTTATGCATTTGTGATCAATGGCAGCTTCACCATCGACGGCAGGCAATTGCAGCAGCGCGATGCACTGGCTATTGAAAACGCTGCCACGGTGAACCTGGTAGCCGAAAGCGACGAAGCCCGGATACTCATCATAGAAGTACCCATGCACCCTAACAAGCCCGTTTCTTAATCTACCTTAATGGAATCAGCCTCTCACCGGAGGTAACTTTGAACCAGCATAACCAAATAAATAAACAATGAGCACGATAAAAACAGCCAACACGCAATTCCCCGTTATAGACCTGATCAAAAAACGCTGGAGCCCCCGCTCCTTTTCTGATAAAGTCCTGGCCGAACAAGCCTTACTCACCGTACTGGAAGCGGGTTCCTGGGCGCCGAGCGCTAATAATACTCAGCCCTGGCGGCAGGTATATGCCTTTCGCGGCACGGAAGGATTTGAGCAGATATGGAGTACCCTCCTGCCTGGTAATCAACCCTGGACCAAACAAGCTGCGGCCCTGGTAGTCAGCATTGGCATTAAGGAGTTACCCGATTCGCAACAAAAGAATGCTTATTACCTGCATGATGCCGGTATGTTCCATTCCTTTATGTTGCTGCAGGCCCAGTCCATGGATATTTATGGACACCTCATGGCAGGCTTCGATAAACACCGCCTGGCCACCTTACTCAACCTGCCTGCTAATGAAGAGATCGTGAGTGTAATGGCGCTGGGCTATGCCGATGCAGCCGAAAAGCTGCAGGAGCCTTATAAGACCAGGGAAGTAAGTCCACGCACCCGTAAATCATTAAAGGAATTTACCAGTCAACTCAACTAAAAACAGGTATATGGAACCCTCCTTACTCAATATACTGGCCATTGGCCGCAATGTGGAAATTATGCAGGTAATGCAGCGGCTTATCAACGTGCCGGGTAAGTGGACGGGTAAGACCGTTACCACCGATGAAGAGGCTTTTGCAGCCAGCACGGAAGAGCCATTTGACATCACCTTGCTGTGTAGTGGTATCAGTGAAACAGCAGAAGAAGCGTTAAGGAAAAAGCTGGCAGCAATCAATCCGGCAATGATCGTGATCCGGCATTATGGTGGAGGCAGTGGTTTATTGGAGAATGAGATAAGAGCAGCGTTGCAACAGGCATCCGCTTAACGCCCCACTACGGCTTCCTGTACAACGCAGTTTTCACTTTACTCAAAAACTCCGGGGAAACACCAATATACCTGGCAATCTGGTGCTGTGGTACCCGCTGCACCACTTGTGGGTATTTTTCTACAAAGGCCAGGTAGCGTTCTTCGGCCGTTTGGGAAACCGAAGCATAGAAGCGTTGCTGTAATACACCGATTGAACGCTGCAAAAGAATGCGGTAATACTTTTCCAGCTTGGGCACTTTTTCCAGCAGGGTAAGTTTGGAACGATAGTCCATCATCAATAGCTCGCAATCTTCCAGCGTTTCGATGAATTGTTTGGAAGGCGTTTGATCCATAAAGCTGGTCAGGTCACTTACCCACCAGCCTTCTACCGCAAAGTACAGAATGGTCTCTACCCCTTCTTTGTCTATAAAATAAAGACGGATGCAACCTTTGATGATGAAAGTTTCAAACGCACATACCTCCCCTTCCTGCAGCAGAAACTGTTTCTTCTTTACTTTCTTATGTTTCAGAAGAGCATGAAATACTTCCCGTTCTTCTTCGGTAAGCTGCACATATTTGGCTATGGATTCGTCTATCTGGTCAAACATACATACTACTTAATACGTCAAATCTCCTTCCCTTCAACCGCTTCCATTATAAGGTGCTGTGACCTTATCAGTAATCCGGCCATGAAATCATAGAACAAATCCGGTTTGCCGCCGTACCCCTGTATATCTGCCAGGTATTGATAATACTTTTCCTTTTCATCCAGTTTAATATACAAGGGAGGATAGCCATAAGCAATAAGGATCAGATTGGTAAGTATCCTGACCGTACGGCCATTCCCATCATAAAAAGGATGTATAGTAATAAAATCAAGATGAAAACGAAGGGCAACCTCCACCGGATTCATTGCATCTTTATCTCCCTTTTGTATCTTTTCTTTTTGCGTATTGAGCCGGTTGATCAACTGGTGCATACGCTCTGGTACATCAGCCGGTGCCACAAAATCAAAGCGTTCATTTTTGTAATTGAATAAATAATTGGGTGCTGCCTTCCACTGCCCGATTAATTTTGCTTTCTCCGGGTCTTCCTCATGCATGATGCCTTTATGGATCTCTTTAATGCGTTTTTCAGAAAGATTCAATTCCCCTTTACCCATTTTGATGATGCTGGCAATCACATCATCATGTCCTTTCATTTCAAGTACATCTTTGAAAGGTTTTCCATCTACTGTTATTATACCTACCATTACCGACCGCGTTTCCTGACGGGTAAGAGTATTACCCTCCATGCTGTTGGAATTGTAATTCCATTCCAGCCGGAACTTGTAATTGACCTTCCTTAGCACCTCATCAGGCAAGGGGCCCCGATCCTCAATCTGTTGGCGCAGTAACTCTATCTCTATTAGCTTGTCTTTAAATGACATACGTTTCTTTATCTCACACGAATATAGTGAAGTTTTTTGCCCCGAAAGCCGTCCATTCTTTCGAATCAGGTTTCACCCGGTGAGGCTTGAGAGATAATTTAAACGATCTAAAAGCCCTGGCAGGTCGCCCGGGCTTTTAGATCGTTTAAGAGGGTAAACTTCTTTATAACCGTTCCTATTAATCCGGCAGGTTATAGAATGCTTTTACTTTATTGTAATCATTCCAATCAGGCTGTGCCACACGCGCACCCGTACCACCTGGTATCAGGATATAGCGATGCTGCTGGAACTTGTTGCCGCTTTGGGTAAAGGTGCCGGCATCGAAACTGGAATAAATATAGATACGCTGTACAAAAAAATCAACCGTGGTAAAGAGTCCGAAAAAGGGGTCCGTAATGGGCATGGGCGCCACATCAGGCTGGGCCGTACTGCCATAATTAAAATACACCTTCATTTCACCCCCATTCAGGATATCGGCTGACAGTTTCTGCGCAGTAATATTGGCAAAAAAGCCGAGCGTATCACCATTCTGGGCTTTATCTACCGTATAGGTCACATCCAGCCAGGGCGAAAAGATCACATTGGCTGTACCTGTTGGCCCAGGTGCGCCGGTTGCCCCCGGAGGACCAGCGGGCCCGGTTGGACCTTCTCCGCCTTTAGAACAACGAACCAATAGGAAAGAAAGAGCTACCAATACAGCAGCCATACGTAGAGCATACTTTTGTTGCATAGCATTTGATTTTAAGGTGGTAAATCGGACTTCTTCCATACTAAATATATCCTATTAACCTTAGCCTTCCATGCATAAAACAACAAATCGCATAGAACCTATGCGATTTGTGCAACACTATTAACAGTATTGTAAGAAATACAGTAAACAAAGGAGAGCAACTTAGGAAATACCCAGGAGTTCAACTTCAAATATCAAGGTACTATTAGGCCCGATCTCGGCGCTCACCTGGCGGTCGCCATAACCCAGGTTGGCAGGAATGAAGAAACGCCATTTGCTGCCCTGGGGCATCAGCTGTAATCCTTCTGTCCAACCCTTGATCACCATATTCAGCGGAAAGGTAGCTGGCTGCCCACGCTTTACCGAACTGTCGAATACAGTACCATCGATCAGCGTGCCATGGTAATGACAGGTTACCTTATTGGATGCGTTGGGTTTAGGTCCTGTACCTTCCGTCATCACTTCATACTGCAGGCCACTGGGCAGGCTCACAATACCCGGCTTTTGCTTATTGGCTTCCAAAAAATCCTGCCCTGCTTTCAGGTTGGCAGCGGCCTTCTCATTCTTCAGCTGGAACAGTTTATCTGCAATTCCCATATTGAATATTTTTGGCAAAGATAACCAAAAAACAAAGCCAGGTACAGACGTACCCGGCTTGTTAATTGCTATATGAAAATAAGAACGCCTACTCTCGTACCAGCTTTTGGGTGATCACCTTGCGGTCATGCACCAGCCGGATGGTATAGATACCGGTAGCAGTGCCCGCCGGTTTAAACACCGCCCGGTGTTGTCCTGCCGGTAAGTTACTGTTGACCAATACAGCCACCTGTTTACCCGTCATATCATACACCGCCAGGTTAACAAAGCCCGGCTTTTCGAGGTTGAACTGAATGGTATTGCTTTCATGGAAAGGATTGGGAAAACTGCGCAGGCTCACTTTGGGCGCCTCGGTATCCTCTGCTATTGCTTTGGTTAGCAGGTTGCCCGTACGCAGGGTTTGCGTAGTGGTCACAACCAGTTGTGGCGGATTGGATCCAAACTCGCTTGAATTCCAGAATATCCGCGGGTCATGTGCTGTCAGGCTTTTCAATACCAATGAAATATTGGTACGACCTGCCGTCAGCTCACTTTGTACATAACTGGTAATATCCCAGGTCACATAAGCGTACGCCGCATTGGTTACAGTAGCTGTATCCAGGGCCGTACCCGAAGCAGGTTTATTGTTCCAGGTAATGGCATTTTCAGTCCAGGTAGTATTCGACACGGCAAATACACCCACCGGTACACTAGGTACGGTGGTAAGATCAACTTTGCCATACACCTTTAACAGCACTGAGGATACAGTACCACTTACCGCAGCCAGGTTAAAGCGCAGGTAGGCTTCCCGGGCATTGTTCAGCTGACCGGCGGGAGACACCTTCGTGATCAGTAAAGTAGAGTCTGTAGTACCAAACGTGGTTCCTGCATTGGTGCCATCACGTACATACGCATCATGAACAGGCAGCAAGGTTATTTGCTGGCTACCGCCGCCACCGCCGGTTTGTATCTTCACTTCGGTATAACTGTTCCATAAGTTTACACTGTTGCCATGGCCTACAATACGCACATACTTACCATCTTTGGGCGTGAATGTAAAGGTCTCCAGGTTGAGTGATGTACCGCTGCTTACCCTACCTGCTGAGGCAGTAGTCCAATTGGTACCATCATTGCCCACCAGCACATCAAAGGTAGAAGTGCGTGTATTACCACTGTAGAAGGCGATCTGTACACCGGTGATGGAAACAGTATCATTCAGACAGAATTGTATCCACTGCCCATCGCCACTGGCCGACCACCTCGTAGCCAGGTTATTGTCCAGTACGTTGGCCGGTACGTTGCCATCATTGCCGCTGGCGCTCACCGGATCACAGGTTGGCGTAACAACACCACCCGGGAAATCATCTGCCGGGCTCAGCATCCGTTCCCTGATCCATACACCAGCCGGTTTCAGGTTGGCTACCGTCCACGGCCCTGATGGACAGGCGCCGGTTTTCCATACCGCACCACTCCTGAAATCATCTGAATAGTTCCAGTTCGTCCAGCTGATCTTTTTATTCCGCATCAGGTCAATGTATTGTTGACTCCTGGTGAAATTATTGCCGCCATCACCCGATGCTGTTTGTGTACCAAACTCCGTCACGAATACCGGTAGCCTGTCCGAACCCCAGTTCAGTTCATCCAGGTATTCCTGTCCATGCTCAGCAGCATAGAAATGGAACGTATACATGATATTGGTAAAAGTGAGTGGATTGCTCACAATATCCTGGGCCGACCGGCCATCCGATATACCAAAAGAGCCCCAGCCATGCGTACCTACCAGGATGGGGGCATCCGCATCAATGGCACGGATCACCGGAATGATCTGGTCTGCATAAGTTTTGATCCTGGCCCAGGTAACCCCATTGGGTTCATTGCACACATCGTAAATAATATTCACTTTGTCCTTGTGTGCATTGGCGATGGCCGTAAAAAAGGTCTTGGCTTTGGCCAGGTTGGCATTGGGATCGCCGGGTGTCAACTGGTGCCAGTCTACCAGCGCATACATACCTCTTTCCGTAGCCTCATCGATCAGGCGGCTTACCTGGGCGGTAAAACCGGCGGGATCGGTATCATAGCCACCCTCCTGCACATAGAGGGATATGCGTAAAATATCAGAACCCCAATCATAGGCCAGTGCATCCAGGGAGGCTTCATTCAAGCAGCTGCCCCACCCATACCATTGAATACCATGCGTGCTCATACCACGCAATTGGATGGGATTGCCAAACTGGTTGCACAACTTTAGTCCAATAACACGCAGCTGACCATTCTTGGCCACCGGCGTTTGGGCACCGCCATCGGGCGCCAGGAGCAGGGTGAGCCATAGCAGGCTACACACCTGTAGAAAACGGTGAATACTTTTTTTCATGAGGATTCATTTAAATGACGAAAGGTTGGTTAATATAATTACTCGAAACTGCTATCCTGAAAACGGTCATCCTGTATAAGCGAAGAGAGATGACACCTTTCACCTGCATCGCAAAAGAAAGGTGTCACCTCTTTTTATTTCACTAATAATCGTACACTGCTCTTTTGATCACCGGTCAATAGATACACGATGTACACGCCTTTGGCTTTACCGGCTGTATGCCAATCCTGTGAATACGTTCCCGCCGTACGATACGTATCAACCAGTGTTTCGGCTTGTCCGCTGGCATTGTAAATACTGATCTGTACCCGGCCCGCCTGCTTCAGTGTATACTTCAGCGTGGCTTTACCATCCGTTACCGGGTTGGGTGCTACCAGTAGTTCATTGGCCAAAGCTTTGGCGGCTGCATCTTCTGTCAGCTTGCCCTGCCTGGCTGCTGCCGGGCCACTCAATAAGGCAGTTGTGCTGCCAAATACCCTGAACTCCGATAAACTGGCCCAGGGACCTGTATAACCCGAAGCACCGGTTATATTCACCCGTACATAGCGGGCGCTCACACTGCTCAGGTTGTCTACAATGGGCGCGGCAACCGTTCCGGGCGTCGTATTACTGCTGCGGTTCACGATCTGCGTCCAGGAAGCTGAAGTGCTGCTCCGGGCCTGAATGGTATACTGATAAGCCCTGTCGGAGTAACAAACCAATTCTGTGCGGCTAAGGGTAGCCACTTCACCCAGGTCTACCTCCAGCCATTGCGGATAACCTGTGGCCGACCAGCGGGTGGCCGTATTGCCATCTACTGCCGAAGCTGCCGGATTTTCCGGTTGTGGCTCAGAAGAAGCTGTTACCGGTTTATTAAGTGCCAGGTTCGTCACCGATGCATTGGAAGGTGCTGTACCATCCCGGAAGAAACGGGCCTTCCGCCATTTTACGATCGCTTCATCAGTAGTCAGCGTACCATAATTACCATACTTATGATAATTGGTGACGGCCTCATTGTCGGCAATCTCGGCTTTCTTAACACCATTGACATAAATGATGATCTTATTACCTACATCTTCCTGCAGGTGGATCACATTGATGCGCAGTTCAACTCCGTAGATACCAGTAGCGAGGGTTTGACCCGCTCCTCTTATTGAACCACCATCAGCAGCATATCCCCTGATCATCATTTGCGTGGCGCCCGATGTACTGCCAAATATCTGCATCAGGCTTTCATCCTCCAAGGGTGCATAAATGGTTACATAACCTTCAAACTGCCGGCTACCAGTTGAGTATTCATTTTGTAACCTGATCTCCGAACGGTTGGTTCGGTTGTCAAACAACCGGAATGTTTCCGTATCATCCCCGCTGGTATAGGTATAATCAGCACATACCGGGGTACATACCGATTGAAAAGCACTCCAGTTAAAAGTTTGCAATCCTGCCTCATTATCCAGGTGTATTTTTTTGGTAGGCGAATAGGACACCCAGCCACTACCCAACTGTGCCCTTAGTGATGCACAAGGGATCAATAATATCGCCAGCATGCCCATTGCTATAAACTTCATTTTTTTGCTCATGTAACTGTTGTTTTGTGTTTGATTGAATAAACTATTCCTTCACTATTTTCTGTGTTACTACTTTACCACCCTGTACCAGTTTCAACAGGTAGATACCAGCCGGTGAGCCCTTGGCATCAAATTGCCGCTGGTGATAACCTGCTGCCAACTGACCATTGACCAATACCGCTACCTGCCTGCCGCTGATATCATAAACCGCCAGGTTAACAGAGCCGCCTTTTTCCAGGTAAAAGCGTACGGTATGCTGACTACTAAATGGATTGGGATAACCACCTACGATCCTTGCCTGCATGACTTCCTTAGCAGGTGGTGGGGCCAATGTAATGGCCGTGCGTGCCCCACTGGCTGTAGTGATCACCAGTTGCGGTGGGTTACTGCCCGTTTCTTTGGAATTCCAGGCTATACGTGGATCGGTAGCAATGCGTGCCAGTAAGGCGAGTGAAAGGGTATGACGGCCTGCAGCTTTTTCGGCCTGTACATACGAAGTAATATCCCAGGTATAATAACGCTTCACCGAATCTGTTACCACTACGCGCTGTAAGGAATCGCCCGTAGCTGGTTTATTATTCCAGGCAATAGCCGATTCTGTCCAGGTAGTATTGCTAACTGCGTATACATTCACGGGGATATTGTTATCACGGTTATCGTCCAGACTGCCGTACAGTCGCAATACAGCTGAGCTAACCGTACCAGTGGCTGTGGCTGTATTGAATTGGAGATAAGTATGCCGGTCATTACCTGCCGATACCGTTGCATTGAGTTTGGTGAGCAACGTATTGGGATCAGTGGTGCCATGCGTTACTGCGGCATTCGTACCATTACGTACATAGGCATCATGCGTAGGCGTCAGTGTGAACGTACCTCCGCCGGAACTGCCCGTTTGTATTTTCACTTCAGTATAACTGTTCCATAAGTTCACACTGTTGCCATGCCCGAGTATGCGTACATATTTGGCATTAACTGCCGTAAAGGAAAACGTTTCCAGCGCCAGTGAAGTACCACTGCTTACACGTCCGGCACTGGTGGTAGTCCAGTTAATACCATCATTACCTGTGAGGACATCAAAACTGGAAGTACGGGTATTACCACTATAGAAAGCGATCTGCACCCCGGTAACCGAAAGCGTATCGCCCAGGCAAAACTGTATCCATTGCCCATCGCCACTGGCACTCCAGCGTGTATTGAGGTCATTGTCCAATACATTGGCCGCCACATTGCCATCATCGCCACTGGCGCTTACAGGATCACAACCGGGATTGGGAGGCGTATAATTACCATTATGACCTACCATGGCGGTAGTGAGTATCTGCGCCGTAACAGCTGCTCCAGATACCTCATCAGCTCCTTTATCCAGCGGCGCCGTACGGGCCTGCCCATCCATATCAAACGTTACAGAAGGATAAGAACCGGTACCTGCATTGATGGCCGGACTGCCGGACTGCAGGTGAAAGGTACCCGTGGCATCACGGGCCAGTAAGGGATTGGCCGTAGTATAACCTGCCGCAGGCATGGAGCCCGCTCCATTGGTATTGTAGATCATATTGCCGCTCCACACGCCACCTGTATAAGGGCCGGCAATGGAAGCTGCCGCTCCCCCACCCTGTACAATATTATTGGCTACCGTAATAGCTGTTGCACCCAATCCATTCGTACGTCCACTCTGCGTAATATTGGAAGGATTATTTACCAATGTATTATAAGCAATCAACACCCGGTCGGGCCGGTCATGCGCTGTCAGCGGATCGCCATTGGCTACCTCGCCATCCCCATTACCGATATTGATGGCCGGATTACAGTTCTCAAAATGATTGCTGAATATCTTATGGTCATCCCCAAAAATGCGGATACCCGGTGTGTTGATAAAGTAGTTGCCATACACCACACAGAAATTGCCGTGGCGCAGGGTAAACTGGGCGCCACAATCACGAATGGTATTGTAGCGAACCGTAACAGCCGATGATTTAATGGAGATCATTTCATTCTCCCCCTGGCATTCTTCAAACAGGTTATACTCCATAATACTGTTGCTGGAAGAAAGGCTATAACCACTCAGTCCAAACTGAACCGTTTCGGCGCCATTGCCCGTTTGCGGTTGTTGATCAAAAAAGTAGTTGTGATGGATGTATAACCGTTGCGCAATCTGACTGCCCGAACCACGCACAGCAATGAAACGGCCCAAAGCATTCTTGTGTTGGAAGGTATTGTAGTCTACCTCATGATCACTGCCATTGAGCAACAGGTTTTCCCCGGCTCCTGGCGTTTCAAAAATATTCCGCGTCCACCGGCAAAAGCTGGTGCCGCTGGCCATCGTAGCCTGCGAAGCGTTGTGGGTAAACTTAAACCCCTGGATGATGATGTATTTGGCCGGGCTTACGATACTAAATCCTGCCGTACCCTTTATCTCAGCACCGCCAATGGTTTGCGCTTTAATCGTAATGGGCTGCGCCGCAGTGCCCTGTTCGTTGATGGTAATATCCGACGAAGCCGTATAAACTCCATTGGCCAGTATAATAATATCACCCGGAACAGCATTATTAATGGCTGTTTGCAACGCCGACAAAGAAGTAACCGTAATGGTGGCTGCCCTGATCATACCAATTCCGGCAAAGGATAACAATAACAACAATAAGCTTGCCTTGAAATGCATTGCTTTTTGAAAAGAAGAATAGTAGATAAAATTTTTACTCATAGTCGTTGTATTTATGGTTAAAAGAAAAACCCTGGCAGGGTTAATGGTCCTGCCAGGGTTTTGATCATTATTCTTTCAGCATCTTTTTCGTTACCACTTTTCCATCCTGTACCAGTTTCAACACATACACCCCTGCAGTCAGTCTATTGGCGGCAAACCTTGTTTGGTGGTTACCCGCCTGTAAACGACCACTTACCAGCATGGCCACTTGCCTGCCTTGCAGGTCAAATACCCCAAGCGTAGTATAGCCCGCTTTCTCCAGCGAGAAAGTAATGGTGCTGCTGGCGCCAAACGGATTGGGATAATTGCCGAGGGTCATACCAGTAGCAGCAGCTTTGTCATCTTCAACCGAAGCTCCTTTACGGAGGGGCGATTGCGTAAGCTGCGTACCGGTAGTGATCACCAGTTGCGGCGCATTACTACCCGTTTCTTTGGAGTTCCAGGTAATACGTGGATTGGTAGCCACCGTAGCCAGCAAGGCCAGGGAGATATTGTTTCTGCCTGCCGCTTTTTCGGCCTGTACGTAAGAAGTAATATCCCAGGTATAATACCGGCCAATAGAATCCGTTACCGTAGCACTGCCCTGGGAGGCGCCCGTAGCTGGTTTGTTATTCCAGGTAATGGCACTTTCCGTCCATGTAGTATTGGAAACAGCATGTGCATTCACCGGCACATTGCTATTGCGGTTATCATCCAGTTTTCCGTATACCCGCAGTATGGCTGAAGAAATGGCACCTGTTGCTCCACTGGCATCAAAGCGCAGGTAAGTATGGCGGTCATTACCTGCAGTGGGGCTTGAGTTGAGTTTGGAGATCAGGATTGCTACATCCGTAGTACCATGTGTAATATCAGCATACGTACCATTGCGTACATAGGCATCATGCAAAGGCGCTAAGGTGATCTGCTGACTGCCCGTGCTGGTTTGCACCTTCACCTCAGTATAACTGTTCCACAGGTTCACACTGTTACCATGCCCTACGATACGTACATACTTGCCGGTCTGCGCAGCAAACGTAAAGGTTTCCAGGTTCAGCGATGTACCACTGCTTACCCGGCCACTGGCCGCAGTAACCCAGTTTACACCATCATTGCCCACCAGTACGTCAAATGTTGAACTGCGCGTATTGCCATTGTAGAAGGCGATCTGCACACCGGTTACCGTAAGCGTATCATCCAAACAAAGTTGTATCCATTGACCGTCCCCATTGGCGCTCCAACGTGTACTGAGGTTATTGTCCAATACATTGGCTGCCACATTACCATCATCGCCACTGGCCGTTACCGGCGTACAGGATGGCGCTGCATTCACCGTAATATTAACCGGCGCCGAAGTAGTAACCGCACTACTGTCATCTGTTGCTTTGGCCGTGATGGTATAAGAACCGACCGGCACATTGTTCCAGGTGAAGGAGTAAGGTGCTACATTATCTACTCCCAGACTGGTGGCGCCATTGAAGAATTCTACACCAGTTACCGTACCATCACTATCAGCAGCCGTAGCATTGATGGTGATAGATGCAGGTGCTGTAAAGCTGGCATTATTGGCCGGCGAAGTAATGCTTACCGTTGGCGGTACATTACTGGCCGCTCCGTCAACAATCACCGATAGTTGTGGTGGGTTAGAACCAAACTCAGAGGAGTTATAGAAGATACGCGGATCATGTGCGACCATGCTCTTCAACGCCAGCGATATTTTCTTGCGTCCGGCCAGCAACTCACTTTTCACATAATTGGTCACATCCCAATTAATATAAGAGAACGCTGTATTGGTTATCGTAGCCGAACTTAGTTCCGTAGCGCTGGTAGCCGGTTTATTGTTCCAGGTAAGACTATTCTCCGTCCAGGTAGTATTGGCCACCGAATAAGCTCCCACCAGTACCGATGGCACCGTCGTAAGATCAACCTTTCCGTATACTTTCAGCGTTACCGCCGACACATTGCCATTGACCGAAGTAAGGTCAAACTGCAGGTACGATTCCCTGGCATTGTTCAATTGCCCGGCAGGTGATACCTTGGTGATGAGTAACGTAGAATCGGTAGTACCATGTGTAATACCTGCATTGGTACCATCCCTAACATACGCATCCTGCGTTGCCGTGAAGGTAACCGGTGTAGGTGCTACACGATAATGCGCCGTATAGGTAACATCATTATCCGTGATCACGATATCCTGTGCAGCGGCACCGCCCTGGCTCCAATGATCAAAGATATACGTCACCCCATTCACCGTTTGTGGTGAAATGGCTACAATGGGTCTGGAAGCGCCGGAAACAGCCTGAGTAGTATAGGGAGCCGTGAAGGGCACCGCATCCAGCCGTACCAACAGGCCTGTTGGTTGCGTTTGCAGCGTAAGGTTCGAGGTTACCGGGAATACTTCAACATAAGAAGTATCACGCCCGCCTTGTGAATCCTGCACCGCCAGGTAAATCCTGTACCATACATCCGTTTCATTGTGTTGCGAAAGATCGGCTACAAAGGAACCACTGGATACTCCATCTGTCAACTGTGGTCCGGGGTGTATATGCGTGGCATGGTGAAAATCGACCCACCATTCAAACGTACTGCCATTCAGCGTACCATCCTCGGCATCTGTGCCGGTACCGCTATAGCTGATCACATCGCCCGATCTGAATAGTGCCCCATTGGTGGGACCGGTAAGTGTAGCCACCGGCAACGTATTGGGTTGGGTAACTGTAAGCGTTGCATTGCTGCTCGTCACTGTACCCGCACTATTGGTCACCACCACATTGTATTGCCCGGCATGCGAGGTCTGTACATTGGTAATGGTATAAGTTGTACCCGTAGCACCTGAAATATTGGTAGTGCCTTTGCGCCATTGGTACGTGGGCGCCGGACTACCCGTAGCTGCTACAGTAAAGGTGGCCGTACCACCAATTACTACTGAAGTATTTTGTGGTTGCGTGGTAATGGTAGGCGCCTGGTTGCCCGTATATACGATCCGGTACAGCGAACTGTTATCCCGGCGCAGGTAATACAGGTTACCATCCGTACCTTGTTTCATATATACATTTCCACCGCCCAGGCCCGTACCAAAAGAAACCCGTGAAGGAGAAGCCGGATTGAGGTAATCGATCCAGGAGCCACAATAGTCCAGCCAAAAATACCTGCCATTGTAAGTCGCCGGCCAGTTACTGATGGCACCATTGAAGAAGGTACCCCCATTAATGGCACAACCTTGTCCGTTTGGTGGAGGGTCGCTACGGTTGGTGGCATAGACATAAATAGGATTGGTATAACCTGTGCAACCACTGCTGCACATACCTTCCTTATCGGGCCAGCCAAAGTTCTTACCACCTGTAGTGGCATCATTGATCTCCTCCCAGGTGGCATTGCCCACATCATTCACAAATATTTTACCAGTTGCCGGGTCCGAAGAAAGTGTAAAAGGGTTTCTTAATCCATATGCCCAGATACGGCTGCGGGCTGCACCACCAGTAAAAGGATTACCGGCTGGTACCGAGCCATCGGAATTAATACGCAGCAATTTGCCTAAATAAGTATCCAGGTTTTGAGAATTGGATCCCACCTGGTTTTCACCAATCGATACATACAGTTTACCATCATTGCCAAAAACCAGGCCACCACCGTTGTGGTAAATGCCGCTCAGAGTGGGAAAGTCAAGGATGGTTGATTCAGATCCCGCTACATCGCCCGTCATGGTGAAACGGCTCAGCCGGTTATGCGGCCCTGAGGTATGCGTGTAGTAGAGATAAATATAGTTGTTGGTAGCAAAATTGGGATCTACTGCCACACCGATCAGCCCACGCTCTCCGCTGGTGTTTACAGATAAGGTGATGGCAGGGGTAGACAACAGGCTACCATTCTTTACAACCCGTAATTGACCATTCTGCTGGCATACCAACACCCGCCCATCGGGAGTAAAAGCCATGGCTGTGGGGCCGGTAATCCCCCCAGTAACCAGTACCCGTTGAAAATTGGCCGGGAATGTTTGCCCCCGGGCAGGTTGTAGCAGGAACAGGAAAAGGCAGCTGTATAGTAGCAACTGCCATGCTTTCCTCAAGCAACTGTTTTTTTTCATGCTGTTTGGTTTTGATAAGTGTTTATGGTATTCTTGGTACATAAGCCTGACAAGCTCAAACAAAAGGTGGGACACCCTGCGAACCCTGGAAGGGAAGCCGCCTCACAAGGATGCAAGGCGGCCCACCTTTTAGGGAGGCATGGAATTGTTATTCTTTAATGAGTTTTTGGGTGATCGTTTGTCCATTATTGGAGAGGCGCAATAGGTAGATACCAGCCGGTAATGATTCGGACCGGAAAGGGATCCGGTGTAAACCTGCTGACAACCGGCTACTGGCCAATACAGCCACCTGTTTGCCCGTTATATCATAAGCAGCCAGGAGGGTGTATCCTTCTTTTGCCAGGTTTACCACAATGGTATTATTATCCCGAAAAGGATTGGGATAAGCCGACAGCTTCATAGCACCCGCCTTGTCTTCGGCTGTTGCTGTCCTGGTTTGTCTTTGTGACTGCAAAGCCGTAGCAGTAGTGATCACCAGTTGCGGCGCATTGCTGCCTGTTTCTTTGGAGTTCCAGGTAATACGGGGATCAGTGGCTACCGTACTTAACAGTGCCAGTGAGATCAGCGTGCGCCCTGCCGCCAGTTCACTTTGCACATAGGCTGTAATATCCCAGGTATAGTAACGTGCTGTGGCATCCGTTACAGTAGCTGTTTGCAAGGCATTGGCGCCTGTAGCAGGTTTATTATTCCAGGTAATGGTCGATTCCGTCCAGGTCGTATTGGACACACCATACACATTGATGGGAACGTTGGTACTGCGGTCGTCATCGATCTTTCCATACAGCCTCAATACCGCCGATGTGATGGTACTGCCCGCACTGGCTGCATCAAAGCGCAGGTAGGTATGGCGGTCATTACCGGCCGAAGCCGTAGAATTCAGCTTGGTCACCAGTATATTCGCATCAGTAGTGCCATGGGTAGTGCCAGCTGCTGTACCATTACGTACATAAGCATCATGCTGCGGCGCAAGCGTAATGGTTTGCCCGCCGCCCGAACCTGTTAGTATCTTCACCTCCGTATAACTATTCCAGGCATTCACACTGTTGCCATGCCCCACAATACGTACATATTTTGCCGTTACTGCAGTAAAGGAGAATGTCTCCAGGTTCAGTGAGGTGCCACTGCTTACCCTCCCAGCTGAGGCAGTGGTCCAGTTAAGGCCATCATTACCTACCAATACATCAAAGGAAGAAGTACGTGTATTACCATTATAAAACGCGATCTGCACACCCGTTATAGAAGCCGGGGCACTCAGACAAAACTGTATCCATTGCCCATCGCCGCTGGCACTCCACCGGGTGCTGAGGTTATTGTCCAGCACATTGGCTGCCACATTGCCATCATCGCCACTGGCCACTACAGGTTGACAGGTAGGCGCTGCCTGCACAGTTATATTTACCGCTGAGGAAGTTGTTGATCCATTGCTGTTATCTGTAGCTTTTGCAGTAAGCGTATAGGAACCTGCTGCTACGCCAGTCCATGAAAAACTATAGGGTGCTGTAGCATCTTCGCCCAGTTTGGTACTGCCATTGAAAAACTCTACGAGGCTCACCGTTCCATCTGAATCCGAAGCATTGGCATTGATGGTTACCGAAGCAGGGGCAGTAAAGCTGGCATTATCAGCAGGAGAAGTTATGCTAACCGTTGGCAGTTGATTACTGCCAATATCACTGGGACATAGGCTGGCGCTGCTTTCCGATATACAGAAATCCGCAAACCGGACCTGTTCATCACGTAATACCGCATCTTTGCCCCGGTATACGCCCCACTTACCGCGGTTATAACTGGCGCCGGTACGCCACATATCCAAAGAGTTGTTGCTATAAGATAATAACGTGGCGCCATCGCTGACCCTTTTGAGCGTAATTTCAAAACTGCCGCCGCTGCCTTCACTGCTTTTGTATTTTACATAAGCCTCTACCCAGGTGCCTTTAAAGGGCGCCAGGTCTACTTCATGTACCGTACCCAGGCTGCCGCTCCCCTCTCCTGCACTGTGAATGATCTGCATCTTCTGCGGATTGCCGGCCCTGGGCGTAATCGTCATTAAAGGCGCACCTGCATCACCATCAATGGCCTTGATCTGGAAAATATGCGTAAAGCGGCTGGAGGGGATAAAACCTGCATCCAGTTTGAACTTCCAACGATAGTAAGCCGTTTGCCCTTCCGTATGCTGCATTTCGGGCGTTGAGCCATTGCCTCCTTTGATCTCCATACGTACCCGGTCAAAATTGGTGCAACGGTCATTATCATCTACTGCATGACTATGAAATACAAATACATTTTTGCCCAGCGTATTATCAAATATTTCCGTCACATGGCGGCCAAAGCTACCATGCACACATTCGGGGTTTTCTATTCCAAAGCCCTTTGATTCGATCAGTTCATAGGTATCGCCTGGCCCATCGGCACTTAATTTTACCTGGGCCTGCATAGTGATAATAAATAACAGGAAGAAAAGAAGAGCATACAGCTGTTTCATAATAAGGTTTTTAACAGTGAATAAAACATGTATACGCGGTACCAGCCATTAGCCTGGCCGGCACAGCAATAACAATCCTGGCAGGAGCATTTTCAGGCCCCTGAGCCATGTAGCAATAACCATGTTGAAAGGCAGTAGTATGCCTTAGTGCGTCTTATTCACCTATAGCAATGAACTTACGGGATTCCTGCAAGTAGCCGTTTAGGGGGTAAACAGTAAGAAGTAAATGGAGTGGAGAGTTTATACAGTATACAGCAGGAATACGTAATCAATAAACATTGGGAAAACAAAAACCAATTAGGAATAGTCTATTGGACATTTCTTCATAGTACAAGCAGTTTTGTTAGAAAAAAGTTAAGACTATGAAGTAACGTTATTCCATGATCGACTGAATTACCTCAATTAACCGAATACTAAGCTATATTAGCTTAATCTGGCATAACAGTAAGGAGTAATAGTTTCTACTTAGTAGCGGTAACAAACAGCATTGATATTCATTCCGGCGCCTACTGATGCAAAAAGGATCACATCGCCCGGCTGCAGGGAATGTTCGGTAAGCTGGTTACGGCGTACCAGGTCATACAAGGTGGGAATGGTAGCTACCGAGCTATTGCCCAGCCAATGAATGCACATGGGCATAATATCCGCGGGAGGTTGCGCGCCATATAAGTGGTAAAAAGCACGTACAATACTTTCGTCCATTTTTTCATTGGCCTGGTGGATGAAGATCTTTTTCAATTCCTGCAGGCCAATGCCACTTTTATCCAGGCATTCTTTCATGGCAGCCGGCACGTATTTCACGGCATACTCATAAACTTTGCGGCCTCTCATTTTAATATAGCGGGTATGTGCTTCGGCATCGGGGGCATTGGAGGTGCCAAAGTAGATATAATTCGCTTCCTCCACACTGTCCGACCGGGTACTGGTGCTTTGGATGCCGGCCTGGGGGCCCGCTTCCTTGTATTCCAATACACAGGCACCTGCACCGTCGGAAAAGATCATGCTGTCGCGGTCAAAATCATCTACAACCCGCGACAGGGTTTCCGTACCGATCACCAGGCATTTTTTGGCAGCACCTGCCCGGCAAAACAGGTCGGCTTGTATAAGCCCCTGCAGCCAGCCCGGGCAGCCAAATAAAATATCATAAGGTATACAGGAAGGGTTTTTGATGCCCAGCCCCTGCTTGATACGGGAGGCCAGGGATGGCACCGCATCCATTTGGGTGGTATGCGCCAGCACATCCCCATAATTATGGGCCACTATGAGCTGGTCGAGCGTTTCGGGATCTATGCCACTGTCCTGGATAGCCAGGATACTGGCCTGGATCGCCATATCAGAGGCCGTGATATTTTCGGGCGCATAACGCCTTTCTTCAATGCCGGTGATCTGTTTGAATTTGTCTACTATTTCCCGCTGCGGACGGTCAATGGCATGCTTGTCTTCTGTAAAAAAGCGGTTGGAAATAAAATCACTGTTCTTTTTGATAACAGAAGGAATGTAGCTTCCGGTACCCGTAATGATTGATCTTTGCATTATTGCAACAGCATGGTTAAATATATACGACAAAAAACATCCCACTAATTAATACACCATATTCAACATAGCTGAGATATGATCTACAATTATTGTTTACCGGAACTGCCAAAAAGATAAAGTCCTATTCTTCGCTTCCCTTTTTGAAAGGCGATAACTTTGTTATCTCCGAGCCGTTGAATATACGGGATAATTTGGCATCTTTTGATTTTTGGTAGGTCTCAATATTTGACTCCCAAACAATCGCCCAGAAATTCTTTGATTTCAATTCAGCATAATCAGGCGTTTTAATAAAAATGCCAATAAAAGGCTTACGGGTCTTAAAGCCAATCCGTACAGGAGCATTGTCAGGATTCTTATCCTGGAGAAACTTTTCAATCTGATCGTTTGTCATCTGCAATAAATGATTTAAAAGAACATAATAGCCGGCTGACGATGCCGGTAAACCTTAACCAAGTCATCCTTTCATCCCCGGCCAAAGAACACAAAACGGGCACCGGGAGGATTTTTAACGCTGCAAAGGTACGATTTTTAATTTTAATAGTTAACTGATTAATTATCAGCATCAATTGCTCACCCAGGTCTATTTTAGCTCCAAAACAAATTAGGCTGTTGAATAGTATTTGGTTAACTTCAATATCCCATCCCAAATACCCTGCCGCCGTACCATTATCCACGTTCAAAAACCACTCTTATGAACATCTTTGTCGGCAACCTCAATTGTAAAACCACCGCCCAACACCTTATCCAACTATTTCTTCCTTTCGGCAAAATAACTTCCGTCCGAATCGTGTCCGACCATGAAACTGGCCACTCAATGGGTTGTGGGTATATTGAAATGGATAACCAGGCAGGAGCCATTGCCATTCAAAACCTGCACGAACGCTTTTTCATGAATACCTATATGGAAGTAAATGAAGTGCCCAACGGCTGGTAATCATTCCACTTCAATTCTCTCCTTATCTCCTTTGTTACTTATTACAATTACTGCAACTGCTGGCATGATTTTTTAGCAGCAGCTATCTTCTATTATGTAGATAAGAATCTACACTGAGTTTTTTATTGCTGGTATCATAATCTGGTCAATTTATTCTTACTTAGCTGTTTATGATACTGATCGTTGATGACCGGCCAGAAAACCTTTTCTCTTTACAAAAACTCCTTGAACTGCACCATTTCGAGGTAGACACCGCAGCATCGGGTGAAGAAGCCCTGCGCAAAGTTTTGAAGAACGCTTATTTCCTCATTATACTGGATGTACAAATGCCCGGCATGGACGGGTTTGAGGTGGCTGAGGCCATTAGCGGTTATAGTAAATCGAAAGACATCCCCATCCTCTTCCTGTCAGCAGTCAATACCGACAAACGATTCATCACCAAAGGATACACTTCCGGCGCCATCGATTACATCACCAAACCTTTTGATCCCGACATCCTGCTGCTGAAAGTAAAAACCTTTTACCGCCTGCACCTGCAAACCCGGGAATTGAATGAAATACAGAAAACACTGCGCGATGAAATAGAAGTCCGCAAGCATGCCCAGGAAGCCTTGCACCAAAGCGTGGAAGAACTAGGGTCCATATTGGAGTCCATTCCGCAAATAGCCTTTACTTCCAATGCCGACGGCGCTATTGAATTTGTAAACCGTTATTGGTACCAGTATTCCTTTGGCAAAGACCTGTTTCCCCAAACACCACCCGAAGGCCAGTCTATTGCTCAATGTATCCAACGGGCCGTCCATTCGGGCCTGCAGGAAGCAACAGAGATCAGCATCCGCCCCTTAAAATCTCCCGAATACCGCTATCACCTGCTTACCCTTACCCCAGTAAAAAAGGACAACCAGATACTTAAATGGGTAGGCATTTTTACCGATATCCACGAACAAAAAATGGTGAACCAGTTATTGGAACAACGGGTAAACGAACGCACACAGGAATTACTGCAAGCCAACAGGGAACTGGAGATCAGCAACCATGAATTACAACAGTTTGCCTATGTAGCTTCACATGACCTCAAAGAACCCTTACGAAAGATCCAGGTATTCAGCCACCTCATCAAAGACAAGTTCCTGGCCAATAACCCCGATGCAGTAAATTATATCAACCGCCTCATCCATTCCTCCGAACGCATGAATAAGCTCATCACCGATGTGCTCAATTATTCAAGGCTATCTATTTCAGGCGTTTTTGAAACCACCAATATCAACCTGGTCATTCAGGAAATACTGGTTGACATGGAATTACTGATCCAGGAAAAACAAGCCATTATCCATACCGATCCCATACCGCCATTGGCAGTGATCCCTGCACAGATCAGGCAGGTATTCCAAAACATCCTCAGCAATGCGCTCAAGTTTTCCAGTCAGCAGGAAAAACCTGTTATCCATATCCGGTCTTCACTCATCAATGACAAAGATCCGGGCGCAGCCCCCTATCCTACTGGTAAATTTTGTCGCATTACCGTTTCCGATAACGGCATTGGATTTAATGAGGTATACCTGGGAAAGATATTTTCCATTTTCCAGCGCCTGCATTCCAAAGAAGAGTATGAAGGCACCGGTATTGGATTAGCCATTGTTAAAAAGATCATGGAAACCCACAATGGCCTGATCACGGCCCAAAGTGAGGAAGGACGTGGCAGTACTTTTATCATGGTATTGCCACTACAACAATAAATAAATGTTTGCATGAAACCGACCTTTAAACGGAACCTCTTCATTGGCTTTGGCATTACCCTGCTGCTATTGGTCATAAGCTCCGTATCCTCTTTCCTAAGCATCAGCAACCTGTTGAAAAGTGCCCAGGAAGTAGAACATACCAACCAGGTGAAGCAATTGGTAGAGAAGATCATGTCTACCCTCAAAGATGCCGAAACCGGGCAGCGGGGATACCTGCTGACGGGTGATGACCGTTTCCTGACACCCTACAGTGGTTCCATTGACAGCGCCAGGGCCTATGTGTTGCAACTGAAAACACTGACTGCCGATAACCAGGATCAACTGATGCGTGCCAACAGGTTGCAGGAGATCGTTGTATTGCGCCTATCCAGCCTGGAGCGGCGGATACTACAAAAACGCGCCGGCGAAACAGTCACTACCGAACAGCTACTGGACGGTAAAAAGCATATGGACGAAGCCAGGTCGGTGGTGAATACCATGACGGTGGAGGAAGAAAAGCTGTTGGCGGAGCGCACAGCCCAAATGAACCGCTTTGCGACCTATACCCCCATCCTTATTGTGATCGCCGCCTTGCTCTCGCTTTTCATCACCATCATATCCTTTATGCGGGTAAACAGCGATTTTGAGAAAACCACCCAATTGCAACAGGCACTGGAAGCCAAGGACAAGGAGATCAGTCATCGCATCAATATCATACAGGAAGTTGCCAATAAAATATCGGCCGGCGATTATACAGTCCGGGTGCAGGACAAGGGAGCGGATGGATTGGGCAGCCTGGGTGGGGCACTCAATAAAATGGGCAGCTCCCTGGAATATTCTTTTGGCTTACTGGCCGATAAGGAATGGCTGCAAAAGGGTATTGCCACCCTCAACGAAAAGATGCTGGGCGAATATGAACTGCCCCTCTTATCTAAGAACATCCTCTCCTTCATGGCCCAATACACCCATAGCCAGGCAGGCGCTTTTTACCTGGCACAGGACAATACCAGCCTGCGCTTTATCAAGGGTTATGCGTTTGATGAACAACTGGCCAGGCCGCGCATTGCCTGGGGCGAGGGCATTGCCGGTCAATGTGCCGCCAACGCCTCCACTATTTACCTGCAGGAGGTTCCGGCAACCCTGATCACCATTAACCATGCAACGGGGGCCATTAAGCCGCAAAGCATTATTGCCATTCCACTTTTCTTCGAAAAGAAGATCATGGGGGTTATTGAACTGGCCAGTATTAAAACCTATACGCCGGTTGAAATTAACTTCCTGGAAACTGCGGCCCATAACATCGGCACGGCCATCAACAGCCTGGAAAACCGTCGCCGCTTACAGGAGCTGCTGGAAGAAACGCAATCGCAGACCGAAGAGTTGCAGGCCCAGCACAATGAAATGGAAAACATCAACAGTGAACTGGAAGCACAAACCGAAAAGTTACAGGCATCGGAAGAAGAACTAAAAGTACAGCAAGAGGAACTGGTAGAGGCCAATGGCGAACTGGAAGAAAGAGCCCGGCTGTTGGAAGAAAAGAACCAACTGGTATTTGAAAGAAACCTGGAGATACAGAAAAAAGCAGAAGAGCTGGAACAAAGCACCCGCTACAAATCGGAGTTCCTGGCCAACATGTCGCACGAGTTGCGCACACCCCTTAACTCCATCCTGCTGCTATCGAGGTTGATGTCGGAAAACAACCAAAACAACCTGAACAGTGAGCAAATAGAATATGCACGGGTCATACAAAGTTCAGGCCATGGCTTACTTTCCTTAATTGATGAGATCCTGGACCTCTCCAAAATTGAGGCCGGCAAAATGGAGTTGCAGTATAGTGATGTAGCAGTACAGGATATTGCCCATGATATGGCCGCTCTTTTTGGACCCATTGCCCGGGAGAAAGGCATTATTTTCAAAACGAGCATTGAAAACAATGTTCAGGGTATTATAGAAACCGATCGCCTGCGGCTGGAACAGATCATCAAGAATCTGGTGGCAAATGCCTTAAAGTTCACCTCCAAAGGATATGTGGAATTAAATATTGCTTCAGCAGGCCAGGAAAACCACGCCCTTGTTTTCAAAGTAAAAGATACAGGCATTGGCATCTCGCCCGATAAGCAAGCCATCATCTTTGAAGCCTTTCAACAGGCAGATGGCTCTACCCGCCGCAAATATGGCGGTACAGGCCTGGGACTATCCATCAGCCGTGAACTGGCCAAGTTACTGGGCGGTGAAATACGTCTTCATAGTGAGCCAGGACAAGGAAGTGAATTTGCCGTATGGATACCTGTATCCAAAGCCATTGCCTCCCTGACCGGCAGCCTGGCAATAGCCGGTCAACCGACAGCAAATGAAACCAGTACTCCCGCCCCCCTGCCCACACCCGTACAGGAATTACGTCAACGGTACATCAGCGATATTATCCCCGATAATGTTCCCGACGACCGGCACAAGATCAACCACCGTGACAAGGTGATCCTCATTGTGGAGGACGATACCAATTTTGCCAAATCACTGCTCGATTATACGCGCAATAAAGGGTATAAAGGGGTGGTGAGTGTGCGGGGCGACGAAGCCCTGGCATTGGCCATTCAATTCATGCCGGCCGGCATTTTGCTCGATATACAACTGCCGGTAAAAGATGGCTGGGAAGTGATGGAAGAATTAAAGAACAATGCACAAACCAAACATATACCGGTGCACATGATGAGCGCCTATGATGCTAAGTACAAAAGCATCTCTAAAGGGGCCGTTGATTTCATCAACAAACCGGTGGCTTATGAACAAATGCAGGATATTTTTGCCCGCATCGAATACATGCTTACCAACAATCCACGCAAGGTGCTGATTGTGGAAGAGAATATGAAGCATGCCAAGGCCCTTGCTTATTACCTGGAAAATTTCAAGGTCAATACCGAGATCAAGAATACCGTGATTGGCAGCGTACAGGCCCTCCTGCAAAAGGAAGTAAATTGTGTGATACTGGACATGGGCATCCCCAACCAAAAGTCGTATGATACCCTGGATGAAGTAAAGAAAACACCGGGGCTGGAAGATATTCCCATCATTATTTTTACAGGCAAGAACCTTTCCCGGGCTGAAGAAATGAAGATCAAACAGTATGCAGATTCCATCGTGATCAAAACAGCCCACTCCTATCAGCGTATCCTGGATGAAGTCTCACTTTTCCTGCACCTGGTAGAAGAAAAAGGTACTTCCTCCAGCAGGCCCAATAATATGGGCGTACTGCAGGAGGTATTAAAGGGCAAAACAGTATTGATAGCCGATGATGATATCCGCAATATCTATTCCCTTACCAGGGCATTGGAAACCTATCAGATGAAAGTAGTCTCTGCAGTAGATGGCAAAGATGCCCTTAAGCAATTACAGGAAAATCCCGGAGTGGATATTGTACTGATGGACATGATGATGCCCGAAATGGATGGCTATGAATCCACCAGGCGTATCAAGGCCAATCCGGCCTTCAGCAAATTACCCGTGATAGCCGTTACCGCTAAAGCCATGACGGGCGACCGGGAAAAATGTATTGAAGCGGGTGCTTCTGACTATATTAGCAAACCGGTTGACATTGACCAGCTGTTATCACTGCTTCGGGTGTGGTTATATGACGCTGGCAAATGACATTGATCTTTAAAAACAATAGCTGTGGAATTTGAAGTACAGGACCAGGAAATAGAAATACTGCTGCAGGATCTGCTGGAAACCTATGGCTATGACTTTAATGATTATTCCAAAGCATCCCTCAAGCGAAGGATCAACAGGTTGTATTCACTGGATAAATTCCCATCCTTTGCTTCCTTCCGGAAGCAAATCAATACAGACAGTATTTATTTCCGGCGATTCGTGGAAGAGATCACGGTCAACGTAACCGAAATGTTCCGCGACCCCTCCTTCTACAAAACCCTCCGCGAAGAAGTGTTGCCGGTACTGGCTACCCATCCCTTTATACGCATCTGGCATGCCGGCTGTTCTACCGGCGAAGAAGTGTATTCCATGGCCATCCTGCTGCAGGAAGCAGGATTACTCAAAAAGTCCCTTCTCTATGCTACTGATATTAATCCAGGGGTACTGGACCGTTTGCGAAAAGGGATCTATCCTTTGCGTTTCATCAAGCAATACTCGGAGAACTACATTCAATCGGGCGGCAAACAGGACTTTTCCCAATACTATACAGCCAAATACGATTGGGCCAAATTTGACGATAAGCTGGCTGCTAAAATGGTAGTGGCCACGCATAACCTCGTATCAGACCGGTCATTCAATGAGTTTCAACTCATCTTTTGCCGCAATGTATTGATCTATTTCGACAGGAATCTTCAAAACAACGCCCTGCAATTGTTTGATGAAAGCCTGGACATACTTGGGTTCCTGGCACTGGGGGCCAAGGAGAACCTGAAATACGCACCCATTTACCGCAAATACAAACAACTGGACAATAAAGAAAGGATATGGCGCAAAATAGCATGAGCCCTTCCATTCAACTCATTGTGATCGGTGGTTCCGCCGGCAGCCTGGAAGTTATATTGAAACTGATCCCGGCCTTGCATGCTTACCTGCCAGTAGCCATTATTATTGTTACGCATCGCAAAGCCAACAATGATGAACTGTTGGTAGACCTGCTCAGCGCCAGAACTACCTGGCCGGTAAAAGAAGCCGAAGAAAAAGAACCTATAGAAGCCAATACGATCTACATAGCGCCTGCAGATTATCATTTGCTGCTGGAGAAAGACCGCAGCTTTTCACTCGATGTGTCGGAGAAGGTCAATTATAGCCGGCCCAGTATTGACACCACCTTTGAATCAGCTGCCGAGGTATATGGCTCCTCTTTGTTGGGCATCCTGCTATCGGGCGCCAATGCTGATGGGGTGGAAGGGATGAAACGCATCAAAAGCCTGGGAGGCAGTTGCCTGGTACAAGATCCCGATACTGCCGACGTGGACTATATGCCCCGCCAGGCAGTGCAACAGGTGAAAGTTGATAAAATATTACCCGCCGCAGCTATGGCAGATTATATCAATAGCTTGTTTTGAAGAAGGCAGGAAGACTACCACAGTCGGAAAGCCAGTAAAAACCGGAAGTTGGTAAGTAATACAGCGACTATTTCGTTTTTCTGCCGGACTTCCGGACTCACGAACCTTCTGACATCCTCAACAGCGGATCGTTTTCCGTTTCTTGCCGATATTACCTTTGTCTTTCATTTTCTGGATATAGTCGGGTGAGTAAGGCACCTGACAGGCAGTGCCCCCCATATCCACTTCCACCTTACCGATCTTTTTGCCGGCAGCCATGGCCTGGGCTGATAAGGCAGGGACATACCCTCCCACAGCTATTACAAAGGCATTCATGGTATGCCTGGCACGGTTGGTAGCTTTATGGATGGTTTTCTCTATCCTTTCCAGCAATTGTTTTACTTCTTTCAGATCGATCTCTTCATCAGGTTTGATGGCCAGTAGGCCGGCCAGGGTACTCCATCCACAGGCTGCTACAGGGTCATTTTTTGATTCGATCCATTCCAGGGCCAGCTCGTGCCCATACTGGCTTTCCGACGCCACCCAGGGCACGGTATATTCACTGATCATGTACCAGGGGGCTTTTTCGGCCCAGGTCTGAAGCTGTTTTTTGGTCATCTTAGCGCCATCGGCCACCATCCCTGCCAGGTACATGGCATCCGAATTACCCGTATCATAAAGCTCCAGGGCCAGTTGCTGGTCATTTTTGATCTTTTTTAGCACCTTCTTCAGGTCGCCTACCAGCACCCCAAAAAAGGGCTCCCGGGCCCCATGTTTCCTCCACCGGGCTTTGACGTCCTCACTACCCATGGATTGCAGCTCCTTCATTACTTCGGCTATTGTCATGCAAATCGTTTTAAAATGGTTAAAAACCAGCCAGGAGCCCGGCTCAATGGATCAGTGGGTACAACCTGCCAGACGCTTCCTTCTACAAAAATAAGCCCTGTATACCCAGCCTGGATCACCTGTAAGTATGAATTATCCCCTACCCCCAGCCTATCCAGAGCCATTGTAGAAGCATTCCTGGCTTTATCAGGATAGTCAGATATTCCGTATATGTTCCGTATATATTAGGTATATATCACGTATATGATACGTTCTTATAAAGGACGTAATATCTACGTAATGTCTAAGTTTTATATAGGTAGTTAATAAGTAATATCCTACAATACACCGACAACCCAAGTAGGCCTTTCCTACCCGGGTGCATGGAGGACATAAAAAAAGCCTCCCATTCGGGAGGCTATATAATTGATCCAGTATTAATTAGAATATTTACCTACAGTTGCACATTAGTCGACCTGATTCAGGCGGGCGCCTGAACAGCGGCATTAAAGCGAAACCCTACCCCGTGGATGGTTTCCAGCAGTACGTCGGGGTCGGCTTTGAAATATTTGCGCAATTTGGTCATAAACACATCCATACTCCTGCCCAGGAAATAATCGTCCTTACCCCATACATTGAGCAGCACTTCTTCCCTTTTGAGGATATGGTTGGCATGTTCACAAAGGAATTTGAGGAGGTCGGCTTCTTTTTGGGTAAGCGTAAAACTCTCTTCCGGCGCATTTAGCTTCAGGTCGGTGTAGGAGAAGGTAAGTTTGCCAATGGAGAACTGTTGTACCTGTTCGGCAGCCAGTTTACGGGTACGACGGATAAATACGTCCATCCGGAGCAGCAGTTCCTGCATGCTGAAAGGCTTGGTAATATAATCGTCGGCGCCGGATAAAAAACCCTTGATCCTGTCCTCCTCCATCGAGCGGGCGGTGAGGAAAAGGATGGGGATCACGTCGCTGTGCTGACGGATCTTTTTGGCTACGCTAAACCCATCTTTATTGGGCATCATCACATCGAGGAGGCAGATATCGAAGCGGCCTTTTTCGAATTGGTCAATGGCTGTCTGTCCATCCGGACAAACAGTTACTTCATACCCGGCATCTACCAGGTTGTCTTTGATTACATAGCTTAAGGCAAGGTCATCTTCTGCCAGTAGAACTTTCCCTTTTCTTGTTAACATGGCATGTATAGTTTTTATTAGAGGGGGAACAGCATTTTGAACTCAGTGCCAATCCCTGGTAAGCTATTCACTTTAATGCTTCCGTGGTGGGCATCTATGATCCGTTTAACAAAATTCAGTCCAAGACCAAATCCCTTTACATTATGTACGTCACCAGTGGGCACCCGGTAAAACTTTTTGAATAAATTTTTCTGGTATTTCTTCTCAATTCCGATGCCATTGTCTTTTACCGAAATGAAAAGATGCCCGTCTTCCTGGCCGGTACTGATGATCACATGGGGCCTGGTAGAATATTTAAGTGCGTTTTCCAACAGGTTTACCACCGCCAGTTCCAGGTGTACCCGGTCGGCCAGTAATTCATATCCTGGCTCCTCTGGGCTTTGGATCTCTATCTGGGCCTCTTTATCGTCTACCAACGGCTGAACTTTGGCTACGGCCTGCTCAATGATCTCTTTTACCGGCACCCGCACTTTTTCAATGGGGAGTTCACGGCGGTCGGTAGAGGCAATATGTAGTAACCTTTCTACCTGGCTCTGCAAATGTTGTGTTTGGTGTTGGATGATATTGGCATATTTATACAGGCGGTCGGGCTGATTCACAATCTTATCTTGAAGAAGAACCTCGGCCGATATTTTCATGACAGCCAGGGGGGTCTTGAATTCATGGGTAAAATTGTTCACAAAGTCCTTTTGCACCTCTACCAGGAACTTCTGCCGGTAGAAGTAAAAGAGGATGACGGCCAATCCTATAAATACAACAAAAAGTATTGCGGTACTGATGAACCAGAAGTTCATCTGGGCTAATACGTATTTATTGCGATGCGGAAAGTATAATAATACATAATCATGGTCGCGCTGGTAAACCGGCAGCAGGTTATGGGAAGGGTCATAGCGGGCAGCGGCGGCGGGAATGTACTGTTCTGCAATGTACTTGCCTTTTTGCGTATCGTAGAGGGCTATATGGGCATCTGTAAGTACATCAAAATCATTCAACTCAAGCTTCAGGTAATGCTCCAGGGAATCGAACTTCAGGTTGACGCCCTCGATCCGGAAAAGGAAATAATCGGGGGCAGGATGTTCTATCAGGTCTTGCAGGTGATTGGCCGGGGTATCGGCAATTTCCATATCCTCATAGAGGCCCCGGATGCTCTTTACCACATTTGTATTGAAGGTTTTGTGTTCAAAAGAATATACTTTATTGAGCCAGAATAGCTGGACACCGGTAATGAGGGCAATCAGGAATGTTGCCAATAAGATAATCCATCTGAGGGTTGAAGAACGCATGCCGTTTAGATATGTACCACCGGCAAATTTGCTATGCATTATCTATCATTTATTTTTTATCTGGTTAACCGATCGTTAAGGGAAGTTACGACTAGTTACCCTGCTCATCAACAATTCATTAACACTAGTTAATCGGCGGTTAAGCATGCCTCGAAATAGCGTATGGGTAAATTATTTGGATAGCTTTATCGTGTTAACATTCTTCACTACAAAAATCATATACAATGAAAAAAGTACTTTTGTTAGCCACCATGGTAATAGCATTAACCGGCTTAACAATGGCACAAACCAGCCCCAAGCCTGCCGCTAAACCTGCCAAAAAAGAAGCGGCTGCACCTGCTGTTACCCCAGCACCTGCCAAGGACGCCATGGCGAAGGATGGTAAGAAAGCTGGTCACCACCACAAAAAACATCACAAAGCAGGAGCTGCTACCAAGCCTGCTGGCAAATAATAAGATAAAGCAAGGTCGGTTTTGTTAGGGTTTATGAACGTCGTCCGTGGGTGGACGACGTTTCTTTTTTTGGGGTTCGGCAATCGTGAATCCTTTGTTTAGAAAACAGTTCTCTTTAATTGTCGATACATCACCTCCCTAAAACAACAAAGCCTGTGGGGATGACCCACAGGCTTTGACTTATTATAAAGCTAATAATTAGGCTTTCTTGGCAGCAGCAGTTGCAGGCGTTTTGGCCTTTACTGCTGGTGCGGTAGTAGTACTTGGTTTGGTATCGGCTTCACCCAGGGGTTTGCTCTTAGCCAGGTCAACCAGCATGGGAGCAGCCACGAAGATGGATGAATAAGTACCGGTAACCACACCGATCAACATAGCGAATGCAAACCCTTTGGTTACTTCACCACCCACCAGGAACAGGATGAGGATGGTAAGGAACACGGTAAGTGAGGTCATAATGGTACGGCTCAGGGTATCATTGATGGCCTTATTAATGAGGGTTTGCTTGTCTACATTGCGCATATTGTGGCTATACTCACGAACACGGTCGTACACGATCACCGTATCGTTCATCGAGAAACCGATTACCGTCAGGATGGCCGCAATGAAGTGCTGGTCAATTTCCAATGGGAAAGGTACAACCCCTCTCAGGAAGGAGAATACGGCCAGGGTTACCAATACGTCGTGCAACAGGGCAACAATGGTACCCAGTGAATAACGCCAGTCGCGGAAACGGATAAAGATATAGATGGCGATAATAAGCAGTGACCAGAAGGTAGCCCACTTGGCACCGCTTTTCAAGTCATCAGAGATCGTAGGATCTACTTTCTTGGTTCCCTCTACATATTTAGTAGTAGCAAACTCTTCGGCAGTCAGGTTGGCTGGCAGGAATGATTTCAGGCCACCAAACAGGGTATTGCGTACAGAAGAGTCGATAGACAAACCGGCTTCATTGATGCGGTAGTCGGTAGTAATTTCCAGTCTATTGGGGCTACCATAGGTTTTGATAAGTGGCGCTTTATGGAATGTTTTATCCAGTGCTTGCCTTACTTGTTCTTCATCTACTGGTTTGCCAAAGTTTACGACATAGCTTCTACCACCTTTGAACTCTACACCTTCATCAAAACCATTGAAAATGGCAGCCACACCCAGGATCAATACCAGGATAGAGATACCATAAGCTACTTTACGGAATTCAATGAACTTATAAGCGGCATGCTGGAAGATGCGCTTAGAAATACCAGTGAAATATTTAAAGTGACGGTTCTTGTTGGTGTAGAAATCAGTGATCAGACGGGATACCAGGATACCGCAGAACAGGGACAACAGGATACCGATAATCTGTGTGGTTGCAAAACCCAATACAGGGCCCAGACCATAGATAGCCAGGATGATGGCGGTTAATAAGGTAGTGATGTGCGCATCGAGTACCGGCGGCAATGAACGACGGTAACCGTCTTTCACAGCCTGCTCATGGGATTTGCCATGGGCCAGTTCATCCTTGATACGTTCAAATATAATTACGTTGGTATCTACTGCCATACCGATGGTCAGAACCAGACCGGCAATACCAGGAGCGGTAAGGGTAGCACCCAGGGCACTTAATACACCTACTGTAAAGAGCAGGTTTAAGATCAGGGCTATATTGGCGACAATACCAGCGGTATTATAATATACGATCATGAGCAGGAAGATCACCACGAAGGAGATTGCAAACGACATCATACCACCGTGAACAGCTTCTTCACCAATGGTAGGTCCTACTACTTGTTCCTGTACGATCTTGGCAGCAGCTTCTACTTTACCTGATTTCAGGATATTGGCAATATCCTGTGCTTCTTCTACAACCAGTTGTCTGTTTTTGGCATTACCAGAACCCATGGTGATACGGGAACGGCCACCATCAATTTTTTGGTTTACGTTAGGCGCAGTATAAACAATATCATCCAGAACAATGGCGATGGGCTTGCCAATGTTACGTTCGGTCATGTTGCTCCAGATACGGCCACCGGCATCGTTCATATCCATGGTAACCAGTACTTCGTTGGTGGTTTGGTCGAACTCCTGACGGGCATCTTCAATAGCAGTACCCTCCAGTTGAGCGCCTTCTTTACCGGGGATGGTTTTAATAGCGAACAGGGTGAGGATCTGGCTTGGAGCACCTTTATCATCACGCTCTTGTTTACCCCACAGGAATTTTACATTGCCGGGGAAGCTGTTCTTTACAGCAGAGATATTGAGGTACTGGTTTACTTTACCAGTATCCTTAATAGCTGCAATACCTACATAACCAGGATAACCGCCGCCCTGGTAAGGACGGGCAGGATTCAATACCCTGAACAGGGGATTCTGGCGGGAAGCAGCCAATGTACTATCAGCAGCCTTCCGAAGAGAATCAGCTTTTTTACCTCCGATAGAATCGGGAATAACCGCATTGCTATCAGCTTTAGGCGTAGTACCATATAAATAAGCTTCCAGTGCTTTATCGGCATTTACGAAGCCATTTTGCATCAGACCATCGTTCATGGTATAAACTTCCCAGAACTGGAGGTTGGCAGTAGATTGCAGGTATTTCCGTACACGCTCAGGATCGCTGGCGCCGGCCAGTTCAACGGTGATGATACCTTTGTTTTCGTCCAGGCTGATATTGGGTTGCGCAACACCAAACTTATCAATACGCTGTCTCAAAACCTGGTAAGTTTGAGCCATGGCAGCATTGGCCTTTTCGTTCATATAAGCGATAACCTGATTATCGGTTGAAGTACCATTCAGTTTATTGCCCTGTTTTGCAAAATGAGGAGCCAGTTTGGCGCCTGGATTCACATTCTTGAAGGCTGTAACAAAGAGGTTGATAAAGTTCTGGTCACTGTTCAGCTTCAACTTTTGTGCTTCTTCAATGGCTTTGGTGATCTGGGGATCTTTGGGATTATTCGCCAATCCTCTGATCAGTCCATCCAGTGCGATATCCATGGTGACATTGATACCACCTTGCAGGTCGAGACCCAACAACAATTCGCTTTCTTTAGCTTTCTGGTAAGTTTGACCCCACCAGGTGATCTTGGTCTCTTTGGTAGCGATACGTAAACTATCGAGATAAGTGTTTTTGTAAGTGTCCAGAGAATCCTGGTAAGCAGCCCGGGCTTCTTTTACATTTTCGCCAGGGTATTTTGTGGCAGCGGCAGTGTAAGCTCTTTTGATATAAGCAGTCGCTTTGGCCTCCAGGCTTTTCTCATGTTTGTTCACGAACCAGGTAAAGGATAGCTGGTAAAGGGATATAAGGATCAATAATCCAGCAAAAATGCTAACCAGTGCTCTCATTGCAATGTTGTTTATTTTTTAGGAGTTGGCAAAGATAGGGTTTTCAGACATAAAAGGAAACAGCAAAATAAGCCTGAAAATGAGGCTTATAGAAGGTTTCGGCAAGCGCCTACGGATAGCCGGGCCAGTCATTTCAGTCGGGTGGAAATCCGCGGGTTACAACCATGGAAAGCAATTTGATAATAGAAAGGGACCGGCAGCCATCGTTACGCACTGAAACAATCATAAATCACTACGAATTAATTACTTGTATTTTATTGGTGGGTTACAATTTAGCATCTTTTCCGGAATCCGGAGGTGTATTTTTTCCACGCGGAGCATTTAACCGGATGATGAGCCATTGAATGCCCAGGGCCAGGGCAAAAGCAAGCAGGAACAACATGACATAATCCCTTATACCAGATTTCGGGCTGTTGAACGGAGTAAAGCTGGCCTGGGTAATCTGTACCGGCAGAGGCAGCTCTTCACCAGTGAGCAAGATACCAAGCATCCGGGACCTGGTCAGCGCCTCTTCCCTGCTTCCATCACCACCCATGGTGATCCTGATATGGCCACCAGCTATGGGCATGTTAACAATAGGCGCCATGATCACCTGATCATTTATACAAATAGCCAAAGGCTTACCAATATTGCGGGTAGTGAGTTTTTCAAATTCCCTGGCCCCAAAAGCATCGAATTCCAGGTTGATAAGAGGTTCTTTGGTCACATTGTCGACTATGGCTTCTGCATGAACAATATGCCTGTTGGAAATGATTGGGGGATGGTTTTTTATGGCATAAACCAGTGTAAGACCATAGGGATTTGTTGGTGTATTTGTTTGTTCATACAGGAAGCGAAGGTCGGCCGGCCAGTAACGGGCCGTGGCCGGATGCTCCAGTAACCGTCTTGCCAGGGCAGTATCGCTTGGGGATATCATACCCATATAACCCGGGTATTTCATTTCCTGCTCAAAAGGCCGGGCTGGATTCACCACCCGCAACAAGGGATGGGGCCGCATGGAATCGATGTTCGTAACATCCTTGTTAGACAGGGTGTCTTCGGGCTGACCAAGGAAAACTTGCGCCAGGGCATTATCGGCATTCAGAAAAGAAGTAGTCAATGCATCCATGGTATATACTTCATACATCGCCAATCGGCCATTGTCCATAAACAAAAAGGGAATAGCTGTGGTATCTTTCAACTTATCAAATGAGAATAAAAAGTGGTTGGTATTTTCCCGTTTGAGTACGAATTCATATCCGGCTTCCGCAAACCGCTCCTGAAGAATGTTGAGGCACTGGGTTATATCCTGTTTTTGTTGGGCAGCCTCATGGGCTTGTCCTAATTCTACAGTGATCCGGGCAGTATAAAGCCTGGGAATGATCTTTTGGCCATAGGGGCTATCTTTCCCTTCCTTAATGATCCAATGATAAATAGCTGTTACAAAAATGGCAATGCCTATAGAGAACAAAAGTGTTCGGGTAAATCGGGGCGTCATGGGTTAGGGTATTGGGTCACAATATAATACAAAGCGGTACCCCTACAAAACAAGCGCAGGTTATGCGATATGGAACACCCGATGTATCAAAAAAGGACAGTGGGGACTACCCCATCCAATCTTATATTACTGATTAATAGCCCATTAGCATTCTGGCATTCTCTTAGCTCCTGGAAGCTAACCCTGACATTTCAATATATGCTGAAAAATTACATTAAGATAGCCTGGCGTAGCCTGATCAAGAATAAAACGGCCTCATTTATCAATATCAGTGGACTGGCCGTTGGGCTGGCCATTGGTATCCTGGTGATGGTGGTGATCCTGGATATGGTGGGCTACAATAAATTCCATACGCACCTGCCCAATATTTATACGTTGCTTGGCACTAATAAGCTGGGCGGAGAAGTACATGTTGGCAGTTCAGTTCCAGGGCCTGCGGCCCCTTTGATGCGCGAAAGGCTCCCCGAAGTAAAGTTTATATCCCGCTATGGTAATGGTGGGCAGGGGCTCTTCACGAATGGAGACAAATCGTTGTATGAAAAAACGGTCTATGTAGAGCCTGATTATTTCAGGATGATGACCTTTCCGGCCATTGCCGGCGATCCGGTGCAGGCGATGTCAAAAGCAGGCTCAGTGGTAATCACGGAACGGACTGCCAAAAAATTGTTTGGACAAGAGGACCCGATGGGCAAATTGGTACGCTACAACAATCAAACTGCCTTACAGGTGGCAGCTGTTATCCGCGACATTCCGGCCAACAGCAGTGAAACATTTGATGTGGTCATTCCCTTTTTGCAATATGAACAAGAGAACCCGGACTGGATCAATAAATGGGACAATAGCCGTATTGCCACCTGGATGGAACTCCAACCGGGGGCCAATCTCACAGTATTTAACAGTAAACTGGAAAAGCTTTTCAAAGAGCAAACAAATAGTGAAAATGGAGGATTGTTTGCCTATCCTTTTGAGAAATTGTGGCTATACGGTGAATTCAAGAATGGCAAACCCAGTGGCGGGCGTATTTATGCCATCATATTGCTGGGTGTGATTGGGGTATTTGTGTTGCTGATAGCTTGCATCAACTTCATGAACCTATCTACAGCCCGCTCTGAGCGCCGTGCCCGTGAAGTAGGTGTGCGCAAAGTAATGGGGGCTTTCCGTAGGCAGGTTATATTTCAATTCCTGTGCGAAGCCATGTTGCTCACCTTCATTTCTTTGTTATTGGGCATGTTCCTGGCTACTATTGCCTTGCCTGCACTGAACCATTATACGGGCAAGGACATGAGCTTTGATTTTAGCAACTGGCGTATTTGGTTGTCCTTGATGGGTATGGTATTGTTTACCGGTCTGGTGGCCGGCAGTTATCCTGCCTTTTTCCTCAGCAGCTTTAAGCCTGTATTGGTTTTAAAAAGCGCCATTGTAAACCGTAAAGGAGGCTCTTTTTTACGCAAAGGATTGGTGACCTTCCAATTCGTGGTTTCCATATTTCTTATTTTGGCCACCATCGTTATTTTTAAACAGCTGCGGCATGCCGAAAGCCGGCCCATTGGTTATGAAGCAGAAAACCTGGTAGAGATACCCCTGCGGGGCGATATGGCTCCCAAATTCCAATTGTTAAAAAATGAATTGTCGCAGATTCCGGGTGTGATCAGCATCTCCGGGGGCACCAATAACCTCATTTCATTTGGCGGCGCAACGGATGGCATTGACTGGCCTGGCAAAACAGCCGATCAACGATTCTGGATCACCGTCACGGATGTTCAATATGATTGGGTAAAAACAGCTGGATTGAAAATGGCAGAGGGCCGGGATTTTAGTACTGCCTTTGGTACTGATTCTGCAGCTTGTCTCATTAATGAGGCGGCAGCCCGGAAAATGGGACTAAAATCCCCCATCATTGGCACCCGGCTAAGCGGCTCAACGGTGGTGGGCGTGGTACGGGATTTTGTTTTCAACAGCCCGTTTGCCACACCTGGTCCCATGCTCATCAATCTGAACCGGGGAGGCATGAATCACCTGTTCCTGCGATTCCGCAACAATGAGCAGTGGCGTAATACCCTGGCGCAGGTAGAGCAGGTGGTAAAAGGAAACAATCCCAATTACCCCTTCGAATACCATTTTACCAGTGAGGAATACCAGAAACGTTTTGAGGGAGTACGATATACCAGTCAGCTTACCAATATGGTGGGGATACTGGCCATCTTCATATCCTGCCTGGGACTGTACGGCTTGTCGGCCTTCCTGGCGGAACGACGTAACAAAGAAATTGGCGTACGTAAAGTACTGGGTGCCAGCGTATCACAGGTATGGCTCATCCTGTCGAAAGACTTCCTGAAGCCGGTATTGATCGCTTTCCTGCTGGCGGCCCCGCTGGGCGGATGGGCATTGGATAAAATGTTGCTGAATTGGGATTACCGTATTTCATTATCCTGGTGGATGTTTGCTGCGGCCGGTCTGCTGGTCCTTTTCATAGCGCTGGCAACGGTAAGTTTCCACGGATTCAAAGCCGCCCTTACGAACCCCGTAAAATCACTCCGCACCGAATAGGCCTTTCTACTTTTTGATAGTAGCCCTGTTTACTTTACAGTAGCAGGGCTTTTTTATGTTTTCCTGTTTGAATAGTCCACCAAAAAACAACACTAAAAACAATCCCCAAAAAACCATAAACTGTATTACTTTTGCGCCATTCGTTTAAAAAAGCAAGCACAGACACTTTTAATTATGCAATTATCAACCAGATTACAATTATTCAACGAGCCTGAAACGTTGAAAATGGCCAAGCTCGGACGTGAGCTCAGAGCAAAAGGCGTCGATGTTATTGACCTTAGTTTGGGAGAGCCCGATTTTGATACCCCTCAACACATCAAGGATGCCGCCAAGAAAGCGATTGATGACAATTTCAGTCACTACACGCCAGTAGCCGGCTATCCCGACCTGCGCGAAGCGGTATGCGTTAAACTGAAACGCGACAACAACCTTGACTATAAACCTGAGAACATTATTGTTTCTACCGGCGCCAAGCAAAGCCTGGCCAATGCGGTATGGGCTGTTGTAAGCAAAGGTGATGAAGTAGTGATCCCTACCCCCTACTGGGTTACTTACTCTGAAATAGTGAAACTGGGTGAAGGTGTGGTGAAACTGGTTACTACTTCTATTGAGAACAAATACAAGATCACTGCTGCTGAACTGGAAGCTGCACTGACCGAAAAGACCAGGTTGTTCATGTTCTCTTCTCCTTGCAACCCCAGTGGTTCTGTATACAGCAAGCAAGAGCTGGAAGCACTGGCAGCAGTATTCCGCAAGTTCCCCAATGTATATATCCTTTCTGATGAGATCTATGAGTACATCAACTTTGTAGGTAAGCATGAAAGCATTGCGCAATTTGAAGACCTGAAAGACCGTGTGATCATCGTGAATGGTTTGAGCAAAGGTTTTGCCATGACAGGTTACCGTCTTGGTATTGTAGCTGCCAACCCCGATGTGGTAAAGGCTTGTGAGAAATTGCAGGGTCAGCTGACCAGCGGTACCAACAGCATCACCCAGCGTGCAGCCATCGTTGCCTTTACCGGCGACTTGCGCCCTTCGCAGGAAATGAACAAAGAATTTGAGCGTCGTAAGAAAAGGGTACTGGAAATCATGAGCGGCATCGAAGGCTTTAAGTTTGCTGAGCCTGATGGTGCTTTCTATGTATTCCCCACCGTGAGCCAGTATTTTGGCAAGACGGATGGTGAAGAAGTGATCAAGGATGCTGATGATCTGTGTATGTACCTGCTGAATAAAGCACATGTAAGTACTGTTACCGGCCGTGCATTTGGTGAGCCTACAGCTATCCGCATTTCCTTTGCCAATAGCATGGAGAAAATTGAAGAGGCCTGGAAAAGGATCATTGCTGCTTTGGCAAAATTGAAGTAAAGAAGGCAGCATTTGGAAGGCTGATATTGTATGTGGCTGACTAAATTGCTGTTGCTGAAAATAAGGATAAAAGCCGGGTGAATGCCCGGCTTTTTGATTTTTGGTGGCAAAATCCAAGGTATCCCTATTTTCGTATCTTTGCCAAAGTAAAATCAATGTCTATTTTGAAACATCCGCTACTATATGTAGGTTCGAAAGGAGAAAAAACACTTTATACCCTGTTTGACAGCGGGGCAAATCTTTCATGTATTAATCCAGAGTTTGTCGAAGACTTAACAGACCCACAACCATTAGGACGAATCCGGCAAATTGCAACAGCTAGCGAAGGACATTATATTGAAGTAAAAGAAGTAGTAAGGCTTGACTTCTACATTGATGATGTATTATTAAGCGACGAATTTTTAGTAGTACCGGGCCTAAGTGAGGAAGCTATTATAGGCGCTGCCACCTTACAAAAGTGGCGTATCAAACTAAACTTTGAGGATGATGTGGTAGAAGTTGATCCTAAAGTTGCAAAAATGCAATTGATATAAAAAGTAAAAGCCGGGTACAAGCCCGGCTTTTTGATTTGATAACAGGCAGCACTTATTTGAGGGCAGCAGTCATTTTATCGAGGCATTGGATCAGTCCGGCTTTGGACATTTCCACTATTTGATCAGAACCATAACCATATTCAGTTACTGTCATTTCGGTTTTGTTATCACCCACAGACTTAAAGGTGATCACATGGCGCACATCGGCCGGTATTCCCGGAGGCATCCCTATTTTAGCGGGATCCAGCTTATTGCCATCCTTATCGGAAAAGTTTAGTACAAATTCAATCCTTTCATTGGGTACGATCTTACTATAGGTCCAGGTATTGTACATATCATGGCCATCTGGTGTTCGCATACAAACCAGGGACTTCCCTCCTTCCCTGAAATCCATATTGGCAATGGGTGTTGTAAAGCCATTGGGTTGCCACCATTTTTTAACCAGGTCAGCTGCTGACCAGGCATTGAATACCTTTTCCACGGCAGCATCAAATGTGCGGGTAACCATTAAATCTTTTGTACCGGATTGCTGAGCAGTAGCTGATGATGAAATACTCATAATGAAGCAGGTTAAAGTGATTGATAATAGGCCTTTTGTTTTGTTATACATAAGCTATGTTTATAGAGTGCATGAGCAAACATAGTTTTACTAATTTACAGAAACGGGGGTAGCTTGCGACATTATGGAGGGGTGATTGCACCTGATTTTCAGTCACATTGTATAGTATAAATTTGCGGCATAACTTACTTCTTTGCATTTCGTCAATAGGTGTATGCATTCGGGCGTATGGTAGCCCACTTTGGGCATTCAACCTGATTTCTAAAATATCGAAGCCTATATTAAAAAATACAGCAACTTTACCTTTTATACTACCCAACCCAATCGCATGACAAACCGCAGAACTTTCATCCGGCAAACAGGCGTATTAGCGTCTGCCTTTATGATGGGATCATCTTTTGTTGTAAAACCCAAATACAAACTAGGTCTGCAGCTTTTTACCATCCGTGAAGCACTATCTAAAGATGTGCGGGGCACACTGAAAAAGATTGCGGCGTATGGATACCAGGAAGTAGAAACTTATGGCTTCAACCGGCAGTATTATCGTTTTACACCGGCAGAATTCAGAATGCTGCTACAGGAAAATGGACTAAGCAGCCCCAGCGGCCACTACGACCTGAACCTGTATGTAATGCCCGGCAAAACAACAGATGACCTTAACAAGTACGTGGATGAATGTATTGAAGGTGCACATATTCTAAAACAACAATATATTGTATGGCCCTGGCTGGATGAGACCCACCGGTCCATCGAAGCATTCAAAGAAATAGTGGCCACGCTAAATAAAATTGGCGAAAGGATCAACAAAGCTGGTTTACAACTGGCCTACCACAACCATAATTTTGAGTTCATTGAACACAATGGAGATACGGGCTATGCCCTGCTACTACGGGAAAGTGACCCCAACTATGTGAAACTGGAGCTGGACCTGTACTGGTCTACCTACATGAAACAAGACCTGCCGGCGCTGTTTAAAAAGCACCCCGGCCGTTTTCCGCTCTGGCATTTAAAAGATAAAGACAAAACCAATCCCGAACTGCATACCACCATGGGTGATGGGGATATTGATTTCACCAAACTAATCCCCCATGCCAGTCTGGCCGGCGCGCAACACCTGTATGTAGAACAGGGCAATAATTATATTCCCAATGACCTGGCCTGTGTGGAAAAAAGTGCGGGGTATACGAAGAAGTTGTTGCGGTAACAGCATCCCGGTGCGGTGGTAACGTTTTAGTAAAGATTTCGTAATAAACATCCAATATTCCTTAATGGCTTAAATGGTAAATTCACACATACCAGTTCTTACTTATCATTAAGCCTATAACCGTGCGATTAAATACATTTTCATTGCTCCTGGCAGCTATCAGCGCCATTTTCTTTACAACTTGCAGTAAAATAATCAAAGAAGACAAAGGAACAACAAAGGGAGCAATGCTGGCAACGAGTTTCGCACTCGAAACTGATGGCCGGTATCAGGATTCCGTTTTTTCCAACGTTGACACTTCGCTACGCGATATTTTTTACAGAAGAATTGCCAGGTATAATGGAGGGTATGATAGTCTCAAAATGACAGCTTATCAGCCAGTAGGTGATACGTTGACAATCAGACCTACGGTAGTCTTTATTCATGGAGGCGGTTTTCTTGCCGGCGCCTATAATACGGACCCCTCTATTCGTGCGGTATGTGTTTCCCTCGCCTTAAGAGGATATGTTGCCATTGCTGTCGGTTATAGGTTAGGCATTTCGGATACAGGAAAAGTGAATGGTCTTTATGCAGTTGACAAATTTCATGAAGCTGTTTACAGGGCAGTACAGGATGTAAGAGCTGCGATCAGGTATGTAAAAGATTCCGGCCACCATGCAAGGGTTGATACCAATAGGGTATTTATCGGAGGTGTATCTGCCGGGGCAGCCACCGCTATAAATGTAGCCTACCTTGATCAGGATGAAGTTCCTGTAAGCTTTGTAACAAAATTTGGCCCGCTTGATGGCATCGGGCAATATGACTATCCGGGCAATTCCACTAACGTCAGGGGCGTCATTAATCTTGAAGGAGGGATAACTGATACTAGTTGGATCGAATCGGGCAATGTCCCGATTGTAAGCTTTTATGGAAAAGATGATCCACTTTTGGCCTATAGTGGGATCGCCGATGGCCCAGCTGCTTATTCATTTTTCGGGGGCAAAAGCATTCACAGAAGAGCTGGAAATCTTGGTATTTTAAATGTTTTGGAACCACCTTATACCTATCCCGCCGGCCATGGCAGTTCACTGGCACCCAATAATCTTCAAAATACTGTCCATAGATTTAGTGGGGCCATTAAAGCCAATCTCTGATCAAAAAAAGGGGTTATACCGAAAACGAAGTACCGCAACCGCAGGTTTTGCTGGCGTTGGGGTTGGTGAAGGAAAAACCACGGGCATTGAGGCCATCCTGCCATTCGATCTGCATCCCCATCAGGTACAGGCCGTGCGACTTGTTCATAATAAAAGTGAGCCCCTCTACCTCATATTGCTCATCATCGGCCAGTTTATCGTCGAATCCCAGCACATAACTAAGGCCCGAGCAACCGCCGCCCTTTACCCCTATCCGCAGGTATTTGGTCGTATCAAATCCGGGCTCCTGCATGAGGCGTATGAGCTCCTGGCGGGCATTGGTTGTAAACTGTACGGGTGCTGCTGAAGCTATTTCCATTACACAATATTTACCCCAAAAATACAAAGAATGCCGGGAATGGTCAATGGCCCAACAAACAATTGACAATCATAGGACCTGGCAGACTATAACCGCCCCAAAAACCGTTAGAGAGAACTCAAAAAGCATTTCACTACATTTGTTGACTTAAAAAACTAACCCGAATGTCACTTTCCTGGAATGAACTCATCTGGCAGTTGATCATCGCCTTAACCCTGGGGGGCACCCTGGCCTATTTGTTCTGGAAGCAGCGCAAAGAAGCCAAACAAGCACAGGAAATCCGCAAAGGAGCTGAAAAGGCAGATGCCAGCCAACCCGCGGCCACCAAACAACTGCAATTGCAGGCCTATGAGCGGCTGATCCTCTTGGTAGACCGGATTGCGTTGCCCAACCTTATCAGCCGGCTCAATGAACCCAGCCTGAGCGCCCGCGACATGCAGGCAGTACTGATACACAATATCAAAGGAGAGTTTGAATACAATGTGACGCAGCAGATGTATGTAACGCAGGATGCCTGGGATGCGGTACGCAACCTGAAAGATCAGAATATGTTGATCGTAAACCAGATCACCTCTTTTTTACCTGCCGAAGCCACCGCACAAGACCTTAACCGTAGTATACTGGAAATGCTGATGCAAAACCCAAAAGCATCTTTACATAGTGTGGTAGCAGACGCATTAAGCTATGAAGCCCGCAAGCTGATGGCCTGATGAAGCTGCCCCGCGATATTTGAAATCAATGATTGCTTATGCCTGAAAAAAAGATCTTTACAGACAGCGGAATCGAGATCAATGAATTGTATGATGCCCACAGTGTGCAGGGGCTTCCTCCCCTGCCTCCCCCGGGAGATTTTCCATTTACGCGGGGCGTACAGCCTGATATGTACCGGGGCAAATTGTGGACGATGCGGCAATATGCTGGTTTCAGCACGGCCGAAGAGAGTAATAAGCGATACCATTACCTGCTGTCGCAAGGGGTAATGGGCTTGAGTGTTGCGTTTGACCTGCCTACGCAAATAGGCTATGACAGTGACCATGCGCTGGCCGAAGGAGAAGTAGGCAAAGTAGGTGTGGCCATTGACAGCCTGGAAGACATGCAGACACTTTTCAAGGGCATCAAGCTGGAAGATGTTTCTACCTCCATGACCATCAATGCTACGGGGTTTATCCTGCTTAGTTTGTATGTAGCCCTGGCCAAACAGCAGGGTGCGGACCTGAAAAAGATCACGGGTACGATACAGAATGATATCCTGAAGGAATATGCCGCACGGGGTACGTATATCTATCCTCCCAAGCCATCCATGCGCATCATTACGGATATATTTGAATGGTGCAGCCAGGAATTGCCCAAATGGAATACGATCTCTATTTCCGGTTACCATATCCGGGAAGCAGGGAGTACAGCCGTACAGGAAATTGCCTTTACGCTCAGTAATGGAAAAGCCTACGTAAAGGCTGCCCTGGAAAAAGGGCTCGACATTAATGTATTTGGCAAACGCCTATCCTTCTTTTTCAATGCGCACAATAATTTATTTGAAGAGGTAGCCAAGTTCCGCGCGGCCCGCAGCATGTGGGCAGTGATGATGAAAGAACTGGGAGCCACAGACCCCAAGGCCATGATGCTGCGTTTTCATACGCAAACCGGCGGCAGCACATTAACGGCACAACAACCGCTCAACAATATTGCCCGGGTTACCGTACAAACACTGGCAGCCGTATTAGGCGGCACGCAATCGCTGCATACCAATGGGTATGACGAAGCGCTTAGCCTGCCTACGGAAGAAGCAGCCCGGATAGCGCTGCGTACACAACAGATCGTAGCCTTTGAAAGTGGCGCCGCCGATACGGTTGATCCGCTCGCAGGTTCTTATTTTGTAGAATCGCTTACCAAACAAGTGGAAGAAGAAGCCTGGAAACTAATTGGCAAAATAGATGCCATGGGCGGTAGTGTAAGCGCCATTGAACAGGGATTCATACAGGATGAAATAGCCCGCAGCGCCTATGATTACCAGCGACAGGTAGAACGGCATGAAAAGATCATTGTGGGCGTGAATAAATACCAGGTAACAGAAACGAATACTACACCCGGTTTTAAAATAGATGATTCCATTCGCCAGGTACAAAGTGAAAAACTGGCCGCCCTGCGCCGGCAGCGCGACCATCCCAAATGCGATCAGCTTTTGCAATTGTTGAGCGACAAAGCCGGCAGTGATGAAAATATCATGCCTACCGTTATCGAGGCTGTGGAACACAAATGCACCCTGGGCGAAATTGCCGATACTTTGCGGGAAGTATACGGGGAGTACAAATAGGTCAGAAGCCGGAGGAAGGCTTATTTTTAAGCTTCCGGTCTCAGATTTCGTATTTTTGGTACATGTACCTAGCCACCACAGTCAGTTCTGACAAAGAACTGGAACAGATACTGCAATTGCAGCAACAGAATCTGAAACAACATATCAGCCAGGAAGAAAAAGATGCCCAGGGCTTCCTCACCATGCAGTTCAACCTGCCCATGCTGCAACGGCTACATGCAATTGCCCCCAGTGTAATCATTAAACAGGAAGATGAACTGGCTGCCTATGCTATGACGGTAACGCTGGAGGGCCGGCAAGCCTACCCCGACCTGGAACCCATGTTCCTGAATTTTGAAAAGCTGCAATGGAAAGGTAAACCCTTGTATGATTACCAATTTTATGTAATGGGTCAGATCTGCGTATCCAAAGCACATCGAGCCAAAGGGTTATTTGACAAACTTTATCATCATCATAAAGAAGTATACAGCCCACAGTTCGATTTTATTATTACCGAGATCTCCGTCTCCAATTACCGCTCCCTGCAAGCCCACAAACGGGTGGGCTTTGAAACCATCCACATCTATGAAGACCATATGGACACCTGGCATGTGGTGGTATGGGATTGGAAGTAGTTAGTTGCATTACTTCCCGATTATTGGCTTATATTGAAGGCACAAACATCCTTCATGCGTTTAACAGCCAAACTATTCTGCCCATTACTCCTGGCCTTGTCTATTAATGGTATTGCGCAGCAAAACATATCCACCCTGATTGAGCAAAAAGCAAGTGCCATACAGCCCAGGCTGGTGGAATGGAGGCGCTACCTGCATGAACACCCTGAACTATCCAACCGGGAATATAAAACGGCTGAGTATGTAGCCGCTCACCTCAAAGCATTGGGCCTGGAGGTACAAACAGGTGTAGCCAAAACGGGTGTGGTAGCCATCCTGCGTGGTGGCAAACCCGGTCCGGTAGTAGCCCTGCGGGCCGATATGGATGCCCTGCCTGTACAGGAACGGGTAAATATCCCTTTTAAATCAACGGTAGTAGCCGATTACCTGGGGCAATCTGTGCCGGTAATGCATGCCTGTGGGCACGATAGCCATGTGGCCATGCTGATGGGTACGGCCGAAGTATTGGCCGGTATGAAGAAGGATGTACCGGGCATTGTAAAGTTCTTTTTCCAACCCGCCGAAGAAGGCCCTCCCGGAGATGAAGAAGGTGGCGCTCCCCTCATGGTAAAAGAAGGCGTGATGGACAACCCCAAAGTAGATGCCGTATTTGGAATGCATATTGAATCGGATATTGAAGTGGGCAAGTTTGAATACAAGCCCGGCGCCTTTATGGCCTCTTCCGACTGGTTTACCATTAAAGTAAAAGGCAAACAGTCGCATGGCTCACAGCCCTGGAAAGGAATAGACCCCATTGTAGTATCTACTGAGATCATTGGAGCCCTGCAAACCATTGTAAGCCGCCAGTCAGAATTGACCAAGGCGCCTGTGGTGATCACCGTAGGTAAGTTTCACAGTGGCGTACGTCCCAATATCATTCCTGAAGAAGCGCTGCTGGAAGGTACCATCCGCACGCTGGACAGTAAGATGCAAAAAGAAACCCATGACCGCATCCGCAAGGTAGCCACTACAGTAGCTGATGCCCTCGGTGCCGTAGCTGAAGTGACCATTGATACCAAAACACTGGTTACCTACAATGATCCTGAACTGGTAAAAATGATGCTACCCTCGCTTGAAACAGCGGCAGGCAAAAGCAATGTCACAGAACGGGAATGGGTAACAGGCGCTGAAGATTTTTCGTTCTTTGGTACCAAGGCGCCCTCCTTCTTTATCTACTTTGGCGGCATGCCCAAAGGCACAGATAAAACCAAGGCACCACCACACCATACACCTGATTTTTACATTGATGACAGCCGCCTCGACGTAGGCGTAAAAGGCTTTTGCCAACTGGTTTTTGACTATGCCAAATTGAAAGCGGGTAGTGATGCAAAAGGAAGTACTAAAAAAGGATTTTAATATTACCGAATTATTAACAAGGTAACATAATAGTCATTACGGCGACCCATATTCTGTAAAAGCATTCTTTATGTCAACAGAAGAAACGCTCTTGTGGAACAAGCTACAAAGCTATTCCCTTGACAACCCTACAGATGCATTTACTTTCTCCCAACGGCTGGCACGCGAAAACAACTGGACAGCCACTTACACAGATCGTGTTGTGTTCGAGTACAAAAAATTCCTTTTTCTGTGTGCAATCAGTTCACGGCCGGTCACCCCTTCTGACCAGGTAGATCAGGCATGGCACCTGCACCTCGTGTACACGAAATCTTATTGGAATGATCTCTGTAAAAACATCCTTGGCAAGGAGATCCACCACACGCCCACGCAGGGAGGCCAGCAGGAAAGCGAAAAGTTTGTAGATTATTATGAGGCAACACTCCAGCTGTATGAAGAGCAGTTTGGACAGGCGCCTCCGGCAGATATCTGGCCTCCGACAGAACAGCGGTTTCGTGACATTGATTTTGTACGGGCCAATACCCGCACGCACTGGCTTGTTCCAAAGATTCGCTGGTCCTGGAATAAAACGGGTCTGTTATTGATGCTGGCTGGCATGGCAGTTGGCCTGTATTTCAGTTCAATCCCAATCATTGTCATTGTCCTTATAGGGACCCTTCTATTGGTCGCAAGGGCAAGCAAATCAGGTCGCCAACAGGCGGAAACCAGCAGTGGCTGTACGCCGCTGGTGATCATTGCCGCCGACGGAGGTGGAGATCATACCATCCAGGACGGACATCACCACGGGAATCATGGACACGGAGATGGGAGCCATGGTGGCGATAGTGGCTGCCAGGCCGATGCTGGCAGCGGTTGTAGCGGGGGCAGTGGTTGCAGTGGCGGAGGATGCAGCGGAGGCGGTGGCTGTAGTAGTTAGGATAGTTTGCCAGTGCTTAAAAGTTTTTTGAATACGGGAAAACGCGGATACAAACAGTTAACATTGGGGTAATATTGGCGAGCTATTTTTGTAAAAGAGTTCTTTATGATTATTGATGAAACCCTGTTGTGGAGGAAACTGGAAAGTTTCTCACCCAACAACCCCTACGATGCATTAAACTTCTCGCAAAGGCTGGCACAGGAAAACGGATGGCCACCTTTCTTTACAGACCGGGTCATTTTTGAGTACAAACGATTTCTTTTTCTATGTACGATCAGTCCCCACCCGGTAACACCCTCCGATGAAGTAGACCAGGCCTGGCACCTTCACTTAGTTTACACCAAATCCTACTGGAACGACCTCTGCAAAGACATCCTCGGAAAAGACCTTCACCACACGCCTACCACCGGCGGCCCCGCCGAAAGAGATCAGCTCGCCAGTTTTTACGAATCGACCTTACAACTTTACAACGACAAATTTGGTCATGCGCCACCCAACGACATCTGGCCTCCCGCCAGCAGACGCAATAACCAAACGGTAAGCACGAGAACTACACGGCAAGAACTCCCTCCCGCTATCAACTTACAGATGCATATACTAAGTATAGGCATGATCATAGTTGGAGCGTTACTGAGTGCAGCTACTGACAAACGAATATTCTTCCTTACACTCGGTGGATCGGCGCTGGCCTTGTTGCTAAAACAACTACTTCACGACATGGCCTCAGCTAACTACTTGGATACTGTTGATGACAACAGCAATAGTATAGAGGGCAATTGTAGCCAATGGACCTGGTTGCAGTGGGTGCAATGGACAGGTAAGCAGTTAATCAAATGGCTGGAATCTATCGAATGGAGCGACGCTGATTAGAAGGTAGTCCTCCCCGTACACAGATCAAAAAGGTACTTTAAAAGAAAATGTCAAGCCGGTGAGCCTGACATTTGTTGTTTATAGACGTTTAGATTATTAGAGTAAGCTATGCTTTCTTCTTTTCTTTGGCCCAGGTATCCTTGAGGGTAACTGTGCGGTTGAAGATCATCCTTTCTTCAGAAGTATCTTTATCCAGGCAGAAATAACCTTTGCGCAGGAACTGGTAGCGTTCCTCAAAGCGAGCAGTTTTCAAAGCTGGCTCTGCATAGGCTGTTCCAATGACCTTTAAGGAGTCAGGATTTATATAGTCCTTGAAATCTCCTTCTTCACTGGAGGGGTCCTCTACTTTGAACAAGCGGTCATACTCTCTCACTTCGCAGCTAATGGCCTGTGCTACGCTTACCCAATGCAATGTGCCTTGTACTTTTACGCCAGATGTATCGGAGCCACTCTTGCTTTCAGGAATATAGGTACATTTTACTTCTATCACCTTGCCGTCAGCATCCTTGATCACTTCTTCACAACGGATGATATAGGCGCTTTTCAGCCGCACTACTTGCCCGGGCGCCAATCTGAAGTATTTCTTAGGCGGGTTTTCCATGAAATCTTCCTGCTCAATGTACAATTCACCACTGAAAGGTACATCTCTATGGGTTCCTTCCGGATCTTCGGGATTGTCCTCACTTTTCAGCATTTCTACCTGTCCAACAGGATAGTTGGTAATGGTCACCTTTAAGGGATCGAATACCACCATTCGGCGTAAGGCGATCTTATTGAGGTGCTCACGGATACAGAATTCCAGCAAAGACAGGTCGATCATATTATCACGCCTGGCCACCCCTACCCGCTCGCAGAATTCCCGAATGGATTCGGGCGTATAACCCCGGCGCCGGAAAGCGCTGATGGTAGGCATACGCGGATCATCCCATCCGGTAACATGTTTATCCAATACCAATTGTTTCAATTTGCGCTTGCTCATCACGGTATAATTCAGGTTGAGGCGCGCAAACTCATATTGGTGGGAAGGGAATATCTCCAATTCTTCAATCAGCCAATTGTACAAAGGACGATGCGGAATGAACTCCAGCGTACAAATGGAATGGGTAATATTTTCGATGGAGTCGCTTTGTCCGTGGGCAAAATCATACATCGGATAGATGCACCAGGCATCTCCTGTACGGTGATGCTTTGCATGCTTGATGCGATACAGGATCGGGTCACGCATGTGCATATTGGGCGAGCTCATATCTGCCTTTGCCCGCAATACTTTTTGACCATCGGCATATTTCCCACTGCGCATTTCTTCAAACAGGCGCAGGTTCTCTTCAATGCTTCTTTCGGCATATTGATTCCTGGTACCGGCTGTAGTGGGTGTACCCTTCTGGGCAGCGATCTCTTCGCTGGATGAATCATCCACATAGGCCAGGCCCTTTTGGATCAGCTTAACGGCAAAGCCATAGAGCTGTTCGAAATAATCAGATGCATATAGCTCATTGGCCCATTGAAAACCGAGCCATTGGACATCGGACTTGATGCTGTCCACATATTCTGTGTCTTCTGTAACCGGGTTGGTGTCGTCAAAACGGAGGTTGGTTTTACCGCCGTATTTCTGGGTTAAACCAAAATTGAGGCATATACTTTTGGCATGGCCAATGTGCAGGTAGCCATTGGGCTCCGGCGGAAAACGGGTAGTGATGGAGGTATACTTGCCCGCCTTCAGGTCCTCTTCAATGATCTCCTCTAAAAAGTTGAGGCTTTTTTCTTCTGCTTTTTTAATCTCAGTCATAGTACCTGTATTTACAAATATGCCACGGTCTTTCGACACCCGTGGCATATGGTAAGTGCGAATTTACGAAGAATTTTCGGGATCCGGGAGGGCGGGTGTTGGATTCTTATGGTATAAACCGCTGATTAGGTGGGTTTCCGGGGCTATCGCTTCAGCAAACGGTTCTGGAGCAACTGCTGGAGCACGGTTTCCCGTTCGGTGCGGCTAATGGGGATATGGTGCTGACCAATCCGTATATCATTGCCCTCAATGCTTTCTACCTTGGCGGCAGCCACGATAAAGGATTTATGGGTGCGCACAAAGCGGCCGGCTGGCAGGTATTCTTCAATACTGCGAAAAGTAAGGTAGGTAATGTACTTTTTATCGGAGGTATGAACGGCCACATAGTTTTGGAGGGCTTCAATAAACAATATCTCCTCATATTTTATCTTAATGAGCTTGTTATCGCTTTTGATGAAAAAGTAATCGGGTTCTGTCCCGGCACCTATTGCCAAAACGGGTGTAGCCAGCTCACGTAGTGATTTAGCCTTGATAGCTGCCTTCAGGAACCTTTCAAAGGAGAATGGCTTCAACAGGTAATCAATGGCATTCAATTCAAATCCCTCCACTGCATATTGAGGGTACGCTGTGGTAAAAATAACCAGGGGTGGTTGGGTTAGGGTTTTCAGGAACTCAAGTCCTGTCATCCGGGGCATTTGAATATCCAGGAAAATGAGGTCGATCTTTTGTTGCATGAGCAGGTCAATTGCCTTCATGGGATTGTCGAACTCTCCTGCCAGTTGCAGGAATTCCACATCCTGGAGGTATTCCTTCAGCCCTGTACGGGCCAAGGGTTCATCGTCGATGATGATGCATTGTAGTGTCATGACAGATGAAGATTTAGCGATACTTTAAAGGTAGTATCATTATTGTCGATCTGCAATTCGTATTTCCGGGGATATAACAGTTCCAGCCTCCTTTTTACATTACTGAGGCCGATCCCGCCCGCTGGTTCGGTGGACCGATGTTGGCTTTCTTTGGAATTCTCCACCCTGAAATGAAAGGTATCATTTTCCTTGCCCAGGGTAACCAGTACAAAATTCCGTTGATCAGGGTGGTGTGAAATATGTTTAAAAGCATTTTCTACAAAAGGAATGAGCAGCAAGGGGGTGATCCGGAAACCCCGCACTTCAGGCGCTACCTGCACCGCTACCTCATAATGGTGGTCCTTACGCAATTGCTGCAACCGGATAAAATCCTGCAGGTAGGTCACTTCTTTTTCAATCTCGATGGTATCTGCGTTGCAGTCGTACAACTGGTAACGCAGCAGATCGGAGAACTGCAACAAGGTTTGACGTGCCGTTGCATTTTGTTTATCTATAAGAAAGTAGATCGAGTTCAATGAATTAAAGAGGAAATGTGGATTGATCTGTGACTTCAGGAAATTAAGTTCCGCTTCGGCCTTTTCTTTCGATACTTCCCCCAGCCTGCGCTGTGCCCGGGCATAATCCATCAACAGTTTAAAAGCAGCGCCAGTACTCACCAACAGCATATGAGGGATCACATTGTCATAAAAACGCCCCTTGGGATTGGTAAACACATTGAATAGCGAAGGACGGTTCATGATCTGGCCTTCGAAGTACATTTTGAGCCAGCTGAAACCGGAAACTACGATCAGAAAGGTAATGGCAAAGAGTACATATTTCTTTTTGTACAGTAATTGGGGAATCAGCAGGTAATTGGTAATATAGACCATGAGCGCCAGGTCGGCTACTTTAAGTCCGGTGATCAGCCAGCCAATATCCCGGGCATAATCCTGGTAACGGAAGAAATGCCAGCCGCCAAACAAGACCAACCAGCCCAACAGGTGGTCCAATTTATAGCGCCTGAAAATGGATTGATTGTTCATACCTCAAAATAAATATACAAAAAGCAGCTGTCATTTTTTCTTACACCTGATGCCCAAACCCCTACACGAAATGCGGATAAGCAGCCAATGGCTATTATCACTTATTCCGTAATAGCAATAAAAGCGCACCTCTCCTATTCCTGGTATCAGCAATTCATCAAGTGATAGCAACCTGATGTGTAAGAATTTTCACGGATGAGCATGGATGCGTTCATTTTGCAGGTATATCACCCAATAAACACTTTCTATGCAAATTATTTTATTGCCAACCCTGTTGTTGTTATTGTCATTTACCAGCTGTGCCCAAAAGAGTGCCGATGGGCAGATCGGCGGCCCCTGCGAGGGTTGTGAAGCTATTTTTGAGTGCCCAGTGCCTTTTGATCAACTCAGCTGGATGGATACCCTACCCGATTTTAAAGAGGCTGGTCCTAAAATGTTGATCACTGGAGTTATCTATGAGGTAGATGGTAAGACACCCGCCCGCAATACAGTGCTGTATATATACCATACCGACCAGCAAGGTATTTATGCCAGAAAGGGAAATGAAAAAGGCTGGGCTAAAAGACATGGTTATATCCGCGGCTGGATACGTACGAATGAAAATGGGCGCTATGCCTTCTACACGCTGAAACCGGCAGCTTATCCCCGGGAATCAATCCCGGCACATGTACATCCGGTGATCAAGGAAGCTGATAAAACGCCCTATTTTATTGATGAATACCTGTTTGACGATGACCCGCTGTTAACTACCTCCGAAAGGAATAAACAGCTCAAATATGGCGGCGATGGCATCATTAAACTGACCAGCAAGGATGGCTTACTGATCGCTCATCGGGATATCATACTGGGTTTCCATATTCCCAATTATCCCATCAAAAAGGGGCTGTAGAAACAGCCCCCGGATTCATTAATCAATAACCTATGAAAAACACTATCTTTTGCCTTTAATACTTCTATAAAGCTACTCGCTGGAAAGGCCATTGTATAATCTATTCGATGTTTGAAGCAGAAACCGGGTTGAATGAGCAGAACGGAACGTTTTCGCGCCTGGAGCAACAGTAATAACGGGGAATTTACGGATACTACTCAGGTTATTAACACAAAAAAGAGCTGTAGAAACAGCCCTTAACCATTAATCAATAACCTATGAAAAACACTATCTTATATCCTTATTTGCACAGTAAAATTACCGTCGCAGGGACGGGTTCCATAATTTATTCGGTATTTACGCTCAAATGGCAGTTGAAAGGCCCTAAAATGCCGATTTCAGGCCTTGGATCGGGCGCCAAAAAGCAGGCTGCCGATCCGCACCATGTTGCTGCCGCAGGTAATGGCCAGTTGATAATCGCTGCTCATGCCCATGGAGAGGACTGGAGGTGGGGAATCCAGCGCCGGGCTTTCTACATCAGGATGGGAGGGATCTTTAAGGCGGGCGGGGAAATATTCGTCGAAAAGGCCTTTGAGGTAGGTAAATTCCTTTTGAATGGATTGCTGGTCCTCCGTAAAAGAAGCCATACCCATGAGGCCCAGCACCCGCACATGGCTCAGCTGACCCTCCGCCTGGCTGTTGCACAGGCTTTGCAACACATCGGCCAGTTCGGTCTGGCTGAAACCGAACTTGGTTTCTTCCCGGGCGATATGCACCTGTAACAGGCAGTTGATCACACGGAGGTTCCTGGCCGCCTGCTTGTCTATTTCCAGCAATAGTTTGTAACTATCCACCCCATGTATCAGGTGTACATAAGGGGCTATGTATTTTACTTTATTGGATTGCAAATGGCCGATGAAATGCCAGCGGATATCTGCCGGCAAAAGTGTTTGCTTTTCTACCAGTTCCTGCACGTAGTTCTCCCCAAAATCACGCTGCCCCAGGTCGTACAGCTCCTTGATATCTTCTACGGGTTTTGTTTTGGATACAGCAACGAGCGTAACTTGTTTACCTAATTCATTTTTGATCTGCAGGTATTGATCTTTATTGACAGCCATTATTCAAGTATTGTTTATTAAAAAAGCAGGTCAAAATTAATACTAAAAACTGACCGGTTACTGTAGATCAGGGTGGGTTTATTGGAAAGAAAAAAGCCAACGATTGATTCTATCGTTGGCATTACATGAATGTATTTCTTACGGATTGTTATTTCAGGATGGAGCGGCTGATCACAATGCGTTGTATTTCGGATGTTCCTTCATAGATCTGTGTGATCTTGGCATCACGCATCAATCTTTCTACATGGTATTCTTTCACATACCCATAGCCACCGTGAATCTGAACAGCTTCTACAGAAGCCCACATGGCCGTTTCGCTGGCAAATACCTTGGCCATGGATGAACTTAAGGCATAATCCTGGTGCTGGTCTTTATCCCAGGCTGCTTTGAGGCACAGTAGGCGGGCCGCTTCAATACGGGTAGCCATATCGGCCAGTTTGAATTGAATGGCCTGGTGCTGCATCAACTCTTTGCCGAAAGCCTTGCGTTCTTTGGCATATTTAAGGGCCAGTTCATAAGCGCCGCTGGCAATACCCAGGGCCTGTGAAGCGATGCCAATACGGCCACCGGCCAGGGTTTTCATGGCAAAGGTGAAACCAAAACCATCCTCACCAATACGATTTGCCTTGGGCACTTTTACATCATTGAATAGTATGCTATGGGTATCACTGCCGCGAATACCCAGCTTGTTTTCCTTGGCACCTACGGCTACCCCAGGCCAGTTTTTCTCAACAATAAAGGCATTGATCCCTTTACTGCCTTTGGCGGTATCAGTTTGTGCCATCACCAGGTATACAGAAGCGGAAGAGCCATTGGTGATCCAGTTCTTGGTACCATTGAGCAGGTAATAATCGCCTTTATCTTCGGCCGTAGTGCGTTGGGAAGTGGCATCACTGCCTGCTTCCGGCTCACTCAGCAGGAAAGCCCCGATGTACAATTCGCCGTCCTTACGCCCCTGCGCCAATGGGGTAAGGTATTGTTGTTTTTGTTCTTCGGTTCCATAAGCTTCCAGTCCCCAGCTTACCAGGCTATTGTTTACACTCATACAAACACTTACACTGGCATCAATCTTACTGATCTCTTCCATGGCCAATACATAGCTCACGGTATCCAGGCCACTGCCTCCATATTTAGGATCAACCATCATGCCCATAAAGCCCAGTTCGGCCAATTTAAGTACCTGTTCTTTGGGAAATTTCTGGTGTTCATCTCTTTCAATAACCCCGGGCAAACATTCCTGCCGGGCGAAATCTCTGGCCGCATTGCGGATCATGAGTTGTTCTTCTGATAACTGGAATTGCATATGGCCGTTCTGTTTTTGTGTTTGGGGACAAATGTAATCGAAATTATCGCAAAAACTAACAAATGTTCGTGTTAAGCCTTTGGTAAGGGGATATCCACCTGATCCAGGAAAATGAGTTTCCCTTTGGCTTTGCCGGTAGCCACCATTTCATCGGCCCCGGCAGAAGGGCCTCCGATGCGTAATACGGCATCGCAATGGTCAATCAGCTGTACGGCCACCGGATGGAAGATCTCATTGAAAATGGCATCGCCAATCTGTTTGCTGCCAGCTGCTTCCAGCAAAGGCAGGGCAAACCATTCGCCCAAAACCGGCAAATGGCCCATCCGGTAGATGGCCAGGGCAGTATCGGTCATGTGCTTTACATTGGCGGCAATGAGCCGGGGATCATCATTGGTACCGGAACGATAAGGCCCGGCCACCAGGATCATAAGAGACTTTTTCGACATATTAGATAGGTTGTGGTTGATGCAAAAATAACAGATGCTGCGATTGGGATTGGGACATTTATGTAATGGATGGTATTGAACAGATAGCAAGCTGGCATGCTATCACTTTTCAAGTAACCGTTCTACACGCTGCTGGAGTATTTTTTTATCCGGAAGGTAAAGTTGGTATTTTGAAACAAAGATCTTATTGGAAATCCCTTTTATGGCATATTCAACTGTAATATCATCTTTGTATTTGCTGAGAATAATGCCGATAGGAGGATTATCTCCCGGATGATTTTGTTCGGCTTCAAAATAATTCAGGTAGAGATTCATCTGGCCAATATCATGATGCTTAACAGCTTTAACTTTTAGATCTATCAGCACAAAACATTTCAAAATACGATGATAAAACACCAGGTCTACATACATGTGTTTATTGCTAAGTGTAATTCTAAATTGTCTGCTGATAAAAGCAAACCCTTTACCAATTTCAAGAATAAATTGCTGAAGATTATCAATAATCTTTTGCTCCAGGTGCTTTTCGTTGTATTTATTGTTTTCCGGAATATTCAGAAACTCCAACACATAGGGGTCGCGGGCAATACCTGCATGACGATCATTAATCCTTCCTTTAGCTACAGCAGTTTTCATTACTCCTCTGGCGTTTTTACTCAGTGCTACCCGTTCAAATAATGCACTATCTATTTGCCTCCGCAACTCTCTGACTGACCTTTTTTCAACTACTGCCAACTGTTGATAAAAGCTTATTTCAGTATCATTATTGCATCTTAATAATTCATGATAATGTGACCAACTGAGGTGGTTTGACACTGTCAAACCAATGGCTTTAGCACCTTTTTTTTGTTGCTGGTTTGACACTGTCAAACCAGCCCGCTTTTTCGCTGGCACAGCTTCGAAATATCGGAATCGAAGATAGAAGACCCGCATATAAGTTAGCTGACTACGGCTAAAGCCCTTACCAAGGGCAGTAGTTAATTGCAATGATATTTCCTGAAGCATCTGACGGAGAGAAATATCATCATACTTTTCGTGGCGTTCCTTTATTACGATTAGTTTACCTACACACCAATACGTATAAAGCAGTTCGACATTGATGCTTTGAATCACATTTTCGCGTGCCCTTTCAACCAGTAATCGGATATTTTTTATCAACTCGCTGTGCTTTCTTGTAGTAGGTTTCATGCCTGTTGTTACTAAATATTATATTATAAGGCATCAGAAACACCTTTCAGGCATACAGTGGAGTGGAGCGCAGGTAGCCAAAAATAATGATTTATAACATATAAGCCAGATCGTTTTAATAATTTCATTATATTTAAAATACAATAATTGTGGCCCTTGTGGCCAATTATCAACAAACGGACCTTTTCCTAAATAACTTTAAAAGATAGCCATGTTAGTGCTTCGTTTCTACTGCCTGCTGGTACTTTTTCAATCATTCCAACTACAACAGCTCCATGCACAAAAAGCCAGTGATACTACCGCTAATCAATGGGTAATTGAAGGTAAAGACTCCCTTTTCTTTAAGCCTTATTTCAGCAAGGTATTGAAGGACCACCCTACCCTTGTTGTGATCATTCATGGTGATGCGCCATTCAACAAACCCAGTTATCAATACCGGACGGCCAGTTTGGTTGCCTCCCAAAATGAAAATGTGATGGCTATTGGTATATTAAGACCTGGCTATACGGATCCGGAGAATCATCATTCTTCGGGAGAGCGGGGGCTAACGTCTGCCGACAACTATACACCATTGGTGGTTGACAGGATCGCCTATGCGATCAGCAGAGTGGCAGATCTGCATAATGCAGGAAAGATCATTATTGTTGGGCATTCGGGCGGAGCAGCCATTACGGCCAACATCCTCAGCCGTCATCCAACGCTGGCACAAGGCGCTGTATTGGTTGCCTGTCCCTGTAATGTACCTGAGTTCCGGGTTCACATGAAGGAATTGACCAAGGCACCCAATGTATGGGATATACCAGTAAAGAGCTTGTCGCCTCATGAAGGCGCGGGCAGTGTAAGTAAGAAAACCAAAGTGGTGGTGATCTCCGGCGATCAGGATGAAGTAGCCTTGCCCCGTTACAGTCAGGAGTATTACACCCTGTTACAAAAACAAAAAGTACCGGTGGAGTTGATCAATATAGCAGGTGAAGGGCATGAAATATTGCTGAATGAAAAGGTGTTGGAAGCAATTGGGAGGATGACTAACTATCAGCAATAGCAAACATTCTTCTATCAGAACATATCAGAATGCCTTCCATCACGCTTCAGGCACCGGAAAAACATCCGTCTGGAACTATCATCCCTAAAATATTGGATCAAATAACTTCCAGATATTTCTTTTACCAGGTAACTGGTTGTTGTTTCCTGTGGTTGTTTCCCTTTATATTTCAGGTAAATGGTGTCGGCCGTATTTTTTGCTTTGCCCCAATAGGAATGGACCTCATTATGTCCATCACTCCCTTTAGGATAACTGAAGGTATACAAGAACCTGTTATCGCTTAATAGAATAAACTGACAGGGCAACACTGTATCTTCATGATACGCCCAATAAACGATATTTTCCGGCCTTACCTGCCAAGGGCCAATTTTCCTCACAAGACCACCTGTCTTAGCACTCGATTTACAAGCCTCTAAAATTATTAAAATTGACAGTAGAGCTATTACCAGGCGAATCATATGTGATAAAGTCTAATGATTAGTATAAATAATTAAAAACCGATAGGCTTGCGGCTATCGGCATCAAGATACAGGTATAATTCGCTTAGGATTTGTTAAACCATGGAAGGGTGCTTATAACTTCCCTTCTTTCTCCAACCGCTTTACATAGTCATCGAGGCTTTGGGCAAGGGCGTCTTTGGCGCTCATACTACGCAGGCTCCCTTCGATCAGTTTCCAATCGATCCGTTTTAATTTAAGTCCATGACTGCGCAGAAAGGGGCGGTTGCTTTGGAATACAATGGAGCCATTGCGGCCCAACACCCTGAAATGCTCAAACTGCGGTGTAGCGTAAATACGTTCTACCGGATAGCGCCTCATAAAGCCCTCAATGCGTACTGTGATCTCCCCTTTCACAATGCTAAATTACTTAGCATTTCAGAGATCACCAAATCTATTAAGGGTCCGCCCAGCAGGGTGTAAAAAAACCGGTAGCATCACCCTGCTACCGGTACAATAAGCTATACGTGACTGATGAGATCGGTGCTTTGCAGCAAAAATCGGTTATTGCTTTTCCAATATCGTTTTCAAATTACCCAGACTTGTATCCAGGTCTTTGCCCAGTAATTTGTCCATATTCATAAACAGGAGCATGATGTTCATGGGGTATTTCATGCGACTGCTCAAACCCCAGGACAATTTTGTTTGATTACCATCAACTGACTCTGTAACAAATGGCGCATGGCCTATTGCTTCAAAAGGTTTCTCAAAACGCAACTCCACCTCCAAGCGTTCCCCTTCAATAATTCTTTTGATCTCCTGCTCACCTTTACCTGCCCTTTTGTTTCCTTTCCAGGCATAGATAAAGCCTTCTGTTCCGTCAATGCCTTTGAAATCCTTCTTCAGGTTAGGGTCCATCATTACCCACTTATTGAACTGGTCCTGGTTTTTCAGGTATTTAATATAGTTGAATACTTCCTGGCGAGGCTTGTTAATAATAATGGTACGACCAATTGCATATTCGCTTTTGACAAATAAGGCTAGCAAAAGCAGTAGCACTACCAGCCCTCCAATTATACTTAGGATGATGATAACGATATTCATTTTTTGCAGATTTAAGTTATGCGTTTACAGATTGGTATTTCTTCCACAGAAAATATGGAATGAACATAATGGCCAGCATAATGAGGGGAAAGATGACTAGTCCTATGCTATCCCCTGTATAGGCCCTTGAAGCAAAGGCACCCAGGAAATTAAAAGCAAAGCCGGCATAAGCCCACTCCTTGATGGTCTGGTATTTGTTTTGTACAATGGCCACAACGCCGAGAAGTTTGGCTACACCAAAAATGGTCAACACATACAGGGGGTATCCAAGATGCCGCATCGATTCCTGTCCGGCTTCCTGCCAGGTAACGCCGCCAATACCATCTAGCAGCATAGCCAGGGCAAATACAAGGGTTAATATCCAATAAAGTATCCGGGTGGTTTTCGGTTTCATGTTATTATTGATTTTGGTTGTAATTGATCATCCATTGAATGTTGTACTTATCGGTGCACATACCGAAATAGGCTCCCCAGAATGTTTTATTGAGGGGCATCCCTACCTTACCACCTGCAGCCAATGCATTGAAGACTTTTTCGGTCTCCGCTTCGCTTTTGGTGTGGATACAGATATGTACATGGTTGCCCGGAATTAGCTGGTGTTCCATTGATTCCAATATATCGGTAGCCATGAGCACGCCGCCATTGGCCAGTGTAAGGGAAATATGGATAAGCTTTTGCTGGTGTTCCGGTGGCATCTTCTCCCCGCCGGGCATATCCTTGTAGCGGGAGAGGATGGTGAATTCACCGCCCAACACTGATCTGTAGAAATTCATAGCCTCTTCTGCTTTTCCCATGAAATGCAGGTAGGGATTGATTGTTGACATGGTTATACGTTTGTTTGAATGTTATAACACAAAACTACTGCGCAGTTTCCTTTCTCATACTGTGTAAATGCGACATTCTTAGGTGGGTGTTTGCGACACTCATTTCTACTACATTTGTTGTATGGTACACATCACTATCCTTGCACTCAGAAATGCAGTTCTGGCCTCTATAGCAGATAGCAGGCATGTATTTTCCATGGTCAATGAATTCCTGCAGCAGGCAGGTAAGCCACCCTTATTCCAGGTACAATTGGCGGGACTTACAGCAGAAGTAAAGCTGAATAAAGGGCTTTATTCCTTACACCCGGATGTGTTGTTGAAAGATATTACGCATACAGACCTGGTGATCATCCCCTCCATGACAGGCGATATGCTCAGTGCAACCTATACCAATACGGATTATGCCCCCTGGATCGCGCAGCAATACAAGAATGGTGCGGAGGTAGCCAGCCTTTGTGTAGGAGCTTTCCTGGTGGCATTTTCGGGCATCCTGAAAGACAAGCAATGTACTACGCACTGGCAATATGCCAATGAGCTGCGGCATTTCTATCCATCGGTAAAAGTGGTGGAAGAAAAAGTAATGACCGTTCAACAAGGTGTATATTCCAGTGGCGGCAACAATGCTTACTGGAACCTGCTTTTATACCTGGTAGAAAAATATACCGACCGGCAGATCGCTATTCACACGGCCAAGTATTTTGTAATTGACCTTGACAGGCATCAACAAACACCTTTTGTTATATTCAGTGGCCTTAAAGATCATGAAGATGAAGTGATCAAAAATGCGCAGGACTTTATTGAAGCGCATTATGAAGACAAGTTAACGGTAGACAGCATTGCCGACCAGTTCAATGTTACCCGGCGGACCTTTGAAAGGAGATTTAAAAAAGCAACTTATCTTACGGTAGCTGAATATATTCAACACGTGAAGATCGAAGCTGCCAAAAAGCAGCTGGAAACAGGCAGGCGCTCCATTACGGAAGTGATGCTGGCAGTGGGCTATTCAGATACGCAAACGTTCCGGGATGTATTTAAAAAGATCACGGGTATGACACCGGTGGATTACAGGGATAAATACAATTCGGGGGTCAGGATGTCAGGTTAAACAGCTATTAAGGCAACTGGTACTGCTTAAAGAATTCCCACAAAAGATCGTTGGCATTGATGACTTTGGAAGGTGTATCACCATTGAGGCTTCCTGGTAAACCGCCCGGCCAGGCATGACCTCCATCCTTCGTTAAATAATAATGGATCACGGTATTGTTATTACAGCCCACCCAACGGGTAAATGTATAGCTGCTGTTGTTTACGGCTATCTGTGCTTTGGTGACGCAGGCATTTTTTGAGGACCATACATTGAACACAGAATCCAGGGGTGGTGCATACACGCCTGAAATACCATTTCCCCTGCCACCCGCATAAGGAATATGTTCATCCAATACGGAATGCATGTGCAGGATGGGAACGGCTCGACTGGGATTGCAGGGTTGTGTAACCACCATGGTAGAAGCATTGGGGGCAATGGCCGCAATCTTATCGGCCACTTCACAAGCCAGCCGGTAAGCCATCATACCACCATTGGAATGACCGGTGGCATATACTTTCTTAGGATTGATCTTATAAGCTGTAACCAGTTTATTAATTAGTTGGGTAATGAATTTTACATCGTCAATATTGTTGGTAACGGCAAAATCGCAACAGGTGCCGGCATTCCAGGTACGGGCGCCCAGGGGACCGGTACTTTTTACGCCTTCGGGATATACCACGATGAATTGTTCGGCATTGGCTTTTTGGGTAAGGCGGGAAGAAGTTTCAAACTGGGTGGCCGATCCGCCGCCGCCATGCATGGCAATGACGAGGGAGAAACCGCTATTTTCATAATACCCCGGAGGCAGGTTCAGCAAATAGGTCCTTTCCCTTCCATCTACTGTCATGGTCCCCTCCACACGATAAACTTTCTCTGTATCTGTCTCTTCTTTCTTTTTACCACAACCCGCACCTGCCTGGAGCAGGCCACTGACCATCAGGGTATAGATTATCATTTTCTTCATAAATAGTTGCTTAATGCCGTGCTGATTAGGGTTACGGCAGGGGTATTCAAAACGCCAAACAGCTGGCGATATTATTTCATAGGACTGCTTTAACTACAGAAGGTTTAAGGGTTGGTTGCTGGGGGGCGGATAAAGCTACCTCCTTACCTACTAATTAATTTAGCATTCCGTATCTTTATACTTCTATTTCATCATCAAAAAAGGATCGTATGGAAGCTGCAGGTGCTATTTTTGAGATTATCTTCAATGATAAGCCGTTGCCGGTGCGTGAGTTGCAGGGTTCGGGCAGGCCACTATTCCTGATCCCTGTGCAGAATGGCAAGCCGCTGGTGATCACAACAGCTACCGGCGCTGATGGGCAGGTATTCTGGACCTCGGTACCGGAAGGCAGGCAGGACCTTGCACAATCGATTGGCAAACTGATTGAAGCGCATTTCAGAAAAACAAATTAATATGTGTTATTACAATGGCGTGCGGGTAACCCGCATTGAATACATCCGGTTGAAACAGCTGGAAAAGCTGATTGCCAATTATGATTTCCTGAGCAATCCGCTGCATGTAGGTTTTGACTATTCCAATCACCCGGTATTGAAAAAGAAAGAAGGGCAGGACGATTTCGAGTTGGTGCAAATGGAATGGGGCTTTATTCCTGCTTATCAGAAAACCCGGGAATCGGTAGGAAAAATGCGGTTTGGATATAAGGATGAAAGTGGACAATTCCACCCTCCTATTACTACCCTGAATGCCATATCGGAGGAGTTGTTGTTGCCCAGGAAGATCTACCGGCAGGCGGCCCTTACACGCCGGTGCCTGGTACTCTCCACTGGCTTTTATGAATGGCGGCACCTGTTCCCCGCCAGCAAGAAAACCGGTAAGCCTGTGAAAACAGCTGTTAAATACCCTTATCATATTTCGGTCAGGAATAAGCCTTATTTCTTCATGGCAGGTGTATGGCAACCCTGGACAGACGTCAATACGGGTGAATATGTAGAGAGCTTTGCCATTATTACCACCGCTGCGAATGGCCTGATGGAGCAGGTACACAACAGTAAAAAAAGGATGCCTGCGATACTTCCCGAAGACCTGGCTTTTGAATGGCTGCTGGGAGATCTTTCGGAAGAGCGCATCACTGAAATAGCAAGGTATCAATACCCGGCTGCAGAAATGGAAGCTTATAGCATTGCCAAAGATTTCCGGGAAGCACTGGAACCAGCTGCGCCCTTTGTGTATGAGGATTTGCCGGAGCTGGCGGTGTGAGCATCTTTCTTAAATCATTCCCCGGGCGCGGGCTACAAATTTCTCACCGTATTGGTGTTTGATGCTGTCAATAGCCTGGTACAATTGCACCATGTGTTCTGTATCTTCAAACATATTGATCTGGTCATTACCGGGCACCAGGTGCGTAAAGCGGATGCCTACCAATCGCACCAGCATACGACGTTCATACAATTTATCAAACAGTTCCCGCACTACTTTAATGAGCTTGTGATCGGCCCCGGTAAAAGCAATGGTCTTTTGCCGGGTAACGGTGTCGAAATTAGAATACCGCAGCTTGACGGTTACGCAGCCCGTTAACTTATTTTCATCCCTGAGCTGAAAGGCTATTTTCTCGGTCATACGCACCAACTGGGCATGCAGAAAATCCATATCGATGGTATCCTGCTCAAAAGTATTTTCTGTAGAGATGGACTTTTGCTCATGGAAGGGCACTACGGGCGATTCATCAAGGCCCTGTGCTTTACGCCAAAGGCTCAATCCATTTTTGCCCAGCAGGTTGGTCAGCATTTCTGCCGGTATCTCACTAAGTACCTGGATGGTTTCCACCCCCATCTTCAGTAGCAAAAAGGCTGTTTCCTTCCCTACACCCGGCATTTTGGCAATACTCAATGGCGCCAGAAAGCTCTTTTCCTGGCCCCAGGCCACCCACATTTCGGCATTGGGTTTTCCTTCATTGGTAGCCACTTTACTGATGAGTTTATTACCGGCCAGTGCATAAGAAATGGGCAAGCCGCTTTCTTTCACCACTTTCTTTTTGAGGTTGGCCGTAAAAAGCTGTGATCCAAAATATTTATCCATCCCTGTCAGGTCAACATAAAACTCATCAATGGATGCTTTTTCAAAGATGGGCACTGTATCGGCAATGATATCGGTAACGAGGTGGGAATACTGGCTGTACGATTCCATATCGCCCTGCCGGATAATAGCCTGGGGACACATACGCCGGGCCAGCTTCATGGGCATGGCGGAATGGACACCAAATGTCCGCGCTTCATAACTGCAGGAAGCCACTACACCCCTGTCGCTGCTGCCACCAATGATCACTGGTTTTCCTTTAAGGCGGCTGTCTTTCAGGCATTCTACAGATACAAAAAAAGTATCCAGGTCGAAATGGGCGATATGTCTTTGTGAGGGGATGATCATAATGTGGGGTATTAGAGGTTTGCGTAGGTTCTTTCTTTGTAGCCGATCTTTTGCATGAAGCTCACTTCCACGCTGTGAAAGCCAAAGTCTTCTACTACTTTGCCACGTACATGGTAAAATCCTTTTCCTTTGAGGGGATATTGTTGGAAAGAAGGTGGGAAATGAACGGTATCGACCCAATCCATTTGTTCATCCAGGAAGGCCCCGAATGACATGGTGGTGCCATTGGCGGTGGGTACTACTTTATAATCGATGAAATAGAGCAGCATGTTTACCTGCTTACCCAGGTATTGCGGTAGTTCTTTAGCGGGCAGGCGGGTGAATGATTGCTCCAGCATCAGTTCAAAAGGATTGCGGAAAGGGAACCCGATAATTTCCACTTCATCATACATATCATCTACGGGGTGATCGATCAAAACAGGCAGCTTAAAATCGACCGGCTTCTCTTTGAACAAGGGCTGTGCTACTACGGGCACCTGGTAACGTCTTTGCAGGAAATTGGCTTCCCATAGCAATTGTTTTTTTGAATGGCCGGTAAAACGGAGGGCCCCTGCGGATACCAGGATATTCAGCTGCTCCGGATGAATGGCGGTTCTTTCTATAAAATCCTGCAAATGCAGGTAGGGCCCATGCAATTCTCTTTCCTTGACGATGCCCTGGGCAGTGGCCCTTTCCAGACTGGTGAGGTGTACAAAACCTGTATATACATCCTTCCCTTTTAAAGTAGTGTAGTAATAGCTGGTGTTTATACAAGGCAGGTGAGGTATACCACCAGCTTTGCGCAGCTCAATAAAATACAGTTCGGTGTTATAGAATCCGCCGAAATTATTGATCACCCCTACCATGAACTCAATAGGATAATAGGTTTTGAGGTAAAGGTCCTGGAAGCTTTCCACCGCATAACTGGCTGAATGGGCTTTACAAAAGCTATAGCCGGCAAAAGATTCCATTTGCCGCCATACTTCGGCAGTCAACTCAAGGGTATATCCTTTTTGGGTGCAGTTACTAAAGAACTCATCTTTCAGTGCCGCAAAATGATTTGCCCCACGTGATTTGCCGCTCATGGCGCGGCGCAGGGAATCGGCCGCCGCGAGATTCAGTCCGCCAAAATGGTGCCCCACTTTCATCACATCTTCCTGGAATACCATTACGCCGAATGTTTCACTGAGTATTTCTTCCATTACGGGATGGAGGTATTGGGTGGTATGGGGCGCCAGGTAACGGGAGATGTATTGCCGCATCATGCCACTGCTGGCCACACCGGGCCTGATGATGGAACTGGCCACTACCAATACGGGATAGTTATCGCAGCGGAGCTTGCTCAACAATTGGCGCATGGCCGGACTTTCAATATAAAAGCAACCCACAGTATTTACCTCCCGCAGCTGGGCTTGTACACGGGGATCTTTCTTAAACTTTTCCACCTCATCAATATGTATGCGGATGCCCTGGTTTTCCTGTACCAGGCGGATGGTTTCCTTTATATGGCCCAGGCCACGCTGGCTCAGTACATCCAATTTATCCAGGCCAATATCTTCAGCAATGTGCATATCAATTTGGGTAGTGGCAAAACCCTTGGGCGGAAAAAAAGTAGCGGTATACGCATGTATGGGCTTTTCGCTGATGAGCATGCCACCTACATGCACGCTGATATGGCTGGGGAAATTATGGATGAAGGGGCTGTAATAAAGTATTTTCCAGATCACTTCATCCACAATACCGCGGGCCAGGGGCGATTGACTGAGTGCAGCTGTTTCTTCATTGGTAAGCTGGTATTTCTGGCCCAGCCTTGTAATGATGGCGAGGTAATCAACAGGCCGGTTATTGGTTTGGAACCAGGCAATGCCTTTGTGGTAATCATCAATGGATGCGGGGCGTGCACGCAGTTTTTTCCAGGCTTCAAAAGTCAGGTTATTTACAAAGGGCATTTTAGAAAGGCCCTGTATTTCGCCATCGGGTAAGCCGAATACTTTTGCCAGCTCGCGTACCACGGCCCGTTGCTGGAAGGTGACATAGGCGCCCATGAGAGCTACATATTTTTCGCCGTAACGTTTGAAGATATAATCCATGATCTCATCGCGCTCGAGCCAGGAGAAATCGATATCAAAATCGGGTGGCGATGTTCGTTCGGGATTGAGGAAACGTTCAAAATAGAGGTTAAGCTCCAGGGGATCAACATCGGTAATTTTAAGACAATAGGCCACGATGCTATTGGCACCACTGCCCCGCCCTACGTGGTAAAAACCGCGGCTTTTGGCATAACGGATGATATCCCAGGTAATGAGGAAATAGGCGGTAAAACCGAGGTCATTGATCACCCGGAGCTCTTTGTGCAACCGGTCGGTCGCTGCGGAATGAAGGCCGTAACGTTGCTGCAGCCCGTCGATGGCCAGTTTCCGCAGCAGTATCGCATCATCCTCTTTGCTGATGGTAAAGTATTGCTTGTTTTTATGGGTATTAAAATCCAGTTCGATGTTACAGGCATCGATGAGCCGGAGGGTATTGGTAAAGAGATAGGGAACTGCCTGGAAAGCCTGCAGCAGGTATTGCTGTGGTACAAAATATTCCCGTGCATCGCATACAGCCCCGGCGGGTAATTTAGATTCCACCACATTGTGATCCATGGCACGCAGGAGGCGATGCACATAATGATGATCTTCGGTTTGAAAAGTAACGGGCTGGCGGATGATGCATTTATCGCGGTGTTGTGGCGGCAGGTTGTACAACTTGTTTACCTCCGTGGGCAATATACCTATCAGCTCATGACGCAGTAAGGCATCCAGTGGTTTGGCCCCCAGGGGATAAACAACATAGCCATCGCTGCTTTGATTGAAAAAGGCGGTGGTGGCAGCAGGCGTTGGAAATGGCTCATTGTTTTTAAGGTAAGTCGAGATAAAAGTATTGATCCATTCAAAGCCTTTGTTGTTTGCCGCCAGCAGGATATACAATAAGGTATCGCCATTGCGTATCTCGGCACCCAGGAGGGGTTTAATGCCAGCCTGATGGCATTGCTTTACAAAGGGCCAGGCATCGGCCGTATTGTTTATATTGGTCAATGCCAGGGCGGCGGCGCCTTTTTCCACGCCTTCCTGCACCAGGGCTTCGGTGCTGAAAGTGCCGTATTTAAAGCTGTAATATGTTTTACAATTCAGGTACATGTATCTATTCTTTCTACTACGGTTTATGCCATGCTTTATCAGTCCTTGCCCGGTATGGGCAAAGTGATGCTGTTACAGGATTGCGCCTGTGTACCAAAAGCCTATGTAAATGGTGTTAGCGTATCACGTATTGATGCTGCTTATCAACAGGGAGGGACAAGCGCCTGCATCAATGTGCTGATGATGTAAAATTACTAAAAATATTAGCCAAAGGAGTTGGAGCCAGTTTTCCATTCGGTTTGACGCTACGTTTAGTAGTGTCTAAAAGTAAAGTATAAAACCAATATAAAGGAAATGCCTGACCAGACAAGGGTTAGCAGCTATGAGGCGTTGTATTGGGGTAGCAAAAACGTGATGACCTATACTTTTGAGCAGAATGAGGGAATAGTTCTAAAAGACTATTTATACCGTAAAAAGTATGCCAGCGATTGTTTTAAATACAGTTCGTCTTATACAAAATACATTTCGTAGTTGAGAAAATACAAATCGTACTATTCAAAATACAAACTGTCGTACAGAAAATACAAAGCGTATTTAAGAAAGTAACGATTTGTTACCCAAAAAAATACGATCTTATTCTAATTTCGATTATGTACATAGATGCAAGGTATATATTGGTCAAAGACCTCATCGAAACTAAAAGAATAACCGAGTTTGCCCAAATATTTGTGTCCTTACCAAAATCAACACTCGCCAGGGACCTGAGAAAAAACCCCGGCCGTATGGACGACTTAATAGAACGTCCGGAAGAGCTAAACTACAAGGATATTAAGAAAATAAGCGCCCTCATAGGAGTGAGCTGCAGTGATATTATTCGTTTGTTTGACAAAGATTTTTCATAACCCAAAAACATATCAAAGCCAGTCAATATTAACCATACATTATTTACAACGTTTTGTACCATTAGCCTATCCTTATCTAAGATCTGATGTTTTGTAAAAACAACGATTACACAACGGAGAGCCTAAATCAATCCTTTGCGGATAATCTCTCCCGGCAAGTTATTACAGGGTCCCCCGTTTTTAAAAAAGTCCCGGCCGTATCATTCGGTCGGGATTTTTGTATCCAACACCAGCCTGCCGGGAACTTTATGGCAAGTATGAACAATACTTATTTTAGATTCATTTCCTGGAAAAAGAAGTACTACAATATCACTTTTTAAATACAAATTGTACTCTACAACTACTTTCTGTATTCAAAAAAGTATACTCTGTATTGAAGAAAGTACTTTTTGTAGTTAAGAAAACCGGGCGTTCATTTTACTTTCGGTGATGCATACGGATGTACGTTACAAAACAGTGCGGGACCTTATCATGACCAATAGCATTACCAGGTTTGAACAAATATTTGACACTTTACCCAAATCAATGTTGGCAAGGGCTTTAAAAAAGAATACGAGTCGAATGGACGACCTGATAGCCCGGCCTGAAGAGCTAAGGTACAAGGAACTAAAAGCCATCAGCATGCTCTTGAATGTACCAGGCAGTTTGCTCATTCGCTTATTTGATAAAGACTTTTTATAACCTAAAACATACAAAAGCCAGTCAATAGTAACCATACATTATTTACATCGTTTTGTACCATTAGCCTATCCTTATCTTTTATCTGATCTTCTATGAAAACCACGATTACAAAACGGAGAGCCTAAACCAATCCTTTGCGGATAATCTCTCCCGGCAAATTATTACAGGGTCCCCCATTAAAAAAAATCCCGGCTATATTTATTGGCCGGGATTTTCTTATGCATGCCTTTTGTGCTCCCTCGCCACCCTTTTCTTCGACTCTTGTTATTATCTGAATCGTACCTCGTTCGGGATTCGTTCGGGATTCGCTTAGGCCGATGCGCTTTATCCTCGAATGTGGTCAAAACCAGGTACGCCCAAGATACCTTTCAGTTATTAAGTTATGGCCCTGTTCAGGATGGCGGAGAGCCTTGCGGGTAGAGGGACGGTGGATTAAATTGTTACTTTTTCTATTCCTTTTTAAATGTATTTAATGGAATACGCCGTAAAGCGCCTTTTAGCGATTAGAGGTAGTTAAGCAACCAAACACCCTGTGTACCTTTAGGAAAAGGAACGTTATGGCACGTCTTACCACACCTCCTTCGTTTACTGGCACTGTAGGGCCCATTACAGTATACTGCATGTACGGAAAGTATTATATCCGTTCCCGCAGTTCGCTCACAGGCAAGCGGGTAAAGAAAGACCCCGCCTTTCGCAAAACCATGGCATATGCTGCCCTGCTGGCCAATGCCTCCCACATTGCTTCGGGTGTGTATGTAGCACTACCCGTACAGCATAAAAAACTTAAGCTGTTTCGCAAACTCACGGGGGAAGCCATGACCTGGCTGAAGTATGAATGGAAGGAAGAAGACATAACAGCTTACCTGCTGAAGCAATATGGCGGTGCCCGGTTGCCTGTGGAAGGGCGGGTAACGAAATTGCGGCCTTCCTATCGCCGCTCAAAGCCTTGTGTGAGCAGCCGAAAAGCACCGCACTTAATGAAGGCTATACCTGGTGAACCTATCTCTTTTGAATTGTATGAATGGCGAAGACGGGATAAGCAATTCAGAAAGGAGCGGCATAAAGACGACTACAGCAGTAGCCTCCTTACTGCGCCATCAGCTTCAACGCCACTTGTAAGGCAGGATCATTGCCATTAAGTACATCAGCAATACTGGGCTGTACGGCATGGGTTGGCATTACGCCATGGCCATTATTAAGGCCCTTGATGATGGGATAGTTTTTGGTGGCAATAAAACACCTGATGCCAGTTTGGGGCAATACCAGCTCCGTAGGGTCGCCACTAATAGCATACTTATTACCCCCGGTTTCCTCGCCTATCAGCACAGCTCGTTTGTCCCGCTCCAGGGTGGCAATCAGCATGCCAGTTGCCGAAAAGCTGCCGCCATTCATTAATACGAATAGTTGTCCGGCAAAATGATTGGCATGGGGTTTCACCAACCTGGCTTCGGCACTGGCTAATAAAAACTGCGCAGGTTGCACACACAGGTAGGAAAGCAGGTAACGGGCCGGTTCAAAATCACCGCCCTGGTTATCGCGCAAATCGAGTACGAGATGGGTAGCGTGATGGTGTTTTAGGACCAGGAATACGCTATCCATGACCCGTTTATAATCCTGCTGATACAGGTCTCTCAGCAAATCGATATCGAAGCTTTTAATGGTCAGGATGGCAGTTGCGTTGTTGTGCTGTTCGCTCAGTACAATACCCTGGCCTGCATTTGCCGCCGGAAGGTTGCCGCCATAACGCAATTGGCGATAATACCGGATACTGTCTTTGGATAAGGCCGCCACGGCTTTTGTGTGGGTGAGGCCTGCTGGGGTTTTAAGTTCCAGCAGGAATTGAGCAGGCTGGCCAAAAGCAAAGTTGTAATAGGACGAAAAATAATGGTTGAGTATCCAGGCCGGATAGGTAGTATTGTATCCATCCCTGATTTGCCTCGCCATCAGTTGATCCATTAATGCCGGTATGCCCACTCCATTAATGGACATTATTTCCTCACCAGGGACAATGGAACTATCCCGGCTGCTATTTTGGGTGATATACAATTTACTGCCTACATATTGTACATAAAAAGGTAAGAGCCTGCCAGCGGTATTGGTGTATTCCATAGCTGCCTCACCGGGCAACAGCATGGTATGACCATCTTTTATTTTATCATTCAGCAGGGTTAAGATGCTTAAAAACTCCTGTTCCTTCATGGGGCGATCAATGGCACGATCCAGGCTATCAAAAAAAGCAGCAAAGGCTGCATGGGAAGTATAGCGATAAAGGGCCGGATGTGTTTTTGCCAACTTAGTTTTTAAGAACTGCAGGTCGGCTTTTAAGGCAATGGCGGTGTATAGCTGATCCTTATCATACTGTTTTTGCTGGCCCAGGATGGGCAGCACTCCAAACAGCAATAGCAACAACATGAGGGTACGGCAAGGCTTAATCATAGGGTAAGATAAAAAAACAGGGCAATTCTACCAAGCGTAGCAGTTTTGCATATCAATTCAAATCAACGCATTACTGATATCATTAATGGGAAAGAATAACTTTATACCTATTGCTGGTAATACCTGAACTGCTACGCATTGCGCTAACCAACTGCCCGGTTTTCAATACCTACTAACCATGGTTATATGTCGGACAAGGATTTCATTGCAAGGCTTCCTCAACTCCCGCTTCCCACCTATCCATTCCCGGATATGATCAATCCCTTGTTGATGGAACTGCGAAAAGATTATTATAACTGGATAGATACGGATTACCGTTTCCATTCGCAGGAAGCCAGGGAAAAACACAAAAGTCATGTGCTAAGTGATATACCAGCTCGCGCTTTTCCCTTCTTACAATCGCTGCAAGAGTTGTATCCTATAACCCGCTATGCCGTACATGGCGCAATGATGGATGATTACTTTGATCATTGCAGTGGCGATGAAATGCAATCGATCCGGGAAAGGATCATGGCTTTACTGGCGGGTGAGGATACAACAGAGCCGACGGACCTGGGCATATACCGCCAGTTTTATTTGCTGAGGCAAGACGCTCTCAAATGCGAAATGGCGCCCCGTCTGTACAACAAGTTCATCAATACGATTGACGGTGTATTGATCGGATACCGGCAGGAAAAACACTATATCGCTTCCGACACGCCACCGCCCCTCCCCATTTATACCATCATCCGTGAAGACACCAGTGGTGGCTTGCCTTTTTGCAGGTATACCTGTATGCAAAAAAACTTCCGTCAGCTGCCGGATATTATCCTGGATCACCCGGTATTGGTTCGTATGTATGCGCTGGTTGCCCGCATGATCGGCTGTCACAATGACTTTATTTCGCTGCCCAAGGAACTAACAAGGAAGGGGGATGTGGTGAATATTGTTAAAGTAATGCGGCATGAGCACCAGCTATCCTGGGAAGATGCGTATATGATGGCGCTGGGTTTTCATGATGTATACAAGCAAGAATTTATGCTATTGTATAATAACCTGCCCGATTTTGGAGAATGGAATGAGTTGACAAAAGAATTTGTATTTGCACTGGGTATTTGCCTGCAGGGGGTATATGCCTGGCATAGGAATGATAAACACCGGTACGCACCCGGCGGTTATGTAGAAGGTGAATTTGTGAGTAAAGGGTTCAGGTGGAAAGATGAACCATAAAAAAGCCCGCTGAACCTTGGTTCAACGGGCCTTGGTTTCGCCTTTCTATAGCCACTTATCCGTTTACCCACAGGGTCCAATGGCTGTCGAACTTGTACCACTTGCCATCAGAACCTTCCCATTTCCATTCAGGTACTTCGGACCAGGCCTTACCATCGGTACTCCATACCAGTTTTTTGTCGTGGATCTTTAACCACTTGCCATCCTTATCAGCCCAGGCGCCCTCTTTTACTTCAGCCCATTTCTTACCATCGGTACTCCACCACAGACCAGCTTTTTTGTCCAGCTTGTACCAATAGGTCATTCCATCTTTCATACCGGCCCAGGTGCCGGTGGCCGACTTGGTCCAATCGCCTACTGTTATAGTATGGGCTGTTGCAGGCATTGGGCGTGTAGCTGCTTGAACATTGGTGTTAGCAGCGATCAGTAGTGGCAATGCAAATGCCACCAGGTTCATTGTCCTTTTCATTGTTGTGATTATTAAAATTTAAAAATTGTTGATTCTCCGGTCATGGTATTGGCCATGTTGATGGCTTATCAATACTGTAAATCGGCTGTAGTGTTGCCCTTAATTCATTTTTGTGTGGGTGACAATATATATACGAGGTGTGTTTCTGAAAGGTTTTAGGGGTGGGGTTAATTTGAAGGCAAAAAGAAGCCGCCTTTGTGGGGCGGCTCCTGCATCTGCACTGATGATGCCTGCATATCAGTATATTTTATTTCAGGATTGTACTTTGCCCATTACATAAAGCTGGGTAAGATCGGGTATGGGGCTGCCACCTTCTTTTTCAAGGGTAATGGCAAATGCCTGGGCCTGTTGCACGGGCTTCAGCTGGCAGAGGCCATCACAATTGTCCAGCATTCCGGCATCTACGGGCTTGCCATCTACCAGGGCCCATAGCTGATATTGCTTGCCGGCAGGCGCCGGGGGCAGGCTGCTGGCAATCAGGTATACGTTTTTGGTGTGGGTATCCCAATACACGGTGGCCAGGTTATTTTCTTTGCCTGCAATGCCGGGCATGGATACTTTGATCATACCGGGTGCAGCCATCAGTTGCATATTGTTGTGCAGGGCAGTAAGTCGGGCCTGGTAGGTTCTATTATCAGCCAGCAGGTTAAGCTGTTGCACTTGCAGGGTAATATTATCGTTGGCAACCTTGGTATATTTTTTATAAATGTATACATTGAAAGCTATGCTTGTCACCAGGAGGGTGAGGGAAGCTGCCACCAGGTATTTGTTAAGTGAGAGTACGCTGCGCTCAGGAAGCTCCACAGTGGGCGCCGGCGCCGGATCGGTAAACTCCTGCTGCAGGGTTTGTAATAGCCGGTCTTTTATATGGGGGGTTACAGGCACCTGGGGTGCGGTATCTTTTAGCCATTGCTCGGCTTGTTCTACAGCAATGGCAATTTCGGGATACAGCAGGCGCAGCCGATGCAGTTCGGCCACTTCATCGGCATTGGCTATGCCCAACACATAGCTTTCAATGACGCCACTTTGTATGTATGCCTGTATATCCACTTTATAATTTAACCTGTTGTCTTAATTGAACAATCGCTGCCCTGATCCTTGTTTTCACGGTACCCAGGGGGATGTTCAGCATCCCCGCAATTTCTTCCTGTGTATAACCCTGAAAGTAAGAAAGCTCCACCAATATCTTATAATCCTCTTTTAAGGTCTGTATGATCTTGCGCAAGCCCAGCTCATCAGCAGGATGCGCGGAATTATCGGCCAGTAATGTATACTCTTCGGTTAATGATTGATTGCGCTTGCTGTTTTTCCAATCCCTGCTGCGCAAAGTATCAATGGAGGTGGTACGTGCTATATTGTACATCCAGGTAAATAACCTGCCCTTGACCGGATCATAATGTTCTATCTGCCGCCAGATCTTCACAAAAACCTCCTGCAGCACATCACCGGCTACTTCACCATCCTGGAGAATACCCATAATAACGCCATTGAGGGTAGGTGCATAATTGTCGTACAGGTAGCTAAAAGCGGCCTGTGTGCGTTGTTTCAGCAAACTAACCAGTTCCTGTTCAGTATATGTTGGTGATCCTTTCAAAAGCGATAAGTAAATCAGATGCACCTTATATACGAGATCGCAAACCAAATAGTTTACCCCCTGGCTGATTTACCCGCAAGAGCAGGTGGCATGGTATTTTTACCGGTTTATGATATTGTGCAAGGGATAGCAAGCCGGGAACCCGGGAATACATAGCAAATATGTATATTTGTTGCAGAACGCATTTTTAGCCATTTACTCCCCTGAATGCAGAAACCGTAGGTCCTCCCCCTTCTCCCCCATCACCCCTTTGCACCTATTTAGTCAATGACACCGGCCCATAGTCTATCCATTGCTATTTGCCCATATAAACTAAAATAAGATGCAAATGAAACGTTGTCTACTTCCCTGCCTTTTGTTGCTGGTAGTTTTTATGTTTTCCTGCGGTTCGAATACCCGGATCACGGGCAGTTGGATCGATCCGGATATAAAAGGAACGCCCAAAGAAAATGCCAGTGTATTCATTGCCTCGCTGAGCCGGAATATGGAGGTGCGCACCAAACTGGAAAATGAGCTGGCCGCCCAGGCAGCGCAACGGGGTATCAAAGCCATAAAAAGTACGGCATTTTTCCCACCGACCTTTTATGAAAAACTGCCCGCCCGGGAAGTATTATTGGATAAGATCAAAGAATCGGGGGTTGATGCCATCCTTACAGTAGGGCTGATCAATAAAGAAAGTGAAACGCGCTATGTGCCGGGCACTAACCGGTATTATGCGCCCTATCCATATTACCGGTGGTACGGTGGCTTTTATACGTATTACAATTACTGGTATCCCAATATGTGGGATCCCGGCTACTATACCACGGATAAAACCTATTTCATGGAAACCAACCTGTACGATGCCAGCAATGAAAAGCTGATCTGGAGTGCACAATCGGAAACGATGAATCCCGGCAGCATTGACAATTTTGTACGCGATTATCCCAAAAAGTTGGTAGAACAATTGGTAAAAGACGGTCTACTGAAGAAATAGCCAGGACCACTCCCCGCTTATCTAAACTATGGGCTGCCTGAAAACAGGCTGGTAAGTATTTTTTTTCCTATTTTAGCCGTTTCGGCACCCACCGGTGCACCACAATACCATCAGGCATGCAGGAAGAACTTACTAAACATGGGAGAAATATTTACCACACGATGAAAGCGCCCGCCCATACATTCGGAGAAAAGGTAAAGGAGATATGCATAGAAATATGCATTATTGTTTTTGCGGTAAGCCTGTCCATATGGCTGCATGGCTGGTCGGAACACCGGCACGAACAAAAGGAAGTACGTGGCTTTTTACAAGGGCTTAAGCAGGACCTCACGGAAGATATTAAGTTACTGGAGCATCAAAAGAACCTGGTAACGGGATTGAATGCTAATTTCCAATCGATATTAACCATCAACAGCAACAACAATGTCAGTGGCTATAATGACAGCATTATTTCGCGCAATCTGGTATTTGAAATACCGGTTACCCGCCCCAGTGCCGGCCGGTATGAGGGCTTTAAATCGAGCGGCAAAATAGGCACGATTGAAAAAGAAAAGCTGAAGCAGGACATCCTGGAATATTACCAGCAAATAATTCCCGATATCAGTTATGGTGAGAATTATGTCAACTCGGTACAGGTGAAGATCATCGACCTGGCGATAGACCGGAACGATAAAACATCCCTGACAGACTTTGTAACCACCCGCAAAATGAGGTCGTTGCTGATGCTGGCCTCTCAAAACTTCGATGTCAATATCCGCGGATATGATGAAGCGCTAAAAAAAGCCAAAGAGATCGTTGCCGCTATCGATGAAGAGGCCGGGGAGTAAACGCCCGGGCCGGTTCCCATTATTTACTGATGCAGGCGGCCCTGTCCGCGGCCTGATTGGAAGACAAGTTTTTGGAGTTGGCAGATCGATTAGGACCTGCCCCACTGCCTGGCTTACTATTGCGCATCAATTCATCTTATTCATATTGTATGATGCGCCAATTTGCTTTGATCATCCTGGCCCTTGGCCTGGTATTCCCCGCCTATCCGCAAACCAGCACTTACCAGGCCGACCTGGATGCACTGTATGCCTTACTGCAAAAAACCCCTTCTTATAAAGACCAAATAAAGGAGGAGACAGCCGCCAGCTATGAAGCGCTTTACCAGTCATTACGCAATGACACGGCCACTACCAGGAATACCTTTGATCGCTACATCAAAATAGCCCGGCTCTTATTCCCGATCAGGGATAATCATTTGGGCTTTTTCCAATTTCCGCATGCGGTACTCAAGGCATCGGATTATGGCAATGCTGCGGCTATTCAACAATACCGGGCAACAGCCTATTTTAAGGACTATCCGGCATCCGGCCTTCGGCTGGATTCTCTGCAAAAGCGACTGGCTAAAAAACCGATCGATTCGTTAGAGGGCATCTATTATTATGATAGTTTACTTATGGTAGGTTTGTATCGTTCGGGCACTGCAGAACTTACGGGGGTCGTGTTGCATACGCGCTTACCTCAGTGGGAAAAAGGGCAGGTCGCCATTCGGCTTTTTGAATACCAGCCGCAATTTTTCCGGGCGGTGTATAGCCATCCCACAGAAAAGAACCTGATCTATTACAGCAATGAAAAGTTCAGGAACCAAAGCCTGGTCAATTCCTGGTTTTATGGTACTCCTTCACAATCGGCGTATAAAAAGGTGCTACATCAAACAGACTATGTGAATATACCTCGCCATCAGCCGCCTTTTGAGTTTACCAGTATCAGTCCTGGTATTCAATACCTGCGGCTAGGCAATTTCTCTGCCGACCCAGAGGACATGAAAGTGTCGCAGGCATTTTATGGAAGGATCAGGGATTCATTAACGGCTGCGCACCTAATCGTTGACCTAAGGAATAATACGGGTGGAGCGGATAAGGTATCCAACAAGTTCCTTTGGCTTATAAAAAAATATGCCGACCAAGGCAAGGTATATGTATTGATCAATAATGGTACGATGAGCCAGGGAGAGATATTTACGCTGCAATTGAAAAAACTTAGCGCTGTTACAACTTATGGGCAAACTACGATGGGCACAATTGCCTATGGGGTGAACTATGGCGGCATGAAAAAGCTGCCCAGCGGACAATACGGCGCGATAATGACGGATATGCGGGACCATGCCAGTTTGCTACAATATGAAAACTACGGGATAACACCGGAAAATATACTGAATAACCAATCCGATTGGGTGAGCCAGGTATTGAAGTTGATAAATGACAAGTAGTTATCAGCCACGTTTGTCGATATGGTAACTGCGTTTGCAGATCGGCTTCCAGCCTTTTGCACTACCAGTTCTAATTTGGCCTGAAATAACCCATTAGTTATGTCTACGGCCCTTTTACGATCCTTCCTGCTGATATTGGCAGTCCAGTTTTATACCATTCAAAGCCTGGCACAATTTGATCATGCTGTTGCGGAACATTATTTTAACGAAGTACAGGAACTGAGGCAGCTAAATGGCAATATGCTGCTGGCCAATGAAGGTACAGTGGTTTATCAACGATCCTTCGGATATGCCGACATACCTACGCAACTGGCCACCAGGCCGGAAACGCGCTACAACCTGGCCTCTATATCCAAACTATTTACAGCTACCTGCATCCTGCAACTAAAAGAAAAAGGGAAGTTATCGCTGGAAGATCCTGTTATTTCAAGACTGCCGGATTTCCCCTACCCGGATATAAAGATCAGGCACCTGCTTACGCATACCTCTGGCATTGCAGACCTGGAGTTGTTTGAAGACCTGATCAGGAAATACCCTGATACAGTGGTCACCAATAAAAACATTATTCCGGAACTAAAAAAATGGCATCGTGGGTTGTATTTCAAACCAGGCGATAAATTCCAGTACTGCAATACGGAATATAGCCTGCTGGCCATGGTGGTAGAAAAAGTATCGGGACTGGCTTTCGGGGATTATCTCAAAAAATACCTGTTTAAACCGGCCGGTATGGGTGACAGTTATTTAAAGGAATATGTCCCCACCACTGGCCAGTTTGACCCAAAAGAGGTAACGCTGCATATCCAAAAGCATCCCTATTATGATCCATCTTATGTATCGGTTGACTCTATAGGGCAATACAAGTACACGAATTATAATTGCAATGGACTGACGGGGCAGGGAAATATCATTAGCACTACGAAAGACCTGCTGCTCTTTGATAAAGCCTATTTTGGTGGCAAACTGCTGAAGCCGGGCACGATTGAGGAAGCCATTACGCCCATACGATTGAACAATGGAGACATTTTTTATAGTCCTTACATGGACACGATGCATGGCGAAGGACAAATGAGTTATGGACTGGGCTGGGAAATATTTGACCAACCGGTATATGGCAGATCGGTAGGTCATGGCGGATTCAAATTTGGCCTGGCAACCTTTTATTGCAGGAACCTGGCCAGGAAGCAAACGATCATCACCTTTGACAATGCGCCCAACAGTGAATTTGGCAGGATCATTACATCTTCGCTGGCACTTTTAAATGGGAAAGAGCCAATGGTTTTAAGAAATAAAAAATCGTTGGTGGGGTTATATGGCGCGTTATTGGTAAAACATGGCATCGATCATGCGCTTGTACATTTCAATGCCTGTAAGGCAGATACGAGCCAATATTATTTAAGTGAATGGGAAATGAATGAACTGGGTTATGACCTGTTTTACAAATCGAATTTTGATGGCCATAAAGCGCTGGCGCTGGAAACCTTTAAGATAGCCACGCTGGTATTTCCGGATAGTTTTAATACGTATGACAGTTACGGGCAGCTACTGAAAGATTCGGGTAAAAAAGAAGAAGCGATCCTGATGTACCAAAAATCGGTATCCCTGAATCCCGGCAATGAAGATGGGAAAAGAATACTGAAGGAGTTATCCGGGAAATGAAAACAGTTGATAAAACCTTACCTTCGCGCCCATTTTAATACCTACGTATGAAGCTGGAAGATCAATTGCAACAAAGAAGTGGTGCTACATGTGAATTGTGTAAAGAGGCTACCGGTCTCAAAACCTATGAAGTAACGCCCGCCCCTTCCGGCGATGCAGAGGATACGATATTGATCTGTACCAAATGCCAGGCGCAAATCGACAAAAAAGAAGAACTGGACAGCAACCACTGGAAGTGCCTTACAGAAGCCATGTGGAGTGAAGTACCCGGAATACAGGTAGTAGCCTGGCGCATGCTGAACCGGCTGCGCAATGAAAGCTGGGCACAGGACAACCTGGATATGCTGTACTTTGACGACGACAGACTTGCCTGGGCCAAGGCCACAGGTGACCATGAAAATGATGCGGCAGTTGACCTACATAAAGACAGTAATGGACAGGTATTACAATCGGGCGATGCAGTGGTGCTGATCAAATCGCTGGATGTGAAAGGATCCACCCTGAACGCTAAAATGGGCACGGTGGTTAAAAATATCCGGCTGGTAGCAGATAATACTGAACAAATAGAAGGCAAAATTGAAGGGCAGGTGATTGTGATCCTTACCAAATATGTACGGAAACACCAGGACTAAGGCTCTGTTACGGGCTTTGGCAAATTACGGCCAGCATACCTTTTCTCTACTATAAATAGGGCAGTTAACAAACACAAGATCAAAAGCTGGGCAAAGGCATCATAAGAAGCCTCCAGTGGGTCGCCATTTTTGGCGTGTGTAATGATAGCTCCCAGCATCACCCCCATCAATACGATGGCCGATACCAGGCCTGTTCTTAATTTGTAATGCCAGATCATGGCCAGGGAAAAAACGCATTCCACCCCAATGATGACATAATTGAAGGAAGCAGGATAACCAGATTGTATAAAGAACTGCTCCATCTCCGCCGCATTCCTCATTTTACCAATGCTCACCACAAAAAAGAAGGAAGTACAGGTAATGACGGCAGCCCATACTGTTAATCGCAATAACCTGCCTATTGCCAGATTGAAGGCGCCTGCACGAATATTACCCTTAACAGCCCGGATCAATGCGACCGTTTGAAAAGCTACCAGGAGGAAGAGGGCCGCTTTACCCCAGTTGAAAACATTCATCAGATGGGCCTTGCTGATAACGGTTTTAGCATCGGCCCACAGGGCCAGGAAACGGCAAATGGCCACCAGGAGAGACAACCACAAAACAGGTTTGGCGATCTTATACTTCAGTATTAACGGCTCTATTCTGGGTACCCAGGCTATGGTAAAACCTATCAGGGCCCCTATGAGGGTTATAGTGAAATACATAGGTTGAGGCGTTTGAGGGTGGGGTGAAATAATCCCGAAAAAGTACTTCTTTTTTTGGTGAGGTACCAGGCTTTTATTTTTGAGGCTGTGGCACAGGCCCTACCAACTCATTGCTGCCTGAATGTCAGCGAACTATCTACACTTATTGTTGTTATTACTGCAGCCGGAAAGCAGGTTTGTTGGGTGATTTTTCTAATTGCGTAAACATGTTTTCCAAATACGGTTGATAATGAAGTAACTGCGTCGTAATTTTGCAGCCGGTAAAAATCAACCATTATTACACCTACCTACGAATGCTTGCTACCATGAAAGGGGTAAACAACCCGCTTTTAATTAATTTAACGCGTATTATATATAATGATTACAACTGATATCTGTATTATTGGCGCCGGCCCTGTAGGATTATTTGCTGTTTTTGAAGCCGGTTTATTGAAAATGCGTTGCCACCTGGTAGATGCTTTACCGCAACCAGGCGGTCAACTTTCGGAGATCTATCCTTATAAGCCCATTTATGATATTCCCGGTGCGCCAGAGATCAAAGCGCAGGAACTGGTAGATAACCTGATGAAACAGATAGCCCCCTTCTCTCCCACTTTCAGCCTGGGTGAAAGGGTGGAAACGATCGAAAAACAGGAAGACAAATCTTTCATTGTTACTACATCAGACAATACGAAGATCCACTGCAAGGTAATTACGATTGCCGGTGGACTGGGTTGTTTTGAGCCCCGTAAGCCAGCCATTGAACAGCTGGAAGTGTTTGAAGGCAAGGGGGTGACCTACATGGTGAAAGACCCAGAGTTGTTCAGGGATAAAAATATTGTGCTGGCCGGCGGTGGTGATTCGGCGCTTGACTGGACGATCTACTTAGCCAATGTGGCCAAATCGGTTACGCTGGTACACCGGGGCGATACTTTCCGTGGTGCGCCGGATTCGGCCGAGAAGGTATTCCACCTGGCGGAAACCGGTAAGATCAACCTGATCCTCAAGTCGAATATTGTCAAGATCAATGGCAATGGTAAACTGAATGAAGTGCTGATCGAAGGCAGTGACAAATCGGTTACATCGATGAACACGGATTACCTGATCCCCTTATTTGGTTTGAGCCCCAAACTGGGACCTATTGCGGACTGGGGATTGCAGATCGATAAATCGGCCATCAGTGTTAATACAACTGATTACTCAACCAATATAGAAGGTATTTATGCCATTGGTGATATCAATACGTATCCCGGTAAATTAAAGCTGATCCTTTGCGGATTCCATGAATCGGCCCTGATGGCGCACAGTGCGTTCAAGCATGTGTATCCCAATCAGCGCCTGAGCTTTAAATATACCACGGTGAATGGTGTGAATGCATTTTAAAAGAAAGGAATAAGATGATCAATATAACCGTACTCAACAAGGCAGGAGAAGAAAGACTGCTGGAAGTGCCTGAAGACATGGGACTCAACCTCATGGAAATCCTGAAGGCGAATGAATACAATGTCCTGGCTACCTGCGGCGGCATGGCCATGTGTGGCACCTGCCATGTGCAGGTGCTGGAGGGTGAGGACAACCTGCCCTCGCACAGTGATGCCGAGCTGGATATGCTGGATACCCTTCCGGATGCAACATCCACCAGCCGACTATCCTGTCAATTATACATTGATGAAAAGATGGATGGGGCGGTGTTCAAACTGATGGCGGAAGAGGATATCGCTGTATAAAACTTGACTGTTTTGTATTTTATAGAACAAGCCTGAAATCACTTTCAGGCTTGTTCGGTTGAGCCCGTTACTCTATCTTCTTCCATTCGTGTGTGCCATTCTGTTCTACCTTCATACCTGCAATCTTTCCACCCGCTCCCCGGGTAAATTCAATAGTCGTTTCAACCGGTACATCCATTAACTTAAACCTGCTTTCTGTAAGCGCATGCAGCCTTAATGTACTGCCATCTACAACAAACAAAACATGGCCTGTTCTTTTAACAACAATGGTCTTTGAGCCCTGTACGGTCTGGTATTTTCCGGTATATTGATCCATTACAGCATCGGGTACAGGTACTTCTTTGGGCAACAGATTGCCCAAAACCAGTTTGGGTACCTGGAACATCCGCCTGAAGCGCCGGTCACTGAAATCCGACTTGTCTTCACCTGACTTGAGGTTGGTAATAAGGGCTACAAATACATCCTGCACCGCAAAATAGTATTCAGCCGAAATGAAACCGCTTACCTGTCCCTCGTGTTTGATACAAGGAGCGCCATGCACGGTGGTCACAAACCAGCCATATCCATAATCGGTGCTTTTACCATTGGGCAAAAGGTAGGCAGTAAAGGCTTTATCGAGGGTTTGTTTTTTGATCAGTTTACCGGCCAACAGGGCTTTGTTCCAGGTATACAGGTCATCGACCGTGCTGAGCAGATCGCCACAACCATAACCTACAGAAAGGCTTTCGTAGTAAGTATTCTGGTAAAACCCTCTATCGCGCGTGTAGCCATTTACCCGGCCGGGAATAATGGTTAGTTCATCGACATAATACGTGTGCTGCAATCCCGCTTTTTCCAATACGTTTTTGCGCATATAGTCTTGAAATGACTGTCCACTCAATTGCTCAATGATATAAGCCAACAATACATAGCCTGAATTGGAATATCCATACCTGGTGCCTGGGGCAAATGACAGGGGCGCATTTTTGAAATGGTTAATGATGAATTGCGGTGTAAAATCGTGTCGCAGGATATAGGGGTCAGGATGGTCGATGGACATAAAATCAGGAATACCACTGGTATGGGTGAGCAGGTGCTCAATGGTAATGCTATGGCCTTTGGAGGGATAATCTTTGATGTATTGCTGTATACTGTCACCCAGGCGTAACCTGCCTTGTTCTACCAATTGCAAAATACCGATGGCGGTAAATTGTTTAGAGATGGACCCTATCCGGAATACCATATCCGGCTTAAGCGGGTTATCCATTTCCAGGTTGGCGCTGCCAAAAGCTTTCCGGTAAATGACTTTTCCTTTTCGGGCTGCCAGTACTACGATACCCGGCTCATGGGCTTTGAACTCGGATTGGAGCAATTTATCGAGTGACTTTTCTACTTCCCGGTCGTTGGGGGCTTGGGCATGTATCTCCAAAACTGCACCAATAATAAATAACATGGCTACAAGGACTCTTTTCATATAGAGGTGTTTTATGATCTGGCAAAACACCTGGAAAAGAGGCTTTTAACCTAGTCAAATCCGGATATGAATACTATTCAGTCGCAAAATGAGGGGTTTACACCTGCTTTTCAACGGGGGCTTTGCGGTATTCGGAGGGCGACATGCCGGTAAGCTGCTTAAAGGCGCGTTGGAAGGTGGCTTGTGAATTGAACCCACAATCGAAGGCGATGCTGGTAATGGTCAGGTTTTGCTGATCGGGTTGCAGCAGTCTTTTTTTGAACTCCCTGATCCGGCATTCATTTACAAACTCATTGAAGCTGGTATGGAGGTGCTGGTTGAGCACGGCCGAAATGGTTTTGGGAGCGATGCCGGTATGACCAGACAGGGAGGCAAGGCTGAGGGATGGATCGAGGTACAAAGCATCCTGCTCCATGGCTTTTTTGAGTAATTGAATAGTTTGATCCACCATATCGGCAGGAATGGGGATGGCGGCCGTGGGTTTGCGTTCGGTAACCGGCAAGTTATAATGCACCAGCAGGGCCTTGATGCCCAGCCAATACACCAAAACACAAAGCGGAATATACACCGGGTACCAATCTACCAGACCGATCAGTTTGCCTGAGAGGCCGGGGATTTCATAAGGTATCAGGAAGAGTAACCATAATATTTGAAAAGCCATAAATACACGAACCAACTGGCGCAACCATTTAAACACAATCGCATTCGAGGGTGCCTGGTAATTGGTCAGGTAGCGGGCCGATAACCACAGGTAAATAGTAAGTGATAGCCAGCGCGGAATATCTACATATACGCTGTATTCATCAATATAGTACCCTAAAGGAATGGCCTTCTTGATGAGGCCTGTTAAAATGCCGGTAATATAGCAGATGGCCGCCAGTTTGGGTAGGATATCGAGCAGGGTGGAATAGAAATGGCGGCGGTATTGTTTTTGCCATTGAAAGTCGGGCTCCAGGCTGGCGCGTATATAAAAATACAGGAGTGGGCCAATGGGCATAATGACCATCATCGGTATGAACGCATCTATAAAGCCGCCTAATGTGGAGGTATACAAAACAGACTCCAGGAATAAAAGCAGGTCCAGGCAGGCCAGGGCCATCAGCCAAATACAGATGGCCAGGAACCGGTTGGCCTTGCGATTGTGTTTACTCCAAAACAGTAAACTCCCAGCGATGGCGCCTTGTATAACGCCTAATAGAATAATTGTCTTTAATACACCCGTTACACTAAACATACTACAAGTTAGAATTTCAAGGAATGTTAATAAACACCCTGCATTGGTTAAAATATGCGTACTTCAATCGTTTGCACCTTTTTAAATTTGACCTGGTACCACAAGGTTAACTCAATTGAACTCCATATGCAAATAAAACGTTCTGTACACAAAGGCAGCCTTACTGCCCTGATTGCGGTGATGGCAGCAAGCTTTCCTGCCATTGGCCAGGAAACCAAGTCTGGCGGAAACCTGCCCAACCTGGCAATCGTAGCCACCCCCAGCGCTGCCGGAAGATTTGGCAATTCGCTTGATGCGCTCAATGATGGCCTCACGCCTACCCCGGCTGGCAATAACCGCGGCGGTGGCAACCGGCCATTTCCCCGTTCGCAATACTGGGTAGAATATGAATGGGCGCAGCCGGTTAATACATCAAGCATTGGTGTATACTGGTGGAATTACAATGGGAATCTTCGCCTGCCTGAAGGATACCGCCTGCAATACTGGGATGGAAAGAATTTTGTACCGGTTCAACATGCAACGGGCTTTGGCCTTAGCAACAACCAATACAACACCACTAGTTTTGATGAAGTAAAGACCACCAGGCTGCGACTGGAATTGGATTCAGCCGACAGGGCCAGTGCTACGCTGCTGGAATGGGCTGTATATAAAACGGATAAATCGCCTGCTCCTGCCCCATTGGTCATTGCAGGAGTTGATCGTGATGTGATGACGGGCGGCAATACCTGGCTGGCAGGTACGGTAAGATCGGTTACTCCCATCAGCAATATGGTATGGACCAAGGTATCAGGTCCGGGTACGGTTACTTTTACCAATGCCAGTGATAAAAATACCACTGCGCGTTTTTCCACACCCGGCAAATATGTATTACAACTCAAAGCTACGGAAGGCACCCAATCAGCAGCCTCCAGCCTGGTGGTAAAAGTACATCAGCCCCCTAAGGACAAACGGCTGGATGTAGTATACACCAAGCGGTATAAAATTGACAGCAAGTTGTGGAGTGACCGTGCCAAGGCCATGATCGTAAACTGGATACCCTTTTGCATTGATCAAAATGAACGCACTGATCTTACCACCGGCGAAGGCGGGCTGGATAATTTCATTGAAGCAGCCAAAGCACTGCGTGGCGAGCCGCATAGTAAACACAAGGGATATGTATTTTCCAATGCCTGGGTACACCAAACGGTAGAATCTATCTGTATTGCGCTGATGGTAGACCCACAAGGTGATGCGGCCATTATTGCCGCACAGGAAAAGATGAAGCAAAAGCTCGAAGCATGGATACCCATTATCCTGGCAGCACAAGAGCCGGATGGCTACCTGCATACGGCCTATACCTTGCGCGATACTGCCCGTTGGAAAGAGAGATGGGCCGTGAGAAACCGGGGCGATCATGAAGGATATGTAGCAGGCTATTTTATTGAGAGCGCCATCAACCACTATACGCTCACAGAAGGAAAGGATAAAAGATTGTATGATGCGGCCAAGAAACTGGCGGATTGCTGGGTTGCCAATATTGGTCCAGGTAAAAAAGCCTGGTACGATGGTCACCAGGAAATGGAACAGGCGCTGGTTCGCTTTGGCCGTTTTGTAAATGACATGGAAGGCAAGGGCAGCCATGGCGATAGTTATATTCAACTGGCCAAGTTCCTGCTGGACAATCGCAAGGATGGCAGTGAATACGATCAAAGCCATGTGCCGGTTCAACAACAATATGAAGCGGTAGGCCATGCCGTGCGGGCTACTTACAACTACTCGGCCATGGCAGATGTAGCTGCTGAAACGGGGGATGTAGATTACCAGAGTGCGGTAATGAGCTTATGGGACAATATGATCAACAAGAAATATTACCTCACTGGTGGTATTGGCAGTGGCGAAACATCGGAAGGTTTTGGCGGCAATTACTCCCTGCGCAACAGTGCCTACTGTGAATCCTGCTCCAGTGCGGGGTTGATCTTCTTCCAATACAAGATGAACCTGGCTTACCACGACGCCAAATATGCCGACTTGTATGAAGAATCGATGTACAACGCCCTGCTGGGCTCCATTGATCTGGAAGGGAAGAACTTTCTTTATACCAATCCCTTGTCATCTGCACAGCCGCGCTACCAATGGCATGTGTGCCCTTGCTGTGTAGGCAATATACCCCGTACTTTACTCATGATCCCTACCTGGACGTATGTAACGGGTGAGGATGGTATTTATGTGAACATGTACGTAGGCAGCACCATTAAAGTAGAACGGGTAGTGGGCACGGATGTAGAGATGGTACAAAAAACGGATTATCCCTGGAGTGGCAATGTATCCATCACCGTAAATCCGAAGGTTTCCAAAAGCTTTGCGGTATATGTACGGGTACCCAACCGAACGACCAGTGAATTGTATACCCCTGTTCCCCAGGTGAGTGGTCTGCAATCATTGAAGGTAAACGGCCAAGCGGTACCTGTTAAAATAGTAAACGGTTATGTAGCCATTCGCCGCAATTGGAAAAAGGGAGATAAAATTGATGTAGTGCTACCCATGCAAATACAAAAGGTGACGGCTGATGAAAAGATAGAAGCCGACAGGGATCGTGTAGCATTACGGGTGGGCCCCTTGATCTATAATGTGGAAACAGTTGATAATGGCGGTGATATCAACAGATCAATTGGCAAAACGCCTTTAACGCTGGAATGGAAGCCCGGGTTCTTAAATGGCGTAATGACGATCAAGGGCACCTGGAGTGACGGTACACCATTAATAGCAATACCCAACTATGCGCGCCTCAACCGGCTGGCCACTACCCCACTGCCCTCAACGGCACAACAAACAGCGCCTACGCGCCCGAACGAACCGCCGCAGGCAAGGATGGACCGGGTAGCCGCCTCTGCCGTGTGGATCAAAGAATAACTAGCAATCAGGTAAAATAGAAAGGGTCTCCCGGCAACATGCAGGAGACCCTTTTTTATTGTTACCTTTTATTTTTGTATGCTTACTTGTTGCCTTTCTTTATAGGAACCATTGGTTATTTCGATGAAATAAAGTCCATTGGACAAATCGTTGACCAGCAGGGATGCCTGCTTTACGTTGTGGTATCTTATGTATTTTTTAAGCTCCCCTTGCATATTGTAAATCCTGATCTCATTAAATGTACTGTTGGCATTTGCTGTAGCCTTTGCGGTATTGCTGGTACGGGGCGCAATTGTAATGGTGTTGACTGCCGGGTTGGGTGATACCATAAATGCACCACCACCAAAGGAGCAGGAAGGATTGAAGGTCCTTAATACGCGGGCTGAGGTACCACAGGCACTCACCGCTTCCACGCCAATTTGGGTATTTACACCGCAGGTAACAAGCACATCTACCATGGGACCATTCTGGCTTGGCACCAGTACACCATTTTTATACCACTTATAGGAGGTAGCACCCGGCACCGGATTTACATAGGCTTCAATATTCCACGGGGTGGTGGGCCCGGGCAATATAGCAGCCGGCGCGGTGGATCCTACCTGAAAATTAACTCTTTGGGTGGCCGTTATACCGCTACAAGGCGTTGCAATAACCACCTGTACCCAGCCTGCTCCACTGGAAGTACCATTCCGCTGTACCGTCAGTTGATTGCCGGAAGTGCCGCCTACGGGCAATAAAGTACTGCTATAAGTCCACGTGTAGGTGGCGCCTGTAATACTCTTTACACTAAAAGACCTGCTTCCGCTGCACAACTGTGAGGCATCGCCAGTGACGTTAGTAGAAGCATAAAAATTGTGGGATGATTGCTGGTTGTAGGGCACGCCCAATAAGGTATGCCTATACAATGGCATGGCCCCCCATTTTGATTCATAATAGCCAGGATGGGTGGTGGATTTAACAGCAGAGTGATCGCCACAGTAATAATGTACTTTGTCGGCATCGGCCTCATTACATACCTGGATAAAACATCCGTCATTCCAATAGGTATGAATGTTATTGGTTTGCGGAAAGCAATTATTGGGGTCATTTTCATAGGCATTATTGATCCATACCTTGTTGGTATTGCCTTCTCTAAGATGCCAGGCATAGGCATGGCAATTGTACTGGGCAGAGGAGTTGTCCAAAAAGGTCATACCGAGGTAAGCATAGGTAGTATTGGTCAGGTTGTTGTAGTAGGCAATATCCTGCTGTGAAAATTCCGAATTGGTTAGAGCCGATACAGCTCCGCCTTTACAAGTATAAACAGTTTGTGCTTTAACATCTGTTAATAATAAAAGGGTGGCTAAAATAATATAGATAAATTTCATAGTTCATTCAATTGGCGATTGAGTTAATAAGGTTTAGTTATCCTTTTTGGCTTCGGCAATGATGGCACTCAGCGTTTCTCTACTGGCCAGCATCCCGGTTTTAACAAACTCCTCTGCACCGGTGGCCTGCACGCTGGCTTTTAGTTTTCCACCCGGCCGGAGGGTACCAATTGCGGCAATAACACGGCCTGCTGATGCCAGCGCGGCAAAACCGTATACGGTATCAGCCTCCATGAGGGCATAATGGGTCAGGCAGGTTTTTATCAACTGCTTTTGCTGTCCATCGGAAAGCCTTGTAATGAGGTCCTTTTGCACCAGGATATTTTCCAACACCCTCAGTACAAAAGTGTAACCACCTTTGGCAACGGCTGTTGCCAATTGCTGATGCCCGCTAAGATCATAGTTTGAGTAAACGGACAATAGCTCCTCTAAAACATCCGCCCTTTTATAAAGCGCTTCAATGCCATTGAAGTGTTGCCGCCAGGTGTCAAAACCCTGTTGGGGTGTATTTTGCACCAGCAATACGGCCATGGCGGGATAATTCAAACAGGTTTGAATTAATGCCTTTGTAGAGAGTTGATTCAATACCTGGATGGGAATTTGGCAAGCATCATACATGTCCTGGATGGATTTGAATGCCTGCCATTGAGAAGAACCTGGCTTAACGGGATAATCATAAGGCTGGTCAGTTTTTTGTCCATACCCATTGGTCAAAATGAGGCAGGTACACAATAAGATTGTGATGGTTTTCTTCATAAAAAAGAAGGTTTTAGGTTAATAACAAATGGCATCTGACATGTAAGCGCATATGAAAGTTAGCCAAGATCCGGTATCCTTACAATCAGATACCTCAATCTGGTAATAATGATCTCACATTGGTTAAAATATGGTAAATGAAGTGGGCTGGGATCCTACAGTAGTCTGTGGTGATAATAAAAATGGAAGTGCGGGAATGGGCAAAAATGAACATGGCCGCTACTAATGAGCGGCCATGCTAAAATTATATCATCAATGATCAGGCTTTTTTTCTTTCCCTGAGCCTTTGCCTGGCATCGCCTTTGTGTTCTTTCTTATTGGCCAGGTATTCCTTGTACTGGTCTTCAGTTAATACCTCTTTAAGGGCCTTTTCGCGATCATGGTTAGCCTCCTTTATTTTTTTAAGCTTAGCTACCCTATCCCCCTCTTCGCCTCTGATACCGGCAGCCTTGGTGTTGAATTCCTCATTAATAGCCAACACTTTAGGTACCTGGTCGGCACTCAGGTTGAGCCTTACAGCCATAGAATCAGTGAGGCGTTTTGCGCCATCTGCTTTGCTTTTGTCCTGCGCCTGTGCAGCAGTGATACCTGTAGCAATAACAAGCGCCAATACGGTCAATAATTTTTTCATGGTTTATTACTTTTTTAGGGAAGTATTGACTGTTATAGCACCCAAAGGTTTAATGTGCGGCCGGGGTTTTTATAAAAAACTTAAGAGGGCCATGAATAGCCCCCCGCAGCAAAATCAATTTGCACATGAGAAAATCGCTTACACTTCCTGAAACCAAAAAACAATTTTACCTGTAAGCAGGACAATACCTGAATCAGGGAAAAAATATTATGTTCACTCTCCCAACCATTGCCTGAACTGGGGAGCCCGGAGTTTACTGATAATGATATTGGCATGGTCGCCGGGCTGGAGATCAATCCTTAGGGTGCCATTGAACCAGATAATGATCTTTTTAATAGCATGGCGACTCACGATCATTTGCCGGCTGATTCGGAAAAAATCGCGGGGTGATACGGTATGTTCAATTTCTTCTATGCTTGATTTGAGGATATGGTTCCTGTCGTCCTTTGTTTTCAGGTACACGGTTTTGTTTTCACAATAAAAGAAAGCTACCTGGCTGATATGGACTGAGGTGAGGTGCCGTCCTGTTTTGACCAGGAACCTTTCCTTTTCCAGTTGAAGCGCTTGTGCGGGCTGGTCGTCTTTTAAGAGTAAGGCAGCACAGGAGTTTAATAATTTTCGTAACAATTCGGGTTCTCTGGTTTTGAGCAGGTTGAAAAGATGTTGCAGCTCTTGATCGGAGTTTGGCGCTTCGGATTGTTTTTCATTTCTTCCTTTCACAGCTGTAGTAGTCAGGGAAGTGATGGTTGATATTTCCTGTTGCATAATGGCTATCGTGCTAAGGTTACCTGAATAATTTGACAGTGTAAATTATGCACCAGCAACTTTCAAAATGAGCGCTATACGACCAAGTTCGTAATAGTACGATGAAAGCAGGGCATGCATTTCATCGTACTATTTGGGGGTTTATCGGTTTTAACAACACTTAGACAGGCTGGGTGTAATGCTTAAAACTTCCAACCGGGCATTAGGGCACACGAAAAGAAACGGAAAGCACCTGTACGTTTGGACTGATCAGATTTCCGTCACCCCCGGCATCCTCTATTTCAAAACGCAATCCGTAGGGAACACCAGGAGTTATTAAGTTCTTTTTAAGAACGATCCTGATAGGCGCCATCCTTGTGCCAGGTTCAATGGTGATCGCATTCAACGGAGTTACCAATGAATAAGCATTATCGGGCAAGGCAATAACCGTTGCAGGCAAGGACGCATTATTCAGTTTGAGCCTTACCTTCACCTGGGTTGCAGGCAGGGTTGGAGAATTAAATCTTACATACCCCAACAGGAGATTTTCTTCAGCAGGAGCAGCAGCTACTGTTATGGCGTAAACAGAGGTGGCCGCTGGTTGTTGCTGACCAGCCCTTAAAACCTCAACAATGTTGGGAGACCCATTATTCAGAATACGACTAGCAGCAGTATCGGCCTCTTTCAAGCAACCCGTCAAAAGAGAGGCAGCTGCATATATGGATATAAACAATAAACAACTATTGATTTTCATACATTTACTTTGGCTATTAAAAAAACTATTTCACGTCCCAAAATATGCGTGTGGTAAATACATTCACCTCACCCTGCGCATTTACATTCTCAATGTTTGTGCTGTACTCATCCTGAGGATAATATAACCGAACAGGTCTTCCCGGAAGACGGGCCCTGTTGACGGAGAGTGGAATCGCCGGGAAATCATTCCTGCGAAACTCAGACCATGCTTCCAGTCCATGAAAGTTAGCCATCGCCACCCATTTTTGGAATAAGATAGCCTGCACTTTATTAGGCGCTGTGGTGAAATTGGCACTTTTGGCTATCAGTTCGGTTGCTGCCTGTGCTGGTGCACCCAGTAACCGGAATGATTCGCGGATGCCTTGCTCATAAAGGGATTGCGCATTGCCTAATCCGGTGATAGCAAATCTTTGTACGAGCTCTGCCTGCAGGAATAAACATTCTGCAGCGGTAAAAATAACCTGGGGACCAAGGCCCTGACCTCTTATTACACGGCCTGGCCCAATAGTGGAGCTATTGGCAGAAAGGTAGGCATTGTTGGTTTCGCCTCCGAAAGGCACGCCAGAATAATCTGCTGCATTACCCATATATGAATCCGAAGCTCCGCTAGGCCTCCGGCTGGATGGCAAACCAGCAATGTATTTGAGGCGAAATGTATCGGCTGTACTTTTAAGCGTGTCTACCAGGTATTGGCTCATACGATACAGATCATGCCCTGTTGTTGCAGCATCATTTTCGTCGTAACCTGTCCATAAATAAAATGGATTGAGTTTACCTGTAGCTTTTGAATAGCCAGGATCAGACAATACATCCCCGCCAGGCTGAACAAAGCCACTTCCCTCTGTTTTTATCTTCTCGATCTGTGTTTGCACATAAGCCTGCCTGGCTGGTATACTACTCAGTCGTACCAGTATGCGCAACTTAGCTGTATTGGCAAATCTTACCCAGTCAGCTGGATCATAACCACCATTAATAGAATAAATACCAGCCGGGAAGGTGACCGGAAAATCATGCTTTTTCAGGTCGGCAATAGCTTCATCCAAAACGAGCATTAATGAATCATAAATGTCTTCTCCTTTATCGTATCGCGGCTGAAATATAGCAAAACCCTTAAAGGCTTCTGAATAGGGAACATTGCCATAAAGATCTACTAACTCCTGGTAACGCAGGGCCTTGATCACTTTTGCCGGTCCTTTCAGATAAGGCAGGCCTTCCTTATCAGCTACGTTGATCACCTGTTGCAAATCAGTCAGGTTATCAAAAATACCTGTCCAGTAATTGAAATTACCATTTGTAAAACTGTATGTTTTTTCGGGTCCGCCGGTTGTAAAACTGGTAGAATGCGCCCAGAAGCCTCCCCAATAATTACCAATCAGGTTGGGCCCGCCTCCCAATGAGCTGGCATAGGTATTCAGCGCATTGGTAAAGATCAAGGTTGCGCCTGCCGATTCAGCATTATTAGGATTTTCATTCACATCAATAAACTTCTTACATCCTGTACCGGCTAGGGCAATTGCTGCAGCCAGTACACATAAACGTTTATATAATTTCATATTCAATGTTTTGTCTTGTAATACAATTCAGGTTTCATTTACTAAATACACCTGGTTAAAAAGTCAATGACAAGGTGGCTCCGTAAGAGCGCACAGGCGGTGTATTAAAAGTATTGTTGATACCCAGTGAATTACCTGTTGTATTGGCAAATTCAGGATCAGTATACACATTGTCTTTGGGCAGCAAGGTGAGCAGGTTGCGCCCAATGAGGCTCAAAGCAGCGCTTTTCAGGAACCTTACTTTACTGATCAAAGCAGCAGGAAATGTATAGGTTAAATTAACCTCACGCAGCTTCCAGAAATCACCTTTTGTAACAAAGTTTTCCCCCGCATTCTTGAAATTGACATCCCAGTAAGTATAATGGCCGTCAGCAACAGGAATGGTCGTATTTTCTACCAGCTTACCAGAACCATCATCATATACAGAATTGGGAATAATAAAATTCTCACGTCCGTATTTGGCAGTGATAGCCGCAACACCCGTGAAAGTCATGCGGGAGCCAAGTCCATGGAAGACATAGTAACCACCCCGGTATTCCAACGTTGTAGCCAAAGCCAGGTTTTTCCAAACCAAGCGGGAAGTGATACCCAATGTATGTTTGGGGATAGTTCGGCCAAAGGGGATCTGTTCCTGTGAAGTAAGTGGATAACCATTGGTTCTGCTTACAATGATCCGTCCCAGGCTGTCGCGCCTGAAACCAGTAGTAGATAAAAAGGGATAAGAACTCCCCTTTCTGGCAGAGGTAAATGCGGTAGTGACACCAGATTCAACATAGGTATTATTGAGCGATAAAGCGTCCATATTGCCATACAGGGATTTTACCACATTGTCATTAAAGGCATAATTCAAATTCACATCCCATGTCAGGCCCCTAGATTTTACTACTTGTAATTTCAGTTCTGTCTCAAAACCTTTATTATCCAGGCGTCCGGCATTTAACCGGGCATTCCGGTATCCGGTACCAGCACTCATTTGGACTTCAATAATTTGTCCGTCAGACACCTGGTTGTAATACGTAAAATCAAGGCCAACGCGATTCTTAAATGCCGACACTTCAAATCCAACTTCCATTGACTTTACAAATTCAGGCTTTAGACTTGCAGAGGGAATTGTATTGTCAACCGTTGCACCACCCAATGATCCATACGGGAAATTGGCACCCGTAACGTATAAAAGGTCAAGACTATAAGGGTTGATATTATCATTAGCATTCCTATTATACCCAGCCCTTAGTTTTAGATAGTCCAGTATCCCTGTTTTAAGGGTAGGAACGGCATCCGTAAGAATGAAAGACAGGTCGGCCCCGTAGTACCAATATTGATAGGTAGAGGAACTACGTCCCTCTTTATAGAATATAGAGGTAGCATCCCGGCGTGCAGCACCATGCAGAAATAAATAGTCATTAATACCTACGGTAAGGTCTCCATAAAAACCATACTTCCTGCTCCTGGTATTGGCTTGATCGCCAGTCAGCTCACCAGTTCTATTAGATATATTATACACGTCGGGGATCATGAGGGCGCCCGAGCCTACTGACAAAAAGCTGGTTGTACGTTGCTGTACATTGTTCCCAAGAATCAATGTAGTAGAAATATTTCTAAAATCCTTTGTAAAGGTGAGCAGCAGATCAGAGTTGACCCTATTGGCCGAACTGTTCCTTTCAATCACGCTACCCAGGATATCTGTTCCTGCCCTGTCAATGCCATTATAGCCGTTGACCCAGGGAGCAGGTACATAAGCACTGGACCGGGCCCATTCTGAGTAGAGGAATTGTCCCACTGTCTGCTTTTCCTCTGTATTTGAATTTACCAGGCCCAGCCGGTAGGTAGCGCTCAGCCAGCTGTTAACTGCGTATTGCAGGTCAAAGCTGGCATTAAAGTTCTTAATGATACCTTTACGACGCTGGTTGTCCAGGTCGAACCAGGGATTGTTTATATAATCATTATAGTAGCCATTTGGATTGGCAAACTTATTATTACGCCAGTCCCGCAATTCTGTTAAAGGAACATGCGCCGCCGCATTGAGTACATTGAGGTAAAAGTCGGAATTGGTCCTGTCGAATTTATCCTGGGCATAGGTAGCCTGAAACCCTGCTTTTACCTTGCCTAATGTACGGCTGCTATTGAACCGGAATGCATCGCGGCGTCTGGTATCACCAGGCACCACCCCACTGATCACCGCATCCTGGAATGACAAGTAAAAGTTACTTTTTTCATCTCCACCAGCAATAGAAATATCATTCTGGATCACGCTGCCTACATCCCACACCTTTTTCTTTTCATTTGGGCGGGCGCTATAAGGCACCATCAGGGTATCACCATCTTCTGTAACACGCCCCAGGGGCCTTCTCGATCCATCATATTCATCACCATAAGATTGGTTTTCATAGGCCCGGTAATTCTGTGCAGGGGTACTACCATATCCCGATCCGGAGCCAAATCTATTTTGAAAATCGGGCATAAAGCTTACCTGTTCAGCATTGGCAGATGAGATGAAAGTTACTGTGTTACGCCCGCTTCGTCCCCGTTTGGTAGTAATGACTACAGCGCCATTCACACCATCCGATCCATACAAGGTAGCGGCTTGTCCGCCCTTCAGGGTATTTACGCTTTCCACATCATTGGGATTAAGATAATCCAATGTGCTGTTGGGAACCGGCACCCCATCCAATACAATGAGGGCTTGATTATTACCAGTAATTGACCTGTTACCGCGCAATACGACACGGGTATTGGCTTGTACACTACTGTTTACGTTGGTGACTACCAGACCGGCAATCTTACCAGTTAAAGCGCCGGCAATATTAGGATTATTGGCAGCCGTGATCTGTTCATTTTTAATGGTCGTAGTAGAGAACCCCAATTCGCGGGGTTTACGGCGGATGCCCAACGCTGTCACCACTACTTCATCCAGGACACCGTTTTTCTTAAGTGTTATTGTGTAGGAATTGGCTGTACCAATCGTTAGTACATGATCACTGCTACCAGACGCAGAAATGAGTAAAACTGATTTGGGTTGCACTTCAATACTAAACACACCTTGCTCGTTGGTAGTAGTACCTTTAGCAGTACCTTGAATAAGGACAGAAGCAAAGGCGATCGGGACTCCTTTTTCATCGGTAACCGTGCCCGTAACGGTTTTAGACTGTGCTGTGGCCAGCACCCCATAGAATAGTAGTGCCGTGAGCAGCGATAGAATTTTTGACATGGACTTGTGCTTTGGTTAAAAAAATGAATACACCCAAAGACAAATCCAAAAACAAAAAAGCTCACTGCATGGGCTGAATAACCTGAAATACAGGATAGAGTTCACTTTATACCACCCGAATACTCCCTGGCTATTGAATACAGGAATCTGCCAGCCCTTTATCACCACAGCTTATAACACAATAACCTGCTTGCCACTCCTGAGTAGTTTTACGGAGTTTTTCCATATAAAAGTACCCGTTAGTCCAGGTGGCAAAGTAATAGTAGCCTGTATGCCCTGCGTTCCTTTTCTTTTTAAGTCAACCAGGATATCACCATCGGGATGGGGTAAGCGGCCACTGGCTTGTTGCAATTCACCAGGCTCGGGCTTTATCTGTACTTTCCGGAAGCCCGGCGCTGCCGGGGTAATACCGCAAATGGTAGCCAGGAAATCATAGTTGGGACTGGCACTCCAGGCATGGCAATCGGACCGGGTAGGATCAGGATTCTCTGCAAAAGTGGTAAGGCCATTTTTTAGCATATCGCGCCAGGGTTTCAACTGGGAGTAATACAATTGTCCCATGCCTGCTTTCTTCAAGGCAAGGGTGAGGTAAAAACGATAATAAAATGTAGCCTGGCTAAGTGTGGTATCATACAATACCTTATTCATACCCCCCTGCCGCTGTTGTTCAGGTACGGCGCCGGTAAGCACACCCATGATACTGGCATGCTGACTATAGGTTTTGCGGGCAGGGGTATTGGCCATAATTCCCCGGGTGGGGTCAAAGCAAGCCTGCCATGTTCCCTTTGAAAGATCGGCGGCTATTTTCCTGTAGCGGGCAGCCTGTGCTGGCTTATTAAAATAACTGAACAAAATCTCCGCCTGTTGCAAAGTATAAACATACTGTAAGGTGATGACAGATGAATTGCCATCTGTGGCGCCATCGGGCACACCATTGGGAAAAGCGTGGTTCCAATCGGTAAAGTTCCACCACTTCATAGGTCCCAGCATGTGGCGGGCGCTATCAATATGTTGTTCGTACCAATTCAATACGCCTTCTACGCCGGTCAGGAATTGCTGTACAAATGGTTCATCGCGCCGGTGCATGAAATAATCATATACCATCGATACCCAGTATAGCGAAAAAGGCGGTATTACCTGCAGGCGATTGCTGGGGTACCTGCCCTGGGTTAACCCTTCGGGCACACGGGAATAATAAAAATCGAGCAGGGCTTTGCGCATCAGGCGGTCGTCGCCGGCTACATATAAAGAGATGAGTGATTGAATGCGGGTATCGCCTTCATACTGTAGTTGCTCATAATAGGGACAGTCATAATAAGTTTCACCGGCGCATAACCGGGCGGTACGCCAGCCCACATTCCATATATCCTGCAGGGAAGCATCATTGCTGGTAAAACTGGCCTTTTGCTCAAAAGGATAACCAGTGTACATGCCATAGAGATCATCAATAACCAGGGGTTCATCCATTGTGGTGATGTCCAGTTGCAGGTAGCGGTACGTTCTCAGCCACAAGGGGCGAAACAATCGTTTATCTCCCCCATCGGCTACCAGCAGGTCATAGTTGCCGGCAATTTCTTTCCCTTCAATTTCATCCCGGTTACCTTTGCCATTTTTACTGAATAACGCTTCTGCATAGGTGAGTTTCACGGTAGCCTGTTTGCCTTTACTAACCATCAATTCAGGATAGGCAACGGTATTATAGGTTTGATCAAACAATATACTAACGCTGGTATTGGCCGGGATGGTCAATGCCTGCTTACCGGTTAAAAAGGCCTCCGGTACTTGAATACCCCTGGCACGACGTATGGATTGAATACGTTGTTGTTTTTCCTCCATCAGGGGAATATTACGGGGTGCGAGGGTCCACAAATTATCAGTACCATAACCGGCAGGTACGGGGGAAGTTATTTTTTTGGCTGGCGACCATTGCCCATCATTGAAGGACGGCTGTTCCCATTGCCAGGGATGGGCGGCTGCCAATACACTATCGCCGGGACCGATGACCATATAAGAATGCAGGCGGGAACCATTGTCGAGTGAACAGGGATGGTACGCTTTGTTTTCCCATACCTTCCAGGAGGCATCTGTATTGACCGCTTTTTCCTTGTCGGTATCACCTTGTAAGGCAAAAGCTGTTTGATTGGTCATTTGCGCTACGGCCGCATGTTCGCCCATATTCCATACCATGGCCGCCAGGGTATTCTCGCCGGCTTTGAGATAAGGTGCAATATCAATGGTTTCAAAATACCAGTTGTATAGATCACCCCGGGCGGGACCATTACATACCGGGGTACCATTCACAAAAAGGCGGTAGCGGTTATCGGCTGTCACATGCACCACAAAGGAACCGGGCTTGGCAGACAGGGTAACTGTTTTCCTGAAATGAAACACGCCATAGCCACGTTGGGCAGCACCCGGACAGGTGATCCAGCTGGCAGGCCAATGGCCTTTTAACAGTGCGGGATTGATGGGTAATTGCTGGGCATGGACAATGGACAAACAAAGCAGGAGCGGCAAAAGGATAGCAGGCAATTTCATTACATATAGCATTAACAGGGTGAACGAAATGGAGGCTAAATGTATTGAAAAAACATAGGCTGCACAGCATAGGTGGATAACAAACAGTACAGGATGGCTGAGCCATCCTGTATGTATAGATTTGCGACCCGCATAAAATTAACTATCTAATTCGCCAGCGGATTATTTTGTAATTCCACATCGGGCAGGGCAAACAGCAATTTTGAAGGTGATGGTTTGCGAACAGGTTGTTTGATCAATCCACGAACTTCGGTGATCAAGGTAAGGGCCCGTCCGGTGCGCACCATATCAAACCAGCGCTTGGCTTCTCCAATGAACTCATACCCTCTTTCCCGGAATACCATATCATCAAATGCTGTCTGAGACAGTCCGGCAGGCAGATCGGCCAGGACACTCGGGTTGTCCAGGCTAACGCCATAAGCTCTTCTACGCACAATATTAATGGCCTCATAAGCGCCAGCCACGGGACCGTTGAGCTTGTTCTCTGCTTCGGCAAAGATCAACAGGATATCAGCAAACCGGTACAGGTAAAAATCATTGCCATTACCGGTATCAATGGGCGCATTGGGGTCCCTGTATTTACCCATGCGCAGGTCATACATATCCACTTCTGTTTCGGCTTTCACGGTGGCACCGTTGATCACGTAGGTATCATACAGACAAAACTGTCTACGCAGGTCTTTCAGATCCCAGGTCTTGATCAGGGGCGCTACAGAAACAACACCGCCAAATTTATTACCACTCACAGAAAAACCGGCAGCCTTGGCTTTTGAGTCGGCCCAATATGAAGCCATGAAAGCACCGCGATCCAGTATCTGCGAAAACTTCAGGGAGAAAACATCCTCCATATTGGTGGGCAATGTTGGAGAATACACTGTAGCAAGGGAAGGCTCCAGGTTATACCCATAGGTGGCTTTGTTATCCATTACCTCTTTGGCCTTATCCCTGGCTTTTTGATAATCGCCCTGGTTAAGGTACACATCAGCCAGGGCTACTTTGGCGGCGCCTTTGGTAGCACGGCCTGGTGCACTGGTTTTATTGGGCAATACGCTTTCGGCAAACTTGAGGTCTTCAATGATCTGGCTATAGATGACCGGTATATCCGATTTTGCCAGGGCCACATCACTGGCATTAAGAATGGGTTTCAGTCGCATGGGCACTTTTCCCCATACCCTCACGGCAAAGAAATAACAGATGGCCCTTACAAAACGCGCTTCGCCATAAGCTTTATCTTTCAGATCAGCGGTGAGCGTAGTATTGGCATCCAGCGCAACGATCAGGTAATTGGCCCGCCCAATGGCTTCATACAAGGTAGTCCAGGGTTGCCCAAGTGCATTGGGATTGTTCATAAGGTTGTTGTAATTGCTCCAGGCTACCTGGGTAGGACCTCCATCGGCATATTCACTCATCAGCTCCAGCCCAAGGCCCACGGTGGATTCCCATAACCTGCCCCGGCTACGGGTAAGGGGCTCATAAACTCCGATCAGGGTTTGATCCAATATATCAGGCGTTAGCTGGCCCAGTGGCAAGGTAGCCTTTGGTTTTTCTTCCAGCATTTTATCACAACCGGCCTGGCTGATGGTCACCAGCAACAAGGTGATGAGCATAGCATAAAAATTAGTCGGTCTCATATTCTAAAGTATTTATAGTAATTGTCGTGGTTAAAAACTAATACCAAATCCCAGGTTAAACGTCTTTGCTGATGGATAAGCGCCTAGGTCAACCCCTTGCCGGCGGTCATTGCCATTGAAGGTATTGACTTCGGGATCGTACCCTGAATAATCAGTAAACGTGAGCAGGTTTTGTGCACTGAAGTATACATTCAGGGTTTTAATGGCCTTGCTTTTGAGATTGAAGTTATAATCCAGCCGCACGTTGCGCAGGCGGAAGAAATCGCCCTTTTCCATAAACCGTGAGGAACGCAGGTGTTGATTGCCTGCAAGCAGGCTTGGTTTGGGATAAAACTCATTGGCCGCCTGCCCTTTATTGAACTGGTTGGAGATAACCGGACTGGTGAGTTCAAACAAAGCAATATTGTTGATCAACGCGCCACTTACACCGGCCCAAATCATACTAAGCGTAATATGCTTGTACCGCAACGTAGGCGATATGCCATAATACAGATCGGGATAAGGGCTGCCCAATATCTGGTTGTCGGTTGCATTGATGATGTCCCGGCCGTTATTGTCCTTATCGCCATTGAGGTTTTCATGGATGGGTACACCATCCTTATCAAGACCCAGGAATTTGGGACCAAAGAATGCCGAAAGGGGCTGCCCAACCCGGACAATGCTGTTGGAGCCAGAAGCATCATTGCCACCGGCAATGGTAGGGATATCCTTATTATCTTTTGTTTTGGTTACCTTATTCTTGTTCTGGGAGAAATTTACATCCAGCGAAAAACTCCAGTCGTCGGTATTCACAATATTGGCGCCCAATGTAATTTCCCAACCTTTATTTTCTACTTCGCCTACATTATCAATTACCTGGTCAGGTCCTGTACCAATACCTGCACTTACCCCTGCACTGGGTGGTAACTGCACCAGGGCCAGCAGGTCGGATGTTTTTTTGATATAATAGTCAAAGGAGAGGCGGAACCTGTCACTCAGCAAACCCATATCCAGACCGATATTGGTTTGTGCAGTGGTTTCCCATTTCAGGTTGGGATTGGGAAACGTGGGTGCTACACCTACTGAGAGGCCCGCACCTGCACCCTGCCCGGTATTGACGGTTTTTCCCAGCAGGAGCGATTGATAAGGCTTAATGGCCGGGTTACCCGCTTGTCCCCAGCTGGCTCTTAATTTAAGATTGGACAGCCAGGTAAACTTTTCCATGAACTTTTCACCTGTCACCCGCCAGGCCGCCGATACGGAAGGGAAAACACCATACTTATTATTTGCCGCAAATACTGAAGCGCCATCGCGCCGTATACTGGCGGCAAACAGGTATTTGTCGCTGAGGTTGAACCTTACGCGCGCAAAGGCTGACAAAATAGTATTCTCGCTTACATCCGTAACAGGTTTGCTCACTGTATTGGCCGAGCTAAAGTTGTAGTTCTTCAGGTCATCACTGCCAAAACCGGATGCCGCCAGATCGGTTGTATTATAACGCTCACGCTGATAAGAAACACCACCAATCGCTTCCATCGAAAGGTCGCTGGTAAACTGGTGTTTGTATTCCAGGAAGTCTTCTACCAGGGCTGAGGTTTTATCGTATTGGCCCAGTTCGGCCGATCCGATATTATTACCCAACCGGGGTAATATGCGCGGAAAATACAGGTCGCGACGAATATGATAAAAATCACCTGACAAACGTATGGTATTGGTAAGTCCTTTTATAATGGCCCAGCGAAGGTCTACCCCACCCTGTACCCTTGTAGTGGTATTCCGGTCCAATACTTCTTTGGCTACTGCCACCGGGTTTTCGGCATCAATCCCATTAAATCCAAAGGGAGTCACATCGGTATAAGTACCATCGGCATTTTTGACGCCAACGGTGGGTACCGCGCGTAATATCGAGCCGATGCCCGACTTACCGAAATTGCGTGTATTATCCCCCACCGCAGGTGAAAATCCATTCTGCTGGGCACGGGATACGGTAAAGCGGGTTTGGAGAGTAAAATGATCACTTAATTTATTATCCAGGTTTACTCTTAATGAACCACGTTTGTAACCACTGTTCATTACAATACCCTGTTGATCGGTATAGCCACCGGATACATAATACCGGCTACGGTCGGTACCACCCGATACACTCAGGCTGCTATTGAGCAGCACAGCGGTACGGAATACTTCGTCCTGCCAATCGGTACTGATGGTAGGTGTAAAATTGGCCAGCTCAGCAGGAGCTGCCAGCCCGGAATTTACATAATACCGCTTGGCAAAATCTATGTACTCGGTACTGTTCATAAGCTTCAGCTTTTCACGCACCTGCTGCATGCCTACAGAGCTTTCAAATACCACTCTTGGCTGGCCTGATTTGCCCGATTTGGTGGTAACCATCACTACCCCATTGGCGCCCCTTGACCCATATATGGCGGTAGCCGAAGCATCTTTCAACACTTCAATAGATTCGATATCTGATGGGTTGATGGTAGCCAATCCGTTTACGCCGCGCACATCATCGTTGAATTGTGGAAGCCCATCAATAACATACAGGGGTTCATTACCGCCAGCAATGGAAGAAACACCGCGAACACGGATACTGATGCCGGCGCCCGGTTGTCCGGAGGTTTGCTGAACCTGCACACCCGGCATGCGGCCTTGCATGGCCTGCTCTACACTTACTACCGGCATTTCACGGATCTTATCTCCCCTTAGGGAAGTAACAGCACCGGTAAGGTCCGTTTTGCGTTGTGTACCATACCCCACCACCACTACTTCACCCAGGTCTTTGGCATCTTCCTTTAATTGTACAGTAACCGGGGTACCGGCATTAACCGTTAATTCTTTGGAGGCATAACCCACATACGTAAATACCAATACTACCCTATCGGAAGATGCGGCCAGGGAAAAGGCTCCATCTTCGGCAGTGGTAGTAAGCAGGTTGGTATTTTTGATCTGTACGGTTACGCCAGCGAGGGGTTTGTTGTCGGGGGAGAATACTTTACCGGAAACCGGTTTGTTTTGCGCGAGGCATGGCATCCCCATGAGCAAAACAAACATTACTAAAAGTAACTTTGTTGTTGGCATTGCAATTGTGTTTTGGTTAAATGGATGCTTGCTTATAGCATCCCTTGTAAGTTCAATATTTTTTTACACAAGTGCATGTTTATTAACGGAAACGTTTGCAGATGCCAATTTTGTTTAACTACTATTACGGTTTAGCCTCAACATGCTTTTGAATAAACTTATCAGGAGCAGCGATCACGAATAAACCAGTCGCTTTGGCAAGAGTAAAATATTTGTTGCATTAATGGCGGCACATCAAAATATGTTAACTTTATTGCGAACCCTAACCCCCTTCAACAAACTTGCTTTATACTACGCTTATTATTCTCATTGCAGCAGTTTGGCTTATTAATGGTCTATACTGTAAATTATTAAACCTGGTACCACGTCATCGGCTCATTGTAGCCCGCATACTAGGCTCTGAACATGCTACATTATTTACCAAAACCATCGGAGTATTGGAGATCGGCATGAGTGCCTGGGTGATCAGCGGTCTCTGGCCATATTGGTGTGCATGGCTGCAGATCGGATTGGTAGCCATCATGAATACCATAGAATTTTTCCTGGCGCGCGATCTGCTCTTATTTGGAAAACTCAATGCGGTTATAGCGACCATTTTCATTTTGCTGATCTATGTTACTGTTTTCCTACTACCCGGCATGCTAACCTAAACTTTGTTCAATTGGAATTCCTCAAAAATCATCCCTTCGCCGTAGAGGCCTTTTTTGAACAGTCGCTGGTACTTACCTATGCTGTTCCTAAAACATCGATCAGGCATCTCCTTCCGGGATGCCTGGAACCAGACCTCCTGAACGATCAGTGGGCCTTTATCGCAGCAGCCTTTGTGCAAACCAAAAAACTAAGGCCAAGGGGCTTTCCGGCATTTATGGGCAATGATTTCTTTTTAATTGGCTTTCGGCTATTTGTGCGTTATCGGACTTCAACAGGCAAAAACCTTCGGGGATTGTATATACTCAGATCAGAAACGGATAAACGTAAAATGTCGGTATTAGGCAATATTTTCACGCATTACAATTATGTATATACTGATATAAGCTTTACGACCAAAGAAGGGCAAACAACCTTATTATCAAAAAAATCGTCCATTGCTGTCATTGCTGATATCAGCCAGGCCCCTGCCAGTCTCCCCAATGGCTCTCCTTTTAATGATTGGAAAGAGGCACGACGATATGCCGGTCCCTTACCCTTTACCTTTACATACAACGCCAAACGCAGGGAGGTATTGATCATTGAAGGGGTACGGGAGAACTGGATACCCCGACCGGTACAGGTGAGCAAACAGGAAATTGGATTTATTAATGACCTGCGTTTACCTGGCCTTGTACCAGCCAATGCATTTATTATCGAAAACATACCTTATTATTGGAAAAAAGGCATCATCGACAAATGGAATCCGTAAGCAGAAAACCATTTCAGGGGGTCGGCAATATCATCCGTTTTAACTGGCATTTTTTCCTGATAGCGCTGGTTGCCATTGTTATGCTATTATTTGCAGCCGCACAGTCAACAGGCTTATTACAGCCAATACTTATTGCAGTTGCCAGTTGCACGATGCTGACGATCCTAATTTCCCTGGCAGTATCTTTTTATGTGTACGACTGTTCGCCTCTATATACGTTAAACTGGCTACCAGGCAATTCTGGAGAAGCTGGTATGCATATCGTAAATGTGCATGCCGGGTTTGATGAATCCAGTATCCTCCTGGCCCAACGATTTCCCACGGCCCGCTTAACTGTTTTTGATTTTTATGATCCCGCTCTACATACTGAATTATCCATTCAACGTGCCCGTAAAGTCTATCCGCCCTACCCAGGCACAGCATCCATCCGAACAACACATGTTCCTTTGCAGATGCATTCGGTGGATCATATCTATCTTATCCTCGCAGCGCATGAGATTAGAAATAATGCTGAACGAATTGCATTTTTTCAACAACTAAAGCAGGCATTGCGACCGGGAGGCAGCATTACGGTGGTAGAGCACTTGCGCAACTTCAATAACCTGCTGGCCTATAATGTGGGTGCTTTCCATTTCCTGTCGCGCGGCACCTGGAGGCAAACTTTTACACAGGCAGGCCTGCAGATTGAGCAGGAAATGGCCTTAACTCCCTTTATAGCTATTTACATCCTTAGATAACCATGGCATTTCAATTAAAGATCATTGGCGGTATTCTCTTGTTCTTATCTCTGGCGCATGCCTTCTTCCCGCAATACTTCCAGTGGAAAAAGGAATTTAAAACACTCAGCCTCATCAATCGGCAGCTGATGTATGTACATACCTTTTTTATTGCATTCATGGTATTGCTCATGGGTTTGTTGTGTCTTTGTTGTACGAATGATTTGTTACATACATCATTAGGAAGAACCATCTCCCTGGGGTTATCCTTATTTTGGGCTGTCCGGCTGGTATTCCAGTTTTTTGTTTACGCACCTACGCTATGGCGAAACAAACCTTTTGAAACAGTGATCCATCTTATATTCTCACTCTTCTGGGGTTATATCAGCTTTGTTTTCCTCCTTATTTATCTTCAGTAGTACTCGGATAATTGTCGTGTTTACAATTAAAGTTAATATCTGACAAAAGCCGGTTAAATACCATAAACGGCTTATGAACTGATCGTGATATTTTCGTTATGTCCTTAATCAATGCACGCAAAGTAAGGCTGTGAAGAAACGGCGGGGAATATTATTGCCATACATCTTATCCAGAAACCTGATCACGAAGTACCCGGCTAAACAAACATCAACATCACTTACCCAGTAAGCGAACGATTGTACATAAACACTCAACAAAACAAATCAAATTGCTTATGATTAAGCTTATTGCAGGCGCAGGAATAGTGTCCTGGCTATGCTTTTCGCCTGTCGCAGCCAATGCTTTTGCTGCCGATCTGCCGTTTCACAAAAAAGGCATCCTGGCCATCACCGTTTCCGGTGTAGTGAAAGATGTCAAAGGCGACCCACTAGCCGGTGTAACGATCCAGGTAAAGGATTCACAAAAAGGTACGGCCACGGATGCCAAAGGGGCTTTTAGCCTTGAAGTGCCGGATGGAGAGAGCATCCTGGTATTTTCAGCAACAGGATATACGCCGCAGGAAATAAAGGTGGGCAATCAAAGCAGCTTCACAATTACGCTGCAATTGCGCTCTGCCAGCCTGGATGAAGTCGTAGTGGTAGGTTATGGCAAACAGAAGAAAGGTGAAATTACGAGCGCTGTAGCCAGTGTAAAGGCGGAAGATTTTACCAAGGGCTTTGCACGGGATGCGGGTCAGTTGATCCAGGGTAAGGTGGCCGGTGTAGCGGTGGTAACCTCCAGTGGCGACCCCAATGCAACCACTTCAATCTCCCTGCGTGGCAATAGTACGATCCTGTCATCCACACAACCGCTGGTACTGATAGATGGTATTCCCGGGCAGCTCAATACGGTAGCGCCAGAAGATATTGAATCGATTGATGTATTGAAAGATGGATCGGCCGCCGCCATTTACGGAACCAGGGGTACCAATGGGGTGGTATTGATCACTACGCGCAAAAAAGGCAACCGTCCCTCCACCATCACGTATGAAGGCCAGACGAACATACAAACCATTGCGCGTAAAATGGACTTCATGACAGCCGATGATTACCGCGCGGCTATCAAGGATGGTATTTTCCCGGCGGCTAACGACCTGGGCCAGTCAACGGACTGGCTGGACCTCATCAGCCGGAAACCGCTCAGCCATACGCACAATATTACCTTTCAGGGAGGCAATGCGCAAACCAACTATGTAGCTTCACTCAACGTGCGGCAGTGGCAGGGCTTTTTCAAAAGATCGGAGAATGAGCAACTGATTGGCCGGGCGGATATCAACCATTCGATGTTTGACAACAAACTGAAGTTAAACCTCAACATCATTGGCCGCAACCGGAACTTTTTCAATGCGCCCAATTATGCCTATATCTACCGGCAGGCCTTGATCCGCAACCCAACGGATAGTATTTACAATGCAGCCGGGTTTTACCGTGAAGACCCCAACGCTTACAACTACGACAACCCCTTACGCCCCATCGAGGAAGTATCCGGAGAATCGACTGTAAACGAAATGCGCTACAATGCCAATCTCGTGTTCACACCCATCAAGAACCTGAACATGAAGTTGCTCCTGAGCTCCGTAAAGCTAACCTCTCAAAACGGCTATGCAGAGAACTTACGGAACAAGTCGTCAGAGATATTGAAAAGGACCGGCTATGCTTCCCGGAGTAGTGATTATACGCGTGATAACCTGTTGGAGTTGACTACTGATTATACCCGTCAGTTCAACCAGCACCGGGTAACGCTGCTGGGCGGTTATAGCTGGCAGGATGTAACGAATGAAGGATTTAGCCTGAACAATTCTGATTTTCCCACGGACCTGTACACCTACAACCGGATGCAATCGGGCGATGCCTTGTATTTCAACAACAATACGATGGGTATGAGCAGTTATAAAAACAATTACAAGCTCATTGGTTTCTTTGCCCGTTTGAACTATGTATTTGCCGACAAGTATATGTTGATGGCCAGCATACGCCATGAAGGTTCTACCAAGTTTGGCGCCAACTACAAATGGGGTAATTTCCCAGCCATCTCTGCTGGCTGGCGGATCAACCGGGAGTCTTTCCTGGAAAATGTGGACTTCATCAATGACCTGAAATTGCGGGCGGGCTTTGGTATTACAGGAACAGTACCCAATGATGCTTACATGTCGTTGATCAGCATGAACTATAGCCAAAATAACCGCTTCTTATACAATGGCCGGTGGATACAATCTATTGAGCCCGTACGTAACCCCAACCCTGACCTCCGTTGGGAAAAGAAAGCGGAGTACAACTTCGGTTTGGACTTCTCGATCTGGAACAATCGCATCAGTGGTAGCATTGATGTATACCAACGCAATACCACAGACATGTTATACAGCTTCCCGGTGCCCACACCGCCTAATTTATTTGGCAGCACTACGGCCAATGCAGGCGAGATGAGAAACCAGGGTTTGGAAGTATTGCTTAACTATGATGTGATCCGGACGAAGGATATTGAGTTCAGTGCCAATATCACCTGGTCGACCAATAAGAATAAACTGGTGTCTATTTCATCTGACTCCCGCTTCAAACTGGCCAATGATTTCATTGAAGCCGGCCATACTGGCGAACCCATTCAGTTGATCACACACCGCGCCAAAGTAGGATTGCCCATTGGTAATTTCTACGGCTACAAATCCATCGGCATTGATGATGCCGGCAAATGGATCATTGAAGACAAGGATGGCAATCCCAAATCCATTCTCGATGCCAAAACAGATGACCGGAAGATATTGGGCAATGGGGTTCCCAAACAAACAGCCGGTGTAAACCTTTCCTTCCGCTACAAACGAGTGGACCTGACGGTGAACATGCGGGGCGCATTTGGTTACCAGATCCTGAATTTCCAGCGGATGTATTATGAGAATCCTTCTATCAAGGCTTATAATATGTTGACAAGTGCTTTGGATAAGGTATATGGGAAGACAAGATTAACCTCTCCCCTGGCCTATGTATCGCACTATATCGAGAATGGCGACCACTGGAAGATCGACAACGTAACGGTTGGTTACAATATCAATACAAATGGTATTAAATACATGAAGAACCTGCGTGTATATGCATCGGCGCTCAACCTTGCCATGATCACCGGATACAAAGGCATTGATCCCGAGGTAAACCGCCTGGGTCTTGATCCCGGTAATGATTCAAGGGATAAATACCCTACCATGCGCACATTCACTTTAGGCGTCAACGTTACTTTTTAACCAAAGCATTAGCACACACTATATGAAAAAGCAAACAATTCTCTCCTCCATTTACCTGGCCCTTGGCGTATCTCTCCTACTAGGTGGCTGTACAAAGCTGGATGAAACGGTATATGACCAGGTATTGGAAACATCGTATAAACCAACGGATAAAGATATTCCTTCCATCATCGGCTCGGCCTATACACCCTTGCGTTCGGTGATGGTTGGCTGGCAGGGAGATTTTGACCTGCAGGAGGAGCCGGCAGATATTATTGTAACGCCCGTGCGCCCCAATGGCTGGTATGATGGCGGCACTTACCACCGTATGCACAAACATGAATGGAATGCGGCGGAATGGCAACCCATCAACTCCTGGAACCAAAATTACCGGGGCATCAATACGGTGAACCGGATCCTGTCGCAGATCGATGAAGGTTCTATTCCGGTAACCACTGGCAAGGCGGAATTGATCGCAGAACTGAAAGGCTTACGTGCCTTCTATTACTCCATGCTGGTAGACAATCATGGCAATGTACCCCTGGCTGTGAACTTCAAGGATGCTGAATTGCCCAAGCAAAGTGCCCGGGCAGATGTATACAAGTTTGTTGAAAAGGAATTGCTGGACAACCTGAGCCTCCTGAATACGAAGAATGATCAATCCACCTACGGCCGTTTCAATAAATGGGCTGCCCATGCCACGCTGGCCCGCCTGTACTTAAATGCCGAAATATATACAGGCACGCCTCAATGGCAAAAGTGTATTGAGCAATGTAATGAGATCATTGACAAAGGGCCATTCGTACTGGAAAACAGTTTCAAAACCAATTTCCTGACGAATAACCAAACGTCGAGAGAACTGGTCTTTGCGGTACCCTTTGATGAGATCCTTGCTACCGGCAATACCATTCACATGAAAACGCTGGCTACGGCCCACCTGAATGTATTGGAAATGGCGGCCCAACCCTGGGGTGGTAATTGTGCGGTACCACAATTCATTGATACGTACGATCCGGATGATACACGCATGAAAGATACCTGGCTGCAGGGACCTCAGCGCAATGTGAGCACCGGTGCACTGATCCTTACGTATACCAAACCAGTACCCAGTATTGACAGTACGGGATTCTTTGATGGTTACCGGATCGGTAAATACGAGATCAAGACCGGCGCCCGTAATGCGTTGAGTGTGGATTATCCCGTTTTCCGCCTGGCGGGCATTATGATGATGAAAGCCGAAGCACTGCTGCGTACCAATAAAGCCGACGAAGCAGCTGTGCTTGTAACCAATGTAAGAAAAAGAGCCTTCCCCGCTCCCAATGCTGCCAAGGCTACGGTAACAGGGGCACAGCTTTTACTGGGTAGCTCCTATAAATATGGCTGGCAAAATAAAGATGGTTCCATTTCGGAATACCAGGGTGGTGATGATATTCCCTTTGGCCGGATGCTGGATGAACTGGGCTGGGAATTTGCGGCAGAAGGGCAACGCCGCCAGCAGTTGATCCGGTTTGGTGTATACCATCGTAAGATCTGGTTCAACCACCGTCCTAAAAACGATGGCAAGAAACGCATCTTATTCCCCATTCCGCAGGTAGAGATCGACAAGAACCCCAACCTGCAACAGAATCCGGATTACAAATAGGCAAGCATGATACTCATATAGCAGTTAGTTTGGTAACCCCTTGTTTTCACAAGGGGTTTTCCTCCTTATAATAATTATTATGAAACGATTCCAGCTGGCCATAGTTGCCACGATTGCCATACTGATACTTACCCTGTCGCAATGTATTGAAGCGCCGGACCCCAATACCAGCGCAACCACCGATTGGCGGGGCAACAATTATGCAGGTGAAAAAGCCTGCGGCGCCTGCCACCGGGGCATTCATGAAAGTTACCTGGCTACAGCACACCAGCATACCTCGGCCAGTCCTTCCCTTACCAGCATCAAGGGTAATTTTGTGGCTGGTAAGAATGCCTTTCATTACCGGCCTAATGTGAAAGTGGCTATGGAACAACGCAATGGCTGGTTGTACCAGGTAGCTTATATGAATGATGTTGAAAAGCAAGCCTTCCCTTTTGGGGTGGTAATGGGATCGGGCCGCAAAGCGCAGACCTATTTGTATTGGATGGACGACAATGTATTTCAGCTACCCGTGTCGTGGTCCAGGATGGCCAATAATTGGGTAAACAGTCCCAGTTATCCCGCCGATAAGGTACGGTTTGACCGGCTGATCAATATCGGTTGCTTTGAATGCCATGGCTCCTTTATTGAACGGAAGGGTATGCAGCAGGAAGGTGACAGGCTGGTAGACTATTTTGACAAAACAAAGGTGATCTATGGTATGGATTGTGAGCGTTGTCATGGACCGGCAGCAGCGCATGTAGATTTCCACACAACACATCCACAGGAAAAAGCGGCGAAGCATATTGCTATTTACAAGCAGTTGACAAGGCAACAACAGGTAGAAATGTGCGCGCAATGCCATTCAGGTGGGCATACTTCCTTCAACAGCATCTTTTATTTCAAACCCGGCGATTCGCTGGCGCAGTATTTCTCCCCCAAAGTGAAAGCCGGTGGCGATGTACGGCAACTGGACGTACATGGCAACCAGTATCAGCTGCTCACGGGCAGTCAATGTTACATCAAAAGCAATGTCCTTACCTGTATCTCCTGTCACAATACGCATGTACAGGAAAGAGACAATATGCCGGTGCTTTCGCAACGCTGCCAAAGTTGCCACCAGCAACAGCAGCATAGCTTTGATAGCCAATTACCGGCCAATGTGATCAATAGCAATTGTATTGATTGCCATATGCCTGCGCTCCCCTCCCGTGCCATTACGTTAAAACAGGATCAAAAAGCGGATGCCGATGCCAACCTGGTACGCACCCACCTGATCACTATTTACCCGGAGGTCTCTAAGAAGTATATTGATTCACTGAAGGCAATGAGGTAAAGGAAAAGCTGCGAGCTCCCGCCAGGACGGGACAAGCTGTGAGCTGCAAGCGAAATACATTAATGGCGGGCAGCTATTTTGGCTTTCATGATCCGGGCAATGGATTGCGCCCTGTCAACTGCTTCATTGGCTTTATCGCCGGCAAATAACTGGCGTATGGTTTCCTGCCACAAGTAGAGCCACCTGTCGAAATGCAAGGGATCCAACGGATACAATGCATCGAGTTCAATATGTTTCTCCATTGGGTTACCTTTATAAGTTTGCCCGCCCAGGAGTATTGACTCCCAAAAGGAGATCATGATGGGGATATGGGCTTCCCAACTAAAATGCACCACCCGGGTGAAGAAATGCCCGATCAGGCGATCGGGTACAACCTTCTTATAAAACTCATTGACCAGTAGCTCAATATCTTCACGGGTTTGTATGTCCTGCATAACCTGCAAATTACTCAATTGGCTGAAATCCCGGTTTTGGGAACAATGGTTTTTGTAGTCATATTCCATCCCTCCACACTTACCAGGGGCGTTAAGGATTTATCGTTCCATTCGATCGTCACTAGTTTTCTTGCATGGGGCAATACGGTAATATAATTATCGCTATAAAAAGCGGGTAAAATACGCTCCTTTGTTTCGGGATGTAATAAGGTGATCCGGTTAAAGAATGCGATAGAAGGCTGGTCATTGGTAAATTCTACGATCATTTTGCCCGGCGCCCCGATGGAGGCCTTCACCCCCAACGAAACAGGTTTCAGTTCGTTGAGGCCAGTGTATTGTCCATTGGCAGCCGGTAGCCAATAAACATTGCTGCTCAGGGAATGTTTGGAAGTATTGCTTAATTGAATAGCAAGGAATATCCCTTTTGGGGCACGTAGCCTGTCTACTGTATCCTTTATGTTCATCCATGAATTAACACCGCAGGCATCCAGTTTAATTAAGCCACCGGCCAGCACGGTGCTTTGCCCATTCATATCGAATGCCTCTACCTGCAATACACCATTACTGATGGGATCGAAGGTATTGTTGACGGTCATTATGGTGCCCTCCACCGGATTGTACATGGCATGTATCCCTTCGCCTCCTTTACGTAATCCATACAGGCAGGCATTGGGATCAAGGTAGTAATCATACATCTGACCGCGCAGCGCCGTCCAGGGGTTTTGTGTTTTCCAGATGATGGTGCCAGTATACCAATTCCACATATGAGCGCTGAACCCTTCCATGAGGGCCCGGTACTGGTCATAATTCACCAGTTGCGCTTTCATGGCAAAATCACGGGTATCCTGTACTGCGCCGTATCGTTTAATGTGATCCTGGTAACCAATGTACTTATGGTATTCCCAAACGGAATCGGCTTTCTCACGCGCCCGTTGACCAGCAGCAGCAGGTACATATACAGGAGGAATCAAATTATCCGAAGGAATAAACCGCTTTAGCGATTCATAATCGCCCACACCTACGGAACCCACTTCGGAATTGAAGGGATAGGTGCGGAACTTCCAAAAAGTATCAGTAGGCTGAATATTGTAAGGACCATCCCCATTACCTTTCAATATGTTCATCGACATGCTGTCGGAGTTCGAATAATCAAAGAATACCCTTGTACCATCCAGCTGTGGCAATAATGAATCGCGCATGGCTGCCAGGATATCATCTGGTGGTGTGATCTCATTACCCCCGCACCAGATCGCCAGGGAAGGATGATTACGAATGAGTTTGATACCATCAGCTACCGAACGGAGGAAAAGGTCATGATCATCGGGGTATTTTCTTCTTGTTGGTTGGTCTTCTGCTTTTTTAGGGTCCTGCCAGCGGCCATTACAATCGCCCGACATCCAGAAATCCTGGAATACGAGCATCCCATATTTATCACAGGCTTTGTAAAACTCTGGTCGCTCCAGCAAGGCTCCTCCCCAGATGCGGATGAGGTTGAGGTTCATATCACGGTGGTACCGTATTTCGGCATCATACCTTTCATCGGTAAACCGTAGCATGGCATCGGAGATGATCCAATTGCCTCCTTTAATAAATATCTTCTGCCCGTTTACATTGAATTGACTGCTGAGGGTGGTTGTATTCCATTCTCTTTGAATCTCACGTATACCGAAGGTCAATGATTCCTGGTCGACTGATTTTCCATTGACCAGGAATTGTAATTCGGTAGTATAAAGTTCCTGCTTACCATAACCTGCAGGCCACCACAAGCGGGGATTGTTGAGGGTGGTAGAAGGCAACGTAACCAGCGTGGTGCTATTGGCGGGCAAGGTAACCAGGCTGGATATTTTCTTTCCATCCAGGTGGTATTGCAATAAACCCTGCACCGGCTTATTGGAAACATTCTCCAGTTCGGCCGTCATTTTAACAATCGCTGGCTGCTGGTTGCCTGTTGGTTTTCTTTTGCCCGGTACCAGGGTCACTACATGCGGATTCTTCAAATTCACCACGCCTGTTCTTTCAATGTATACCTTATCCCAGATACCTGTGTTGCGGTCGCGTATGGGCTGTATCCAATCCCACCCTGCCACATACTGATGGGATACATTTTTTGCAATGCGTCCATCACCCCCTTGTCCTCCATTGGGATTGCCCACCGGATCGGGCGGATAAACAATTACTGCCACTCTATTGTGGCCATCCTTGCTGAGCCATTGGGTAATATTGTATTCCTGCCGCAGGAACATGCTTTTGTGGGTGACATCATTGAGCTTATGGCCATTGAGGTACACTTCACAACCATAATTAACACCACGGAATTGTAACCATACCTGTTGTCCGGAAGCTGGATAACTTTCTTTAAAATCCCTGACAAACCACCAGGTATAATAATCGCGGCCGGTCGTATAGATATCGGGAATCAATTGATTGTTCATGCCATAAAAGGGATCCGGCACCTGTTGATGATACAGCATGGTGGTAAGTACCGTTCCAGGTACAATGGCGGGTTTCCATCCCGATAAAGAATAGGAAGGAACAGATAGATCAGTACCCTGCACCTGCACCTTACTTGCTGGTGCATATTGCCAATCCTTGTTCAATTCATAGCGTACCTGGCCAACAGCCTGCACACAAAAAAGGCAGAGGCAAAGAAACAAAAAACGATTCCTCAACATATACATCATTTGCGCCCTCCTTACAATGATTCCGGGCACGGTGAATAATTTACTATCGAAGCAAAGGCATTCCCAGTTTATGGACCTGGCACAAACGCAAATGCCAATGCAGGATATCCGCCCGTTGTTTTCAGCAAAGCAGCAGGCAGGGTTATTTTTACTACATCGCCTTCCTGCACCCATTTCACTGGCTGGCCTGTTTGCAGCAGTTTGATCTTCGTGCCTTTCTTGGGCAGATTTCCTTTCCATTCAATCGTGGGAGTCAGAGCCGCTCCTTCCTTTATACAAACAAGGGCATAGAAAGTAGCGGAATCCTTACTGCGGGTAAAAAAGGTATTGCCATCCTGGAAATGCTGCACGGTTCGGGTAGCATAGATCGCATCGCCATTCAGCTTCATCCATTCACCAATAGCAGCCAGTCGTTCTGTAGCTTCCGCTGGCAAAGTCCCATCGGGTTTAGGACCAATACCCAGCAGTAAACTCCCTCCTTTGGCCACAATTTCAATCAGGGAATGGATCACTTTGGCAGGCGATTTAAACTGATCATTATTCACAAAACCCCAGTTATTGGCCAGGGTCATACAGCTTTCCCAGGGATAGGACAGCTGTTTCTCTGGTATGCGTTGTTCGGGTGTTTGGTAGTTCTCATACGGTCCATGTACCGTACGGTCTACCATCAGCAGGCCTGGTTGGTTGCGCCTGGCCATGGTAGCAATTTTGGGCATGTCTATATCCTGGCTCCATTCGGGAATGGGCGCTCCCCAGGAAAGCACTTCGGCATTTACTGTTTCGCGCGGACGTACCCAGCCACCATCCAGCCACAGGATATCCATGGCGCCATAATTGGTCATCAGTTCCTGGATCTGGTTATAGGTAAATGCTTTGTATTTATCCCAGCGCCAGGGGTATTTGCGAATGTCATAATTGTTGTTGCGATTGGCAGTAGCATATTTAGGCCACCAGTAATATTCCGTATGCCAATCGGGTTTGGAGAAATAAGCGCCGATCATGAATCCTTCTTTCCGGAAGGCATCAAATACATACTTAGCTACATCAGCTTTGGGATTATTGGCAAATGGACCATTGGAAATCTTGAAGTCGGTTTCTTTGGTATCAAACATGCAAAAACCATCATGGTGCTTGGTGGTAAACACCAGGTAGCGCATACCGGCTCCTTTGCCAGCAGCTGCCCACTGGTCGGGATTGAACTGTACAGGATTGAAATCCTTTTTCAGTCCCCAGTACCATTTCTTGAAATCGTCATACGTAGTATTGCTGTCCCGGTCTATCCAGTCTTCTGAGCAAAGCGCCCAGGATTCGATCATGCCGGGTACGGCATACAAGCCCCAATGGATGATCATGCCAAATTTCTGGTCCTGCCACTTGTCCAGTTTGGCCTTTACCAATGGATCGGCAGGCCATTCATAGGTGGCCGATTGGGGATGAACACCTTGTTGTGCATTCACTGCATAACAAAATCCTAACAAAAAGATGCTAACAATAATACGCATAGAACCCTGCTGCTTTTGATGAAAAGATGCTGTCTATATGACTAACGCTATTTGTACCCTATTACTACCCTTCGGCTACCCTAGGACTACCCTTCTACTATCCTTTGACCTCCCATGCTGTACGTCAATTTTACCCAACAAACCTACTTACGAATTAAAGAGCATCCAAATTCATATGACCGCTTTTGGCCTGAACAGGCTAAGATTACTGTATACGGCGCATAATGACCAGACTTGTCGCCAATCGGTCATTCCTGCAAGCCCGAAGGTCAAATAAAATTGATGTAAGTTGTAATGATTTATTCCTCTAAGGCACTAATGGAACGTCAGCCCGAAAGGCAGTCAATAAACCTTAATGTATGAAAGCAGCGGTTTACAGTAAATACGGACCACCGGATGTTGTTCAGATAGAAGAGATCGATCAACCTGTACCCAGGGACAATGAAGTGCTCATCAGGGTCCATGCCACCACCGTAAACCGCACAGACTGTGCCTACCGGAGCGCGGCTCTTTTTATCAACCGGCTATTTAGTGGTTTGTGGGGGCCAAAAAAGAAGACGTTAGGGAGTGAATTTGCAGGAGAAGTGGTGACCGTTGGCGCAGCTGTAAATACGCTAAAGATTGGTGACCGTGTATTTGGTTGCAACCTCCAATTCGGCGCCCATGCGGAGTATATGGTGATGGAGGCCAATGGGGCCATTGCCACGATACCAACCGGCATTACCTACCAGGAAGCCGCCGCCATTACAGAAGGCGCCTGTTATGCCTGGAGCGACCTGCAAGCAGCCAATATAAAGCCCGGACAAAAGGTACTGATCAATGGCGCAACAGGTGCTATTGGATCGGCAGCGGTACAATTGGCCAAATACCTGGGTGCAGAGGTAGTAGCTGTTTGCAATACACCCAATATGCAACTGGCTCAATCATTAGGGGCCGATAGGGTAATAGATTATCTGAAAGAAGATTTTACCAAAACCAACCAGCAATTTGATGTGGTGTTTGATGCAGTAGGCAAAAGTTCATTTGGCAAATGCAAACCAATATTGAAAAAAGGCAGCATCTATATGTCTACCGAATTGGGGCCCGGGTCACAGAATATCTTCTACGCACTTTTTACACCCTTGCTGGGAGGTAAAAAAGTGTTGTTTCCCATTCCCGCTATCAAACAAAAAGAAGTACTCTTTTTAAAAGGGTTGGTGGAAGCCAATCAGTACAAACCGGTTATTGACAGGCATTACACGTTGGACCAAATAGTAGAAGCCTATCAATATGTAGAAACGGGTAATAAAACAGGCAACGTGGTGATCGGATAATAAAGCACTTGTACCTATCGCATTTCCTCCGGCGTCAGTTGCCAGTTATGATCATAAAAGCCTGCCATTTCCAGTCCGCTTGCACCATTGCGAAGCATATCCATTTTAAAGATCATAAAATCGGGAAAACCACTGGCCCCAGCAAAGTATTGGTTGGCAGACGCGGCTTGCATGCCTTTGAGCCCACTACCTCCTACTACAGCTACAGAAGCTATGGCCGACTGTTTAATGGGCCACACAATATAGGCGCCATGCTCATCGCCATTCCAAACCTGGTTACCTGCTGTGATCTTATTACGCTCTACCTGTATGGGACAATCATTCAATAAAATGTTCCAGGCACTGTTGGTCGATTTATTACCGTACAATATCACCCCACGGTTGTTGAATTGTTCGGGATTATAATCTTTATCAGCAATGATATCTACTGCCCCATTACCTCGGTAGTACCAGGTTTCGGCATCAAAGCGGGCTTTCTCCAGGCTCCAGGCATTTTCTTCTTTTGAACCCGCGGTACCATACACGAATACCATCTGGTGATTAAAGGCATCTTTGAAAGTTCCATACCTGTGCGGACCTTTTTGTGAGGCATCGGGCTGCGTAGTTATTACCCATTGGTTATTGTCTCTTACCAGCAACAGGCGGTCGTTATTGCTTTTGGTAGTATAGCTCAGTGCAGGCGCCCCATCCAATATTATTTTGACCGTTGCACCAATAGCAAAATCACTCAGTGCAAACTTTAGGAGGCGAACATTACTCGTAGTACCACTGATAGTGCCTGCCGCCCTGTCCCTGCGCAACTGCAGGCGGCTGTATTCCAACGGGTGGAGTTGCTGCCATATAGTAGCCCAGCGAAATGAGGCTGATATACCAGGACTGGCGGTACTAAAATCGATGGTATTTACACTGCTGTCGGGCAACCGATGGTGCCATTGAAAGAAGTCGAACAGGGGCTTCCAGTCTACACTATGGTCGCCAAACCAATGGCTGCCGCCGGGGTATTCATAATAACTCAGGTCGGCATGAAAATCGCCCAGCAACTTCCGCATTTGGCGGGCATAAGTTACGGGTACCGTTCTATCGTCATCCCCATGAAATATATACACACCATGGGCTTTGTAATTGGTGGCCAGTTTGGGCACATCACTTTGGTTGCCCGACCGCAGGAGTAATTGCTCCAGGGGATTACTGCTGCTATCAGGTATCAGCCCATCGGCCGATCCATACCCCTTCATGGTGGGATAACCGGCACAGGGTGCAATGGCAGCCCACTGGTCGGGATAAGTAACACCCAGGAACCAGGTACCATGACCACCCATAGAATGGCCGGTGAGGTAAATATTTTGCGGATTGGGATAGAACTTTTCTTTGGCAATACCCAACACTTCCAGGGCATCCAGCCGGCCCCAGTCTTCCCAGTTAAAGCCGCGTGGCCTGCGGTTGGTAGCCGCTACCAGTGTACCCCAGTCTTTGGGTTTGTAAGCACGGGCCTGGTTAATGGCCTCCACCCCTGCTCCGTGTACAGATAGGAATAAGGCGCTGTTGCTATTGTGCGGTGTTGATTGTGGTGTTACTGAATAATACTGCAGGCTGCCATCAATGGCGCTGGTAAAAGTGCTGTTGTATTGTTCGGCGGGTGTTACAGCCTCAATTGTTATCTTTTTTTCGTCCAATGCCTTCCCTTTGTCCAGCAAGGTAACTGCACATTCATATTTTCCTTTGCCACTGATACTGCTGCCGTCAAAACTAAAAGGCACTTTGCGGGTCGACAAGGCTGGAATGGCTGGTATACCTACGGATACTTGCTTGCCCTGCAAAACGGTTTTAACAAGTAACCCCTGCAATGGCTTGTTGGTAGTATTGATTACTACGATGGCCCCCTGCAATACGCCTGATTGCAGGCCCGGTACCACAAAAGGCATCGTTAGGTCTTCAGCATTGAGTAATGCGGACTTATTTGGAAAGGTAAGACTGGCCACTGCAGTAGCGCCCCTTATATAAAATTCATTGAGCCCCTTTTTGAGCTGAACAGGCAAGTATAAATAACCCATGCTGTAGGGATCGCCCGTATGCTGCTCCCCATTTACAAATACGCCGCTATTACCCTTTATATTGAGCATGGCCGTTTGTGCTTTGGCAGCAGTATAAGTGAGGTAAATATAGCTACCCCCGGCACCCAGGCCACCTCTTACCGCTCCGGGAGTAACACCGGGCCCCGCAGGGGCTCCTCCCCTGGCGGCGCTACCCCGCAGGCGAAGGCGGTTGGTGCTGTCGGCCTCGATGGGCTGCCATACAATGGCCTGTCCTTTTTCAGTAAAGCCAATGGTGTCACCGGCTATAGGTGTTTTTAAAGTATGGGTATACAGCTGGTAAGCCAGTTCATCGCTATATACCGCTTCGCGGCCATAGCGGCTGGGCAGGTTGGCGATCAACCCTTTGTCGAAATAGATTTCCTGGGTAAAAGCGGGCAACTGTGCCAGGCAGGTAATGAGTAAGGAAGTTGCCAGTATGGATCTCTTCATGTTACAGGAACAGTAATGGGTTGGGAATTGCTATGATTTGAATTACGCGCTAAAATTATTGATTAATGAGATATGTTGCTCCAAACAAATTATTGTCTTTTCTTTCATTTACCAGGTTAGTATTTTCAAAGAATAGCCATTATTTTAGCATTGAAACCCTGCCTCCATGAAGCATATCACCAGAAAGTTTGCATCGTACCTGCTCAATCATTTTATTGGCAATTTCCTGGGCTTTGCCATTGGTATGGGCTCTACCCGGCTTGTAGCTCACTTTTTTACTACCCGGCGACTGAATAACCTTTGGGGCCTTACTTCCCGCAAGACAGTCGTAGACAGACAAACCTTCCATGTGATGGAGTGGGCCATCGCCATTATCATTGGGTTCATTGTTTTTGAGCTCGTTTCCAAATGGGTGCAAAAGAAAGCGGATCAACTATTGCCCAAATACAAATTCACCCGGTGGATGGCGGAAGAACCGGTGAAGGAATCTGCTGCATAAATGTGCGATGAAGAATTAATGATTGACTGTTGTAAGCTATAAGAGAAAAAAAACCTCAACCATAGTAGGATCCTCAATTATAGACTTAAGGAACGACCTTTTTAAAACCTATAGGTTTAAATTATACATCCAGGTTGTAAAACCTTCACTTTCGCCACAAAGGTGTTATTTTCCCCTAATAATCAAGAAGTTGATCCAAAGGCCATGAGGAATGGCCTAAAAAAACGAAACCCGGAAGTATGATTGCTCAGGGACGACCGGGAATAAGGATATAAAGATAACCTATTATTTGAAAAACCAACTATTATTTCCAAAGTGAAGTATAGGGATTTTGTCTGCATAATGAGTTTAACCCGCATGAGCCGATACTTAACGGCCTGCAATGGTGATACGCGGAAAGCAATGACTTTATATCGCAAAAACTTACAACTTTCGCAGGAGCTTTTTACCGTGATCAGTTGTTTTGAAATTGCCCTACGAAACGCTATTGACAATCATGTTACACAACATTTAGGCACTAATTGGTTAAGAAATGGGGCATCGCATGGAGGTGTTTTTAGTAACCCTCAATGCTTTATCACCAAGCAAACTATCAATGATGAAGTATATAAACTTAATCATCATTATACGCATGCTAAACTGGTAGCCGCACTGGGTTTTGGCTTTTGGCGGTACCTATTTTCACCGCATCAATATAGAGCAACAGGACAAAGTTTATTGCAAATTTTTAGAGGAAGGCCACGCAGTACATCCTCGGTTCAATATAACGCCTCTTATATCTATAATGAATTAGCTCAAATAAATCAGCTACGAAACCGGATTGCCCACCACGAACCAGTTTGCTTTATACCCGGGCAGTCTCAAAAAGACACCACTTATGTGCGCCAGCATTATAACCTCATCTTACAATTATTCCGGTGGTTAAATATAAATGAAGCAGCGCTCCTTTATGGACTTGACCATATACTATCTATTTGCAATGAAATTGACACATTGTAAGGATCAGCCAATTGAGTTAAATTGAACGGTCGAAAAAACTGAACACCTGATGTATCAAAACCGGACAGTTTAGTTATTTATCTAGTTACAAGCTATTGAAAACCACTGACTGGTAAACTGTCATCATTTTTGTAGCGGAATGGCATAATATGCCCCGCCTATGTTTAAGAACTACTTCAAAACTGCTTTCAGGAATCTCCGCCGCAATAAGATCTATTCACTCATCAATATATTGGGGCTTAGTCTTGGACTTGCCAGCGGCATGCTCATCATTCTCTATGTAAAGGACGAGGTGAGTTTTGACCGTTTCCATGAAAACGTAGGCCAGATCTACCGCATAGGTATGAAACGGGTGGAACCCGATGGCAGCAAGGAAGAAATGAAAGGTGGTTATACAGGCTATTTCCCCGGCCCCCGGTTTGCGGCCCATATCCCGGAGATAAAAGCCTTTGTACGTATACAGAACAGCCAGAAGGATATACAAACAGGTACGGAGATCAAATCACAGGATGTCCATTTGGTTGATTCTAATTTCTTTTCGGTATTCTCCTTCCCCTTATTGAGCGGTAACCCCCAAACGGCCTTACTCGATCCTCATTCGATCGTGATCACCGAAAGCATTGCCATCAGGCAATTTGGTACGCTGGAAGCAGTCGGCAAAAACATACTGATCAAGGGAGATGATAACCAGTTGATCCCATATACCGTAACAGGGGTGGCTAAAAAATGTCCTCAAAATTCTTCGCTCAAGTTTGAGGCGCTGCTGCCCATGCAGGTATCCAAAGCTGATGAAGCGCAAAGTGAAAACTGGCTCAATTTCTTCCTGAACACCTTTGTAGTGTTAAGGCCGGATGCCAATCTACAGCTGGTAGAAGCCAAAATGAAAAAAGTGTATGAAGCTGATGCCGCCAAAGCCATAAAAATAGCGGCTGAACAATATGGCGACAAGGGCATCACGACCTACAACCTTCAGGCGTTAACAGCTATGCACCTGAGCAAGGATTACAGGGCCGAGAATGGCCTGACAGATGCCAGTAACCCCATGTATTCCTATATCCTTTCCGGCATTGCCTTGTTTATTTTAGTGATTGCCTGTATCAACTTCGTGAACCTTACGGTGGCCCGATCATTAAAACGTGCCAAAGAGATTGGTATCCGTAAAGTAATAGGTGGCCACCGGCAACAATTAATGCTGCAATTCCTGGGCGAATCATTCATTTTATGTTCAATTGCTTTTATACTGGCCATCCTGCTGGTACAGTTGGCACTTCCTGTATTTAATGATCTTTCCAATAAAGTATTGGCTATTGCTTATTTATTCGATACGCAATTGGTAATCGGTTATATTGCTCTTTTTATGATCACCAGTTTACTGGCAGGCTTTTATCCTTCGCTGGTATTATCAAGCTACAATCCGGTAAAAGTATTGTATAGCCGCTTTACCCTGGCAGGGAAAAACTACCTGCAAAAAGGATTGGTGGTATTGCAATTTACCCTGGCTTCCTTCCTGATCATAGCAACGATGACCATCTATTCGCAGTTCAACTTCCTCACCAATGAAAAACTGGGCTATGACGATACCAACCTGGTCATGGTTGATATACGTAACAACAGGGGCATTAAACAGCAGGAAGCGCAGGTATTAAAAAATGAATTGATGAAAAGCCCTGCCATCCTGGAGGTAGCCTGCAAAAATGGTGGCAGCTGGGCCACGGTAGCGAAAGTAAATGGCGAAACCCAGCTATCCTTTTCCTATGAAACAGTTAATGATGCCTATATTCCCATGCTGAAGATCCCTGTTATCAACGGCAGAAACTTCTCGAAAGATTTTCCTTCCGACTCTACGCATTCGGTTTTAGTCAATGAAGCCTTTGTAAAAAAAGCTGGCTGGACAAACCCCATCGGGCAGGAGGTCAATTTCTGGTACAGAAACGGAGAAAAATATTCAGTTATTGGTGTAGTAAAAGACTATCATTATGAAGCACTGACCAGGGAAATACAGCCACAATTATTTACCATGACCCCTGGTAATTCGTATGGAAAAGCCTTAATAAAAATTAAACCCGACGGAGCAACAGCCAGTCTGCAACATATAGAGAAGACCTACAAGAAGCTGTATCCCATGAGCCCTTATTCGTACATTTTCAAGGACCAGGAAAACCTGAAACAGTATGAGGCAGAGGCCAAATGGAAAAGGATCATGTTATTTGGCGCGGTACTGACGATCTTTATTTCCTGTATTGGATTGTTTGGCCTGTCGGTATTATCTGCCGAAAAGAGAACGAAGGAAATCGGTATCCGCAAAGTATTGGGCGCATCGGTGAGTAATGTAGCTACCATTCTTTCAAAGTCATTTTTGAAACTGGTCATCATTTCCCTGGTAATTGCTATCCCCCTGGCCTGGCTAGCAGCCAGTGCCTGGCTGGAAAACTATCCTTACCGCATTAGCCTGAACTGGCAGCTATTTGCCGGAGCTGGTGTATTAGTTGCCTTGATTGCGCTGGTTACAGTAAGTTTCCACGCGGTCAAAGCAGCCATGGCCAACCCGGTTAAGAGTCTGAGATCAGAATAAGTATAAAAGCAGGGGCTGCGGCCCCTGCTTCTCTATATTACGATTAATCTTCTTCTTCCTCGTCTTCCTCCAGCCAGTCCATATAGTCACTATACCATTCGCCCAGTTCATCCAGCAGTACCTGTAACTGTACAGGATCATTGTTGAAGAAGCCGGCTACATCGTCAATTTCTTCTACGATATCAATATGGGCATTGTCATCATCGTCCTCCACCCTTTTGGCAATAAAACGAGGCTCCTGGGTATGGAATATATATTCATTATCCGGATCAGTAACCGGATCGTCAGCGATCATGAATTTAGGTAAAGCCATAATTGATATTATTAATTAATTGAAACCAAAGGTACTGCGTAAAACGATTGATACTCACTCCCCAACCTGGGTTTATTTACGCTCAAAACATGTTTTGATTGGGCCGGTTTAGCCCTTTTTCTTCCTTTTGTTTTATTAAAAAATCAGCCATGTTAAAAACAACCATTCCGGTTCTCATTACGATCTTCAGTTGCCTCCACCTCCCCGCACAACAAAATCCGGCAGAAAGGCCAGGTCAATCCTATTTATTAAAGACCAATTGGGACCAATATGGCCTCTATACCAAATATACTCCCAATAATGAAGTATTGGGCTGCTGGAGCACGGCCATGGCCCAGATATTGTACCACCACCGCCTCCGGCCCAGTGGGTTTGTCAACTATCAGTGCAGCAAGGGTTTTGTGATCACCGACACCCTGGAAAAACATTCGCTCTCCTGGACCGATTTTAGCGCATCATTGGACGCTACTTCCCCACCCCGGGTTATTGAAACGGTAGCCCGGTATTCGATGCTCACGGCCGAAGCCGTACGCAAGGATTTTGGCTCGCCCAGGTACCTGCAAATGGTAAACCCCGCCGGGCAAATTGAAAAATACTTTCCCTGTAAAGCGATTTTCTATGCTTCTTTTACGGGCGACATCCCGCTTTCACCAGCTCAGGTGGAAGAAATAGCCAAAAAAGAGAACATACAATACCTCATTGGCAGGGACAGTGTACAACTGATCATTAAACAGGAGATCAACAACAGCCGTCCGGTCTATTTCCATTTTGGCAATTTTACGACCTACGGACATTCCACGGTTATTGATGGATATCATGAAGAAGGAAACATTTTCTGGGTCCATATCAACTATGGGTCAGGCGGCAAACGAACCGGATGGTACCAGCTGTTTCAGCCCATTGATGTGGTCGATGACATTAAGCTAAGGGTTTTTGTAACCATCAGCCCGCTGCAGACAAAGACCCCCAAATAAGGTTATGCTTTTCTTAAGGATAGCTTTAAGGATACAAAGCCAAGGAATCCTGCCAATACCGACCCCAGGATGATCGCGATTTTGGAACTGATGATGAGTGACTCATCGGTAAAAGCCAGGTGGGTAATAAAGATAGACATGGTAAAGCCAATGCCTGCCAGCAAACCAGTCCACAACAAATGGACCTTCCGGACGCCCATGGGCATTCTTGATAAGCCGGTGATCACACTCAACATGCCAAACAGGAAAATGCCGGCTGGTTTGCCTATCACCAGGCCAAGCATGATACCCAGGCTATTGGAAGAACCCAGGTCATCCATCCAGGTGGCCGGTAGGGCAATGGCGGTATTGGCCAGGGCAAACAAGGGAAGGATGAAAAATGCGACGGGCTTGTGCAATACATGCTGCAGGTGATAGGAAGGAGATTGTTCGTCACCGTTTCCAAACGGTATGGCAAAAGCCACCAACACCCCGGTAATAGTAGCATGTACGCCTGAATGATGCATAAAAATCCACATCACTACGCCCAATGCCAGGTATATCCATACCAGGTGCACGCGTAGCCGGTTAAGGATAAGCATAATGGCAAAGATACCCAGGGCCAGGCTCAGGTATAAAGCAGAAATGCCTTTGGAGTAAAAGAAAGCAATAACAAGAATGGACCCCAGGTCATCAATGATGGCCAGGGCTGCCAGGAATACTTTTAAAGAGGCTGGCACCCGGTTGCCCAGCAAGGAAATTACACCCAGCGAAAAAGCAATATCGGTGGCCATTGGAATGGCTACACCACCTTGTGAAGGCGTATCATAATTAAATATAAAATGGATGAGTGCGGGTACCGCCATACCTCCAACAGCCGCAAATACCGGCAATAGTGACTTTTTAATGTCAGCCAGTTCTCCATTGTACAGCTCTCTTTCCAACTCCAACCCTACCATCAGGAAAAAGATGGTCATCAACGCATCATTGATCCAAAATTCAACGGGCTTATTGCCCACTTCAGTATGCCACAAATGAATATAACTATCACCCAGGCTGGTATTGGCGATCAGCAATGATACAAGGGTACAGGCCACCAGAATAAGGCCTCCGGCCTTTTCGCTATTAAAGAAGTGTGTAAACAACCTGGTCAATCGCATAATGGGTCAGATATGGCTGTAATTAAAACTGGCTCGCTAAGATACAATTATTAATATGTTTAAACCATTTGATTACAGCCCATTAATACCTGGCCATAAACCGGTGCTGGTACTCATTTAACCAAATACGCACTGGGCCCGTCGGCTTTTTGCATGCCATTGCCAATAATGAGGTTTTGGGTGGGATAGGCAAAACGGATAGACTCCTTTTCAAAGGCTTTGACCATTTCAAAATTAATGGCCTGTTGCCGGTCCATGTACAGGTTGTAATCGGGGCTCATGACATTATAGACCACTTCAAAATTAAAACTGAAATCACCAAAGGATAACAGGTGCGCCCGGTCAAACTGGGTATCGGGCTGTGCCGATATGATCTGTTTAATAATGCCTGGAATGCGGGACACTTTTTCCATTGGGGTATTGTAACTGATGCGGAAAGCGTATACGATCCTTCTCTTTTCCATCCGCTTATAATTATGTACCCTTGAATTAGTCAGGTCGGTATTGGAAAAAATGAGTTGTTCACCACTTAACGACCGGATACGGGTAGTTTTAATACCCACATGCTCCACCGTACCCAGTTTATCACCAATGATAATAAAGTCGCCTATTTCGAAAGGCTTATCAAAAAAGATCACAAAATAGCTGAACAGATCACCCAGGATGGCTTGGGTAGCCAGGGCGATGGCTATACCGCCAATACCAAGACCTGTGATAATGGTGGTGATATTATATCCCAGGTTATCAACGAGGAATAAGATACCAATTATCCAAACCAGGATATTGACCAGTACTATGATACCACGCGCCTGCTTGCGCCGGCCAACCTGATCATTATGCGCACCTACATACGCATTAATAAAATAGGAAACCGTAGAAGCAATGAGCCTGACAATGAAATAAGTGCCTGCCACCAGGATCACCACATCACCGACCTTCTTCACCTTATCTGACAGCTGTAATGATTGAAGCCCCCAATAAATACCCAGGATATATAAAAAGGGAACAGCAAAGCGGTCAATCAATGTAATAAGGAAATCATCAAATTGGGTATTGGTGCGTTGTGACCACAACTTTAACCTGCCCAGTACAAAATTCCGGGCAATACGTAATACAACCAATGTAATAATGATAATACCTATAGCAATTGCCCAGTCTTTCAGGGTGTTACCCAGAAAGACCTGGCTCCAGAAATTGTTCATACAAAATAATTATGTAAGTGTTATTACCAGCAACCCGGCTTCGTCATTCAACAATCTGCACTATATACTGGAAAAATTATGCCATCACCCAAGGCAATGAGCAGCAAAGTCTTTCTATTTTGAAAACGCAGTAGCTTTTTTACGTTTCAAAGTATTGACCTGCACCTTTTCCAACTCTCGCCTTAATTCTAAATTCACCGACACGAGGGAATCATTCTGCAATATCAATTCCCTGTTCTTTAGTTTATAGGATACCCGTTGTTTGAAGAGGCAGGCACTCAGTGCCAGTAAGGCCAGGATAAAGAGTAGGAGGAAAATGGAATAATTGAATTTCATGCTGCACGCTTTCCGCAGCAAATTGGTCCCCGTTGATTAGGCGACTCTTAGTTTGACATTATAATTCGATTAGAATTTGGCAGCGGGCAGTATTATGCGGAATAATGTCCCCTCACCCGGTTGGGAGTTAACAGTAATTTCACCTTTGTGCAGTTTAACAATGCGATGCGCCAGTGACAGCCCCAAACCAAATCCACCGGCACCGCTGGTATGGTTGACGCGGTAAAAAGGCTGGAAGATGTATTTCAACTCACTGGCAGGTATTCCAATTCCCTTATCTTCCACGGAAATAATAAACTGGTGGTCTTCCGTGTCCAGTTTTACTACAGCTTTGTGATCAGCCGAATACTTGCAGGCATTCACTGCAATATTTCTCACAGCCAGGGAAAGCAGTTCGGCATTGCCAACAACAATCAAGGCATCATCTTCGAGGGGCATATTACCGAAGGTGAGTGAAACAATATACTCGGGGCTGATCTTATTGATATCGGCCGGCAGCTCCAGCAATATCTCATCTACCCTGACAGGTTGGATCTCCAGTCCACCAGGGTTGCCCGAAGCTTGTGCAAACTCCAGCAAGGTTTGCGTAAGTTTTCCCAGGTGACGCACATCCTGGTATACGCTCTGCATTACCCCCCGGTATTTATCCGCTTCCCGGTCTTTTTGGAGGGACACTTCCAACTGGCTGGAGATGGAAGTGAGTGGTGTAGACAATTCATGGGAGGCATTGGCAATAAAGCGCCTTTGCATATCAAAACTCTCCTGCAAACGGTTCAGTAATTGATTCAAGGTTTCGGAAAGGTATTGCCATTCATCGTACACCTTCCCTGCCCGGATACGCCGGTTAAGATCCTGGGCAGATATCTCGTTAATATCATCGGCAATCTTCTTAATGGGCTTCAGCAGGCCACCCGAAAAGAAGTAACCAGCGGCAAAAGCAATAATGGTACCTGTTAAAAAACTAATCAGAAGGATATGCCGGAGTTCTTCCAGTTTTTTCAGTCCCAATTCATCATAGGCTGCAGCCACCACCACCACCCGCTGCTTGTCGGGATCTGCATGATGATAAGCCACCGCCTCCTTGGTGCCAATCTTAAAATACACGGTTCCCTTTACCCGGGCATCATCCAGGATGGTTTTATCCAGCGTAAGCGTGTCAGCCGGCTCATCACTGTAGCTATACACTTTTTGGCCCAGGTAATTATAGGCTTGCAGGGTCTTGTCCTTCAGCGACATTAAGGTAGAGGAGTCGATGGTACGCAGCAGGTTCTGATCAAATAAGTTGGGCTGATCAAGCAATCTTGCCCGTGTAATGGCGCGGTTGGTCAATAACAGGATAATATCCTGCGTACGTTCTGTCCGGGAGAAATAATAGACGGACCCGCAAACAAAGAGCAGGATCAGCATGACGATGCTTCCAAATAGCAGGGTGATTCTTAGTCTTACCGGCATCAGGAGAAACTTTCCTTTAAAACATATCCCATTCCCACTTGTGTTTGTATCAGCCGCTGCGGATACTGCTTATCGATCTTATTCCGCAGGTAATTGATGTACACGTCAATCACATTCGTATTGGTATCAAAATCAATTTCCCATACATTGACTGCGATATCAGCGCGCGACACTACCCTGTTTTTATTGCGCAACAGGTATTCCAGTAGCTGAAATTCCTTCATGGTAAGCGATATCCGGTTGCCTGCGCGCACTACCTCTTTTTTATCAAGGTCCATGGTGAGGTCAGCGGCACTTAAAATATTACCCACCGGTATTTGCTGGTTCATGGTACGTTTCAGCAATACCCTGATCTTCACCAGCAGTTCCTTGAACTCAAAGGGCTTTACCAGGTAATCATCGGCCCCGGCATCGTATCCTTCCATTTTATCATTCAACCTGCCCAATGAAGTGAGCATGATAATGGGCACCAGCGCGTTTTTACTGCGAATGATCTTGCACAGGTCATACCCATTGATGCCGGGCAGGTTAATATCCAGGATCACCAGGTTAAAGTCATGCGCCATAAACACACGTTCCCCAATCCTGCCATCATACGCTACTTCTACATGATAGCCATTCTCTCCCAGACCTGCTTTCAACGTATCGGCAATCTTATGCTCATCTTCTACGATCAATATCTTTCTTTCTTCCATAGGCTGCTACAGATATGTTTTTTCAACGATAAAGGTACGGCAGGAACGGCAATCGGGAATCGGCAATCGACAATACACTGACCGGCAACTCCTTGTCACCCAACAATTCTAATCTTATTCTAATCCTGCACTAATAAATGACTAATCAACCTTTTTTAAGTTTGTCCATACCGGATCTCAATTAAAAATGGTTAAGGGAAGTTCTTCAATTTCTGCCGCAATCCTGCCAGGTGTCGCGGCATTCAAGTAATCAATTCAACAATGAAAAAGACATTTCTACTGGTTAGCAGCCTGTGTTCCTCCGTAGCCCTGATGGCGCAAACCGTTCCGGATGCAATACAGCTCATTTACCATGAACGCTACCAAAGTGCCAAAACAGCCTTACACAAAGTCCTGCAAGCCGATCCTGGTAATGCAGAAGCCTGGTATCACCTGTCCCAAGCCTACCTGCCGCTGAAGGAAGTGCAGCCGCTGGCCGATAGCCTGCAAAGGGCCAGTACCGCAGTAAAGGAAAATGCCTGGTACAAAACAGCGTATGGCCAATTGTTGCTGGCACTGCATAAGATAGACAGCGCCCGCTGGTACTTTAACCAGGCCATTGGAGAGGGGCGCAAAAAAGACCCCGCCATTCTGTTAGCAGTGGCCAATGCCTGGGTTAACGAGAAAAATGGCGATCCCAATACCGCCTTGCAGGTTTTGGATATGGCCGCTAAAAAAGACGCAGGCGCCCCTGCCTTCCATGTATTAAGGGGCAATGCTTACCGTAAGCTCGCCAATGGCACAGAAGCATACCGTGCCTACCAGGCCGCCCTTAATGAGGATAGCAAAAATGCAGCGGCCCTTTACCAGATGGGGAGGATATTTGTGGCACAGAAAAATGCCGAAACCTACCTGGAATATTTCAACAAGGCCATTACCGCCGATCCCTTATACGCACCAGCCTGGTACGAACTGTATTATGATGCCTATTTTAAAGATGCTGCCAAAGCCCTGGAATATTTCCGGCATTACCTGCAGTTATCTGACTACAATGCCTCGAATGAATACCAGCATATAGACCTGGTATACCTCAATAAAAAGTATGACACGGCCATTATCATGGCCCAAAAGACCCTGGCCAGCCTGCCAGCGGATTCCATACCCCGTCTATATAAGTTACTGGCCTATAGCCACCTGGGATTAAAAGATACTGCGCAGGCGCTTCATGCCATGACCACCTATTTTGCACAGGAAGACGATAGCAACTTTGTAGTAAAAGATTATGAGGTAATGGCCGATCTATATGGTGCAACAGCGGGTAAAGAAGATTCGGCGTTGGTATTCTACCAAACAGCGGTCACCAAAATAACTGATTCAGCAGCCTTGTTCAATTATTATAAAAAGCTAAGCGAGCTGTACAAGGATAAAAAAGACAATGTCAACCAGGCTATTTGGCTGGGTAAATACTATACCAACAATGGCAAGGCCACCAATATCGACCTGTTTAATTGGGGCATAGCACATTTCAAAGCCGAACAATATGAGCAGGCTGATTCTGTATTTGGCAAATACATTGAAAAGTATCCCGATCAGAGCTTTGGGTATTACTGGCGGGCAAGGGCCAATTCATTGAAGGACTCGGCCATGGAAAAGGGGCTGGCCATACCCCATTACAATGCATTGGTTGATGTATTGGTAAAGGACAGCGCCAGCGCTACCGGCACCACGAAGAAATGGCTGGTAGAAGCCTATGGATATATTGCCGCTTATGAAACCAACCAGGAAAAGGATTATGCCGATGCCATTGAGCACCTGCAAAAGATACTGGTAATAGACCCGGCCAATAAGGATGCACAACAATACATATCCATCCTGGAAAAGAAGGTCAATGCAGATAACAATGGCAATAACAATAAATAGGAATTTATAATCGCACGATAAGGCGACCAGCTTTCTTGACTGTTGATTTCTTGCTAGACAGCCGGGTGAATTCTTTCACCTGGCTTTTTTGTGTTTAAAAGCCACTATATCTTTTCAGTTGGCAAAACAACTACAGCCCAATAAACTACTCTTAGCAACAGCCGAAGGCAAGGGTTTGCCAGCCCTATTTCGGCCTATTATCTGCAATTGCCAGCAGGGTGAAAAAACGGTATCCGGGAGGGGAAAAAACGGTTTATAGGGAGGAAGGACCGTATCCAAACAACAGAAGAACAATCATTTGCATAAAAATCAACACTAATAACGCAAACGGACAATTGAACCACCTGGCTACACCGGCTCTTTTTAGCAATAACTTTAGGTAATTACTTTATTTTTCACCTCATAAATATTTTCCATGAAACCTATTTTAATTGCCCTCAACATCTTCCTGGTGGGCATAATCGTTTTCCAGGCATGCGAAACTACAGCACCTTGCCCTCCAGTTACTTCCACATGTAAGGATACGCTTTGTCAGGACTACTCCAATGCACCGTTTATAGGGCTCAGTGCAAATGCTGCCAAGGATATGGCTGACGCATATTATAAAGATTCCAGCAAGAGCTTTATTGAGTTTAACGGAAGGAATGCCTCTTATACAGAAGACGCCAAATCAATATGGTTTAGCCTGGAAACTTTGAAAAAGTTTATCTGGAATATTGAAAAGAGCAAATGTCAGGGATGCAACCTTACTTTAGGCATCAGGATATACTATGCTAAATACCCCGACACCAATTACATGATGAATAAACTTGCCGTTGTTAATCCACAATATTCCTTTCACCATACCCTGTTCATGGTGCCTACCTATTTTAAAACAGAGGTGAATAGAAACGTAGACTTTGATCCTCGATTTCCCGGCAAAGACCCTTGCAAACCAACTTCTCTAAAAGAGAGATTTGAAAAGGATATACTTACACTTGATTCAGCCGGCGTGATCATGTTTCCTACCGGCCAAAATGGTAGATCGAACTTTTCAAGGGCGGCTGCGGGATTAACAGACCCCACCATTCAAAACCACGGGGATATGGCGCCTCCACCACGAGGCACAGGCACATTCCCCACCAATTAACTAACTACTATGGATCATATTCTCCTATTAAAATGGGCATTGAACTTTTTTGAACTAGCAGCCTGCATAACCGGTTTCCTGCATTGGCATAAGATCAAAGACAGTTATTGGAAGTGGTTTCCTATTTACCTGGGGTTGATAGTATTGATGGAATTTACAGGGAAGTTTATCCTGCAAGTACTGGAAGACCCGCAATTAAATATCCGATACTACAAGTACCTTGTAATACCCTTTCAATTTCTTTTCTTTTTTTGGTTATTCAGGCAATACTTTAACACTAAACAGGCAAGCAGGAATATCAATATTGTTTGCGCCATCTATATAGTATGCTGGGTTGTAGACATGGTTTATGTCAGCAAAGAAAAATGGTGGTTTTCATCATTCTCGTATACGATAGGAAATATTATATTGCTGGGCCTCATCCTGAGCTGCCTGTATAAGATCATAAAAAGTGATGACATACTGCAATTCAGGGCTTCAATGATGTTTTGGGTATGTCTCGGGTTACTTTTCTTTTACCTCGGCAGCCTACCCTTTTTCGGATTATGGAACTACTTAAATAATAATCACCCGGCAATATTTGACAACTATTGGTATATTCAAATGGCATTGAATTACCTAATGTATTTCACCTTCTCACTTGGGTTTATATGGCACAAACCGAAATAATCATATTCATTGTGCTCATCAACATCGTACTGATCGCATTCATTGCCGGTATTGTTGTATTCATTGCTCAATACAGGAAAAAGAAAGCAAAGTACGAAAAAGAGAAAGCAGCCATGCGCGAGATGCACCAGCTGGAGTTATTACAAACACGGTTGGACATCCAGCACCAAACGATGCAGCATATAGGCACAGAGATACATGATAGTGTGGGCCAAAAACTTACATTGGCGTCCATCTATACCAACCATTTGGCGCATAAAAACCAATTTCCGGAACAAACTGAACAAATTATAGAGGTAGGGAAGATCATCAATGAATCGCTGCAGGAATTGCGGTTATTATCAAAAACGCTGAACGATCCCCGGCTGGCCCAGGCCGACCTGCTCTCATTGGTAAATGAGGAGGCGACTACGGTCAATGCATCCGGGGTTTGTTTTGTAGCGGTGGAAAGCAATATTCAATCATACAACATGCCACCCCGGGAAAAGAACGTCCTGTTTCGCATTATCCAGGAAGGTATCCAAAACTGCCTGAAACATGCACAATGTAAAAGGATCGAGATCCATCTGAAAATGGAGGACAACCTGTTCACGCTGGCGGTGATAGACGATGGAAAAGGGTTCGATATGGATGTAGCACCCAAGGGAATGGGACTTAATAATATGCGGCGAAGAGCGCAACAAATAGGGGCCACCTGGCGGCTTGATAGCAAACAAGGAAAGGGCACCAGGATAGCCCTTTCCCTCCTTTTTGAAAAATGAAAATACAATCAACACCGTGAAACACAATATCGTCATAGTAGATGACCACCTGCTGATTGCCAAAGCAATCGCCAATATAGTGGAAGGGTTCCGGGACTTCAATGTACTATACGAAGCAGATAACGGTCAATCCCTGATCACTCAGTTCAAACAAAAAAAGAATATCCCGGATGTCGTATTGCTCGATATTTCCATGCCGGTAATGGACGGATTTGAAACGGCCAGTTGGCTAAAGGAACATCACCCCGAAATACTGGTGATGGCGCTATCGGTACAGGATGATGAAGAAACGCTTATCCGCATGATCAGGAATGGCGCCAGGGGTTACCTGCATAAGAATGTGCATCCGGCAGAACTGGAGAAAGCCTTGTATACGCTGGTGAACAAAGGAATGTATTATCCCGACTGGGCCACCAATAAGGTATTTCTTAAAATTGCACATCCGGATGACCAGCACCCTGGAGGCCTGCCCAAACTGAATGACCGTGAAATTGAGTTCCTGCAGCATGCGGCCACAGAACTAACATACAAAGAAATTGCGGAAAAAATGTTCTGTAGTCCACGCACGGTGGAAAACTATCGCGATGGTTTATTTGAAAAATTTGGGCTCAATACCCGGCTGGGTATTGTTTTGTTTGCACTTCGCAAGGGGATTATACGATTGTAAGGAATTCCCCCCTTATTAAGTACCTTCGCCGCTTCATTAAGCAGAATTTACTTATGGCTGGTGACCCGGAAAGCGTATCTCCTGTAAGAGCCCGAATCGCTATTGCTGTTTTCTTTTTTGTTTCAGGCTTTGGCTTTGCCACCTGGGCTTCGCGCATTCCCACCATACAACAAAAACTACACCTTAACGAAGCGCAGTTGGGCGCGGTATTGTTTGCCATGCCGGCCGGCCTGATGCTTACCTTGCCCCTTACGGGCTTTTTATTACGCCGTTTCAGCAGCCGGTATATTATGCTGGGAGGCGCCCTGCTTTTCAATATCATGATGTGCCTGGTGGGTTTTGTTAACCATACATGGCAACTGACTGTGGTACTGTTTTGTTTTGGCTCAGCCCGTAACTTATTCAATATATCCGCCAATGCCCAATCCATCGGTGTGCAGGCATTGTTTAGCCGTTCCATCATTGCCTCGCTGCATGGCATCTGGAGTACAGCTGGTTTTGCAGCGGGCGCTATTGGCACGCTGATGGTTTCCGCCCATATCGCCACCTCCTGGCACTTCCTCGTGGTTAGTATCCTGCTCACCAGTCTTTGCTGTTACTTCTTTAAAGACAGTGTACACCAACTGCCTTCGCCACATGAACGAAAGGGCAGCTTTGTATGGCCCAACAGGACAATGTTGAAATTTGGGCTGGTAGCCTTTGCCTCTATGGCCTGTGAGGGCACAATGTATGACTGGGCGGCCATTTACCTGCGCAAGGCTACCGGTGCGCCGGATGGCATCGCTACTGCCGGCTATGCCATCTATATGGCAGCCATGACGCTGGGCCGCTTTACAGGCGACTGGATGGCCAACCGGATTGGCATCAAAAACATGCTTACATACAGTGGCCTGCTGATGGCCAGCGGGCTATTGCTGGCTGCATTGGTACCCCATACCTACGTTGCCGCCTTTGGCTTTATGATGGTGGGCTTTGGCGTATCCTGCGTGGTGCCCATGACCTTTAGCATGGCAGGCAAAGTGAAGAATATGAGCGGCGGGCCAGCCATTGCAGCCGTATCAACAGTGGGTTACTTTGGCTTTCTGCTGGTACCTCCCGTGGTGGGTTTTATAGGCCATGCACTTAACCTGCGCTGGTCTTTTGCCATTATGTCCCTCCTAGGCCTATTGATACTCTGGATGGTAGGTAAGCTAACAGTACAAACTGCTCCACAGAATTAACGGGAAACATTGTTACTTTACATTATGGTATAAAGAGGGCTTGCAGGTAAAACTTAAAGTATGAGTCAGGTACTAAGACAACATCTGGAAAAAATAACTCCCTTTACCGACAGTGAGTTTGATTATATCTTATCGCACTATACCACCAAAAAGCTGAAAAAACACCAGTTCCTGATCCAGGAGGGCGACCCAGTTCCCAATGACTACTTTGTAGTAAAAGGATTATTGAAATCCACGCATACGGACAACAATGGCAAACAACATATACTTGGTTTTGCCATGGAAGACTGGTGGATATCTGACTACCAGGCTCATTTTAATCAAACCAAGGCTACTCTCTATGTCGATTGCCTGGAAGATACTGAACTCTTATGCCTATCGCTGTACAACCGGGAAAAACTCTGTTCCGAACTCCATAAAATTGAGCATTGTTTCCGGGTTAAGACCAGTGCCGGTTATGTAGCACTGCAACGCCGCATCCTCACACTGCTCAACAGTACGGCCAAAGAGCGTTATGAACAGTTCCTGCAGCAATACCCCACCCTCACCCAACGCCTCCCCAAAACCCTCATCGCCGCCTACCTGGGCGTTTCCAGGGAAACATTAAGCAGGCTGTACACTGTTTAATGTGATCTACCTCACACCAAAATCGTGATCTGTGTCCTGTGCCGGCTACCAGGAAGGATAGACCTTTGTGTGATCAAATTACCGGCAACAATGAAACAAATCACTAAAGGTATTATTACAGGAGCAATGGTTATTGCCTGTTGCGCCCTTGCTCTCGTAAACAATCAGGCAACAGCACAAATGAATCAATCCAAACAAATGAAAAAGAAGATCCTCTTCGTGGTAACCAGCCACGACAAAAAAGGAAGTACTGGTGAGCCTACAGGTTTTTACCTGGGCGAAGTATCACATCCCTGGGAAGTATTGCACCAGGCAGGCTATGAAATTGACTTTCTAAGCCCGCAAGGAGGTAAAGCACCTATTGACGGCTTTAACCTGGATGATGCTACCAATAAAAAATTCTGGGAAGACAAATATTACCACAATAAGGTGGAGCACACACTGCAACCATCCGATATCAATCCCAAAGACTATGTGGCCATTTATTTTGCAGGTGGTCATGGCGCCATGTGGGATTTTGCAGACAATGAAGCGCTGGCAAAAATAGCAGCCGCCATTTATGAAAATGGGGGGATCGTGAGCGCTGTGTGTCATGGTCCGGCCGGATTGGTCAATATAAAGTTGAGCAATGGCCAATACCTGGTAGCTGGCAAAAAGATCAATGCGTTTACCAATGAAGAAGAAAAGGCAGTTAAGCTGGACAATATAGTACCCTTTCTGCTGGAGAACAAGCTCATTGAACGGGGAGCCAACTTTGAGAAATCAGGCCTGTGGCAACCACATGTAACGGTAGATCAGCGGGTGATCACCGGACAAAATCCCCAATCGGCCAAAGGCGTTGGCGAGGCACTGAAAGCGGCACTGCAATAAGGCGCAGCAACTACCGTACAGCAGGTGAATGGGCAGTCCAAAGGCGGTTACTTCCTCCTTCGGACTGCCCATTACATTCGTGTTTAATATAGTATTTTTGCATTGATGAGCTACCAGGAATACAAACCACATGCAGCGCTGCAATCTTATATCGATGCTTACTGGAGGGTGCAAACAAATAGCAACCGGCCTTCGGTGAGCAGGATATTACCCGATGGTTGCGTAGACATCATCATGAATAACGGTTCTCCGGTCATCACATCAAATGAGGATGCTGTACTGGCCCCTCACCAGGCCTACCTGGTAGGTACAATGACCAGCTTTTCTGATACGTTTCAACAACCGGAAGCACTGCTTACCGGCATCCGGTTTAAGCCAGCTGCCTTTTCACTTTTTTATAACCAGTCGCTGGCCGGAACGGCCAATACCTGTACCTTATTTGAAGCACCCTTACCTGATCTGCACAAAGCAGACTTTATTACCCGCCTCGACCAGTATTTCCTACTTAGAATGAAAAGCGTCCGGCATCGCTTGTTTCCCGTTATTGCAGATGTGATGAAAAGTGGAGGAAACTGGAAGATCAGCCAATTGGCCAGGGAGCATTTTATCACGCAAAGGCAATTGGAAAGGTCATTCAAAGAACAATTGGGCATCAGCCCCAAGGAGTTTACCAATATTGTCCGCTACCGTTCGGTGCTCAAAGCCATTACGCAGAACAAAGGCAAGCGTTCGCTGGAGGATATTGCTTTTCAGTATGGTTATTACGACCACGCTCATTTAACCAATGCAATAAAAAGTTATACAGGCCTACCTCCTGGTGCATGCTGATTTTGTCGTTTTTTTCCAAAGACCCTCCCATACCTCCACACTACATTTGTGATCAAAAAAAATGAAGCACATCCTGCTGATCTTCGGTCTGGCAACCAGCCAGTTGTTATCACAGCCCAACAATCATTCTATTATGACTACAAGTATGACCGCTCAATCAAAAACACTCAGTGTATCTGTAAATCGACCAGCTGACGAAGTGTATGCATTTATGTCCAACACCCAAAACCTCTCCACCTGGGCGGCAGGTCTATGCCGCTCTATTGTAAAGGACCTGGGCAATCATACCTGGCTTATCAATACACCCAATGGTGAAGCCACCGTTCGTTTTGTGGAGAAAAATAAATTCAGGATCATGGACCACTACGTAAAGCAGGGCCATGATCCTGAAGTATATATTCCCATACGGATATTGGAAAACGAACAGGGCAGTGAAGTGGTATTCACCTTGTTCAGGTTACCTGGCATGACGGATGAGCGTTTTGAGCAAGACCGGCAGGCCGTTCAAAAGGACCTGGACACCCTGAAAAAGCTGCTGGAAACCGGCAGTAAATAATTACTGCCAGTAGTTTATTCTTCCTGCCTACCACTAGTAGTCTGTTGGCTGATGCCAGCTACAGGCAGGTTGCTCAGTTTGCCTAACTTGCTGATGGCGCCATCTGCCAAAACGAAAAGAGAGGGCTGTAGTGGCGATAAACAGGACGATGGAAAATACCACGGCTACTTTTGTGATCGTTACCAGGGCAGGCTTCCGGGAAAATCCACCAAACACATACCCCACAATAAATACCATACTGGCAATATACAGTACACGCATTAAAATGATGATAATAAACGGCATAACACACAATTTAAAAATGATAAAATAGGTCAGGCCACTTTCACCCACAGGCTGGCCATTGGCAGCGACGTTTGCCATGCGCCACGAGTGACCTGACCAGAGAAGAAGCGCACCGGCCAGCCTTTTTATTTCAATTCTTTCAGTAGTTCATCCACCTCCTGGCGGCCCCAGTGAGGATTGCTACCTGCAGCACCCTGGGCGGTTAATTGCTGGGAGGCTTGTTCCAACAATACTTTTGCTTTCTTCTTATCGCCACCCCACATTTTAGGGGTAGAATACTTCTCCCATCCTTCCAGGTAGCTGGCCCTGGCATTGTTGGGATTGGCCGCCAATGCCTGCTGAATATATTTAGCAGCCGCAGGCCCATGTTTACGGCCATAGGTCATGGGATTGATAAATACTTTTGCCCGCTCTACCATACTGAATACACAATAGGCCTCGGACAGTTCCTTTTTTTGTTTAGCAGTATCCAGTAAAGCAAGCGCCGTATTGATCTGCTCCCCCGCCAGGTTGGCAAATGGTTCAATCTTGTCGCCATCGTTTTGATACAGCCATCCCACCTTAGCATTGCAATAAGCGGCATAATACCACGACAACCAGTTTGTTTTTTGTTGGGCAGCAATGCCGGCAAAATCCGTTGCCAGTTGCTTGTAATCTTTTACATCCCTGGCCTTGTCCAGGCGGGCAATGGCCCCTTGCAACTGTTGTTGCTGCGCATCCTGCGCCCATGTTGCGGTAATGGTCATACAGACCGCCATCATCATAAAAATTGCTTTCTTCATATTATTTCATTTTAGTAATGACAAAATCCTTGTTCAGAGGCGCCACCTCTACCCCACTCACAAATTCTCATTGATAAAATCATCTCTTCTATCGATACCGAAGCTCATAAACAGTCCGGCATACCAGGTCCTTACTGCCGCTTGTGTAATTGGCAACTTGCGCAGACCATTATAACTATAGTTGTATCCAAATACCTGCTCCCTGCCAAACACATTGTTCATACCAAACCCTATACCGGAGAAATCTTTATTCTTCCATCCTTTAAACATGGTGAAGAGGTAGGCAAAACTCAGGTTCAGTCCACTATACGTATTGGTGGTACCCTTATCCAATACATAAGGCTCACCCTGTGCATCCGTTTGGAAATTATAATAGGGACGTCCCGTAGCCAGCGTATAAGAAAGGTTGGCACTCAGGTTGATGGCCTGGAAATAGCGTTTCACGATCAGCGATGCCGTATGGGGCGTAGCAAAGGTTGGCCGTAGGGAAGCAGGATAATCCATGAACCTGCGTTTGGTATCCAGGTAAGTATAAGTAACCCAGTAATCGATATTTTTAAAGGTTCGCTTATCCCTGAAAAACAACTCTACCCCCTGCGCATACCCTGTTCCATCATTGGCCACGCCGGGCCGGGTGGTGATCAGCTTGCTATAACGCTTATAGTATCCTTCAATCCTAAGCAGGCGGTTGCCAAATTTGTATTGGTAGTTGATGATATAATGCTCGGCCCGGCTGAAACCGAGGTCCTTGTTTTGCAACAATTGTATCCCTTCAGGCTTCTGGTAAAATACTCCATAGGCAATATTTACCTGGCCGGCATCGGGTATCCGGTAGGCCAAACTGATCCGGGGCGCCACATTGATGCGTTTCAATAACGTGGTATACTCGGCCCGCACACCTGCTTTGGCAGCTATATTTCGGGTAATATATACATCCCCTTCGGCAAAAGCGACTGCCAGGTTATCCTGCAAAGTGGCGCTCTTATCATTGTACCGATAGCGGTCATTGTTATAGAAATATTCGCCCCCAAAACGAACAGCCTGCCTGCGTCTGAACAGCCTGGTAACTACCGCCCTGGCCTGCGCAAAATCAGATCCAATATTCCGCGCAATATTCTTTTCGCTGTAAGGATAGACAGGAATAGAGACAGGGGTTTTCTGGTCATCCAATAATTGATTATGCACATTCTCATAAAAATAGTTGTAAGCAATTGCAGCATCTATTTTCCATTGACGGCCCAGCGACTCTCGGTAAGAAAGGTTATTGTAAATATTGAACCCCTTCATTTCAAAGGCCGATAACAAGCCGGCACTATCAATATCCTGGCTCCTCATACCTGTCCGGCTATACCCATAATTGGTATAAAACTTAACCATGCCCGTCTTACTGGTCCTGATCCGGAAATTGGCATCGCCCGTGAGGTATTCGGGACCGTATGTAAAATCGGGCCTTGCATCCGTAAGGCGATTGTATAGCCGGGAATTTCCATACCGGGCATTGATACCATAACTGCTTTTCCGGTCTTTACCAAGTTCCTGCCACCCTACTCCCATCGACATAGGAAATAAGTGCAGGCTGGCTGATGACTGATCGGGCAGGTCAACCGTTTCCAGTATCAATATACTACTCATGGCCTGCCCATATAAGGCTGAATAACCACCGGAACTGAACAAGATGCCTTTAAACAAAAAAGGATTGAGCCTGGCAGGCTGTGGTATCCCGGGTACGCTTGAAAAATTGGGATGCGGTAGCAGGGCACCATCTACAAACTGCTTGGCCTCTTCACTGGTGCCACCGCGCACAAACAGCCCTTCTGTTTCTCCTACCTGTTGCGCCCCCGGCAATGAGCGCAAAGCATTGGCAATATCGCCTCCATTGCCCGCAACCGTTACCGCATCGATGGGTGTTAAGGAAGAGCCCTTTGCTTTATCGCTGGCCTCAAAACTACCGGCGCCCACTACCACCACTTCACCCAGGCTTTTGCCCTCGTCTTCAAGTACAATTTCAATGTCAATGGTGTCATTCCCATTCACCGTTACTTCCTTAGGCAGGTAACCTACGGACGAGGCTTTCAACACCATCTTATCCTGTCGGGGCACAAGCAGCGAAAAGGCGCCTGCCGAATCGGCTGTAGCGCCCAACCGGGGGTGTTTAACTACGATAGTAGCTGCCGCCAGGGGCTCTCTTTTACTATTCATGATCTTACCATGCACTGTTACCTGCGCCGTAAGCTGCATAGCCGTGAGCAACAGTAAACCGGAAAGAATAAATACAGTAGCCTGTTTCATGGTTCAATACTTTATGAGCAAAATGACAACTCAAAAGTATTTGAACCAGGCAGTGGCCAGTGGGAAGAATAGACGTAAGGGGAATATGAGGAGACTTGTGGGCTGGCCTGCTTTTATCAGAGGGAAAGCACTTGTTCTACGCCAGCTTTATAACCTTCACTCAAGGGAAGTTCCAGGGCGCCAATACAGATCAGGTCGCGCTTAACAGCAGTTACCTTATCGGCTGCCACAATAAAGGATTTGTGGGTACGGATAAAACGGAAAGCAGCCAGTTTTTCCTGTATGGCTTTCATACTCATTTTGGTGATCACTGGCCGGGAAGCAGTATCCAGGTAGATCTTTACATAATCCTTCATGCCTTCGATGTACAGGATTGCAGGTATGGAGATCTTCACCTGTACATACTCTACATACACAAAGAAATAATCAAGAGGATCTTCTTTGGGCGCAGGTTTTTGTTGCAGGTTAAACAATTCCTGTGCTTTATTGCAGGCTTTCAGAAAACGGTCAAATGATACCGGTTTCAGCAGGTAATCCACCACATCGAGGTTGAACCCATCCAGTGCATACTCTTTATATGCCGTTACCAGTATGACCATCGGCGGATTCTTCAAGGATTGCAGGAACTGTAACCCATTGAGCCCGGGCATTTGTATATCCAGAAAAATAAGATCGATGGTTTCTGCATGCAATACCTCCGCTGCCTCCATCGCATTGCGGCAGCGTTTCACCAGGTGCAGGAAAGGCACCTGCTGTATATTATCCACCAGGAGGTCCAATACCAGTTTTTCATCGTCTACGGCAATACATTTCAGCATGATAAAGCAAGTTTTAAGGAAGCGTTGTACACTTCACCATTATCCTGTATGTTCAGGGTATATTGATCACGGTATAAAAGCCGTAGCCGGTTGCGCACATTGTCCAATCCAATGCCCGAATTGGCATCTTTCGATCCATTGTCCCGGCTATAATTGTTCACTACCTGGAAATACAAATATTGTTCCTTTACCTGCAGCGAGATACGTATATAAGGATCCTTCACCGTACCAATACCATGTTTAAAAGCATTTTCCACAAAAGGTATCAGCAGCATGGGCTCAATAGTACAGGAGGAATCGCTATCCTCCATATCCAGCTGCAACGCAACATCTTCACCAAAACGAAGCTCCTGCAATTCGATATAATTGCGCAGGTATTCTATTTCTTTGGCCACCGGAAACCGCTGGCCATTCGTTTCATACAGCATATAACGCAGCATGTCGCTCAACTGGATCAGGGCTGGCTCCAATAGTTCTGATTTTTTACGGGCCAGGGAAACCATATTTGTCAATACATTGAACAGAAAGTGTGGACTTACCTGCGAACGCAGGAATTTTAGTTCAGAAGCCAGTCTTTCGGCCTTTGCTTCCTTCTCTGCCCTATCAGATAGTATACGGTCTGTTACCAGCCGGTATATGATGGAGGCAATTAAAAACGGAATGGGTGGAAAAATTAAATACCCGAAACTAAGCCCCTTGACCAACAATCCAGGATAAAGCGATTTTACGATGGCCGCTTTGATGAGATAGGAACCCCAGACAATAGTGCTTAAACAAATAACGTAGAAAGGCCAGTTTTTCTTTGTCAGGTACCGGGGATACAGGTAAAAAGCATTCAGGTAAAATAAGCCGATATGATACAGGTTGCCAATGATAAAAAATGCGCTGGGCAGGCCCATATCAATATTATGGAACACGATTAGCGGCACCAGAAACAGGGCCGCCCAGATAATAAAATGTAATCCTGGGGAATAGTATTTGGAGCGAATTGACATAACTTCTTATCAGCAATACATGCAAGATAGCCACTATATCTTCATGCACTTAAAAAGAGTAGATAAAGCAGTAGTATGGGTAGACGAAGCCTTTATGATATATCCGCTCTAACTGTGTGCACAATGGGTTGCTGATTACTATAGAAGCACTGGGTATTGTGTGGGGATGGCCTGGGGATAGGCTTCATATTGCCTACATATCCCCTTAGCGAAAATAGGGTGTTTAGGCAATGGTTAGGCAATACGTAGGCAATGGTTAGGCAATACCCTGGCAATCCCACTAGAACTACACTAGCACCTGGCTACCATCCCCCTCCTGGGTGAGGCGCAGCAGGGCTGCCTCATCAAATATAGTAATATTTTTATTGTCAATGGTAAGGATCCGGGCCTGGGTAAACTCACTTACAATTCGGAAAACAGTTTCGTAGGTGGTGCCGGCATAAGAAGCAATATCCTGTCGTGTCAGGGAAATATTGATAAACCCTTCGGGTGTGAGTCCAAATTTCTCTTTGAGGATGAGTAAGGCATAAGCAATGCGTCCTTTTACCGGCATGTGGGCCAGGTTGCGCATACGCTTTTCCGATTCCTGTAGCTCTTCGGCATAAAACATCAGCAGGTCGTACGTGAAGTCAGTATTTACCTTGAGGGTGGTTTTAAAGAAAGCGAGGTCAATGAAACAAACCGTACAGGTTTCGAGCGCCGTGGCCGATACGGGATAAATGGTTTCCTTTCCCAATCCCCGGTGGCCGATGATATCGCCCTTGCGGGCAAAGCGGATATTCAGTTCCTTCTCCTCCCCCCATTTTTTGTGCACTTTGGCTTTGCCATCATACAGGAAATAAATGCCGGTGACCGGTTCTCCCTCGCGGAATATCAGTTCCCCCTTTTTAAACTGGAAGCTTTTCTTATTGGCCTCAATGGCAGGTATCCATTCTTTCAAACAACGCTTACATAAAAAACAACTGTGTTGGTCGCAACTGGTTTTAACCTGCTTCATGACCGTGAAGATAATACGATCTGTTCATTTACCTGCACAGGCAATAAGGCAGGATGCAAGCTTACTACTTCTCCAATAACAATAATGGCGGGATTGCTTAGCCCCGCATATTGCGCCCGGTATACAATATCACTTACGTTGCCCAATACCATCTTTTCTTTGGGAGTGGTGCCATCCTGAATGATGGCTACCGGAGTGGCGGCTTTACCATACGCAGCAAATAGTTCCATGATGGCTTCCAATTTACTCATGGCCATCAATATGATGACGGTAGCAGTAGACTGGGCCGCCAGTTTAATATCACCCGATAGTTCCCCCGATTGGGTGGTGCCGGTAGTAACCCAAAAACTTTCATTCACGCCCCGGCAGGTCAGCGGTATCATTTGTGAGGCGGGCACTGCCACGGCACTGGAAATGCCCGGTACCACCTCTACAGCAATACCTGCTTCGCGGGCAGCGGTTATTTCCTCCTGGGCCCGCCCAAATACAAAAGGATCGCCCCCTTTTAAACGTACAACGTGACCATGCGCCAGGGCCATTTCTACCATGAGCTGGTTGATCTCCTGTTGTGATAAAGCATGGCAACCGTACCGCTTGCCCACAAAACGGGTAAAGGCGCCGGGTTTAGCATAGGTCAACAGCGCCTCATTGGCCAATGCATCATATAATATTACATCGGCCTGTTGCAAGGTTTTGATCGCTTTCAGGGTGATCAGTTCAGGGTCTCCGGGTCCTGCACCCACTAGGGATAAACGGGGTAGCAACATATATGCTATTATTATTTATGTGATATTAACAAGGATTAATTGTTTTTAATCTCCGTATTTATTCCTAAATTTATGACGAATGTCACACAAATACGAATTTTTACCGACGATTACTTGCCATATTGTTACATGTAGTTCTTTTTAATGTTTGCTTGTCAGTTGCCATTAACACTTAAAATCAAGGCACTGCATGAAAATCGTCATCATTGGTAACGGAATGGTCGGTTGTAAGTTTTGCGAAAAACTACTGGCCAAACAAGGAAATCAGGCTTATGAGCTGATCGTATTTGGAGAAGAAATGAGGCCCGCCTATGACAGGGTACACCTCAGTGAATATTTTGCTGGCAAATCTGCAGACGAACTGACACTCGCTCCTGCTGAATGGTATGCCAGCAACAATATTCGCCTCCACCTGGGCGATCCGGTACAAAGTATTGACCGGGCTCATAAAACCGTTCATTCATTTAAAGGCATTGCCGAAAGCTATGACTACCTGGTACTAGCTACCGGATCTGCTGCTTTTGTGCCCCCCATCCCCGGTGTTGAAAAACAAGGTGTATTTATTTATCGCACCATTGAAGACCTGGAGATGATGACCAGCTATGCCAGGCAGGCCAAAAAAGGCGCTGTCATTGGTGGCGGTCTACTGGGACTGGAAGCTGCCAAAGCCATGCTCGATCTGGGTATTACCGACACGCAGGTAATTGAATTTGCTCCCCGCCTCATGCCCCGGCAAATAGATGAAGCCGGTTCCCGCACACTAAGCGCCAAACTGGAAGCATTGGGCTTGCAGATGCGCACCAATACCAATACCACGGCTATCCTGGGTGAAGAACACATCACGGCCATGCAATTTGCCGACGGAACGACCATTGATGTAGACATGCTGGTGATCTCAGCAGGCATCAAACCCCGGGATGAACTGGCCCGCCTATGCGGCCTGGAAACCGGTCACCGTGGCGGCATTGTTGTCAATGACCAATTACAAACTACCGATCCACACATCTTTGCTATTGGCGAATGTGCTTTGTACAAAGGCATGATCTATGGCCTGGTAGCGCCCGGCTATGAAATGGCTGATGTAGTGGCTACGCATATTACCGGCGGCACCAAGACTTTTACGGGCTATGATATGAGTACCAAACTCAAACTGATCGGTGTGGATGTGGCCAGCTTTGGCGAACCATTTGTACATCCGAACGACGGCCGCTGTATTGTATGGGAAGACACGCACAAGGGCATCTACAAACGTATTAATATCAGCCATGATGGCAAGCACCTGCTGGGCGGCATATTGGTAGGTGATGCCGAACAATACAACCTGTTGTTGCAAACCTGCAAGAACAAAGTCATATTACCACCCAATCCCGAAGATGTGATCCTGGGCGCCCGGGGTGGCGCCGCCGAAGAAGGCGCTGGCGTTACCAGCCTGCCCGATGAAGCGCTTATTTGCAGTTGTGAAAGCATCACCAAATTAACCATCTGCCAGTCGGTGAGTGAACAGGGTTGCGAAACAGTGGACGCCATCAAGAAATGCACCAGGGCTGGTACGGGTTGCGGCGGCTGTGTTCCCATGATCAAAGACCTTGTCACGCATACGCTGCAGGCACAGGGTAAATATGTGCGCAATGTATTGTGTGAACATTTCCCCTACAGTCGCCAGGAATTGTTTGACCTGGTGAAAGTGCATGACCTGAAGAGTTACGACAGCGTATTGGACAAACTGGGTAAAGGTGATGGCTGTGAAACCTGTAAACCTGCTATCGCCTCCATTATAGCCAGCCTCTGGAATGAAATGATCCTCCAAAAAGGCAATGCCACAGCGCAGGATTCCAACGACCGCTACCTGGCTAATATCCAAAAAGGAGGTACTTATTCTGTAGTGCCCCGCATACCGGGTGGAGAGATCACGCCCGAGAAACTGATCGTCATCGGACAAGTTGCACAAAAATACCATCTCTATACCAAGATCACCGGTGGTCAGCGCATTGACCTGTTTGGCGCTCACGTGAATGATCTTCCTGCCATTTGGGAAGAGCTGATTGAAGCAGGTTTTGAAAGCGGCCATGCTTATGGAAAGGCGCTGCGCACGGTTAAAAGTTGTGTGGGCAGCACCTGGTGCCGGTTTGGCCTGCACGACAGTGTTAGTTTTGCCATCCGCATTGAAGAAAGATACCGTGGCCTGCGTGCGCCTCACAAACTCAAGTCGGCCGTATCGGGTTGCATCCGGGAATGTGCCGAAGCACAATCAAAAGACTTTGGCATTATTGCCACGGATAAAGGATGGAACCTTTATGTATGCGGCAATGGCGGCTCCAAACCACAGCATGCACGCTTGCTGGCTACCGACCTGGACAGTGAAACCTGCATCCGGTACATCGATCGTTTTCTCATGTTTTATATAAAGACCGCCGATCCATTAACAAGGACAGCCACCTGGCTGAACAAAATGGACGGCGGTATTGCTTACCTTAAAAACGTAGTGGTGCATGACAGCCTGGGATTGGCTGATCAACTGGAAGCGGAAATGCAATTGCTGGTAGACAACTACAAATGTGAATGGAAGGAAGTAGTGGACAGTCCGGAACTGCGCAAACGTTTCAACCATTTTGTCAATGCACCGGAAGAAAAAGATCCTACAGTACAATTTGAACCCATGCGAAGCCAGAAACGGGCTACGGAATGGAAGTAATGCCTTCTCAATTTTCCTCTAACGATTGAATGCCGGCGCTGATCAAACAGCGACAGCCTGCTTGTTTTTGTATTGCACCAAGGTCCCGTCCCGCGTAAGCGGGACAGGGGCACTGGCTTCTTATTGACCAAACTAAAATATTATGCTGACACTTGAACAAACGCTCACCTGGTTTACCGCCTGCCGGGTAGAGGATGTACCGGAAAATGGTGGCGTATGCGTAAAATACAAAGACGAACAGATAGCGCTGTTCCATTTCTCCCGCCGCCATGAATGGTATGCTACGCAAAACCTTTGTCCACATCGTCAACAGATGGCATTGAGCCGTGGCATGATCGGCTCTCAAAACGAAGAACCCAAAGTAGCCTGCCCCTTTCACAAGAAAACATTTTCACTGCGCTCAGGCGAATGCCTCAGTGGAGATGAGTATGTATTAAAGACCTATCCGGTGAAGGTGGAGGAAGGATGGGTGCATATCGGGATAATGGAATAAATAAAGCCCGCGGAGATTGGCGTCGCACACGGGCTTATGATCTTAAAATGGATTTCTTCACCTTAAAACCAGCCCAAAGTAACATGAAAAAATGGTATTCTAAAACAGGGCTTCCTGTTCTTTTTAGTTGTTGCACCTTCTCTGCAGCAGAGGCGCAACTAACGCTTACAGGGCAGCTACGTACCCGGACGGAGTTCCGGGACGGGCAAGGGGCTCCCCTCCCCTCGGGAGGCAAGCCAGCATTCTTTACCTCCCAACGCAGCCGCTTATCAGCCGGTTATGAAACGTACCGGTTGAAATTCGGACTTACTGTACAGGATGTACGGGTATGGGGTCAGGATGTATCCACCATCAACCGCACCACTACGCAGGACAACAATGGGTTCCTATTGCATGAAGCCTGGGCGGAGATCCTGTTAACCGACAGTACCTCCAAAAAGCAAACTTTGAGTCTAAAGCTCGGCAGGCAGGAGCTGGTATATGATGATGTGCGCCTGCTGGGCAACCTGGACTGGCTGCAACAGGCGCGGCGGCATGATGCTGCACTGCTGAAGTTCAACAGTGGCCAATGGACCTTGCATGCAGGACTGGCCTTCAACCAAAACAAAGAAAATACCAGCGGCACCATTTACAACAGCACACCACCCGGCTATGCAGCCAATACCAATGGCGGTACAGCTTATAAAAGCATGCAGTTTTTGTATGCCGGTAAAAAATTAAGCGCCGGCAATACCTCTCTCCTCTTCTTTGCCGACCAGTTTTCAAAGTTCCGTATGGACAATAGCCTGAAAGTATATGAAACAGGTTCCTGGAGCCGGTTTACTACGGGCCTGTACTATACCAATACGTTTCAACGACTCAACCTTACAGGCGCCGCCTATTACCAATTTGGCAAAAATGCCAATGGACAAAAGTTACGCGGGGAGCTGGTATCCCTGGCCGGTCAATATGCACTGTCTAAAAAATTCAGTGCGGGACTGGGCTATGATTATACCAGCGGTGGTAGTTCGGGCAGTACCAGCCGGGCATTTGATCCGCTGTATGGTACACCTCACAAGTTTTGGGGATACATGGATTATTTCTATGTGGCCAGCGGCTTTGGCAACAAGGGCCTGCATGATGCTTACCTCAAAACCAAATACAAGGCTTCGGATAAACTGGTGCTCACAGCGGATGGACATGCTTTCAACAGCGCCTCCCAAGTGCTGACAGGCAATAACAGCAATTCCCTTAGCCGGTACCTGGGAACAGAGTTGGATATCGTAGCCACCTATGCCCTTACTACGATCATTGGTTTTGAAGCAGGCTATAGCCATTTCTTTGGCACCAGTACGCTTACATCGCCCAACGTGAAGAATGTGGCCAATGCAAAGAACAACAGTAACTGGGCCTATCTGAGCATCAATATCAAACCCACATTCCTGGTGAAATAATCAACGGTTTCATGAACCATTTCAAAGCTTAAACTCACTGCTATGTCAACGATCAATCAACAACCGCTCCATAAATTAAACATCTTTTCGCTGAAGGGGATACAAATGCGCACCTTCCACATTACCTGGCTCACCTTCTTCTTTTGCTTCTTTGCCTGGTTTGGCATTGCACCCCTGATGCCACTGGTGAGTGAACAATTGCATTTAACCAAAGCACAAAAAGGCAATATCGGCATTGCTTCTGTATCGGCTACCATTATTGCACGGCTCATTGTAGGCCGCCTGTGTGATACCTGGGGACCCCGCAAAACCTATACTTTATTATTGATATTGTGCGCCATTCCTGTCATGCTCATCGGGTTCAGTCAAAGCTATATCAGCTTCCTTATTTTCAGATTGGCCATTGGCGTCATCGGTGCCTCGTTTGTATTGACACAATTCCATACCTCGGTTATGTTTGCTCCCAATATCAAAGGCACCGCCAATGCGGTAGCAGGGGGATGGGGCAATACTGGCGGTGGCGCTACGCAGATCATTATGCCTTTGATCGCTGCCGGTTTTGTAGGCCTGGGTTGGGTAAGCAAGGAAAACAGCTGGCGCCTGGCCATGATCGTACCCGGTATTCTTTTACTGATAATGGCCTTCCTGTATTTCCGCTATACGAAAGATACACCACAGGGAAACTTTGATGAAGTAGCCCGCCCTGCAGGAAAAAAAGAAAATACGATTCTACTGGCAGCCAAAGATTACCGTACCTGGATATTGACCATTGCGTATGCCGCCTGCTTTGGCGTGGAGATCACGGTTGATAATTTTGCCGCCTCTTATTTCCATGATGAATACAGCGCCGGATTGATCATGGCAGGTTTAATGGCCAGCATCTTTGGATGGCTCAACATATTTGCCCGCGCCATTGGCGGTATTGTATCGGATAAAGTTGGCAGCCGGTATGGCTTCAATGGCAAAGTGAACTTACTCACCTTGCTCCTGTTGCTGGAAGGTATTGGCATTATCTTTTTTGCCAAAGCCGGCAGCCTGGGCGCTGCCATTACACTCCTGTTCTTCTTTGGCCTTTGCCTTAAAATGGCCAATGGGGCTACGTACAGCATTGTGCCTTTTATCAATCCCAATGCCGTTGGCAGTGTAGCCGGTATTGTAGGGGCCGGTGGCAATGTGGGCGCCATGCTGATCGGGTTCCTGTTCAAATCCATGCCTTATGCAGATGCTTTCTTTTATTTAGGGATGAGTGTGTTTGCCGTAGGCATTATCATTTTAGTATACAGACTGGTAAGTAAGCAGGATGAAAAAACAGAAGCAACGCCTGCGCTTCAACCCATTAAATAGATCGAAGGATGACTGAATCGTTCAAATCAACCTGTTGTTATTGTGGCGTAGGCTGTGGCATTATTGTGCACAAAGAAAAAAATGGCAGCCTGCGGGTAGAAGGCGATCCCCATCACCCGGTTAATAAAGGCATGCTGTGCAGCAAGGGCATGAACCTGCATTATACGGTGATGGATACCAGCGACAGGTTATTGTATCCCGAAATGCGGTATAGCCGCCACCAGCCCCGGCAACGGGTAAGTTGGGACGAGGCGCTTGACCGGACGGCAGCAGTATTCAAAACCCTTATTCAAAAGTATGGACCGGATAGTGTGGCCTTTTATGCTTCGGGCCAATGCCTTACGGAAGAGTACTATGTGATCAACAAACTCATCAAAGGTTTTATTGGCAGCAATAATATTGACACCAATTCACGCCTTTGTATGAGCAGTGCGGTGGTGGGTTATAAAATGGCGTTGGGCGAAGACAGTGTCCCCATCAGTTATGATGATATCGAACTGGCGGACTGCATACTGGTGGCAGGCGCCAATCCAGCCTGGTGTCATCCCATCCTTTGGCGAAGGGTGGAAGCCGCCAAAGCGGCCAATCCCCACCTCAAGATCATTGTAAGTGATCCGCGTAAAACACAAACCTGCGCACTGGCCAATGTACACCTGCAATTAAACCCCGGTACAGATGTGGTATTGCACCATGCCATTGGCCGCTGCCTCATAGAGGAAGACCAGGTAGATCATGACTTCATTACACACCATGCAGAGGGATATGATCAATACCGGCACCAGGTATTTGAACGCAGCATTGCTGAAGCAGCCATCATCTGCGGTGTAGAGGAAGCAGCCATCCGGCAGGCAGCTGCTTATATTGGTCAGGCCAAAGGCTTCATCACCATGTGGACGATGGGACTTAACCAGAGTGTGATTGGTGTAAACAAAAACCTAAGCCTCATCAACCTCAACCTTATTACCGGGCATATCGGCAAACCTGGTTCCGGACCTTTTTCCCTCACGGGCCAGCCCAATGCGATGGGCGGCCGGGAGGTGGGTGGTTTATCGAACCTATTGCCTGCCCACCGCGACCTGCTCAATCCCGAACACCGGGCAGCAGTGGAACAATTTTGGGGCGGTGGTAAGATTGCGCCTAAACCAGGGCTCACCGCTACGGAGATGTTTGAAGCATTGAATGATGGGCGATTGAAAGCCATCTGGATATTGTGCACCAATCCACTCATCAGCTTGCCCGATGTACGCCTGGCGGAAGAAGGTTTAAAGAAAGCCAAATTTGTAGTGGTGCAGGATATCAGCAACAGGCCTGAAACGCTTGCCTATGCCGATGTGGTATTGCCGGCGGCGGCCTGGACAGAAAAGGAAGGCACGATGACGAATTCAGAACGCCGCATCAGCTACCTGCAAAAAGTAGTGGAAGCGCCTGGTGAAGCCCTACCCGACGCCACCATTATCTGCCGCTTTGCCCAAAAGATGGGCTATCCCGGCTTCAACTACAACAACTTCTCCGAGATCTACCGGGAGCATGCGGCTTTAACAGCCGGTACACGCATTGATATCAGCGACCTGAATTATGATATACTCAAAGAAAAAAGAAGTGTGCAATGGCCCTACAATAAAGCGATCAATGGATATGGCACGCCGCGCCTGTTTACAGATAAACAGTTTTATACGCCTTCGGGCAAGGCCATCATTCATTCTTTTCCCGACAACAATGAATCGGAAATGCCGGATGATGATTTCCCGCTCATTCTTACCACGGGGCGCATACGTGACCAGTGGCATACGATGAGCAAAACAGGCAAGGTGAATAAGTTAAAGCAACATATTGCGGAAGCATTCCTGGAAATACATCCGGAAGATGCCGATACCCGCAATATTCGGGACAACGAGGTGGTAGTGATCAACAGCCGCCGGGGAGAAGTAAGGGTAAAAGCCAGGCTCACTACGGATATTAAACCGGGCGTGGTCTTCCTGCCCATGCATTGGGGCAAGGTGCTCAATAGCGACCTGAACCGGGCCAATAACCTGACGAATAACCTGGTAGACCCCAAAAGCAAAGAGCCTGACTTTAAATTCAGTGCGGTACAGGTACAACGTTATCAAAAGCCCCGGCAAAAGATCATCGTCATTGGCGCCGGAGCAGGGGCCTGTGGATTTGTAAAAAGCTATCGCGCACTCAATACCACGGATGAAATAGTGATATTCAGCAAAGAAGACTTTCCTTTTTACAACCGGGTGATGCTGCCGGACTATATCAGTGGTACACAGGAATGGCATCAATTGGTGAAGATGACGGACCAGGAAGAATATGATCATCATATCACCCTGCATCGCGGCCTGAGCATTGAAGCGGTTGACCGGGTCGGTAAAACAGTCACGGACAGCAAGGGACAGGTGCATCAATATGATCTATTGCTGATGGCTACCGGCAGCCGCGCCGCTATGCTGCGTGACATACCTGCTTTACAGGGCATCTTCACCATGCGCAGCCGGGTGGATGCCGACAATTTTAAACAGCATGTACATGCTGGCAATGGAAAAGTAGTGATTGTAGGCGGTGGCTTATTGGGTATTGAACTGGCAGCCTCCCTGCGTGAGGTGCAGGTAGAGGTGGTGGTGATCCAACGTATTTCGAGGCTGATGGACCGTCAACTTGATCCCCTGGGCAGCCAGTTATTACATGAGGAGCTTACAGATAAAGGCATAGACATTTACTACAATGACGAAATAGAGCGTTTCCTTGGCACACAACAAATTGAAGGCATTCGCCTCAAAAGTGGCTTAATGATCAACTGCCAGGCCATTGTAATGGCCATTGGTACGGTGCCCAATATTGAACTGGCGCGGGCCAGTGGCCTGGAATGCAAACGCGGTGTACTGGTAGATGAGTACCTGCGTACCAGCGATCCGCATGTATTTGCCATTGGAGAGATAGCAGAGTTCAAGGGTTTTCTGTATGGCATTACCGCCGCCGCCGAGCAACAAGCCGAAATAGTAGCCCGTTACCTGGGCGGCGATATCTCCAAATACTATGAAGGATCGTTATTGATGAATATCCTTAAAATGCATGGTACGGATCTTTGCTCGCTCGGTTTGGCAGAATGCCCTGCTGATCCGGCTTATGAAGAGGTGGTATTTATTGATAAAGCCAAACGGTATTATAAAAAATGCATCATCCACAATGACCGGTTGGTAGGCGCCATCCTGATCGGTGACAAATCGGAGTTCCTGGAATTCCGCGACCTGATCCAAAACAAGATGGAGTTAAGTGAAAAGCGCCTGCAGCTGTTGAGATCGGGTAAGAAGGCAGAAGCCGTGATTGGCAAACTGGTATGCAGTTGCGGTAATATCGGCGAAGGCAATATCACCAATAAGATCAGGGAGGGATGTACGGAACTAAAAGCCCTTTGCCAGGCCAGTGGGGCCGGGCTGGGTTGCGGCAGTTGCAGACCGGAAGTGCAGGCGATTTTGGAATCTCATTTACAGCAAGCCCAGTTGGCCAATGTAACAAATCCAACTTAAAAACTCATCCATTGAAATACACCTACACCATCAAGATCAATTTCAGGGGAGGCATCATTTCCCCCGGCGATCTGCTCAATATACTCATCGCCGCTGGTAAGGCCGGTATCACAGAAGTACGGTTTGGCCTGCGCCAGCAGTTGCTCTTTGATGTGGTGAATGAAGACTACCCACTGTTGCAGGAACAGTTACAGCAACTGGATGTACAATATGAGGTGGATGAGGACCGCTATCCCAATATGGTGAGTTCCTACCCTGCTGAAGAAGTGTTCATCAATCAAACCTGGCTTAGTGAAGGGGTGTATAAAGATATTTTCGACCTGGTGGATTACCAGCCCCGCTTAAAGATCAATATCTCAGACAGTAACCAAAGTTTTACGCCCTTGCTCACGGGTAATATCAACTGGGTAGCATCGGCCCACGCCCCTCATTTCTGGCACCTCTTTATCCGCTTTCCCCGTACCAATGTTATTTATGAATGGACGGAAATGGTTTATACCAATGATGTAGCCCGGCTATCAAAACATATTGAAGCATTGATCTTTCAACAGGCTGGTTTGTTTTACGACAATGCACAGGCCAACGGCGATGAGTTATTCCGGCAAATAATGCAGGAAACCTATATTACCAAAACAGCCACTGCACCGGCAAAGCTACCCGCTTTTAACCTTCCCTATTATGAAGGATTGAACAAGTACCATGATAAATACTGGCTGGGCATTTACCGGCGTGATGAGCTGTTCAGTATCAGCTTCCTGAAAGATATCTGCAGGCTATGCCTGCAAACCAAGATCGGGCAGGTATGTTCTACACCCTGGAAATCATTGATCATTAAAAACATTGCAGAAAAAGACCGTCATCTATGGAATAACCTGTTGGCCAGGCACCAGGTCAACGTACGCCATGCGGCCAATGAACTAAATTTCCAGGTAGAAGACAATTGCCAGGAAGGATTGCGGCTAAAACGCTACCTGTTGAAGCACCTGAACAATGAGGACACCCGCACTTTTGGCATTTGTGTTGGCATCAAAACAAGAAGGAAAAGTGAGGTATTCAGCAGCATACTGGTACGACGCCGGCCTTTGCTCACCATTGCTGGCATAGAAATGTTGTTTGTGTATGATATTTTATGTGCGCAGGATTTTAATCCCAACGAAAGGACTGGTTTCGTGTTTAGTAGCGGCAATCCCAGGGCATTGTTACCGGAACAATTGCGCCGGGCCATCCTGCTCTATTACCGGCAGCAACTGGATAGCATTACGGCCATTGAAAAGGCAGCTACTCCAAAAAAAGAAATGCCTGCTACCAAAGAACAACAAGTAGAAGTATACCAATGCCAGCACTGTCTTACTATTTACGATGAATCTTTTGGCGAGCCAGCTAACCATATTCCACCGGGAACGGCCTTTGCTGTTTTGCCAGCCAGCTATTGCTGTCCGCTTTGCGAAGCGGAGAAAAGTGAATTTGTTCAGCAAGTCATTTCATCGGCTATAACCCATTCAACTCCGCCTGGGTATTGAAATTGCGGAATTGCTTTTCCTGTATTGGTTCCAGGGGAATGGCGTGAACGTTGAGCTGCTGCAAAATAAACTTCATACTGTACTTTACCAGCTCCTGGCGTTGGAAGCGCCGGAGAATTTTAGCCAGGGCGCCAGCCGTATAAATAGCACAAAGGGGTTCGGGTTCTCCCTGGTTGGTAAATACATAAGCATCTGCCTGGCGGTTGCTGCAGGCAGTCAGTAATTGTTCCAGCGTACTCACTTCCATCAGGGGCATATCGCAGGCGAGGACCAGCAGATCTTCCTGCACAAATGCTTCATGTACACTCATCACACCCAGTAAAGGACCCTTGAGGACAAGGGTTTCATCATCCTTTACCAACTGACCGACTAGAAATATCCCGGCATAATTGTCGTATTGTACAGCATTGACCGAAACAACCGTCTGCAGTTGCAGGGCATCCAGTTTTTCCAATGCTGTTTGCGCCCAGGTCTTTGCCTCCTGCCTTATCAGTCCCTTATCGACGCCCATACGGGTGCTTTGACCGCCGGATAATACAACTCCCAACATATTGGTATGCTATTTAAGAATTACCTTAAAGTTATTATAAAGCAATCACATCTTTATCTTCACGAGTATACCCGGGATCGATCGCCTGATTTTACACCAGAACAGGTTGGGTTTGACTTTCACCCGCCGCTATGTATATTTGGGAAATCTCCCTATTTTATATCCCTACACCATGGTGAATTACGACATAGAAAACGAATTACGGGAAACCCTGACCAGCAACGAAAAGTTATTATGGACCGGTCGCCCCAAAACAGGCCTTATTTTGCGTGCAATAGAATTTTTCCTGATCCCTTTCAGCCTGTTATGGTTTGGCTTTGCCATATTTTGGGAATACAATGCGCTCAGAATGGGCAATACTTTCTTCGCCCTGTTTGGAGTTCCATTTATTGTTATGGGGTTATATATCTCCATTGGCCGCTTTGTCGTGGATATCCTCAAACGAAAGCATACCCGCTACGGCATTACAGACAACCGGGTAATCATCAAATCGGGCATATTCAATAAAAGCATTCAATCATTCAATATCAAGACGCTTTCTGATATAACTATGAAAGAAAGGTCCGATGGCAGTGGAACTATTTCTATGGGGCCTTTCAATAATAATAATAATGACAATCGCAATGGCAATGGATTTTTCTTTAGGATCTTGAACGATGGGCCAAGTTTAAAGTCACAATCTGGTCTTGAACTGATCGAAGAAGTTAAAAAAGTATATACAATACTTATTGATCAACAACGGAAATAAATAGATACCTATAGGCAGATTAAGCCTTTTTAATGCAATGGAAATACTGAAAATCCTTCGTAAATTAGATAACATGTAGCCACACCTTCCACTAAAACAGCTTGCCGCCAATATGGGTATCAAAGAGAGAAAAGAACGCTCCAAATTAAAGGTCCGCGCGGACATCCTCAAGGTTGCATTGTTCATCATTAAAACCGAAGGAAGCCAGGCGCTCAGTATGCGCAAAATTGCCGACAGCATCGAATATGCAGTTCCCGTGATCTACGAACATTTTGAAAACAAGGAAGCCATATTAATTGATTTGTGCCGGCAAGGATATACAGTGCTGATCAAACAAATTGTGCAGAAGGAGAAGAGCGCCAATGCCCCCAGGGAGCGACTGGAAGTGATTACGCATGCGCTGTTTAACTTTGCCACCAGGGAGCAGGAACTGTACCAGCTTATGTATTCGGTAGGTATCGGTTGCCGGGATGTAGAACAAACCTTTCCCGAACTGTGTACTTTTAATAAACTGGTGAAAGACGGGATCAGTACCTTACCACAGAAAGGTAAACTGGCTGAAAATCTGCTGCACTGCAAATACCTCAGTTTTATTTCCATGGTCCATGGGCTGGTATCAGCCAATTACTTCCTGAAAGATATAGATGCAGCCACCAACCGTAAAGTACTCAAGGAATTTATCGACCACCTGGTTCGCTCCAAAAGTTTTTCCCAATAAGGCCAGGGCTTAATCGTGCCGCATCCCTTCGGCCACCCTGAAAATATGCAGGATATAAGGAAACAAAGCATCCATGGTTTCCATTGCTCCCCGGGTTGAACCCGGCAAGGTCAATACCAAGGTATTGCCAATAAATCCGGCTACTCCCCTGCTTAGCATCGCAAAAGGGGTACGCTCCTGTCCATAAGCCCGTGCAGCCTCCATGATGCCGGGCACCTGCCTGTCGAGCAAGGGCGCAATGGCTTCGGGTGTTACATCGCGCGGAGAAAGGCCGGTGCCCCCGGTAAACAATACCAGGTGATAACCTTCATTACTGAGCGCGCCAGCTTTTTCCTGTATCATGGCAAATTCATCGGGAATGATCTCATACAAACCAGCCGTTAATCCTTGCTGTTCCAGCTTTTCGATCACGGCCTTACCGGCCATATCCTGCTTGCTGCCGCCCGCAACACTATCCGAACACACGATCACGGCACAACGCAGGGTTTTAATATGCCGGTCTTTAAAATCAGATTTACCGCCTTTCTTTTGCTGCAGACTGATGGAAGTAATTTCAATGCCTTTGTCAATGGGCTTCAGCATATCGTACATGGTGAGGGCAGTTACCGAGGCGCCATGCATGGCTTCTACCTCCACCCCTGTTTTGTAAATGGTATGTACTTCTACTGAAACAACTACCGTCAGGTCCTCAATGGCATAAGTAATAGCCGTATACTCAATGGGAAGGGGGTGACAATCGGGGATCACATCGCTCGTCTTTTTCACAGCCAGCAAACCGGCCGCCCGGGCAAACTCAAACACATCCCCCTTGGGCACCTGCCTGTTTTGAATGGCGGCAATGGTTTCGGGCCTGGATACGGTTAACCGGGCTACAGCAATGGCCATGCGCAGGCTGCTCACCTTATGGGTAATATTGACCATACTTATTTATTTTCCTTCCACTGATGGGTTTCATTGTCAAATAATTCCTTGCCCCAGATGGGCAACTCGTTCTTAATACGCTCCACCACTTCTTCGCAAGCAGCAATAGCTGCTTTCCGGTGGCCGGACGAGGTAAATACAAACAGGCAAATATCGCCCGCAGCAATACTGCCCAGGCTATGGTGAATGTGCATACAGGTAAGGGAATACTTATGAAAGATATCCTCGCGGATAAGGGCCATTTTTTCCAGGGCCATTTCTTCATAGGCGGTATACTCAATGGCTGCCACCTTTTTTCCATCCACGGCATCGGCCCTCACCTGCCCCATGAAGATACTGTGAGCACCAATATCCGTTTTGGTGCTGTGCTTTTGAATGCTCTCTGCCACAAAGGAAGGAGCAATAGCGCCTTGTACAAATATGTTCCTGGTCTTCTTCTCCATAATCATTTAATAAACGGTTATCCGCCCGAATAGGGCGGCAATAAGGCAATGACGGAAGTGGGTTGCAGCACGGTATTGCCGGTAGCAATATCTTTATCCACTGCCACCAGGTAAGGAATGCTTTGCAAAGCCGGGAATAGGGACTCCAGTTTGCGCCGCAACGCATCGGTATCAGCAACGGCCTCTACCTGCAGTGTTTGGCTGCCCGCCATTTCGGTAAACTGTCCAAAAAGCCGGATCGTTAACCCCATACTTGGTTACTTTATTAGGTTCTTCAAAATTACTACTTTATGCAGTAGCATCAGGCGGTGGTAAATACCAGTTTGAATACAGCCAGCAACAAAACACCAGCGAGTATATATTTTAATACGGAGTTTTTAAACCTGGCGGCGCCCAGGTAGGCGCCGGCCAATCCGCCTACCAGGGCAATGCCTATATAAGCATACATAGAAGGGGTAAATGCAGCGGTTTTTGCTTGTATCATGCCGGCCAGTCCGGAAAGTGAGTTCACAAATATGAAGATAGCACTGAGGGCCGCTGATTGTTTGATAGTAACCCACCGCAGCAATAAAAGGATGGGCGATAGGATAATGCCTCCTCCAATACCGATCATTCCAGAGAGCAGCCCAATACTGCCTCCAATGATAAATAACCAGGTACGGTTGGCGGGTCTTAATGCGCCCGTGCTATTCCCTGCAGGCATCAAAAACCGCACTACAGAAATCAACAATACCACACCCAGTATTTTTTTATAGATACTATCATGAATGGTGATCTGCGCACCTAAATAGGCCATCGGCACAGAAGCCAGGATCAATGGCCAGCAGATCTCTTTCTTAAAATGTTGTCCCCGGTAAAATTGGATAAACGATACGCCGCTCACAAAGAGGTTCAATACCAGGGCGGTGGGTTTCATCACCGCCGGGGCTACGCCAAACAGGGCCATCAGGGCCAGGTAGCCACTGGCGCCTCCATGACCTACAGAGGCATATAAGAAAGCTACCAGCAATAAAAGGCAATAGAATAATATCAGCGTTGGTTCCATGCTATACAGGTAATAAATGTACGTTCACCAATTGGCCCCTGGAGAGATCACCCGTTTCTTCCGGTATTTCGATCAAACAATTACAAACAGCAAAGGAGTGCATCCGGTAAGATTCCTGTGCCTGTAGTATCAACACACCTTCTGCATTCCAGAACCCTTTCAGGAACTGGGTAAGGCCAGGCTTACGGGTATAATCGTTGAGCAAGGGCATCCGGATGGAGGATAAATTGGTTTGCGCATAGCCCATTTGTTCCCGGATACAAGGATATACATATTCATAGAAACAAGTGAGTACAGAGGAAGGATTACCAGGCAATCCAAAGACCAGTTGCTCATCTCTTTTACCAAAATACAAGGGCTTGCCAGGTTTTTGTTTCAGCTTGTGGAATACGGCGGCAACACCACATACATCCAACGCTTTGGCCACATAATCATAATTACCAACGCTTACCCCACCGGTGATCAATACCAGGTCGGAGGCCGACAGGGCTTCGGCAATTGTTTGTAATAACTTATCAAAATCATCCTCAACACTTACAAAGCTTACCGGCCCTACCTGCATTTGTTGCAGGGCGGTGCGTAAGGTAAAGGAATTGGATTCATATACCTGTCCAAATTGCAAGCCTTTGCCGGGCGTTTGTAGTTCATTGCCTGTTACAATAATGGTAATAGCAGGTGCAGGATATACCTGCACTTCATGAATACCGATGCCTGCTAAAAAACCAATGGCTGCCGGCGTTAATAAAGTACCGGTAGGCAGGGCAAGGCCGCCAGCCTTTATTTCGGAACCAATGGGCCGTACATTGGCGCCTGGCTGTATATCTGCCTCATCGATCAGGAGCTGATTGTCTTCCACCCGCACTTTTTCCTGCATCACCACCGTATTGGCGCCCGCTGGTAAAGGGGCTCCTGTGAAAATGCGGGCCGCCTGATTGCTGGTTATTGAAAGTGGCGTGGTAGCTCCTGCCGCCATTTCCCCCGCTATTGAAAGTGGTTGTTTTTTCCATCCCTCATAATGAAAAGCATATCCATCCATGGCCGATTGTTCAAAGGCGGGTATGGATACAGCCGAATAGATACTGGCAGCCAATACCTTTCCCAATCCTTTTTCAAGCGGAATGGTCATAGGAACAGGCAATAAGGTATGGGTGGAGATCAACGCTCTTGCTTCCTGCACTGACAACATAGTAGGTGTTTCTTTTGAATTAGGCATTATTTCTTATCGGAATGGCCAAGGCTTTTGGCAGGGTTTACTACATCGCGTACCAGTTGCTTCAATTCTTTGATCTCCGGAAAATGGCCCGTTTCCTTCCGGTCAAACACGATGTTTTCATCAATAAAGATCGTATACCGGCCACCTGTTTCAGAAGGCAGCAGGGTTACACTTTTGATCTCTTCACTAAAGGTTGTCAACAACTCCTGTGCCATGTAAGCAGCTCTTAACATCCAGCCGCATTTGGGGCAATATTCAATGGTTACAGTGGGCTTCATTTATTAGGATGGGTTTAAAATAGCATGGTATTGGTGAACAGTTCTCTTCGTTACTTCAATGCCTTGTTGCCTCCGGGCCTCTCCTACCCTCCAATGGCAATCATGCTGCGGTTTTGTAAGGACAGTGGATCAGTATGTGTATAATCCTCCGTAAACTGACCGCCCCGTTCCGCCGCTTTTGCCGCTATACAGGCTTTGATCAATGGTACCAGGTCTTCTCCCCGGCGAAGCGCACCCAACAAGTCGGTCTCTGTTTTGGAAAACAGGCAATTCTTCATCTTGCCATCGGCAGTAAGCCGCATCCTGTTGCAATCGCCACAGAAAGGAGTCGTCATAGTACTGATCACAGCAAATGTACCGGCATGTCCGCTTACCTGGAAATTTTTAGCGGTATCGTGTTTCTTATGTTTGATGGATTCAAATGAATAATCCTTTGCCACGATATCCAGTATTTCCTGCAGGCCAATTACTTTGGCATGATCCCAGTGATTGCCGGTAAATGGCATGAACTCGATGAAGCGGATATGCAAGGGCAGCTCTTTGGTCAAGGCAATAAAATGAGTGATCTCTTCATCATTTACCCCTTTCATCGCCACCACGTTTACTTTCACACGCATGCCTTGTGCAGCCATGAGGTGAATATTGTCGTATACTTTTTGAAACTGGTCTCTTTTGGTCAGCAGCAGGAATTTTTCGGCTTGCAGGGTATCCAGGCTGATATTGATGGAGCGCATACCAGCAGCTTGCAGGTCGGCCGCAAATTCACCCAGCCTGATGCCGTTGGTAGTCATGGTGAGTTCTACCGGGTATTTGCCCAATTGCCTGATGATGGCGCCTGCTTCTTTGCGTACCAAAGGTTCGCCACCGGTGAGCCTGATCTTCTTTACCCCCAATTGCACAAAGAGGCCGGCAATATGGTCAATTTCATCCGGCTGCATGAGGTGTTTATTGGGCAGGCAGGCTATTTTTTCATCGGGCATACAGTAGAAGCACCGCAGGTTACAACTGTCGGTCAATGAGATCCTCAGGTAATCATGAACCCTGTTATATGAATCAATCAGCATGCGCTATAAGTTGAAAATAAACCCCTTACCGGGACTGCACCATCCTTCTGATCCAGATCATAGAAAAGCGCGGAAATGCCGTATAAAGATACCGCAAAATGGCGTCGGAACCATGTTTTAAATGTTGTGCGCCTACGGCGCTACAAACCAGTGCCCCGATGGGGCATTGGGAGAAGGGGGCCTCAATAATTTCTTTAACACGCCGTTAAACTTTGGATGCAGATAAAGGTCTCATCCTTAATATGCCTGTTAAAATCCAGGCTTACCCAAATCAGGGATGTTGTTGATCATTTATGGCAGGTTTTTTGGCCAGTCATCAGCATCACCCTGCAATAAATCTTGATATGAAAAAAGCGATCCGGATATTTTACACCAGCTTCCTGGTATTGGTGCTGGGCGTTTTGGTAAGCTCCTTCATCCAGCGTTCCATCGAGCCACCAGCTCATTTCAGTTTTCCCTACAAAAAAGCAAAGCTTACTGAACGGCAGGCTGCCGCTCACCTGCTCAACCGCTTTACCTTCGGCGCCCGGCCGGGCGATGTAGACCAGGTAGTGGAAATGGGATTGGAGAAATGGTTCCGCCAACAGCTGGATGCCAACCTGCCCAATGATACGCTTACGCAGTTATTGGCCCAATACGATGCCCTTAAATTGACCAATGAAGAGGTGTCGGATATTTATCCCAAGGGCGGACAACTGGTTCGCATGGCCATCCGGGATGGCTATATTGACAAAGACTCGGTAAACAAGAGCGACCAGAAGGGGTATCGCGACCAATTGCAGGCCTACATGCAGGCCAAAAACCTGAAACCCCTGCAACAACTGTACAACCAGTTCTTCAACCAGAAAATACTAACGGCCACCTATTCCAATAATCAATTACAGGAAGTGTTGACGGATTTCTGGTTCAACCACTTCAATGTATCACTTACCAAAAATGATTGCGGTCCTTATGTACCCGCTTATGAACGGGATGTAATCCGGCCCAACGTATTTGGCAATTTTGAAACGATCCTGGTAGCAACGGCCAAATCGCCAGCCATGCTCTATTACTTAGACAATTTTACCAGCATGGGCGAAGACCTGCCACCAGCCAATCCAAGGGCTGCCCGCTTTCAAAGACAAGCAGCGCAACGCATGGAAGATATGGCATCCGACACATCGGCACAGGCGATGGCAGCTAAAAAACTACAGCAACAACGCAAAGCCCGTGGACTGAATGAGAATTATGCCCGTGAAGTAATGGAATTGCATACGCTGGGTGTGGATGGCGGTTATACGCAACAGGATGTAACACAGGCAGCCAAAGTATTAACAGGCTGGACAGTTTATCCGTTCAATGATTATGGCGGCAATGCTGCCCGTAAAGCGCTGGAAAAACTGGGTGAAGATAAAATGCAAAGACAAGGATTTGTGCGGGAAGGGGATTTCCTCTTTGCTGCCAACCGGCACGATAAAAGCAACAAAACGGTACTGGGCAAGCAATTCAAAGCCGATGGAGGTTATGAAGAAGGGATTGAGTTATTGCACATGCTGGCGCACCACCCTTCTACTGCCAAATTCATTGCGCGCAAGCTGGCCGTTCGATTTGTTAATGACAATCCCCCACAAAGGCTCATCGATAAAATGGCCAAGACCTTCCTGGCCAAAGACGGCAATATCCGGGAAGTGCTGATCACCATGGCTACCTCTCCCGAATTCTGGAGTAAGGAAGCCTTACGCGAAAAAACAAAGTCGCCTTTTGAATTGGCCATTAGTTCTGTACGCAACCTCAATGCTACTATCCGTCAGCCTTACCAATTGTATACCTGGATCAATAAGATGGGACAAAGATTGTATTATTACCAGGCGCCCACTGGCTTTCCGGACAATGGCAAGTATTGGATCAATACCGGCTCTTTACTGAACCGTATGAATTTTGGACTGGCGCTGGCCTCCAACCGCATACCGGGCATCACAGTAGACCTTGCAGCCCTGAATGATCACCATGAACCCGAAAGTGCAGAAGCAGCATTGGAAACCTATGGCAAAATGATCATGCCCGAACGCGACCTGGAAGCCTCTATCAAACGGCTTACGCCCTTGCTCAACGATCCTGAACTGGGTAAGAAAGTAGACGAAGCAGCAGGTAAAACAACGGCCTCCAAAGAACCCACCATGATGCAAGGCGATGAAGCGATGGAAGTAATGGATGAAGGCAATGTGCTGATGGAGGCAAAAAAGAATGGCGGCAAGAAGAATCCCAATAAAATACCCAAAAATCCGAACAAGAACGGTTATGCAGCCCTGCCAATGGCCAAGGGCAATAATACCATGCTTTCGCAGGTGGTAGGTATCATAATTGGTTCACCGGAATTTCAACGCAAATAAACTTCAACTATGTCAACGAGAAGAGGATTTTTAAAAACAGGTGGCCTTGCATTGTTTGGCATTGGTGTTGGTGGCGTACCCACCTTTATTGCCCGGGCAGCCAATAGCCAAAAGATCATTGGTCCTTATAAAAAGAACAAGATACTGGTATGCATATTTCAGCGGGGCGCTATGGATGGCCTGATGGCGGTAACACCTTTTACGGATGATTACCTCAAAGCAGCCCGCCCTACGCTGTTTATGACGGCAGCCAAAGGCGATAACAACGGTCAGCTGATCGACCTGGATGGTCGTTTTGGCCTGCATCCTTCCATGGCCTCCTTTGAGCCTTTGTTCCGGGAAAAGCGCCTGGCCATTGTGCATGGGATCGGATCACCCAACAATACCCGTTCCCATTTTGATGCGCAGGATTATATGGAATCGGGCACCCCTTTTAATAAAGGCACTTCCAGTGGCTGGCTCAACCGCGCTATAGGTTTACTGGGCCATGATGCCACGCCTTTCCGTGCCGTGAGTTTAACTTCCTCCATGCCCCGTTCATTCTATGGCGACAACCCATCGGTATCCATCAGCAACCTGCAGGATTTTACGATCCAGATGCGCGGCAACCCAATGGGTACCAATGTAGCGGCCAGGAGTTTTGAAGACCTGTACGATCAAACCTCTTCTTCGCTGTTGAATAAAACAGGTAAGGAAAGCTTTGATGCCATTAAGATGTTGCAGAAAGCAGATGTGAAGAATTATAAACCTGCCAACAATGTGGTATACCCCGCCAGTGCGCTGGGCAACTCGCTGAAGCAGATAGCCCAACTCATCAAAATGGATGTAGGGATGGAAGTAGCTTTTGCGGAATCAGGCGGCTGGGATACTCACTTTAACCAGGGCGCGGTAACCGGTATCTTCTCCCGCAATGTGCTGGACCTTAGCAGCAGTATAACAGCCTTCTGGAATGACCTCAGCGCCTACCAGGACGATGTAACCGTAATGACGATGACCGAATTTGGTCGTACGGTAAAACAAAATGGTACAGGCGGTACCGATCACGGTCGTGGCTCCTGCAATTTCATTTTGGGCAACACGGTAAGTGGGGGCAAAGTACATGGACTGGTCAATCCGCTATCCATCGAGAACCTGGAAGATGGGCGCGACCTGGCAGTAACCACCGACTTCCGTTCGGTATTCAGTGAAGTAGCCGATAAACACTTGCGTATAAATAACGATACCGTATTGTTTCCCGATTGGAAGGGGCAAAAGATCGGTGTCATGAGCTAAAGCAATAAGGTGAGTCATCCTGCTGCCCGGCAAAGCAGCGCGGAAGGGTGGCCCACCTTTTTAAACAAACAAGGTGAGCTTTCATTAAAGAAGGCTCACCTTGTTGTTTTTTGAAAGGCCCATCCTGGTTTAGTTTTCCAGGAAGTCCCAGGGGAGTTGTTGATCCATGGCTATACTTTCCCCTTTTATCATTTAGCATCTGCGCTCGAAAAGAAAGCATTCACCTCTCCTACCCATTGTTCCGGTACTTCCAGGGCGGCAAAGTGACCACCTTGGGGCATTTTGGTATACCGCTTTACATTCACCATTCGCTGCGCCCATTCAATGGGCATTGGCGCTTCAGCCGGAAATACTGCCACCCCTGTAGGCACATCCACCTTAACAGGCGCCTTGGGCCCCTGTGGTCCGTAGCTGGCCCGGGCTTCCTCCAGGTAGGTGCGGATGGAGGTATTAATCGTTTCTGTGACCCAATAGATCATAATATTGGTGATCAATTCATCCTTGGTAAAACTGTTCTCTATATTCCCCTTCGTGTCACTCCAGGAATTGAACTTTTCCAATATCCAGGAAGCAAGGCCCACCGGCGAATCATTGAGGCCCATGGCCAGGGTTTGTGGTTTGGTGGATTGGATCATATTATAGGCACCCTCGGTATACCACCAACGTTGAATGAATTGTCCAAACTCCTGTTCGGCCGGAGACATGGTAGCCCAATCTTCTGTTCCATTGGGATAACCCACGTCTGTCAGGTGAATGGCCTTTACCGCCTGGGGATGTTGGACGGCCAATGATTTAATAATACCGGAACCCATATCCCCTCCTGCAGCCAGGAAAGTTTGATAACCCAAAACCTGCGTCATGAGCTGGGCAAAAATGACTGCCGTATGCTCATGTGTCATGGACACATGATCCGAAAAACCGAATCCCGGGAGGGAGGGAACGATCACATCATACGAATCGTCGGGATTACCGCCATGGCTGGCAGGATCGGTAAGCAAAGCAATCACTTTATGGTAACGGTAAAAACTATCGGGCCAACCATGAACCAGCAACAAGGGCTTGGGATTTTTACCTTTTCCTTTAACATGGATAAAGTGGATACCAACACCATCGATCGTGGCTTTAAAATGAGGGAAGTTGTTCAAAGCCGCTTCCTGCTTACGCCAGTCATATTGATTGATCCAGTAATCCACCAATTCCTTCAGATAAACCGGGTTGGTACCATACTGCCATTCCGCATGCGCAGGCGCGTCAGCCCATCGTGTACGCTGTAAACGGGTTGTAAGATCATCTAAAACTGGTTGTGCAATTTCAATGCGGAAAGGTTGTGCTGTGCTCATAGTTGTGTTTATTTTATTGGTTTGGGTAATTGTATACCCGGTTAATGCGATGATTGATAATAAGTTAAGAATGTACTGCATACCCTTATGCTGAATCTGTATGCAAGCTACAATGGGGGTGTGACAACAGTATGTCAGTAGTGAGAAAGGTATTTTAAGAAATTTGGAAATCCTTCTACCAATCGTGTGCCAGTCACCGTTTACTACCAAAGAATGACAAAGATTTCATATTCGCTCCTTACCTCCGCAATAGCCGCTGGTCTACTAACTGCATGAGTGTATCGCGGTAGTTGCGGCTCACCGGGATGGTTTTATCCTTGATCAGCACCGTATTGCCTTCAATGGCCTCAATGCGGGCGCAGTTGACCAGGAAGGATTGATGTATTTTAAGAAATTCAGCGGCGGGCAATTGGCTTTCCAGTCCTTTTAAGGTGAGGTAGGCCAGTATCCTTTTATTATCTGTGTAGATATTTACATAATTGCCCAGGCTTTCAATATAGAGTATATCCTTCAACTCTATTTTCTCGATCCGCTTTTCACTGCGTACAAAGATCCAGGAAGGCAGGGAGGCGGGCGTGGAGGCATCACGCAGTTCGGCAAACTCTTTGGCTTTCTGCACAGCCTTCATAAAACGGGCAAAGGCCACCGGCTTCAACAGGTAATCAATAATATCCAGCTCATAGCCATCCAGCGCATATTGCGGGAAGGCCGTGGTTAAAATAACCAGGGGCGTTACAGTTGCATTTTTCAGGTAGTCGAGTCCGGAACGTTTGGGCATTTCAATATCCAGGAACATGATATCAGCCTTGTTGGATTGCAGGAATGCTTCGACCTTAATTACATTTTCAAACTGACCGGCAGGTTCCAGGAAAGGCACCTGCTCCACAAACTCCTGTAGTATTTTGCGGGCAATGGGCTCATCATCCACTATGACACAACGTAGTTTTTTCATGTCAGTAAGGTTAAATGGACAGTATAAACGGGTGACTCCTGTACAATTTCCAGTGTATAACGATCCTTATACAGCAACTCCAGCCGGCGGGTTACATTGCTCAATCCAATACCACCAGCGGTAGGCTCCTGCACCTCGTAGGCATTGGAACAGGTGAACAGGATGCGCCCGGGTACCTGTTGCAACGTGATCCTGATATTATTAACCTGGTTATCCTCCCGCGTACTGAATTTAAAGGCATTCTCCACAAAAGTAAGAAAGATCAGCGGCGCAATTTTTACCTGCTTATCAGCAATACTGATATCCAACTCAATGTGCAGGTTACTATCACTGCGGGCCCTTTGCAAAGCCACATAGTTCTCGAGGTAAATGGCCTCCTTTTCCAATTCTACCCAGTCCACATCTGCTTCATACAGGTTGTACCGCAGCAGGTCGGAAAACTGGAGCAGGATATCCCTTGCCTGCTGGTTTTCGCGGTTAATGGATCCATAGATCGTATTCAACCCATTGAACAGGAAATGCGGATTTACCTGTGCCCGCAGGTATTTAAGTTCCGTTTCCAGTTGGGATATCTGTATATTCTTTACCTGCTCACTTTGCTCATAGGATTTTTGAGAATAATACACCATGGTGGACATAACGAGGAACCACAAGGCATTAAAAAAATTCCACTGAAAATAGGACTGCACCGTCATAGGCTCGTCCGGCCACACCTGTGCATCCCAGTAATGCTGGTTAAGGCTGCGCAGCCAGGTATACAATACAATGATCACAAGCAGACCGGCTATATACTGTGAGGTCCTTTTCTTTTCCAGCAATACGGGTATCAGGAAACGGATATTGCCATACAACAACAGGGCGATCATGGTATAAAACAGCAATAATGGTTGCAAGGACCACACGAACCCTTTTCTCATGATCCATCCGCGGGAATCCATGATCCCATACAGGATATAAATACCCCAAAAGAGCCATTGGAATAAATTCCTTTTATTAAAGAAGGCAGACAAAGCCATTTGCTTAAGTGGATATAATGATACGTGTTCTTATTTGCTTTTATCCTGTTGGTATTGGTTGATGAGGGCAATAATGGCCGGCCGTTTGAAATAATGCGCCCAACCGATGGCAGTAGTACCGGCTATTTTATCATGTATCGTAAGATCGGCGCCCGCCTCCAAAGCCAGCTGGGCCAGTGCGGTATCATCCCTTTCTGAAGCGATATGCATTAAGGTGCTTTGCCATTCGCCATATTGCCGGTTTACTTCGCCTGGCTGCGTAGCCAGTAATTGGGCGGCACGTTCTTTCCATCCAAGCTCCCAGGCATCAAGCGCTGTATAGGTGGCCCCTTGCCCTACCAGCCAATCAGCAGCAGCCGATTGTCCGCAATGGGCAGCCAATTGTAGCAGGCTCATTCCATTGGTAAGTGGGGCATTCAACGTAGCTGCATCCAAATAAACAGCCGCTTTTTCCATGGCATCAATATCCCCTTTACCCGTAGCTTCCGCCAGCGCCACCAGGGCTGGAGAAGGTGGATGGGTGATATAGGTTTTATTCATCAGCCACCAGGTACACCCATAACCAATGAATCGGAATCCAACCTGCTCATAAGTACGGCGACCAATATGGTTGGCATTCAACATGACATAGCGAAAGCCATTTCGTTTGGCATATTGACAAGCAGCTACGACAAGTGCTTTCCCAATACCCTGTTTTTGCATCGGTGGTATCACCCCCACATTGTACATACCCGCAATGGCCTGCGGACCGGTAGAAAAGAAAAGGCAACATTGACCCACAATAATCCCATCCAGGAAAGCAAGGAAGCGCTGCACCCGGTGGGGATAAGTACGGAACAAAGCATCAGAAAGTGCCCCGCCATTGCCGGCATAGGGCAACCCTTCTACACCCTGAACGGGCGTGTCGTTATCAGCCCGTATCTCCAATGATGCCGACGCCGCAAAACCGGTTTGAATGGCGCCCAGATCGAGCGACATCCAGCAAGGTTGCCAGCCTGGTTGAAACCCACGCGCCAGCAAAGAAGCTCCCACATCGGCAGGATCCGGTGGATCCAATGACCAGTAACCGATATTTTCAGCTCCCTGCTCCCGGTAAAAATCCATCATGGCATCCAACTGCTCCTTTACATGCCCGGGCGTGAAGGAAGGAAATACAACTGCCGATCCATTGAAAGTAGTGTGCGTGTAAGTTAGTCCATCAATGGTATTGACGGTACCGCCCAGGGCCATCGCATTGAGGCAAAACAACTGCCGGTGATTCTCAGCAATGGCTTGCTCCAATTGCCCGGCGTTGGCGTTACGGAGTACTTGCGTATCATTGGTCTGAATGGAACTCATAGCATTATTTTGATGATACAGTTTCAACCAGTCAACATCCCCTCTCCTACCAAAACTAACAGAAAATTATATGCACTTTCAAACTATGTTTAGCCCTACGCCCCTTTTCACGGTATTTGAACAGGATATGTAGGTTTCTATACAGGATATCAAAAATGTTTTTTTGGCGCCCTGAATTGCCTGAAATTCAACCCAGCAGACTTCGGATGATAGACCTAAAGGGAAAGTATAGCCATAAAATACAACAACATGAACAACACAACTCCCTATACCCGCCTGCAGTCTATCGACCTGTTGCGTGGCACCATCATGGTCCTGATGGTCATTGACCATGTACGCTGTTATACCGGTCTGCCGGCGGGCGGTCCGGAGCCTGCTATCTTTTTCACCCGCTGGATCACCCATTTTTGTGCCCCTGTATTTTGCTTTTTTGCCGGCGCTGCTGCCTTCCTGCATGGCCAACAGCTCAACAACCAGCGCAAGCTGGCCCTTTTCCTGGTTACCCGGGGCCTGTTGCTGGTGGTATTGGAACTTACCATAGTACGCTTTTGCTGGGCGTTTAAAGTCGATTATACCCGTTTTGTGTTCATGGGCATCCTTTGGATGCTGGGTTGGTGTATGCTGATCATGGCCTTGCTGGTACGGCTTAAACCCCTCACGGTGGGTATCATTGGTATGGCCATTATTGTTTTTCAGCAGGTGTTTGCCTTGGCGCCCAGGGCGCTCCCTGCATCCGTACGTACCTCGTTTGCCAATGTCTGGGAGTTCATCTATCCTACCGGCCAGGATTGGCCACCACCCTTTGCCATTCTGTATGTAATTGTGCCCTGGATTGGCGTCATGGCCGCGGGTTATGGATTTGGTCGCATCCTGCAAATGGAGGCGGCCCGGCGTCGCCGCATTTGCCTGCAATTGGGTTTATGCGCTACAGCCCTTTTTATTGTAGGCGCCAGTACGGTGCTCATCCAACAGCCACAAGAAGAGAACGCCCCACCCTTTATTTTCCGGCTCCTCAACCAACGCAAATACCCCGCATCGCCCTGGTACCTGCTCATGACGTTGGGACCTGTCATTGCCCTGATACCCTATGCCGAAATAGCACGCGGATGGCTGGCAAAAGCACTCTGTACCATTGGCCGGGTACCCTTGTTTTATTACCTTTTACACATTCCCCTTATCCACCTCAGTGCACAATTGGTTAACTTTATTCGAAACGGGTTTATAGCCCCCCAATGGTATTATACCGCTCCCTTTTCTTCCGTCCCTTCCCAATATACCTGGAACCTGGGGCTGCTATACCTGGTGGTACTGCTGGATGTACTACTGCTTTACCTCGCCAGCCGTTGGTATGCCGGTTATAAGCAGGCACATCCGGCCAACCGGTGGCTTAAATATTTGTGAACCAGTTATACGATCTCATTATGAAACTCAATCACCGCATCGGCCGGTTTATCATGGGCCTTAAACGACCTTCTAAAAAAACCAATATGCGAAGACTGCGTGAATGGGGCGAAACGCTGGAAGCTTTTACCATCCGGGAAGCCACGATCAATGACCTCCCGGCTTTAGCGGCCCTCCATGTGCAAACCTGGGCGGATACCTATTGGACTGTCAAAAACCCACCTACCTACGAAATACGGGAACACCAGTGGCGCGAACAATTCGGCAAACAGGATGGGAGTTGGTTTTGCTACGTGGTCCAAAACCGGGAAGGAAAACTCATTGGTTTTGCCAAAGGCGAAAAATACAGTCATCACGACCTCCCCGACTTTGGTGGCGAACTCAATAAACTCTATCTCCTGCTGGAATACCAACGGCTGGGCCTGGGCAGGCTCCTGGTGGGTCATGTAGTCCGGCGTTTCCTCAGCATGGGTATTAACTCCATGGTATTATTTGGAACACCCCAGAATCCATCCAATCGTTTTCATGAAGTGCTGCATGGTGAAAGACTGTATGATAAGAAAGGGGAATTTCATGGTGGCTACGGGTGGCGCGATCTCCAAAAACTGGCCGAAATATGTCCCATTGATTAATCCCCTGCCATGATACAACCCATCGAAATGAAGTTGGAGTTACCTATGAAGGTATACAACGATATAGCTACCACCAGTAAGGTATGGGAAATGTTGATAGCCAGCCATAATGGCCAACTGGACAAAGTAAAAGCCCTGGCTGCCGAATGTCCGGGTCTCCTGTATGCGCAATACAACTATACACCACCCATTCATTTTGCAGTTCGGGAAGGACATACAGCCCTGGTGGAATATTTATTGGGCGAAGGGGCATTGGATCCCACCTACCGCATTTACCCGTTTCTGGACAGTCTGCTCACCATTGCCCAGGATCGGGAATACCATACCATTGTCCGCCTGTTAGAACAGTACCTTAGCAATCCATCGCTTTGTAAATTCAGCGGCGATACCGGCGGTATACTTTACAACAGAACACCAGCAGAAATAGCCTTTGAACAAGCAGTAGATAAAGACGACCTGGAACAAACGGAAAAATTATTGAATGCGCATCCTTCCTTTGCACTGGATGAAACATTCTTCTGGAGTGAAGGTATTTTGATGAAACCCGCCAAGGTAGCCAATTACAGAATGGTTGAACTATTGATGCACTATGGCGCCCGGGTTCCCCCTATATTAAAGTGGACGCAGTTTTATTATTTTGAAAGATATGACAGCGCTGTTTTTATGATGGAACATGGCATGAGCCCACATGTAATGAGTTGGCACCATGTAACCCTCTTGCATGATATGGCGCAAAAAGGATTCATGGACAAGGCAGCACTCCTGGTAAGGTATGGTGCAAAGCTCAACCTCATTGATGAAGAGTACCAATCAACTCCACTTGGAATGGCCGTCCGTTGGGGCCGGGAGGAGATGGTGGACTATTTACTGAAACAAGGCGCTGATCCCAATATATCAGGCGCCCCCTGGGCCACGCCCCTTGCCTGGGCCAAAAAGAAAGGGTACACCCCTATTGAAAGCAAATTGCGCCGGGCAGGCGCAGTGAAATAGATACGGCTGCCAGCCAATAAAACACAACTACCATGTACAATTCGCCACTACCCCTATCAGCTACCTTGGAACAATACCAACAGCAGGTAGATGCTTTATATGCCGGTTGTATGGCGCGTGATCAAAAAGCATTACAATTCATGCATAACCATCACCCACAATGGTGGAGGATGCAGGAAAAGGAATTGCTCAATACACCCCTTGGTATAGAAAATGCCACCAATGCCATTGCCTGGTATTATTCATTCAAGGGCTGGGAAGCATTGGCAGCCTGGGTGGAAGCCATTTCAGTACCAGGTTCCAAAGCCGCCCGTTTTGAGAAAGCTGTAGATGCCATCGTAGCCGGTGATATCACTGTACTAACAACATTATTAAAAAATGATCCATCCCTGATCAGCGCAAGGTCCTTACGTTCCCATCACTCCACCTTGTTACATTATACCGGCACCAATGGTGTGGAAGGCTACCGGCAACGCTATCCGCCCAATGCGGTGGAAGTATTAGAATTGCTGATGGCGGCAGGCGCCGAAGTAGATGCCCAGGCCGGCATGTACGGTGGCGGCTCTACCACCCTGGGTTTGGTAGCTACCAGCATCCATCCGGCCAAAGCCGGTATCATGACCACCATGCTGGATATTTTACTAAAAGCTGGTGCAGTAATAGACCAGCCTGGCGCTGCCGGCAATGGACAATTGGCAGTGAATGGTTGCCTGCACAATGGCCGGCCCGAAGCGGCCGACTACCTGGCCCGCCATGGCGCCCTACTCGACCTGGAAGGGGCCGCAGGGGTAGGAAGATTGGATGTGGTCAAAGGGTTTTTCAAAGAAGATGGCAGCCTCCAATCCAACGCTACCCGCCAGCAAATGGAGGAGGGTTTTATGTGGGCTTGCGAATTTGGCCATACACCCGTAATTGAGTACCTCATTGGACAAGGTCTTGATCCCAATGTAGCCGTACGAGGTATGTATGGGTTGCATTGGGGCCTCATTGGCGGTCACCTGGAAGTAGTGCAATTACTCCTGCAGCATCATGTTTCGTTGGAAGCCCTGAATGAATATGGTGGCAATGCCATTGGCTGCGCCGTTTGGGCCGTGTGCAACAGCGATGGCGTATACCGCTGGCCGGAAAAAGAAGTAGATTATATACTGATCATTGAGACCCTACTCAAAGCCGGGGCTTCTATTGAACAGGGTATGCTGGGCTGGCTGGCCCAGCAAAACGAATTACCCGCTTCAACCAGGGAAAGCCTGGATACCTTGTTTCGCCAGTACGGCGCCACCACCTGATCAACTATACCAAGATGTCAACTACCCACAACGAAAATCAGCAGCCTCCCAATGCAGCCATAATATCTCCGGTGAGCCGTCACCTCGTAGTGACCGATATTGACCGGAGTATAGCCTTCTATTGCGATGTGCTGGGGTTCAGCAAAGCGACTGATAATAACAATACCAATGCTGCTGTAGCATTGGAATATGGGCCGGCCCGCCTGGCGCTCTCTTTGCCAGTAAGCGAGGCGGATAATAATGTACCCATGAGCCCACCAGAACATGCTATGGTATTTTTCGAAGTGGCAGATGTTCACGTAATGCAGGAAGCCATTTTGGCCCGTGGTGGTCATCCTACCCAGCCGGTAAAAGTAAACTGGATGAAGATGGAATTATTTGAAGTGCGTGATCCCGATGGCCATATCCTTTGGTTTGGGAAATCCTTTCATGAATTTTATACCAATCTCCATACTGAAGCAGGCAAAGGGCAGTTACGCACCATTATGCCGGCCATGCCACTAAGCAATATACCTGCCGGCATTACCTGGTATCGGGATGTACTCGGGTTCAGCATCAACTACCAACAACATGATCTTGGTGTGATGGACCGCGATAGTATTCGCCTGTTGCTCATAGCCCGTAGTGCGCAACATACGGGCATTGGCAGTTGTGCATTTTATATCCGTGATGCAGATGCGCTTTATGCAGAATTAGTATCCAAAGGCGCGTCTATAACTGCGCCACCCAGAAGCCAACCCTGGGGCCTGCGTGAATTTCATGTACAAGACCCGGAAGGAAATACCCTCACGTTTGCGCAGACATTTGAATAACCTATTTTTGGCAATATGAACACTGAGCCATCGATACAGATCAATAAAGCAACCAAAGAACACCATCCCATCCTGATTGATATATGGGAAGCCTCCGTACGGGCAACCCATCATTTCCTGAGCAATGAAGACATTTTGTATTTCAGGCAACGCATACTGGAGCAATACTTCGACCTGGTAGACCTGTACTATTTAAGCAATGAACAGCAGGAGATTGCCGGTCTGCTGGGCCTGTCGCCCGGCAAGATAGAAATGTTGTTTATCCATCCCCACCATTTCCGGAAAGGGTATGGCAACCTGCTGACTGATTATGCTATTAGCCAACACCAGGTAAACCAGGTGGACGTGAATGAAGACAATCCGCAGGCCCTGGCTTTTTACAGGCAAAAAGGGTTTCGTGTGATCAACCGGCTGGAAAAAGACAATGAAGGAAAAGACTTTCCGATACTGCAAATGGAATTATAGCCAGCAGTAGCACTCGCACCTACTGCTTATTCTTAGCCACTTGTAAAACGAAAAGGCCGCCTCAAGTACTTTGAGGCGGCCTTTTGTATATAAAAGCGCTATTAACTTTTAGTGACCAGGGTGAGGTTGAGCAGCACCAGGTGCAGGCGCAGGAGCAGCAGGTGCTTGTGCATCTGTTACATCTACGATCTCAACATCAAAGATCAGGCTTTCGTGTGGTTTTCCACCAGGACCGGGTCTGTCGCCATAAGCCTGGAAGAAAGGAATGTACAAAGTACCTTTACCACCTTTCTTAAAGAAAGCCAGTCCTTCATCCCATCCGGGGATTACTGAACCAGTACCCAGTACCAGGTCGAGCGGAGGTCTGCTGCCATCCATATTGCTTTCAAATTGCGTACCTGTTGAAAACACTTTACCAGTATATTTCACCGCCAGCTTTTTACCAGCAGCAGCTTGTTCGCCAGTACCCAATTCTTTGATCACTACAAAAGTACCACCGGGTGCTTTTTGAGCCGTGATCTTATTTTTGGCCAGGTAGTCTTCAATTTCTTTAACTGCAGGCGCTTTCAGTTTTTCACCTTCTGCAGCAGCCTTCTGTTGTTCTACTTGCTGACGGGCTTGTTCCTTGGTACTTTCAGCCATCTGGTCTTTCTGTGCCAGGCTATCGGCAGTAAATACATCCAATACCTTAAAGGTGATATAGATCTTATCCTTCTTGGTAATGAAAGGAGGTAAACCACCAGGATTCTTTTTGAACAGTGTGTCGGCCAGCATCACAACTATAGCACTATCACCTTTGCGCAACAAAGGGAATATTTCAGCCGGGTGATACATCGGTCCGATGCTGTCAACCTGGGCATAAGAAGGCATTTTACCATAGGTTTCGCCCAACAGGGAATCCTTTGTGCCTCCCTTTATACGTTGTGCAACATGAAACTTCAGCACCTGGCCGCGTTGTGCAGGCTTTCCTTTACCATCAGAAATTACTTTGTATAACAGGCCGCTTTTTGTTTTTTTGAAACCACCGCCTGAACATGCTGCCATCAACAGCATTACTGCCAGGCTACCAAGAAGAATCGTTGTTCTTTTCATTTGAGTTAATTGTTTTTTATAGGTCACCTGCCACTTCACCAGCGGCAAAAATATAATGCTAATCCTGTAATTCCAGTGCACTTAGTTTCATAGCTTCCAGGAAATCCTGTACTGTTTGATCCAGGGGGGCGCCACTGCGTCCACCAGCAGCATTGAAATGGCCTCCACCTTCAAAATATTTACGGGCGAATGTATTCACATCAAAATCGCCCTTGCTGCGGAAACTCCATTTGCGTTCCTCATCACGGTCAATCACCAGTGCAGCCAGTTTGATACCCTGTATACTCAGCGGGTAATTGACCAGTCCATCCGAATCGCCCGTCTTGATCTCATACCGCAACAGGTCTTTCTTGGAGATCGCTATCAAGGCTGTATTGTATTCATAATAGATCTCCATCCGGTGCAGGAGTACATGGCCAATGAAGCGCAAACGGTTCTCCAGGAAATTGTCATAAATGTTTTCATGTACCTGCGTATGGTTCAATCCGCGGCTTTTCAGGTCCGATACCATGGCATGCACAGCGGCGCTGGCTGCCGGGAACCTGAATGAACCCGTATCGGCCATTACCCCGGCATAGAGGCATTCCGCGATGGCCAGGTTGATCTTATCCCCATGGCCGGAACCCGTGATAAAATCATACACCATTTCACAGGTAGAGCTTTTAGACGTATCGCTGACACCGTATGCAAAGCTTTCCACTTCAGGTTGCTGGTGATGGTCGATCAGGATGCGGGTATTGGCTACCGCCCTTATTTTAGGCGCCAGGTTCTTGGTACGTAACAACACATTGAAATCCAGGCAAAAAAGCCATTCGGCTTCGTTTAACAGGACTTCCGATCTTTCCTTGTTCAGTTCAAAATCTACCACGGTATCACAACCTGGCATCCAGTTGAGCCACCTCGCCCAGTTGGTAGGCGAGATCACCGTTACCTGGTGTCCCAATTGCTTTAGAAAATGATAGAGCCCCAGGGCCGATCCCATGGCATCCGCATCGGGCTTCTGATGCATGGTAATCACCACCGTACGGGGAGTAGTCAGTAATGGATATAATTCCTGGATAGGTAGCATAAAATGGTGGCAAAGTTGCAGAAATAAAGTCCAATGACCAAGTATTTCAAAGGCAGAATTCAGGATTTGCGGCGACTGGACCTCACCAGGCTGCCAGTCCGCTAAGATTCCTGATGGTCAGGCCCTAAATCCGGAATCAAGACTTATATTTGCGGCCAAAATTGAGTAAAACTATATGAGCAACCGCACGTTTACGATGATCAAGCCCGATGCAATGAAGAATGGTCATGCCGGAGCGATCCTGGACAGGATCATTAAAGAAGGCTTCAGGATCGTAGCCTTGAAACAAACGAAACTGAGTGCTGAAAAAGCCGGTGAATTTTACGCCGTACACAAGGAACGCCCCTTCTATGGCGAACTGGTATCTTTTATGAGCAGCGGGATCATCATTGCCGCTATCCTCGAAAAAGAAAATGCGGTGGCTTCTTTCCGCAAACTGATCGGTGCTACCAACCCGGCTCAGGCTGAAGAAGGTACCATCCGTAAATTATATGCTACTTCCTTAGGTGAGAATGCCGTTCATGGCAGCGACAGCGATGAGAATGCCGCCATCGAAGGCAGCTTTTTCTTTAGCGGATTGGAGCAATTCTAAGAAGATATTTCACATTACTAAAAGAGGCGAAGCGTGCACCAGCACCCTTCGCCTCTTTTATTTATTGATATCCAACGACTTATTGAAATCAGTCACGATCAGCTTAATTTTTTAACGGTGTAAGGGTATACCCCTTTTTCTTCAGCAAATTGATCACCCCTTTTTCACCGCCCAAGTGGCCGGCGCCTACAGCAAATAAGGTAGAACGGGGGCCCATAATATTAGGCATATTGGCTACCCAACGGCGGTTACGGCCAAACAAGAGCAGGTCCATGTACTGCTCCATACCAGGATCACTTTTTTGTACCAGGGCATCCATCTTCTGCAAGTCCTGTTTGCGATATACATCCACCATTTCCAGCGTTACCTGTTTGTAATTGTCAATGCTGTCAATGTACGCTACCAGGTCCTTGGCCTGTTTGTCATAAGGAATGCTATCAAACAACCCAGCCTGGAATTCGGATGTTTCCAGTCCTCTTATTTCCTTCTCATATTGTTTACTTTCGGCCATGATCTGCTGTTCCATACCATTCTTCTTTTCATTGTCGCAGGTCATCACCTGTTCACCAATGAGGCTGGAAACAAAATAAGGCTTAAAGCGATTCATAAAGGAAAGCGACATGGGCATTTTATGGTCCTTGAAGTATTTGTCAACCCGGTCATATTCCTCCTTGGTAAGCAGGTCCGATAGCTTCTTACCGTCATTCATACGCAGGTATTTCATGGCCCCCATCAGCTCATTCATATCATCCATATCCAATTCAAAATAGATTACCCCTACCTCCTTGATCGCTTTTTTAAGATTGGGGCTCACAGCAGCATCTTTGTCACATAGAATATGCATGGTACCAAACAGATAGGAAGGTTTTTGTAGGCCATTGCCCGATATCTCCCACAAGAGGGTATTTTGCACGGCCGTCTTGCCCGGCGTTTTGGGTTTAGCGGTAGCAGGTTTAGCCCCCATCGTTTTCACTACGGCAGGCTTTTTCGTTTGCCCATACCCTAATCCGGCCAATGCAACCCAGCAGATCGCCATAAAAGAAGTTTTCACGAACATGGTCAAGTGCTTTATATTTTTTTATTGATCAAGTCTTTTTTTACCGTATTATTGCGCTCAAATAAACCCTTGCATGCAAACCCTCCAAAACCCCAGGTACCTGGTACCTGATCCTTCATGCCCATCCTTTCCCAACCATCCACCTCCGCAGACAAAACTAACCTGCTGTGTTCAAATATGCCAATAAAATAAATTATTATTCCTATTTAAGGTTCTGAATAATAGCCGGTCAATTCCTGCGTTATTAGGCCAGACTATAGCAGCTGGCAGAACCTCCCAGGTTCAAAAACATAACAACAATATGAGAAAAATGATTGCCCTGATCACAGTATTGGGGTGTATGCAGTCTGCTTTTGCTCAAAAAGACAAATCTATTCCCGCTTTTGGTACTGTCGACAAGGCCGATCTCCTGTTAAAGGAATGTGAATTCGATAAGGATGCGGAGGCGCTGGTCTTATTCGATGCCGGCGAAGCCTACCTCGACATGATGGGTTCCATTGAGCTGGTACGCCATGTACGGATCAAAATTCTCAAGGACAAAGGCCTGAAGACGGCCGATATCCATATCCCCTACCACAGCTATCGCAATGATGAGTCGATCAAAAGCCTGACGGCTCAAACCTATAACCTGGATGCTGCAGGTAATATCGTTATTACGAAAGTGGAGAAAAAACTGGTGTATGAAAAGCCGCTGAACAAACGGTATTCCGAACAGGTATTTACTTTTCCGGAAGCCAAGGCAGGCAGTATCATTGAATATAAATATACCCATACCAATATCGGCCTGCCCAATTGGTACTTCCAGCGTTCTATTCCGGTCAAATACAGTCGCTACCGGGTAGATTTTCCCGATGAATATGAATTTACAGCCACTCCTTATTGCATATTGCCGGTGGAGAAGAAATCGGATAGTAAGGGCCGCCGCACCATCCAAACCCTTTCCATGACCAATGTTCCTGCCCTGCGCGATGAACCCTTTATTTCCTGTGAGGAAGATTACCTGCAGCGGGTCGAAACCAGGGTATTGGCCTACAATCCACCTACCGGACTCCGGCAAAACAGGCTGTATAACTGGCCACAGATCATCAAATACCTGGCCGAAGAAGAAGATTTTGGTGTACAGCTTAAAAGGGATATTCCCCGTACTGCCGACCTGGATGAGGCTTTGAAAAAATTGACGGACCCTTACCAGAAAATGGTGACCATTCACAATTACGTTCGTAAGAACATGGAATGGAATAATTATGGCAGCATTTGGGCGCTGAATGGTGTTAAGAGCGCCTGGAAGGATAAAAAGGGGACTTCTGGCGAGATCAACCTCATCCTGGTAAACCTGCTCAAAGATGCTGGCCTCAAAGCTTCTCCTTTGCTGGTAAGCACCCGGCAAAATGGCCGGGTCAATACCTCATTTGCCCATTGGCGCAATTTTGATAAAGTGTTTGCCTATGTAACCATTGGAGAACATGTGTATGTACTGGATGGTACAGAAAAAAATACCCCCTCCAACCTCATTCCTTACGAAGTAATGTATTCCGAAGGACTGGTGATCGAAAAAATAGATACCTGGGAGTGGGGCTGGCGGACATTGTGGGATGAAAAACCCCACTTCAGGGAAACAGTCGTAATCAAAGCCGATATTGATGACCAGGGGCTCATGAAAGGGGAAGCCAGTGTTACCAGCTATGATTATTCGCGCGTTGAGCGAATGCCCGCACTGAAAGAAGGTAAAGATAAACTCATAGAAAAATTCTTTACAGCCGGTAATTCCAATTTAAAAGTGGACACCATTACCCTCAAAAATGAAACGGTAGATTCACTGCCACTTACCCAATCCATCCAGTTCAACCAGCCCGTTAATAGTTCCGGCGATTACAAATATTTTTCAGTCAACCTGTTTACCGGCAAGGAGAAGAATCCTTTTCTGGCCGACAACCGGTTCTCTGATGTGTTTTTTGGCGCCAACCAGAATTATCAAATCGTAGCCAGTATCACCATCCCCGAAACCTATGAATTTGAGGCCCTACCCAAAAGTGTGCGGATGATAATGCCCGATACCAGCATTGCCATCACACGTTATATTAGTGCAGAAAACAATGTATTGAGCGTTCGCATTTCGCTGGAATTCAAAAAACCTTACTTCACAGCCGAAGAATACCCCGATTTTAAGGAATTTTACAAGCAATTATTTACATTACTGAATGAGCAATATGCCATTCGCAAAAAACCTAAACCCTGATATGAAGTTAGTGCCTGGTATGGTGGGCCCCAATCATAGAAAATTGTTCCTGATCGTAGTAGCCTTCTTCCTTTGCGCAACAGGTTGGGCACAACCGGAATTTGAAACCTGGGGCAAACTTACCCAGGTAGAGCGGGAAATGAAGGTATGCGCTTTTGACAGTGAAGCAGTGGCCATTGTACTGCTCGATGAGGCTGTTTCAGACTATGATGATGAGCGGCACCTCATCACCTATCGCCATATCCGCATCAAAATACTAAAAGAAAAGGGGCTTGATTATGCCAATATAGCCATCCGCTTCTATGCCAAAAACGATTTCCAACAGATTGACAATATTGAAGCGCAGGCTTTTAATTTCGATGCCAACAATATAGAGGCCATTCAAACAGTAGACAGGAAGTCTATTTTTACTGAACCGCGCAACGAATTTTGGCATTACAAGAAATTCACCTTCCCGGGCATTAGGGTAGGAAGCATTATAGAATACCAATACCGCAGCACAGAGAAGAATTATTACAACCTGGACGATTGGGAATTTCAACAGGAACTGCCTGTCATTCTAAGCAAATACCGACTGGGTATTCCACCCAATTATGAGTTTGCCTACATGGTGCATAAAAGCGAGCAATTGCCCATCACTGTCAAACCTGATTCAAGGGATGGAAGGATATTCTTTGAAATGGGCAATATTCCGGGCCTGCGTGAAGAGCCTTTTATGGATGCGCGTAAAGATTACCTGCAAAGGGTTACCTTCCAATTATCGGCCTTAAATAATGGCAGCTTTGGAAGCCGGAAGTACATGACCTCCTGGGAAGAGGTAACACGCGAATTGAACAACTCCCCTTATTTTGGTGCCCAGATCGGCAAAAACATCAGTGGTACGGAGCAATTCATTGCACAGATGAAGGTCCTCCCCTCGCCCATGGAAAAAATGAAGCGCATCTATAATTATACCCGTAATTATATGACCTGGAATCGTTTTAATGGCTATAGTAGTTCGGATGGAGTGAAGGCTGCCTGGAACAAAAAAACCGGCAGTATCACCGATATTAACCTGATTCTGCTCAACCTGCTCAATGAGGCCGGCCTGGAAGCCTACCCCATGCTGGTGAGCGAACGGCATCATGGCAAGGTATATACCCAGTATCCGTTTGTCGACCAGTTCAATGCTACCTATGTAGCTGTGCAGATTGACAATAAAAAATACTTCCTGGATGCTACCGATTATTATGGGCAGCCTGAGATGGTACCCTTTGAGATATTAAATACTACGGCCTTCATTGTACACCGTAAAAAAGGCGGCATTGTTCAAATAACCGACGAATCGCTACAGTACAAGGACAATATCACCATTACGCTGAAAATGGGCGCCAACGATATGATGCAGGGTGAAGCCTGGTTCAATAGCCAGCAATATGCACGTATCGACCGCCTGCGCAGTTGGAAACGTAACCCGGAAAAATACCGGCAAAGCTTTCAGAAAGCAGGTACTTCTATTGTGGTGGATAGCATTGAAACCAAAAACGATGACCAGGATTCTCTGCCGCTGAACCAACATATCCGCTTCAGGGTACAGACCAATAGTACCGGTGATTATATCTTTGTACCGATCAATTTGTTCTCTGGCTTTGAAACCAACCCCTTTATTGCTACCAACCGCTTCAGCGATGTCAATTTCGGTTACCGCCAAAGCGTCAACTTTAACACCTATATTGAAGTACCTGATGGTTATGCTCCCGACGCCTTACCCAAATCACTCCAATTGGTCAATTCCGATAAAACGGTGACCTTTATCCGGGAGTTGTTTGACGATCCGGCCAATAAAAAAGTACTGGCGCGGGTACGTATCGAATTCAAAAAGAGCCTGTATACGGTAGACGAGTATGGCGAGCTAAAAGAATTTTATAAAAAGATGTTCGATATGCTCAACGAACAAATTGTATTCAAGAAAAAGTAATGGTTATGAAAAAGAGCCTGCTGGCAATTATACCTTCTTTGTGGTGGTGCAGTTTCGTGAACGCCCAGCTACCCAGTTATGATGTAGCCTCTATACCAGAGGAAGTAAAAAAGAAGACCTCTGTGATCAAACGGTACGAGAATACGCTTTTTGAGGTAACCGGAATAGACCGGGCTACTTTAAAAACCCATGAAGTATATACCCTGCTGAATGACACCTATCGTGGAGCCCTTAATTTCAGTGAATACAACACGAAGTTCCATATACTGGAAGATGTGGAGATCAAAGTGTATGATGCCAAAGGCAAACAGATCAACAAATACAAGAAAAAGGACCTGTACATGCAAACATCAGGCGACGGCCTGATCGATGACCGGAGCTATTACAGCATCAGTATACCGGTGGCCGTTTACCCCGTTACGGTAGAATACATTTACGAAGTACGTTACAAAGGCACCCTGTTCTATCCCGCGTATACGCCGGGCGCCGGTGTATTGCAATCCACCTTTACCGCCAAAGTACCGAAGGATATGGACCTTCGTTATCAGGCAAAGAACATAGCACTCACCCCAAAGATCACTGAAGACGAAAAATACAAGTCCTACCAGTGGGATGGCAGCAACCTGCCCAAGGTAGAACAGGAAGAAGGTACTACCAGTAGCCGGGAAAGCATTTATCCTTGCATCCTCCTGGCCCCTTCCCGCTTCAAAATGGATGAGTATGATGGCAATATGAGCTCCTGGAAAAGCCTGGGAGAATGGTACAATACGATGCACAAAGGTTTGGATGTATTGCCCGAAAGCAGGAAAGCCTTTTTGAAAGACCTGGTGAAGGATGCTAAGGACGACCCGGAAAAGGTAAGGATCATTTATGATTACCTGCAAAAGAACTTCCGGTATGTGAGCATACAACTGGGTATTGGCGGCTGGCGTTCACTACCTGCCGATTTTACCGATCAAAAGAAATATGGCGATTGTAAGGGACTCTCTAACTATATGTATGCTGCTTTAAAAGCCGTGGGTGTGAGAAGTCACCCGGCATTGATCAGCGCTGAATACAACAAAGAGCCATTAGACCCCAGCTTTCCCATGAGCGGCTTCAATCACGTGATCATTTGTGTTCCACAGCCTAAGGACAGTATCTGGCTGGAATGTACCAGCAAGACCACTGACTTTGCCGTATTGGGAACTTTTACAGAAAACAGGTATGCCCTGTTGATCACAGAAGAGGGTGGCGTATTGGCAGCCACCCCAGCCAGCAGATCGGCCGACAATAAGTTCGATATAACAACCGTCATCACCTTACAATTGGATGGATCGGGTAAAACCATGAGCACCTTCAGAACCACGGGCGAATACAAGGAAATGATGGGCAGTGTTATGGATGAAAAGAAAGATGACCAGAAAGATTTTATCATCAATGGCATGGGCTTTAAGCAACCCGATGAATTTATCCTGCACAAAAGAGAAGCACTGAATACATTGACAACCGAATTGGAGATGAGTATTGAGAAAGTGCCTGAATTCATTGCAGGCAATAAAATGTTTTTCAGTCCCCGTATGTATAAACTTTTCGGCTATAAGTTACCTACTGCCGAGAAACGCAAAAAAGACTATTACTTCCACAACCCCTATCAAAAAACCGATACAACCCTATTCCAGCTGCCCGAAGGATTTGCAGTAGATGCCCTGCCCCAGGCAAAGAGCATCCAATGTCCTTTCGGTACTTACAATACCAAATACTGGTATGATGACAGTAAAAAGGCTGTTTATTCCACCAGTTCACTGGTGCTGGAACAGCACAGGATACCTGCTGCCAGGTATGCCGAGGTCAAAAAATTCTTCGATGAGGTAGCGCAGGACGATACCCAACGGATCGTGATCAGGAAGCAGTAACTACTGCTTCTTCTCCATACATTTGTCCTTTGAACTTCAGCGATGGCGAGGGAAGCAATTCTCCAAGGCCCAGGGAAGGCCATTTCTTGTCCACCGAGGAAATCGTTTCATCTGCCGCCACAATGATATTGGGCCAGTCGCGCTGAAAGTCGTCAAATGCCTTGGTTTTGATCGTGCCATCAAAACCCATACACGCCCATTTTTTACCGGGATGTTGCAAGGAAAGCTGTTCAGCCGGTAAACTATCGCGCCGTGGATCGAGGTTATTACAAAAACGCCACAACGCTACCGGCAGGTCATTGGCATCTACCGTATGTTCTACATACAGCACCATTTTTATACCCTCAATAACATGACTCTGGCACAACTGCTGGTGCAGCTCCCGGACATGCCCTTTGCGTTCTTTTTTAACAGAGATCACCACACAGGGGATATCAAGCGACAGCAAACTTGTATTGATACTATGGATCTCCGGAAACTGTGAAAGGATCAACGCATCGTCTACCTTAACACCCGTCACCTGCAAGTGATAGGTATCATCTGTTTCCTCTTCCAGTTTAGCTGTTCCATCAATGCACATTTTCCCGCCAAAACCCAGTTTGCTACAGCTATGGTCCAATACATCCATGGGCCCTTGTGAGAAATAGATATCGGTAGCCGGATTAAGGTGCCTGAAAATATATTGCGCCAGTGTCTTATAATCCGTAATAGGTACTTTACCATCTGCCAATACCAGTATCTTATTGAACATCATCTGCCCGGCGCCCCACATGGCATTCATTACTTTTTGTCCCTGCCCAGGGTATTCTTTGTTGATCTTCGTGATCACCAGGTTGTGAAATACTCCTTCTACAGGCATGTCCATATCAACGATCTCCGGCACCATCGTCATTTTTATAGGCGCCAGGAAAATGCGTTCCGTAGCCTTACCCAGCCAGGCATCTTCCTGCGGTGGGATACCCACGATTGTAGCCGGGTATACCGGTTTCTTACGATGTGTAATGGCCGTAATATGAAAACGGGGATACCAGTCGGGCAGCGAATAATAACCCGTATGGTCACCAAAGGGCCCTTCCCAGATCAGTTCATCGGAAGGATCTACATACCCTTCTATTACAAAATCTGCATCAGCAGGCACTTCAATGGACGGCTGCGTGATACATTTAACCAGTTCTACTTTTTTCTTGCGCAGGAAACCCGCCAGCATGTATTCATCTACATTTTCGGGCAAAGGCGCCGTTGCGGAATAGGCATAAACCGGATCGCCTCCAAGGGCTACAGCCACCGGCATTTTAATACCCAGCTTCTTGTATTCACTGAAATGTTTGGCGCTCACTTTATGGCGGTGCCAGTGCATACCTGTTAATTGCGGGCCAAATACCTGCATGCGGTACATACCCACATTGCGCGTATTGGTATGCGGGTCTTTGGTATGAATAATGGGAAGTGTTACAAAAGGGCCACCATCCTTGGGCCAGCAGGTGATCACCGGCAGTTTATTGATATTCGCTTCCTCACCCTGCCAGATCACTTCCTGGCAGGCGCCCCGGCCTGTTTTCACTTTCGGCATCCAGGAAGCAAATTCACTCAATTTGGGCAACAGTTTCAGTTTATCCAATATGCTTTCCTTGGGAGAAGAAAGGAGCTTGAAAAGGTCTTCAATATTGCGTGCTACATCATCCAGCTGTTGTACACCCAGTGCCAGGCACATGCGGCGCTCACTACCATAGGCATTCATCAATACCGGGAAATCGTATCCTGTATTTTCAAACAACAATGCCTTGCCACCGCCCGGGGTTTTACTGATCCGGTCAGTGATCTCTGCGATCTCCAGTTTGGGGTCCACATAAGTCGTAATACGTACCAGTTCGCCCGCCTGCTCCAGGGTGTCAATAAAATGCTGCTGATGCTTGTATGCCATGCTTTTGTATTTGCGGGTGCAAAGGTACGGCAGAAATGAAAGATGGCCACAAGGAAAAGCATACCACCCAATCCGGCCTTTTGGGGGCATTTTGGGAACTCCCCCAAAAATAACTGCGGCGCCCAATGGCGCCGCAGTATCCTATTAGCAGGTAGTGAGAGATCGATTAATATACATTCCGGGGACAGCCTAACCGGCCTCTGCCGCCACCGCCTCCCCATCCGCTGCCACCGTTCTTACCCGTGCCTCCAATACCTATCGTAAGTGTTAGCCCCTGGAAATAATACCAGTCCTTGGTTTTGGAATTACCCCGCAGCTCATCAACAGCGGGATAGGCAGGATTACCATCCTTCAATTCACCACCCCGGTACGACATTTCCACGGCTTTGTTTCCTTTTGCCGCCGCCAACACAAAAGGATCAACATACCGGGTACTTACATCATCCAGGTAATCTGTAAATGTTTTGCGCAGCCCGATCTCATAGGCCAGGATCACCTTATCACTGATGCGGAATTTAATACCTCCGCCAAAAGGAATGGCAAATTGGGTCAGCTTATATTCCTTTCTGTCAGGATAGGCTGCCAGCCCCTGCCCTTCTGTACTCAACGGCTTCAGGTATACTTTATTCCCCAGGGTATCAAAAGCATAAGGATTGAAATGAAACAGCGCAATACCACCAAATACAAAGGGCGATATTTTCTTATCCTCCATATTGAACAACGTGTATTCCAATAAGAGGTTGCCTTCCAATATCCGGCTTTGGAAACTAAGGTTCCGGGGGCGCAGTTTGGCATCACTGTTCTGCCGGTCACTACCTTCAATAGTTCCATATTGAATACCTGTACGAATGGCAAAATGAGGTGTAAGGTCATATTTCAGACCGGCACCGATACCCAGATTGGATTGATTTAAAGTAAATGCCCTGCCCTGTAATTCGCCCTGGTAATTGGTCACACCGCCAAACAGGGTCAGGTGCAAACGGTGTGATTCCTGGGCATAACTGAATACAGGTAATAATAAGCACCATAGTGCGGACTTTCGCATACGTAAGATTGATTTTTGGGTTTCAGCAGTAGTTCCGGCAATAGATTCAGGGCCGGACCTGTATCTACGGATGCGGTCAATATTTAGGGGTATAAAAGCACCTTGGGAACGGTACATGGAACGCAAGTTTCGAGCCAATTATCTGGCTGTAGAAAGCTGCATTCACCACAATTGAACGGATGTGGATAAATCAGTCCATCCTGTCGGCGTTTCGGGGTTGTTTAAAGATACGGACAACCAGCAAAGAGGGTTGGGTATCAGTTACCCGTTGATTTGATGGTGAGTAGGAATTGAAAAAGATTAGTATCGGTAGACAATTGTAGTTTTTTGCGTAGGCGGTAACGACTGATCTCTACCCCACGCACAGATATATTCATGAGCTGCGCAATTTCTTTGGTCGACAAATTCATCCGCAGGTAGGCGCACAACTTGATCTCATTGGCTGTAAGTTGCGAATAATGCGCTTTCAACGCCACCAGAAAATCACTATGTACCCGGTCAAAATGAAAAGCAAACTGCTCCCAGCCCTGGTCCATCTTGTCTTCTTCATGCAAAATGCGCAATAGCTTTTTCAACTCCTCACCATCCTCTCCATTGACAGGCATTTTCTTCAACCGCATCAACTCTTCTTTGATCCGCGTTAACAATTCTCCCTTTTGTACCAGGTGCATGGCAGATGAAGCCAGTTCCTTATTTTTATGGTCTATCTCAGACTCCAGTTTCTCATTGCGCAGCTTCACAATCTCTTTATCCGATTTTTCCAGTTCCAATTGATGCAGGTACTGCAACCTTTTTTGTTCTTCCTCATGCCGCTGCTGCTGACGAATGAACTTCTTTTGTTGCCGCTTGTATAAACCCAACCCCAACGCACACAAGGCCAGCAGGTACAAACCATAAGCCCACCAGCTTTGGTACCAGGGTGGTAATACCCTAAAAGCATAACTGCTTGCCTGGGATTCATTGCCAAAATTATTACGCGCCTTCACCTCAAAAGTATAATACCCCGGAGGCAGGTTTGTATAATCCTTTTCCGTTTTGCGCGACCATTCCGACCATCCTTTATCAAATCCCTTGAGCTGGTAACTATAAGTAATATTGGACTGCTGTCCATATAAAGAACTGGAGTATTCAATATGCAAAGAATTCCATTTCCAGGCTATAGCGGGTACAGCATCCTGCTTTTGACCATTGGAATCATTCACTTCGCCAAAATAACCACCAAAGATCAACCTGTCCGACGAGCCGGTGGAGGTAACCGTATTGATATGTGCCTGCAGCAGGTATTTATTTTTCCGGTACTGCTCATAATTAATATGGTAAAACCCATTTTCGGCCCCCATAAATATATTGCGGGCATTAATGGCATAGATATGCTCAAAACCACTCACCATTTTCCCATTCAATTCGGGCAGGTAAACGATCCGGGGTGTGGCCGATGAAAAATCTACTACCCCCAATTGCTTTTCATGGATAAACCAGATATTACCATCTGTGTCTTCCTTCAGGTAGCGTAGACTGGTACTACCCAATATATTTTTGTACCAGCCGGCACTTTCAAATTGATCCGTTTGATCGTTGTAGGTATACACCCCCTTTTCTGTAGCCACCACTACCTGGTTGCGGACATTGTACACATGGTTGTTCATAAAAGAAGGAAGTCCCTCTTTATCCGTATACAATTTAATGCGCGCCGGGCTGGCATTCATATCAATGCGGTATACTCCCCTGTACGGATGCGAGGCCCAGGCTATATTGTTATTGTCAAACGTTATAAAACGGGCAGGCTCACCCAGCCCTTCCACCGCATGACCAGCATGAAAAGTATTGTTCTTAAATTCCAGTATCTCCAAACCATGATAAGTACCAGCCAACACCTGGGCAGAAGGCAACACCTTACTTACCGGCAGGTAGGTCCAATACCCCCAGCCGGGTTTGGCATTAACAGCAATAGCCCCTTGCGGATTCACCACGAATGAACCATCGTGATGTCCCAACATGACATGGCCATTTATTTCCGACAAGCCCCATACCTGTCCTTTGGTATTGGGAACTGGCAGAAACTGCCCCTTTACAAAACTTAGATCATCCATCGCTGTAAGCCGTACCGTATACAAGCCATTCGTAGTACCCAGGTAAAGCTGATCCTGATGGATAAGCGCAGCATACCCTGAACCTTCATTCAGGTTTTCCGGGTAAATATGTTTGATGGCATTGTCGTAGGCAATGAAATCAATGCCATTGTCCAGCCCCAGCCATAGGTTATTGTTCCGGTCGCGGAATATGCTGGTAATATTATTATTCTGCAATCCTTCCTTACGTGAAAAACTTTGTACCAACTCCCCCTTCCGGTTGAAGATATGACAACCGCCCAGGCTGGTGGCCAACACAAACCAATTGCGGCCAAGCGCCAGTCCCCCATAAATCGTTTCCCGCGAAATAATATCCAGGTCGGGCGAATGGAAGGGCAGCAACTGACCGCCAGACAGTATAAAGACACCATCCTTCAGGGTAGCCAACAGTGAGCTATCCTTGCCCATTGGTATCATGGCGCTTGTATATAAACTGGCAGGGACATTTTCCCGCGGTAGCAGTGGCTGCCAGTTTCCCTGGCCAAACTTGAGCAGGCCATGGCTCATATCCTGCGCCACCAGCTGGTTATCATGAATACCCATAAAGGCCCATTCCGATACCGCCGGGTATACGATCACCGTTTGATTGGTCAGTTGCAGGATCTTATGAACGGAGCGAAAAAAAACATCATTGCCCCAGGGAATAATATCCCAGACATCAGCAAAAGACCGCTCTTTTTCAGGTATTAAATGTTTGATCGAAGTAAAGGCCAGTACCCCTGTGGAGTCGGGCGAAAAGTACCCTATTTCATCCTGCCCGCCGGCATAAATGCGCCGGTCCTTGCCGATGGCAATAGACCGCACAATGGTCTTATTGGGTAAGGGATAGATACGCCAGTGTGTTCCATCAAAACTGAGCATCCCTTCATTATTAGCAAAATACATAATACCGTTCACATCCTGCTGAATGTCCCAGTTTTGTGTACCCCCTCCATAAATATGTTTGGAATAGTTGATGATCTCGGGCAAACCAATGGTGTTTTGCCCCAGGCAGGCCATTTTGGCCAGCAATAGCAGCAGTAGCAATCGTTTTGATCCCTTCATAAGCAGGTAAGGTATTCAGGAGCCCTATGGCTTGCCCGGTATCCCAGGCAGCACCTGGCTCTATGGCGTATGTGAAAGTAAGATTTTTTTGATGATGTAGTATTGTTGTACCTAAAAAGCCCGATATGATTGACTTACAATGGGATGATGTAGTGGTGATGTAGTCCGAAAATATGTGTATGCAGTACTGATTGATAATTTTATTCCCTGTTCAATCATCCAAAATTGTTTGCTTATGAAAATGAAAGTTGTACTGCTAAGCCTTGCAGTACTATTCCAAACACTGCTAACAAGCCAGGTCTTAGCCCAGACCATCCCGGTCAGCGGCACCGTAACCAGTAAGATCACCGGCTCGCCTGTTTCGGGCGCTACCATCACCATCAAAGGAACAACCACCGCTACCTCCACCGATGCACAGGGCAAGTTTTCGATCGCTGTGCCCAGGGCCGGAAGTGTGTTGGTGATTTCCCATATTGCCATGACGCAATATGAGTACACTGTACGGGATGCAACCGCACTCACCGTTACCCTCGAGGAAAAGAACAGCAGCATGGATGAAGTAGTGGTAGTGGGTTATGGTACCCAACGTAAAGGGGCCGTTACTACCGCCATTTCTTCTATCAAGGCGGGCGACCTGGACAATATGCCCGTTCAACGCATCGAACAATCACTCCAGGGACGCACTTCAGGCCTCACCATTACCAGCGGTTCCGGACAGCCCGGAGATGGGGCCACCGTAAGGATCCGGGGTACCACCACTACCGGCAACAGCAATCCCTTGTACATTGTAGACGGCGTACAGATAGAAGGAGGCATTGAATACCTCAACCAAAGTGATATTGAATCCATTGACGTATTAAAAGACGCCGCTTCGGCCTCTATTTATGGCGCCCGCGCTGCCAATGGCGTTATCATTGTGACCACCAAAAAGGGGAAAGCGGGTAAAATGACGGTGCATTACAACGGCTACTGGGGTACCCAAAAAGCCTGGCGTAAGCTAAAGCTGCTGGATGCCACCCAATATGCCCACTTACTCAATGAAGCCTATGTGGCGAACGGACAGGCACCCCGGTTTGCCAATCCCGAGCAGTTTGGCAAAGGCACCGACTGGCAAAGTCATGTGTTCGACAATGGAGCCCCCATTACCAACCACGACCTGAGCCTGAGTGGCGGCTCTGAAAGATCGACTTACTATGCTTCTTTCGGCCTACTTGACCAAAAAGGTATCGTGGCGCCCGACAATTCCCATTTCAAGCGTTTTACGGCCCGTTTTAACTCTACCCATAAAATATCCAATGCCATTACTTTTGGAACCAATATTGGCTATACCCGCATCACTTCCGTGGGTGTGGGCACCAATGGCGAGTGGGGTACCCCCCTTAACCGGGCTATTAATTTAGACCCCATCACCCCACTGATCGTAACCGACCCGGCCCTGATCAATTCGGCTCCTTACAACAACCAGCCCGTAGTACGCGATGCCAATGGTAACCCCTATGGTATCTCCAACCTGGTTACTTCCGAAATACTTAATCCCGTAGCCGCCTTAAAAGTAGCCCAGGGCAGCAACTGGTCCGATAAGATCGTGGCCAATGCCTTTGGAGAAATAGAACTCATCAAAGGATTGAAGCTGCGCAGTACCATCGGTACCGACCTGGCATTCTGGGGCGATGAAGGTTTTTCACCCGTTCATTACCTCAACACCACCAACCAGGTAACCCTCAATGGCTATACCCGCAATTCCAACCGCGGCTTCTTATGGGTATGGGAAAACCAACTCTCCTACCACCGCACCATTGGTAAGCACGATGTGACCGGCATGGTGGGTACCACCGGCCAAAAGAACACGGGCAAAACACAAGGTGGCACCAAGTTGGGCATCCCCGTTAATGATATTAAAGACGCATCCCTTGGTTTTGATGTACCTCCCGCCAATCAACGTTTCTGGGGTGGTGAATACCAGGGTACCTTGTCGTCTCTGTATGGACGTTTGATCTACAGTTATGACGACAAATACCTGCTAACAGGTATCATTCGCCGTGATGGGTCTTCCAAATTTGGCCCCAATAACAAATACGGTTACTTCCCTTCTGTATCCGTAGGCTGGGTTGCTTCCCGTGAAGATTTCTTTCCTGCAACGGATATCGTGAACTTCCTCAAAATTCGCGGGTCGTATGGTATCACCGGAAATGACCGCATTGGCGATTTCAACTACCTCGCTACCGTGGGTCTTGGCAGGAACTATACCATGGGATTATCTCCCATATTGATCCAGGGTGTTAGTCCCAATGCCATTTCCAATCCTGACCTGAAATGGGAAGAAACTTCCCAGCTGAATGTCGGTTTTGATGCCGTACTCTTCCGCCGGTTCAACCTCACCTTTGATGTTTATTCCAAAAAAACATCCGGCATCCTGGATCGCACCCAGGTACCGGGATATGTGGGCAATACAGGCCCCATCGCCAATGTGGGCAATATGGAAAACAGTGGTGTGGAACTGGAACTGGGCTACAACAACCGCATTGGAGATGTAACTTTTAAAGTAAGTGGTAATATCTCTTACCTGAAGAATAAAGTAACCTTCCTGGGGTCTGATAAAACATTCCTGCCGGGTCAAACCTTTGGTCCACAAGGCGTGGAAATGACCCGTACGTCAATCGGTCATGCCATTGGCTCCTTCTATGGGTTTAAGACCAATGGCCTGTTCCAGAACCATGAGGAGGTATTGAATTATAAGAACAAGGATGGTGGTTTGTTGCAACCCGATGCACAACCGGGAGATATCCGGTTTGTCGATTACAACAATGATGGAAAGATCAATAATGATGACCGCCATATCATTGGCGATCCTACTCCCAATATCAGCTATGGGTTTACCGCCGAAGCTGCCTGGAAGGGATTTGACATCCTGGTATTTGGACAAGGGGTAGCCGGTAATGATGTATTCCAGGCCCTGCGCCGCTTTGACCTGCCCACAGCCAACTGGACAACAGAAGCCCTGAGCCGCTGGACTGGTGAAGGCACCTCTAATAAGTTCCCGCGCATTGTGTACAATGATGTGAACGGCAACTATAGCCGCAGTTCGGATCTTTACCTGCAGGATGGCGCTTATTTCCGCATCAAGGTTTTACAAATTGGTTATACCCTGCCCGCTTCCCTCATTCAAAAAGCCGGCCTGAGCAAGGTGCGCATTTACCTGACTGGTAATAACCTGTTCACCTTTACCAAATACAATGGCTTCGATCCCGAGATCGGTGGTGGCAGCTATGGTATCGACCGGGGTATTTATCCTCAGCCACGTAGTTTGATGGCAGGTATTAACATTGGTTTTTAATCCAAAAAAAATTGAACGCAATGAACCGTAATCGAATCAATATAAAATGGTGGACTGTACTGATGGGCGGATTGCTCATCACTGCATCCTGCAGCAAAAGCTTCCTGGAGCTGGAACCCAAGGGCACCCAACTGGAAGACAATTTTTATAAAAACCAGGAACAGGTATTCCAGGGCCTCGTAGCAGTATACGATGTAATGCAATGGGGCAACTCAGGTGGCTATACCATGAAGATGCCGCTACTTTCGGCAGCATCCGATGATGCGTATGCAGGTGGTAGTGATGCATCGGATCAACCAAGCTGGGTAGCTTATGATAATTTCACACTCGATCCGTATCGCGGACCACAACAGGGTCTTTGGCAAAAAAACTATACCGGTGTATACAGGGCCAACCTGTTACTGTCGAAAATTGAGAAAGTGCCTGGCCTGGCCGCCAGTTTTAAATCCAGGGTTATTGCTGAAGCTAAAACCCTGCGCGCTTATTTCTATTTCGACATTGTACGTTTCTTTGGCAGGGCTCCGCTTATTACCGGCGCCATACCTACCAGCGAACTGTACGGCCAGAAACAGGCAGAAGCGGCAGCCCTGTACGCACAAATTGAAAAGGACCTGACAGAAGCCAGGCCCGACCTGCCGGTAACCTTACCAGTTAGCGAATATGGACGTCTCACCAAAGGTGCAGCCACCGCTATTTTAGCAAAAGCCATCCTTTACCAAAACAACAATGCCCGCATGGGTGAAGCAGCCAACCTGCTCAAAGAGGTCAACACTTCCGCAGCCTATCATCTGCTGACCAACTATGGTGATATTTTCAGGCCCGATAATAAATTCCATGCCGAATCCATCCTGGAGATTCCCCATTCCAACCTGGCTGCCTGGGGCGATTGGGGCTGGATCAATGGTGGTGAAGGCAATGTAGCTACGCAGTTTGTTGGTGCCGCTGATTATAATGGCCCCACTTATTCCGGCGGCTGGGGTTTCTGTCCCATTACCGAAGACCTGGTAGCTGTCATGAAGGATGATCCACGCTTTCCACATACCATCATTGATGGCAATGCCATGAAAGCCCAGGGCGCTAAGTACAATGCACGTTACCAAAATACCGATTACTTTATACGCAAATATGCACCCGTAACGGCCTATCGTTCCAATGTAGGTACTGCCGAGATCAACTGGCCTATTAATGAAATTGAGATCCGCCTGGCCGACACCTACCTCCTGGAAGCAGAAGCGCAGGTACGCGGTGGTGGCGATGCCGGACGAGCTAAAACTTTATTGGACGCAGTACGCGGAAGGGTAAACCTGCCCTCCATACCTGCCACACTTGACAATATCTATAAAGAAAGAAGGTTGGAACTAGCTACAGAAGGACATCGTTTCTTTGACCTCGTACGCACCGGTAAAGCTGTTGAAGTATTGGGAGCACGAGGATTCAAAGCCAATAAGAATGAGGTGCTGCCCATACCGCAGCAGGAAATTGATGTAACCAACAAAGTACTGGAACAAAACAAAGGGTATTAAAGCCAAAAACTACGATTATGCAACACAGGAATATCAATACAACCTATTATTGGCTGCTGCTTTTGCTGGTACCGGTCTTTATGCCGGGTTGCAGCCCCAAAAGTAGCTTTGGCGATATAGGAGAAAAGCCCAAAGCAGCTTTTACAGTTACCCCCATTGCAGGTAAAGTAAATACTTACCTGCTCACCAGTACAACAGCCGATGCTTTTTATTACCGTTGGAATATTGGTGATGGCGGCGGCGCCCGCACTGGCAGGAAAGTGGATACCGCCTATTATCCCGAAAAAGGCGAGTATACCGTAAAACTGCTGTTGATGTCTGGTGGCGGCCTCGACTCTACCACTGCCAAGGTGAGTGTAGCAGCCGATGACCCCAATGGCTGCGCCGGCAGAAAAGCCCTCCTCACAGGTTGCGCTTCCAAGACCTGGGTATTGGACCAACCCGGTGGTGGCGCCTTATGGGTAGGTGATCCCGGTGGTGGTCAATGGTGGGCCAGTGGCGAAGGCGATGTAACCGGTCGTCCCTGCTCTTTCAATGATGAATACACGTTTAAGAAAGATGGCACATTCATTTTAGATGTAAAAGGCGATATACGTGTGGATGATGAGGGAGGCAATCCCTGGCCTGCTGATATCGGCTTGCCAGTAGGCTGTGCTACGGTAGCTCAATTGCCGGCCAAATACCAGCCCTGGGGTGGCGGCAGTTTCAACTTCAAGATCATTGGCAACAGCAAATTGCAGGTTACCGGCAACGGTGTTTATATGGCATTGTATAAAGCAGGCGACCTGGGCACATCAGGCGCTCCCGAAGCATCCATCACGTACGATATCATTGAAATGACCGCCACTAAAATGGTGATCAACAAAAAGTATGACTGGGGCCAGTGGAAGTTCACCTTCAAAGCGAAATAAGACCAGGTGGCAATCCCGCTATGCGGATCAAAGTTTGATCATTTGACATGAGGCAATTCAAAACTATGAATAAAAGACAAGTTTATATGGTGCAGCTAATTTCGATTGTGATATCCTTGTCATTCGCGTTTTCTTCTACAGGATGTAGCAAAAGCAAGGGCAGTCCCGACAACAATGAGGTGGCCCCCACCATCTCCATCAATGATGTAACCCTGTTTGAAGGGAATAGTGCCACAACAGATTTTGAATTCCTGGTAACGCTCGACAAAAAATCGAATAAGGAAACCAAGGTAAGCTATTCCATTACCAGCGGCACAGCTAAAGAAGGAGAAGATTATACGGCAGTTGGCAATCAAACCATCACCATCCCGGCAGGCGAAACTCAAAAGAAGATCATCGTATCCGTTATCGGTGATGATATCAAAGAAGGCGATGACAACTTCACTGTACAACTGCAAAACCCCACCAATGGCAGCCTGCTGAAATTGGTGGGCAGTGGTACTATCCGAAATGATGACACCCGGGTACCATTTCCCAATGCAGGATATGAGGCCCCCACCTCCTACCCGGGCTATTCCCTGAAATGGAGTGATGAGTTCAATGGCACCTCATTGGACCTCACCGCCTGGAGCCACCAGAATGGAGATGGTTGTCCCAACGTTTGTGGATGGGGTAATAATGAACTGGAATATTATACCGACCGGCCTGAGAACCTGTTCTTCCAAAATGGTAAGCTGATCATTGAGGCTAAACCCGAAAGTTTCCAGGGTAAAAACTATACCTCTTCCAAGATCATCACCCAGGGTAAAAAGCCTTTCAAATTTGGTCGTATAGACATCCGCGCTGTATTACCCAAAGGCAAGGGCATTTGGCCGGCCTTATGGCTGATGCCCGACAAAAGCGTGTTTGGCGGATGGCCCAAAAGTGGTGAGATCGACCTGATGGAAGTGGTAGGTCATGAGCCCAATAAAACACATGGCACCTTACACTATGGCCCCGGCCCCGGCAGTACCCAGATCACCCGCAATTATGTATTGCCGTCAAAGACCTTCAATGATGAATTCCATGTATTCTCCCTGGAATGGAAGCAGGACCAGATCAAATGGTTTGTGGATGGCAACCTGTTCTCAACCGTCAATAAAGCCGACCTGGGGGCCAATAATTATCCCTTTAACGAGGAATTCTTCCTGATATTCAACCTGGCTGTAGGTGGTAACTGGCCCGGCAATCCCGATGCCAATACCTATTTCCCTCAATGGCTTATCGTGGATTATATCAGGGTATATCAGTAAGATAGTCAATAGCAAATGGCTGGTGGTGAGTGGCAAGTAGCAAGTGGTATTTGGTTGATAGGCAGCAACTAAGGACCCATTCGCCACTAGTCACTCACCACTAGTCTTTTCTTACGTACCTTTGCAGGCATTTACAAAATTGCCTTGATCAAAATAGGTCATATCACCCTACCCGACTTTCCGCTCCTCCTGGCCCCCATGGAGGATGTGAGCGATCCTCCCTTCCGGGTGGTATGCAAAGACAATGGAGCCGACCTGCTGTATACTGAATTCATTTCCAGTGAGGGACTTATCCGCGATGCCATCAAGGCCCGGCGCAAGCTGGATATATTTGATGAAGAAAGGCCCGTAGGCATTCAGATCTTTGGAGGCGATGAAGAACGGATGGCCATGGCCGCCCGTATTGTTGATGTTACCAATCCCGATCTATTGGATATCAATTTCGGATGCCCAATTAAAGGTATCGTAAACAGGGGCGCCGGCGCCGGTGTACTCAAGGATATTGACCTGATGGTAAGACTCACCAATGCCTGTGTAAAAAGCACCCGCCTGCCAGTTACTGTAAAAACCCGCCTGGGTTGGGACGACAATACCAAAAACATTGAAGAAGTAGCAGAACGCCTGCAGGATGTAGGCGTCCAGGCATTGTCTATTCATGGACGTACCCGCTGTCAATTGTACAAAGGTGAAGCTGACTGGAGCCTCATTGCCAAAGTAAAGAACAATCCCCGCATACACATACCCATCTTTGGGAATGGCGATATCAATACCCCGCAAAAAGCATTGGAGTACAAGAACCGTTATGGCGTAGATGGCATTATGATTGGCCGTGCCGCCATTGGTTATCCCTGGATATTCCGCGAGATCAAACACTACCTGCAAACCGGTGAATTGCTACCCGCCCCCACAGTAGCCGAAAGAGTGGCCGTATGCCGCAAACAATTGTATAAGTCCGTAGCCTGGAAAGGTCCCATTGCCGGCATCTATGCCATGCGTCGCCAATACCTGTATTACCTGAAAGGCTTACCGGAGTTTGCCATCTACCGCAAACAATTGGTCACCGCTACCCTGGCCACTGAAATAGAAAATGTATTGGATGAGATACTCGCTAAATACGAATCATTTGAAATGGAGCATGCCCCCATTGTATTGAAAGATTACCACGAGAATTGCGCTTTGTAATCAAGTCCTGCCTACTCACCCCTTGCCCGCCCATTAATATAAAAATATTTATACATATATTTACAGGGCCAATACTTCTTATGCTTAAAATTACGAAACGTCCAATCGCCCTGGGATTACTCCTGTGCCTGTCGGCCATGGCCCATACACAGGATCAGTTTATCAATGTGGCCAATCTCGCCACCAAGAGCGGGGATATCATCCTCTCCACAGCCAGCTCAAAAGCCCTGATCTCTTTAAAAAGCGGAACACGCGAGTTTAAAGCGGTCATCGGACTGTTTCCGATCATTCCCAACCCCGACATCATCGATTCCCTGGAGAATCAGAATAAACCATTACTGCTGAGTGTTGAAGGGCAATTCCCCTTTGGCAACCTGGATTTTTTAACTACCGCCAACAACGGTACTACGGGCACCATCAATGCCATCCTGCGCATGAATGACAGCATACAAAATATCCCCATCAGTATTTCCCTTAACATACGCAGAGAACCACCTGTTGCCGCCAATGGCACCATACCCAGGTTCCGTCCACGACTAAACATGGCCTTTGCCATTGATCCCAAAACCTTTGGTATCAATAACTCCCCTTTCAATGTAAATGATGTAATCTTTATTGAGATCACCAATGGCATTATCAGCCGGGTGTATTAATAGGGCTGCTGCCTGATAATTTCCTTATATTTACAAGACCTTACCTTTCTTTTCTTTCTTATCCTCATTCCACTATTACACCTCCCCTTTGCTGGATTAGTAGCACACCACCACCTTCAACAGGAAGCGGGCCTATCATGCGTCCGGCAATCGCCTGTCGAATAGTACTATCGTTTATGGTGGTGTGGTCACTAAACGAACTCATATAAAACACCAATTCTACATTTATGCTTACTCTCCTCCAATCCCATCAAAGCCATTCCGGCAAAACAACTACTGCCATGAGCAGCCAATCATCCAGACAACCCTTGTCCGGAATTCATGTACACCTGATCAGTTGCTTGCTGTTCTTGTTGCCTGGAGCATTGCGGGCCCAGGTTCCAGACACCCTGCTGGCCGTTCGCGATGCGACCCTCCTTACCCGTATGAGCATCCATGCCAATGGCGGTCTGTATGTAGGGGGCAATTATACGGGTGGTATACCCAACACATTGATCGCCGAGGGCGCCGGTACCCGGCTTATATGGCATCCTGACAAAGCTGCTTTCCGCGCAGGTTATGTTACAGGCACGCAATGGGATGATGCCAATATCGGTGATTGGTCCCTGGCCATTGGGGAAGACACCAGGGCATCCGGCGCCAACTCCGTCGCCTTTGGCAAGTTGTGCGTGGCCGCCCAACAATCCGCTTTTGCCATGGGAGAACAGAATACAGCCAGTGGTGCAGCTTCTGTAGCCCTCGGTTATCATGCCCATACCAATGCACGCCAGGGTAGCTTTGTTTTTGCCGACCGGTCTACCGTCGATACCATACGTGCCGGCGTAAACCATTCAGCCAACTGGCGTGTATCAGGAGGCTTTCGCATTTTTACTTCTTCCAACCTGAGTACAGGCGTTACCCTGCAATCCGGCGCCAGCGTCTCCAACTGGGGCCAGGCCAGTGCCGTCATATCCACTTCCACCGGAGCCTTGCTCACCACCGGCGGCGTATGGCAAAACGCATCCGATGTTAACCGCAAGCATCTTTTTGAGGATGTTTCGGGAGAAGACCTATTGGCAAAACTGCGGATGATCCCCATCAGGCGTTGGGGCTACCTGAGTGAAGCCGACAACGTTCGCCATATTGGTCCCACGGCACAGGATTTCTATGCCAGTTTTGGTCTGGGTACGGATGAAAAAAGTATTGGTACAGTAGATGCCGATGGCGTGGCCCTGGCAGCCATTCAAGCCCTCGATGCCCGTACGCGTGAGCAGGCAATGCAGGTAAAGCAACTCATGGCAGAAAATGCAGCCTTAGAGCAACAGCTGCAAATACTGGAACAACAAGCTGGAACGAACAAGGCTGGTTTACCGCTGCCCATCCTGCTATCAGCAGGAGGAATAGCCATCTTTATTTTATTGCTACGCCGCCGTATGCGCGCATAAATATATTCTTATGAAACGCATCTATTTATCCCTGCTATCCATATTGGTGGTCCATATACTGCTGGCCCAGCAGTTACAGGTAGGTTCGGGCGCTTCCGTCACACTTGGCGCCGGTAGTAGTTTTTCAAGCAATGGCCTTACGTTGACACCCACATCACCCCTTACTTTAACAGGTTTAACAATCGACAAAAATAGCTCCGTGACCCATCCTTTCGGTAGCCCTTATGTAACAAGGGTGTATCAATTTAATCCAAGCGGCCCTGCTTTCACCGGCAATATCCGTTTCAACTACCTGGATGGAGAATTGAATGGGCTGACAGAATCATCCCTTCAACTGATCGCCTACAATGGTATTACCTGGCAAATGGCAGGCAGTAGTACCAATGATGCCAGTAATAATTTCGTGGAGGCCACCGGCGTCACCAAACTGTTGTTGAGTGAAATGATCCTTGCCAGCAACCTGGCCCTTCCCTTGCGGTGGGGCGCTGTAGCTGCCTACCGTCAACAGGAAATGGTATTGATACGATGGGTAACCGAACAGGAACAGCAGGTAAGCCATTTTGATATAGAAAAGAGTTGGGATGCCGTACAATGGTTAACAGTTATGACAGGAATACCGGCTACCAATCAATCTCGTCGCCAGGAATACCTGCAAACCGACAGGCCCGATCACAATGGCCGCTTGTATTACCGCATCCGGCAAACAGACCTCGACGGGCGGTATACCTTTTCAAAAATAGCAATCGTTGCGCCTGTAAGTGGTGAAGGTCAGCTTGTCATACGTCCCAACCCTGTCAGTTCCTTTTTCAGTTTATCAGGCGTAACTCCTGCCACCATTGCACAGGTCAGCCTTTTCAATGCCGGAGGCCATTTGCTAAAAACATGGACAGGATACCACGCACAATATACCCTGCCCACCCTGGTGGCCGGCACTTACTATGTTCGCATTCAATTAACGGATGGCAATATCCTGAGCAGGCAGGTGATAATCAGGTGAGAATAAACGCCTGCGATTAAATAGTGTAAAACACCCCGCAAAGCGCCAGCATGATCAATACGGTGACCATGCCGCCGCCTATAGCAATAATGGCCGTTTCCTTTTTGTATTTTCTATGGAGCATTGTAGTATCCTCCACTGATGAAGAAAGAGCAATGCCTTCTAATCTTTTTATATAATGGGCAACGGCAATATGTGCAAACGCGGCAACTAGCGAAAGGGTATAATAGGGAATAAAGAACAGTTTATCAGGATACGCATTGGCAACACCGGCCGCAAAATAAAAATCGGTATCTACTTTGAATTGATAACGCCCCATCATGACAGCACTCACATGAACGATCAGAAAAAAGGACAGGTAAAGACCACTGAGTACCTGCACTTTCACATACACGGGTTTCCGGAGAAACCCTTTTTTAAACACCAGGATGATACCACTAATAACCTGAAAAACCACACAGCCAAGCAGGAGTATTTCAACGGGAGGAAACCGATACAGGTGCCTGAAAAACTTCATTACAGCAATATGCGTGGCAGGTCCTGCCAGCGCAAACAAATGATTGGTTACATGAAGCAATAAAAAAGCAGCGATTGTGATGCCGGTTAGCCGGTGCATTCGTTTCAGGGAAGGGGCCATAAACAGGTTTAGGACTACAAGATACAAAAGAAGAAGGGGCCTTACGGCCCCTTCTGTTATCTTTTTCCAGCTTGTTCCATGTACGTGCTCTCAAATATTTTATCGGCATTGCCTGCCTCAAAGCCTTCCCGCCGGTGTGCAGCAGTGATCTGATCGGCTGGCAAATGACGGAAGGGCTCCAATACCCTGCGTTCGGCAAACTCTACATAAGAACCCGGTATCGTTTTATGGTCCCCACCGGCAAATTCCGCGTCCACCATACCGGCCACCGTACTGCTTTGCAGCAGGTTGCCATCCGGGCTTTGCTTGATCTTTCCACCGGCATCATTGAGCACAATACCATTTTGCTCCAGGAAACCATTAAAAGCCGCCAGCGTATTATAAGGCGCCTTTAGGTTATGTACCGAAAGCGTGTAGTGATTCAGGTAATACCGGTTATAAATGGCCCAGGCAGCATATTCCGATTCGGCAGCCAATGTTTCATAATCGGCCAGCGTGGGCAGTTCCCAGGAGCTGCTGTGCAGGTAATGGTCCACCGCTGCTGCATCATCCAGGTTGATACTGTCTACCGGATCAGTAGTTACCTGATCCGTATACCGGTGAATGATCGCTTGTGTGGCAGCACTCAGGTCGGCCACCCGCAATTCAGACACAAAGATGCGTGGTTGCCCCGCCACAGGTGGCGCATACCAGAAAGCATTCAGCTTCTTCTCCTTGAAATAATAATAATCCCGCTTTTGATAACCATAATGCAGGAATACCTTTTCCAGTGAACCGATGCCCAGATGGGGTACGCCCAGCGTTCTGAAAGCAATATGATCATTCTCAATTTCCTGTTCAGCGGCAATGATACCGGCCTTGATCATGGCCTGGATGATCGCTGCTACATCGGGCACGCGCGCCTTGTAACGCTCCATGAGCCCGCCTAAAACTTGATCAAGCGTTTGGTTGGAAGTTGACATATTGATGATAATTTAAGTGTACGATTGTTCATCGGCATAGAGGCGGCCCCAGCGGGTGGCATAAAACGCATCCAGACCGATATCTTCTTGTTTCACAAATCCTTTGCCAGGTAGTTGGCCCTTGGCCACCATTTCCACCACGGCAGCCACAGAAGCAGCTGTGGTCCAGGATATAGCACGCCAGTTGCGTCCATTGATATCCCTTGGATGATAGGCCCGGTAAAACTCTTCCCGTTTTAATTCCGCTCCATTCCATCCTTCTACTACAGCATATACATATACCACATCCTGCTTAACCGGTGGCTTGGCTTCCGTCAATATCTGTTCCAGCAATTCCCGCTTTTCTTTCAGGATCAGCTCATACAGCAGGAACCGCATCAACCGTGCATGCCCCGGATAACGGATCGTTTTATAGTTAAGCGTATCAACTTTCCCTTCCAGCGTTTCGCACAGTGTGCCCAATCCGCCCGAAGTAGAGAAAGCCTCAAACTCCTGCCCTTCAATATTGATCGTTTCTAGTCCTTCCAGCGAAGGTACCATTTTACGTACCCCATTGTGGATCACCTCTGCATCATTGATGTATTCATTGATCACTCCCGCCGGCGACCAGGTAAACGAATACCCCATCAGTCCATTGGGGTACCTGGGCAAGGCCCCTACCCGTAATTCAATATCCCGCACTTTGGTGAAGGATTGCGCCAGGTGGGCGCCTGCAATGCCAATAAAACCGGGCGCCAGTCCACACTGTGGTATCATGGCAGCCTTGGCTGTTTGCGCCATTTCACGAATGGCAGCTGTAGTAGCCACATCTTCTGTAAGGTCAAAATAATGAATACCCAGGGCATGGGCAGCCTGCGCCACGCCAAGATTCAGATGATAAGGCAAACAGGAGACTACCGCATCCTGTCCGGCCAGCAGCTTACGCAGTGCTTCCGGGTCAGCTACATTACCTTCTACAGTTGGAAAGGCAACAGGAGCCGCGGGCGCCTGCCTGTCGATACCAGTAACAGTAAACAGATCGGCCAGTAAGGTGCCCACCAATGAGCCTACCTTACCCATGCCGGTAACAGCAATTCGTTTCACAGTAAATTGTTTAAAATGAATAAATAACCAGGGCAGTCACCCTGTTAATAGGAATAGCAATAAAAAAGGAAAGGAGATGATACTAATTATGGCACGTTCGCACAGGCGCTCCGCAGGAAAGCCATGTACGAATAGAATATTTTGAAGGAGTGATTCATTGGTGCTGTGCAATATTAATAAAAAAGCCTGGAATTGGGAAATTGGGAGAAAACGCTACATTACTACAGGCAATTGCTATATTTATCACATGCAGACCCATACTTTTAAAAAAGAAATGGATCAATGGTTTATAGATCTCCCCGCTTATATAGCCGGCGGCGGAGACAAAGGCGACCTGCAAATGGTAGCAGGCGCAGATACCATGCTGGACGTAATGGCAGCGGGCAAGGATCAGGTGACCATCGCAATGGACACCTCCCCTTTCAACGGAGCCGATGAATTAATATTACTGGAACACTGTGATCCTATTCTTGGTGGCGGCTTTTACCTGATGCCTTCATTTGAGGACAAGAAAGTTGACCAACAAATGTGGCTGTGTGCAGTGACCGAATTTGTTTTTGGGTACATGCCGGAAAAGATATTTGTCAAGCGTGTAGTAACTGATCAGCACAACCCAGCTTAAAATTGAACCCTTTATATACCCCATGGAAATAAAACAACTGCAGAAGTTTAAATTTGACACTCCCATAATATTGTTGCAGCAACACTTTCCAAGCCAATGGAATTGGTTTTATTAATGAGCACAGGTGATGTTATCAGGTACCAAATTGAAAATCAAACCGGCCAAATACTGTTTTCTGTAAAAGACGGTTTTGAATATTCAGACGGTGGATTTGATATTACCGCCCAATCAACCATTTACACTTTAGACGAAATAGTAGTAGTGGTGAATGATTTCAAACTGCATGGATACATTCACTATCCTGGAAATTACCATTCTCTACATTTGTCGAGAGGGGACTACCATGCTGACATCTCCTGTTTTTCTATAGCGTTATTTAAGAATGAAACAGGAGTTCCACATATTATCTATGGAGTAGCCTGGAATCATATACAAATAATGAATCTCGATACCCGGCAGGTACTAACAGCAGCCAAATCGTTGATCGAAGTAGGCGCCGAAGAAAAGCATATAGAATTCTATAAAAACTTTAAAGGGGACAACAAATTTCCCTGGCCAAGGCCCTATGACTATTTTTTCGGCAAACTTCACCTGTCTCCAGACAATAAGACATTTTTAAGCGCCGGCTGGGCCTGGGGCTCGTCTGACGTATATACTACCTACGATATTGATCATTTTATTCAAAGCAACAGGATAGCATACCAATATATCGCTTTTGGGGAACATGAAAACCGGGCAGTTTGCTGGATCAACTCAAACACGATCGCCGTCACATACCATCCTTATACAGAGGGAGACGAAAACGCAGCGATCAACGCTCCTTTTGAAATTCATTATTACAAAACTGAATCACAAGAAACTGTATTAGACAAGAAAGTTCAGGTAGGGGAAATAGACATTGTGCACGCCCAGCTGCTTTATGATGAAGGAAAAGATTGCTTCATTGTATATTCTGACAAAATTGGCACGGCACTCATATCCCGGGAAGGCCAAACGCTTTTTCATGACAGCCAGATAAAAATAGATATCCGCCACGCTGAATCAGGTATATTATTGAAAACAGAAGATAATACAGTTACCATGTATGAAGTCAAAGAATAAGATAGCAAATGGTGGAATACGATAACAAGCATTACTATAAACGAAGAGGGCGCCTTGTGGCGCCCTCTTATCGTTAATACCTTACAGGTAATTATTGATGATGTTCTCAATGTATTCCTGCTTGCCACTGCGTGTGGCAGGTTCACCATTTTTAATGGCGTATGCCCGCAGGTCTTCCAGGCTGGATTTGCCCTGCTCAAAAGCTTTGGCCTCGGCGCCGTCATAAGAGCTGTAACGATCCATCCTGATCTTTTTGTAAGCGCTTTTTTGCAGGATGGTATCCGCCGTAATGAGTGCGCGGGCAAAAGTATCGATCCCACCAATATGTGCCAGGAACAGGTCTTCCGGGTCTGTAGAGTTACGGCGAATCTTGGCATCGAAGTTAATACCTCCACCTTTGAATCCACCTCCTTCCAAAATGATGAGCATGGTTTCGGCCAGCTCATTCAGGTTGGTAGGGAATTGGTCTGTATCCCAGCCATTCTGGTAATCGCCACGGTTGGCATCCATACTGCCCAATAAGCCCGCATCAACCGCTACCTGCAACTCATGCTGGAAAGTATGTCCGGCCAGTGTGGCATGGTTCACTTCCAGGTTCAGTTTAAAGTCGTTCAACAGATCGTATTGACGTAAGAAACCGATTACCGTTTCTGCATCATAATCATATTGGTGTTTAGTAGGCTCACAAGGTTTGGGCTCAATGAAGAAAGTACCTTTGAAACCATTCTTGCGGGCATAATCCTTCGCCACATGCAGGAAACGAGCCAGGTGCTCCTTTTCCTTTTTCATATTCGTATTGAGCAGGCTCATATATCCTTCCCGGCCTCCCCAGAATACGTAGTTCTCACCACCCAACGCAATCGTAGCATCCAGCGCAGCCTTTACCTGTGCAGCAGCATGCGTGAGCACATGGAAGTCGGGATTGGTAGCAGCGCCATTCATATAACGACGGTTGCTGAATAAGTTGGCTGTACCCCAAAGCAGTTTTACCCCACTGGCATCCTGCTTTTGTTTCAGGTATTGCGTAAGCGTAGCCAGTCTTTTGTCATTGTCTTCCACATCATTGGAATATTCAACCACGTCCACATCATGGAAGCAATAGTAAGGCAGGCCCAGTTTTGTAATGAATTCAAAAGCCGCATCCGCTTTGTCCTTCGCCTTCTCAATAGGATCTTTCTTTACATCCCAGGGGAAAAGGTGTGTAGCTTCACCAAAGGGGTCAGCACCCGTACCACAGAAAGAATGCCAATAGGCCACCGCAAAACGCAGCCAGTCCTTCATGGGTTTGCCAGCCACCACCTTACTTTCATCATACCAGCGATAGGCCAGGGGATTATCCGTTTGCAAGCCTTCATACTTAATGGCGGGAATTCCTTTGAAGAATTCAGTAGCACCAATAACAATTTTCATATAATCGTTTTTTTATTTCACACAATCCACAAATATTGCCCGATTTGCCCTCCCGAACAACCGCTATTTTAGAAAGAAAATATGCTATCTTATCAAATGATGCTACATTTATAGCCAATGACTGATAAAATCCATTCTATACACCAGTGAAGACACTTATTCAAAAGGTAGAACCTGATGCCAACCAAAGCTTCGCCTGCCGGGTGTATGAAACCCCTCATTTTGAAACCAACTGGCATAAGCATCCTGAATATGAACTGATCACCATCCTCAAAGGCCACGGGACTGCCCTCATTGGCGACCATGTTTGTGATTACAAAGTGCATGATGTATTCTTTATTGCCGGCAACCTCCCCCACTGGTTCCGCAAAAACCATCCCCAAATGAACTGCGCCGTGCTGGTGGTCCATTTTACGGCCGACTGCTGGGGACCTGGTCTTTTGCAAATGCCTGAAATGAAAGCCATCCAAACCTTACTCAAAAAGAACAATGGCATCCTCCTGCAAAAACGCCTGAAGAAGGAAATTGAGCCCGGCATTCATACCCTCCATGCCGCCAGCGGTATCGAAAAATTGCTCCTACTGCTACAGCTACTTCAAAAGATTGGCACTTCCACCCAATACAAAATACTCACCGAAGATTTCCACGACCCCGCCGTGGCCGTAAACCCCGCCATTGAAAGGATCATTGATTATTCCTTCAAGCATTTCCTCAAACCCATTACCCTCGAAGAAATTGCAGCCATTGCCAATATGACCATCCCCACCTTTTGCCGTTTCTTCAAAAAGAACATCAAGAAAACCTATTTCGACTTTATACGCGACCTGCGCATCAGCCATGCCTGTAAGCTCCTCACCAGCACCAGCAAACCCATCCTGGAAGTATGTTATGAAAGCGGGTATAAAAGCTGGGCCCATTTCAGCAAGCAGTTCAAAGAAGTAAAACACCAAACACCCAGCCAGTTCAGGAAAGAGTTCATTTAGGAAATCTCACCACTTTTTTTATCTTTGCACTTCCGATCATATCGGCTGCTGACATCTCTGTAAGGGGCAGATGTTCCTACCAACGCCCCACGAACTAATCTTTTTTATACCAAATTAAAGAACATGCAAACTATTGCATTCTATTGCGATGCCCAAAGCATTGAACAAAATGCTATGGATCAGCTACAGCAGTATGCGCAGAAGCCGTATGTCGAACAAATTTGTGCTTTCACCGACATACATTATTGTGCAGAAAAGGCCTTGCCGGTAGGTGTAGCTTTTCAGACCACGGGATATTGTTATCCCCTGATCACCGGAAAGGATATCGGCTGTGGGGTGATGTACCTCAGGATCGACAAAGCATATTGGTTGAAGCCATTCGACAAAATGGCCCATTACCGGGCCTTGCAATTGGCTCACACCAATATGACGGATGACGGTTTGGGTGGCGGCAACCATTTTCTTTCAATAGAAGAGGACAGCGAGTCAATCTACATCATTTGTCATACCGGCACCAGGGACCGCGGCATTGCCCTGTATCAGCATTGCCTGCAGCTCACCCGCGATTTTTCGCGCGAGTATGGGCAAGAGGTGGATTTTGTACACCAGGACTTTTTGAAGGAAGAGTTCATTCAGTACTATAACGCTACTTTACAATTTGGTTATGAGCGACGCAAGAACTTCTGTATCAAAACAATGATCTTTTTGCAAAATGCTCATTACCTGCAGTGTAACAAATCAAGTATTGATAAGAATTACCTGCACGCCAATTTTAAAGAAGCTGAACATCAGGGTATACTGAATGGTACTCCCTATTCGTTGGAAGATTCCATCCACAACCACCTCCGGTTTAAAGATGGAAAGATCACTCACCGGAAAGGCAGTACCGAACTGGGGTCCGGAAAAACGGTGGTGATCCCCTTGTCAATGTCAAGAGGAAGTTTACTGGTGCAGGCTACCCGGAACACGGAAGCTGCAAAGGCCTTGAACTCCTGCGCTCATGGTGCCGGAAGGAAATTATCCCGCTTTGATGCCATGAAACACTGGAAAACAGTGCTGAAGGAAAAACAGCGCAAGGCTTACAAGGCTCAATTCAGTGAATTATTGGACAGGTCCGGTAATTTTCCACACGGTTATATCCAGGAATTTGACTTTGCTTATAAAGAAGCAACAGACATCTTCACCCACCTGCCTTACTTGAAAAAAGTAACGCAAACAACACCGATTGTAACTGTGAAGTACACCGAAATCTGATACTTCAACCAACGGAGCCAACTGGCTCCGTTGGTCTTTAACCACTCCCTTCATGGGTTGCAACCTACCGTTTGGCCGGATATCACGACAAATTGACCGTTGCTAAACTTTCTCATTCCTATCTTTCCTCATTCCTGTAACATTGTATCCATTACGCCCTTCTAACGCCATGAGAAATACCTGCTTGTTCATCCTGCTATTGCAGTCGCTTTTTGCTGCGGCACAAACCAATCCCGCAGACTCCATTGTCAGAAAGAAATATTTCACCCAACTACTCAAAGGCACCATTACAATCGACGGTATACCCTCCGAAGAAGCCTGGAATTCAGTGGATTGGGGTGGAGACTTCATCCAATGGCAACCCCATGAAGGGAGACCTCCCTCCCAGCCTACCAGCTTTAAAATATTGTACGACGAAAAATACCTCTATGTAGCTTATCGCTGTCAAGATGCAGCTCCCGACTCCGTCATACGGCGTATGGGCCGCCGTGATGAGTTTCCGGGCGACTGGGTGGAGATCAATATCGATAGTTACCATGACCTTCGCACGGCATTTTCATTTACCATTTCCGCTTCGGGCGTTAGAAGTGATGAGTATGTAACCGGTGATAACAATAACTGGGATGCCAACTGGAATCCCATCTGGTTTGCCAAAACCCATATGGATGAGCAGGGTTGGACGGCCGAAGTCAAGATCCCGCTTAGCCAGTTACGCTATGGCAATGAGCCTGATAAAGTGTGGGGCCTGCAGATCAACCGCCGTTTATTCCGCAAGGAAGAACGCTCCTACTGGCAGCATATCCCACAAAACTCCGGCGTATGGGTGAGCCGATTGGGAGAACTACATGGGCTTAAAAATATCCCCCTCCACCGCCAGGTTGAAATTGCTCCCTATGTCATTGCACAAGCCGATAAATACAAAAAAGAACCCGGCAACCCCTTCGCCAAAGGCTTTGATACCAAACTCACTGCCGGGCTGGACGGCAAACTGGCCGTCACCAACGACCTGATCCTGGATTTTACCATTAACCCCGACTTTGGGCAGGTAGAAGCCGACCCTTCCCAGGTACGTATTGATGGCTTCCAGAACTTCTTTACAGAACGACGCCCCTTCTTTATTGAAAGCAGGAATATCTTCGATTACCAGCTCACCGGCTCCGAAGCAGGGGGTGATTATGATTCCGACCTATTGTTCTATTCACGGCGCATTGGCAGCTCGCCCCATGGCTATCCCAATCTGAATAATGGAGAACACCTGAAATACCCCCAAAACACCTCCATATTAGGAGCTGCTAAATTCAGCGGTAAAACAAAAAAAGGTTGGAGCATTGGTGTGCTGGAAAGCATTACCCAACGGGAAATGGCTACCATCGATCATGCGGGCGACAGAAGGAAAGAATTGGTAGAACCCCTGACCAGTTACTTTGTAGGCAGGCTGCAAAAGGATATTCATTCAGGCAATACCATCATCGGCGGCATCTTTACAGCCGTTAACCGCGAGAAAGGCCTCAATGATATGCTGCACAGTAGCGCCTATTCCGGTGGTCTTGATTTTTTACAATACTGGCGCAACCGCACCTGGTACCTGCGGGGCAATGTTGTTTTTAGCCATGTACAAGGCAGTAAAGAAGCCATCCTCAATACGCAAACCTCTTTTGAACACCTCTTTCAACGTATCGGTGCGTCTGAATTTTCTCTCGACAGCAACCGCACTTCCCTCACCGGAATGGGTGGCACCGTTCGTTTTGGAAAAAGCGGCGGGCGACCAGGTAAGTTGGGGCAGATCCTTCGCTTTGAAACAGGCGTAACCTTCCGTTCACCCGAACTGGAATTGAATGATATTGGCTTTATGCTTACTGCCAATGAGATCAACCATTTTACCTGGATCGGCGCCCATTACCAAAAACCATTCTTCCTGTTTCGCCAGGCACGCCTCAACTACAATCATTGGTTCAGGTGGGATTTTGGCGGACAGTTTATCTATCAGGCTGTCAATTTCAACTCCCATGCCACCTTCAAAAACAACTGGCAGGCAGGTACCGGTATTACCTGGAACTCCTATGATGTTTCGAATACAGCTTTAAGAGGAGAATCATCCATGCGAAGACCAGCCGCCTTAGCCCACAATATCTATGTGAACAGTGACTCCAGGAAAAAAGTATACGCCACCCTCAACCTGTTTAACATCTGGGGATTTGACCATACCATCAAAAGCAATGAGGTGAGTACCACCATCACTTACCAGCCAATCAATGCATTAAAGATCAGCCTCAGTGCGGCGTACAACCATTACTGGCGCCGGCAGGATCAATACGTAAGTACCGTTAATTACAACAACACTACACGTACCATTGTAGGTGAAGTAAAACAAAACACCCTTCGCTTCACAGGCCGGTTAAGCTATAACATTACACCCGACCTCACCCTGCAGTACTACGGACAACCCTTTATTACCAGGCCACTCTATGACAAATTTGCCTATGTATCCAATCCATTGGCCAACAAGTACGACAACAGGTTCACAGTATATAGTCCCGGACAGATCAGCTTCGCCAACAACAAATTCTCAGTCGACGAAAACAAGGACGGCGTCACTGATTACAGCTTTAATAAACCCGACTTCAACTTTGTCCAGTTCCGTTCCAACTTCGTGGTACGTTGGGAATACAAACCGGGATCTGAGCTATACCTGGTATGGTCACAAGGAAATACGCCCGATGCGTCAGCCGATCTTGACCGGCCATTGGCCCATAGCTTATTTGATAACGCTTTTTCAAATGGACAGGCCCGTAACATCTTCCTCATAAAATGCACCTACCGGTTTGTCCGATAACAAAACAGCGCTGCACCAATTTGCCCGGTTTAAAAACAACAGATACATACAACCGTTACCATGCCAGCAGAAACCTGCAAACCATGACGGATGTAGAAAAATATTTTATCCAACTGATCTTATCGACTGTTTTCGCCTAATGATATGATTGCTACCTCCTTCATCAGCACTAACGCAGTTCAATAGCTGACACAGCCGCTACTTCTATTCAAAAAACCTCATGGTAAGTTGAAAACTTCTATGTAATATTATGTTGCACATAATATCGTAAACCAACCTATCTATCCAATGAAAAAGAATCTTCACCATTCGTGTGCTACCAGGCCACCCCGCTGTTACGAGTCATCATTCTTATTCCCTACCTAGTTTAACCAGTCCTGTAGCCAGCCAGCATCTCATGCCATTACCAACAAGGAGCAACCCTTGTTGACACTCCTATTGCCCGGTACCTCCGGAAAAAACGATGGGTAATGGCCCCTCCTTTCCATAAGGATCGTATCCGCATGCCATCAATTCTTTCAAACCAGTTAAAACTAATTGTATGAACAAAAAGTTTACCTCAACAAGTAACAATGGATTTCTTTACCTGCTCAGTGCATTACTGTTATTAATACAAATACCCTTACATGCACAACAGATCACTGTTATAGTAAAAGACCAGCAGACGGGCTTTGCTGTACCGGGAGCTACCATCCATGTATCAACTCCCCATGGAAAATTATTCTACTTACAAGCTGCTAAAAATGGCAAGGCCCTGATCAATACCAGTACAGGAAGATATAATTTCTCTATTACCGCCCCCGGCTACAATACATTGGAAACTTATTTTGATGCTAATACTACCACTGCTATTGAAGCCCATATCAACCTTGACCCTACAGACAATGCATCGACAGTTGAGGCCCGCCAATGGCCTGCCACTAAAGACCGCCTCACCCTGAGTGGTTATGTACGCGATGGTGATGAGAATACTCCACTGGCAGGTGTCACCATTAAAGCCGGCACCTATACAGCAACTTCAGATAGTAGAGGTTTTTTCTCCCTGAGTTTGCCTGCTACCACTCCTGTTACAGAAGAGAAAGCACCTCCTGCAATTACCATACAAGCATCCAAAAACGGCTATACCACCCACACGATACAAAATTTCTACGCCATTCCCGATACGTACACTTTGAAACTGGCCCTTTCTTCCGCAACGTTGAGCGTACAACCTGGAAGGACGCAACCGGCAGCCACCGAAACACACCACCATGGTTTGTTTGACAGAACCCCTGCCGATGAACAACAACGAGATAAAGAACCCGCGCCTATAACCACTGCTCAAAAGAATGAAGCTGCCGCCGCAGCCCTTGCAGTGGCAGTACCCGGTACCATTAGGGTAGGCACCAGTTGCTCCTGTACCAGTTGCAGCGTGGTGCAGGTAATGAGCCTCGAAGCCTATACCCAAAGCGGATTGGATGATGAATGGATTGCCAGTTGGGGAGCGGCTTCTTTACAGGCCGGGGCAGTAGCCTACCGCACCTATGGCGCCTGGTATGTATTGCACCCGGTAGCCAGCACCTATGATATTGCAGCCACTACCTGCAACCAGGCCTGGCAAAACGATATATCAACCAGTACAAAAAATGCAGCAATTGCAACAGCAGGTACCGTGTTGCTGAAAAGTGGCGCCATCTTCCGATCTGAATATTCAGCAGAGAACAACAATTCAGGATGTGGCAATGGCTACAGCGGCACAGGTACTTCCTGGCCTTGCATATCTGATGCCCGTTGTGCCGGCAGGACCAAGAACGGACATGGACGGGGCATGTGCCAATGGGGTTCCAGTTTTTGGGCCAGCGATAAAACCTACCTGTGGATACTGAACCATTACTACAATCCAGGCGGTGTAACCGTACAACTGCCTCCCTCACCCGCTGTTACGACCATTTCCTTTACTGTGAAAGACCAAAATACCGGAACTGCCATTGCCAGCGCTTCCATTGCAGCTACCAGGGTAGGCGGCTCCACCACTACCCTCACCACCAATGCGAGTGGGCAAGTAGTATTTGGTGCCGATACCGGCCGTTATAACTTTACCATTTCCAAAAGTGGCTACAATGCCCTTACCACTTTTTTCATAGGCCATGCAGCTGACGATTCCATTGCAGCCGATATTAACCTTGATGCCACCGGCGCCGTCACTACCACACCCGGCGTTCCTTCAGTGATTCGCGTAGCCACCAGTTGCGCCTGTACCACTCCCTGCAGCTCTTTATCATTGCAGGTAATGAGCCTGGAAGCCTATGTGCAAACGGGCCTGGATGATGAATGGATTTCCAGTTGGAATGCCCCTTCCTTACAAGCCGGTGCGGTAGCCTATCGCTCCCGCGGTGCCTGGTATGTACAACATCCATTTGCCAATAATTATGACCTCTCCGCTGCCGCCTGCCATCAAACCTGGCAAAACGACCGGGCGGCCTCCGTTAAAAATGCCGCTATTGCTACAGCGGGTATTGTCCTCGTAAAGAATGGCGCCATCATAAAAGCCGATTATGCAGCAGAGAACAACAATGCCGGTTGCAGTGACGGATTCAGCGGCAACAGCACTACCTGGCCTTGTATTGCAGATGCCCGCTGTGCAGGCAGGGCCAATAACGGAAATGGCAAAGGCATGTGCCAATGGGGTTCCAGTTTCTGGGGTACCGACCAAACCTATACCTGGATACTGAACCACTATTATGGACCCGATACCGTAACCATTCAAACGCCGGGATCTTTACGCACCACCAATACAGCCACGGGCAATACCACTACCGAAACCTTTGCCGCCAACCTGCGCTTATCACCCAACCCTGTTACAGGCACCGAAGTAAAACTCACTTTCACCATGAAAGAACCTGCACAGCCGGCCATCATTCTACTCATGGATCATAATGGCCGACCCGTACGTCAACAAGCAATTACCACACAACAAGGCAACAACCAACACAGTCTCACTACTGGTAAGCTAAAGGCCGGTTTTTATTCTGTGACCATCCGCTTACAATCAGGCCAAACAGCCAGTCAAAAGCTATTGGTGACCGAACAATAACGAAACCTGGTTTCTATTCCTAAATATAAAATCAACAACGATGACACCTTCCAAGAGAAAAATGTCGCTGGGTATGCTGATCCTCATTGTGATCTCCATATCCTGTAGTAAAAATCAAACGCCTGCCGAACAAGAAGCGGCCATTGATCAACAACAAGTAACCACCAACGGGGCCGACGCTGCTGGTGTACTGGCCCGGATCGCTTCACCCGTTCCCGGCAAAACCGTTACCTATCCTTATGGCATTATTGATCCCAGGTATGCAGCGGGTTACCATACCGGCGATGATTATGCTGCGCCAACAGGTACCAATGTAGTAGCGGTACTGGGTGGCACCATTGGCTGGTCCAACAACAATGGAGGTGCTTATGGCCGATGGATTGGCCTGCGCGCCACCAATGGACGCGATTATGTGTATTGCCACCTTTCCGTTCGCTCCGTCAGCACCGGTGCTACCGTGGTCGCTGGTCAGAAACTGGGTGAAGTAGGCGCCACCGGCAATGTGACCGGCCCCCACCTCCATTTTGAAGACCGCCCCCGGGGTGGAGGGTATGGACAGGTGCGCAAGCCAACCTGGTAATATTGAAAGAGTATCAAAGGTGAGTCACCCTGCAGCCCTGCATAGCAGCGCGACAGGGTGGCCCACCTTTTTTCTAAATGGTCCACCTTTTGTCTAAAGGCTGTTCCCCGGCTTTTTACTAACTTTACGTCCTCATTCATTACCCGCCCTGTGAAACAGGCTATCCTTTTTGTCCGGATCAACCCGTTTAATTGTCGGTATCGCCCCCTCCCCCTACCCGTTCGAGAACATACATTTGCCACCAGATTATTCATCAATAATTGTTTAGGTATGAAAACGATGCTATTCATTACAGCTGCCCTGTTCGCTTTTGCTTTTGTTATTCCCGCCGGCACACTTTCCAAAAAAGAAAGGAAAGGCGCCGTTCAACTATTGAAGTCCACAGAAAAAGACCTGCATAAAGAACTCAAAGGTCTTAGCGAAGCCCAATTAAAATACAAACCGGCACCCGACCGCTGGAGCGTGGAAGAATGCGTGAAACACATTGCCGTTTCCGGAAATGCCATCTGGCAAATGACAGAGACAGGCATTAAACAACCCGCCAATCCCGAAAAAAGAAGTGAAATAAAAATGACCGATGAACAGGTGGTGCAGGGCACCGAAGACCGCTCAACAAAAAGAAAAACTTTCGATCCGCTAAAACCAGAGAACTCACCTTATAAATCAATGGATGAGGCCCTGGCCACCCTCAAAACCAACCAGGCTCAATTGATCGACTATATAAAATCAACTTCCGATGACCTGCGCAACCATGTAGTGGCCCTGCCATTTGGTACACTGGATTGCTACCAGATGATCCTGTTCCAGGCAGCCCATACCAACCGCCATATACAACAGATCAGGGAAGTGAAGGCCGACCCGGGATTCCCTAAAGACTAGGCACTCGAAAATATGCCAACCGTCAAATTCACTTATGCGTTAAAAAGGTTCTTTCCCGGCCTGGCGCAAACCATGGCAAAAGGACCTACCCTGCAGGCTATACTGGAAGAAATAGAAGCCAGCCACCCCGGCCTACGCAGCTACGTACTCGACGAACAGGGACGCTTGCGGCAGCATGTGAACATTTTTATTGACGGCACCATGGTCAAAGACAGGACCACCCTTTCCGATCCCTTTACCGAAAACAGTGAGATCTATATCATGCAGGCATTATCCGGTGGATAAATCTAAAAACTACAACCATGCAGTCAACCCTCCTGTTAGGTACCCGCAAAGGCTTTATTGCCTACGAGTATAAAAATGGTCAATGGAAATCAACCAACCTTTCATTTGAAGGCGTACCTGTTTCCATTGCCTATGCCGATCCACGTAATGGTACCTGGTGGGCCTGCCTGGACCATGGTCATTGGGGCGTAAAACTCCACCGCTCCAAAGACAGGGGCCAGACCTGGGATGAAGTGGCGGCGCCCGCCTATCCCGAAGGGGCAGAAGTAAAAGACGGCATGCCCGCTACTACCCGGTACATCTGGTCAATGGCGCATGGTGGCAAAACCTTTCCTTCCAGGATATGGGCGGGCACCGATCCCGGTGGTCTTTTTGTGAGTGAGGATGAAGGCAAATCTTTTCAACTCGTTGAATCATTGTGGAACCATCCCACCCGCAAAGAAGGCTGGTTTGGTGGTGGCCGTGACCTGCCCGGTATTCACTCCATTGTAGTAGATCCAAGAGATGAGAACCATATCCACATTGGCATCAGCTGTGCCGGTGTATTTGAAAGCTTCGACAGTGGTGTATCCTGGCAAATCCGCAACAAGGGCCTGAAGGCTGATTTTCTGCCCAATCCCGAAACCGAAGTAGGTCATGATCCCCATATCCTGGTAGCTGCACCCGGCGATCCCGATATGCTTTGGCAACAGAACCATTGCGGTATCTTCCGCTCCAACGATGCCGCCCAAAACTGGCTCGACATTGGCCAATCCGAAGGCCCCGCCCGATTTGGTTTTGCAATCACAGTGGCCGAAGACAATCCCCAGCAAGCCTGGGTAGCTCCTGCCAATAGCGATACCACACGAACCGCAATAAAAGGTGCGCTTTGTATTTGCCGTACAGACGATGGAGGGAAAACCTGGAAGACACTGAGAGATGGATTGCCCCAGGAAAATTGCTTTGATATTGTATACCGCCATGCCCTGGTAAGTTCGGGTCAGGCCCTAGCATTTGGCACTACCACCGGTAATTTATTCTTCTCACCCGATAAAGGCGAACACTGGCAGGTGATCAATAATTACCTGCCCATGGTATACTCTGTTCAGTTTGCCGATTGATCAACAAACAACATACCGCCTGACGATGATTAGCTGCGCAAGCTAACGGCAGTTTTCTTCGCTCCCTTGTCAAGTACCAACTGCTTAGCAGCTTTACTGGTATCGCCGCCATCTACTTTAATATTTTGGGTACCAACCCCTTCTACTTGCAGCAGGATAGCGGCCGGCGTCAATACCCGCATGGCTGTAAACAGCACATCTTTAGCATTCACCAGGCGTATCAATTCCGATTCGGGATTACCTTGCGCACTCAATCCATTTATACTGGCATCCTGTACATTGTCCAGGATGACCGCCGGACGGGCATCCGGTTTTTCATAAGTAAAACGCACATTCTGTAAAGTCAAGCCTTTTACATTGCGTGCATACAATCCATAGGCCGGTGGTCCAAAAGGTTTGGTACCCCATACCCCAAAATATTCAGCACTCAACTCCGGCACTTCCCGTTTACCGGCCTGCTCTTTTGTACCGCCGCCGGCATAGACTACATGGACATCCGTCAGACTGATATTTTCCAGGAACGCCTTCCCTACGCCATTGAGCGTGATACAGGAATTAATTTCTCCATCAAATACATTGACGCCAAAATGGATATCCGGATGATTGACGGGTTTCTCTACCACCGTAGCCCGAATATTAGTAAAGGAAATATTGCGCACAAAAGAAGGCGCCGCATTCGCATCATTGACCGAAGGATTACTCCCTGTAAACCCAATACCTATCGGTCCGGTTACATTGCGCATCACGATATTGGAGAAATGCAGGTTCTCTATCCGTGCTTTGCCCGAGCTGATCTTGACGGGACATCCATAGGTATCATAGATCAGGCAATTGGATACTGTGATATTCTGCGCTTCGCCACCGCCAAACCGGAAGATCGACCAGCGGGTGCTGAAACTACAATTGGTAACGGTGACAAATTGGTTACTGCCAAACAGCGCACACGCATCGTCCTGGCATTGCACATCACAATTGCTGATGTGTACATACTGCGTATCGTTGAAATGAAAACCATCATTGTTTTTATTGACCCGGTTGTAGATGCGGATATTGTGCAATTGCACATGCTTGCACTTGAGGATGCGGAAACAGTGGTAAGCACTGTTGGTTAAAAATATATCCCTGACCTGGAACCTGGTACATTGGTAAAATATGATGAGGTGCGGACGGTCAAAATTACCTCCCACCCCTTTTTGCCCGGGCCCGGTATTATCGCCTTTCCCATTATAAAAAGCCAGTCCATTCCCGTCAATCGTACCATATCCCTCAATAGCAATATTTTCAGCATTCACTGCATAGATGAACACAATATTGCCATTACCGGAGGGTACTCCCTTGCCGGCTGTATAGTCCTCCCGGCGTGTGCTACCCAACAACCGCCCATTGGTAGCAATATGCAGTGTAACACCAGATTTCAGTTCAATGGTGCCGCAAATAAAATCACCAACGGGTATCAACACTGTACCCCCGCGGTCACCATTACAGGCATCAATCGCTGCCTGGATAGCTGCTGTATCCAGCGTTTGCCCGTCGCCCTTTGCTCCAAAATCCCGCACATTGTAAATTCCACCGATGGGCAAGTTTTCATGCAGCTCATTGCCGGCAGGCGCCGCAGTAGCAGGTAAGCCAATAAGGCCCGCTCCTGCTACCGTAAGTGCAGGAACAGCCATGCGTTCAAACCATTGACGACGGGAAACAGGTGTTGATTTTTTCATAACCCGAATATGCAGGATAATCCGGGTCCTTTGTTCTGAAATAATGGCTTTTAGCTAACCTATATTAGCGTAGAATGCAGCTCCCATGCCCCATCGGGGCACCGCTTTGTAGAAGAACAAGTCAATTAAAAGGATGTGCGCCGTAGGTGTACCACCGCTAAGAGCCGCGCAGAATTTTTTCCATCTTCCTGCCCTTTGCCAACTCATCGACTAGTTTATCCAGGTACCTGGCCTTTTGTACCAACGGGTCTTCTATTTCTTCCACCCGGTAACCACAGATCACGCCAGTGATGAGGTGCGCATTAGGGTTTAGGGTAGCACGTTCAAAGAAGGTTTCAAAACTTACTTTTTCATTGATGAGTTGCTGCAGCTGCTCATTATCGAACCCTGTCAACCATGCTATCACCTGATTCAATTCTTCTTTGGTTCTCCCTTTCTTTTCCACTTTTGTCACATATAGGGGATAGACCGACCCGAAGATCATTTTAGCGATACGGTGGTCCTGGTTGTTGGTTTTATTCATACCTTCCGTTTTAAGGTGAATGACTTGAATGTTCATACCCTTCCTCCAAATATACCCCCTTCACCTTATTAATTCATCTTTTGACAATTAATAAAACAACATCATGAAAAAAGTAACAGGCATCGGCGGCATTTTCTTCAAAAGCAAGGACCCCGGCAAAATGAATGAGTGGTACCAAAAACACCTGGGCATCAATGCCGGCCAATATGGTGCATCCTTTGAATGGTATGAGGACGCCGAAGGTAAAAAGAAGGGACTCACCCAATGGACACCATTTCCTGAGACCACCAAATACTTTGAACCTTCCACCCAGGATTTTATGATCAATTACCGGGTTGAAAACCTGGAAGCACTGGTGGAGGAGCTAAAAAAGGAAGGTGTTACCATTGTAGACAATATCGAAACCTATGATTACGGCAAATTTGTACACATCCTCGACGCAGAAGGGAACAAAATTGAATTATGGGAGCCCGCTGGCGAATAAAACGGAGTCGTAGGCCAGCAACCAGGATCACCGGTAATACGGCGAAAAGAGCGCATCCATTTGCCGGAGAAACGCTTCTTCAGCTTTCCTGCCCTTCAACCGGTCTGTCAACTCATTATTGGACAACCAAAAATCGGCAACGATAAAAACCTGTTTTACAAATAGGGGCAAATCTTTGTCCCTTATCTCTACTTTGAAAACCTTATTGGTCACCAATTTTTGAAATATATCCTTAAACTCCTTCTCCCGGCGCTTGATCAGTATATGATATTCCTTCCTGATGGCCGGTATTCTATTGGCCAGTTCTACAAAATGCAGGAAAATAAAGCGGTATTCATAAATGATCTGAAAGGATAGTCCAAAAAAAGAATGCAGCGTGGTAATGCTGTTTATTTCACTTGTCCGTAATTCTTGCACCATCGTATCCATCCGGCCAACGAGCCGCTCCCAAAGGGCTGTGATCACATCCTCCGTCTGCTTGAAATGATAATGCAAATTACCCGGGCTGATCCCCATTTCTGCCGCAATATGCCGGGTAGTAGTACCCACTCCCTTTTCGTTATAAATAGCCAACGCCGTATTAAGGATCCGTTCCTTTGTTTCCATGCCCTAAAAATAGAACAAATGTTCTAAATACAGAAAACATTAGTACATTTGTTCTAAATAGCAACTATGGCTACTGATATTCACAACGAGAACAAAGCAGACCTATGGCAGAAATTAAGGATGGGCATTATGCCTGTGAAGGAAAAGGACTCAGCGGCTGTCAGACTGGGGAAAAACATGAGTTTCTACATAGTAGTAGTCCTGTTAGGCGTAATGACCGTGGCCATTGTGCTGGCCATTACAGTCGTTCTTTAGTATATAGGTTATTCGATCCCCTGTTTATCACTTATATAGCACTTTGGCTATTGTTGCATTTTTTCCGTTGGGTCCATCATCCCTTGCCATGGATCAATAACTGGCTCACCGATATTGTCTTTATCCCCGCCACCGCCCACCTGGCACTAACCATCACTCGTTGTTACCTTGTTAAAGATGGCAACTATAGATATCCTCTCCGGCACCTGTTATTTATTGCTGTATATACTACCTTATTGTGCGAATGGCTGCTGCCTGCATATATTCCCGGATCAGTGTGTGACCCCTGGGACGGCGTAGCTTACCTGGCCGGCGCCTTGTTTTTTTATTACATTCATCAACGCTGCTAGTTCCATTTCCTATTTTGTATAAGCAGATTTCTGGTTAGCAAAGATTTTCATTTATTATATTTACCCGCCATTAGACCATAATACCGTACAATTTTCAGACTATCGATGCAGCCAAAGGAGCAAACATATGGCGAAAGGGAATTGTTTGCCCTCATTTCCCGCAATAATGAACAGGCGTTTACAGCCATCTATCTCAGGTATGCTGATAAACTATACCTGCACGTCTCCAAATTATTGAAGGAGGATAGCTGGGCCGAAGAAATTGTACAGGATGTTTTTGTAAAGCTCTGGCAGGTGCGCGATACGCTGCACGAAATAGAGAACCCATCCGCCTACCTCTACCGGATCGCGGCAAATCGTACCCTGGATTACCTGAAACACCGCGCTGTGGAAGTAAAAGCCCAATACCAGGTATCCCTGTTTACAGGATCAGCACCAAGAAATGATACCCAGGAACAACTGGATTTCAGGACCAGCGAGCACCTGCTCAATCAGGCTATAAAAGACCTGAGTGCCCAAAAGCAACTCATCTTTAAGCTAAAACACGAGAATGGCCTGAGTTACGAGGAGATTGCCCATCAACTGAAGCTTTCCAAAAATACCGTCCGCAATCACCTGGCCGAGGCCTTGCAAACCATCCGTACTTACCTGCTGAATAAAGGCATTTTTCTACTCCTGTTCTTTCACTACCTCAAGCACCTCTAAAATATTTTTTAGAAAGGGCTAGTACTTTTATTCTACCAGGTCGTCTTACTCCCTGGAATTGCACATCATATGAAGTAATCATGAATAATCACCAGGATCATCTGCACCTTTTATGGCGAAAGTTTATTGATAAACAAGCTTCTACACAGGAAGTGGAGGAGCTATTCCTGCTGCTGAAAAATGCCGGCGATGACGAACTCAGCCAATCCTTCCTGCAACAGTATTTTGCGGAACCAATGGAGGGCGGGGAACGGTTGGGAGATGAATATTGGTTGAGCAAATTAGACGAAATACTGACGACTGCAGGAAGGCCCCAAAAGGTACTTGCTCCCATTCATCGCACTCCTTTCTGGGGTCGTAAGTTGATCAGGTATGCAGCCGCCATCCTTGTATTGTTTGGTATAGGGACTTACTTATATACTACCTTTTCAAAACCCCACGCTACAGGCACCACCACCTTCAGGCCCGGTATCGCCCAACAGGATGTACTTCCTGGCAAACAGGGAGCTGTACTGACCCTTTCCAACGGCCAAAAAATTGTATTGGATAGTTTGGGCAATGGCATAGTGGCCAACCAGGCAGGAACTCAGGTATTGCTGGAAAATGGCAACCTTTCTTATCACACCTCCAATACGGCCTCCGTAAGTCTTAATACCATGTCTACCCCCAAGGGCAGGCAGTTTTTGTTGATATTACCCGATGGAACAAAAGTCTGGCTCAATGCGGCCTCCAGCATTACCTATCCTACTGCTTTTATTGCCAGTGAACGAAATGTAAAGATCACCGGTGAGGCTTACTTCGAAGTAGCCAGGAACCCAAAGCAGCCATTCAAAATAAACGTCAATGACACGGCAGAGATCGAGGTCTTAGGCACCCATTTTAATGTGAATGCCTATACCAATGAAGCCGGTATCAGCACAACATTGATCGAAGGAAAGGTAAGTATGAAAGCTAAGGCCGGAAGTCAGCCATCCCTTATTCTAAGCCCAGGTCAACAAGCTCAGTTAATCACTCATCAGTTATCAGTAAACAACCATCCCGATATCGACCAGGTAGTGGCCTGGAAAGAAGGCGTCTTCAACTTTGAAGGAGCAGGTCTCCGCGAAGTGATGAACCAGCTGGAACGTTGGTATGATATCGATGTGGTATATGAAAAAAATATTCCAGCCATCCGGTTTTTCGGGAAAATAAGCAGGAAAGCTACCTTATCCAGTGTACTGCAAGGTTTGGCGGATGCCAAAGTAAATTTTCGTATAGAAGGAAAACGACTAATTGTAACACCTTAAAAAACGCTTCATGAGTCCCTGACCCTACAAAGGTTGGCTTACAATAAAAACCGGATCCTGTTCGAGCAGGACCCGGCGAATATTTTGAGCTGACCCCAAAGAACAATCATTCCAGACGACCGCCTTTTCATCAACCCAAAACGTTTGCAAAAGTATGAAAATTACGCTATGGCACCGCTATGCCGGTACCCGACTCTTTCATGACCGGCAACAGCCGCTTCGGTGCATCACCAAAACGCTGTTAGTAATGAAGCTAACGATCTTGCTCCTCACCGTTGCCTTTCTCAACGTAAGCGCTACAGGCCTCTCCCAGCAGGTTACCATTTCAGGTAAGGACATGCCACTCAAAAAGGTATTTTCCCTGATCGAACTACAGACAGGCTTTGTCGTATTTGGACCAGCCTACCTGTTTGAAAATACCAAACACATTTCTCTCCAGGTGAAGGACAGGCCGCTTGCAGAAGTGTTGGAGATTGCCCTGAAAGGTCATTCCCTGAACTTCCGTATTGACAAAACCGGTAAAACTATCTTTCTCTCCCCTGCTCCCCCTGCAACTGCACCTGTTGACCAACCAGGGAAAGCAGCCCCCATACCGCCGGCCCTCGTTTCCGGCACAATACGTAACCCTTCCGGTGAGCCATTGGCCGATGTGTCTATCCGTGTGAAGGGCACCAATACCGGCACCGCTACCAATGGGCAGGGCGTATTTTCATTGGGCAACCTGCCGGATAATGCCGTACTCCAGATATCCAGCATCGGCTATGAGCCCATGGAGGTGGGTATCCGTCCTGGTACCGGCGGCTATACTATCTATGCTGTCAACAAAGCACAATCGGAGCTCATTAAAGCTACTACCGGCGAAACCGTTGTTGTAAATATTACCCTGGAGTTGAACACCTCCAAGCTGGATGAGGTGCAGGTAATTGCTTATGGCACACAAAAAGCCAAATACATTACCAATGCCGTATCCTCTGTAAAAGCCAAGGATATTGCCAATGTGCCCGTTGCCAGCGTAGATGCCCTGCTACAGGGCAGGACGGCAGGCGTACAGGTAGTACAAAATTCCGGTGCACCCGGCGGCGCGGTAACGGTAAGAGTAAGGGGAACCACCTCTATCAATGCAGGCAACAACCCCTTGTATGTAATAGACGGCGTGCCCACTGAATCAGGAGACCAATCTCCCATGTCGATGGGCACCACTACCAATAGCATCGCCAGCATCAATCCAAATGATATTGAGTCCATCGAGGTATTAAAAGATGCCAGTGCCTCCTCCCTCTATGGATCAAGAGCTGCCAATGGCGTTGTACTGATCACCACCAAACGCGGTAAAAATGGCCCGCCCACCATCAATCTGAATCTTTATAGAGGTATTCAGAAAGATATTGTAGACAACCGTCCCAAAAAGCTCAACAACCTCCAATACATCGAGTTGATCGAAGAACAAAGGGCCAATGCACTTAGCAGTGGCGTAACCTCCCTGTACGCATTTGTAATACCCGATAGCGCTACCAATATCAATACGGATTGGTTGGACAATGTATTAAGGACGTCCTCCATGAGTAATTATGATCTGTCCATCCGCGGCGGAAATGATAAACTCCGCTATGCCCTGAGTGGCGGCTATTTCGACCAGGAAGGTGTGGTGATCAATACCGGTTTTCAAAGGTACAACCTCCGTATCAATACCGATTATGAAGCCAGCCCCCGGTTAAAGATCGGCAATAGCCTGTCTCTTTCCCGGTCTACCTTTCAGCGCCTGCCGGGAGAAGACAATGGCCGTTCTGTAGTCAGGGTGTCTGTATACAAAGCTGTTGTGTTGCCCGTTTACAATGGCGATGGAAGTTATTATGTGGGCGATCCCGCAGGTTATATCAATCCTGTGATGGTAGCCAACGGAGATAAAATGGCAACTGGTGTCAATACCGTTATCGGCAATGTATATGCTGAATACAAGGTATTGAAAGGATTGAATTTCCGGACTTCCTGGGGCATTGATTTCAGCGGATTGAAAGATGATTATTATCAAACCGCTGCCAACCTGAGCCAGGCTTCAGGTGCCGCCAATTATGCCCAGCGCATAACCACCATCAATGAAAACACCTTACAGTATAAATCGGCTGTAAAAGAACATCATTTTAATGTCCTGGTGGGTTACAGTGTTCAGCAACGACGCACAGAGACCATGCGGGTAGCCGCCATGAATTACAGCACGGGCAGTATCAATACACTAAATGCCGCAGGAACCCTCACAGGCGGCACCACTTACAAAAGCGCCAGCGGCATAGAATCTATGTTTTCCCGTATCGGATACGATTACAACAACAAATACCTCGTAGAACTTAGTTTAAGAAATGACGGCTCCTCAAAATTCGGTAAGAACAACAAATATGCCCTCTTCCCGGCAGCGTCCATCGGCTGGCGTTTGTCGGATGAGGCTTTCCTGAGAGATGTGAAGGTTCTCAGCGACCTGAAGCTCCGGGCTAGTATCGGAAAAACAGGTAATGATAATATTGGTGACTTCCAATCACAAGGTGTTTATTCTACCAATAGCAATTACAATGGTTATCCGGGTATTGCTCCCAATGACCTACCCAATGCCGACCTGAAATGGGAGACCACCACCCAGTACAATGCAGGATTAGATGCCTCCTTTTTTAATGAGCGATTAAGTATTTCAGTAGATGCCTATATTAAAAAAACAAAGGACCTGTTACTGAATGTAGTACTGCCTTCTTCGGCCGGTATTAAAAACACCCTGCAAAATGTGGGCAGTACAGAAAATAAAGGGATTGAATTCAGTATCCATTCAACCAACTTCACATCTAAGAAATTTAAGTGGACCAGCAACTTCAATATCTCCTTTAATAAGAATGTGATCACGGGCCTGGCAGGTGGCGGACAGGAAATCATCCTCAGCAATGGCACGACTGGTCAGGGTGGAAGCAATCCACTTTCCATTTTAAAAGTAGGTGATGCCATTGGCTCATTTTATGGCTGGCATACCTCGGGTGTATATGCTTACTCCACTGATAACAAAAACAGCGTCCGCGATCTAAGCAGTACCGGTTACCTGTTCAGGGGAGGTGATGAGATATTTCAGGACAGGAATGGCGATAATATCATCGATAACAATGACCGTGATATCATCGGCAGGGCCCTCCCCAAATTCACGGGCGGCTTTGACAACAGCTTCTCCTATAAAAGGTTTGAGCTGAATATATTTACACAGTTCTCCTATGGCAACGAGCTATACAATGCCACCAGGGCTATGCTGGAAAACATGTACCAGTTTGCCGCAGCAGGAAAAACCGTTTTGAACAGGTGGCGCAAAGAGGGAGATATTACCAATGTGCCCAGGGCCGACCATGGCGATCCCGGCAATAACAGAAGAGCATCTGAACGATGGATAGAAGATGGATCTTACCTGCGCATTAAAACGGTGACCCTGAGTTATAGCCTGCCCGTAGTACTGACGAAACATATGAAAATACGGAGCCTCCGGTTCTATGCCACAGCACGGAATTTGGTAACCTTCACCAGTTACACCGGCTGGGATCCTGAAGTATCAGCTTTTGGCGCTTCTGTTACCGACCTTGGTATTGACTACGGCAATTATCCCCAGTACCGAACATTTATCCTTGGCGCCACACTGGGCTTATAACAGGTCATTCACCACAAAAAACGAATTATGAAACGACAACTCATTTATACAACAATTATCGTCGCTGCCCTTACAACCGTATCCTCCTGCAAGCGCGTCATTGATCTAACGCCGGATAGTGCGATCTCAGCAGCAAACGCCCTGAAAAATGCCGACGCTGCACAGGCAGCGATCATTGGCTGTTATGACGGATTGCAAAGCATGCCACGTACTTTTTTGATCTGGGGCGAAGGTAGAGCGGATGTATATGGTCCGAGTGATCTGTCAGTAGTAGAACAATTGCAATTGATCAACGGCAATGTAAATTCCAATAATGCACTGTGCGCCTGGGGTGATGCGTACACTACCATCAACAGGGTCAACAATGTATTGAAGTATGTACCAAACATCCCCAACTTCCCGGCCAAAGAAAGTATTCTTGGTGAAGCCTACTTCATCAGGGCTTTACTGTACTTCTACCTGGTAAGGACCTTTGAAAATGTACCCCTGATCACAGAACCTTACTATTCCACCTCCCAGGATTATTTTCCCAAACAAGCGAAAGCGGCCGATGTATATGCGCAGGTATTGGCTGACCTGCTGGCGGCCGAAACCCGGGTACCAGATACGTATGCTATTTTGATTGATACGAGGGGCCGGGCAACCAAGGGCGCCGTAAGGGCTGCATTGGCCGACTACTATATGTGGAAGAAACAATACCAGCAAGCACTGGATATCACGGCAAAGATCATTGCAGGCAGTCCGGCCAACTATACCCTGGTGCCGGGCGCCAGTTACAGCACCATCTTCCTCAACAAAAACACCACCGAATCCATCTTTGAACTCCAATTCAGCAATGGCACCAATGAAAATGGGAATTCACTCATTGGCTTTTTTCTGCCTGTAGGTCAAACTGCTCCCACTGCTTATCCGGGCGGCAACTGGCTGGTAGCCCCTTCTCAGAAATTGAAAGATGCTTTTGAAACCGGCGATCTGCGAAAAAATGCCACCTACCTCAATACCGGCAGCCCATCCACGCCCTGGAGGGATGTCAACAAAGATTATGGCGCTAAATACCAGGGCACCATTGTAGGTACCCAACGGTTTAGCGACTGCAATTTTATCCTGTACAGGCTGGCTGATATTATTTTGCTTCGGGCAGAGGCTTATAATGAGCTGACGCAAACAGGCAATGCCATCATTGAACTCAATAAAATACGCACCCGGGCAGGGTTGGGCGCCACGGCTGCTACAACGCAAGACGGCGTGCGGGTAGCCATTGAAAACGAACGCCTGAAGGAACTGGCTTTTGAAGGCAAACGTTATTTTGATCTGCTGCGCAGTGGCCGCTATGCCACTGTAACGGGCAATACAAATCCCGATTGGGTGAGATGGCCCATTGCCAGCAATGAGCTACTGATCAATACCAACCTCGATCAAAACCATGGCTACTGATGTCATTATTTATTCAACTACCAAATTCAGACAGATGAACAATAAGTTCAACTATATCATATGCTGCTTCCTGGCAACTTGCCTGCTGGCAGCTACTTCCTGCAAAAAGGATGATCCGGCTTATCCCGATGCCCCCAGGCGCGTATACACCGTCAACAAGGTGCCGGATGGCACCGTAACGTTTACCAACTCGGCCGCTGGCAAAAAAAATACAACGGGCGTAGCCAGGGTATACCTCAACCAGCTATACACCAGCAACGTCAACGTCTCCTTTTCCTTAACAGGTACTGCCACCGCTGGTGTGGATTATACCCCTCCGGCGCCACTCAGCGTTACTATCCCTGCCGGCAGCTGGTATGCCGAGATCAATATCGCAGGGTTAAACAATCCCCTTCAAACTACTAAAAAGACAGTCATCATCACATTGAATGCAGCCACCGAGGGATTTGAGATCGGGCTTGGATATGCTTATGCCTATGGCGTGTTTACCTATACCATTAACCCCTAATAATAAACCAACAATAGCATGAGATACCTGATCATGGCCTTGCTGTGTACACTTATTGGTGGCAGGGCAGGTTTTGCACAAACAAACAATATTGTTACAGCAGACATTTGTATATATGGCGGCACAGCCGCTGGAGTCATAGCCGCCTATACAGCCCAAAAGATGGGGAAAACGGTTGTTTTAATTGAACCGGGAAGACACCTGGGTGGCATGACCTCTGGTGGCCTTGGCTATACGGATATCGGAAACAAATATGTAGTAACAGGACTGGCCAGGGATTTTTACCGCCGCATAGGCGCCCATTACGGCAAATTTGAACAATGGGTCTTTGAACCCAAGGTGGCAGAAGCCATATTGAATGATTATGTAAAACGGGCAGGCTTTCCTGTACTGTTTGAAAACAGGTTGGTAAAGGTTAAAAAGGAAAACAGCACCCTAACGGAAATTACCCTTGAAAACACTTACCAACCTGGAGTGGCTAGTCACCAAACTGTTCGCGCCAAAGTATTTATTGACTGCACGTATGAAGGCGACCTCATGGCCCGCTCGGGGGTCACATATACCGTAGGACGGGAAGCCAACAGCCAGTATAAGGAGACCATCAATGGCGTGCAATTAATGAATGGTCATCAATTTCCAGATGGCATTGATCCTTACATCATACCCGGCAATCCGCAATCGGGTTTATTATGGGGCATCAGCAACGAGGTACCCAGGGCCAATGGCATGGGCAATAAAATGGTGCAGGCTTACAATTTCCGCATTACCCTCACCAATATTCCTGAAAACCGTGCTCCTATTACCAGGCCGGCCAATTATGATCCTAAAAAGTATGAGTTGCTGCTCCGCCTCAAGGAAAAGCAACCCTGGCAATCACTTACCGACGTATTTATCTGGAGCCTGATGCCCAATGGGAAGACGGATATTAACAATAAGGGCGGGTTTTCTACTGATATGATCGGCATGAATTGGAACTACCCCGATGCCGACTATGCCGCAAGGGCTACCATCTGGGCAGAGCATGTAGATTATACAAAGGGCCTATTGTACTTTATTGGCAATGACAACCGGATACCGGAATCTATCCGGAACGAAATGCAACAATGGGGATATCCCAAAGATGAGTATACGGACAATGGGAACTGGTCGCATCAACTGTACATTCGGGAAGCCAGGCGCATGGTGGGCGAGCTGGTCATGACGGAACACCATTGCCAGGGAAGGGAGCAGGTAAAGGATGCAATAGGAATGGCCGCCTATGGAATGGATTCTCACAATTGTGAAAGGCTCGTCATCAATGGCCAGGTAAAAAACGAAGGCAATGTGGAAGTACATGGGTTTGCACCTTATGCCATTTCGTACAGGGCCATCATTCCCAGAACAAAAGAAGCCAACAACCTGTTTGTGCCGGTTTGTTTGTCAGCATCCCATATCGCTTATGGATCCATCCGTATGGAACCCGTTTTCATGGTACTGAGCCAATCTGCTGTGGTAGCAGCCTGCCAGGCTATTGATAAAAAAATACCAGTCCAGCAGGTAAATGTCCAGGAGGTACAAGCCATACTTAAAAACAATCCATTGGCCGATAAGAGTAAACCGGAAATATTGGTAGATAATGACAATCGTGATCTGGTTCAACTAACAGGCAACTGGAAAACAGAAAAGCATGGCGGTTATGGTCCCACTTACCTGACTACCGATGCTAATACCAATGCCTCTGCCTCAGTCCGGTTTACGCCAATGGTTACTCAACCTGGCAACTACCGCGTCTATGCCTATTTTCCCAAGGTAGCGGATCCTTCCACTACAACGAGCATCACTATTTATGATGGAAATAAGACAACAGAAAAGACCATCAACCAATCTGAGCTGCGGGTAGAGGGACAGACATCGGGCGAATGGATCTCATTGGGCACCTACACCCTAAGGGAGGGAAAGAAAGCATACGTAGAAGTCTCTACTAAAAACGCCCATGGCGCCATAGTAGCCGACGCAGTGCTTTTTGTGCCTGTCCAAAAGTAGTAATCCAATCTTGCTCACCTAAAACGGTTTTATCTTTTCCATGGAAAATAAGACGAAGCTATTAAGTGCTGCTGTGCTGGTGGCATCCTTAGGCTAATTTGTAGACATTTATGACCTGTTGTTATTTAGCATTGTTCGCGTAGAGAGTTTACAATCATTGGGGGTGACCGGCGAGGGCATAACGGAGAGTGGTATCTTTCTATTGAATGTTCAAATGATCGGATTGCTGGCAGGCGGGATCTTTTGGGGGATATTAGGAGATAAGAAAGGACGTTTATCGGTTTTGTTCGGATCGATTTTTCTGTATTCCGTTGCCAATATTGCGAATGGGTTTGTTCACTCGGTAGGCAGTTATGCGGTATGGCGTTTCATTGCAGGATTTGGGCTGGCAGGAGAGTTGGGAGCGGGCATTACGCTGGTAGCCGAGATCATGCCCAGGGCCAAACGTGGGTATGCTACTACTATTGTGGCCACCGTAGGCGTGAGCGGAGCGGTTGCAGCCTTCTTTATTGCGCGATGCTTCGACTGGCGCACCTCTTACTTGATCGGTGGTGGTTTGGGACTTTCTTTATTGCTGCTGCGCGTAGGCGTTGCAGAGTCCGGCATGTTTGGAAAGGCCAGGCATAGCCGTGGCCGCCGGGGTGATTTTTTCTCCCTGTTTACCAACAAAAGCCGATTTATCAAATACCTGCAGTGCATCACCATTGGTGTTCCCCTTTGGTTTGTAGTGGGGATATTAATCACCCTTTCTCCTGAATTTGGCAAAGAGTTGGGCATACAGGAGGCGGTCGATGCCGGAGTTGCTGTGGCCTGTTGTTATGGCGGTCTCGTAGCCGGCGATATTGTAAGTGGGTTACTTAGCCAATACCTGAAAAGCAGGATCAAGGTGGTGTATGCCTATCTTTTTTTATCGATCGTGTTTATTGCGGCTTACTTTTTATTAGATGGCATCAGCCTGTTTGCCTTTTATACAGTTTGTTTCCTCCTCGGGTTCTCAGTAGGCTATTGGGTTATCTTTATGACGATAGCCACCGAACAATTTGGCACCAATATACGGGCAACAGTGACCACTACGGTACCCAATTTCGTACGGGGATCGGTAGTACCCCTCTCCTTTCTTTTTCAGTATTTCAAACAGTTATTTAATGATTCCCTGATCTACGCAGGTTTTGCAGTAGGTCTGCTATGCCTTGGACTGGCATTCTGGGCTTTAAGCAATATGCAGGACACATTTTCCAAAGACCTTGATTATCTGGAAGAATAACCTTCAATTTAAAAACATTAAGACATGAATACCATCATACGCCTTTTCCTCCTGGTTCTGGTTTGTATTTTGTCAACCGGTTCTGTAGCTCTTTGCGGAGAGACCCATGGCATGACTAAAAACAAAAAAGATACCGGGGATATTTTGACTATTGGTCAGACCATTGCCGGAAATATTTTTTATGAACAGGAGTTAAAAACCTTTGTCATAACAACCAATGCCGATTCGATCGTATGGTCGTATGCTGATTACTGGAATCGTCCGGTATCCGCCGGCAGGAGTGTCGTTGTAAACAATACGGTTAGACTTACCCTCAATCCCAGTAAACCGGGTTGGTATAAGCTGGTCATCAAATCAAGAAAAAACGGGAATACCCTTATCACCAAAGAAACATCCTTTGCGATTGTTTCGGCTTTCGACCTGAGCACCGTCAATGAATCACCTTTTATGGTGCAAACACATGCCTGGCAATCCACAGACACGCTGATTCCCATTGCCAAAAGAATAGGCGTTAAGAATGTCAGGGATGTGATCCGATGGGAATGGGTGGAGCTTACTAAGGATGTGTATACATTTCCAGCGAAACAGGATAGTTTCGTTGCCCAGCTGACGCGCAACAACCTGAAACCTTATCTTACGCTGGCACTGTACAACCGGCTCTATGATAGTGGCCTGGCGCCTGTTAGTCCGGAGGCAAGGCTCGCCTTTGCGCAATATTGCAAACAGGTGCTGAGCAGGTACCCTTCTATACAGCAGGTAGAGATCTGGAATGAGCCAGATATAGGCACATTTTCAAAGGGCCTTACCACAGATGCAGAGAAGGCCAATTTTTATTTCAATTTGCTAAAAGCATCCTACGAACTGCTCCACCCACTTTTCCCACAGGTTAAAATAACGGGGTTTGTAGTAAGCGACGTTGCTTCCGATGCTTTGTTGGATTCTATTTATAACAAAGGGGCATTGAATTATATGGATGAATATGCCTTTCATGCTTACACACCTGTTCCAGAAGATATAGTGAACGATATTACCCGGCACCGGACCATCATGAAATCCTGGAATAATGATCAAACGATCCCCCTGAACCTCAGCGAAACCGGATTTACCACCTTCAGTCATACGGAAACAAACCAGGCGAATTACCTGCCCAGGAGAATCGTGAATGCTTTGGCCAATGGTATCAGTAAAGTAAGCATTTACAATTTGCAGAATAAGTCTACGCTCAATGATTCCGAAGGGATGTATGGTCTGATCAGGCACCCGAACGACAGCAAAGGTGCCTATGTGCCCAAGCCGGCCTTTGTTGCTTATGCCGTATTAACCCGCCAGTTGACAGGCACCCAATTTGCATATCAGGAACAATTATCCCCCGGGAATATTTATTCCTTTGTATTTAAGAAAGGTACTGATACCGTCAGGTGTATGTATGCCATTCCAGACGCCCAGGTTAAGTTTCAGACTACAACAAACATTACCGTCACTGATATCATGGGCACTAAAACAACGCTGGTGCCTGTGAATGGCGAAGTATACCTAACCCTTAATAAAGACATGGTATACGTACAGGGTACGGGACCGCTATCGCCCGTAGTGGTGACACCATTAACAAAAGCAGTATCCATCACCCCTTGAAAACCAAACAGGGTGTATTCTACGTGAATACACCCTGTTTATTTGCGGATTAATGGAAGATTTGTGGGCTAAATTTGGTATCTTACAGTAGCTTAACAGATGTTTTGTGAAACATCTTTTACCATACTGTTTCTTCTTCCTTCCGATCATACTGACCGCACAAACAGTTGTTTCTTTAAAAATTGATGGCGCTATTAATCCGGTCGTAGCCGACTATATCCTTCATGGCATCGAAAAAGCTGGTCGCGAAAAAGCCAGCTGCCTGCTTATCCACCTCAATACACCAGGCGGTCTGCTTCAATCAACACGCGTTATCGTGAGCAGTGTGCTGGAGTCCCCGGTACCGGTCATCGTATATGTTTCTCCGGGAGGATCACATGCCGGCTCGGCAGGGGTTTTCATTACACTTGCTGCACATATTGCGGCGATGGCGCCCGGCACCAATATCGGTGCAGCACATCCGGTCAGCTTCCAGCAAGCGGCAGATTCGATCATGAATGAAAAAGGGACGAATGATGCAGCTGCCTTTATCCGGGCCATTGCAGAGAAACGCAACCGCAATGTGCAGTGGGCGGAAAATGCTGTTCGCCAAAGTGTATCTATCACAGAAAAGGAAGCGCTAAGGGATCATGTGATCGACCTCATTGCTTTCAATGAGGAGGACCTGCTGGACCAGGTCAACGGGAAACAGGTGGAACTGGGCATGACCACTGCAACGCTGCACACGAAAGGCGCCCGGGTAGTGTCTTACGAAATGAACTTTGCAGAAAAAATATTGAACGTCCTCAGCGATCCCAGCATTGCCTACATTATGCTGCTGCTGGGCCTGTATGGGGTCCTGTTTGAGTTATTCAGCCCAGGGGCCATACTTCCTGGGATCATTGGCGGCATTGCCCTTATCCTCGCCTTTTATTCGATGCATACCTTACCGGTCAACTATGCCGGGCTGGCCCTGATCGTTTTTTCCATCATTCTTTTCTTACTGGAGATCAAGATAGCCAGCCATGGATTATTGGCCATTGGTGGAGTGGTGTCCTTATTCCTGGGATCTATTATGTTGATCAGGAGTCAATCATCCTTAGAGTTGATCAGCATTTCCCGGGCGGTTATCATTGGGTTCACGATCGTTACTGCCTTGTTTTTCCTTTTTGTGATCGGGATGGGATTAAAAGCGCAAAGGGCCAGAGTGGCTACGGGCCAGGAGGGCATGATTGGCGCTATCGCTTATGCACTGGATATGCTGGAGCCTACCGGCAGGGTAACTTTCCAGGGGGAGGTTTGGAATGCGACATCCTTAACAGGTACGATCGGCCAGGGAGATCAGGTATTGGTGAGGGAAATAAGAAACCTGATGTTGTACGTGGAAAAAACAGTTCCTTAATCAAAACAAAATATATGGAACAATTCCCTGTCGTTTCTGTAGTGATCTTACTTTTTGCTGTACTGCTGCTGGCGAATGCCATCCGCATCCTGCGGGAATATGAAAGAGCGGTGGTTTTCCGGCTGGGACGTCTCATCGGCGGCAATGGCGTAAAAGGGCCGGGAATTATTTTCCTGATCCCTGTTGTTGACAAAATGGTAAGGGTGAGCTTGCGCACAGTGGTCATGGACGTACCTACGCAGGATGTCATTACACAGGACAATGTTTCGATCAAAGTAAATGCAGTGGTCTACTTCCGGGTCATTGAGCCGCAAAAAGCTATTGTGGGGGTAGAGAATTTCCTGGTAGCCACTTCGCAACTGTCGCAAACAACCTTACGCAGTGTATTGGGCCAATCCGAGTTGGATGACCTGCTTTCGCAACGAGAAAAGATCAACCACAAGCTACAGCAGATCATTGACTCCAATACCGAGCCCTGGGGCGTGAAGGTCTCTAATGTAGAGGTAAAACAGATCGACCTGCCGCAGGAGATGCAACGGGCGATGGCGAAACAGGCTGAAGCAGAGCGGGAACGTCGCAGCAAGGTAATTGCCGCCGAAGGAGAGTACCAGGCCTCGCAACGACTGGCCGACGCAGCACTCATATTGGCTGGTCAACCCAGCGCACTCACCTTGCGTTACCTGCAAACATTGCGGGAAATAGCCACCGAAAATAATTCAACCACCATCTTCCCGGTACCTATCGACCTCTTGAAACCATTCTTAAAAATCGACGACGATAAGAAATAAACAAAGCAACTGCTTGTCTCAGGTACGCAAAAAGAACGGCCCATGATACCATCACGGGCCGTTTTGAATTACGCTATTAAACAGTACTATTCTTCGTGTTCTGCGCCAAAACTGGCAAAACCCAACTGTATATTGGAAGCAAAAAACAGTGCATTCAGCAATAACCGGTCGGTTCCATGCCAGTAACTACGATAGGAAGGATCATCGGCAAAGGACACTACCCTACCACTACCTGCCTGGCTGACCAATATGGCAGCCGTGTTATTGATGCGGGCAATGTTCTTTTTAGAAACGTATCCGCCTACATAAGCATCGGCCGTATATTTTGCAATGGTTGCATACTTATTTCGGCTGGGTTGTAAAATGGTTTGACTATTCTTTGTAAAGAATATCTTCCGGCTGGTGAGCCCAAAAGCAATGGGATTGGTAATATCAATGTCCCCGGCAAACACGCCCCCATTGATGCGCCGGGCTCCTTCTGTCACCTCCTGTAGTACATAATCAATCCTTTCGTTGGTACCCTTGATAGCAGATGAATCAATAAATAATTTCTCTTTAATGATCTCCTGTTGAATAGCCCATTCCGCCGCATTTTTAAAGGCAATTAAGGTACCACCTTCTTCTACCCAATTCTTCAACCGGGCAGTGGCTATCTTGTCGAGCCCATTGTAATTGCCGCTTACAAGAATGATATTGTTGTACCGGCTCAGATCGGCACGACTCAGGGAACCAATATCCAGTTTGGTAACCGGCAGATCAAGGTGTTGGTTGAGGAGGAACCATACCTGGCCCACCTCCTCGTAATTGGTACCTGTTCCGGCAATGACAGCCACACGGGGTTTCTGTACCGCTTTGACATTGTTGCTACCCAGATCAATACCATCCGTACTAAAGCCGGTAGCTGTGCCATCCACTGTAACAGCCGCTTTTTCAGCAGCCAGTTTAACCAGCTTGTGCAAACTGTCACCTGTAATATTTTGGATAGCCACCGGTATGACCAGGCTACCATAACCAAATTCTTTTACGCCGCCCTGGGTTTGAATAGTAATGGGTTTGTGGGCCGCTTTCACCACCACGCCATGACTCAACAGGTAATACAAGGCTTTAGAAGCATTGTATTCACTCCAATTAATGAGGTAGGCATAACCTGCAACACCATTCACTACACCTCCTTTACCAGCAGGTAGGGCGGTCACCTGTACTCCCTTTACAGCAGGAGGCGCCGCCAGTTTGGCATATTGCAACCCGTAAGCATGGATCAGGCTCCAGCTGGTATTATCATAATAAAGGCTATCATTCAACTTAGCGGTTTCCTCAAAAATAGAATGTACCAGGCGGAAATTGGGTTGATCTGACGGAACGAGGTAGGCTTTCCCTTTTTCAAATTTCTTTCCTTCCTGCGAAAGATCATTGCTTAGTTCATACACTTTTATCCGGTGTTTCAGCAACAGATCAAGCAACAACCGGGTCAATGACTGATCACGGCTGTCGCCAAAAACAAATGCCTTGGCGGGATAGGCCTTCCCCTGCTCTACTGCCGACCGGAAAAACTCCTTTTGCAAATTGAACAGCCCTTTCCTTTCTTCCACAGCAGCATTTACCGTGGCAATACCTGTTGTTACATGATTACGGATCGTAAATGGAAAAGTGATCTCCCCCGTCTCTGTTTCCTGCACCAGTCCACGTGAGCTACCCTGCTCAAAAGTAATGCCCACAGCACCAAAGAAATCAGGATAGGTAGAGCCATAAATGGGCGAAAGGTTATCGAATTGCTCTTTGGTAAAATACAAGGAGCCTATCTTATCCAGGGCAGCTGCATGGTATTTGGCAAGCGTAGCATTAAAATCATAAGACGCCTGCGGAACGATGGGGCTTTGCGTCCGTTTAGGTGACGGCTCAAAATAGTAAGTGCTATTGGACCCCATTTCATGAAAATCAATATGCACATTGGGATACCATTGATGAAAAAAGGCCAGCCTGTTTTGACTTTCAATTTGTGTAGCACTCAACCAATCACGGTTAAGATTGGCCAGGTAATGGTTGCTTCTGCCATTGGGCCATGCTTCAATATGTTCCTTATCAGCCGGGTCAGTAGTATTTGGAAACGACTTATAGGCATTGTGCCAGTTAGCGGCTCTGTCCCGTCCATCGGGATTGAGTGAAGGATCAATAAATACCACTGCTTCCTTCAACCATTTTTGGGTGGCCGCGTTCTGACTGGCTGCCAGGTAATAAGCGGTCAGCAAAGCCGCCTCCCCGCTCGAGGTCTCATTACCATGCACGCTATAACCCAGCAATACAACAACAGGTGCACTAGCCCCCAAAGCAGGTTTTCCCGGATCAGTCTGATCCCCGTGTTCTACCCTGATCGTTTCCAGTTTGGCATAGTTCTCCGGCGCCGTTATCGTCACAATTACCTGGTCGCGCAGTTCATACGTTTTCCCGATCACCTGGTAATGAACTTTATCGCTGATGGTTGAAAGTTGTTTTAAATAACCGATCAACTGATCATGCCGCGTATAATGCGATCCTATGGGATACCCCAAAAACTGTTCTGGTGTAGGTATCTTTGGATCAAAGGTTTCTCCCTTATTGAAATAGTATTCATTTTGAGCCTGACCGGAAAACCAGCCGGTCAATAAGAGTAAAAGCGCTATCGTATTCTTTACTAGTTTCAGACGCATATTGAATGGGGTTTATGAATGTAGATGAAAGTATTAATAACCCGGATTGTTCTTTCCCTCCAGGTCCGGATCAGACAACACATCTGAATAAGGCAACGGGAATAGCCAGAAATTCCTATTGGTAAGTCCCAATACAGCTCCTGCCCTTTCCGTGCGCACCAGGTCGAACCAACGATGTGCTTCAAAGGCAAACTCAACATTGTTCTCCTCTTCGATGGCCAGCAGCACTTCTTCTTTTGTAAGCGCTGTAGTGGCCCCTACACCAGCCCTGGCTCTTACTGCGTTGAGGTCAGCGATCGCACCACCAGTTCCCGTCAACTTGTTTTGTTGCGCCCGGGCTTCCGCCCTGATCAGGTATAACTCCGCTAAACGAATGAGGTAAGCAGGATCTGTACTCGTTGCACTTGTATTGTACAACACCCCATATACATTATCACCCGAACCGGCGATCACGCTATTCCTCGATCCGCCAATCGCAGGATTGTTCAATTTTGTGACCAGGATACCGGAGGGTTTCAAAGTATATTGACCGCCGGCGGAACTGGGATACCACAGGTTCCAATAAGTATTGCGGTCATTGGCAGAGAAAGTTAATTCAAAAACCGACTCCCTGCTCAGGAATGGCGCTGTGAAAAAGGATTTATAAGCGATTAATTCATATTTAGCCGTATTACCAATCACTTGCGAAGCATATTGCTCGGCCTCCCCCCATTGCTTCCTGTACAGGTGCAGCCTTGCCCGTAAAGCCCGGGCGGTGCTTTTCTGGGCACGGTTACGCGTAGTGGCATCTTCAGGCAATAATTTTTCCGCTTCTATCAGATCAGCCAAAACCTGGTCATAGGTTTGATCAAGTGTACTCCGTTTGATGCCTTTTGCATCATTTACATTGGCGGTAGGTTTCAATTGCAGCTGTACACCACCCCAGCCTCTGCCCAGGTCAAAATAACCGATGGCACGCAGAAAATAAGCTTCCCCCAATATCTTATTCTTCTCTTCCTGCGTAAGTAAGGGATCATTTACACCCGGCACGGCTGCAATAACACTATTGGCTGAATTGATCGTTCGGTAAATGCCCTGGTAGGTTGCTACCGTAGTTACATTATCCGTTGGGATAGCATTCTGGTCCAGTTGCAAGTATTGACTCAATGTACCAAAGTAGATAACATTATCAGCTGTAATGGTACCCAGCGTTGGATAATTAGCTGCATAATATCCCTGCAATCCATCATACGCGCCTATAATGGCTGCCCTGGCTGTACCGGCATTGGTAATGGCCACATCCGTTGGGATCGCATTGTTTGGATTCTCCTCCAAAAACTTGGAGCAGGAGGCCAGGGATAAAACCCCTGCGAAAAATAAATATATCGAAGACCGTTTCATTGTTGCTTTTTAAAATTGAATAATTACTCATTATCAAAATGTCACAGTAAGCCCTACCTGTACTGTTTTAGGCTGTGGCACCGTGGCCCAGTCGTAGCCCGCTGTGTTTTGGTTACCACTTTGAGAACTTACTTCCGGATCAGGTCCGCTATAATTGGTAATCGTAAACAAATTAGTAGCCTGCACATACAACCGGGCATTACTCAACCGCACCGTATTCAGCCAGGCAGTCGGGAAATTGTAGCCTATTGACAAGGTCTTTAACCGCGCAAAGGAGCCATCTTTCAAATACCGGCTGCTGAGGTTGGCAACAGTACCGCCGTAATTATTAGCGGCTCCGCCATTCTGGGTGGTATTGAGGCCATAATTGGTCAGCCTGGGAATATCCGTAATATCCCCTGGTTTTTGCCAGCGCTGTAATTGCCTGGGCAAAAATCCAATATTGGCCTGCGTTCCACCATGCACCATGAAAAAATCATTCATGTCCATGATCTTATTCCCCTGCTGGAAATAAATAAAAAAATTGAGGTCAACATTTTTGTACGACAGGTTATTTGTCAAACCACCGGAATATTTTGGCAGCGCATTACCCACGATCTGCCGGTCGGCGGTGGTAATGAACCCATCTTTATTTACATCATCATATACCGCATTGCCCGTTTGTGGATCAACATACAACTGCTTGTACAACTGAAAGGAGTTTACAGCATATCCCTGCCGCAGGATAGAAATATTCCTTCCTGAGGCCCCCAGGCTGATATCCGAAGCCAGCTTTTCAATGCGGTTCGTATTGAAAGAAATATTAAAATCCGTGGTCCAGGAAAAAGTACGTGTGTTCACATTAATACTATGCACACTCACCTCTACCCCTTTATTACTCACCGCACCATAGTTTTGCAATAAGGAACTAAACCCCAGCCGGTTGGGCACCGGTACATTCAGCAGCAGGTCGTACGTATACTTATAGTAATAATCGAGGCTCACACTCAGCCGTTTATTCAGCACCGAAAAATCTATGCCTGCATCAAACTGCCTTGTGGTTTCCCAGGTCAGATCGGGGTTGGCCAGTTGAGAAGGCGAAGTACCGGGAGTTTCCAGGTAATTGGCTCCCGAACTCCACAGCCCCTTCGCTGCATAAGGACCAATACCACCCTGATTGCCCGTTAGGCCAAAACTGGCCCTCACCTTCAACTCATCGAAAAAGTTGAGCTTTTCTACAAACGACTCCTGACCTGCACGCCAGGTAATACCACCGGCAGGAAAATAGCCCCATTGCTTATTGGTACCAAACTTCGAGGAGCCATCCGCCCGCACACTCGCATCAAGGGTATACCTGTCATTGAACGTATAACTGGCCTTTCCAAAGAACGAAGCCAGCTTGGTTACTGATCTGGAGGAAGACCCGGACCGTATGGATGCACCGGAAATAGCCGTAATATCATTCGAGGCAAAGCCTGTGCCTGATGCCGAGGTAAGCTCATTGGTCGTAGCGCTGATCGTATGGCCGATCAAAGCATTGACCGTATGTTGCTTGTCACTGCCAAACGATTTGATATAGGTGAGTACCTGTTCGTTCATCAGTACCAGGTTATTCGTCTCATAGGCTGTAGCCGAACCATTGGAAGAAATACCTGCACTAATGAGCGTACTGGCATAATTGTTCTCCGACTCATCCGCTTTGTCAATACTCCAACTGCTGCGCAGTTTCAATTCCGGCAAAAAGGAATACTCCAGGAAAGCATTGCCAATTACCCGCCAGCCAACTGCTTTATTGTCCAGGTGATTGATAAGCGCTATATGGTTATCAAAACTGCCATACCGTGCATATGTACCATTCGTATTATAAATAGGCAGGTAAGATCGCGGGAACAAAGCCGAATTGACCACTCCTTGTGGGTTATTGTCATTGCTGCTTACATTGCGAAACGTACGCGTAAGGCCAATGCTGGTACCCAACTTCAACTTCCGCGATAAGTGATTATCATAGTTCAACCGCCCGGTAAACCGCTCAAAGTTGGAAGGCCTGACCACCGACTCCTGTTTGAGGTAGCCAATACTTGCATAATAGGTATTCTTATCTGTCCCCCCTTGCGCCGACAGTTCATAACTGGAAGTGCGGGCCGTCCGGTACAGGTCGGCAAACCGGTCATAGGTCTTCAAGGTATCCGGGTTAGGAAAAGGCAACACTACTGAATTCGGGTCCTGCCCATTGTCGATCGCCAAATTTCGCCTGGCTTCATTGGCCAGTTTAGCTGTTTCAACACCATTGGCCACCTTGAGTTTTTTAATGGCCACTGCCCAACCCTGGTAAGTATTCAGGCTGATCTTTGCTTTATTATTCAACTTGCCTCGGCGCGTAGTAACAATCACCACTCCATTGGCGCCCAATGAACCATAGATGGCCGTGGCATTCGCATCCTTCAGGATCGTAATACTTTCAATATCCGAAGGATTGATCGTGGCCAACGGATTGGTGGGCTGCTGTTGGCCAAGACCCGTTTGGATCGTTTCGTTGTTGCTCACAAAAACGCCATCAATCACATACAGCGGGTCACTACTCGCATTGATGGAATTATTACCCCGGATACGAAAAGTAATGCTGCCGCCTGCCACGCCCGAATTGGCCAGCACCTGTACACCACTTGCTTTTCCCTGCAACAACTGGTTGAATCCGGCGGCTGGGCTATTCTTTATTTCATCGCCGCCTACCGTGGTAATGGAGCCGGCAATGAACCGTTTATTTTGTGTACTATAACCTGTAATCACAATATCTTCCAATTGCTTGCCCGTCCGCTTTAGCGTGACGGCATATTCACTGTCTCCTGTGATTATTAGCTCCTGTGGCTCAAAACCTGCATAAGAAACAATGACATGTTGTTGACCACCTGTAAGTGCCAGCCTGAAGGAACCATCCTTTTTACTGACCGTGCCTTTTGCATTGCCTTTTGTTGTAATACTGGCTCCTTCCAGCGGCAACTGGTCTTCAGATCTGATGATACCGGTAATAATGCGGGGTGATGTTTGTGCAATGGTGATCGTTGCGCTTAGCACAATAACCAGCATTGTCAAAAACACTGATCGTAGGTTCATGACAATAATTTAATAGATAAAAAAATGCTGCGTTATTCCGTAAGCAAACAGGGATGAGAAACGTTGATGGATGATAATCAGAAAAAACGAGGTACTTAACAACAGAAGTTTGTACAACAAGATTTAATACCGGAATCGGCCATGGCCGGGAGATAATAACCAATCAGAGAATCAGCGCCTTTACACATGCTTAGTTTCATAAATAATGATAGTTTTGATATATACCGTTTTAATCGGGTTCGAATGTATCATGGAATAAAATCTTCCTCCAACACCAATGCTTCACGCTGCAACTGGCGGTACAGCAACCACTTTTTTCTTCCATACGTTACTGCCAGGAATATACCAGCCGGAACGGCCGCCACCCAATAGTACCCATATTTAAAAACTCCGGCCAGTACAACTAGCAGTATGCCGGCGCCAATATACAAAAGCGGATGAAGCAGATAAGACAGCCCTGGCCGCATCGCCTTCCTGCGCGATGAATTCATAGCATCAATGTTTAATTGCACCGGCAGGGACTCCATAGCTGTCAAAATTATTTGGAATGCTGGAAAAGTAAATTGTAACTTTGTCCACAAATTTAGTGGACTATAAGTAATACAGCAAATATGTTTCTAAAATACCTTACCACATTCGTACTGACAGTAATATTATTGCAACCAGTTTGGTCGCAGCAGGCAGGCCGCACCATTACCGGAACCATTACTTCCGGAGAAGACACCAACCCACTTGAAGGCGTATTGGTATCTATCAAGGGCAGTAAAACCGTATCAGGGTCACAAGCTGATGGTATCTACTATATTCCGGTTACAGCAAAAGACTCCGTGTTGATATTCAGCCACAGTGAGTTTCAAACCAGGGAGGTGAAATTATCTGGAGCCAACGAGTATAATATTGTATTGCAGAAAAAACACGATTCATCAGGCACCGCCTTACAGCCGCTCAATACCTGCTTATTCTTCCCTACCCTGCTCTATATGGAGAAAAAAGAAAGGGTAGCCAGGATCCACAATGGCTATTGTGGCCCGGCTACAGGAAGATATTATGTAGATTGTGAAAGCATTCTATGAAGAGACTGATCTGCTCTAAAAGCAATTAGCACCCGTTTATTACTTTTTGTTGATGATGTAGGAGGCCATGTTTTTGATCAACCCATTGTCTAACTCATATAGGTCGCAATAATACATATCAAATACATCTCCATCCTTGGTTTTACAGGTTACCTCGCCATTTACTGAAACATTGTTACCATCTACGATGATATGCTCTTTGGTAGAAGATACCATTTGCGTACCCCCATTGGCGGCAAAAAAATCACGCATCCCCTCTTTTCCTGTAATCACCTGGTCGCCAACCATATTCCAGGTTACATCTTCCGACAGGAAGCTAAGAATCGTATCCACATCACTTTTGTCGAATGCTTCCAGCACTTCCTGTATAATTTTCCTGTTGTCCATAACTGATTTTTTTAGTGTGTTGTATTGAACACAAACTTAGCATCAGGAACCCGCTTTAAGGGAGTGCGGGATTGACAATTTACAGGGCCTATTGCGACAAACGTCCTATTGCCTCGCCCTTTAGGGCGAGGGCAAAAGACATTCTACATAAAATTGGGCTTTAGCCCAAAGAATTGATACCACTTCCTCCTCAAATGGCTTGCCTGCTACCGGTCTTCTCCGGACAATTCGGCCATAAACGGTCATAAATTTGGTACAGCTTCTGCTAAGCTGTACGTTTGTCCTGTTACGACAGAAGTGACAAAAAGACCGACAAGTGTGAAGCATGAGAAGGTTTGGCAGGAGATACCCGAAAAAGTGCAAACGATCAACCGACCTTCAGCCGTAGTCTCGCCGTAGATCAGCCGTAGATCTGCCGTACATCAGCCGTACATAGGCTATGAAAATAGCGTACTTGAAAAAAACGAGCGGTTTTGACAAAAAACAGCCTACATAATATTGCTATTCATTGCTCAAACAAAATACCTATGGATCAGTTTTTCCACATCCGGATGCTTATGAGCATCATCGTCAGCTTAAGCATCGCTACTTTATTGAAGGGCGTAGCCCGGCTCATAGAGCATCCTGCCCGGGTAAAATTGTATTGGGTGCACCTGGCCTGGGTAGCCTATGTGTTTCTTTCCCTCATTGATTTTTGGTGGTGGGAGATCAGGTTGAAAGGGATCAAGGAATGGAGCTTTCAAACCTACCTGTTCATCATCTGTTATGTCGTCGTGTTTTATATAACTTGTTCCCTGCTCTTTCCCGACGACATGAAAGAATACAATGGGTACAAGGATTACTACTACTCAAGAAAGAACTGGCTTTTTTCCTTCCTCGGCATTTCCTTCTTATTCGACATTGGAGATACCCTGCTAAAAGGGGCTGATTATTATCAGTCACTAGGTACTGAATACCTCATCAGGATAGTAGTTCATGTATTGTTGTGTATATTGGCCATTCGCTCCCGGAATGAAAAGGTCCATGCAGCCCTCGTGATCTTCTTCCTCCTGTACAACCTGTTCTGGTTCATCCGGAAATACCAGGTACTGTAGGATGTAGCAACCATTAAACCAGCTGGCGCTGAATAGCGGCAGTATTGCCCGTAGCCGACCTCAATACCTGTTCTGCAGCATCCGGTCCCTCATGCAAATACTTTCTTTCCAACTGCAGTTTATCATTCAGGAACTTATGCTTCATTTCAAAATCATTGATGAGCTCACTCCATTTCCTGATGTAGATCTTATACTGCCCCGATTTGAATGCCAATGATCGTTCACCATGTGGTTTGGCATTGTCCAGCGCCGCTTCTATTTCACCCTTACTGTTAAAGTCCGTCCCCACCAGGTAAAATTCCCAACTCATATTATTGCCATTGAATTGTGGTTCATTCATGATCACGTTCATGTATTTCTTGACCTGCGTTAGTTCATTTTCGCCCAGCCTTAATGCAGGATGCTTTAACTCCACCACAATATTCCTGATCTCGTTGGTCAGGATATCCTGGCGACAAAGGAAAATATCCATTTCCCGGTATTTATCCTCATGGTCAATGGGCGTTACCGGGGTTTCGCCACGCAATAAATGAACATGACGCCGCAGGGCCTCATCAAATTTGGGTTCGGCGGCCGTCACCAGGTGATACTGCTCCCCAAATATCCAGTAATGCGCCTCCACCAGCTTTTGCAAATGATCCCGTTCATTGGCCTTCAGTTCCTTCCGAACGATCAGGTCGCGTAGATGATCAATTGTTTTATAACGGTCTTCAATGAGCCTGATGGTATGGTTCACGTGCGCCAGCCGGGTTACCTTGATGAGCCCGGCCATCTGTTTCCTTTCTTCAAAAGAAAGATCTACCACTCCATCCAGGATATCAAACAACTTATCCCGCTCCAGGCTATCCAGCATCAGGTTCAACAGGCGCACAAAGGTCTTCTTCTGCTCTATATTGAGGTTCAGGAATATCTTTGGCTGTATCTCATAGAGATTGCGCACCATGTTCTCCAACTCTATTTTCCGGTGTACATCCCAGGGATTGTCGCTGAATACCGGGAAGATATGATCCTCTTCATACTGGTTGATCAGGATATCCGTATATATTTTAAGATAGGGCTTGCGCTTGTCGAGTAAATAAGAGGACAACCATTTGTGCAGAAAGCGGAAAACAGGATCAATGCGCGTCCCCCCTATTAATGCCAGTTGCGGGTCTGTACTATTGCTTTTAAACCGGAACTGGTCAAAATAAATACTCCTGATATATACACTGTGGTAAAAATGATCTCCCTTATTATTGAGCGAAGTGAACTCTTTATAACGCTCATTATGATCAGATCCTATATAGTAATATTTGGAAAACTCTTTATTGATCTTAGCATTCCACCGTACATAATTCACTTCAAACTCCTGCCCACTCTCCGCATGGTTCAACATAAAGTGGTGCGTATCGCCTATAATGCCCGAATAGTCCAGTGGCTTTCCATTGATCAATAAGGCATGGCCATTATTTTTGTTGAGCTCCAGGTACCAGCCAAATTCCAGGCAAAGGAAATCCATCAATTCCTCCTCTAGTTTGGCGTCTGTGATCTCCGGTAGGATATTGTAAAAGGTGACGATGGTACCCGTTGGCTTACGCACACCACGTACGCCCGAATCGGGACTGGTGTATTTATTGATGGATTCAAACTTGATATTGATAAAATACTCGTATCGCTTTTTCTTTTCTTCATACACCGTATGCCAAATGGCTTCCGATGCAAACTTGAAAAACGTGAGGCGCCCTACTCCGTTTTTACCGTGCACGGCCGACGTGTTTTTGGGCGATTCTATCTCAATGGCCTTTTGTGAATCAAAGAAAGGAGAAAACTTCTCGGCCAGTTGCTCGCGGTTGATCCCATAGCCATTGTCGATGATGGATATTTTGGATACAAAACCCAGCTCATTCGCCTCATAATTGAATTGCACCGTAGTAGCCTTTGCATCAAACCCATTCCAGATATACTCTGCAATAGCTTGTTTAAAATCAAACTTGCTCAGTACTTTCTGTATCCCCTTACCCGTGATCTCAATATTTGCCATAACCATGATAGTATATTTAGCTAAAATAAGCAATAAAACTAAATTTATTAGCAAATCAATGGTAAAGAAAACACCAGTAATTACCCACATTAAGCCGACTTAAAAGCTAAATTCAAGTAGACCACTGGTTCATATTGATAAACACATGAAAATAATCCGCATCTATAAAGGAGGGGACGTCAACTAAAGCTCGGGGCTCACAGCTATTCCCTAGGCATTCATCGCATAGAAGATAATATTGAGGCCAAACTTCGTGTTGTCTTCGGCCATAAACCGTTTATTCCTGAAATCATAATCCCACTCGCAGCCATAATCCTTGTTGCTGTACAGTACGGCAATACGACCATTGATCTCAATGGCTTTGAGGTAATCATGCACCAGATCATCCCCCCAGCCATTCAGTTCAAAGGAGGTAGGTGGAGGTCCTTTTTCAAAAGTGAAGAAAGAGCGGTATAATTCGTGGGTGGAAGGTATCTTTTTAAGGGCCTGCGGGCCAAAAGTAGTGGCCATCTGTGCTTCAAACGATTTGGCAAACAAGCCATCAATATCGTGGTTACAATCATCTACAAAAACAAAGCCCCCATTCTCCACATATTTCTTGAAATTAGCCTGTTCCCTGCTATTGAACTGCACCAGCTTATGCCCGCTGAGGTAACAGAAGGGCGCCGAGAAAATATCCTCACTCCCCAATTCAATGATCCGCTCCTGCGGATTTACAGGAATGGTAGTGTACTCAACCAGTGAGTTCAATAAATTTGAAGGCATGCGCTGGTCCGTATCCCAGTCGCCGGAACGATAACTCAATCGGGAGAAGATAAATTTATTGCCCTGATTCATTAACATGCTTGATTGGTACGTGTTTCACTGAGACCGGCGACAAATTGGATCCCGCCGCCTGGCATTCAGGGCAACAATTTAACTAAAAGAAATTGATATTAAAATGTTGATTTTTTCAACACAGGCAAAAGAAAATCAATTATTATGACGTCAAAAAGCCCGAACTTCCGTCGCACATGAGAAAATAGTTCATATTATCATTAGCCAGTATAGCCGCCATAACGTTCCATGAAAACTAATTATAACCAAAACTACTATTGACGTTGGTATTAACAGAAACAACCGTCAGCGAGCTACTGAAAAAAGTATCCTTGCTGAAAAAAGAGATCCAGAAAGTAATTGTGGGGCAGGATGAAGTACTGGAGGAATTACTGGTAGCCTTGCTGGCCGGCGGCCATTGTTTGCTGGAAGGCGTACCCGGGCTGGCCAAAACACTGATGGTACGCACCCTCTCCCAGGCAGTACACCTTAGCTTCCGGCGCATTCAGTTTACCCCCGATCTCATGCCTTCGGATATCATTGGCACCGAAATACTGGAGGAAGACCTGGTGACAGGCAAAAGGATGTTCACCTTTACCAAGGGACCTATTTTTGCCAATATCCTCCTGGCCGATGAGATCAACCGTACGCCGCCCAAAACACAGTCGGCCCTGCTGGAAGCCATGCAGGAGTTTGAAGTAACGTATGCCGGCAAAACCTATCACCTGGATCGTCCCTTCTTTATATTGGCCACACAAAACCCCATCGAGCAGGCCGGCACTTATCCCCTGCCCGAAGCCCAACTCGATCGCTTTTTATTGTACGTAAAGATTGGCTATCCGTCCGAGCAGGAAGAAATTCAAATACTCAGCAATACCACCGGTACCCGTAAAAATAAAGTAGAAGCCATTGTAAGCGGTGAGGAGATCATCCAGCTGCAGGCGCTTGTAAGGGAAGTCACCATCAATGATGACCTGACTGCCTGGGCAGGCAAACTGGTACGGGCTACACGACCCGACTCCAGCACGGCTCCCTATGTAAAAGAATGGGTACGCTGGGGTGCAGGTCCCCGGGCCGGACAGGCGCTGATACTGACGGCCAAAGCCAGGGCCCTGCTTCATGGTCGCTATGCCGTAACGGAAGCCGACATTCAAACCATGGCCTACCCGGTACTGCGCCACCGCATACTGATGAACTTTAAAGCGGATGCCGAACAGATCAGCCCCGATATGGTTACAGCCAACTTATTAAAAGTAATTGAAAGGCCCAAAGCATTGTAGTGTTATAATTCGTGTTATTAGATCCGCATATACTATTGTCACTGAGAAATCTGTCGCTGGCGGCCAAAACCACCATTGATGGTTTTATGACGGGCGCCAACAAAAGCTCCATCAAGGGCAGTGGTATGGAGTTCAGTCAATACCGCAGTTATATGACCGGCGATGACCTGCGCTGGATGGATTGGAAAATGTATGCCCGCAGTGATCGCTATTATATCCGCGAATCGGAATCCGAAACCAATATCAGTGTACGGCTGTTGGTAGATGCCAGCGCCTCCATGGACCATCGTGATGGCGACTGGACCAAGATGGAATATGCCCGATACCTCGCAGCCTGCCTGGCGTACCTGGCCAACAGACAAGGCGATGCCATTGGTTTATATGCCCTGCGTGAAGATGGCATCTTTACACTGGCAGCACGTCAGGGATTCCAACACCTCAACCGCCTCTTTTACCAGCTGGAACAAACCGGCCCCGCCGGAAAATTTACCCAGCCTGTTCATTACAAAGACATCTATGCAGGCGGCCGCAGCAGGGAACTACTGATCTTCATTACCGATATGTACCAGGAGCAGGATGAAATATTCAAACTGCTGGACCTCCTGGGTGCGCTACGCCATGAGATCATCGTACTGCACCTGATGGGCCGTAATGAAATGGAACTGGATTATAAAGGCTATACTACCCTGGAAGACCTGGAAACAGGCGCTACTATCCAGGTGGATGCGGGGGCCATCCAACAACCTTATCAGGCAACACTGAACAATTATTTAAACAATATCAGAAAGGAATTACTGGGGCGCAATATTGATTACCACCTCCTGGTTACTGACGAACCCGTGGATCAGGCATTGAGGGAGTATTTGCGATTAAGGAAATAGAGCATTCAGCATATAGCATTTAAGATTTGCTTCAGTTATTAAATCCCATAGCATTAGTAGCAGCTGCAGCGGTGATCATACCCGTGCTGGTACACCTATGGAATGTACGCAAAGGCAAAACCCTGCGTGTAGGCAGCATTGCTTTATTATCGGCCAGCGCACGCAAGCGGGCCACCTCCTTCCGCATCAACAACTGGCCTTTATTCCTGTTGCGTTGTTTACTGGTACTGCTCGCCGCCTTCATATTGGCAAAGCCCGTATGGGTCGATCGACCCACAGCAGCTAAACAAGCCGGCTGGATACTCATCCCCCAACACCAATTGGCAATGGCCTATGCGCAGCATACTCATGCTATCGATACTTTGCTGGCTGCCGGTTTGGAATTGCACAACCTGTCGGCCAACTTTGAAAAAATACAACTGAAGGATACGTTGACGTACCAAACACCTGCTGATTCCAACAACCATATCCCTCTATCTACCTGGTCACTTTTAAAGGTGCTGGATGCTCAACTACCAGCCGCATTCCCCATCCACCTGTTTGTCAACAACCGATTATCATCTTACCAGGGCAACAGGCCCATTACCCACCTGGCCCTTCATTGGAACAGCTTTACCACCGTCGATAGCCTGCAACAGTCGCCTGCCATTGCCTGGGTAACTGATAAAGGCACCATCAGAAGTATGGAGCCTGTAAGTACCCCGGCCGGAAATTATTTTGTCCAACAAGCCAATGCAGTGAACTATGCAGGCGGAGCAGATACCTCCGTCATCCGTATTGCTCTTTATGCCGGCAAGCACCTGGCCGATGCCCAATATATAAAAGCGGCCATAGCAGCCATCGGTGAATTCACCGGTCGAAGGATCAACCTGACGACCTTGTCTGCCGGACAATATCCAGCTACTGAGCAACACCTTATTTTCCTGCTCGATGATTCGAAGGAGCTAAGAGAAGGAAGGTCAACACCGGCCTTTACACAAAGCCTGTTATCCTCCCTTGCTCCCAAAGGCATCTTGTTTCAATACGATACCGGCAATGCCAAATCCCGCTCCTCCTGGCAACAGGAAGGCGCCCTGGTATCTGGCGAAAGCGTGCACCCAACAATCTACCAATACCTACCTGGTACATCAAAGGGTATTCCGGTGTGGACACTGGCCAATGGACAACCTTTACTTACGGTAACAGAACAAGACGATAGATTGATCTATAATTATAAAGGCCGGTTCAATCCTGCCTGGGGCAATCTGGTATGGGAAAGTGGTTTTGTAAAAACGATCCTGCCCCTGGTTATACCCGCTGTGGGCAGCATGCACCTGGAGGACCTAAGAACCATCGCTGATGAACAGGTGATACCTCAACCGGACATGGAACAAGACAGGTCTACCCATTATGCCAAATGGCAACCAGCACCATCAGACTGGCTCCGCCGGAATGCAGAAGACCTTACCACCCTGTTTTGGGTGCTGCTTTTCATCATCCTGCTGATCGAACGCATCTATACTTACCGGCTACAACGCAATACCAATGCCTGAACAAAAGAGTCAACATATCATTCATGCACTGACGGGTAAGTGGAACAGGAATAACCTGTGGGCCTCCCTGCTGCATGGGATGGCCATGGGGCTGGTACTGGCAGCATTGACGTATTTTATGCTTCACCTACCGGTGTGGGCCGTAATTACTACGGGTATACTGACCACCTTGTTGGTTTGTTGGATAAGACCATGCAGGCGCCTCACCCCCCTTGACATGTCCAGTTTCCTCAACCGGTCTTATCCACAGCTGGAAGAGAGCGCCCAGCTATTGTTGATACAACGGCAATCACTGAGCCTGCTACAAACATTGCAGGTGCAAAAAATAAGTCCTGTGCTGGCAGCCCTGCCCGAGCCGCCAGCTATACGCCAGGTTCTGAAAAAGGCGCTACTGGTATTGGGCGCCGCTGTTGTGGTTAGTGTATTGACTGCCCTCACTGCTTCACTCCTACACGTGTATAACAATAATAGCAATCACAATAACCAAACACCAACTACTGCACCACCCGAAAATATCCTGCCCGGTATCGCTTCCTTCCAGGTACAGGTGACCCCACCGGCCTATACCAACAACAAAAGCAGGCAACAACAACAGTTTTCCCTCAAAGTAGAAGAAGGCAGTACGGTAAAATGGGAAATACATACCAATCAAAAAGTACCAGCGCTGCAAATCCTATTCAATAGCCAGGATACACTTGCTTTTATAGCCGTCTCCGGTGACAGCACCCATTGGACCCTGCAAAGAAATATACAACAGGCAGGCTTCTACCAGCTAAGCCTGGCAGGCCATGCCTCTCAACTCTATACCCTGGAGGTCATTCCCGACCTGCCCGTCAACATCAGCATCATCACCCCCCAACAATATACCACCATCGATCCGGGCCGTGAAGCCCTCACACGGCTGTCTGTTCAACTAACAGACGATTACGGTATTAAATCCGCAGGCATTGTTGCCACCAGGGCCAGTGGCAAGGGAGAAAGCGTGAGCTTCAAAGAACAGCAACTATCCTTCCCTGTCAGCTTTGATGGCCGGCGGCAAATGACGCTCAACAAAGTATTGGACCTGCATGCCCTGGGCCTCCGTGCCGGTGATGAATTGTACTTTTATGTAAAAGCACTGGACAACCACGGCCAGGAAAGCCGGACGGATATGTATTTTATTTCCCTACCTGATACTGCGGAACTGTTGAGTATGTCGGGCATGGAATCGGGCATCAACCAGGTGCCAGAATATTTCAGGAGCCAGCGTCAGATCATTATTGATATTGAAAAACTATTACAGCAACAAGCCAGCATTCCCCTTGATACCTTCCACCTCCGCAGCAATGTATTGGGTGATGACCAAAAACTACTGCGCCTGCGCTATGGCAAGTTTGTTGGCGAGGAATGGGAAAGCGGCGGCCATAGTCCCGATGATGGTCATGACCACGGACATGAAGGGCATGAAGCGGAAGAAGTACCACCAGTAGCCGATATCAAAGCCATTGAAGACCAATATGCGCATAAGCACGACAATGCAGAGGATGCAACCTACCTGGAACCGGCACAAAAAGCCCAATTGAAAAACATCCTCACCGAAATGTGGAGCAGCGAACTAAAGCTCCGTACCTATTATCCGCGCGAAGCCCTTCCCTATGCGTATAAAGCCTTGCGCCTGCTGAAAGATATGCAGCAAAAGTCGAGGGCCTATGTAAGCAAAACATCTGTTAAGATGCCGCCTTTAAGACCCGAGAAAAGACTCACAGGTGAACTGGACAAAATAGGCGATCCCAATAACAAGAAAAACAACCAGGCCGATAACCAGCCGGAATTACTATTACAACAAGCCATGGGGGTACTGGAACAATTGAAATACCAACCAACCATTACACCCCAACAAATGCCTTTGTTGATCGATGCAGAAAGGAAGATCGGCGCCAGGGCGGTAAAGGCCCCGGCTGATTACCTGGCAGCCTTGAATGCCATCCGTAAAATTACCAGCCAAACCGGCAAAACCAATAAAGCCACCGTTGTACAGGTGCAGGCAGCGCTGCAAAAGATGATGAAAGAAGGTGTACTGCTGCCTCAAAAAGAAGGCAGCACTACCGGCAATGAACTGGCCGACCATTACTTTAACCAATTAAACAAAAGCAGGCCCTGATGAATAAAGAAACAGGTATACTCATCGCTTCGGGGCTGCTGGTATTACTACTGGTATGGAAAGAGATTAAACGACCAGCCAAAGCCCAGCTGGCCCTGCGCATCCTCGCCAGTATCGGGGCAGTGGCAGCCATGGCCTTCCTGGTATTGCCGGTTTCGTATACCGTCTCCACTTCTGGTACCAACCACCATACAGCCAACCTGCTTACACCGGGTTACCCAAAAGACAGCCTTACTAATACCACTGGCGACAATCAATATACTACTCACCCCGACCTGGCAACCAAAGACATTCACTTTATACCCGACCTGGCCTGGTTCCTGGACCAATATTCCCATATCAACACATTGGATATATGGGGCTATGGGCTGACTGAAACTGAACTAGCTGCCCTATCTTCAAAAGGCATTGCCCTGCAGTACCATGCACCGGCTCCACCAACCGGGTTCACTGCTGCCGGCTGGTCGCGCCGGATAAACCAGGGCCAATGGCTGGAAGTACAGGGCGCTTACCATGCTATGGGAAATGATACGGTGAAAATTGTATTGACTGGTGTAGGGGCACGTTTTGATTCGGTCATGATCCGCCCGGGCGCCACAGAACAGTTTAGCCTGCGCTGCCAGCCTACTCACCTGGGCAATACACTCTACGAACTGGAAGCCATCAGCAAGGGCAAAACCACCCACCACGAAAAACTCCCGGTACATATATCCCCTGCCCATCCTTTACAGGTATTACTGGTATCCAGCTCACCCGATTTTGACAATAAGTTCCTTATTACCTGGTTGTATGAAAACCAATACAAAGTAGCTATCCGCAATAGCATCAGCAAAAACAAGTACAGCCGCCAATTCCTCAACCGGGATGCCTTGCCCTTACAAAATATTACCACCAGCCTGCTGGAGCAATTCGATTTGGTGATCATGGACGATCAGCAATTGACCACGCTGACTACACCTGAAAAAAATGCCCTTCGGACACAAATACAAAAAGGCCTGGGACTGATCCTGCAAACGGATAGCGCCCATTCCTTTCCTCAATTATCGACGGAACTACAAGTTAAGAAGCAAGCTGCCTCACCGGTCAGCCCGCGTTCATTGGCTATCCCGGCCCTGTATGTAAAGACCAGTCCCTTACAACCCACCGAGTGGTTTTCTATTGAAAGTGGCAGGCAGGCACAGCCCCTGGTGATGGACGATCAGGGCGCGGTGGTGGTATCGGCAGCCATTGCCGGTGCAGGCAAACTGGTACTGAATACCGTGAACAATACCTATAGCTGGTTGCTGAATGGGAACCGGCAGGACTATGCCCAGTTCTGGACCTTGCTGCTCAACAAAGCAGTCCGGCCAGGATTGCCCGAAAGCCGGTGGCAAGGCGTGAGCGCCTTCCCCAGCATTGGCAGCCCGGTAACGCTAACCTTGGAAACAAGGAGTGCCGGCATACCGCTGATTGAAACCCTGGCCGGTAAAGTGGCCCCGGAACAGCAAGCCTGGCTGCCCCAAAGCTGGACGGGCTGGTACTGGCCCACCACAACCGGGTGGCAGGTCATTCGCCACGGAGCAGATAGCCTGCACCTGTATATTTATGACGGGACCGATTGGCAGGGAGTACAAGCTACCAATTCCATCATGGCCAATAGCCGGTATACCGCAATTTCCGGCAAGGCCAGGTCGTCTAAAGGAACTGTGCAGGGACAAACAAAGAAAGAACTACCACCGGTCATTTTTTTCATGGTATTCTTGTTGTGTTGTAGTTATTTGTGGTTTGAGGATAAACGCAGGAACTAGCTTTTAGTAATTACATGATATAAGAATCATCCTTTTTATCAACCATTAAAAACTGAGGGACTCTGCTTTGAAACGAAAAGACTTTATCTACTACACGGGGCTGGGCCTAGGCTCGCTCATGCTTCCGAAAATGTCCGCCTTTGGGCGCGATATTGACCCCGCAGAAGCACTGCAGGGCATTGATTCCGCTGTTAAAAAAGAATTGGCGAATGTTGGTCTGAATGCTGCCAAGGCCAAAGGCGCCAGTTATGCGGATGTACGTATTGGCCGTTACCTGCGGCAGTTTGTTGCCACACGCGACAAACGCGTTCAGGGTGTAGCCAACACGGAAAATTATGGCGTGGGCATCCGTGTGCTGGTCAACGGCGCCTGGGGATTTGCAGCCACGCATACCGTCACCAGGGATGCAATTGCCAAGGCCGCCGAGCAGGCCGTAGCAGTCGCTAAGGCCAATGCCAGGATCCAGGGCGAACCAGTACAACTGGCTCCCCAAAAAGGCTATGGCGAAGTAAACTGGAAAGCCCCCATTGAGATCAATGCTTTTGAAGTACCCATCAAAGAAAAGGTAGACCTGTTGTTACAGGTAAACGATATTGCCATGACCAATGGCGCCAGCTTCGTAACGGCCATGATATCGGCCGTGAACGAGCAAAAGTATTTTGCCTCTACGGATGGTTCCTATATCGACCAGGACATTCACCGCATCTATCCCATGTTCAACGTAACGAAGATAGACCGCGGCGCCGGCAAGTTCATGCAACGCAATTCGCTCGCCGCTCCCATGGGCATGGGTTATGAATACATGCATGCCCGCCCGCAGGATAGGCTAAGCGGTATTGTTACCCGCTACAAAGACCGTTATGATATCTTGGAGGATGTAAAAAATGCCACCAAGGATGTTGATGATAAACTGAAAGCTAAGTCAGTAGAACCCGGTAAGTACGACCTCGTACTGGATCCTTCCCACCTGTGGTTAACGATCCATGAATCAGTAGGTCACCCTACCGAACTGGACCGCGTACTGGGCTATGAAGCCAACTATGCAGGCACCAGCTTCCTTACGCTGGATAAATGGCAATCGAAGAAATTCAACTTCGGCAATAAGAATGTCAACATTGTTGCCGACAAGATGCAAAAAGGCTCACTGGGTGCAGTGGGTTGGGATGATGAAGGCGTTAAATGCCGCGAATGGGACCTCATCAAGGACGGTGTACTGGTAAACTACCAGGCTATCCGTGACCAGGCGCATATCATCGGTCTGAAAGAATCACAAGGCTGCTGCTATTCCCAGGGTTGGGATGATATTCAGTTCCAACGTATGCCCAATGTATCCCTGCGCCCCGGTAAAGAAAAGCTGAGTGTGGATGATATGATCAAGAATGTAGAGAAAGGTATTTACATCATCGGCGATGGCTCCTACTCTATTGATCAGCAACGTTACAATTTCCAGTTTGGCGGTCAGACATTCTATGAGATCACCAATGGTAAAATTACCGGCATGCTCAATGATGTGGCGTATCAATCCAACACCCAGGAGTTCTGGAATTCCTGCGCGGCAATCTGTGATGAGAGCGATTACCGCCTGGGCGGTTCTTTCAATGATGGTAAGGGACAGCCTTCACAAAGCAGTGCCGTATCACATGGAAGTTCCACCACCCGTTTCAATGGCGTGAACGTGATCAATACAGCCCGGAAGATCGGATAAGAAAACAAGCTGCACGCCACGAGCTGAGAGCTGCGGGCACAGACAGCTTTGAATACGATGCAAGCAGGCAACAAGGAACATCAATTTATTATCAAACTCTTTTAAAGCATAATAACCAGTTATGGCAATATTAAGTAAAGACGAAGCACAAACCATCCTCAAAAAAGTGTTGAGCTTCGCCAAAGCTGATGAAACAGAAGTAGGTCTGGGCGGACAACAGAGCGGCAATATCCGCTATGCCCGCAATGCAGTATCTACTGCCGGAGAGGTCAGTAACCTCAATCTGAGCGTAAGCTCTTCATTTGGTAAAAGAACCGGTAATGCCACCATCAATGAATTTGATGATGCGTCCCTCGAAAAGGTAGTACGCCGTGCTGAAGAGCTGGCACAACTGGCGCCGGAAAACCCGGAGTACATGCCCCTGCTGGGCCCTTCCAATTTTACAGAATCGATTGGCTTCATTCCTTCTACAGCAGCCATGACACCCGATACCCGGGCCGAAATGGTAGCCAAGAGCCTGAAGGTGGCCAAAGACAACAAACTGGAATCAGCCGGCTTCCTGCAAAACAGTGCAGGCTTCCGCGCTATGATGAATTCCAAAGGGCTTTTTGGTTATAGCAAAAGCACCGATGTATCCTTCTCCGTAACCGTTCGTAACCAGGAAGGTACTGGTTCGGGTTATGTAGACCATAGCTTTAATGATGTGGGTAAACTGGATACCCTGGCACTTACTAAAATTGCCGCCAATAAAGCGACCAGCTCCGCCGGCGCCAAAGCCATTGAGCCAGGCCGTTATACGGTCATCCTGGAACCATTGGCTGCCAGTGATATGCTGGGTGGTATTATCCGTGGTTTTGAACAACGTACTGCCGATGAAGGCCGCAGCTTCATGAGCAAAAAAGGCGGAGGCACCCGCCTTGGGGAACAACTGTTTGATACGAAAGTGAACATCATCAGCGATCCCATGAATCCCGAATTACCAGGCGCAACCTGGAGCGGAGATGGTATGCCTGTTGAAAAAACCATCTGGGTAGAGAATGGTGTGGTAAAAAACCTGGCCTGCAGCCGTTACTGGGCACAGAAGAAAGGCCTTAAGCCCCTGCCTGGTCCTGGTGGTGGTCGCTTTGGCGGTGGTGGAATGATCATGACCGGTGGTACTGCTTCTATTGAAGACATGATCAAGAATACCGAAAAAGGTATCCTGGTTACCCGTTTCTGGTATATCCGTATGGTGGACCAGCAAACACTGGTACAAACCGGCCTCACGCGCGACGGGACTTTCTATATTGAGAATGGCCAGATCAAGTTTCCTGTAAAGAATTTCCGATTCAATGAAAGCCCCATCATTATGTTGAATAATGTGGAAGAGTTGGGCAAACCTGTGCGCAGCGGATCATCCATATTGCCCCCCATGAAGATCAGGGACTTTACGTTCACTTCTTTATCGGATGCCATATAGGATTTATATCTTTTTCCGGGTCGTAATCATCAATAATTAATAATTATTGATGATTACTTTTTGGTTGAATGACCTGATGTTTTTGAAATACATTCTTCACTACGAAAACATGCACATTTGAAAAGAAGAAACTTTATTGGCATGGCAGGGATGGGTGCTGCAGGCGCTTTGCTGCATGGCATACCCGCTATTGGCAGAACGATTGCTGAAGCGGAAATGTTGATGGTCCGCGCTGATACAGCTGCTAAAAAGCGGATGGCCGACATCGCCCTGCAGGCAGCGCGGAGCAAGGGCGCTACCTATACGGATGTACGAATTGGCAGGTACCTCAATCAATTCGTCATCACCCGCGACAACCGTGTACAGAATGTAGCCAATACCGAATCCTATGGCATTGGCGTCCGTGTTATTGCCAATGGCAGCTGGGGATTTGCAGCCTCCGAAAAGATGGATGCAGACAGCATTGCCAAAACTGCGGCCCTCGCGGTAGCCATTGCCAAAGGCAATGCCAAACTGTTGACGGAACCCGTTCGCCTGGCGCCTCAAAAAGGCTTTGGGGAAGTAAGCTGGAAAACACCCATCGAAAAGAATGGCTTTGAAATTCCCGTCAAAGAAAAAGTAGACTTATTGTTAAGTGTCAATGACGCCGCCCTGAAAGGAGGCGCCAATTTTGTCAATGCCGCTTTGTTCATGGTCAATGAACAAAAATACTTTGCCAGTTCGGATGGTTCGTATATCGACCAGGACATTCACCGGATATGGCCCACCTTTACCGTTACCAAAACAGATAAGGCATCGGGCAAGTTCCAAACGCGCGACAGTTTTAGCGCTCCCATGGGCATGGGTTATGAATACATGTTTGCCTCACCCGAACATAAGATCACAGGCGGTCCTACTACCCTGTACAAGGGCCGGTATGATATGCTGGAAGATGTTAAGCTGGCCACCATCCAGGTAGGTGAAAAAATAAGCGCCAAAAGTGTAGAGCCCGGTAAGTACGACCTGGTACTGGACCCTACCCACCTGGGCCTTACTATTCACGAATCTACCGGCCACCCTACGGAGTTGGACCGCGTACTGGGTTATGAAGCCAATTTTGCCGGCACCAGTTTCCTGACCCTCGACAAATGGAAAACCAAACAATTCAATTACGGCAGTAAGCTGGTGAATATCCAGGCAGATAAACTACAACCCGGCTCACTGGGCGCCGTAGGGTATGATGATGAAGGCGTACCAAGCGGCCAATGGGACATCATTAAAGATGGTATCCTGGTCAATTACCAAACCATCCGCGACCAGGCCCATATCCTGGGATTGCCTGCCTCACAAGGATGTTGCTATGCCGATAGCTGGGACAGTGTGCAGTTTCAACGCATGCCCAACGTATCGCTCATGCCCAATAAGCAAACCAGGAGCGTGGCCGATATCATTAAGAGCGTTAAGAAAGGCATCTATATCCTGGGCCGTGGCTCCTACTCCATCGACCAGCAACGCTACAATTTCCAATTTGGCGGACAGTTGTTCTATGAGATCAAGGATGGACAAATTGCCGGCATGCTCAATGATGTAGCCTATCAGTCCAACACCCAGGAATTCTGGAACTCCATGACCGATGTTGCTGACAAAAGCGATTACCGCCTCTTTGGTACTTTCAATGATGGTAAGGGACAGCCCTCGCAGGCCAGTGCCGTATCACACGGCTCATCCACAGCCAAATTTGAAGGGGTGAATGTGATCAATACAGCCCGGAAGATTGGGTAGGAAGAAAAGCTGCGAGCAACGAGCGGAAAGGAATTAGCTGTTACGATACAACAAAACAGGATGGTGTATAGCCATCCTGTTTGCATTATTGCCTGCCTTGTTGTTTATACTAATCTTCTCGTTCCTATAATTTAGCCAGCCAATCTAAAATATAGTCAGCGTCTTCCTTCCAGGTCGATTGTCCCAGTACGTAATGATTACGTCCTTTGAACTCCTTGTAGTCAAGCACCGATCCGTTCTGTTTGTATGCTTTGTAATTCCGGTAATTCAGGTGAGCCGGGATGATATTGTCTTCACTGCCCGAGGTGATCAGCAGCGGCACATGTGGTTTCTTCCAATCCAGTTTGGCCATGGAACTCAGTCCGCCACGTGCTACCGTTTTAGATTCGGGGATAGTATTGGCTTCCCAGGCCGCTTTCTGTTCGGCGAGGGGCATACCATTCACAAAAGCATATTGCCAATCTTTTAAAGACATTAAATACGTTTTCTTCAGTGAGGTGAACAGGCCCAATGATTTCCAACCGCCTTTCAGGAACGAAAACTCATAAGGGAATACACCCAATGGCGGCACCGGATGGATAGCCACCCCTGCTACTGCATACCCCCGGTTGACCAGTACCTGCGTCATCATACCACCCAGTGAGTGTCCAATGATGATGGGTTTTTCGGGCAGGCTTTCCGCATGCCGGGCATAAGAATCAATTACTTCTTTTAAAGTACTGGTAGCCAGCGCTACATCATTGGGCTGACGGTCGCGTAGTTCCTGAGCCGTATTGCCTTCTTTATTGGGCCAGGGTGGTGCAATAGTATTGTAGCCTTTACTTTGAAAGTATTTCTGCCATTCGTCCCAGCCACGGTGAATAACGAAGGCCCCGGTAACGAACATGATGTGTTTGGATTTGATGCTTGACATATATTCAGTTGGTTTGTATTCCAAAAGTACTTTTAACTCCCCTCCGCTTCAATAGACAATCCAAGGTTACTGTTGTACAAATCAACGGGCCAATAAAAAAGGCCCCGTCCGGAAGAACGGGGCACGACTGAATAACACAAACTACAAACCACTATTACTGAATCTTAACAGAGGTGACTACATCATTGGCATTGGGTGACAAGCCAGGGAAATTCGCATTACTGGATGTCAACGTCCACGAAGTGCCTGTGAAATTATCATTGGAATACATGATCACCGTCCAGCCCGCAGGTATGCTCACCGAGGAAGCCCAGTCGTTCACAAAACCATAAGCCTGCAATTGGGATAAGGTGTAATTGCCTTTGGGTATACTGCTGGTAGCCGTACCCCCATAGTTGGTATGTTGGTAAAATTTAGCCCCTGTAACGCCTCCGCTATTGTATACTGTAGGCTGACCATACAGTACATTAGAGAAACTGCTGAGGTAACTGCTCACATCAGTGTTGGGCAAATCATACGTGAGGTAAATACCATAATTACCATTCTTTGTTTGCGTAGCCAATGAAGCGGCTGTGGACGAACTGGTATTATTAATCCAAACAGCAGCCGGGCCCAGGTTGGCCGCAGTAAGGCCGGGTACATTGGGTACAGAGAAACTGCCATATATGGCATTCCAGCTATAATTGACTTTCGATCCTACTGTTACGCCATTGTAAGAAAGGCGGGAAGCAGCCGGACCATAATAATAAAAAGAAATGATCTTGCTGGGCATCAATGCACGTAAAGCGGTTACCAGGTACACGAAGGAAGAGGCATTTGGTTGGCCTGTGCCATTCGTACCATAATCCGCATATTCATCATCAAAATCTATCCCGTCAAGACCATAGGTGGTAACGGCATTGGCCAGCTGTTGCGCAAAAGCCTGGGCAGCTGCCTGGCTGGGAAAATTACAAAAACCTGCACCCTGGTGATTACCCAGGATGGACAACAATACTTTAATGCCTTTGGCTTGCAGGGGCTGAATGGTAGTAGCCCTGTTGTTGAGTACTGTGGTAACCTGGGGATTAAAATACAGCACAGCCGATTGGGTGGAGGTATTGTAATTAATATTAGCTGCAAAGATGATCCCGATATCGAAAAGCGGTTGACCGGTAGCGAGGGAATATTTTCCTACATTGGCAAAATCGTTGTTATTTACTTCTACATATACTACGCTTTTGGGGCCGCTTACCCCTACTGCGTTGAGACCCACCTGGTCATCTTTGAGTTTGGGCGTTTCCTCATCACCGGGAAGGCCCTTTTTACAGGAGTACGTTAAGCTTACAATGGTTAAGAGCATGAATACCACGACATTTCTTCTGATCAGATAGAATAGGTTTACCATACAAGGATGATTTTAAATAATAGAATAAAATACCGGGCACAGAAATTCAGCATACTACCATAGGCAATACATTTTTAGGGTGAAGGATGATTGTTTACGTAGTTGATATCAGGTTAGGGAAAAAAGTCAGGGCAAAAGAAAGCCCGGGCCCAGGCCCGGGCGCTTTCTTAGAGGTATATTACTGGTTGTTGGGAATCTCTGGTTAAGGCTTCTTGTCCCACCAAACCTTGGTGCCTGGATTATCAGGTCCGCTCATGGTGGCAACTGCTTTATCATAGCCAGCCTTGTTGCTGTTTCTGAACTTGGACGGGATGGGCAAACGCTTGATAAAGCCCGTAACCTGACCATTGCTGTTGTTCAATACAACCGGGAACAACTTAGGATAGCCGGTGCGGCGGAATTCGGACCACGCTTCCTGTCCATCGGGATAAACCGCCAGCCATTTCTGGGTAATGATGCGTTCCAGCTTTTCTTCCGTACTGCCTGCGCCATTCCATTTGATGGTGATGGTACTCAGGTTGGCATTACCAGCCGGTACGTTATTGGCGCCTGCTACCTGTGATTTGGGATCTACATAAGGAGCTGCCTTGCTGGTGGCATCGGCCTTATAAGTAGCGGCAGAACCTGCCCCCCATTCTTCAAACGAGCGGTCAATACCTGTTTCATAAGCCGTTTGCATATCACCTGCATTGGCCCAGCCACGCAGGGCTGCTTCGGCCTTCAGGAACCAGGCTTCAGCCGCTGTGGCAATCTTGGCTTTACCCGTACCTTTATCAAAATAATCACCACTGGCCGATTTAGCCACAGGCTTTGAATAACCAGAGTAACGCGCTTTGGCATCAATGGCTACCCCATTGCGGATACCGATGTACTGCCCTGACACAGCCGCATCAGAGGCTGGCGCCAGGTATTTCGAGATACGGGGATCACTGTATCCATTCAACAAAGAGCTCAGTGGCGCACCGGCACGGATATCATCCCAGTCATTGATGATCACACCAATGGGGCTTTCTGTACCATAGGAAACCAGCGCATTGTCGCTGACGGCAGCCATGAGACCGCCACTGGCGGGATCCAGTGCTTTTTCACCTTGTATTTTAGCTGTAGCACCATCTGCATATACAATACGCAATGCCAGGCGTAAACGCAAGGTATTGGCCAGGCGCAACCACTTGGCCGGATCGCCCCCCAACATCATATCCGCTTTTTTGAAGGCAGTACCTACTTTTTTGGTACCGGCCACATAAGGCTTTAAGTTAGCCACGGCAATATCAAGATCAGCGAAGAAGGCTTTATAAGCATCCTGTTGAGAATCGTAGTCGATTGACAGGTCCGGATTGGGCTTGCCAAAACGTGTGTAGATCACCGGGCCAAAAATATCAGCCGCTTTGTGCATTTCGATCACACTGAGGATCTTTGCCATGGCCGTTGCATCGGCCAGATCAGCTGTTTTGTATTCCGTACTAAATCGTTCATAATCGTTGGTAGCCTGCATCACCCCATCATAAGCAATATTCAATACCCACTCATTCCAACCATCCATCATGAAATAATTGCCATTGTTATTGCCGCCATTAAAAGGCGTGGGGCTCATCATATAACCACTGTAGATGTCGGCATTGAGGTTTTGCTGCAGCTGGTATTGCCAGTTTACATAATGTACCAGGTTTCGCTGGCCATTTTGTAGAGGCAGGATAATTTTCTGGAAATCGGCCAGGAATACGTCGGGTTTCACACCCGCAGGATTGGTATTCGTATCCTGGAAGTCTTTGGTGCAGCCCGTGCCCAGCATGGTTGCAATTGCGCAGGCGGCGGTTAATTTATATAGGGATGTTTTTAACATGGTTTAAATCGTTTTAAGCTTTTTTGAATTGCCTGTTTTACTTAGGACGCTATTCTCCTGATACAAGGTCAGGATGACAAGGTTTAATTATTAAAAAGAACATCTAAGGCTAACGCCATAACTTCTGTAAGCTGGCAGGCCAAAAGCATCTATACCTGCACCACCCGCATTTACACCAGCCACTTGCTCAGGATCGAATGGAGCTTCTTTCTTAAAGAAGAACAGGTTATTACCAATAACAGCTACCCGCATATCTTTCACCACTTTGCTATTAAAGGGTATCTGGTAGCTGATGGAAATCTCACGCATTCTTACTGCAGTAGCACTGTATGTATAAGCCGCGCCGGCAGGCGTTTTGCCTCCAATGTATTTGTAGTAAGTCTGTGCGTCTACTGTACCGCTCCAGGCATGTCCGCCATCATCCACTGCATTGTTGATTGTTACGGTATTACCATTGTTCCTGGCATCAGCAGTTCTTTGGCTTACGCCCATCTGATCCAGGTAACCCTGTGTAATGCTCAATACCTTACCGCCAAACTTGCCATCAATGAGCATATTCACATTAAACCGGCCAATGGTAAAGTTGTTGTTCCAGCCCACGATGTATTTCGGATTGGGGTTGGCAAAGATGCTGTCTACAAACAAAGGAAGGTGGGTAGTAGAATTAACAATCGTCCGGCCCTGATTGTCTGTTTTAAATGTACGACCATACATATCCCCAAAAGAACCATCCAGCCTCAACGCAGTATAACTACCGCTGCTGCCCAGTGTATAGATAGACTCCTTCGTTACATTGGTTACGATCTTGGGATCAAACAACTCAATGATCCTGTTCTTGTTGTGCGAGAAATTAAGCGTTGTATTCCAGGTAAGCTTTTTGGAGTTGAACACTTTGTAAGATACCGAGGCTTCAATACCTGTATTCTGGATATTACCGGCATTGAAATCGGATTTGGTACCATTGGCTAACTGCAAATTAATACCGGAGAAATACTGGTTGTAGGTATTCGACTTGTACCAGGTCAGGTCCAATGACAACCTGTTTTGCAGGAAGGTCCATTGTGTTCCAATCTCAAAAGATTTGCTTTTTTCGGGTTTGAGCTGTAATCCATCCGTAGTGATGGGATAACTGCCGGGAGGATTGGCAATACCACCCATATTAAATGTATAGAGCGGATTGGTGCTGAAAGCGCTCACATCATTACCCACCTGTGCATAAGATACACGCAGTTTGGCATAATTAATAGCAGCAGGCAGTTGGAACAGGTCGCTCAACACACCGCTGGTGCCCACTGAGAAGTAATTGTAACCTTTTTTCTCAGTCGGTGTAAAGGACAGGGCCGAAGACCAGTCATTGCGGTCACTGAAATCAATGAACAACTTATTCTGGTAGTTCAACTGTACCGATCCAAATGCCGAATTCACCCTTCTGCGGGCTGGCGTACCATTATCTGTATTGTAGTTGCGCAGATCAATGGTAGCTCTTTCCAGGGCTGATTCCAGGAATACATTGGGTACGGTGGGGGTACCATTGACCTGAAGCAGTTTACCTTTTTGGTCCTGGATGGCTGCACCCAGGGTAAAGTTCAGTCCGAAATCCTGGCTCAATTGCCTGTCGCCACTCAACAACACATCGCCATACAGGTTCGTCGTATTGATCCGGGTAGTGTTCAGGTTACCATTGAAGCGGGCCAGCGTACCTTGTGTGGTAGCATAGATATGCCGCTCATATTGGTTTACAAAGTTGTTGATATTACCGCGGAGCTGCACTGTTAACCAGGAATTGATCAGGTACTTAGCCGACAGTGAGGCATATACATTCTGGTTTTTGTTATCGACTACATTGCGGTTCATGACCCAGTAGGGGTTCTGCTGGTAATCCTGACCACCCCAGCCACCACCATTGGCCTGGTCTTTATCATAATTGATATTCCACCAGTTTTGCGCATTCAGGTAACGGGTGGGTGAAAAATATTCATAGTTCTTATAACTGTTGAAATCCAGTCCACGGGGAAAGAGGTACAACCCTGTCAATGGGTTATAATAAATACCCGGTGTACTACGGTTGTGCGTATTTTGGATACTCCCGGTAAAAGTTCCATCCAATACCAGTTTATCCTGCAATAAGCGGGTAGTTTGCCTGAAGGTCAGCGTATGCTGTTTCAGCGTGCTGGTAGGCAGGATACCTTTATTGTCTGTATTAGAATAAGAGAGGTAGTTGGACGACTTTTCATTACCTGTAGTGAGTCCAACACTATTGATAAAGGTCATCCCTGTTTGAAAGAAGTCTTTTACATAATTGCCCGAATTATTGACAGCCCCTTTGGCGCCCCAGGAGTCTTCACTACCAGGACTCGTTGCATCGGGTGCAGTAGACTGTTTATAATCGTATTGCAATTTGGGCAGTACATAGGCCTTGTCCATCGTAATACTGCTGGAGAAATCCAGTTTAGACGTACCTGATTTACCCTTTTTAGTAGTAATGAGGATTACGCCATTACTTCCCTGGCTGCCATAGAGGGCCGAAGCCGATGCACCTTTCAGTACGTTGATCGATTCAATATCATCCGGGTTCATCGTACTAAGGATATCACCGCCATCGGGTGCGCCATTGTAAAGACCGGCATCGGGGCCACCGGTTTGGTTAGAAATGGGCAAACCATCTATTACATACAACGGTTGGCTGTTACGGGTAGACTTATCGCCGCGTAGTACAATACGTACCGAGCCGCCTGCGCCGCCCGAAGTACGGTTTATCTGTACCCCCGCCACTTTACCATTGAGACTGTTCAACACATTCGTATTCTTGACGGTAGAAAGCTCATCGGCGCCAATCGTCTGTGTGGAATAAGTAAGTGAGCGCGCTTTACGGGTAATACCGAGGGCGGTAACTACCACTGTTTCCAGGTTTTGTGCATCTCCCTTCAAAACAATGGTCAGGGAGTTGACATTGTCACCAATGCGTACAATTTGGCGGGCATAACCTGTAGATGAAATTTCAAGCGCATCGTCAGCGCCGGAGATGGCGAGCGAAAACCGTCCATTGTCGTTGGTAGTGGTTCCTGCACTGCTTTTATTGGCTTTAACACTGGCCGAAGCTATGGCCTTCCCCAGGGAGTCGGTCACCACACCAGTCACTGTGCGGCCCTGGGTAAATGCAAGCATGGAAGAAAATAGCAGTAGAAAACCAAGAAGCAATCGTTTCATAAGCAATAATTTTTAGAGGTTTGATGTTTGGTCCTCTAAAAAGACTCACAGTCAACAAATCAGTACCTATTGCTTTCAAAAAAAATTCAAGCGCCGGGTTAAAGCGTATACTGGAAACTAAAGCCAATGCTCCGGTAGGCAGGCAGGCCAAACACATCTACCCCTACTCCACCCGGGTTAACACCTGCCACCTGTTCGGGATCAAAGGGGGCGCTCCGCTTCAGGAAAAAAAGGTTATTGCCAATGATACCCAATCGAATATCTCCCATCTTTTTATTGCGCAACGGCAGCCGCCAGGCAATGGCCACTTCTCTTAGCCGGATAGCGGTGGCACTGTACATGAAAGCTTCGGCCAGCGGCGTTTTGCCTCCTATGTATTTATAATACCTTTCTGCTTCAATGCCTCCCTTCCAGGGCTGCCCCGATTCATCCACCGCATTTTCAAGGTATACCATACCCCCATTGTCCCTTGCTTCGCCTGTTTTACGACTGATACCCAATTGAGCCATATAACTTTCTGTAATACTCAATACCCTGCCGCCAAACTTACCATCGATCAACCAACTAACGGTGCAGTTGCGGAAGGAGAAACTATTTTGCCACCCCAGGATCAACTTCGGATTGGGATTGCCCAGGAAAAGATCGTCTTCTACAAAAGGAAGTCCTTGTGACGAAATCATGATATGGCCGGCAGCATCCCGCTTGAATCCGCTGCCATAGAAATCACCATAAGAACCACCTTGCTTCAGGATGCCATCGTATCCGCCCGTACCACCCTGCAGCCGGTACAACTGGTTGGGGGTACTGCTGGGTACTACTGCAGGATCAAACAGTTCAATCACCTTATTGGTATTGTGCGAGACATTGAGTATCGTGGTCCATTCAAAAGAACCCAATGCAATGACCTTGTAGCGCAGGCTTCCTTCAATGCCCATATTGCGGATATTACCACTATTGATATCGGCATACCCACCCGAACCAAGACCCGGTGGTAAGGCTACTCCTTTAAAATATTGGTTAACGATATTCGATTTGTACCAGGAGGCATCTAATTGCAGCCGGTTGTTAAATGACCTCCATTGTAGTCCGATTTCCAGCGACCGGTTCTTTTCAGGTTTCAGTCCCAATCCTGAAACTACTGCAATGGGTGCGCTGCCCGGCGGCGTGGCATTTCCGTTTGTAAAGGTGTACAAAGGGTAACTGCTGAAGGAAGCAATATCATTGCCCACTACCGCATAAGAAGCGCGCAGGCGCAGGTAATCGATCCAATGCGGCAATGTCATTACTTCATTGAGTACAATGGCCGCACCAGCCGAGAAATAATTGTAGCCACTTTTTTCAGAAGGCGTATAGGCCAGGGTAGATGACCAGTCATTCCTGTCGGACAGGTCCAAAAACAACTTGTTCTGGTAGTTTAACTGTACCGTGCCCAGTAAGGACTGCACCTGCTTGCGGGCCGGGCTATTGGTTTTTTCATCAAAGTTGCGAATATCGATGGTCGCCCTGTCGAGTGCCGATTCCAGGAACACATTGGGTACCTTGGGGGAACCACTGACGTACAATAAATTGCCGGCATGTTGTTGAATAGAGGCGCCGGCCGTAAAGTTGAATTCCCAATCATTGCTCAGTTTCTCGTTGCCGCTCAGCAGGATATCTCCATACCCGGTGGTATTGGAAGTTTTGGTGGAATGCAAGGTACCATTGAACCGGCCCAGCGTGGCCTGCGTAGTAGCATAAATATCGCGCTCATATTCGTTGATGAAATGATTGAAGTACCCCCGCGCCTGCAAGGTAAATCCATTGTTAAGGTAATATTTGAGCGAAGCAGATAGATAAACATGTTGATTGCGGTTTTGAGCGGCATTGCGGTACATGACCCAGTAGGGGTTTTGCTGGTAATCCTGTCCGCCCCATCCACCACCATTGGCCAGGTCTTTATCGTAATTGATATTCCACCAGTTTTGCGCATATAGATAACGGCTGGGTGACAAGTATTCAAACGTTTTAAAGCTATTGAAATCAAAACCACGGGGCAGCAGGTACAAACCAGTGAGCGGGTTAAAATAGATACCGGGTGTAAGGCGGTTGTGCGCTGTTTGGATGCTGCCCAGGAAACTGCCATCCACCACCAGTTTATCATTCAGGAACTTGCCCGTTTGCCGGAAACTCAGTGTATGTTGTTTGAAGGTGCTGCTGGGTAGGATGCCTTTATTGTTGGTATTGGAATAGGATAAATATTGAGAGCTTTTTGGTGTGCCGCCTGTAATGCTGATGCCATTGATAAAAGTAGTGCCGGTTTGAAAGAAATCCTTCATGTAATTGCTGCCGGGTGCATTCGTGCCTTTAACACCCCAACTGTCTTCACTGCCGGGATTGCTGGGATTGCCCATAGCAGATTGCCCGTAATTGGTTTGCGTTTCGGGGAAAAGGATGGGTTGCTCCGTTGTAAAGCTGCTGGAGAAGTTGATCCGTGCAGCTCCTGCATTGCCGCCCCGGGTAGTGATGAGTACTACCCCATTACTGCCCTGGCTTCCATATAGCGCCGAAGCGGCTGCTCCTTTTAAGATACTCACACTTTCAATATCATCTGGATTGATGGTACTGATGATATCCCCGGCATCGGGAGCATCATTGTACAGGCCCGCTACTGGTCCGCCTGTAGGATTTACCAGGGGCAGGCCATCCAATACATAAAGGGGTTGACTATTACGGGTTGACTTATCGCCACGCAGCACTACGCGCACCGAACCACCTGCCCCACCGGAAGTCCTGTTTACCTGCACCCCACTCACTTTTCCATTGAGGCTATTGAGTACATTGGTATTTTTAACCGTGCTAAACTCTTCTCCCGATACCTTTTGGGTAGCATAGGTTAATGACCGGGTTTTACGGGCCAGGCCCAATGCTGTAACCGTAATCTCATCCAGCCTGTCTTCTAATTTGTGTAAGTCTACCGACAACTGTGGTGTTTTATCTGTTACCTGGATGGTTTTATGCCAGGCTTCATAGCCCACAAAGGAGATCATAAGGGTGTAGCTACCTGCAGGCACATGATCTACCAGGAAATTACCCTCCGCATCCGTGAGTGCTGCCCGCTTGATCTCTTTCAGCATCACCGAAGCACCAGCCAGGGGCAAGCTATCTTTGCCGCGTATATTGCCCTGAATACCGTATAAGACCTTATTGTCGGCTGCCAGCGCTTCCTTTTCTTTGATGACAATAATATTATCAGTGATCACGTAGGTAAAAGGCAGGTCTTTCAGGCAATAATCCATCACCGTTTCAACGGAGGCATCCTGTACCTTGATGTCTATTTTCTTATCGTTTTTGATGAGGCGGCTGTCGTAGAAGAGTGACAAGCCACTTTGCTGTTGTACGAGGTTAAAAACCTTACCGAGTGGTATTCCTTTTTGAACAATAGTTATTTTCTGGGCATAGGTGTCCAGTCTAATCAGCAGTAGTAAAATAGTAAGCAATGCAACGATGATCCGCATTCCAGCAGTTTACAGCATGTGATTCATTCAGCTTATAGCAATTTATATCTTTTGCTCCTGTTACCATAAAAATTCATCATATTTATCCGGCTGTGAGCATACTAATTTGAAGGCGCCTGGGGCCCGTTAAGGGTAAACCAATAGGCGGTTATTGTCAATGGAGCATTTGATACCTCCCTGCTGCAATGCATTCACAATACCCGAAAGCCGGATATTCCTGTTGATCCTGCCATTGAACTGGGCACGGGTGGCGGTATCCTTGTATTCAATATCAACATCATACCAGCGGGATACCTGCTGCATGATGGAAGCTACACTGGCATCATTGAATTGAAAAAACCCTTCTTTCCAGGCAATGGCTTCATCCAGGTCGGCATTGGGCACAATCCGGAAGGTTTCGCCATTAACAGCCAGAATAGCCTGATTACCGGGCGTTAAAGTGGCCTCGGCAGTATTTCGTCTGGCCGACACTTTGCCTTCCAGCAAGGTGGTTTTCCAGTCCTCTCCGTCGTAGGCGCAAACATTGAAATGCGTGCCCAGTACCTTTACATCAGCCCGTTTTGTACGCACCGTAAAGGGGCGGGCGGCATCTTTGGCCACTTCAAAATATCCCTCCCCATCCAGTTCCACCACCCGTTCATTACCTGTAAATGCCACCGGAAAATGCAGGGAGGAGGCTGCATTGAGCCAAACTTCCGTTCCATCGGCCAGGATCAGCTTGTATTGACCTCCCCGGGGTACGACCACTGTATTGTACAATGCGGTAGTTATACCATTGGCAACAGGCACGCCTTCCGCGGTAGTATATGACAATTGTCCGTCCTCACATTTGGCTACCTGGGTACTGCCTTGCACCGGTATAATGCCACTGACCAGGGTATCCAACAAAATAGTAGCCCCACTGGCCAGGATGAGCCTGGCTTTGTTGTTGCCGGGGTTGATGTCCCCTGCAATAGGCGCCTGGGGCCCCATTACCCCCTTAAAAGGCTTTTTATTATTTGGCCACAGGTAGAAGGTAGTTATGGCAGCTGCCAGGATAACTGCAGCTACGGCCAGCTTTTTCCATAATGCGATCACCCTGACCTGGGACCTTTCCGGAACAGCGGACATACCCGCCAATTTATCCGCTGCCAGAATTTCATCGGCCATGTTGGAAATGCGTTCCTGGCTGGGCAGCGTATGCGTAGCAGGCTGCGTACTCAAATAAGTAGTCACCTGTTCCGTTACTGCATAATCGGGGTCATCTTTCAGTGCATCTGTTAGTACACGCAGCTCCTCCTGGCTGGCGCCGCCGGCCAGTGCTTTATCCACTAAATCCTTGATTTGAGCTTCATTTAACATGATGCACCCTATTTTATTTAGTTAAAAGACGCGTTCGTCTTGTTTTAGTACCTATGGATCATAAAAAAAACACCAACAGCGCATACCCTGCCTTTTCCAGGTATTCCCGGATAAATTTCAACGCTCTTACGAGGGTATTCTTCACCGATTGTTCCGAAAGCCCTATTTCCTGTGCTATTTCTGTTGCCTTTAGTCCGCTTTCGCGACTTAGGCGGTAAACCTTTTTCTGCTGGCGGGGAAGCTGGTCCACTGCTTTTTTGATCAATGCTTCTGTGCTTTTAAATGCCAGGAGCATTTCAGTTTCCGCAGGGGCTGTTTCGTCGGCAGCGATATGGGCTACAGCTTTATGGTGAATGGATTGATCACGAAGAAAGGTGAAAGCCTGGAAATAGGCGATGCGCAGTATCCAGGCGCGCGGGTTACGGATCTCTTTCAGCTTGTCGCGGTGCACCCAAAGCCTGAGAAAGGTTTCCTGGATAATATCTTCCGCTACCGGGCCCGATTTCGTCACTTGCACGATCATGGGAAAGAGGACGGGCAGGTAGTCCTGGAAAAGCTTACGGAAAGCCATTTCCTCGCCTTCCGCTATCCGGGCAAACAATATTTTTTCATCAGACGATTGAGCGTGGGCATCCAATGGCGACAATCCTTTTTTGCAAATAAATACAATAAATGGGCAAATCGGAAAGAAAGTTTGAATCGCTAGTCGGCAGTCGTGAATCGGCAATCGACAATCGTCAGTCGGCAGTCGTAAAACGGCGGGAGCAATCTTTTGCCTGGAATGGTTGGAGGAGTAAGGCGTTACTGTTCTGAAGAAAATAAAGAACCGGGAGTTCTTTACTTTAATTGTTTCCATAGTTTGTATTCCTGTGGCATACAATGGGCGCAGGGTCGGTACCCCTGCCCTATGGCTTCCGCCTCGCTTTCAAAGAATACCCGGTTTTCAGTTTTCATCCGTTTGCCGGACATGCAGGAAAGCCTGCCGTATATTTTACCGGGGCGGTTTCCACCCCATTGGATCAGTCCTTTTTTAATTAAGCCAAGTGTTTGGGCTTTTCTGTCCTCAGGGCCTGTGCCAATGTCGATGTGGTTGATCATAATGGCGCTATTCGATCATTGTTCGGAAAGTGAGGTTGATCCGGGGCCGCAGGATCCTGGTGGAGGGGGGTATCGAGTGCAACCAATGCGTTTGGGTAGCACCTTTCATCACCAGCAGGCTTCCATGCTCCAGCAGTACCGAGGTGGTTAATTTGGTGTGCTTGTGTTTGAACATGAATTTCCGTTCGGCTCCCAAACTATAGGAAGCGATAGTGGTATTGAGACCCAGGGCTGCTTCATCGTCGCTGTGCCAGGACATGCTTTCGGAGCCGTCCATATACAAATTCAATAAGCAGGAATTAAAGGGGGTACCCAATTGCTTTTCGATGGCTGTTTTCAATTCCAGCAATTCAGCTGTCCAGGGTAGTGCCTGCCGGGTAACGCCGGAGTAGGTATAGGCATATTGGCGGTTGCCATACCAGGCTACTTTTCTTTTGGTGCTGCGCTGTTCGCCATTCACGAAAACCTGGTCATTCTTCCAGGGGATGCTGTCCAGCAAGGCCTGGAAATAATGGTTGGCATTGAGCGGCAGCCGGCCATAATAATTTACTTCCCCATCATAAGGAAGCAGGTTGGTACCGTAATCGGTGAAAAGGTCCATCATGCTTTACAGGCTTAGTACAGGTATATCCCTGCATATATTGACTGCAAAGGTATTGGTGGGTTGGTTTAGCTCAAACCTGTTTCTTGCGGATCTGGGGATATAGGCATTCAGCTTCACTATTTTATTAATCAATTGTTTAAAAAATGGATCAAAAAGCTACATTTGAAACCATTTGATAAAGCTATAATGCTTCCTTAGCAAATTAATATTTCCCATGCACCAACAGCTTATTAACAGCATCTCCTATTTTATACATCTCTCAGAGGAAGAAAAAGAATGGATCACTGAAAAGTTTATTTCCAGGAAATACAGTAAGAATGATTATTTTCTGCGGGAAGGACAGATTTGCAGGGAAGCAGGTTTTATAGTAGAGGGATTAGTGAGGTATGTTGTCAGTAAAGCTAACGGAGAGGAGTTGACCGTTGATTTTAACAAAGAGCAGGAGTATACCTGTAACTATGCAAGCTTTCTTGATAAATCTCCCTCAGAATCAAGCATTCAGTGTATTGAACCCACCACTATTCTGGTTATTTCCTACAACGATTTGCAAACGTTTTATACCCACCTGGCAGAAGGACAGAAGTTTGGAAGATTACTATGTGAGTTTTTATACGTGCAGGCCATTAAAAAGGTTAGTTCTATGTATAGTAATGACCCGGAACAACGATATATACAATTCCTCGACGCTTATGCAGACCTGGTACCAAGGCTCCCTCAGTATTATATATCCTCCTATGTAGGTATCAAGCCCCCTTCATTAAGCCGGATAAGAAAAAGACTGAGTAAATAAATTTATTAACCTGGGTTAACGAACCTGCATTTTGGGATAAATAGCTTTGATCTGTATTTCCTCAATATTACAAAAAAACAGTACCAATGCTATTTAGTGTGTTTTTATTAATTCATTTCCTGGCGTTTACCATCTATATAGGATACCTGGCTGTTTTATGGCCTACACGAGGAAGCGGTTCCCGTAGTAAAGCAGGGCTTATTTTAGGAATAACATTGCTACTCACAGGAATTTTGCTTGTAATGTTAAAGTATCCGAATGTTAATTACTACAAAATAGTTCCGAAAACAGCTGCTTTTCTTGCTGTAACAATAATAAATATACGATTTGGGGAAAAAGATCTTTCTAAAGCAGCTTATTATGCCTTGTTAGGATTGACCATACTGGCTGGTTGTATTGCTATTTTTCATTGACAAATTTGCAGGAAACCCGAAGTCCTTCCTGCCAAAGACTTATTGTACACGGGGAGGCTCTAAAAGAGATTGAAACTGTTTTATTAACGTGATCAGGGCTTCTTCCCAGCCGATCCATTTTAGCCTGATTTATTCAAGGTGTACGTCTATTTATTTTGCGCCCGCCACACTTCAGGCAGAATCTCTCTTTCATTTAACATGTCATAAAATAAAACACGCATCGAGTCGGGATATACATGGAAATTAAAGTGCTGACCGCTTTCGGTATTCCCGGCATCCTCACCAACAGCTATCGAATAATATGGGGACCTGCCAGGTTTTTCAACAATCCATACACTCAGTTTTCTACCTCCATTAGAATTGTCCTCAATTATTTTTTTTCGGTCGATCACTTCAGGCATATGGGAAACTATATCCAGCACTTTTATGGCTTCCAATGAGTCTTTAAGGGCTTTACTTTCCACGGTATTTTCTACTTTGTCATTACAGGAGAATGTCAGGATGCCTACACAAAAAATTGACAAGCCAATTATGATTAACTTTTGCCTCATTAAAATATGTTTATAGTTGTGTCTGCTTTTCCGGAAAAATACCTAATCCTCCCCAACATTGCAACCTGATCCGAATAAATTTTCCAAGCTGCCTAAAAAGCAAAACCCGCAGCTTTCGCTGCAGGCTTCTTGTTTCGTCGGGAAGACTGGAATTACGACAATAGCTACAAAAATACCACTTGATTATTTGGAAAGATTTTTTTCGGCGAGAAAGGTCAGAATGCTATTTCACCTTAGTTTTTTCCCAATTGGGCTAATATGGTCACATGAGATATTTTGTAATTTAACCGAATGAAAAAGATTCCATCTTCTCTTGCCGCTGCCTTCATGCTCCTCGTTTTGACCGCAGTATGTACCCACTTTTCTTTCGCGCAGCAACAAAAGATCAGGGTGCTTGTTATCAGCGGCGGCCATGGTTTTAAACACGAACCATTTTATGACGTTTTCAATTCCATCCCTTTCATTACATACGATACCCTGGTTCAGCCACAAGCTAATGCGCTCATCGCTTCACCCGATGTAAATAAATATGATGTCCTGGTGTTTTATGATATGTTCGATTCCATCGCTCCCGCACAGCAGGATGCCTATGTCAGCATGCTAAAAAAAGGCACATCCATGATCTTCCTGCATCATTCGTTGGTGAGTTACCAGAACTGGCCTGAATTCATACAGATCGTAGGCGGACAATACCACACCAATCCGGTAGTGGTAAATGGCGATACATTAAAAACCAGCTACGAACACGATGTTAACATTCCCGTGAAAGTAGAAAACAAAAAGCATCCCATAACCCGGGGCATTTCTGATTTTGACATAGTTGATGAAGTGTACGGTGGCGTGGAAATATTACCGCAGGTAAAACCATTGCTGAGTACAACGCATCCCAAAAGCATGCGCTATCTCGCCTGGATCAATCATTACGGGAAATCAGATGTCTTATATATACAATTAGGCCATGGCCCGTCGGGCTATTCCAATCCGAATTTCCGGAAATTGATACAGCAAGCCATTGAGTGGTCTGCCAAACAATCGAAAAAATAAACGGCTCCACCAGTGGCAGTTCATGGTTAAGTGCGACTAGATTGCCTGCGGCCATCTAGTTGCCCTCCTTATTACCCAAGCAACCCTGCCCCGACTTCGTCGGAGCTGTTTTGCTTTCCCGTCCGTTTTGGAGAACAAGTTCTCCAAAGCTACCGGAAAAGCAAAACCCGCAGCTTTCGCTGCGGGCTTCTTGTTTCGTCGGGACGACTAGATTCGAACTAGCGACCCCTTGCACCCCATGCAAGTGCGCTACCGGGCTGCGCTACGTCCCGAAACTTTTGCTAAGTTACGAACTACCAGCTTCACCAGCAAGTAGTTACGAATGGGGGTGCAAATGTAAGCTAAAAATTCATATTTCCTGAAAACAGGTACATTTTTACCCAAAAATTTCAAGACTTCCTGAGCCCAAAAGGTCAAATATGCCGCAAAATCAATACCCAGCGATCCTCTATCCGGTAGTATGATTAAACATGAACGAATCCAGGTATACGTCTCCCTCCAAAGCTCGTGAGCGTCGCCGGTTCGAATCCAACCGCCCCAGGCATAAAAAATACCCCCTCCAGCCGAACTCGGAGGGACAAAATGAAGATAGAATCAAGTAACGGACAGGGCTTTGTGCGACCCAATATAGGGTGCAGTTTAAAACAGTCAACAGTTTAGAGGCCTTCATTTCTTAGCCTTCAGGAGCCCTATATTTGAATATTTGTTTTATTACAATTGGGTGATGGATTGTGCATTAATAATTGTTCCAGGAGTAATCTTCATTTCAGCACCTTTTCCTAATGTTATTTGTTCAAAGTTTAATGCAAAGACACCATCTCCTTTAATAGTATAAACTTCACCTGCCGGAATATTCAGCTCCTCGCCTGTAAAAACGGTCATCACCGAAGGAAATAGCAGGCTATCAATGATGGGTTCATACTCCAACACTTTTCTGGAGTTTCCCAGTAAATAGGCATCACGGGCTTTGCGAACATTTGAATAGAAAGGATCATCCATTTTCGCATCTAATTCCAATCGTGAACCGGCGTTACCAAACGCCTGGAGCCATCCTCTATCTAGAGGAGGAGGATACGCTATATGAGCATCTTCGATTCCATCAGGTAGGCCTGCTAAACTTTTAAGATGCCTGATGCTGTCAATGGAGACACGAGCCATTGGAATATCTGATTCGAATTGGTTTTCAGAAAAAATAAGGTCTTTTTTTTCCTGTTGGGCTTTTTTTAGGATCGCACTAAGTCCCAAATGAGCATCGGGTGGTAACCCTATCCGTTGATTAAATAATTGAACATTGTTTTTTAGTGTGTTTGTAAAGGGGTGCATAACAACATAATTTAAGTAAGGTGAAATGAAAACAGGCGAAAAAAACTAATTAGTGATTACAGTAAAAATTCCATTATAACATGTATCGAAAATGCTATTGAACCAGGTTGATACCTGGCTAAACTTTAGAAGAAAAAAATCGGGAGCGTTGCTTACATCAAATTACTGATGTCTGAAGGTAATAATATTTTGATTATAAAGAAAGCCCTGGTAAAAGCCAGGAGTACACCTCTTGTACCTTTTCCTAGTCCTTGAAGTAATTGCTGGCCGTTCGGGTTTTGTTTACCCAGCAGCCGGTTTTGGCCCTTAGTACATACTCGCTGAGTCCCACTTCATGGCTATCAGGCGCCCAGTCGTAGGTATAGCCTAACCGGGTCCACGGATAGTGGAAATCGGTGGCACTGGTAAGCGTGTGGTAATACGCGTAGATGATGTAATTATTGAACCAATTCATGTAAGAAGGAGTAGCGCCGCCGATCAATACCTCACTGGCGGAGGTAGCACGGATATCCGGATTGCCGGCCGGGCGCTGTAAACTATCAGCCGGCACCCACATTTCAGCAATATGGGTATTCGTACGACTATTTACCGGCGGCAAACCCAACATTTGGCATATACGGGTTAGGGTATCAGCACCTGCTTTAAAACTGCTGCTGATACGCATCTTCATTTGTTGGGGAATAAATAACCAGGCGTCTCCCCAGGTGGTGGTGATGGAATCGCCTTCCGGATAACTGGCGGGGAAACGCATAAAAGTAGCCATCAAAACATATTGTTTGCCATTCACCGTTTTCCATTGCAGCTTGCTATTGGTATTCGATATAGGCCACAGGGTATCGATCCTTTCAATGCCTTCGGTAACCATGGCATCCGTAATTGCATTGGCATAAAGCTGGTTCAGGTCCGGTGCCGCAGGGCTACCCATATCTTTTTTACAACCTTCCAGGATAATGATCGATACGACAGCAAATATGGCCACCAGGTGATGGCTGGTTAATCTTTTCATTGCTTTGATTAATGGCATAAGATAATTGGATGACTTTTCTTTAAACAAGAAGGCCTGTAATCAGGCCATCATATCACATTCTATAATAATAACAACTGAACCGGTTGATGATACTAGTGAATGTTGAACTTTATTTTGAATGGCTCGCTCGAATTCAGGCATCCCGACGATAAAAGGACACAAATACCCAAATTCTATCCCTTAGCTTTACTCCTTTCTCCTTTTCATTAATTGCTTTAATTTCTCAATAGCCTTTCGATGTATAATGAGAACTTCTTTAAGAGAGAGTCCTAGTTTAACAGCTATCTCAGATTCAGTAAACCCATCTATATTAAGCTGCATTACTAATTTATGATTTTCCGGTAGTAGTAAAATGGCTTGCGAAAGCGTAATAGAATCTTGCTTACGATCAAAATCCTCAGTGTCATTTATACTCAAACGGATGTCTGTAAAGTCTATCTGGCGGCGTTTTTTTGCCGTTTGATAATCGTAGCATTTATTCCTAGCACGGATATACAATAATTTCTTCAAGTCCATGATTGTCTCTATATATGAACGCTTTAGAAAAAATTGCATAAATACTTCAGAAACAATATCTTCCGAAGCGGCCACATCCTCCCCAGTATAACTCATGCAGATATTCATCAATAGCGAATAATGTTGCTTGTAAACTTCGTCGAACGCCCATGTATCCCCTCTGACAAACGCTTTAGATAGCTTTTGTTCTTCTGTTTCCGTTGCCCCATCAGCTGCCACTACAATCTTTAGCAAGGACGTCAGCATGCCCACGTTATCCTTTAAGATCTCTCCATCATGTGTTTTGGATGCATTCACCAATACCTCCACAGGTGAATTATCCTGCAGAAAATCAACTAAAAAGCCACGAATTGTAACAGGTATGATCGTATGCTCCAAGCTGCTAACATTACCTTGCATTAATTCTTCAGACAATGCCTGAGCAACAAAGAACTCCATAAAAGAAGTATGCTTGAAAGTGTAATCACCATTGGCATTGCGTACCAGGAAGGTACAGGTTTGCACATCATTCATGAGACAGTCTATTTGTGCAGTATCTTCAAGGGCAAATCGATTGCAGTTTTCTGAAGCTATTCTTTCCAGGTACATCTTGAGAATATTAGGCAACTCTCTATAATGGCATGACAGCCGGTTTTCATTGTATAATTTTAGTGCCAGTTCCTTGACAAAAATCCTTCTTTCATCCTCAGAAAGCACAGCCCCTTTGCGTTTGGTTTGGTTCTTGATCCACTTATCTGTGTATTTTTTATATAGCTCCAATCGCTTTACGTGGTCGCCAAGGCTAGGCAGTGTCTCCGCAATCATTTCCAGGAACAAAGGGGTTTGCGCCAGCTCAGGCAGGTTGTGCGTGCCACTGATCCTTTCCAGGTAGGTTTCCCATTTGTCGGCAAATTTCTTCTGCAGAAACTCTTTCAATTCTGTTTCACCCCATTCTGGTATATACAGCATGCCAAAGTTCTCCAGTATTTCTACGTGCACCTTGTTACGGAAGAAGTGTGTGCGACAGGTTAGGATGAACTTATTTTCTTTAATGTCGGATATTTTATCCAGCTCACGCAGGTTGGCACTGATGGTTTCATGACTGGCGCGGGTGTCCATTTCGTCGAAGCCATCAAAGAGAAAAATGAATTTTCCCTGGCGCTGCAACACGTAAAAGATGCTTTTGGTGATGGGTACGCCATAACGGTTTTGAAGGATGTTCAGAATCAGTTCGTGGATGAAGATTTTGGAGTCGTAATCTTTCAGGCTGATGATAACAGGGATTCTACCAGTTCTATTTTCTTTGTACTGTTGCGCCAGGTCATGGGCATATTTCCGACAAAAAGTCGATTTACCAGTACCGAAATTGCCGAGTAAGGCCAGCTTGGACAGGCCAAGGGTCTCGAGACTCTTATTGATATGATTTTCAATAGGCCTGTAAAAAATGGCATCCGGTCTTTCCCCATAATCTTCCGATTCTGTACCGCTTAGGGCAACATAGCAACCCGAAGCAGGCAGGTCCGTAAATTCTTCGATAACGCGATCGATGTAGTGGTCGAAATCGACCAGTTGCGTTGAAAGCTCTTCATAGGTTGTGCATTCGATGCCTACGCTTTCTGCGAATCCCCTGGCTTGTGCGGTGAAGCCATGTGCAGTTACAAAAAGCCCCTGGAACATAATGCCTTTGTTACGGGCAGCAGTCAAAGCCCCATGGAATATTTTGATGTCGTCGACGCTTACATTGTCCTTTCCATAATCCTTGCACTCCACCATAAGGTGCTGTGTAATGACTCCCGTCTTTTTCTTCGCGACCAGGTCAATCTGGCAATTATTGATCAGTACATTGTGCTGCACTGTATAGCCCAGCACTTCCAGTGTCTTCACCACCTTTTCTTCGAAAGGTATACCGGTTGATGGCCTCAATGCTGCATCCGGCTGGTGATTCCGGCAATAATCTGTTTTATTGAATGATTTGTTCTGGCACGCTTTTCCCTGTACAGTGGTAGCTTTACACATCATACTTTATACATTTTAAGCCATAAGCTTCCTTATATAACGTATAGAAGGCTACAGTAACCATTTTGGGTGGTTAATTGCAATTTTCAAGCATTTAAAATCCTTAAAAATAAGTGCGGAACTTGTACGAAGATATTAACTGACACACAAATACAGAAACCCACTCGAAGAGCGGGTTTCTGTATAACTACATACTAACAAATTGAATTAATTCCTGCTATTGCCATTAAGGCACCATCCTACCGAAGTAATACGTTGTATTGGCATTTTCATCGCCGGAGTGCCTTCTGCGAATCATGGGAATGTCTTTTTTGGCCCATACGCCTGCAGATTCCTTCACGGTAATCTTAAGATCATCCGGTTCGGGATCTATATAAATCAACCTGTTGTTGAAGTAAATCTGGCCTGTCTTGTACCATGTATCGCCATTTTCATCCCCCTTGTGCCGTCTTGCCGTAAATACCTGGTTGCGCGGGGCTTGAAAATCACTGCTTGATTCTTTCTGCGGACTACTCCAGCCACTATTTTCGACTACCAATGATCCGGGTACGGTATTACCGGAACTATCTATCGCTTTTAAGGTAGCATACTGGTATACCGTTTGCCCATTTTCATCACCACTATGCATTCGCCCAATCATAACCGTATTGGGAGGGCATTCAAATGAGGAATCACTTTCTTTGTAAGACTGGGAGGTGGATTGTACATTCAAAACAATCTGGGCTACTGATGTGACATCCAGCGTGGCAGTAGCGTCATTTTGACTTTGTTGTTGTGACATAATAATTGGTTTTTAATAAGAAATTAAAGAATCCAAAAGATAATGCCTGTCGAAATTACCTAATGCTGACCTGACGATCCTGGCCTAAGCATTACTGTATGATAATACATATACGATAATGTGGCTATTTAGATTGATTTTATTAAGACAAATTTACAATAAGCCCATCAGCAAAAAGGCAAAAATTGTTATCCATCATAAATACATAACAGTACAATTTCCTTTTCTTCCGGTTGGCCATAATAGTTGGAAAAGTGTAATTATTTATGTTACTTAAGCTATCCTTCTGTGTTATATATCTTTACTACCATCCGGAGGTGCATTTTTAGCTGAACATTTTTTGCAGGCCGCTTTTATTTCCATATTTTCGGTCAGGCAAGTTTATTCAAGATAAACTTACCGAGCAATCAACTCTCCATCGTTATGTAGTTTGAATATTCTGACATTATCAATTAATCCTAACAACAGTCTATGTACCTGCGTCACCTTATCTTTTTCTGTATTGCATTCGTCTATTCCATTCAGGCTCAAAGCCAGACCTGCATTACCGGCGGCACGCCGGGCAACCAGATCATTATGGGCAATCAGACCAATCTGACGATCTCTGGCAAACGTATTTACAACCTTTCGGGCAATCCAAACAGCACTTGTATTTATCTTTTCGACTGCAACAATGTCCGGATCGAAAACTGTGTACTAGGTCCATCCAGGTCCGAAGGCATCAAACTCATCAATTGCACCAACGTCACTATTGTCAATTGTTATTTTATAGACAATAGTTCAGGAGTTGTGGCGGAAGGCGGATCGGGCATCAAGGTACTCAACAATCAATTTCTCAACGCACAAGGCCCATTCCCCAGGGGACAATGTGTACAGTTCCTACAAGTGACCGGTGCCGGCAACGAGATCAGCTACAATGTATCCGAACAAGTGGAGGGTAACTCCAGGACAGAGGACCTGATCAACCTGTACAAGAGTCATGGCACAGCCGCCAGCCCTATTCTTGTAAAAGGCAATAAACTCAGGGGAGGCACACTATCCCAGAGTAGCGGCGGCATCTTATCGGGCGATGTTGGTGGCAGCTATCAGCGTATTGAGGACAATATCCTGGTAGACCCTGGCCAATATGGCATTGCAATCGCCACCGGGCAGCACAACCAGCTCATCAATAACAAGGTGTATGGCTATGGCACCCCGCGCCAATATGCCAATACGCCCTATTATGCCTACAACTACTACCTGAGCAGTGGCTACACCTGCAGCGACCTTACCGTTACAGGCAACGAGTCGAACTATATGAATGCCAATGGACAAATTGGCGGTATATACCTCGGAAATCCCACAGAGAACAATACCTGCGGACCTGTTGCCGGGATCAGCAACAACAACTTTAACGCAACCTTTGGTCCTGAAATATTGCCGGCACGACTATTATGCCCGCTACTGGTAGCACACTACCCCCTCAACAACAACTACCAGGATGCTTCGGGCAGCGGTCACCATGTATCCACCAATGTAGCGTTCTCAACCGAAGGGAAGGACATTTCCTGTGGTAACTTTAGTGGCTCCACTTACCTACCCTTGCCCAATTCTCCCTGGTTGCATATTACCTCCAACCGTATTACTGTATCGGCCTGGATCAAACCTGCAAACACCCAGGGCATCAAGGCCATTGCCACAGCTCCCGACTCAGACGGCTATACGGACGGCTGGCGGCTGATACTGAACGATGGCACACTCAATGGACGCGTTACCACCACCCTGGGTTCGATGGATGCCTACGTGGGCGGTATACAGGCAGGGATTTGGAGTTTGGTAACCATGACCTACGATGGCAAGCAATTAAAACTGTATGTAAACGGGGTGCTGTCGGCCACCGCCAATCACGGCGGCACGATGGCATACGGTAATTATAGCGCGCAGATGTTGGTTGGCTACAGCCGGGGCACCAATTACTATTTTAATGGGCAAATGGATGAATTCAAATTCTACAACGGCGACCTTACGCAAGCAGAAATACTCCAGGCCTACAATGAAGACAAAGATCAGTTTGCTTTCCCTCGCCAGTTGCTGGCCTATTATAAGTTCAATGGCAGTTGGAATGATGCCTCAGGCAACAACCTGACCGCCACTAGTAACGGTGTGGGCTTTGGGTGTGATGGGGCAGATGCCGTATCGGCCAATTTCAATGGAGGCAGTCTCCTCTCCCTTCCCATCAACAATATGCTAAGGCTCTCTACCAGCAAGTTTTACCTTTCCTGCTGGATAAAACCAACGGTAGTACAGGGCATACAAGGTATTTCCCGTTCACAGGATGCAGACGGATACAATACGGGATGGAGATTATTGCTGCTGGATAATACCCTCAATGGCCGGATCGTCACCAATTGGGGTGCGGTGGATGTGTATTGTGGAGGCATCCAGGCTGGCGCCTGGAACCATGTAGCACTTATGTACGACGGTACAGCGCTGAAGGTTTTCCTGAATGGTCAATTACAGGCCTCCACAGCCACGGGGGGCTATATCCATTACGCTTCGGGCCCATCACAAAACATGCTGATCGGATACAGCAATGGCAACAATTATTACTTCAATGGCCGTATAGATGAATACCGGTTTTATAACGGTGTGGTATCCCAACAGGAAGTGCTGGCTGAATACAATACAACCCGAGCCAGCATCGACAATCAACCGCCTTGTCCGCTGCGGATCATGGTACAGGAAACGCCCGCTCCCAAAGGAACGAAGGCAGTCACCCCCCATTTCAACATCTACCCCAATCCGGCGGTGGCTGAATTGTTCATCAGTGCGGGTACTAGCTTTCAGGCAATCCTGTACGATGCCACCGGAAAGCGGATATGGCAGGGCTCCGACCAGGCAGGTAACCTGCGACTGGATACGAAGCCATTCCAACCAGGGGTTTATTTCCTACAGGTATCAGGCAAAGGATTCCAGGAATCACGTAAGGTGCTGATACAACGGTAAATATTTTTCCCAATAATGCCTTATTTTCAGCCTTGTTTTTCACCCACACGACCTAATTATAAAAAAGTATCATTGCTAATGAAAAAACTAATCACAGCCTTCATCCTTTCCGGATCCACCCTGGCCCTCAGCGCACAACAGGAGGCGCGCCTGCTCCGCTTCCCATCCACACATGGCAACCAGGTTGCTTTTACCTATGCAGGAGATCTCTATGTTGTTCCCGCTACAGGTGGCGTAGCACGCCGGATCACCAGCCATCCCGGGTATGAAATGTTTGCCCGATTCAGCCATGATGGCAAAACGATTGCCTTTACGGGTCAATATGATGGTAATACAGAAGTCTTCACCATTCCCGCCATTGGTGGTGAACCCAAACGCATCACCTACACCCCTACCCTTGGACGCGATGATGTGGCCGACCGCATGGGACCCAACAATATTGTGATGGGGTGGACGGCAGACGATAAAAATGTGGTGTACCGCAGCCGCGGCGCCTCCTTCAATGCCTTCAAAGGAAAGCTTTACCTGGCACCACTCAACGGCGATCTCAGCCAGGAACTGCCCTTCTCGGTTGCCGGATGGGCCTCTTATAATGCCGACGGGTCCAAACTGGCCATGAACCGGGTATTCCGCGAATTCCGCACCTGGAAGAACTATCGCGGCGGTATGGCAGATGATATCTGGGTAGTGGACCCTGCCTCCGGAAAAACGGAGAATATCACCAACAACCCGGCACAGGACATCTTCCCCATGTATTATGGCGATAAAATATACTTCGTCAGTGAGCGCGACAAAACAGCCAACATCTTTGTCTATGATACCAAAACAAAACAGACACAGAAGGTAACCAGCTTCAAAGAATTTGATGTCAAATTCCCTTCGTTGGGCGATAAGGCAATCGTGTTTGAAAATGGCGGTTATATTTACCTGCATGACCTTACGAATGGACAAACCAAAAAGCTGGACATTGTTATCGCAGAAGACCTCGCCTCCGGGCGTTCCAAACAGGTCAATGCGGCTGATTTTGTATTTAGTACAGATCTTTCTCCCGATGGCAAACGCGCAGTATTTGGTGCACGTGGAGAGGTATTTACTGTTCCCGCCAAAACAGGCGTAACACGCAACCTCACGCAATCCAGCAATGCACATGACCGCAATGTGGGCTGGAGCCCTGATGGAAAATGGATCAGCTATATCTCTGACCGTTCAGGCGAAGATGAATTGTATATCCAGCAACAGGATGGACTACAACCGGCCAAACAACTGACGAAAGGCGGTGGTTCTTACAAGTTCAATCCATTATGGAGCCCCGACAGCAAATCCCTCTTGTTCGGCGATCGTGCCCAGGACCTTTTCGTTGTTGATATCACCTCCGGTAGTAAAACGTTGGTAGCTCATTCCGATGCTGGTACACTCCGCTCCTACTCCTTCGGGCCAGATAGCAAATGGATCGCCTTTACGGCTCCCGGGAAAGCCAGGGAGTTCAGCGTGATCAAACTGTACAACACAGACACCAAAAAAACCATCACGGTTACAGATAGCTGGTACAATAGCGGGGCGCCTGCGTTCAGCCCCGATGGCAAACTCTTGTATTTTGTATCTCAGCGCGACTTCAACCCTACTTACGGCAATACAGAATGGAACCATGTCTACACAGATATGTCGCGCCCCTATTTTGCCCGACTCAGCGCTGATTACAAATCACCATTCGCCGAAAAGAGTGACGAAGTTGCGGTAAAAGAAGAAGCCGACACCAGCAGTAAAAAACCAGGCAATACCACCAAGGCAGCTCCTGCAGGCAAAGGGGTGACGGTAGTGGTGGATGAAGAAGGCCTGGCAGACCGTATTGAAAGCCTGCCTGTATCACCCGGATCGTATGGCGGATTTGTACCCGTGGAAGATGGCATTTATTATTTCTCGGCCGGCCGCAGCGGAAGCGGGCTCAAGTTCTTCAGCCTCTCAGACCAGAAAGAAACTGAGATCGGCAGCTTTGGCGGATACAGCATTACGCCCGATGCCAAGAAAATCATGTTCCGCAACGGAAGTGATTTCTTTATTGAAAGCCTCAGCAAATCGAAGATCACACCCACCAATAAGGTTGATCTGAGCGGATTGAAGATCACCACCGACCTCCGGGCAGAATGGAAACAGATCTATGATGAAAGCTGGCGGCAGATGCGGGACTATTTTTATGATCCCAATATGCATGGTGTAAACTGGAAAGCGATGCACGACAAATATGCACCGCTTCTCCCCTATGTCAATCATCGTGATGACCTGACCTACCTGATCGGAGAATTGATTGGCGAATTGAATATTGGACACGCCTATGTTAACAGCGGCGACAGACCTTCCATCAACCGCATTCCTATGGGGCTGCTGGGCGCAAGGTTCAGCCGCGACAAAAGCGGCTATTACCGTATCGACAGCATCCTGTCGGGAGAAAGCTGGAACAAGACCCTGGTATCTCCCCTACGGGTAGCAGGCGTAAAGGTAAAAGCAGGAGAATACATTATCTCCATCAATGGCACTTCTATGAAGTCGGTCAATAACCTTTATGAGACCTTAACGGGTAAAGCGGGTCAGTTGGTAGAGATCGAAGTGAGTAGTTCTCCATCGACAACCGGTGTAAGGAAGGTATTGGTGAAACCCATAGCCGACGAATCATCGCTCTACTACCACGAATGGGTACAACAAAATATAGACAAAGTAACGGCAGCCAGTGGCGGTAAAATTGGTTATGTACACATCCCCGACATGGGACCTGAGGGCCTGAATCAGTTTGCACGTTATTTCTATCCCCAGCTCGACAAAGAGGCGCTCATCATTGATGACCGTGGAAATGGCGGTGGTAATGTGTCGCCCATGATCATTGAGCGCTTATTACGCAAGCCCGGGTTGGGTACCGTGATGCGCAATGCCAAAACAGCTTCCATCAAACCGGATGCGCACGTAGGTCCCAAGGTATGCCTGATTGATCAATACTCCGCTTCGGATGGCGATCTGTTTCCCTGGCAGTTTCAATACTATGGCATTGGCCCATTGATTGGCCAACGTACCTGGGGTGGCGTGGTTGGTATCAGCGGCTCCCTTCCGTTTATTGATGGAGGTGATATGCGGAAACCTGAGTTTGCACACTTCGCCCCGGATGGCTCTAAATTCATCATAGAAGGGGAAGGTGTTCATCCTAATATCGAAGTGGTGAACGATCCTTTCAATGAATACAAAGGCATTGACACACAACTGGCAGAAGGCATTAAAGTGTTGCTGGAAAAACTGAAGCAGGGCGAAAAGACCGGCGTACCAAAGATCCCGGCCTATCCTAACAAATCAAAATAGTGATTCATCCCTCCAGGCATGATTATTCAGCCGGGACGATCAATAATAAACCCGCAGCTTTGGCTGCGGGTTTATTGTTTTAGCTGATCACGCCTCATACAAACAAATGCTTTGACTCGACAATATGTTTCCGGAGGATCAAAGCTCTCGGTAACATCCGTATCCTCTGTCTTAAACACATCATACATTGCCCCATTGTTTTGCCCGTTAAAGGATAGTGACACTGTTTGTTTTTTGAAAATATCCTCTCGATCATGACTGTAAGGTTCAGAGAAACGACTCCAAAACGTAGGCATTACATCAAGCGGTTTAGCAAGATTGTCCTGTTCAAAAGGCAATTTCTCAATTCCATAAAACAACATGATCTTAAAACGATCTGGCAACTTCGCAGGAACAAAAGCCTGAGGTGTGGCAAAATCCAAGGCATTAAAAAGAGAGGCAGCATCCAGGTTCCAACTGATCGCATATTCTCTTTTACTAATTCTTTCAAGATATGGCGCCGCGGATTTTCGTGTCGTCGACACTGGTAAATCCATATGTTCAAAAGCATCAAAATTGTCTTCATACTCTATCCCTCCAGACCAACCATAAGACTTCAATTCACCGCTGTATGGGCTGGCTGCAATAGACTCCGCCAACAACCCAAAAGACACTACGGCAGAGCTCTGTTCATCAAAGGAAATAACAACTAACACAGGTATCCGGGAACCTGATTCTATTGACTGCGTACCTGTAAGGTAACTTAAGAATGGATACAATTGTTTATACCGTCTAACCAACGCCTGTGTTTCAAAATGCCGTTTTCCATACATTCCCGCAAACAAATCTTCAGCCCCATCGATATAATCTGTAGCATCCTGTTCTAAATGCTCCAACGATTGGCACACCGATTTCTCCAACCCGCTGAATCGCCAGGAGAATGAAAGCGATCGCAATGGCTGGCTAGACAAAATAATGTCCCGGGTAAAAACCAACTCCCGACGCTGGGCTTCCAGTTCCGCTTCATTGATAAGATACTTGTTGTATGCTTTTAAAATGCCAGTCTGGAACTCTTGCGCCAACAACATCCGGTTTTCCCGAAGTATTTCATCCAGCTCCTTTTTCCGCTTCTCCTCCTCCATCTCCCGTCGGGCCAATACCTCTTTAGTAGCCTTTTGATCTGCTTCCCTTACTGCATTACGGTAACCAATGATACCACTACAAAACGTGATCATTAACCCAATTACAGTAAAAGCAATAGAAAGTTTGCCTGAAAGTAATATCTCCTTTTTCCCATCCGGTTTATCTATCGATAATTTATGTGTAGCTCCCCAAATTGAAGAAGTAGTTGTAATGGCTGCCCCCAACAGTGATAAGATCAAAAGCAGAACTTTCATATTGGTCAATGCGGTTATAAAAAAGTCATCGGCCCTTTACCAGTACTTAAACCACGAGTTCGTCATTCCTGCTAAGGTGTTAAATACAGGCAATGCCATTTTCTCAAAATTACCTGCTCCAGTCTCTAAACAGCACCGTTTTTTCACCCTTTCTTAGCCTGGATCTGATCTTTATTCCGATTACACGCATGAGATCTAGTCCCGGCAAATCACATCAATTGGTAACTCAGGCCCAGTCGAATTATATTGGAGTAGGAATTGGTTTTTCGTTCATTTTTATACTCCGTCAACCCAAGGGAATAGCCCAATAATAAGCCTGCTTTTTTATATTGGATCTTTGCCTGCAGCCTTGGCCTGATATCCACCACCGCTTTGGTTTTGTAATCAACAGACATATCGTAATTCTTGTCAACTGACACCGCTTCACCAGTAATATGGCCTTTGAAGGAGAAAGCCAGATCAAGCCCCCCCGTCAGGTCAATCAACACTTTACCGGCAGTCAATCTGTGGCCTATATAAGGGCTGACGGTTATGAAGGAATTCTTTAAAGTTGACTTTCCGGTGGCATCATACTTATAGTAAAAAAAGGCATTTTCTACCGCCGAGTCAATATCGATGGTGCTTTTCAAGGCTTCAAAAGCCAATCCGATGCCATATAAATGGTTGTTTTTGGTAACTCGCTGGCCCGACAATTCAAAGGAACAAAAGAAGGAGGGCTTTTTGCTGTGGGGATTCAACGTAGATGAACCGTTGTATCCCGATCCCATCCACGAAGTGGTTGCCGAACCGCTCCCCCGGAAAAATGACAGGCCGCTATAAGCGGTTACATTGATTTCGCTCTTTTGACCAAATGAATAGGTAGCAGCAACAAGCAGCACTGCCATTGAAAGCAGCATGCGTAAATAGTATGACATAGCAAGGTTTACCCACATGACAACTTTAAAGCGCGGGCCGTTGCAGTTTAGTTTTCAGCTAATGGCTTTTTTGATTTTAAGTCGTTGAATTTCTACGATGGCTGCACGCTGGCATTTTGAAAAAGGACATTATACCCGGCTCAAATTCAGTTAAATAAACCATAAAATCTGGCAGCAGACTTCCAATAAAGCACGTCCCAAAGATAGAAGCGTTATTTTGACAATCAAACCTGCCGCATGCTCAAAAACTATCTTATTACGGCCTGGCGTAATATTACCCGGCATAAAATGCTGGCTGCTATTAATATTTTTGGACTCTCCCTGGGCATTAGCGCCTGCCTCATCATTTTTCTCATCACCCGGTTTGAATTAAGTTTCGACAACTACCATCCCGGAAAAGAAAGGATATTCAGGATTGTTAGTGACCATTATTCTACGGAACAGGGAGAAGACCATAGCGGCAATATCCCCCTCCCCGCACCTACGGCCATACGGAATGAGATCGGCGGTATTGAAGCACTGGCGGTGTTTCATAGTGATTACCTGGCCACGATAACGATACGGGATAGCGGGCTTCCCGAAAAAAGATATGCAAAGCCTCCATTTGGAGATGAGCAGCATTCGGATATGGTACTTGCTGAACCCTCCTATTTCGACCTCTTTCACTATGACTGGCTGGCCGGTAATGCAGCAGTATTAAAAGAGCCTTATACGGTGGTATTGACGGAAAGCAAGGCCCGGCAATATTTTGGGGCACATGCACCGGCAGACTATTTAAACAAAACGATCCTCTACAACGATTCCTTAAACATCAGGGTGGCCGGCATTGTGAAAGATCCCGGCAAAAACACGGACTTTCATTTCAAGGATTTTATTTCGTTTTGTACATTAAACAAGGATGCTGCTTCAGCATCCTGGAATGACGGTTATGCAACGGCGCAGGTATATGTAAAGCTAGCCAGCAACGTTCCAGCTTCGCAGATCAATGCCCTTTTGGCCAACATCAGAAAGAAACATTATCCACAAACAGCAGCTGACAAAACAACCTGGACCTTACAGCCCTTGTCAACGATTCATTTTGATGCCCGGTATACGGATACTTATTCCAGGAAAGTTCATTTGCCAACTCTGTATGGCTTAATGGGCATCGCATTGTTTATCCTTGTCATGGCCGTTATCAACTTCATTACCTTAAGCACTGCACAATCCATCGATAGGGCAAAGGAAACCGGCATCCGTAAAATTTGTGGCAGTACAGGAAGAGGACTTATTACAAGGTTTTTAGGAGAGACGGCTATATTAACCGGATTAGCCCTCATCCTGGCCATTGGCGGCATTTACCCCTTGTTGGCTGTATTCAGGTCTTTTATTCCGGAAGGCGTGGACATCTCAATTTTCAGCTTGTCTACCTGGCTATTTTTGTTGGGACTGGGTCTGCTCACCACCCTACTGGCTGGCCTGTATCCTGGCAGGATTCTATCAGCTGCCAAACCGGCCGCTATCCTGAAGGGAGCCGGCATGCAAAAAGGGAACAAAGGCGGCTATCTTATTAAAGGATTGATCGTATTTCAGTTTACGATTTCTATTGTATTCATTATAGGGGTTCTGGTAGCTGTTAATCAGATGCACTATATGATGAACAAGGACCTTGGCTTTACGCAAGATGCGATCCTTACGGTACAAACAAACCCCGATTATGGAGCTGATAAAAAAGTGGTACTGGCGGAGAAGATCAGGCAATTGCCAGGCGTACAAGCAGTTAGCCTAAGCGAAGGAACACCTGTGGCTAAACTCCACTTTTTCAATCCGCTCATCTACAAAGGAAAGGAGGAAAGAGGCGCAGCCTGTATACTGGAATGGGGTGATGAACATTTTGCCCCCTTGTATGATATTAGAATAATTGCCGGCCGCAATATAGAGCCAAGTGATACGATTAAAGAATTCCTGGTCAATGAAAGCTGTGCCAAAGCCTTGGGCTTTGCAACACCGGAGGAAGCGATTGGTAAAATGGTGGAAACAATGATGCCAGGCCAGGCTGTAAAACGTCCCATTATTGGGGTAATGGCCGACTTTCATTCACAATCATTACATGAAGCCATCAAGCCGGTTTTTCTTACTACCGCTAAAGAATTCACCAGGCTCATCAGCATACGACTAAATACACCTGGAAAGCAGGTGGGCTCCTTTAAAAATACTGTTGCAAACATTGAAAAGAGCTGGAAAGTTGTCTATCCTCATGAGCCATTTGATTATGCATTTTTTGATGAAACAATTGGCAGGTTTTACGAAAAGGAACAGCAAATGGCCAGGCTGCTGAACATTGCGCTGATCGTTTCCATCTCGATCTCCTGCCTCGGGCTTTTTGGATTGGCCACACTCACCGCCCGGCGGCGAACCAAGGAAATAGGCATCCGGAAAGTGCTTGGAGCAGGTATCGGACAAATTGTCTATGTACTAACCAGGGACACGATCAAGCTGGTACTGATAGCAATTGCCGTTGCTTCGCCCATTGGGTGGTATATGATGAACCAATGGCTCCATGGTTTTGCTTTCCGTATTGGTATCCCCTGGTGGATATTTGTGCTGGCAGGCGCCATTGTTTTTTTCATTGCATTCTGCACCATCTGCTACCAATCCATCAAGGCCGCCTTTGTGAATCCTGTTGCAACTTTACGGAGGGACTAATGTTTATTTCTTATCCCGGAAATCAGTGGGTGTGAATCCTGTTTGTGTCCTGAAAAAGTTAGAGAAATAGGCATGGTCCACAAAACCAAGTTCAAAGGCAATCTCCTTAACGGGTATATCCGTAGACTGCAGCAACCTTTTGGCTTCCAGTATGACCCTTTGTTGAATAAGTGCTGTGGCTGATATTTTTAAGTGTTTCCGGCAAAGGATATTCAGATAGTTAGCGGAGATGTGGAGTTGACCGGCATAAAAGGCAACGGACTTCTGTTCCTTGTAAAACTGATCGATCAAGGCATTAAATGTTGCCAGCCTTGGGTTGGATTGAAACACCTTGAAGTCAGTAAAAGTGGCCTCTGCTTCTTTACTTACAATGGCAGCAATAACACCCGCCCTGGCGCTGATGACGGCGGGAAGGGAATTGGGCATCTTCAATTCGTTCTTAATGGCATCAAACTCATAATGCAATAGCTTAAATGCCTCACCGGTTAAAGGGATCACGGGATTGTTTCGGTAGTTGGTATAAGAAAAGCGGAAATAAGCAGCAAACTGCTCAAAAAAGCCGGATTCAATCATAAGCTGATAACCAGTGGTGTTGGGCTTAATACTCCATTTGTGTACCTGCCCGGGAAACAACACATGTATTTGCCTGTTCCCGATCTGGTAATCGTGAAAATCGATGGTATGTACGCCTTGCGCACGTTCAAACAAAACCATGATAAAGAAATCGTGCTGATGGGGCTTGTCTATATGCCGTTCTCCGTGCAATTCATTAAACAATAGCTCCTCCCGTCCGGCCAATTGTCCTTTCCGGAACTCATGAAGACCGAGTATGGGGATATGACTATTCTTTCCAAAAACATGCATGGTCGTTATTCTATTTTCAGTGAGCCACCCGCCAGAATGAAGTGGGCTGGACAGCGGAAAAATAATGAAAAAGCCCCAAAAAGGCTACCTTTCCATATGCTGCACCAGGAATTTGAACCTCCCGAGGTACTACGGGATGCCATAAAATGCTTTTGGTACAACAGGATAGAATTGGGGGGACAGGAATCCAGTTTTGAAGTACTACCCGATGGCTATGCTGAAATCATTTTCCATTTCGGTAGCACCTGTAGCACTTATCAGCATGGAAGCCTGCAGGCATTGCCCTCCCCCTTTATCATGGGACTACTCAACCAACCTGTTCTCTTTTACTCAAAAAACTGTTTGGAGATCATTGGCATCCGGTGTTTTCCCTGGACAGTGTTCGATCTACTCGGACTCCCCTCCGGTAAAGGCGGTGTACAGGTATTTGAGCATCCAATTGCCCAGCTTCAATCGACACTGAATCATTGGATGGAAGCTGGCAACCTGGCAGAAGCCCTGGCGCAGGTAAAGGAATACTTTCTGCAAGTAAGAGCGCAGGTAGCTATGGACAGCATGTTATACAAAGCGGGAGTAGCTATGCAAAAAGCAAACGGTACGTTGCCGGTAAGCCAGGTAGCGGCAGCAGCTCATGCTACGGTACGTACATTGGAAAGGAACTTCAAGCAATCCTCCGGCCATACAGTGAAAGACGTGTCGGGCCTGATGCGTTTTGAACAGGTACGCAACCATTTATGGCTTTACCCGGATGCCAATATTGCCGGCCTGGCGCAGGAGTTGGGCTATACGGATCAATCGCACCTAAGCAGGGAATTCAAACGTTATAGTGGTACTACGCCGGCGGCTTTTGCACGCAAAGCCCGGAAAGGGAAGCAGGTTGTGAGCGAGGATTTTGTCGCGTTTGTACAAGCCTGACAACCCAGCATGGCAGAATTTTGTGTTTCAATTATTCTGTATGCAAATGACCCATGAGAACAAACAAGCTGTACCTACTCCTGCTATTTACGATGTAATCATTTCCGGCGCAGGACCTGTAGGCCTCTTCCTCGCCTGTGAATTGGCGCTGACCAAATGCTCAGTCCTGGTACTGGAAAAAGTGGAACAACAGCAATCCATCTTAAAGCAACTTCCTTTCGGCATAAGAGGCCTCTCGGCACCTACTATTGAAGCACTTTATCGTCGTGGATTATTGAACGAACTGGAGATCCATAAACGCCTTAAAAATCCCCATACCAATGCCGTACAAGGGCCACGCCGCCAGGCAGGTCACTTTGCCGGCATCCCCTTCCTCGAAGGCGATATTGACATGACTCAGTGGAACTATCGCCTATCCAGCTCAACCCCGACCAGTCTAATTTCTGAAATGCAAGAATTGGAAACTGTGTTGACCCGCCGGGCTGAAGCACTGGGGGTAACCATTCAACGCGGGCTGGCTGTTACAGACTTTCAGCAGACAAGGGAGGGCGTAACTGTTCAGGCAGGCGAGCAATCCTATACCAGCAAATGGCTGGTAGGGTGTGATGGTAGCCGTAGTGTTGTTCGCAAGCTGGGCGGTTTTGAATTTGCCGGAACGGAGCCCACCTTCACAGGTTATACTACGCTGGTGGATATTGCCGATCCGGAGCAACTTAGTCCGGGACGCAACATCACCCCTACCGGCATGTACATGCAATCGCAACCCGGTTATGTGACGATACAGGATTTTGATGGCGGTGCATTCCATCAATCCGGAAAACCCATCACGCTTGAGCATGTGCAGGAGGTGCTACGACGCATTTCGGGCACGACTGTTACGATCAGTGCACTGCATACCGCCACCACCTGGACCGACCGGGCGAGACAGGCTACCACCTATCGAAATGGACGGGTATTTTTGGCAGGTGATGCCGCGCATATCCATTCCCCCCTGGGCGGTCAGGGACTTAACCTTGGGTTGGGTGATGCCATGAATCTGGGCTGGAAGCTGGCCGCTACTATTCATCAGCAGGCACCGGATGATCTGCTGGACAGTTACCATACCGAACGATACCCCATTGGGGCGCAGGTGTTGGATTGGTCACGCGCGCAGGTAGCCATCATGCAACCCAATCCTGCCGCCCGTGCGCTGCATGCCATTGTGCGCGACCTGATCAATATGCAGGATGGTGCTACTTATTTTGCCGCAAGGGTATGGGGTATTTTCATGCATTACCACCTTGGCGGTAATCATCCGCTGACAGGCTATAGTGTTCCCAACTTTGCTTATGAAGACGACTCCACAATCGGTGAACTGATGCGTGATGGCAGGGGTATATTACTGGATTTTGAAGGGGACGCTACGCTTAAAGATCTGGCGGATGAAATTGGTCTTGGCATTAGCTATATTGCGGGCCAGGCGAAGGAACAATTGGGCTTGCGTGCCGTCTTGATTCGCCCTGATGGAATTGTTGCCTGGGCTGCTAACAAGGAGCCGGATTATGATGAACTTCAAAAGGCTGCCGCGCGCTGGTTTGTTCGCAACTAGGCGACGAAACAGTGAAATGAAGTTAAGCACGTTTAATTCCCCACTATTTTCAACAGAGTGATACATTATTCATGTTGTCAAATACTAGCGTATACGATCACTGGAACGGGGTTGTGAAGTTGTCGTATTACCTTTAAACCTCGTTCCAATTCTTATAGGGATTGATTGTCAGGTTGGAATTGTAATATTTTGCATCCTCTGTAACCTCTTTCCCTACCCATTGCGGACGATCAAAATACGCATCCTCCTGCTCCAATTCAATTTCTGCCACCAACAAGCCTGCATTATCACCTAAAAACTCATCTACTTCCCAGGTCTCATTATTAAACGTTATAATATACCTGATCTTAGACAGCTCAGCAATTGAAAAATTATCCAGTAGTTCTTGTGCTTCGTTAACTGGTATTGCATACTCATATTCCAACCGGGAGGCTCCCACAGAAAGGCCTTTGATCGTCAAAAATCCCTCAGTTCCTGTTAACCGCACCCTGATTGTTTTATTTGGATCGGTGGTTAGGTAGCCTTGCCTGATAGGAAGTCCGGCTGGTTTCTCAACTTTTTGCCACTCTTCAACATTGACCAGAAATTTTCTTTCTATTTCTTTACCCATAAGGCGGAAAGCTATCAAATATTTTAGAAAAAAGAACTGTTTAGTCTGTAGGGCATATGGATTTCATTATTTTTCATTTATTTTATCCACTCTTTGACCCTCAAAACCCAACCCATGCAATTTGAAAAAGCCCCCGAAGACTTACTGGCGGATGAAATTATTTATGAAAGAGCCAGTTCCGGCAAACGCCTCGCCAATTACTTAATTGATCTGGTTGTATTTTATTTGCTTGCATTCGCAATTAGCCTGGCACTCATAGAAATTGCGCCAACCGCCATGGACACCTACCTGGAGGACGATAGCTTTAATCTCCTGGACAGGGTACTTGCCATTATTCTCTATGGCTTGTTTATGTCGCTGGTGGAAGCTGTCCTTAAAGGAAAATCTGTGGGTAAATACATTACGCAAACCAGGGCTGTTAATCTTGATGGCAGTCCCATTTCGACCAGTACTGCTTTTGCCAGGGGATTTAGCCGTGCCGTCCCTTTCTGTGTTTTTAGTGCTTTGGATAGCGAATGCAATCCCTGGCAAGACAGGTGGACCAATACCATGGTAATTAATGAAGTTAAGCACGTGTAATGGTAGCCACGATACCCATCCCTTTTGAACTTCATATCACCACTTCTCCCCTTTCGGCAAAGGCCATTCCGGCGTTTCAGGCATTTTGTCTCAAACATCAGGCAAAGGCACTATTGATAGAATTGGATCGTGGTGATTTCATTGAACAGCCCATGTTCAACAAGGTGGTATACTGTAACCAGTTGCAGGAAGCCCTACAAACGGCTGCGGCTCTTTCCAATGAAATGCAGGCGAATGACTGGCCATTGAAACGCCTTAAGATTGAGATCCCCGCCTATTTAGCAGGTAATTTGCCCCTGGAGCCATCCGGACACCAACCCTATTTTGAATGGCATGGCAAAATTAATGGAGCGGTAACAAGCGGTTTACGGGAGATATGCCTTGTACATAAAGTTCATCTTTCGCTCAATGGGTTGAAAAGGGCGGAGCATTTCCGATTCATCACCTTGAGAGAATATGGGCCAGTAACAGTGTTTCAGCAAAGGGTCGCGGAATTAAAGATCGATCTATCACGATCTGACTGGTCATTGGTGAAGGATATTTTTGAATATTGTGTATACGATACCAATGTACAGTTGGATAAGGGTTGGTTACCAAATTAAAGATGCGTCATGAATATGTTTGAAAATAGAAACCTGGAAATGCTGGCCTATGAAGCGATATTGCGCCGTGCAGTGCAATTGGAGCATCCTTTCATGTTGAAAGGCAGCTATGTCACGAGGCAGTATTTTGCTGATCCGGCGCTCAGGATTCCCAATGACCTGGACTGGGTTTACCTGGAACGCCTGGAATATGAAGACGATGTCCCTAAAACGTTCAATGGCTGGATGACTCAGCTCACAGAGCTATATGAAAATGATGGTGTCCGGTTTAGAAGCTTCCGGGAAAACGCTTTTTGGAGAATGATCGATTATGCCATGGCCGATGATTTCCCCACCGTGAATACGGACCTCTGTTGCTGGGTGGAGGGAGAAGAAGTCAATCCGCTTCAACTGGATATTTCATTCAACCTTCCTGTCCATCTTGCACCGCAGCCGCTATTGTATAATCCTTTAAGAGGCGCTCCATTTACTATACCTAATACAGTACCACTTGCACTACAAGTGTCATGGAAATTGCACCAGTCGCTGGTACGGGCCCGGTTTAAGGATCTTTTCGACCTGATGCACCTGGTTGTACATCCCAGCTTTACTGCAGAAACATCGGAACAATCCATTGAAGAGCTGGTAAAAGAGTGTGCACTGGACAATACTGATCCACGAAGGCTTCATTATTTGCTGAATGGTGATTGGGGGGAAATCTTTCATCTCCTGGATATAAAATTTCCCTGGGATTACTGGCGTCATGAGATAAGAAATGAATTTTCAGGGTGGGTACCAGCTTACTTCGATGATACGGCCAGCAAAATAACAGATGCAGAAAGGCTGCCTGAGCGCTTAACAGAATTTAAAGACCAGTTCCAACAGGCATTTCAGACGGCAGGTTTTTACAGTATCGATATTGCATCACTCAACAAGCGTTCACATGAAGTAAGTATAGATGATTTTTTTCGGCAGGAAGTCCCACCAAGGGCCAAAGCTGTTGAAAAGAAGCAGGGCAATTGGATACAGTTTTTTAGAAAGCTTTTCAACCCAGGTAAATGAAGATCAAAAATCACCTAATTAAACAGAGCGATTTATCCTAGTCTGAGGCTTATGGCAAATCATAAAGCCAGGGTGATATGGCTCCTTTAGAGTTGCATCCAAACTAGTAAGAATGCTATCTAAATCACCCCAAAGGGTCGTATCAAATCCATCCGATTGTGGTGACAAAATGGCCAGCCAGATGGGTTGCGGGGACAGTAAGGTATACAAAAGATCCTTAAAGGAATACCCTTCCTCTTCATAGTCAAATCCAAACTGTTGCGCAACATATAAGTCCAATCCTTTTCCTTGAACAACTATCGGTTGCCACTTAATACCCCGCAGGGAACGGGGCAGCTTTGATTCAATGTGATCAAAAAAAGGGTATCGATCCAGGAATTTCAACTCGAAGTTCGAACCAAACTTGCATTCAGGAGGCCCCTGCGGATAATTAATACCATCCCATTCAAAGTAAGGTATTTTAAATGGCAGGCCCTTTATTTCAGCATCAGCAGGAAGAAGAATTTCAAAGTCAGCATCCATATTACCGTATAAAAAGGGGTAAACCACAAAGTAAGGGCTTCTTTAAAGAATGTTCACTATTATCGGTCTTGTTGAAAAAAGTCAACCAACACCTGATAATCAAGACCGGCGATATCAATCCGCTTGGGTTCTTCAGGAAATCCGGGATGATCATCAATGGTATAACCACCAGCAGGGGAAAGGAAATAACCGTTATCCAACTGAACATTCAAATGCAGGCTATGCCATTTTATGAAATCCGGTTTATCGGCAGTCCAAAACCCCCAAACGTTCTTTTGTATGTCACTAAAATAGGTATCGTTGGGTATAAAGGTACCAAATACGCAGCCCATTGCTGGATCACCAATTTGTAAGTCGGCTGTTCCAATCAGCTTACTATGGGAGTATATCCTTGCTTTCATCAGGGACTGTTTATTAAGCCTTTCCGGGCATCCAATATACAACACCCTGGTTACAATACTTAACAAATTGACAGGCCTTTTTCATTGGGTGTAATACAACTGATGGGTCTATCTATGTTTTTTCTTTTCTTTGGCCAATATCGATCTAATGGCTTTTTTATAATCCCGTTCATAGCTATCATCCTTTTGATTGTCATGAATGGTGATGCCAAAATCTTTAATGCTCCCGTTCTGTATTTTATAAAAACTTGTCCAGATCTCGCCTGACATCACATAATTATCAATAAGGTCGTATTCAGGCAGATAATTGGGGTTTTTGATTTCCTGAAACCCTTTGATTTTTCTCAGCTTGTCATGAACCGTGTCAACCAGGTACAAATTATAAGTCAAATTACTTCTTACGTCAGAAGTATTTTGTACTAAAATATCTTTTACATGGTCATTATTATAGTCGGCAAATTTAATTGCCTGAATCTGACATAAGATCGAATCCGTATATAGGGGGATGTATTTTCCGTTTATTAGTTTACTTAAAGTGAATAACGTGTTGGACGTAACATAGTCTGAGATGCTGGAGTCAAATAGCGACAAGGTGAGTTTATACCCTTTATTGCTATACACCGTGTCGCAAAGCACCTCATTCCGTCTCACAGCTTCTTTTTCTGTACTCAATGTTGTTGCTTCCGTAGTTTTTAAGGTATCTGGCGTAACAGCAACGGCATGTTGACTGCTATTGGTACAGTTGGATAAAGCAATTAATAGTATGGCGAAAATTGACCTTGATTTCATGACCTGAGGTTGTGAATAGTCCGGAATTGTATCATTCGTACACTATTATACGCATTTTTAGGCAGAAATCAACTCCCCACCTTATTATATGAAAAACACCTGGGCGCTTTGATCATGATGAAAACTGTTTAAGCAGCCTTAACCAGCAAGCAGAAAATACATAACACAAAATAATAATTCTACATATTTATTATATTGCACGCGAAAGCTCACAGTAACACCACATACCTTTTACAACCCATTCCTGCACCTTCCCTTTATTTATTTTTTTAACACTCACTCACTACCATGTGCTATTTCCATCAGAAACAGCAGGCCACGCTATGTGTTCATTTAATTAGTCCATCAAAAAAAATCATGTATGAAAAACAAATCTCTATGCGTTCTGTTACTGTTTGCTGGTTCATTTCTCACTGTACGTTCACAGGTAAAAATTGGTAATAACCCGGGGACCATCAATGCCAATGCGGTATTGGATGTGGAGTCTACCACAAAAGGGATCCTGTTGCCCCGGCTGGGTCTTACCAGCACTGGCAGTGCTTCTCCCCTATCGGCCCACGTAGCAGGTATGTTGGTGTACAATACGGCAACGGCCAATGATGTAGCACCCGGTTTGTATTATAATGATGGCGGCAAATGGGTGCAGTTTGTTTTCGGCATGCGCCAGGGTTTTGGCGCCACCTTCAGTGCAGGTACGCAGTTACTCGCTACCGGCTCAGTTTATACCAAGGTCCAGTTCACTACCGAAGAATGGGATCTCGGGAATGTCTTTACGCCCGGGGCAGCCAATAGCCAGTTTATTGTACAAACTGCCGGGAAATACACGATTACGGGATCAGTTTTTTTAGGCTCCGTTACCGGCAACTCAAACCGGTCGCTCGCCATCTACAAAAACGGCAGTTTACTGGCATTGGGCGATGGGGCGCTTATAGGATCAAATAACACCAATGGCATGACGGTTGCTTATATTGCCAGTCTGGCCGTTGGAGATATCATTGAATTGCGCGCAGCCAACAGTGGAGCGAATACGCCGGTAATTACCAATGGCTCCTTCTCTGCCATAAAAGCAGACTAAAGCAAGAAAGCAGTATTATTCAAAGAAAAGAAATTATATGGCCAACAAAATACAATTCTCTATCCGGCCATTGCTGACGTTATTCCTATTATGCGGTATGCTATGCACCAGCATGGCACAACAGGGCAGCCAGGGAAATACTACCGTGTTCAGCAATGCAGCAATGACGTTATTTGGCGCACACAGTTTCATTACAGGAGGTAGTGGAGCACAACCCGGCGTAATAGGCACGGAACGCACGGGTACTTATGGTATACTGAATTTTGGTCCGGGCACCAGCTATACAGGCTCCGACAATTCCAATTATGTAGATGGTTATGTGCGCAAACTCGGGGCTGGCACCTTCCTTTTTCCAACAGGTGATAATTTCCACCTGCAACCCTTTGGCGCCTCGGCTGATGGCACTACCGGAGCCTATTATTTTGCCAACCCTTCGACAGCTGTTACCAGTAACCTGAACAGTGGTAACTATCCAGCGCTTCCCGCAGGAGCCCCCTTCCCCAGTTCCAATATGGGCACCGGCATTACGGCAGTGAGCACTGTAGAATATTGGGACATTGATGGTGCCAATGCCACTCCCATTACACTCACCTGGGATGCTTCCAGTAATGTACCCACCATTACGGTAGCCTCCTTACCATCACTCACCATTGTGGGATGGAATGGGACAGCCTGGGTAAAAATACCTTCTACGGTAGACCCTATTTCAATTGAAGGAGGAGCCAGTACGCTTACAGGCGGCAGTATTACCACCGATGCTCCCATTGTTCCCAATACCTATTTGGCATATACGTTTGGGGCGGCAAGTAGTAGCCTGCCTGTTACCTGGCTGGATGTACAGGCTGTGGCACTCGATAACCGGGCTATTCGCCTATCCTGGCGTACAGCCACTGAATCGAACAATGCAGGCTTTACGATAGAGCGAAGTACTGATGGATCGAATTTTGTAAGCATCAGCAAGGTGCCTGGTGCTGGTAGTTCTGCGGCCATAACAGATTATGCCGTGAACGATATCCATATCAGCGCTGGTGTACAGTATTACTATCGCATCCGGCAAGCGGACCAGGATGGCCGTTTCAGTTATTCAAAAATAGTAAAGGCCTCGCTCAGGAAATCCAATCTACAGGCACAGGTATTGCCCAACCCGGCAGTACACACACTCAACCTGTTGATCAATTCGAGCAAACAACAAAAGGTAGAGCTTGACCTCCTTGATGTTTCCGGTAAAATGCTTAAAAAATTGGCTACCAATATCCGTGCAGGCGCCAACAGGATCAGCCAGGATATTTCTAATTTCCGGAACGGCCTGTATTATATAAGGATCAGGGAAGCCGACGGTACAATTTCAGGACTTCAATTCCAGGTACAACAATAAGCGGGCTCTTTTTACGGGACGTTTAAAATAATGAATTTCCCGTCTATTCACCAGTTGATGCAGGATGTATATACTGCATCAACTGGTGATTTTTATTTCATTACTTTTAGGCAAAACAAGCCTGGATGGCCTTTTATGACTTGCCCAAACATGAACGGGTATCAGTGGTTGAAAATATCCATCAACAGATATTACAGGAATTAAGAAAACCTCCGTTTACCCAAACAGTCGCCTTCTTCCGGGATGAGGATACGTACATCCGGAAATCGGCCTACCTATCTACAGGCAGGATCTATTCGGCGCATGAAAGCCTGCGCAAGGCAGTTATTAAAATGCTGGAAGGGTTTCTGCTTGAGGCAGACTTCAAAATAAGGCAAACGGCCATCAATGCTGCCGGAGAAATAGGCAAGGTGGATTTTGCAGTGGTACAGCACTTCTTTGATACCGGATTGTTCGACCCGCATCATTCTCCCCGCAATGCGGTAATTGGTTCCATCAAAAAAATGGGGGAAGTGAATCCGCAACCTGTTTTACAATGGGCGGCGGGCTACCTGAAACATAAAGAGGTGGAGATCCGGAGGGAAATATGCCACGGCATTGAATTGCGGGGACGCAAATATCCGCAGGATATATTGCCGCTGCTCAAAACCCTGCAACACGACAAACCAGCCAGGGTTCGCAATACGCTGGTGCATGTGCTGGGACAAATTGCCTACAAAAAAGGTTGCCTGGAAACAGTGGTACAGGACCTCAAAACCTGGGAAAACAAAGGGCTTGTTGCCGATGCCCTGGCCGAGATCATTGATGTGCACGACCGGTATAGAGACTTTTCATATTACACCCAGCAACAAGCCCGTCAATATATAAGAGCGCAGCAAATGATCTAATGGATAACCAACCAGTTTAGCGCATCAAAGCTTTCTGACGGAAGCGCTGCCAGTCTTGATGGTATTGATGCTAGCGGTTCCGGTATAGCGCAGGTCAGCTGATCCATGCAAAGCAGCATTCACCTGGTTGCTGGCATTCACTGATGCATCACCGGAGCCTGAAATATGAACGTTGGCATTTTCTGTCGCCAGGTCCAGCGCCGAAAATTTCCCGGAGCCTGATATTTTAACCTTCGCATCGGTAGCGGTGCCAGCCAGTTTGATATTGCCCGATCCGGAAATAGTAGCATCCAGTTGTTGGGTATTAATTTTTCCCGACAGGTCAGCTGACCCGCGCAATTGTACATCCAGGGCTTTGGTGGCAATAGGACTCGTAAAGGCAACATTGCCGGAACCGGAAATAGAAAGACTGTTCAGATCACGCAGGGTAATATAAACGATCACTCTTTCTACCTGATTGTAATCCCTGTTGTTACCGCTGAACCATTTTTTAGGACCCCATGACCAGCTTTCATACTTGTTGCGCAGGTTCAAGGTTTGGCCCTCAACGGTGGATGTGATACGGCCCAACGCTTCTTGAGAAGCGATCAGCTTTACTGATTCTTCAGTACCCTGTGTAATATACACTTTGAAAGGACCCTGAATTTTAATACGGTCAAAGCCTGTCAGATGGGCATCGACCGTATCGGTTGAATTTGATTGTGCGGAAGCCATTCCTATTCCCATCAGGAAAAGTACTGCACATAAGAAGCTTTTTATTGTTTTCATGCCTGAGGATGTTTTGCCGGTTATAGCCCAGCCTTGTGCCAATTTTACAAACCCGTGCAAATCAAAAAGCTACACGATAACTGAAAGTTCAGGTGTGTCCGTTTACAATACATGGATTGTCCGGTTATGGATCGCCCTCAACAAATACGCATGTATTATTTCTCCCAATTGGTATCCACTACATGTCTTAAAAAACCGGTATAGAATTTTACATGGGCCGGCTGGCTAAAGGCATAAAACTGATCATGGGTAGTATGAAAGGCCATATAAAAAAGCCAGAACCCCAGGGAGAGGTAAGGTACCAGGGTCAACTCTTGTTCGCTGATCGCCCGGTGGGCGCTATACCCTTCCAGGAAAATGGCATAAGCCTCATCAGCCGTTTGCCGTGTCATTCGCCCGGTAAAAACATCCAGGGTAAGGTGTTGCCAAAAGGTCATGATATCATTCACCAACCAGCCATAACCCATAAAATCAAAATCGAAGAAGGTAAGGCTGTCACCCTCAAAATGAAAGTTCTTGGGCAGGAAATCAAAATGGCAATAGCCCTTTGAGAAGGAGGCAGTATTGGGCTGGGATAGTTTTTTTGCTGCCTGCTCCACGGACTCCTGCAGCCAGGTATAGGTATCCGGGTCATGCGCCAATACGGGTTGCAGTTTATCCAGGGGGATGAAAAGGGTTGTTTGGAGGTCATATTGCCACCTTACCGTTGCTGGTGAGATGATGGAGGATACATTGTGGAAGCGTGCCATTTCACGGCCCAGGAGATGCAACTGGTTTTTATCCAGGTTCCTTACCACCTGGCCCGGCGCATAGCTGAATAGTACGGCATACCGCTCCCCTTCTACTGCCTGCAGGGTGTGAATCGTTTCGCCGGAAATAGCGGAAATGGGATACGATGCAGGTACCTGCGCCTGCTGCAATGCCAATAGCAATTGTACTTCCTCTTTTACTTGAGGTAAGCTTCGATGGGAAGAACGATAGATGCGCAGTATATAACGGTGCTGCGATGACTGTACCAAATAAGTATCACCTACTCCCCTCACCAGGAGTTTGCATTGCACATGGGGTATCCCATATTGTTCAGTGATCAAGGAGGCCAGGGCAACAGGGCAAAGGGTTGAATAAACGGCGGGAAAAACAGGATTCATTTGTTAAAGATATAGTACAAATTGTTTACCTTTATACTCGTTGTATCGTCTAAGGTTTAACACACCAGTTATTGATCCGAAGTTTTACAACTTTTTCAACAGTGACTTACTTACCAACCCATCGTATAATAACGCACAACCCGGCCACCTGGCCGGGTTGATGCTTTCTATTGCAAGCCACCCGATGATGATATTGCAGGTAGCCATGAAGGCGCATGAAGTAGTTGGCTTGGAGGAAAAGCAATAAAAGACATTCAGGTTGTTTAGCTCTTCACTTCGCTGATGGCCCTGTTGAAAGCCATACAAACGATATCCAAAATAGCGGTAGTGATCTCCGTGCCCCACCCTACGCCATCAAAAGCATGGGTAATGCCGGGCATCAGGTGCAGTTCGGTAACAACGCCGGCTCTTAGCAGTTTTTGTATGTAATCCATTTGCTCATCGATCATGGGATCGTTTTGCGACAGTACAAAACAAGCGCGGCAAAGTCCACCCAGGTCTTCCATGCGGTTGGGGATCACGTAACGGGGAGGCATGTTCAGGTTTTTACCCAGCACATGGCGCATGACATGAATGATGTTCCAGCGGTTGATGATATAACTGTCTTCGCCATGGATACGGCTCAGGAAGTGATCCTGCTCCCGGTCGTCGGTATTGGGATACAGGGGTATCTGTATGAGGGGTGTTACTTCTTTACGGTCCCGGGCCATTTGAGCCACAGACAGGGTAAGCATGCCGCCGCCACTACCGCCGGTAATGGCAATCAGGGAAGGATCGATATTGAGTTGGCCAGCCTGGTCGTGCACCCATTTGAGGGCAGCATAACTATCTTCCTGTCCGGCAGGTGCCGGATATTCGGGCGCCAGGTGATAATCGACACTCACACCTACGGCTCCGCATCCCTTACTTAAATACAAAGCGCGTGGATGTTCAGTATTCAATCCTCCCATAACAGTACCCCCGCCATGATACAATACGAATGCAGGCCGTGTGGGGGCAGGTTTATCAGGCTTATAAATGCGCACCGGTATATCACCAATGGGGCCGGGTATTTTGGTATCGTAAAAACTTACGCCTTCCATTTCCATGGGTTTGCCGGCACCGGCATCCTCCATGGCTCGCAGGCGCTTGATGTCATCATGGGTTTCAAAGCTCAACTTGATATTGGCTTTTTTCAAGGCATCGGTAAAAGCGTTGATCCGTTGGGAAAATTCGGGTGTGAGGTAATACTTGGTCATGGTAGAATGGTTTACAGTAAAAGAGCATGTACCTGCATTATTAAGGTACATGCTCTTTTTAATTCATCGCCTTCTTGTTCAATATTTACCTGGTCAATTCAGGTGAAAAAACCAGACAATGATTATCCTTGCTAGGCAAATTCTGTAAAAGTCGACTGAATATCATTGGCCACGGCATCGGCATTCCTCATTTCTATCCGGTATTTAGGAATGAAGTTGATCAGTTCACCGTCTTTAAAGAATGCGAAACAGGGTGATGAAGGAGGGATATCCGGAATGTGGTTGCGTAAACGGGCCGTAGCTTCCAGGTCCTGCCCCGCAAATACGGTAACTACCTGAACGGGATTTTTGGCATCCTGGGCTTCCATAAATTTTCTCAACGCAGGTCGGGCCATCCCGGCGGCACAACCACATACACTATTTACGAATACCAGGGTAAGGCCGGGTTTCTTAAGCGCTGCGTCAACATCAGCAGGCGTGAGCAATTCCTTTACACCGGCTTCGACGATCTCATCCTTAAATGGCTTAATTAACATGGGACTGTAAGGCATAGCATATTGATTTTATGGTTAAATAATACACGGGCATGGCCCGTTTCGGTTTGCCAACAACGGTAAGAAAAAAATGTTGTCGTCAAATCTTAGTTTACAACAATATGTTTGCAACCCTATGGATATTGCCCAAAATCATGGAACAGGGACATAAAAACAAACGCTCCAGGCCAGTAGCGCTGAAGCGTTCTTACGTATGTTAACGTAACCATTACCGGTTGTACAACAATACCTAAAAGGCATAATGCCGCATGCCGCCATCTACCACGGCCACGGTACCGGTAATATACTTTGCGCGGGGTGATACCAGGAATGCAGCCATATTGGCCATGTCCTGTGCCGAACCAAAATCGCCCAGGGGTATTTCCTGGCTGGCAAAAATCTTACGTTCCTCCTCATTGAAGAAACGGCGGATATTGGCGGTATCGATCAGTCCGGGTTGCAAACCATTCACCCTGATGCCATAAGGCCCCAATTGCGTGGCCAGTTGTTTGGACCACATTACAATGGCTGCCTTGGCCACCGAGGAGGCATTGATGGAACGCAATTCATAGCTGCTGGCGAGGTTGAGGATGGCCCCCTGCCTGCGCTCCATCAAATGGGGCAAGAGGGCTTGGGTAAGTTGCCGGGGGCGTTCGAAGTCCAGGGTCATGGAATCACGCCATCCCGTTTCATCTCCCACTACCTCCAGGGGCATGCTTCGGCCCGCATTATTGATGAGAATGTCTACCTGCCCCAGCATGGACAATGCAGCTGCCGCAATCTTTTGCGGTGCATCGGGTAATGTAAAATCCTGGGCATAGGTAATGGGTTCTACCCCACCCGCTTTGACCACTTCCTCTTGAAGGCTTTTCAATAACTCTTCGTTTCTGGCCGTGGCCAATACCAGTACACCTTCGATGGCCAGTTCTTTCACAATGGCCCGGCCAATACCCTGGCTGGCGCCTGTTACTACGGCCGTTTTTCCTTTTAAATACAAATCCATATACTATACTCCTTGTTAAAATTGAAAGGGGTGATTGAAATATTCTTTGCAAAAGTAGGAGCAGGTTATAATTTTACAGGCGTTACCATTAATTGTCCGCTACGAACAAACATGTATGTATGGCAGCCAGGAAGAAAAACTCTACTTATACGCGCAATGAAGCAAGTCTCGGTGAATGTGACCTTAGTTATGCCATTCACAAATTTGAAGGCCGGTGGAAAATTCAGCTATTAAGCATGCTGGATGGTAAAAAGTGCCGGTACAGTGAGTTGAAAAAGGAGTTTTCTTTTATTACGGAGCGGATGCTCACCCTGCAATTGAAGGCGCTGGAGCAGGATGGACTGATCAAACGGACGGTTTATCCCGCTGTTCCACCAAAAGTAGAATATGAGTTAACCACCCTTGCCATAGAGCTTACACCCATTTTAGAACAACTGAGTGCCTGGGGTAATAAAAGCCGGCAAGCAGACATACAACAAGGTGTCTCGGCTCCCCCACATGTCATTTGAGCGCATCCTTGCAGAAGCGGTCTGGGAGCGTACATAAGCATCTACCAATCCTTGGGCCATATTTTTATAGTGCCATCATAAGAAGCGCTAATGAGGCCATTGTTGTCCAAAACATCAATGGATTGTACAAAGTTTTCGTGTTCAAATTCCCTGATCAACTGTTGGGTTTGAATATCCCATATCTTTATTTTGTTATCCTCTCCACCAGTGGCTACCAGGTTATTACCTACAAATTTTATAGTTCTTATAATTCCATTATGGGCCTTGAAGGTTGTATATTCCTTTTGTTCAAAACCGGTGCCCAAAACACGTATTGAAACCTCTCCCAGCAGGTTACCGCTGACCAATTGCCTTTTAGTTGGCTGGTAAGCAAGACTCACCACCGGATATTGCTCTGTATAAATTTGCAGTAGTCTTCCAGGTTCAACATCCCACACTTTTATAGTTCCGTCTTCTGAGCTTGTTGCAATGATCCCTTCCTGTAGTTTTAGGACCTTCCAGACCCAATTGGTATGTCCGGCAAGGGTATGAATAATATTTCCATCAATACCTGTTACCTGCACCAAATTGTCGCCACCAACCGAAACAAATGTTGTTTCAGTAAGCCTGCTCAGCGAGAGTACAACAGCAGTATGTGCTTGAATGGCAATCGAAGGTTTGAATGGCTGATCCTGTTTCCGCTGCCAGACAATCACCCGTTGATCCCTTGACCCGGTAATAAACGTATCGTCATTCATCTTCTCTATACAGAGTATGGAGTTTTCATGGCCTTTGAGTGATTGCAGTTGCTCTCCTGCAATGTTCCAGACCTTAATTTCCTTATCTCTTCCTCCACTCAGTATGGTATTCCCATCGAATTGAAACAGGGCCCAGATATATCCCAAATGTCCTGCAAATGGTTGTGGTGCTGGCTGAGCAGATTCCTTTGCGTATAATATATCACTTCTTAAAACAAATTTCTCGCCACTCGTTAGCACTTCCCCCTCATGCCATACGTTATGGTCAAAAACGATCAGGTCGCCTTGCTGTGGAATGTAGGAGGCCCATATTTCACTGGTTTCTTTGGTTTTGTAAAACAATGTTCTGCCCCCTTCAAATTCATCTGAACCGTTCAGATAAATCATAAACGTTAGCTTGGATTGAATTTGTTCAGAACGGTAATGGATGCCATCCAGGTGCCGGTGAAAATATTGATTTGCTGAATATTTGCAGAATCGCAACCGTTCATTTAGATCTTTCAGGCGCCAGGTTCCATTTTCAGATTGAATGGTTGAGTTTGTTTCAATCACTTCCGGCAACCAGGGTCTCACCTTTTCAAAAAGCAGGTTAGCCAGGCTGGGATTGTCCATGACCAACCTATCATTATTCCTGTAATAGGTGGGATAATTGGAAATGGCTTTTTGAAAGGAGCTTTTTATATCCTCACTTAATAGACGTTCACATTCTGCCCTGGTAAAAAGTGCAGGTATTACAAAACAAGTATAGGCAGAATCGGGTAAAATATTCCGGATCAGCTTCTCTTCATTCATACGCTTGTGCTGTTGGTTTATGGTTAAAGTCACTTTCAGTGAGACTGGTCATTTTTTGTACCAGGGGGTTCCTTGATAACAACATTGTTTTTACCTATCTGCTTACAGGAGAGCAATATAGGGCTTTAAATAGTAAAACTGCAACAGTGAGGCACTCAGCCCTGCAGGAGGGATACCTACTCCTCGCACCAGGCATTTCCCCTTCCTGAGGCATTTTACTATATTCCGTATACAATAGGTATATACTAGCTACATAATCCGTAGATATTCCGTCCTTTTAAAGAACGTATCATATACGTAATATGTACGTGATATATACGGAACGTATACGGAATATCTGACAATCTTGACAGGTTGATTAGTGGCTTGCTAATGCTTTGTGCCAGGCTCTCAAAGGACGCTCCCAAGGCCTAAAAGGCCGAAATTTCCAGCTAATCGGTCGAACGAAGGGTGCACATTTCCTGAAAAAGAAGGAGTCTTGCAGGAAATTGCCGGCCATGAAAAGATTACTATCTATCGGATTCCTATTTGCCGTAGGCAGTGTAGCCGCTCAAACCAATACGATTGCCCATTTTTCGGTGTGGCAGCCCAAATGGGGACAGGATCAAAATTTTGAGGAGGGCTATAAGAAGCACCTGCAATGGCATGCCGCCAATAAGGATACCTGGAGCTGGTATGGTTGGTATGTTATTTCAGGGCCGCGGGTGGGTTATTTTATTGATGCTACGTTTGATCATGCCTGGAGTGATTTTGATAAGCCGGTTAACTCCGCCGGAGATCATGCAGACAATGCGCTGCATACAGAACCTTTTGGCGACTTTAAGTTTTCATACAAAGTGAAGTACCTGCCTCAGCTTAGTATTGCCAATGGTACCAGTCTGCAATCACCCCTACTCCGATACATTAATCTGACAGTTACGAATGATGAACAAGCCAAGGCTTGTATTGAAAAGCTAAGGGCCAGCTACCAGTCAAAGGGGGTGCAAAACTTCCTGGTGTATGAAATGATGGATGGCGGCTCGCTCAATCAACTAATGGTACTGATTGGCTATAACAACTTCGACGCATTTGGTAAAACAGACAATATTGGCGAAGAACTCTCCGGCATAGAAAGTTTGCTGAAGGTAAAGGTATTTACAGCCATCAGCTCGGAGAGCTGGCGGTATCAGGCTGGTATGAGTTTATTCCCTCCCACCCGATAACATATTCACCAGGTAATGCAGGGCCCCGGGTGCATGCAGCACTTCGGTTTGGTCGAGTGTTAGCTGCGCGGTTTCGGAAGCCCTTTTGCGCATTTGATCTTCGTAATGGGCAATAGCCGTAAGCAGATCTGGAAAGGAAGTATTGGTAAGGCATTCGCTCAACTCCAGGGCATCGAGCATTGCCATATTCACACCTTCACCTGCATAAGGCGGCATCAAATGGGCTGCATCGCCCAGTAAGGTAATATTGCTGTTTGCAGTCCAGGTTTGATCCAGGGGCATACAATATTGGGGACGGGGCGTAAAATAGGTTTTGTGGTTATCAAATAACTCCTGCCAAATGCTGCTCCATCCGGCAAAGGCTTGCTTGAACCAGGCCAATACGGATGGCTGACTGGAGAAGTCGATCCCGCTATCACGTACCCAGCTTTCAGGGGTTTTGCAGCCGGTATAAAAAGCCAGGCTGCCATCGCCTTTGGAACTAACAATGAGGGTTTTCTCCTCTCCCATCGCAAATATTTTACCGTCTTTTAATAGCTCGGAAATAGCTGGTGTGGCAATGGCGGCATCATATACAACGCCTTCCACAACGGTAACACCAGAATAGAATGGCTTAATGGGGGTAACATAGGGCCTGATCTTACTATTAGCGCCATCAGCGCCAATAACGATATCGGCTAAGGCAGTTTGGCCGTTCTGAAAGGTCAGTAACCAACCCTCACCGCTGGGTTCCAGGGATACGATATGGCTATCCCATACTACAGTGTCCGGCTCCAGTGAATCCAATAGGATAGTTCGCAAGGGACCGCGGTCTATTTCAGGGCGGAAATGTTCATCACCAAAATCTGTTGACCGGGCTTCCGCATGGTCATCATAAAAAATAGTACCCTGCTGGTCAACAATCCTTGCCTTATCGGCGCCAGGTCTGTAATGGGTTTTAAATGCCTCCATCAGTCCGGCAGCTGCCAGTGCTTTAAGGCCCGATTCATCATGCAGGTCGAGGGTGGCGCCCTGTACCCTTACAGTGCGGTTCTTATCTCTTTCATAAACATGTACCGTGGCACCTTTCAATTGTAAGAGCCGGGCAAGTACCAGTCCACCCGGACCGCCGCCTACAATGGCTATCTTTTTATTACTGATCAACATGGTAAGTCAAATAGTTTTATGATGCAAAACTATTGCCTGGGAGTAGCAGTGAATTGTATAAATCGGTCGTTTTTGTTTTTGAACAATTCGCCGGGAGTAACGCCAGCATATTTTTTAACCTCGCGGATGAAGTGAGCCTGATCAGTAAAGTTTTGTTCGGGAAAGAGTTTTCCGGCTTTGATCTGCGGGAGGGATGCCCTGAAGCGTAATATATTGCAGTAGGTTTTTAGAGAGAGGCCAAATTGCTGGTTGAAGTACCGATTGATCTGCCGGCTGCTCCAAAATACTTTATCGGCCAACTCTTTGACAGATAAAGCACCCTGGGACGCATAGATGAGATCAAAGAGTTGTTGCTTTCTACCATCGGGCTGCTCTGTTATACTTGCCTTTATTTTGGCGGCCACCTTGGTGCAAAAGCCGGGAAAATCGTGCAAGCCTTCGGGCCCTATACCCCAAAAGTCGTTGGGCAACTGGTGACCTTCATTGAGTAAATGGGAGAAACTGGTTTTGAAAAGGTATTCTACGGCCAGCAATTTGAAGCTCACCACAAACATGGTTGTTTTAGGCGGTATGATGGCTTGTGAAGGATTCAATTCCAAACCCAGTAAGACGACATGGAAGGGCTCGGTAGCAGATTGGGAAAAGATGCAATCAATACGTCCATCGGGCAGTACGATCACCTCCCGTTCTGTTTCTTCCTGCATGCGCAGCATCCAGTAGCTCTCCACAAAAGCTGCGAGGGAAGTGTCGGGCTGGATCACCTGGTATTCTATCTTATTGTTATCCATAGGCTGTTGCTGGTACGGGTAAACACACGTTTTTTATTTTTCAACCAGTCGTTTTATCTTCATGAGCGTTTCGTTCCAAAACTCGTCCGAACGGTTTTTCTGCTTTTCAGTAGGTATATTGTCTTCCGTGATGGACAATTGTGTTTTTCCATCCTTTTCATTTATGTCAAAAGTCCAGGTTCTATAATTTTCCGGTTCATCAGGTAGGCCATCAAAATTACTCCAATGAGAATATCGAAGTTGCGTATTAGGTTCTACGCTTAGGAGTACTCCCTTTTCTTCATATTTATTACCGTTGAATTCACCTTTGAAAATAATCGGACTTCCTGCTATCCAATTAGTCACAATTTCCGCTCCAAAGAAATACTCTTTTGCTATTTCAGGATCAATCAATGCCTCCCAAATATTAGGAGAAGAAGCGTTTATGTCTATTGATGATTTTGAAATTAATTCTTTATCCATGTCCATATTGTTACAATTTATTCTTTACGCTACAAAAGTAAAGGCATTTAATTTAAATTTGCCACCAGGCCACTATTGCATACCTGGCTTTTTAATGGCTTGTTTGCTTCTGCCATCGGGCAAGCGGTCGGCATCGGTCTCGTCCACCTTCTTGTCGGCAGCAGTTGCTGGCTTCTTCCCAAATCGCCAGTTCAAGGTGAGCTTCACGATCCTTGAATCAGTACGTGAGTCGAGGTAGGAATTCCCTTCGCGCTTGTTGATCATATTGGCGCGGAACATGCTGGTATAGAATACATCGTTCACCGCAATACCGGCACTTAACTTGTCATTAAAAAACTTCTTATTCAGGCCCAGACTGAGTTCGGCCATCGGCTTGTACAGGAAGTTACCATACAGTCCACCGCTTTCATACCATCCATTCAATTCCATACTGAAACCAGCAGGCAGTTGGAAGCTATTATAGGTAGACATACCAAAGCTGTTGGCTTTTTCCCGGAATACCTGGTTGTCGAGGTTTGCATTGAAGCGGGAAGAATAGAAATAAAAGGTTTGGTAATTCTCCCACCATTTGGCCAGGGGTATGGGAAAAGACAGGGCAGCAGACCACTGCCGTTGCTTACCGGCATTGATGGTTGTATACTTAGCTTCCTGACTACCCTGGGATGGAATAAAGGTATAGTACAAAGGATTTTTTATCAGGCTATAACCTGCTGTGATGTCGATAAAATCGAACAATTGCTGGCTAAGCTCGAAGTTATCGGAAAATTGCGGTTTCAGGTAAGGATTGCCGGTCTCAATGGTATAGAGATCGAGGTAACGGACAGCAGGATTCAGCTTATCGTATTCCGGCCGGTCAATCCGGCGGTTATAGGATACGGACAGTTTGTAATGGTCGCTGAACTTATAGCCCACCTGCAGATTGGGAAAGAGGGATAAATAGTTTTGCTTCACCAGGCGGGGGCCGTTCAGTGAATCACCGCTGATGCCTGTTTGTTCACCGCGCAGGCCTCCCTTCAATTCCCATTGCGGCCAGGTTACTTCCATCGAGGTATAGGCTGCCAAAATGCGCTCCCGGTACCGAAAGCGGTTGTTGCGGCTGATATCGGCTTCCCATTTATCGCGTATCATATTGGCCGCCTCCTGGCTATTGCGGGTATTGGCCTGGGTGGCTTTAATGCCCATTTCAAATTTGCCCGATTTAGCACCTATCGGTACATAATCCTGCGTGTAATCGGCACGGAAACTATAGCGATCAACAGTGCCGGGATAGATATTGCGGTACCTGAAAGCAGGGCGTGTTCCTGCCCCGGGCAGGATGGTCTGCACATTAAATTCTTCCCGGCCTTTTGTTTCCAGCCGGGTGGCCTGGAAAGAAGTACTGAACGCATGGTGATCGCTTATTTTAAACCTGTACTTAAGGATCCCATCGAGGTTGGTATAGGTATTCCGGATATTATTTTGCTGGTAGAGCAAGGAATCAATAACAGATGGCTTTTCAAAAAACCTTGTATTGGCGGTGCCGTTGATGGGATTGGTAAACTGGTTATAAGTAAGGGTCAGTCCAATAGTATGCTGCTTGCCCAGGTACCGGTCTACGGATAGTTTTGCCAGGTGGGAAGTAGTTCTTTGGGGGCTTAACAATACCTGCTGCATGGTAAACGGATTGCCGGAAGCTGTTACAGGCCGGTGGATGCTGTCGCGTTGCCACATGCGGTCAATATCGATGGCGTAGGTACCATTCAGGTTCCATTGATCGGTGCCCTTACTCAGGGTAATGCTATGGTCGGTTTTAAAATAGCGGCCCCATCCAATACCTGATGCGATATTACCGTTGAATCCTTTCTGTGTTCTCTTTTTAAATTTGATATTGATCACACCGCCATTGCCTGCCGCATCCATACTGGAAGGAGGATTGTTGAGTACTTCCATGGCCTGTAGGGTGCTGCCGGGGGTTGCACTAAGCATATTTTTCAATTGGGTACTGCCCATTTCAACAGGCTCTCCATCGATCATGACGGTTACGCCCGACCGGCCGCGGATCTTGATCTCGCCCTCCTTGGTGATGGTAACGCCGGGCAGGTCTTTCAGCAGATCGAAGGCCGACTGACTTTGGGCGAGGGGACTTGATTCCACGTTCATGGTGGTCTTGCCGGCAGTGACGGTAATGCCAGGTTTACGCCCCCGAACGGTAACGCCCTGTAAGGATTGCTGATCGGGACGCAGTATAATTTCAATCGGAGGCAATGGCTGGCTTTCTACCCTGAGGGGAATGGTGGTGGTGAGGTAGGTAATAAAGGAAACCTGCAACAGGTATTTTCCCGGGTTGACTTTGGGGAAACGGAAATAGCCGGCTGAATCTGAAATAGTGGTCAGCACTACCTGGGAATCGGCAGCCTGGCGCAGCAGAATGGTAGCGCCCGTCAGGGCAGTCTTTCGTTCGTCCAACACACTTCCTTTTATAGCAGGCTGTGCATATACAGTCATGGCAGTGAGGCAGCAGCACAATAGGATCATGATCCCGCTTCGTATCATCATTTTCATTGTATTTGGGTTTTTCTACCCCCAAATCTAGCCGGGGAGCCAGGGGGATATGGGGGCAAAACAACCCATGCTTACAAATAAAAGACTGAACCGTATTTTGGCTCCACCGAAGCGAAAACAGGCGGCAAAGGCTGGCCAAACAGGAGAATGGCCCTGATACCATGAAAAGAGCGGCTCATTCCATTGAAGAGCCGCTCCATTGATCTTTCGTTCTAATAGCTTATATCTACTGTTTGTCCCTCCCCTACTTTACCAATAGTTTTTGCGTACTGCTGGTAGTAGCATTTTTAACAGTGACGATATAGGTGCCGGATTGCAGCCATTTCGGATCAACTATATAATTGTTGCCGGTAGTGATGGCTTCAAACACTTTCACGCCTGCCAGGGTCACGATGGAGATCATGGTTTTCTCTTTGGCCGGATTCACAAACTCCAGGTATACCTTATTGTTGGCCGTGACAGGATTGGGATAGAGTTGAAACTTATCGGGATTGATGATCTTCTTCACGGCTGCTACTTCGCGGGTATGCTGATAAGCATGGGTACAGTATTTGGACATGTCGATACCAACCGCCGCATCAGTTTCATTACCAGCCACCTTTACAATAGCCAGGGTAGCGGAGTTGTACCACTTGGTATTAACAGCGGCAGCACCGGTTACGCCGGTTACCAGCCGAAGGCGGTAATCAAACTTATTGGTGCGAGAGCTTTCGCCATTGTAGATGTAATCGGTATTGGTGATCACAGCTATCACTACACCACTGGCCGGCGGCGTATCCAGGCGTAAGCTACAGTTGCCGCTTGATACAACCTGGCTGTATACGGGCACACCGGTAGTGGAGCGGTATACCAGTTGACAGGTCATGTTGGCTCCGATGGGTTCAAAGTTGACGGTGACCATATTGCCGGTTACATTCAGGGGTATCTGGTTGGCGCCCGACCATCCGGGTAAGGTGCGTGCTTCGGGTGTCAGCAATCCTGCATTGTTGGTGGTCACCACATAGGGAGTGGCAGTCCATGCTGCGGGATTGAGCCAGGAGGGTTGCCATTCGGCCTGAATGGTTTGCCCAAAGTGGGCATTGAGCAAGGCAAGGACAGCATTTTTCCAGGGGCCAAAATCGACCAGGGCTTGTTTGGCGCGGTATTCGGAGATGAGGCGGCGCGTTTGTGCAGCACCGATACCGGAAGCAATTCCCTCCAATACGCGGTTGGGTGCATTGCGCCAGATCCAGGGTACGGCGCCATCGCCCAGGGTGTTGCCCAGGAAAGTGGGGAAAGAACTGCTGTATTGATGGCCACCCAGGTAGGTGCGCCAGGTACACAATTGCTGACCGCTGGAATTATAACGGTTCACGCCTTCGGCAGAAGGGCCGCCAAAACTGCCATCCTGCAACCAACCGGAATAGCATTCAATAGGCATAAAGGGCGCGATAAAATCCGTACCATTCAAATCGCCCATGGATCCAAAATTGTTGGTCCGCCTGGCATCAGCGGTTTGTTGCAACCATACATTGCCGCCTTCATGAAACCAGGCTGATTGTTTAACACCGGGCAGATCGGCCAATACGGAATGGATGCCCTCATGTACCATGGCGCCCTGCTGCCCTACCCGGTCGCTATAAGGGCAAGCGGGATCAAAGCTGTAAATGGGATAATAAGAGGCCAGTACCATGGGCCAGTTGGTGCCATTGTAATTGATGGCACTTTGCCAGCCACCCAGGGCTGTATTGGGCGCATTGTCGGTACACAAGCCGGACCCATATAAGTATACAGCACTTCGGTAGCCGTTCTTGGCGCGCAGGTCGGGTGGCCAGCCCATCTGGTCACGGAAGTAAGCAAAGTCCGTATTCATGCGGGCCAGCATGGGGGTAATGGCGGCTGTGGTAACGAGTGCATTCTTATTGGGGCCCCAGCGAAACGTCCACCACTGAGATGACTGCGTACCTACCACCTGGGGACAATCGTTCAATACATTGGCAGGGGTAGGCAGGGATGGAAATTCATCGCGGAAATTGTAACTGATATTAGGTGAATAAGAAGGCCAGGTATAGGGATTGCCTGTACCTCCCCCACCTACGACAGTACCCATAACGCGCCATTCGAGCATACCGGTAGACTGGGTGGTGTTGCGCATGGTAACGCGTATCCGGGTCATATTAACGGCAGTAAAGCTCAGGGTATTAAAAGCATTGGTAACGAGGGGTACATTGCCCAGGTTTACCCAGGCCGAGCCATTCCAATACTCGGCATAAGCCGTGGTAGGAGTAAGAACGCCTCCTGCATCATTGAACCAATACACCTGGATGGAACTTACGGAATAGGTTTGCGACCAATCGTATTGTACCCATTGGAGTGAATTGGGATTGTTCCAGTTGCCATAAGCGCCATGTGATTTGTCGTTGGAATTGGCGGGGGTAAAATTATCATTTAAGGCTGCAATCGTTTCCCAGGAAGAAACATAAGAGGTGGAAGCAGTGGCCTGTGGTGCAATATTGGTTTGGGCCTGTACGGCCAGGGCCCCTATGATGAGGCAATAAAAGAGTAAACAGTATTTTAACTGGTTCATAAAATAGGTTTTAATGTAAATAATGATGAGGCATTACGATATAGCTGCCAGGAGGCGCTGCGCATAGCAGTCGCTGACAGCCTATCGTAGATGATACTGCGCAGTAAATAGGGGTAGGGATACCTTCTGCAAAAGGGAGAAAAGAATAAATGGAGTGTTGATACCGGCAATAAATATACTAAGGCAGGAGAAGAAGGGGCTACCAGATATTAACCGGTTATAGGGGAATATTTACTTGTTATAATGACAATTAAAAGAAGCAACCCCGCCTGAAGGCAGTTTGTACCTGCCCTGCATAAGGAGTTGCTGCGCTGCAATCCATTTCAACCTGGCTTAATCCCTGTCATCGGGCGTTAGTACGGCCCTTACCTCAATATTGCCCCCGGCTTTAATAATGGGATTGGTTTGGGCTATAGCGATGGCTTCGTCGATGGTGGCGGCCTTGACGATCATATACCCATTTACAAATTCCCGGGCTGAGGTATAGGGACCATCTTCTACCAGGTTGCCCGGCCTTACAATTTTGGCCCTGCTGGCAGAAAGGCGGTTGCCTTTGTCGGCCAGTTTGTTTTGAGCAGCCACGCCCCCCATCCAGTTCATCCTTTCCTGCATTTGTGCCGCTGAGGGATTGGCATGGGGATTACCGCTGCTCCGGAAGATCAATACAAACTCTTTCATGGTATAAAAAATTATGGTTTGCCTTCATGACGATTGAATTGCGTCGAAGAGGACAAACCATACTTGATTATTTAAAAGAGATAGGGTGAGCCTTTTTCAGTCGCCAGCCTCTGGCTGGTGACGCGTATTTACAAGCCTCCGGCTTGTGGAACCAGCCGGAGGCTGGCAAATACCCTCATCCCGCTATACAGCGGGAAGGCGAGCGAGGGAGTAAAAGGTGTCACCTCTTAGATACGTTACTCATCCCGCAAAGAGCGGGTGGGATTGGAAAGGGCTGCCTTTACGGTTAGTGATGCGGTGGTAAACAGGGCAATGATCACCAGGGCAATAACAGGCAATACAAATTGCCACCAGCTCAGGGATACCCTGAATGCATAGCCATTCAACCATTGCACGATCAATAGATAAGCGGCAGGCAGGGCTACCAGGCTGCAAAGGAGGATGAGCCTGATCACATCCCAGGTAAGCAGCAACAGGATATTTTGAACAGAAGCGCCCAATACCTTGCGGATACCAATCTCTTTGATACGCCGGGCCGTTGAATAGGCGGTTAGTCCCAATAATCCCAGGCAGGTAATAAAGATGGCCAGGGAGGAGAAGATGAGAAAGTTGCGGCTAAAATGTACTTCCTGCTGGTATTGACGATTGTAGAAATCATCGAGGAAAAAGAAATCGAAAGAGGACTCGGGGAAATAACGGTTCCAGGTTTGTTCCAGGGCCGCTACTTTATCGCGCATGTGGCCGGCATTGAGCTTTACAGAAAAATAATCGGCCGGTATCCAGCTTAATGCGGGATCCATAAACAGGATAAAGGGTGTATAATTTTGCTGGAGTGATTGCTGGTGATAATTTTTGATGACACCGATCACTTCATTGGGTTGTTTGTCGACTGTTTCCAGCCATACCTTTTGGCCAATGGCAGCCTGTGGAGAGGTAAAGCCGAATTGTTGTACGGCGGCTTCATTCAAAATAACACCGGTAGAATCGGCAGGGCGGCTACGGTCGAATTCCCTGCCGGCAATGATCTGCAAACCATAGGTGCTAATAAATTCATGATCGGCTTTGAGCATTTCATAGAGTCGTTCATCGGAGGCAGAAGCGCCAAAACGTTTATTGGCCAGTGATTTGCCCACGGCTTTACCGGGCACGGCGCCTGAAGCGGTTACGGCCTGCACCCCGGGGAGGGATCGTAAGGATGCTTTGAGGCTTTGTATCTTTTGGGCGTAATCGTTGGTTCTTACCGGGGCTTTGATCACAATGGTCTGGTCGATGTTAACGCCCGTGCTTTTGTCCATCATATAACTGATCTGGCGGTAAACCGCTACAGTACCGGCAATAAGCAAGATGGAAGCCATAAACTGGAAGGCCACCATGCCTTTGCGCAACAATACGCCTTTCTTTGAAAAAGAGAATTTCCCTTTCAAGATGGTGATGGGTTTCAGCTTCACCAATATCATGGCGGGGTAAATACCCGACACAATGGTACAGATCAAAAATACCAGTCCGGTATGAATAAACAGGTCCTTATTGAGTAACAAGCCATCCAGTCCGTTGGTGCTCAGGAAAAGGGGCAGGAAGGAAACAGAACAGATGACCAACAGGATAGCGAATACAAGGGCCATCAAATTAACGATGAGGGATTCCAGTAGGAATTGACCGGCCAACTGGGTTACAGGTGCGCCATTAATTTTACGGATACCTACTTCCCGTGCACGGTCCATGGATTTGGTGGTAGCCAGGTTGATATAGTTGATGTAGGCAATGAGTAATATGATGTAGGCAATGATATTGAGGAAACCAATGAAAAAGCGGTTGCCCTTGGCTTCTATTTCATAGGGCTTGGCAGCATTGAGGTGCAGATCTCTTAAAGGCACTAATTGGATACCCCATTTTTGCTCTTTCATGGCGGGCCCTGTTTTATACTTTTCGGACATGGCAGGGAACTGGCGTTCTATTTCGGACACCAGGGCGCCGGGGGCCAATTTAACAAAGGTGTAGGATTCATGCTGGTACCAGAATTCCTTTTGCCATTCGGGCGTGGAAGCCCAGGAGAGCAGGAAATGCAGTTGCAGGGTAGAGTTTTTAGGCATGTCCTTAAACACACCGGTCACCATGGCCTGAAAGGTCCTGGATTGGGTAGATACATCCAACATTTTGCCCATGGGATCGGCATTGCCAAAATATTTCCGGGCAGCGGATTCGGATATGACGAGGCTGTTAACGCCCTGTAATACGGTAGCTGCATCGCCTTTCAATAAGGGGTATGAAAAGAAGGAAAAGAAATTGCTGTCGGCATACACCACATGATCTTCGCGGAACTTGACATCATTGTACCGAATGACGCGTTCTGCACCTTGCCAGTTAACGCGTGTATAGGAGGCAATACCTGGGAGGTTTTCTTTCATGGCACGGGCATAGCCATTGGTACTGGTGGCCCAGTCGTCGATCAGGTCGGCGCCTTTATAAAACTGGCTTTCTACGCGATAAATATTATCGGCATCGGGATGGGTATTGTCATAGCTTTCTTCAAAGCGCACATAACCGCCAATCAGCAGGAAAGCAGCAATGCCCAGGGCAAGGCCCAAAATGTTTATGGCAGTATAGGCTTTGTTGCGAAGGAGATGGCGGTAGGTGACAAGCAAGATGTTCCGGATCATGGGTTAGTTTTGATCTCGAAATATACTACATTCTGCTCATCAACTGGTTGATTTACTGCATAATCCTTAACTTGCCTCCCCTAAAATCAATGTATGCGCCGTTGCCTGCCCATTTGCCTGTCCGTACTTATCATGTCACTTACCAGCCAGGCCCAGGACCCGCCCTTGTACAAGCCGCGCGAAATACAGCAGGCGTATAAGAATGGTACCCGTTCGGACCGGGGAGTACCCGGTAGCAATTACTGGCAAAGCAAGGCCCGGTACTATATTGAAATTACGGCCGCGCCACCCAGTAGAACCATCCAGGGAAAACAGGAGATCGTGTATTTCAACAACAGTCCTGAACCCATTCAATACCCCACCTTCAGGTTATTGGTCAATATTCATAAACCAGGCGCTGCGCGATCGGGTAATAAAAGAGCCTCCTACCTCACCTCCGGTGTACATGTGGATAGCTTTTCGGTAAATGGTGCGCCCCAAACCTGGCCCGATCCGGATGCTTTTGTATTGCAACGGGTAAAGCTGCCACAACCGGTAAAGCCGGGTGATTCCGTACGGTTCAGCTTCAATTGGCATTATGATGTATCGGTATCCAGTAACCGGGAGGGCATGATCGATTCTACCACCTTCTTCCTGGCTTATTTTTATCCGCGTATTGCGGTGAATGATGACATCCAGGGGTGGGACCGCAGCAGCTTCGACGAGCAGCATGAATTTTACAGTGACTTCAACGATTATACGGTTACGCTTAAAGTGCCCGCCAATTTTGTAGTATGGGGTACGGGTACTTTGCAGCAACCTGAAACGCTGCTACAGCCGGCAGTGGCCAACCGCTACCAGCAATCGCTCGCCAGTGATGTGGTGATACCGGTGGTGACAAAAGCAGATTGGCAGGCAAAAAGGGTAACTGCACAAAATGCAGTCAATGCCTGGCAATTTACCGCCAGCAATATTCCGGATATGGCTTTTGGGATCAGTGATCATTTTGTATGGGATGCAACCAGTACGGTGGTAGATGATGTTACCGGACGGCGGGCCAGTGTACAGGCTGCTTACAATGATACGGCCAAAGACTTTCCGCATATGGCGCGGTGGACGCAGCATGCGCTCCACTGGCTGTCGCGCAACTGGCCGGGCATCCCTTATCCGTATGAGAAAATGACGGCCTTCCAGGGATTTGCGGATATGGAATACCCGATGATGATCAATGATGAAACCTGTGATACGGATACGACGATGACCAAACTGATCGCCCGGCATGAAATTGCGCATACGTATATGCCCTTTTACCTGGGTATCAATGAAACGAAGTACGGATTCATGGACGAGGGCTGGGCTACGACGTTTGAATACCTGATTGGCCAGGCAGAAAATCCGGCAGTGGCGGATAGCCTGTTTAAAATGATCCGGGTGGCGCCCATCGTGCAGGACCCGACTGCCCAATTTGAAGTACCGGTTATTACGCCCGGCATTTCACTCACCGGCTATGCCCTCACGGCCAATCAATATACGAAGGCATCGCTGGCTTACCTGGCCGCCAGGGACTATATGGGTGATGCCAATTTCAAAAAGGCGCTGCATCAATATATGCAGGCATGGAAAGGCAAACATCCTACACCCTGGGATTTCTTCCATGCATTCAAATTGCCCCACCTACGCAATATGGATTGGTTTTGGAACAACTGGCTGTTTAGCTTTCACCATGTGGATATAGCGGTAAAGACGGTTACCAAAACGACTACTGGCTATGCTATATTGATCGATAATGTGGGGGGCTTTGCGATCCCTTTCGACCTACAGCTTGTGTATACCGATGGCAGTAAGCAAAACCTGCATCAAACACCTGCTATCTGGCGGGCCAACGAGCGACAAGTAACGGTGGTGATCAAAACCTCCAAATCGATTGCTTCTTTAAAGCTGGATGGTAATATTTTCATGGACAATAATGAGGCGGATAATATTTGGAAGGCGCCTGCAAAAAAATAGGCGGCTCCTGTAAACAGCATCCACCTTTGGGTTGTAGTTGCAGGTAACTCAACTCAATCCTATGCGCGCTGCTATCCCTTCGCTGGTTGGATTATCAGCAACCGGCTTGCTGGCCGGTTCCTTCTTTTATGCCTACCTCAATGTGGTACCTGCTTTTTATGAGGTGCCGGAGGAGGTACACTTTACTTTCCGCACGCAGTTAATGTCGCACAATGGCATTGTGATGCCTGCCTTAATGGGACTTACCATTGTTTCGGGCGTATGGTATGCGCTTGCTTCAAAACACAATAGCAAGGCACGGAACTTAGCCTTGCTTTCCGCCCTCCTGGCTTTAACCGCCTTATTGGTGACGCGCTTTGGTAATGTGCCTATTAATCAACTGATGAGAACATGGGAGCCCACCAATCCACCCATTGACTGGAAAGCGATCTTACATACCTGGGATGTTTATCACCTGATCCGTACGTTGGCGGCGATGGGAAGCTTTATCGTGTTTATAATTGCAACACGGATGGTCACCAGGGCCTAGTTTTGGCGGCCGGTTTGTTTGGGAACATTCCCGGACGCAGGGAAGGTTCCCAGTTAAATAATGTGGGCCGATTGCTTTGACAGGTATTGTTTTTTGCAAAGATTGTGGGTACAACGATTTGCAAAAACCAATACTTGCTATATGAGAACAGGTTTCTTTATCCTTCTCTTATTGTGCACGCTTAGCAGCAACGCACAATCCTTTGGCGCCGGAAATATTGTGGTGGTCCGTATAGGCACGGGCCCCGCTCCTATGACAGCCGGTATGGCGCAACCGGTATTCCTGGACGAATACAACCCTTGCGGAGAACTACAACGCAGCATCGCACTGCCTGTTGCAGTCAGTGGCGCTCACCGCCGCCTCACGCTCCCACCGCTGGCAACAGATTACACCGAAGGTTTTATCAGCCGATCGGAAGATGGGCAATACCTGGCACTGGCCGGTTATGATGCAGCTACGGGTACAGCCAGTGTGACTGCTACCACCAGCGCTTCCGTCAACAGGACCGTGGCGGTGATCGATGGCGCCGGTACCGTCAACACGACTACCGCTTTTAGCAACCGGTTTAATACGGTGGTGGTACGCGGGGCCATTGTAAATGGAACCGATCTGTGGGTAACCGGTGGCAATGGGGGTATTGTATATGCCACGGTGGGCAGTACAGGTACCAGCAATACACTGGTCACTACGCTGACGGGCCGTTGCCTGGGTATTTATGACGGGCAGCTCTATGCCAGTTCTACTGCTACGGGTGTACGCCTGGCGCGGGCAGGCAGTGGCTTGCCTACTACTTCGGGACAAACGATGCAAAACCTGCCTGGTTATCCTTCCTCCGGCGGCAGCCCCTTTCAATTCTTTATGACGCGGCTTAATGGCAGCGACACGGTGAATGTGGTGTATATAGCAGACAACAATGTGCTGCGCAAGTATTCCCTGGTAGCTGGCAGCTGGACCGACAATGGCACCATTGGTGTATTTACCGATAAATACCGGGGGGTTACGGGCGTAGAGCAGGGCGGCATTGTAACCTTGTACACCGTACGCAGGAATGACATTGGTGGTGAGTTGATCCGGTATATTGACAGCACCGGATACAATGGCAATTTCTCCAGCCTGAAGGCAACCATCATTGCACAGGCCGACAGCAATACAGCATTCAGGAGTGTGGCCATGGCGCCACAGGCATTATCTCCGCTTATGCGCACAGCCAGCAAAGCAGCACCCCTCAACAGCTTGCAGGTAATGACGAATGGGCATCCCGGCGCCGTACTGGCTGCGGTGACCACTCCGGCACCCGTAAAAGGTGTGGTGCAGGTACATGACCTCAATGGACGGTTGCTCTACACACGGAATGTGATCACGGTGAAGGGCATTAATCGCTATCCCCTGTTGATGGGTGCCAGTGGCCGCGGGGTATATACCGCCAGCTTTATCTCTTTGCAGGGACAACTGCTCACCAGCAAGTTCATTTATTAATCCTTAAAGGCATTTGCATGAAACAAACTATACTACGTATGGTGGCATTGCTATTGGTATGGGTAGCTGCCACTGACAATACTTACGCCATCAGTGCACCGGGCTTGTCGGCCCCTGTCAACAACAGCACCGGCTACGTGCGCAATCCTTCTTTCCTGTGGCAGGCGGTAACCAATGGCTACAGTTACGATATACAAGTGGCTTCGGATACAGGCTTTAGTAATATCATCGTTGCCCGCAATGACCTGTACATTACCCGTTTTGTACCGTTGAGCCAATTACCGCTGGGCAATGTGTACTGGCGGGTACGGGCCAAGGACCAGGCGGGTACGGATATCAGCAGCTGGTCGGCCACCTATACATACACTGTAGCCCACCCGGCCAAAACCTATACCATTCCTGCGGGAGCTACCTTGCAAGCCATTAAGGATAGCCTGCGCAAAGCGATCCTAAATACGCCGGCAGTGCTTGCATTTACGCCCAATGCTACCTATGAGTTGGATGCGGGGCTTACCGGCCTATTTGCCATTGACACGGCCAATATCAATGACCTCATCATTGAAGGCAACAATGCGCAGATACTCATCAAAAACCACGCGCATGTGGGGTTCATGAAAATAGCCAATTGCAACCGGGTGACGGTACGGCGGTTATTTGTTGACTGGGATCCCCTGCCCCACTCCCTGCTGGATGTAATTGCTGTAAACAACACAGATACCAATGCCCTTAACATCAATGTACGGCTGCGCGGTGTAACGGGCAAAATGTCACCCTACTATCCGGCCATTTACAACAATCCATCTTTTACCAATTACTGGTCCTGGGCCTACCTGGTAGATCCTGCCGATCCCGGCAGTTTGAAGAAGATCAACAACAATACGTTTGGGATTGCGCCGGCTGATGTAACGCCATTGGCCTGCAAGGACACGCCCAGTTACAATATTTATCGTACCGGCAGCAAGGCAGGTAAGTTCTTTGCGGTTGGTGACGTGCTATCTATTGTAGCGCGTGACAATGTGGGACCGCTGATGAGCACCCGCAATTGTACGGACCTGGTATTTGACAGTGTGGTGAACTATGCCAGTCCCATTGGCTGCTACTACTCCTATGATGGCAGTGATATGAAGGTACTCAATTGTCAAACGCCGTTGAAAGATGCCAGCAGGCTGGTATCAGCCAATGCAGATGGGGTGCATTGCCGGGCCAATGCCATAGGGCCCTGGGTAGAGAACAGTACTTTTATAGGTAATGCTGATGATGGCGTGGCGCTGTACAATAAGGGCATCTTTGTCAAAACAAAGGTGAGCACCACTACGCTTACCCTCACCAACAACGAGTTTATGAACCTGAAGAAGGGGCATGTGTTCCGCATCTTTACTCCCAAAAAGGGCAAGGTAATGAGCCCCAATTTTACCGTAGATACCGTGTACCTGCAAAGCGGGGCTTACCGGGTACAATTCTCACCGGCCATCCCTACGGCGGATTATGACAGCATGGTAGACATTGGACTGACGGACCTGCAGCAAAATGTGCAATTGTACAATACCACCCTGCGCAATGAAAAGTTCATGATCAGTAATAGTCGCTTTACCGTGCGTGCCAGGGGCAATATTATCCGCTCGGCCAAGGGCATGGTGGAGAACAATCAATACTATGGCTGTTCTTCGCCTGCGATAGCGTTGTACAATGAAGCGGATTATTGGTACAATGGTTTGTACAGCCGGGATATCTGGATACAGAACAATGATATCAGGACCTGCGGGTTTGACGTGCTGGGTGCTGATGCAGGCGCTATCAATATCCGCCTCAACAAGATCGATTCGGTGGGGATCAATAACAATTATGAGGATGCCCTATCGCCGGTATCTTTTGACCATGCCAATATCCTGATCAGGAACAATACGATCCGGAACTTTGCGCAGCATGGGATATCGCTTTTCAATGCGGCCAATTGTACGATACAGGAAAATACTTTTATCAGTGATACGCCGGGGTTCCTGTGGCCGGGCAATCATTATGGTATTTACATCAATACTACCTATGGAACATCGATCATCAGCAATAACTTTTCGGGGGATACGCGAACGCCGAAAACGCTGATACAGCGGGTAAATGATACCGCTACTACGGTTATACCGTAAGGATTAAAGAAGACAGCATGGAATACAGCGGGCGGGGTAATGGATTTAGTTGCCTGCTTGCGCCTGGTACTGCGTGTAGTACCTAAAAAGAGGGTTATTGAAGCCCGGATTGCTTTTGAAGGCGGTCCGGGCTTTTTTGTCTACAACCAGGCGCTATAATTTATAGCTGCACGTTGTTGATATACGGCGTGAACAGTATTAAATTACACATCCACTCATTATCAACTGATCGGTAGCAGAAAAGTAAACAGCCCACGTATACAGCCATTTTATTCTTCACTTTAAAACGTATACAATGATCAGTCCAGAAAGCAAAAAAGTCGGCCCCATCGTGGCCAGTAACGATCCTCTTTGTAATCCGCAGATCAATCCCGGCGATCCTGTCGCTACGGTGAATCCTACCCAAGAAAACACAAATGACCTGGAGGGATTGCTGGAGCAGTTCAGGGAATTTATTGAACTGGTGCGCCTGCCGCCTTTTAATGTGACCAATGGCAGCTTGTGGATGGGCGTAAATGGGTCGCTACCTGGTGGTGGCCGTCAATGGGAAATTCGTCCCCTGCCCAACCAGCTAGGGCAACGGCTGGCCCAGCTGGATATTGATGGCAGTTTGTTTGCTACGGCACAGGCTGCCCGTCAACAGATCGTTATCCGAAGTTTTAAGGAGGCAGCAAAACAATCGTTCGAAACCGGCCGAATGATGCACATTACAGGGGAATGCCGGGATCAATGATGAAGTCAAAGCGGGGGTTACCCGCTCATCGACCGGACAGACGCCAACGGTGAATTTGACTACCCTACCCTGATCATAATGGTCTTTCATTTTTCATCATTAAACGATAGTATATGAGCAATACAGAGGCCGGGAAGGCCAATCCTATTGTGGCCAGTAACGATCCTAATTGTAATCCACAGCTCAATGAGGGCGATCATGTAGGCACAGAAAACCCAACGCAGCAAAACTTTAATGACCTGGATGGTTTGTTGTCGCAGATCAAAGAATTTATGGACCTGGTGCGCCTGCCCCCCTTCCATCTTACCCATGGCTCGCTCTGGTTGAAGGTGGGGGGCGCTTATGAAGGTGGGGGCCGTCATTGGGCTATCCAGACCTCGCAATACGGGCCAAAGCTGGGCCAGGTAGATATTGATGGCAGCTTGTTTTATACGGCACAGGAAGCCCGGCAAGAGATTGTGATCCGATATTTCAAAGAGGCGATTAAACAGTCTCTTGAAACGGGGCGTTTGATCCATATAACGGGAAGCTGCAGTGATAATTAATGCGAGATCCCCACTCCGGCCCAACAACCAGAGCGGTTTATCAATTAGCATTGCGTGTCACCTGGCCATGAACGGTATCACCCAAATTTGCGTTAATTCCCGTATTTTTACTCCAACCCTGCAAAAGATGGATTTGGCGGTAGCTGAAAGTGCCTGACTGGCCTGTGAATGGTGGTAAAATGGTAATTACAAGGGCGGGGTATTGCCTAACCATTGCCTGGGTATTGCCTACGTATTGCCTAAACACCCTATTTTACCATGGCTATAGGCAGGCAGTATTCAGGCAGTTCCCTGACAATCCCCACGCGATCCTGCCCGGCTTCTACAGCAAGGAGCTATCAATTTCAGGGCAATAAAATCAGGCCCTGAGCAGCCTTCGCTCCTAAGGCCACCCGGAGGCGAATAACGGCTCTTTTACTCAAACGAAGCTAGAAGGCATACAACCCGAGATCCTGGCCCTATGAAGCTGTAATGAGACCACAGAGGGTCTGGCCCTTTCTTGTAGAAACTGAGATTATCCCGATGTGTTGATCGGGACAGGTGTGTGGATGGTTGAAAAACACGAGGCGCCCTGCCGCTTTTGGTGTAAGTGGCACTTTTTTGAGGATAATGCTATTTTTACGGGTCTTGTACGGGCGTAGTACGGATGTAGTACGGACGTAAGTGGGGCCAGGTAGGGCTTAGCTTTGTTCACTTCTTTTGTCAGCTTCCTGAATCCCCTTCCCTATTCTGCTCTATAAAACCATTGTTTTATCTGTACAAAAGTACATTGTCAGATAAGCATCCTCCAAATGGGGAGTGGTGGTTTTGTTGTGATGTGACCGGAATGTCCTGCAATGTCCGGTCAAAGCAGGACATTAACGGCACTTTCGGCCATAACGGTCATGGGGATTTGGAAATGTGGATTAGGTGATTGTAAGTTTGTTTGTTTGTTTGTTTTTTTTGGGGGGGTACTTGGGGGATAAGAACACCACATGTCCTCGCAGGTTGTCGAAGTAAACCGGCAAATTAGATTCTTTGCTTACATACACCTATAGGTACCCATTCTTTGGCATGGTAACCGGACTATTGATATAGGTATTGTGAATTCCCTAAGTCATTTTTTTCACGCCTTTATCCTTGATTCATCCTGCCTCTTATTCAACTCGAATCATTTCGTCTCTTTCAAGCATTATGTATACAATACTTTCCAGTAGTTTATTTCTATATTCACAGGCTATTGTCATATTTTTTTACTCGAATTGTATAATTCCATTAAATTTTTCAAAGAGTAATCCATGATTAGCTCGACGGATGTATCTTTTTTAATAAACAAATATGAAGGTTTGTGCGAAACGCCGCTCCAAAATTTATACAATCCGTTTGCTAATGCTACTTTCTTGTTATTGAAGGGATATTGATAGTTGTTCGTAAGACCTTCTATGAAAATAAAATGAACTGAATCTAACTTCTCCTCTTTTTTCAAAAATTGCTTCAATGCAGGCACAAAGGACTTACTATTTGGGAACTGTAAATTTTGGCTGAAAGAAGACTTGAGAAAAAATATGGAAATCATCAAGGCAAAAGTAAGCTTCATATTAATTCAAAATTAAGGTACAATAATAATCATCCTTAAGGCAGCAGCTATTTTCTTTTCTTTAGTTTCCTTCATAATCTGCGTCTCGATTTGATTGGGCTTCCTTTCTTTATTGAAACCGGGTGTTAAATATTCATTGGTTATTTGATTCTTATCTGCTGCATGCACTGACTCATGGCCCGCAACTGCTGCTATGGCCTCATCTGTAGACAAATTCTCATGTTTTGGTTTGCTAGTTTCCGCATCTGTAGCAATTGTCCCTTCATACACCTTTATAGTTAGTTCAGTAAGTTCAATTGACTTTTTGCCATCTTTGGTTTTCTCAACCGCCGCTTCAGGTATCGTCTCGCCATAAGTATATTTAACCAAATTTTTCCCAGTTTTGGTATCAACGAATCGTTCAATTTTTTCATATGGAGTAATATCAAAGCGAATTTTAGTTGTAGAAGCCAGTAGTCTATCCAAGTTTTGCTTGCCTGTTTTAGTACCTAGCATTGCATTGCCAGCTCTTATAATGTCAGATGTGGCATTTGATGACCAAGTAACTGTACCGTCTTTTTGTCTTGAATAAGAAACCCTCTTACTATCACTTCCAACGATCCAATCTGGGGCCATCCCATCCGGATCAATAAACCTGATGGGATTATCAAAGGCATAATTATAGGGCGACCATCTCCGCATCTTATCCGCCAATGGGTCCATTACATGCCATCTCCCTATCTGCGGGTCATACATTCTGGCGCTGTAATCATACCACTCCAATCCACTGCCATCCCTGAACTCTTTATCCTGTTTTTCCTTGCCGTTGTAGAGGTACCTGTTTCTGCCTTTCCCAAATGCCTTACTGCTGATCCCCGCCATGGGCAACCCAAAAGGATAATAGTGTGTTTCTTCCAGGATGGGGCCGGGGGTATGGCTGACGGTCAGGTTGTCGAAGTACACCGGCCAGGTTGGATTTATTGCTTACGTAGACGTATCTCTATCTGTTCTTTGCAATAATAACAGGGTTATTAAAAGGACCTACTTTTCATTTCTATATAATTTTGACCTATCTCAACTAAGACTTTGGCAAAAAGATGCAAATCTTTAGAAGAAAGGCTGCCCTCGTCCCATCTATTTATAAAGCGATACCTATCACGCAGCCGACATTCTAAAAACCAAGGAGTGCCATCCTTAGCATTTAGATTTAAACTGTCCTTTTCAGGTGCATTCCAAAACGCATTAGTCTCCAGTATTGATAAACTCTCCTTCCATTTACTTATATCAACAGGAATTATTGTATCCCTTACAAATTGAGATGCACCCTTTCTTGAATATTTAGTAGATAGCTCTTTAATAGTAGCATATACTGTATCATTAAAATTATTTAGCCTTACAACTACAGGATTCTCAAAAGATCGTAGCCATACGAGTCTGATTGCCTGACCTTCCCCGGAATAACTATATAATATGGGTTCTTTCAAGCTATATAGTTCTTCAGAATACCATCGGCTTACAAAGGAGTCTGTGGACAAATAACTAACCCCTGCTTTTTCTGGAATATTGCTCTCGAAGTGATCAATGACGGGGTTACTCTTTTTACTGGTACAACTAAAAAATAAAACAGAAGTAACAATCAACCAAAATGATGATTTCATAATATCAATTTATGCCTATGATTCTATTTAGGAATATCAGCCTATTTACTTCTTTTAAATCAACCTTCGGCTCGTTTTTGCGAAAAATCGTTGCGCTTTGCCCGTTCTTTCTTGTAGCATCATTGGGGTCACTCGGCATATCAGTACTAATTACCGATTCCTTGCCTGTTTTATGGTCAAACTTTTTTAAAGAACCATCCGGCGTAGTTAGATATCCATTTTTTTTGCCGCTAACATTTGATGCTTTATCCTGCCCCGAAAAGTTATTATCGCTGTATGAAACATCTTTTCCCCATGAATTACCATGAGAATGTATGTCAGCAACTGAAGTAGTTCCATCAGGAGCACTACTTACTCTTATGGCTCCTCCTTCCTGCGCTGCTGCATTAGGAACGGAGTAACTGTAATATGGATTACCTTTTTCGTCATTGGCTTTATAGATTGTTGAGCCGTACTCTCTCTTTTCTACAATTGAATTGTCATTATATAACTTTCCAAAATCTTTTGCAGCTGCATCAATAGATTTAAATTTATCACCAGGATCTAATGCCATCATCCCATCCGGATCAATAAACCTGATAGGATTATCAAAGGCATAATTGTAGGGCGACCATCTCCGCTTCTTATCCGCCAATGGGTCCATTACATGCCACCTTCCTATCTGCGCATCATACATCCTGGCGCTGTAATCATGCCACTCCAGTCCGCTACCATCCATGAACGTAGTGGTAGCTTCTAGTACAATTTCGGAGGTCGTGGAAAAAGCATAGTATCATTCATTATACTTTCAGCAATCTTCTCCTTGTTTTCGTTAACATGTTTATTTGAAACGTTAACCAAAAGATAAATTTTTTTACTGTCACGTTCCTGCTGTGCATAGATTTCATTATTTGCAACCCAAAACAAAAACTCCTGATCAATAGTATATCCTCTTGCTAAATATCTAATTTTTGACACGGCGTACTTTGTTCCATCAATATTAAGGATTGAATTGGCTATTACTTCAAAATTGCCGATTGTATCGTAATAAAACGCGCCTTCTTTCTTATTATGGGAAGTAATTGAATCATAGAAAGATTGATTTATTTTTACTTTATTAAATAAAATAACCCCACTTCCACATGAAGTGTCAATTACGGCAGGATATGTTTTTCTATATACATCAATTACAGACCATTTCCTAATTGTACAATCTTGCTTCTCCATAGTACAGGCTGTGAATACAATTAACAGTATTGAAATGACATTAAAATAATTGATCCTCATGCAATTAATATTTAGGTGTGTCTGATGGTGGAACCAAATATCCTAAACCTGGCATCATTAACCTATACCATATATAGCCAGTGGAATGTGGTTTTAATCCTTGATTCATATTTAAAGGCATATTCTGTACCGCTTGTAGAATATTTATGCCCGAAGAATTTACCGTGCCCGTATTTTCACCCCCATACTTAGAAGCCAGAAGGCTCGGATTATCATGTGAGTAAGGTCGAATGTTTGAGCCATTGAGGAATGACTTCTCCAATAAATCGCCGTGAAGGAAAAACTCATGTGTCCATGAATCAACTTTTTTAAGCATATTGTCTCTCCATCCTTGCTTATCAGAAAAAGAAGATCCAAAACCTGTTTTCTCCATCATAAAGGATATTTTGAGTCGTCCGTCTTCAATTTTATGTTCTGTGCGCGCGTCCCCACTAGGTATTTGGTCAACAACACTTAAACCTATATCGACTCCTTTTTTACTTAGACGCCCTTCCTTCTTAGCCTCAATATCCAAACCTTTAACATAAGCACCTTTTAATGAAAATCCTTTTTCTGCATGCTGAAGCAGGTACTTTTTACCCTCCGCCGTTGAGGCAAATAACTCAAAAGATACTATTTCATTTATGTATTTATAGTTTCCACTTTTATCTTTTTCATAAAGGTTTCCGAGTTTTACTGTATCGCCCCAGAAGTCGGAGTAAAGAGTAGGATTATTTTTCATTGCAGAATAGAGGCTGAATGAATAATCTGGCTTGGGATCTAACTGAAACCAACGTCCAGTTTGAGGATCATGTGTTCTAAAGAAGGCTTCGCCAATATTTATATTAAATGAGCTTTCGTATTCAATTCCATTATATTTATACTTGTTTAGTAATTTCCCTGCTGCCTTGGATGATATCCCCGCCATGGGCAGCCCAAAAGGATAATAGTGTGTTTCTTCCAGGATGGGACCGGGAGTATGGGTCACGGTCAGGTTGTCGAAGTACACCGGCAAATTTGATTCATTGCTTACATACACGTAGATGTATCCATTTTTTGATATGGGAACCGGACTATTGATATAGGTATTGTGTAATTTATAGCCACCACCCGCCAGTACGGGATCAGTGCCACCACTAATATACTTCAATTGCTCGTCAAAAACGAGGTAATTCACAAAGGCTTTGGCATTGTTAGTTCCCGGGTTGTTGTTGCTTATAAAGCTGGCAAGGTCGGTATTGTTGGTCCCAATACCAATTACCTGGGCCGGGGTCAGTACCCCTTTGTTATCAATGATGGCCGGACTTCCCGTAAAAGCCGTCAGCAGTTCAGTCACGGCCATTGTGAGCGGACTGCCCGCCCCACCACCCGGTAGGGTATAAAAAGATTCGGCCATGATCTTGACCTTATCGCCCGCCATGACTTTAAGCACGATGCCCAGACCGGTTTTCTCATTGGTCAGGCCACCGTGTACTCTGTACAACTTATTCTCAAAGCTGGTTTGGGTAGCGCCTGTGGTGGCTTTCGTAATGCGCCTTGCATTCACAATATTGTAATAGTCATCTTCTTTCTGATAGCGTGTATCTTCGACTGTCGCCGCCGGATAACAGATATCTTCTTTTTGTTCCGTAAGCACCATCCTTACACTGCCCAGGTGATCCTTGTGGAAGTAATCATACACCAGGCGATTTGGTTGCGGAGTACATACGGAGCTATCCACCCTTACCAACCGGATACGTCCTTCCTCATGGCCAATGAACTGCAAAGTATCATTCTCGTACACTGACCCGTTCAGATAAAGCGTCACGGTGGTATCCACGCCGGGTTCGTAGACTGTTTTCTTCAGCTTGTTGCCCGCTGCGTCATAGAGGTATTCAACAGTGCCTTTGTTGCTGACACCGTCTTTCTTAACGGTCACTTTGGAGGCCAGGTTCAGGTGGTTATAGTCAATACCGTTGGCGCCATTGTAACCCACAATGTCTTTATTGAGATCTTTAACCATATTGCCATTGGCATCGTAGGTGTAATCAATGGTACTGCCTGTCTTGGTGCCCGTCCAGCGAAAATCGCCGAGCGTAGTAGCGGGTGCATTCATGTCGTCCCATACCTGCTCCAGCTGGTTGCTGTATGGTTTGTATTTATAACGCAGGGCATCGATGATCAGGTTGTTGTTGCCGGTGGTAATACCATGTTGTATCATACTCAGGATATTCCCATTGGCATCGTATTTCATTTTATAACCATTGTCGGCGTCAAAGCCATGTACACCAAAATTGGCTTCGGTATTGGTCCAGGAACCTCCCGCCACAGCGGAGGAGCGCTGGTAATAATCAGCCTTGGCAAAGCGGTTCGCCTCATCGTACCAAAAATTGTACTTGCGCCGCACTTCATCGCCGGCCGACTTCCACACCATGGTGCTGATATTTCCATTGTACTGGAAAGCGCCATCCGCACAGGAACCGGGTGTGGTAGTGCATTTGTTGTACCCCAGCTCAAAAGCAAAATAATTGGGCGCATACCCCGCACCGCCCTTGTCCTGCAGGTAGGGGCGGTTGACGCCCAATAGCCAGCCACGGATATTGTAATCGTAAACCAATGAGTCCAGCGGTGTACCGCCAGGGCCACCCATTGGAGCTAGTCTTTTTTTCTTCAGTTGCCCCAGTGCATCATATTGCAGCTCGGCAAGTGTTTTGTAGGCACTCATGGCATTGCTGTTGACGGTTGTATTGCTAACCTTCTTTTCGGTCTTTATGGGCCTTCCCAGGTCATCATACGTGATCTGGGTAACAGTAACGGTGGTTTGTGCATTGGCGCCTGCTTTTTCAGTTTTATTGATCAGCAGCAGGGGCTGGCCTATAAAACTGTATTGGGTGGTTTGCACATCCGTACCGCCAGTGGCATTGGTGGACTGTACCTGGATGATGCGGCCCATCTCGTCATAAATGTTGACGCTGTACAAATACATAGCGGTGCCCAATACCTTGGTGCGGCTGCCGGTGACCAGGGTTTTGATCTTGGGACTTTGAATAGTGGCATTCTGAGGATAGGGATACACCTCATCGGAAGGGGTTTGCAGGTAGCTGTCGTAGGTGGTAACCCGGGTGGCGCTTAAAGGGTTGCCATAGCTGCTGCGCCAGTTGTAGTTGCTGTAAAAGGTATTGGAGAGTTCCTCATAAGTCTGCCCGGCCAGGTTGGGATAAGCAATGCTATTGTACGCGGCGGTATAATGGGTACCAATGCTACTGCTGTTATTCCAGAGGCCAGTTGCAATGGGCCGGTTAATGTCATCGTATTGGGTGTAGAGCCATTTTACGGGACTGCCGTTGCGCATATTGGCATCCTGCAAAAGTACCAGCCTATCGCGGCTATCGTATACCATATACACCTCACTGGCGCCGGGCAACTTCTGGATGATCCGGCGACGCTTGCCATCGTACTCATACCGGAAGCATTGTTCATTCAGGATCACGCTGCTGTTCCAGGTAGGGTTCCAGCCATTGGCCTGTAATAACTCCACACCCCGGGGCTGTATCACACAACGCAATAGTCCATATACATCATAGATATAATAAGTGCAAAGCCAGCCCGTATATCCCTTGCCAGCTCCGGTATCAGGGGCAGCAGTGTTCTGTACTTTTTTGAGTACTACCTGGCCCTCACGGTTGACGAAAGTAATTACCTGCTTACCGTTCTCATCTGTTATTGAATGTTTGTTGAGCTCCCCGGCCTGGTTCAGGTTGTCGCAATTGTAGGTGCCAAAACTACCCGGACTGCCGCCAATGGTTACTGTCCACCTGCGTACACTGTCGGCCGTGGTATTGATGAAGTATTGGTAGCCGGTGCCCTTGCCGTCATGTACCCAGTTATCACCCGCCCAATAGGAGCGGGCCGGGCGATTTAAGGGAGAAGGTTCGTATTCGGTTTTGCCATAGTAGTAGGTCTCGCCCTGGCCATAGATGGGGCTTGTGGGATTGCCATTGCTGTAAAACCAGTTTTGTTGTTGGAAGGGATTAACCTTGAACATTCCATCATTGATGGAGGTATTGCCACCGAAATTATTGGCGGCAAAGGGCAGGTATTGACGTTGGACCCTGCCCCAGTCATCGTATACAATGGTTTGTACCAGGTCGGAGGCTGTACCACCGGTGGGGAAAGAACCCTGCTTGGTTACGGTTTGAATGGGCCTTCCAAAGCCATCAAAGTATTGGGTGGTCATGCGGGAATGTTGCAGGGGGCTGTTGACGTTAAAGTTGGCGTCGGAGGTATCTGGCTTCACGGCCATCCAGCTGCGGATGTAATTTTGGGAAGGCGCTGCATAAGCTGGTGGTGTTACCACAGTGGGATCCTGAGCAAGGACAGCGGGACCTGAAAGTAAAAGCAATACTGAGATGGTAGTGAGGACATAACAGGTGCGCATAAGCAGATTGGCTTAAGTGATAAAAAATAATCTGGCTGCTTTTGGCAGCAGGGAACAGGAAATGTTGATCTCAATGGATGGCCAGCGGGAATACGGTCACTTCAGTTTTTATCACTACGAGGAGAGAGCCGGAAAATCACCTGATGGGAGATAACCGGTACTGTGTACAATAATAATCACTTCATTCAATACGCTGAAATGAAAAGCACGTTTTAACCATTCTACGCATACTTTAACCGCTGTAGCTATAAAAGGCACGGTTTGTTAGTTGGAATCATGCTGTACGGAGTGATCGGCGACAGGAAAAACAGGCAGGGAGAGATGCAGGTACAAGGTTAGAAAGATTTATACTCCCCAACAAGTAAGCAGCAGCGAACATTGAAAAATACTACCGGTTGCAGCATCACCTTGTGCAGATTCTCTGCCATGATATATGGAAATATTGGCTAATTGGGTAAGGAATGAGATTTGTAAGTATACCTACGGGTTAGTTAGTTTTTTTTGGCCATATAAAATTCTTTCTTACCTTCATGCATAGGTATTTTTCTACAGATCACTAACTATGGCTGCCTGGATCTACAGGATGTCATTTTCTCCACAACCCACATCAATTCCTTCGGTTAGAGCCCTGATTTTGGCAAGGCATACTTGTGTTATGAATGCTATGTTTTAGCTAATACGCAATTAGCGTGGTTATATTCTTGTCTTTTCGCTTTAAAATCTATTGTTTCCATCACCAAAATTCAATCATCTTATGAGAAAACTCATCTTCGTAGTGGCTATTGCTATAGTGGCCAGCATTACTTACTTTCAATGCAAATCGGGGCCCGTCAAAAAAACAGGCGAACTTGCTCAGCCTGGGGAAGATATCAGTTATGTATTTGATATCAATTTCAACACTGGCGCTCCACCCAATGACCTGATCAGCAATGCTACAGATGCACAAAAAGCAGCCTTTGCCTGGAATGAGTTCCTGGCCTTGCATTGGCGGGCGAGCTATTACAATGATAAAAAGCGTGATAATGCAGACCCCACCTGGAGTTACCGCAATCCCGGCAAATATCCTGACCTGGCGGTATGGGAAACCTATGCCCATCGAAGTGAGCTGCGACCCTGGAACAACAAAATGCTGCCCTTTGATGCAGCGCCACATTACAGTATCAAAACAGGGAATCAAGGGTTGCATGCCGGCCTAAGCTTCGCTTTGTTCAATAACCTCGATGAAAATAATGAAATAGGTTCCTGCTTCCTGTATGGGCGCACAGATTATTTCAAGAACCGGGAAAACCTGGTACTTTACCAGGCAAAATCCAACCGCGATGAATATGAATACCTGTTAAATAAATATTCGGACTCCTCTTCCGTTATCCTCGCTACTGAGATTACCAGGAACCAATTGAGCTATGACTCCTCCTACTATCCCGGTGGAAAAGGCCAGGGCTCCTGCAACTGTCCACCCCATTACTTCTGCCTTCCCTGCGGCCGCAATGCCGATCCACGCAATGGCGTTCCCGGTGTGAGGGGCGCCATGGAGGTGAAAACAGCCTGGCGCAGACTGGCACCGGATGAGGACCCAAACAAGTTTATCACCCGTACTGTTATTACTTATCAACAACTGCCCGACAAACGGGTATATTTTGACAATGTACAATATGCGCTGATCGGCATGCATATCATTCATAAATGTAGCAGCTATCAAAACTTTGTGTATGCAACCTGGGAACATGTGGATGTACAAAAACATAAGATGGGCTATGTTGAGATCTTTCCGCATGGTCAGGAAGGGCCACTCACTGTTGATTATCCCCGACTGCATCCAATTCTACCAGTGAGTGATTCCTCCACAGCCTATGTACACCGGGAACTCAGGAAATTAAATCCCCAGTCGGCTTTACTCAATTACCGCCTGGTGGGGGTACAAAGTACGCCGGTTAATGACTCCACTACTTCCAATTACTTCCTTGCCAATTATGTGATCGAATCCAATCCTACCCTGGCCAGGTTCCGGGGCAGCAGTATTCAAAATCCGTTCGATAATGGCATCAATAATATCTCCAATGGCAAAGGAATAGTCATGGGCGGTTGCCAGGGCTGTCATGGAGCCGGGCAGGTGAAACAAGGGACTGACTTTTCCTTCCTCATGAATGAATTTGGCAAACCAGTGGATACACCGGATATCGGGTCACACAGAAATAAATTACTGATCTACATGCAGGGATTTGAAAAGGCAGACCGGGATGTAGCAGAATTCCTGAAGAAAAAATTAGCCGAAAAGAAGTAAGCCCTGGTTTTCCAAAGTCACATTCAATCTATATAATCAGCAACAGGGGTGAGGTTGTATTCCCATTTTGTGGGGTACAGCCTCTTTTTTATGGGCATAAAAAGGGGTATTGGGATCCATTTTTATGTCCTGTCTATCCAGGCCGATCGGGCGTACGAAACCGGCAGATCAGTAAAAAGTGCCATCATTGCCCCAATTTATGCCATTTTTATTGCACTAATCCCTTGTAGCTTTGCCTTACAATTCAACGCACCATGGCAAAGGAAAACATACCGGTGTATGATATTTGCAGCATCAGCAAGGAACCAGGGGCCAATGATGATTTCCTGGCCGACCGGCTTTCCAGCTACCTGGACAAATATTACCATACGCTGCATTTTCCACACCGGCATTCCTTTTATCACCTGGTGATCTTTACCCGGGGCAAAGGATCGCATTCCATTGATTTCACCACTTTCGATATAAAGCCCTACCAGGTATATTTTATGATCCCCGGTCAGGTGCACAGTTGGCATTTTGAAGGGAATATGGAGGGGTTCATCATTAACTTTTCGGACAACTTCTTCAAGTCCTTCCTGCAGAATCCGCATTATATGGACCGGTTCCCTTTCTTCAGCGGCATCAGCGAGGAGGGAGTTTGTCAATTGCCAGTCGACCTGCACAGGGAAATAGCTCAACTGCTGGAATCGATACTGCGCTATTCGGGACATGATTGGAAAAGTCACACAGATATGGTGCGGGTACAATTGCTGCAGTTGTTCCTGTTGATCGATAACTCGCTGGCAGCTTCCAGCAATAGAACGATACCACAACAAAAGCTCATCCTGCTCCGGGGGTTCAGGCGGCTGATCGATACGCATTACCGTTCTATCCGCCTGCCGAAGGAGTATGCAGACCTGTTGTATGTAACGCCCAATCACCTCAATGCGTTGTGCCAGGACCTGATGGGGAAAACAGCCGGTGAAATGATCCGCGACCGGGTTTTACTGGAAGCCAAAAGATTGCTGACAAATGCCCGGATGACGGTAACGGAAATTGCTTATGACCTGAACTTCCAGGACAACTCTTACTTCAACCGGTTCTTTAAGAAGTATACAGGCATTACGCCGGATGAATTCAGAAAACAATTTCACACTGAAAATAAATGATCATGGAAAATATAAATGTTATACCCATGCCAACAACAGTCAAAGAACCTACTCCCAGTGCGTTCAATATTTTTAGATGCAAATGTCCACGCTGCCGCAAGGGGGACATGTTTGTGGAGGCCAATCCCTACAAACTCAACCGCACCATGAAAATGCATGAGCAATGCCCGGTGTGTAAGCAACCATTTGAACTGGAGGTAGGATTTTATTATGGCTCCAGTTATGTGAGTTATGCTTTGTCAGTAGCCGTTAGTGTAGCCTCCCTGATTGCCTGGTGGGTATTTATTGGATTAAGTACAAATGACAACCGTTTCTTTTACTGGATGGCAGTGAATGGGGTGTTGCTGATCGGGCTGCAACCGCTGTTGATGCGGTTGGCAAGGGCACTTTGGCTGGCTTTCTTTGTGAAGTATGATCCCAATTGGCGGGAGGAAGCGCCAGAGCAACCGGAACGGGTAAATAAAGATCAAATGAATAACTGGTGATTGGTGGTGCGCCTACAGCGCACAAATACCCTTTGATATGTTTTTCTACAAAGCGGAGGCCCCTAATGGGGCCTTTTGCGTGCCCGCATAAGGTGAGCCGCTCCCCACCCCGCAAATGCCGCACTGCAGAACTTGTCCCGCCTTGCGGGAGCGACCCACCTTTGTAACTTAAACAGCTATGCTTTTTGTTTCACCACTCAGTACATCCTCAATGGCCAGTTGCGCTACCTGCCTGAGCCATTCCAGCTTTTGTTCTTCAGTAGAATTGTATACGGGTGAAATATAGGTGGACAATACAGGCGCTATTCCCACAAACTCAAGGGTGCCGGTCTTTAATTGTACCAATGCGGTATTTTTGAATATGACCTCATAATCCTGCGGTGCGGTATCGGCGGTAGTAATAATCCTGGCCGACCTGCCGGTAAATAATTTTGCATAGCTGCCATCACTGCCCGTTCTGAATGCAATTTCCGGCAGGAACAACCGGTCAATAAACCCCTTCATAAGGGCCGGATAACTATACCACCACAACGGATGTACCCATACGATATGATCGCTCCAACGAATATTATCCAAAGCCTGCAACAGGTCGGGCTCCAGTTCAGTACGTTTGCGGTAGCCAAACTGCAGGTTGGGATTGAAGTTCAGTTCCCGGAGGGGCATATACCTTACCTGGGCGCCGGCCGCCAGGGCTGTTTGCACATAATGGGTGGAAATACGCTGGTTGAAGCTTTCCTTATCAGGATGGGCATTAATGACCAGGATGTTGATGGTACTCATAAAATTAAGGTGTTAACTTTGCGGTGATTATTTTGTTGTATAGGTCACCTGACCACTTAATTAGGTCAACCGACCAAGAACAAAATTAGGTCATTTGACCTTATTTCCAAAATACGGAGCATGAATAAAAGAAAAGATATCGTTAAAGTGATCATAGAGCAAACCAGCCTGATCCTGAAAGATGAGGGCAGCAGTGGGCTCACGATGCGTAAAGTGGCTACTAACAGTGGTATAACACTGAGTAACCTGCAATATCATTTTGCTGACCGTACCAAGCTGTTGCAGGCTACCGTGGAGCATTTTTTCCAGGTGTGTGAAGAGACGATCCTGGAAGAGTTGAAAGCCATTGAACCGAAGGACCAGGATTCAACGGACCGGTTCTTAAAAAAACTGGTGGGCTTACTGATCATAGAAGACATAGATCATTATTTTAATGGGATATTCAGGGAGATTTGGGCCCTATCGCTGCGGAACAAGGAGCTGGAAGATTCATTGCTCCATTTTTACAAGAATTTTGCCAATTGGCTGACGCGGCTGATCGCCGGATTTACAAAACATCCTGATAAAATTACCAGCCTGCTGATCCCCTATGCAGATGGTTATTCCATTACGGGAAGAGCCTTGCCGCTATCGCGTAAGGAGATCATCAATATGTTGCTGAAGATCATTATTGAATTCAAAAACTAATACTGACAGGAAGCCGGGGTAATAAAAAAGAAAGAGGGTGTCTCCATTTACCTTAAAGACACCCTCTATCATGGCTATACTTTCCGAGAAAATCAATCATTTACCAAAGAGATCAATCATTTACCAACCAATTCAGAAGCGATAGGACAAAACTACGCCCGGCCCGGCTGGTGTACAAGGCGAAATAGGTAGAGGCGGATTTCTACCGGTTAAAACCTTGGTTTTGTCGGTGAAGGCAGGGTAAGTGGCGTTTTATTGAGCTGCCAGGGGATACAATAAACGGAGGGCATTGAAAACAGCGAGGTGCATAATGGTGGCATGGTCTTCTTGCGGCAGGTAGTCGAACTGAACAGTGACCTGTTTGCTTTTGGCCGTTTTGATCTTCTCAACCAGCAGGTTGGCATCTACTTCCATTACGCGAGGAATGGCGGTGGGTGTAAGTCCCTCCTTCCCTACTCCAACATAGACATCAGTCTTTTGTGCAAACTTATCCTGCAGAAGAGCGGATGGTTGATCCAACAAGGATCCATTGTCCCACCACAAACTGGGGCTGATAATAACATACTTATTAAACAGCAGGGGATGTTTCAATAATATTTCGGCAGCCAGCAATCCACCAAGGGATTGGCCGATCAGCATTTTGTCCTTCCCACCTTTGTATTTTTTATTGATAAAAGGCTGCAGCTCTTTTTCCAGGAAGGCAATAAACTGGCTGGAACCACCGGCGGTCTTAAACTTGTCCTTCTCTTCCTTCACGTTGGTAGGGAAAGTAAAGTCCCTTTTCCGGTCGGTATTAACAATACCTACCAGGATGGAAGGTGGCACACGGTTGATCCAGGAAAAGTTATTGAATTGGATAAGCCCGGCAATATGAATAAAATCTTCATCGGCAGCGCCATCCAGCAAATAGATCACCGGGTATTGTACGGTATCCTGTTTATTGTATCCTTCGGGGAGGTAGATATTGATGGTTCGCTTTTCGCCCAGTTGTTTGGACCATAGCTCATCCACCAGGCCCATGACAAAAGGCTTACTACTATCGGCAGGCGTTGTTTTTTGTGCCTGCATGACAAATACCAAAAACATGCATAGCAGTAAAAGAGCGTTTTTTCTCATGCAGGTGAACGTTAGCTTATTTGCAGCCGCAGGTAATCGTACATCACATACACGGCTTCGGATAAGAACAAGTCGCGCTTGAGGGAATTGAGCCAGGCTTTGTTGCTGTCATTTTTGAATTGCTCCTTGGTCTTCAGTGACTCTTCCATATCGGTGGTATTCTTCACACCCATGGGTTTGGCAGAAACTAATTGTTTCCTGATATCGCGCACCTTGGCTTGCAGCTCTTTTTCGGCAGCCCGGTATTTGTCCAACTGCAAGGCATAGATGCCGCTGCGGTGTTGCATCCACTGCAGGTTTTTGGTCAGTGCCCTTAAGGTTGTATCCTGCTGCATACGTCCGCCTGCAATGGCAACCACCCGGGGAATGGTTTTCTGCTCATCCAGTACAGCAAATGGTACGGCCTGAATGGTATCCCAGGCCAGGGCAGTTGGATTGTTCTTTTCCTGCATTTTATAGGGTTCATAGATGCCGGGCAGTTTGATGTCGGGCTCTATTCCTTTCAGTTGGGTAGCGGCGCCGGTAATGCGATAGTACTTCTGCAAAGTTACATGCAGGGTACCCAGGTCGGTATTCACAGCATTCATGGAAGGCGCCCGGACATCGCCAATACCAAAGGGGCGCTGTACGGATCCTTTACCATAGGTAGAGCTGCTGCCCACTATAACGCCCCGGTGATAATCTTGTATGGCGGCGGCAAATATTTCGGCGGCGGAAGCGCTCATTTCATTGACCAATACAACAAGGGGTCCATCATACAAAACGGCTTTACCTTTCACCCGGCTCACGTAGGGTTCGCCAACGGGGCCTTTTACCTGTACCACCGGCCCTTCTTTGATGAAGAGGCCGATCATGTTGATCACTTCGCCCAGGCTACCGCCTATATTATCGCGAATATCGATGATGATACCTTTTACATTTTCCTGTTGCAGGCGTGCCAGCTCACGTGCCATATCGGCTGCACAACTGCGGCCATTGGCATCGCCAAAATCAGTATAGAACTTAGGGAAAGAAATATAACCCAGTTTAACGGAGTCTTCAATGATGGCGCTCTTTACAAACGTATCATCCAGTTGAAGGGCTTCCCGTTTCAGGGTCACATCTTTCAAGCTGCCATCGCTTTTGCGGAAGGTAATGGTTACTGCTGTGCCTTGCTGGCCACGGGTAAGTTTGATCACTTCACTCATGACAAAACCGGCTACTTCTACGGGCTTACCGCCTTGCTGGGCCACTTTTACGATCACATCGCCTTTTTCTACCAGTCCCGATTTCCAGGCCGGGCCTCCAATCATCAGTTCACCAATACCAATTTTACCCTGCATATCGGCCAGTAAAGCGCCAATGCCATAATAAACGCCACTCAGGTTTTCCTGGAACTCGCGGCGGTCAACAGGCAGGAAATAGTTGGAATGGGGATCATACAGGTTGGTAATGGCGTTGACATAAGTATTGAATGCTTCTTCGTCGGTAGTCAACTTTTGCAGGTTGGCGATATTCCTTTTTTCAATGCGCAGGATGGTTTGCCGGGCCTTGTCTTCCATTTGGGCATCGGTCAATTTATTGGCGGTATCTCTTGCATGGATGTCCAACAGGTCTTCATACTGTCCCAATACCTGGTATTTGAGGTAATTGCGCCAGCGGTTTTTGAGATCATCTACTGATTTGCAATAATCCAGTTTATCGGTATTGGTATTGTATACTTCCTGGGTATTGAATTTAAAAGGTTGTTTCAGCAATTCCTCCAGCATGGCTTCGGACTCTTTGAGGCGTTGGCGGAAAGCGGTATTGACTATTTTATAGAAGTGAACTACTTTCCCTTTCATTTCATCATCCAACTGTAGTTCATACTTCTTGAAATCACGCAGGTCGTCCCGCAGGAAAAAACGTTTGCCGGGGTCCAATTGCTCCAGGTAGGCAGTAAAAACCTGGGTAGAAAATTTATCATCCAGCTTTTTAGGGGCATAATGTATTTGCTGGAGCATTTCGGCGGTATTGTGAAAAACGAGGTCTACATTCTCGGTCACTTTACTCTTCTGGGCAAAGGAGGGCGTTAATTGCGCAGCCAATAAAATACCAACACACAGGAGGAACTGATAACCACAACGCTTATTCATACTGAGACAATTTCGGATTTAGCATTTAGAATTCCGGAGGAAAACACTTTCCTTCAAATTTAACATTACAAGGAATACATTGTTCTCCGTTCATGGAACTATTGAAAATTACCATTCGCCATAAGCTCCATAGTAGGCAGCTCCCAACAAGCCGGTCTTATCGTTTTTGATGATCCGGATAGGGACTTCCTGCAATAGATGCTGCATGCGGTCACAATCCATATAATGGCGGTAAAATGCTTCCTGCAGCAGCAAGGGAGCGATCTTGGGGGGAATGCCACCACCCAGGAAAACGCCGCCGGTAGCCTTCATTTTAAGTACCAGGTTGGAGGTTTCGCGGGCGAGGTAGCGGATGAACAGGTCCATTGTTTCCACACAAATAGCGGCTTTGTTGTGCAGGGCAGCCTGGCTGATGACGGCTGAATCGTCTTTCTCCACCGCCAATTGTTCCGTTAACCAGGCGGGTTCTTCCCGCTTCTTTATATCGCGTAAGAAGGTATAGATGCTGGTGATGGCCGGACCGGCGGTTACTTTTTCCCAGCTTACTACGCCATCATGTTGCTGCAGGTACTTGCACAGCTCCATGTCCAGGTCGGTACGGGGCGAAAAATCACAATGGCCGCCTTCGGTTGGAAAGGGGAAATAGGCACTGCCATTCCAAAACAGGCCGGCTTGTCCCAATCCGGTTCCGGGGGCAATAATGGCCATATTGCCTACGGCCTGCGCTTTACCGGAATGGATGGTGATCAAGTCATCGGAAGTGAGTCCCGCCAGGCCATAGGCCATGGCTTCCAGGTCGTTGATCAGGACCACTTTTTCCACGCCGGTAGCCCGGGCAATATCTGCCTGGTCCAATACCCAACTCAGGTTGGTAAGGTCTACTTTACCATTGAGCACGGGTCCTGCCACGCCCAGGCTTATCCGGTCGGGAACGGGCAGGTCATAGTCGGATAGAAAATGTTGTATGATCGAGGTGAGTGAGTTGTATTCTGCCGAGGCATACCGGGCCGATTGGGCCATTTTGATGCCCTGGGGTGTTACTTTATAAATGGCCAGGTTGGTTTTGGTGCCCCCCAGATCGCCGGCCAGTACGGTAATGCCACCGGCTGGTACCTGGTTGCGGCGGGGTAGCGACAAGGGAATGGCTGGCTGACTGGTAGTTGCTGTAGTTTCCATAAATAATGCTATAAATGAAGTAGTTGTAAAAATAAGACTTCTACCTTCTAAATCCTGTATTCTATAATCTATATTCTGCCTTCTTTGCCAAGCTTTTAACAATTTTCCGGCCTGGTTATTGGAATTAATGGGGGCAAGTTATTAACTTGCATATACCCTTAAAGAAACGACTTCCAATTCCTTTCCCGATTCCAATCCCCTGAAACACTACCAGCCATCGTACCTCTACAATTGCTTAATGAGCTTTTGTGAATGCTTATCGATGAAATATGAACAAGTATTTATTACTCCGCGACAACAAGCAGACGGGGCCTTACTCAGTGGAAGAGTTGAAAGAAAAAGGCCTCAAGCCTTATGACCTTGTATGGTTAGATGGCAGAAGTGCAGCATGGCGTTATCCCAGTGAGATCGCCGAATTAAGCAGCTTTGCCCCTGCCGTTGAAGAGCAACCGTATGACCGTTTTTATAAGAAGAAACCAGCCCAGCAAACGGTCACGCAGCCAACAGCCAAGAATGGTGTACAACAGGAAACGGTCCATACGGAAGCCGTTGTGGTTACCACACCCGTAGCCGCTGTTACCAACGTTCCTCAAAATATTACTACCAAGAAGATCTATGTTACCCTGCCCGCCGGGTCAGGTAACCGCAACAATAATACTGCCACCACTACGGCCAAAGCCACTACGGACAATACGGCCCAGCGTGAAGCAGACGAAAAAGCGGCTTCGCTATTGGATGAAAAATTTGCCCGGTTGAGGGAAGAAAAAATGAAGCAGGCCGAAACTGCAGCCGCCAATCCCGTTATAGCCAATAAAGCAATCACTGAAGAAGTTGACGAGCATCATTCAGTTGCTGCCGTAGGTTTTTCGGAGATCGTTGAAAGGAACCATCCACAGCAGGACGAAAAACTGGCGCGCGTTGTCAACAGGCGCCCCAATCACCACAAACTGGTCATGCGCAGTATTGCCGCTGCCTGTTTGCTACTGGGTGGAGTGATCATTGGACTTATTATCAGCAATAGCCGCAATCAACGCGACAGTGCGGCACTGGAACAAATGGTGAAGCAGATCCAGGAGCGCGACAAGAAGAACCAGTTAATCGCCCGGCAAGCCGCCGCTACGACGACCCTGCAGGAGAACCTGCCCGCCCCTAATGACAATGTGGCCACCGACCAGGCACAACCACCCGTTGCACCAACGAACCATAAGCAGGAACCCATTGGCAAGCCGGTGAGTAATAAAACCGAGGACCTCAGCATCAAAGAATCCTTACCGGTAAAGGATGTATCACAGCGGCAAACGGTAAAGGTGATCCCTGCCCTTGTTACCAACAAGCCAGAAGAGACCCCAGTAAGCCGCCAGGAGACGGAACAGGCCCGCAAGAATATACACCAGCTGGTAGCGCTGGATGCCAATAAATACAAGATTGGGGTATTGGGGGGCATTTCGGACCTTCAACTTACTGTCTCCAACAACAGTCTTTACCCCCTTGACGAGGTACAGGTAGAAGTGCGTTACCTGGGGCCCGAAAAACGGGTCGTAAAAACCCAACAGCTCCTGTTTAATGATGTAGCGCCGGGTGAGCAGAAAACAGTTGAGGCGCCACGCACCAACCGGGGCGTAACAGTTGATTATGTTATTACCCGTATTAACTCCAAAGCCCTTGGTTTGGCCCATGCAGGGTATTAAATTCCGGTTAACTTAATAACGTATTATAGCCTCCCAAAAGCGATCAGAATGCTGATCGCTTTTGTGTTGTAGGGCATTGCTGTTCTGTTTACTGCACCCCATTGGGCCGCCCGGACCGAAACCATGGCATAAAAATTGAATAACTGTCATTCTCCGATTGCTTTATCTATTCCCCCACTCCCGTTTTTAACCGTTGCCTATGTGGATATCCGCCTGCCCTTATCAGCAGGAATATTGAATTGTACCATCGCTAAAACCATTCGTTATGAAAAAGACCATTGCCACGCTGGTTGTAATTATCATCGCGGTAGCCAGTCTGCACGCCGTTCGTGTTATGCATCAGTCTTCTATTTCGGGGAAAATTTCACCAACCGATGGCGGGGAAGTAGTGATCGCTGTTAATGGAACAGATTCTCTCAAAGTAAAGCCAGCCGACGGGAGCTTTAGTTTTATTGTACAACCCGGCGCCTGGAAAATATGGGTAGCCGCTAAACATCCTTATAAGGATGCGCTCCTGGACGCCGATGTAAAGGAAGGCCAAACCACCCACCTGGGTCAGATCAAACTTCAACAATAACTCATTTTAAGGACGGCTCAGAACTAGAGAACCGGGCTGCTTATTGCGGTCCGGTTATTCTTTTGCTTAATCCGGACTTTATTATCTTGCACGCCATATCCGGATTTGCATGAAACATATTGTTGTGTTTGGCGCTGGCAAGTCGGCCACCTGCCTTATTGAATACCTGGTGGCCACTGTACAAGCCAATGCCTGGAACCTTACTGTAGCAGATAATAACCTGGCCCTGGCCCGCTCCAAAACCGGCGAAGCACCCCATACGCAGGCGGTGGCGCTGAATGTAGAAAAGGAAGCAGACAGAAAGGCATTGGTGGCAACTGCCGATGTAGTGATCTCCCTCCTGCCCCCTTCCCTGCATTTCCTGGTAGCCGGAGATTGTGTAGCCCTGGGTAAACACCTGCTCACGGCCAGTTACGTAGATGAAAAAATTGCCGCTTTGGCGCCACAGATCCAGGACAAAGGCCTCCTGTTCCTGTGTGAAATGGGGCTGGATCCCGGTATTGACCACATGAGCGCCATGCAGCTCATACACCGCATTAAAGCCAATGGCGGACGGATCACCTCTTTTAAATCGCATTGCGGTGGACTGGTAGCCCCGGAAAATGACGACAATCCCTGGCATTATAAGATCAGCTGGAACCCACGCAATGTGGTGTTGGCAGGAAAGGCAGGGGCGGTGTACAAAGAAGATCAGCAAGATGTTCACCTGCCTTATGAGGCCCTTTTCGATTCCAACCGCGTGGTGGATGTGCCCGAACTGGGCCTATTGGCCTGGTATCCCAACCGTGACTCGCTGAGTTATATACCCATTTACCAATTGGAAGAAGCGGCCACTTTTATACGGACCACTTTGCGCTACCCGGAATTTTGCTTCGGCTGGAAAAACGTGATCGAACTTAAGCTCACGGATGAAACGGACCAATATGATACGGATGGCATGACCTTGCAACAATTCTTTCAGCAACACTTTCAAACGCATGGCTTTTCGGAATGGATAGATAAGCAACTGACAAGCCGCTTTGCACAAACCAAACAACTATTGGAAAAATTGCAGCAATTGCTGCAGGCCGAACAGGAAGTGGATGAGAAGGACCGCAAGGCATTGCAGGATTTCATGATGGTAGACGACCAGGGGCAACTGATGGATATCAACCTGGATGAAGTAAAAACAAAGGCGGCAGCTACCGTAGCCGGTCAGATGCATGAAGCCAACCTGTCGATGAAGCAATTGTTCTTCCTGGGCATGGAAGACAACGAAACGCTGATCAATAAAGGCACCTGCAGTACGGCCGATGTATTGCAATTTGCCCTGGAATCAAAACTGGTATTGGGTAAGGAGGATAAGGACATGATCGTGATGCTGCATGAAATAGCGTACGAATCAGAAGACGGCACCCCGCACAAGGTGAACAGTACGCTCATTGTAAAAGGGGAAGACCAGTTACGCACAGCCATGGCCAAAACGGTGGGGCTGCCACTGGGCATTGCAGCCAAACTCATTTTGCAGGATAAGATCCAGCTTACGGGCTTGCACATACCCATTCAGGCCGCTATCTATGAACCTGTATTGAAGGAACTGGAAGAACAGGGTATTGTATTCTTTGAGCAGGATATATAAGCGGCCGCTTTACAAATTCCGCAATAGGTTACTGAACTCTTTTACTCCCTCCGTAGCTGGTTTCTCAATCAAGGTGAGGTGACCGATGGAAGATGTATAAGGTATCTTTTTATCGATAATATATTTGGGAATATACGGGGGTGCATAATTCACCAGGCCGGCAGCAGGATACACCACCAATGAAGTGCCCACTACAGCAAAGATATCGGCCTGCCGTACGATGCGCACGGCCTCTTCGATCATGGGCACAGGTTCTTCAAACCAAACGATATGGGGCCTTAGCTGCGCACCATCTTCGGCCTTATCACCCCATTTAATATCTCCCTTGATCTCATAGACCAGGCTTTCATCTGCTTCACTGCGCATTTTAAATATTTCGCCATGCAGGTGCAATACCTGGGTAGACCCTGCCCGTTCGTGCAGGTCGTCAATATTTTGTGTGATGATGTGTACATCGAAATCAGTTTGCAGGTCGGCCAGTCCAATATGGGCGGCATTGGGTTGTGCTTCCAACACATTGCCACGACGCTGGTTGTAAAACTCCAGCACCAGTTGCGGGTTTTTATTCCATGCTCTGGGTGTAGCTACATCGGTTACCTCATATCCTTCCCACAAGCCATCGCTGTCGCGGAAGGTTTTCAATCCACTCTCGGCACTGATGCCTGCACCGGTAAGGATGACTAATTTCTTCTTCATAAGTTGATCGTATTACAAATATTGTTTTGTGTCTGTATTAAGAAACTTTTCGTGAATCGGCAGTCGGCAATCGGCAGTCCTTTGTTTGGCAAACGCGCCTTGCCCTAAGCTTTCGGGGCTACTTCACGAAAATACAGAAGGCGTCTGGCAACACCAAGGCCGCCAAACGCCATTCTGTTATATAAAGGACCCAGCAATGAGACGATGTAAAAGAAATTATTGTCCCTGCTCTGTGGGGGGAGCCGGAGTGGCAACCCTTACCTGTTTGGCAGGACGGTATTTGCGGTAAAGCATCCATCCGGCCAGCAATGCGAGCCATACAGGCCAGAGGGTCAACAATAAAATGATCAGCTCTCCTACCCATGTAAGCCCCTCACCCAAAGCCAGCAATATTTTTTTACCAAAACCCGGCGGTGTTTCCACATCCCTGGCCTGGGGATCCAATACCTGGAAATAATTAAGCTGGATGGTGCTGAAAGCTGCGGAATGCGTAAGATACTGGATGCGGCCAGCCGCAGTTTCCATATTTTCCTGGATATCGTTGATCTCGTTTTGAACCTGCAGTATCTCTTCCATATTCTTGGCCTGCGTCAGCAGGTCGAGGTAACGGAGCCTTACCTGGCGTTTGGCTTCCAGTCTTGATTTGGTATCCACCACTTCGCCCGTTACATCCTGCGAAGTGATCTTCTTTACCAGAATCTTTTCCTTACCGGGGGTGAGGGCCAGTACGGTATTATCAAACTGGTCGACCGGTACTTTAATGGTAACACTGTTCTCGATCTTGTACTCTGATTCATTTTGTTCTTCCTGTGCTATATAACCACCGGATTGTTTGACGGCTGCACGCATCAGCTCGTTGAACCGGGCGTACTCTTTTACTTCTACCGATAGCGTGGCATTCTTAATGATCTTCTTATCCCAATCGGGATTGGCAGCAGGTGCAGGCGCCTGGTGTTGGTTGGGGCGCTGTTGTTTATCCTGGCCACCGGCGGGGATTTCATTTTCCACGGCCACGGCAACGGTATCAGCAGCCACCTTGTAATAATCTTTTTCCACTTTTAAATCACCCGGGGCAGCAGCTGTATTGGTTGCAACTTGAAGATCAGCAGCAGGGGCGGGCGCTATTTGAGCCACCGACTTTGCTTCTCTGTTTTTACAGGCATTAATTGTCAGGAGCAGTACCGCCAATAGGGGTAGCTGCCATTGTGTGTTGTAATTCATGGCTATACTTTTTAGGCGTAAGTGAAGATTAGATGCAGTGAAATTTATTTTACATAAAACGCACTCAATAAAAAATATTAGATCTACAGAAAAGGGGCCTGAAGCAGGCCCCTGTAAATTCGGACTTGTATTCTTTATACGCCCAATGTGGAAAAAGTAACCCAGCTACTCCCCAGCCAGTTCCATCACCACGGCCCATTCTTCGGGGGTTACGGGGCCTACGGACAGTCTACCCAGGCGCACCAGGGCCATATTGGCCAATCTTTTATCGCCCTTGATCTGGGCCAGGCCTACGGGCTTCTTTAATTTTTTATAGGGAGCCAGGTTCACCACAACCCAGGCATCTTCCTCAGTGGTAGGATCCTGGTAAAACTCTTTGGTCACCTTGGCAATACCCACAATTTCCAGCCCTTCATTGCTATGGTAATACAATACCTGATCGCCTTTTTTCATTTCCTTCATAAAGTTGCGGGCTGCATAGTTGCGCACACCATCCCAATAGGTTTCTTTGTCTTTTACAAATTGGTCCCAGGAATATTTGAAGGGTTCAGATTTTACGAGCCAGTAAGCCATGGTAGTAATTTAATAACAGGTTGTAATTAAAAAAAGTAAAAATACATCCCACATAGGATATAATGCGGGACTTACTACGGATTTCCAATAAAAATGGATTTGCAACGAATAAAAACATAAAAATCAGGTTTGGTAAATCCAACCGGAAGCCAGTTTACGTAAGTAATTCAACTACCTCCAATTCTGACTCCGCTTAAAAAGAAAGTCGACCAAACCAATAGCCTGCTAAATCATTTATACTAATGACTTTGTTCATATGATCGATCATGTGGTGTTACCCAGGAGCTAAAAGGCTCACACGAGGGCTGGCTTTTGCCGGCCTTCCCTTTTTTAATACCCCCATACGGGCATAAGATCATTGAACACCCATACCCCCCATCAAATCTTTTCTATGTATTCAAACCTTCTGTTCTTTCACATCGTATATATTGGTGCATCAGCATTTTGTTATAACAAATCAGCCTGATTGACTTTATTAAGCTTATAAAGTCTGGTCTAAGTGCCCCAGTGTAAGCCTTCTGTTCTCATAACATGTTTAATTATTCACAAACCCATTCGGCTTTATGCTGAACAATGGTGTGCATCCTGGTAACTGTTCATTGCATCACCTGATCATGTATTGTATCCATCAACTGGTTACTGTGTAACCTCTATTGTATCATTCAGCAAAACAAATTGTATGAAACAAAAACACTTGTATGTTTCTGAGGATCAGCATGCCCTTACAACAAAGGGATCGTCCAGAAGGCGCTTTTTAACCCAAACAGCCGGACTGGTTACTGTTGCGGCGCTGGCCGACGCCTGTAAAAAAGATAAGAATAACAATGATATGGGCATCGACCTCGGCGGTGGGGATATCGGCATCTTAAATTATGCCTATGCACTGGAGCAATTGGAAGCCGCATTTTATACGCAGGTTATCATGACGCAATTCAGTGGTATCACCGCAACGGAAACGGCACTGCTGACCGATATCCGGGATCATGAAGTGGCGCACCGTGAGTTCTTTAAAAATGCACTGGGCAGCAAAGCGATACCGGGCCTGGAAGTGAATTTTGCTTCCATCAACTTTGGCAGCCGTGATAGTGTATTGGGTACAGCTAAAGCTTTTGAGGACCTGGGGGTTTCGGCTTACAATGGCGCCGGCAAATTGATTACCAGTCCTGACTATTTATTGCTTGCCGGCAAAATAGTTTCCGTGGAAGCCAGGCATGCGGCCTTTATCCGCGACCTGATCTCCAATGGTTCCTTTGCCGACAATACAGCAATTGATATGAATGGCCTGGATATGGCCAAGGCGCCAAATGATGTATTGGCGATTGCCGGTTCTTTCCTGAAATCGAAGATCAACGCATCCAACTTACCCACTTCCTAAAAATACAACTCATGAATATTCAAAATATTATTACAGAAGTTGAGAAGGTAGATCCGGAAATATACGAACGCCTCAATCCGCGTCGTAAGGTGATACAGCAATTTGCGAAGCTGAGTGGTAAGCTGGCCCTGGCTGCTGTACCGGTGGCATTGGGCAGCTTGTTTTCCAAGGCCTATGGCCGCGGCACTACAGGCACCATACTGGATGTACTGCAATATGCATTGACCCTGGAATACCTGGAAGCTGAATTCTATACCAAGGCGGTAATGAGTGGCATTGTTCCTGCCGGGGCACCTACCGGTGCTTTTACCACCATCCGCGATCATGAAAATGCGCATGTGAACTTCCTGAAAACAGCTATTACAGCCAGTGGCGCTACACCCAAGGTGAAACCCACCTTCGACTTTAGCGCAGGCAATGGCAGTGGTACTGGCCCATTTAAGGATGTATTCACCAACTATGGCTTATTATTGGCAGTAGCGCAAACCTTTGAAGACACAGGCGTACGGGCCTATAAGGGGCGTGCAGCGGAACTCATTTCCAATAATGATGTACTTACTGCAGCACTTCAGATACACTCTGTAGAAGCCAGGCATGCAGCCCATATAAGATATATGCGCCGCAACTTTTTAAGCAATACCACCATTAAACCCTGGATCACGGGTAGCGATACTGGCGGCATTGGCGCTGCAGTGCAGGCCAGTTACAATGGAGAAGACCTGACCACACAGGCAACGATAAACATTGTGAATATTAATGGAACGGGCATCTCTGTGAATGCGGCATCAGAATCATTTGATGAGCCGCTGACAGAAGCTGCTGTGCTGGCCATTGTAGACCCGTTCATTGTTTAAGACGATTGGAAGAGTTAGAAGTGTTGACAATAGATTGATTTTGGCTTGACCTGTGCGGTGGAATATTCCATCGTGCAGGTTTTTTTATTTACCAACCCTTCCTTTCCCGCAGGGAGGTGATATGCGCCACATGGTGCTTGCCATGCCAGGCATAGGTGCCCAGTAAATACCAGAGGCTCATCTCCTTATTTGTATCGGGGCGGATTACGGTCCTTTTCCATTGTTCATCGCTGATGTCGCGGATGGCGGCATGCCAGCGGGTGTGCAGGGCATACAACAAAGTGATGGAAATATTAACGGGTACCACTTCCACATCGCGCAACTTGGCCCATTCCGCTTCCTCATAAGGTTTGATGGTGGGATTATCTTCTGTAAGGCCGAGCTTAAAACGGGTATAAGCATTCAGGTGGCTATCGGCTACATGGTGTACAACCTGCTTCACTGACCATCCGCCATCGCGGTAAGGGGTATCAAACTGGCGTTCATCCAGGTTCTCAATAGCCTGTTCCATTAAACCCGGTAAGAATTGGATATCCTGCAACCAGGCTCTTTTTTGTTTATCAGAAAAAGGCTGCGGTTCATATTTACCAATAGGATAACGTAAGTCCATTGTTATATTTTGATGTTCAATATTCAATACTCAATGTTCAAAGGCCCGCAAGGCTCCCCCCTACTCCTCTCTCAAAGTATGTCCGGTTAAGTGAATGAACACGTCTTCCAGGTTAGCTTTCTTTACTTCCTTGGGGCGCTCAAAACCCGTAGCCACCAGTTCATCAATCATTTTATCGGGCGTTTCCAGGGCAATGATCTTCCCGGCATCAATAATGGCAATGCGATCACACAACTTCTCTGCCTCATCCATATAGTGGGTGGTAATGATCACAGTAGTACCCTGGGCACGGATCTTCAATACCAGGTCCCAGAGGTTACGCCTTGCCTGGGGATCGAGGCCGGTGGTAGGCTCATCCAGGAAAATGATCTTAGGTTGATTGATCAGGGTGGTGGCAATGGAAAAACGCTGTTTTTGACCACCACTCAATTCCTTGAATTTATTTTTGGCCTTGTCTTCCAGGTTCACGCTTTTCAGTAATTCACGGCCATTGACGGTCCGGTTGTACAATCCGGCAAACAGGTCGATCAGCTCCAGGAGGTTGAGCCCCGGATAGAAACCGGAGGTTTGTAACTGTACGCCAATGATCTTTTTAATCTCGTTGGGGTCCTTATCGAGGTCAAATCCATTGACCATGATCTCTCCGGCCGTTTTGTCGCGCAGGGTTTCAATGATCTCCAGCGTGGTGGATTTACCCGCTCCATTGGGCCCCAGGAGGCCGAAGATCTCCCCTTCCCGCACTTCAAAGCTGATGCCTTTCACGGCCTCAAACTGGCCATATTTTTTAACAAGGTTCTTGACCGAAATGATCACCTGACTCATACAAACAACATTTGAGGCTGCAATCTAAGAAAGAATCGTCACTCCCCGTTGACCGGGCAGATTTCAAAGCCCCTTCCCTACTCATGGCAATTATTTATACTATAAAAAAGGGCCCCTCCGGGAATGGAGGGGCTCCTAACACACAGGGCAGGGGTGAATCGTACCTATTGGGTCACAATGAGCTTTTGCGTCTGTTTATCGGCCGTTGCCGTAGCAATTACCTGTACCAGGTACATGCCCGGCGCGAGGCCACTTACCTGCAAGTTGGTTTGGGCATATCCTGTCCATCGCTGTACTATTTTACCGTTGAGGTTGCTAATAACAATATCTCTTGATTGCACATCATTGAAGATGATGGTACACCTGCCCGCCGCAGCCGGGTTGGGCGTAAGTATCATTTTGGATACACCATCCATGCCATGCACCATCCGGGCGCCATAGATGGTCCTGGTGCCATCTTTATCAATTTGAACGAGGCGATAGCTGAGCACCAGCTTTGAAAGATTGGACTCACTGTACTCATACTGCAAAGACACATCGCTATTGCCACCCACTGCTTTGGAAGCTATACTGGCAATGGTTTGGTACGCTGCTCCGGCAACACAACGTTGTATCTCAAACCGGCTGTTGTTGCTTTCTGTATGGGTGGTCCATTTAAGGGTTACGATGGCATCCCGGCGGATAGCAGAGAAATCAGCCAGCAGGATGGGCAAACCGATACTTGGCCATGTGCATGTTACCGTAGCATTGTCGCATAAATTATCGCCGGTGGTAGCAAAGTTATCATCTGCTCCATCATCACATAGCTGGTATACAAACGTAAGTTGTGATACCGCGGTGGAATTCCTGGTAATGGTACAGGTGCCGTCGGCATTGACCACTACAGTTCCATCAGCTGGTAAAGGAGGTGTTACCAGGGTCCATTTCAAATGTGCATACGTATCATTGGGATCATTATCTGTTCCTCCATTGTCCACTGCTTTTGTGCCAGGCGCGGGATAATTGATATTGCCACCATACAATACAGCATCAAAGCTGAGTTCAGACGGACTGGCGCGATTAAATACATCATCCAATGCCGATGGCGGGCAGGTTGCACCCGCACACACTTCGTCCACCCCACTTATTTTCACATTATCCACCACCAGCTTAAGCCCGGTTTGTTGACAAGCCGCATGGAATACCAGGAACACTTTAAAATTTGTAGCCACTACTGCTGGTGGGAAATTAAATGTAAAACAATTGCTGCCACCATTGGTAGCCAGCAGGAAATTATCTACCCGTGCTAAAATATTGGCAGGCATTTCGGCCTGGTTGGAAGTAGTTACCGCCGCGTTAACAAATAATACATCCATGAAGGTGTTACAGGGAAATGGCATCTGGGCGTTGAGGTTGGAAGTATACAGGAATATATCGTAGCAAACCTTAAAGGTATTGGAGGTTTTACTAACAGCAGGTGTTCCAATACGTGCGTGGTTATTACCGCCTCCGGCGGGTGTTACGATCGCGTCATTTCCGTTGACACTATTAAACTGTGCACCCTGATCCAGTATCCAGCCAGTAGGGTTGGGTGTAAAATCTTCGTCTAACTGAGCCTGTACGGCAATGGCAAAGAACAGCCATGTGCTAAGAAGTAAAATACGTTTCATAGCATTTCTTTTTGTGGTTAGGAAAATAAATACCCTGCCTGGGTAGCAGGCTATTCCAGTAATAAACTATATAGAGGTTAAAAAGGGTTTTACACGGTCAAACAGGACAATGGAAGGGCTGTTGCCATTGGATAGCAATGTCAAGGCATAAATAGATCATGGAATTCGTGAGTGAAAACTAACAGTGGAAATTGGATACTGCCAGGGCAGTGAGGATGGAATTGCTTAGATTACAACTAAACGTGGATTTTGAGTGGGATCAGCAAGTTTAATGGAAGGAGTATTGGGTAGTGTATGATATAAGAGTAATACCAATACTAATTTACTATAATATTGATCGCATAACAAATATATTTTTATTACTTGATTGCGAACAATTATTGACTATAGGGTGGTGAGCGTATAGGAATAGTTGACATTATATTGATCCTGGATCATTGTCCGCCGAACCTCCTGAGTTACAAGTCAACTTTACCGGAAATTCAATAGATTTATACAAACAAATCCTATTATGAGGTTACCGGGAAGTACGCATCCATACCTACCTGCCGTATCGGGCCAACCTATGTTTAAACTTATTTGGTGCCTGCTGCTGGCACTTTTATCCTGGTTGTACCAGGCCCCTGCTCAATCCATCCTGAAGCCAGGTTTTGATGCCCGGGAATACCTCGAAGTGTTGCGCATTAATGGCCGGATCACGGATTCGGGTTTAGCGGCGAAAGAGCAAATACCGCCCCCCTTGCAATACCGGTTGGTACATCGCTCGCGGGAAGTGGGCTTGAAGAATCAATGGGATCTTTGGCTAAGGAAGGATGAAAAAGTGGGGGTGATCAGTTTACGGGGCACCGTGGCGGATGCAGCCAGCTGGCTGGAGAATTTCTATGCAGCCATGGTGCCTGCCACCGGGCAATTACAGCTGAATGACAGCACTACCTTCTCCTATAAGCTGGCCCAAAGCCCGGAAGCTACTGTACACGTTGGCTGGCTGCTTGGCATAGCACATATGGCGCCTGCCATTGCCGAACAGATCAGGATTTACCGGCAAAAAGGCGTGAAGGATTTTATTATTATGGGCCATAGCCAGGGCGGCGCTTTGTCGTTCCTGCTGCGCTCCTGGCTCCATTACCAAACGGCTGCCGGCATCTTGCCTCCTGATATTGTATACAAAACGTATTGCAGTGCCGCCCCCAAACCGGGCAATATGCAATATGTATACGACTATGATTATATTACTGGCCCGGGCTGGAGCTATACCGTGGTCAATGCCCCTGACTGGGTGCCGGAAACGCCCTTTAGCCTGCAATCCCTGAAGGATATTAACCAGGTGAACCCATTTGCCAATATAGGCGCTGTACTCAAAAAACAGCCCTTGCTGGCCCGCTGGTACATGAAGCATGTATTCAACTCCATGGGCCGGATCACCCGGCGCTCGCAAAAAAGGTTTCGTAAATACCTGGGCAAAACGGTGTACAAGCAAGTGAGAAAATACCTGCCCCAGTTAAAACAACCGGATTATGCCCCCGGTAGTAACTATATGCGTGCAGGCGCCCCCATTATCCTGATGCCGGATGAACTATACCACCGGCAATTTGTGCATGACGGCACGCATGTATTCATCCACCATTCGCCACTGGCCTATTATACCCTGGCGCAGCGATTGTATAAAACCCTCCCTTAAAAAAGTTATCTTTGGGTTAATCAGCCTTGCATGAGTACCAGGTATTATACCATAGCGCCTTCGCCAGTACTGGCACCCTTTGTACGCTTTTTTTGGGTATTTGAACATGATATAGAACCAGGCAGTACCTATGTTTACCGCTCCATGGCCGATGGTTGTGCCGAAATGGTATTTCATTACAAAGGGTTATTCCATCCCATTGCTGCCGACGACAGTGTTACTCCCCTATACAATTACTCCCTGCTGCAGGCGCAATCCAAACACTTCAAACGCTTTGTTACACAGGACAGCTTTGGCATTTTTGGCGCCTACCTCTACCCTTTCGCCATTCCGCAACTATTCAGACATGCGTCAACGGATATCATCAACCACATGATCGACCTGAAGGATCTCCTGGGCGCTGAGGGAAATTTACTGGAGGAACGGGTCATGCTGGCCACAAGCAATGAGCAGCGGGCACAGTTACTCACCGCCTTCCTGGAAGGTCAATTGCAAAAGAACAAACGCCGGGAGCCCGTTATTCAAACAGCCGTGAAACAAGTGATTCATGCGCAATCCCTGATGAATATAGAACAGCTTTCCAACCATTATAATTTATCGCGCCGGCAGTTTGAACGCAAGTTCACCGAATATGCAGGCTTCACGCCCAAAGTATATGCCCGCATCATCCGTTTCCAGGAGGCCCTGCAACAGTATGGAAGCAATTTTAAGTCACTTACAGATATTGCCTACGAATGCGGTTACTATGATCAATCGCATTTTATACATGACTTCAAGGAATTTTCGGGCTACCATCCCGGCCAGTATTTCAAGGGGAAGCCGGAAGGGATTGAATACAAGGAGGTATAACTGCCTTTTATTTAGCCGGTGACACAAAGCCATCCCCAATAGCATCCATCTGTTTCCAAACTTCATGAGTTGCCGGCTGTGGTGATACTTCTATCAATACTGCCGACTTGCCGGCAATACCGGCATTTTTTACATGGATGAGGCAATTCAATACCATGGGCTTTTGCGCCATGTAGTCGAGCATACGGATGGTGCCGGAAAATGTAGCGGCATCATTGGCAATAGGCTTTACTTTCTTAATGACCACTTCGGTAGGGATCACTTTATTGGCAGGTATTTTACGCGGTTCAATATTACGGCTTACCAAACCTGCATAATAGGCTTGCAGGTTTTGCTGCAAACCGGCTTCGGAAATAGTCAATACCCCATCCAGCCACCACAGGTAAGCATAGGTCCAATAGCCTTTACTGGCAGTATCGCCCCAGCCTGGATGAAAACGAATTTCCTCTACCCCTTTAAATGAAAAGGAAGGTGCAAAATCGGGAGGCAGCGGAAAATGTTCCGTGGTCCAGCCATCGGGCACCGGCAGTTTATAAGGCGCCTGCCAGGTCAGCGGATCAAAGATATCCAGCGATTTTTTTAGCCAGTGAATACAATCCACTTCATCTACAATAGAAAGGGAATTGGGATTGCGTTGTCCATTGCTCCTTACGCCAGCCTTTTTGGCCAGGACCAACTCCGCTTTTTTACTGCCCTGCAGCAACAACCGGCTGATGAGTTCGGACCCTTCGGGAATATTGGTATCATACAAACTATTGCGCCGGTTGGTGAGTTGCCATTCTACATCGTTGTCATAATACAACCGAAGGGCTGTATTACCCAAAAATTGTTCATGGCCGGCAGCAGTAGCCTCTCTATAAAAAGGGGATAACTGACGATATACATCAGGCTTTGCTGTAATGGCACCATTCTCTTTGGTCATCATTTCCAATAAGAATTTTGCATCCCATACGGCGCCCTGATAATAGTTTTTTTGGATCTGTTTTTCACACCGTTGCCAGAAGCCAAAAAGGTCAACCGGCGCATCCACTGCAAAAACCGCTTTGGGATGCAGCATATAGGATGCAGGATGTTCATTGGCCAGTTCAGCATACCGCAAGGCAATATTACCCGCAAAATCATACCCCGCCAGGGCCATGCGGGCAGTATCTACAGCATAAGTGGTGAAAATACTTTGCGCCACCCTGTTGATCTTTCCAATAGCAACAGCATCTGCATATACTTTGTGCCCTACCGATAAATACACAGTCAGTATATCATTGGCATACGCTACATTATGCAGTTTTGTTTCTGACAAAAGATTTTCAGGGGTTCCAAAACTCGTTATCACCAGTAAGGTGCCCTTTATCTTATTCGACTGTGGGCGGAAGGCCAGGTAATACCCATAGGTACTATCGCTTTTATCAAAAACGTTCTTTTCCATGGGCTGCGCTGACAGCCTTGAAGTGGATAGTAACAGGAACGCCAGGAGCATTACCAATAGGCCTTTCGTATGGAGGGTCTTGTTCGTTATCATAAGGTCCTATTCTGTTTTTAAGGTCTTTGCCGGGCTCATCAGGGCTGCTTTAATACTTTGGAAGCTCACGGTGATCAGGGCAATGACCATGGCCAGTATACCCGCCACCAGGAACACCCACCAACCGATGTTGACCCTGTAACTGAAACTTTGCAACCACTCATGCATCACCCACCAGGCAAGTGGCGAAGCCACTACAATGGCAATGAGTACCAGTTTCAGGAAGTCTTTGGAAAGCAGGGTAACAATATTGGAAACACTAGCTCCCAACACCTTGCGCACGCCAATTTCCTTGGTCCGTTGTTCGGCGGTGAATGCGGCCAATCCAAAAAGACCCAGGCAGGCAATAAAAATGGCCAGCATGGCAAAAATAGTGGCCAGTGTGCCTACGATGGTTTCACTTTTGTATTGCTGCCGGTATCCCTCATCAATAAATGAATAGGTGAAAGGGAAACCAGGATTCATGCTGTGGCACAGTTTTTCAATTGCGGCCAGCGCTTCCTTGCTTTTGCCTGGTTCTGTGCGCACCAGGATATTATCATAGCTGTATTTTGCTTCCAGTCTGATGATCATAGGTGTAATAACATCATGCAATGAATTGAAATGAAAGTCTTCTACAACGCCAATGATCTTTCCCGGCTTGCCCCATATAGTCAGTGGTTGGCCTACAGGGTTCTTATAGCCAATACGTGCTGCAGCTGTTTGGTTGATCAGGAAATTATTGGAGTCGGCAAATGCAGGCGAAAAATCACGGCCCTGGATGATATTTACTTTGAGCACTTTAGCAAAATCATACCATACACCTGTTTGATTGAAGGAGATCATTTCATTAGGATCCTTACCGGGCCAGGTAACACTTTCAGTCGTATTACCATTGTGCAGCGGGTTCAACGCGGCATGGGTGACTGCCCGGATACCCGGCGCCTTCAGCAATTCATTCCTGAAGCTGGCATATTTATCGCCCAATCCGCTTTGCCCGGGAACACTGATCAGGTTTTCCCGGTCATACCCTATATTTTTTGTTTGGATGTAATGTAATTGTTTGTACACGATCAGCGTACCGGTAATAAGCAGCATGCTCATGGTAAACTGAAAAACCACCAATCCGCGACGAAAGAATTGTGCTCCTGTCCCAAAACGCAGGGCGCCTTTTAATACGCACACGGGGTTGAGGGAAGACAGGAAAAAGGCGGGATAACTACCTGCTAAAATACCCGTTATCACCAATAGACCTGCCAGCATAGCCCATACCTTCGGTTGATCAAGGGCCAATGCCATTTCCTTACCGGTTAATTGATTGAAAGCAGGCAAAATGGCCACTACTATCACAATGGCCACAACCAGCGCAATAAGTGTAAGTAACAATGCCTCGACCATGAATTGCCTGATGAGTGACGAGCGTGGAGCGCCGATTGCTTTGCGTACCCCCACTTCCCGGGCACGTTTTACCGACCTTGCCGTAGCCAGGTTGGTGAAATTGATCCCGGCTATCAACAGCAGGAATACTGCTACGATGCCCAATAAACGCACGGAGTCGATCCGTCCGCCATCCTGGTAGCCATTTTTAAAGCTGGAATAGAGATAGACCTCTGATTCAGGCTGAAGAAATAATTCGATATGAAAAGTAGGGCCAAAATCGGTATTACGCCCCTTCAGAAAATCTTTCAGTTTTGCATCAAATTGTTGGACATTGGCATCAGCACTCAATTGTATACGGGTTTGGGGACCACCGCTTGTCCATTCAGTTGCCCAGGTATTACCCCGAAGAAATTCACCCCAGTTGAGCAGGTAATCATATTGCTCAGGATCATTAACCGGGAGGTTTTCAAATACAGCCGACACCTGGTAATCCGTTGCATTGTCGAATCGGATGGTTTGACCAATGGCTTGTTGCGGATTGCCAAAATAGGTTTCGGCCAGTTTGCGTGAAATAGCTATTCCGGAAGGTGTGTTAAGCGCGGTAGCAGGCGTACCGGCCAGTAAGGGGATGCTGTATATGGCAAACCAATCGGCCCCGGCATAACGGCCTACCTGCCTGATGATCTTCTCTCCTACCGTCAATACATGTCCTTCGGGCCAGGTAAAACCAGCCGCATGAACTACCTCGGGAAATTGCTTTTTAAGCTCTTCGGCCAATATACCCGGCGTATCTCCATCGGCTACGATCTTGCCGGCCGTAAACTCCCGTTCCATGATCCGGTACAGGGAAGCACTATTCTTGTATTGCCTGCCAATGCTCAATTCATCCCTGATCCAAAGAAAAATGGAAAGGCTGGCCGCCATACCCAGCGCCAGTCCCAGTATATTAATGGTAGAGAATGACTTATTGCGAATAAGACTTCGCCAGGCAATCTTGAAAATGCTTTTTATCATGTTGGTTGGATTGAAGCATTTTAACCAAAAGCAATGCCTAACTCTATACTACTAATAACCAATCAAGTACAACAGTTTACCCTATCATACTGTACGCTTCCGATACAAGTTCCGTACGCTTTTAAGGACCCACAAAGCGATGCTCCAAATGGGTTATTTTCCCACTTTAAGCGTCATGGGTTCTCCGGGTTTCAGAAAGATCGTGTTCTCCCGGATGTAAGGACTTGAAGCAATGGAAGTATGCAAGGTGGTTTCTTTTTCTTTGAAATGCGTCCAGCCTTTGTAATGGATGGGAATGATGGTATGTGGATTTAATGTTTTTACCGATCTGATCAGGTCTTTGCTGTCCATCGTATACCTGCCCAGGCCGGTCAGGTACCGGAACTGTACACCACCTGCATGGAGGATCCCAATATCGATGGTATAGCGTTTGGCCACTTCTTCAATACCCTTAAAATAAACCGTATCTCCGGAGATGTAGACAACACCATTCTCCTGCTGGTCAAATTCAATAACAAAGCCGATTACCGTACCCGAAATAAATTCCGGTACCCACCAGGGATGGTGTTGTGCAGGCGTAGCCGTAATGCGCAGTCCTTTCACTTTGCTGGTTTCAATGTCAATCGTTTCCCAGTTGTCCAGGCCGGTTACCCCCTTCATTTCGCGGGCTGCTTTTTTGGTGGAGAGCACCCTGGCCGTAGTACTTTTAAGAAATGCCTTTCCATTGGTGTCCAGGTTGTCCTTATGCTGGTGGTGACTTAATAAAACCAGGTCAATATTTTGCAGGCTGGTAAGCGGTACTGCCGGGTTTTCGGTTTTGCGCGAAGCGGCTCCATAACCATGATAATACAGTCCGCCGGCATTGTCCAGTGTAGGATCGGTGAGTATCCGGTAGCCATTTATCTCCAATAAGATGCAGGCAGTATCGATATGGGTGATGGTGAGGTTCATTGTTGGTGTATATGCCTAAAGATAACCAGCGCGGCTGCTACTTCCAATTGATCAATCATGGGATTTTTTGTATATTTTAAGGCCGGATACGTTTTAGTTATCTTTAATAAAAAGACAACTCATGCCAGCTGTAACCGCACCCACTATTGATTGCGACCGGATGCACCCGCTTTTGTTGGTCAGTGATATACCGGCAGCCGTTGATTTTTACACCCACAAACTGGGATTCACCCATGGCTTTACCTGGGGCGAACCACCCGAAATGGCAGGTATGAACCTGGGTACTGTTTCTATCCACCTGTACAAGGGTGACTCCAAAGGCAACAATGTATTTTTTGTAGTAGGTGATGCGGATGAGTTGTTTGAATTTCAGCGCAGTAATGGTGTGGAGGTAATAGTGGAGCCGGGCGACCGGGAATATGAATTAAGAGATTACCGTATCCGTGATCCCTGGGGTAATGAGCTTTCCTTTGGGCATTATATTCAGCATATAGGGCCTCCCCTTAAAATAGAGCGGGTGGAGGTGCCAGTCAGGCTGGAAAAGCGGCTGGCAGCCCTGCTGAAAGACCTGGCAGCACATAAAGGCATGAGCATCGATAGCTGTCTGGAAGAAACCCTGCTGCACACATTTGAAGTTATAGGCAATGATGTGGGTGTGGCCAGTCCCCATACCAAGAAAACCCACCAATACATCCAGGAACTTAAGCAACGACATGGTATCGATTACGATGTACATGCCAGTTACCGGTTTGTAGAGTAAGCTGTTTGCTAACATAGGCTTATTGATTACATTTATAGCCATGATCCAACTAGCCCCATTTGAACCAGTCGACTACTCTTTGCTGATCTCCTGGATACAAGATGCTGAAATGTTGATGCAGTTTGGCGGGCCAGCCTTTACCTTCCCGCTTACAGCAGAACAATTGGAAAATAACCTTGCAGACAAAAACAGGTATGCCTTTAAAGTAGTGGAAGTGGCTACACAAGCAACAATTGGACATGGGGAGATCTATTCCAGGGAGGATGGCTCCACTTATTTATCCAGGTTATTGATTGGTCAAGAAAGCACGCGGGGTAAAGGATATGGTACACAACTTACCCATTTGCTGCTGGGCTATGCCTTTGATGTACTGAAGCAATCAAAGGTTTTTCTCGTGGTATTTGACTGGAATGCGGCAGCTATCCATGTATACAAAAAAGCAGGCTTTACTGTAGTTCCCGATAAAACACTGTTAAGGGAAGTGAATGGTAAACAATGGACGGCTATTACGATGGTCATTGAGCCAGGACAATGGAATCGCCAATCGAGTATATAACATTCCGGATGCTGGCTTTAACCATTGCGGTGCACCCTACTGCTTATCGCACCGCACGTTACACTCTTTTTTGTCGGGCATAAATTATTGTCACTTATGGCTTACGACCAGAGCCTTGGCAACAACTACATTGCTCACCCGGCGCCCCTTCAACAATAAATACATAGATGGAATCCCCCTCTACCGATACCCGGATATTATGAAACTTGTCACCAAACTCAATCTTCTTTTCATAACCTGGCATTAACTCATCGAGCTTTATCACATCCTTCCGCTCATTGTTAAAAACCAGTTGCTGCGGCTTTTCATCCTTTCCAAACAAATCTCCGTAGGGGTTTTTCTTTGGAACTCCCGGATTAAAGAACTCATGTAACTCCTGTACCTGGCCAGATACATTTTGTTGTGGCTGTAATTGCGGTTCCATATTTTGACATTATTTTTTAAATATGCACGTTACCTAATTTCATTTGTTCGTAGGCCTCCCTTATTTTAGGCGACAATAAGCTATTAAAGTTTCTGCCAGATTGCGCATGACCCGGTACGACAATTTGCACACCATCAAACTGTTCATAGGCCGTTTTATACGGAGGCCAAGCGCTTTCGAGGATCGTCTTTTTGTCAACACTTTTTTCCATCCAAATGGTTGCCACCTGGTCCATCAGGTTTGCCACTTTGATTACATCTGGTCCCACCGGGCTAGTCATATTTATTCCCGGCCAGGAACTAACTGCCATGTACATGGAAAAGGTATTGGCTTTTTTAAACCGCTCCTGATCAGCCCATGCATTCCTTTCTGTAAGTGCATTTGCATCCTTAGCTACCTGATTTGCAGTCGTAGCTAACTTATTGGCATCCTTAGCTAACTGATTGGCAAACGTAGCTAACCGATTGGCATCCGTAGCTAACCCATTGGCATCCGTAGCTAACTGATTGGCATCCGTAGCTAACTGATTAGCATCCTTAGCTAACTGATTGGCAGCCGTAGCTAACAGATTGGCTGCCTTAGCTATTTGATTGGCTTTTTTTGCTGCATTTAACGCCAGTAGGCTAACGATTATGGCAAAAATGGCTAATATAGTTGACGCAATCTCGTAGGTGCTCATTTGGCCGTTTGCCTGCTGCAGGAAATAGGTATGCACGGTATTTACAGTTTGCTTCAATTTATCACTAAACCAGGTGGCTACAAACCGTCTAAACACCTATTTTACCCTACAATGCCGAAAGGGTGAGCCTCCTTTGGAAGGAGACCCACCCTTTGGCATACACTTCGATAGGCTTAGCGTGACAACCACTCCCCTACTTCCTCTCCGGCATCTTGAGTGTAAGCGGTTTTTCATGGCGTAACATTTTGGCAGCTTCGCCTGTGAGCCATAAATAGTGATCGGAAGGTTTACCGTCATTATTGATAAACGAAGTGGCTGTACTGACCGGCGGGGTATCGGTTACTTTAAAAATGGCAGTAGCCTCATTCACTTCATCAAACATGGCTACATACAACATGGTAGCACCGGCATTAATAGCCGTGCTGATCTGTTGCCAGTAAAAACGTCCGCCCTGACGGGGAATAGAACCCACGGGTTTCACATCATCCGGAAACTCATAACGGCTCAGGTTATGCCAGCTAAAACCGGGATATACACAAGGCACATAATCTACCTTATTGGCCCGGCACCATTCAATATCCGCGATGGTATTATCGCGAAAGCGGTCCATATCATTGTGCAGTAAAGGGCTGTAGCGCTGAACGGTCCAGGGCAATACAATATCACATTGCCTGATGAGGGTATGCAGGTAAGGATCGGGCAGGCAATCAGCATTCAGTTCCCGCCAAAAGGCAGGCACGCCCAGCATCACGGCACATCCTCCATATACAGGATCATTTTTGAGAAAATCGATCAATTGCTCCAATCCAATATTGCGCATATTATAGGGCCTGTCCGGAAAGCCAACTCCCCAAATGGCCACTACGGGCTTGCCATTGTGCTGCAGGTAGGTTTTGGAGCCAGCCTGGTTGGTTACTTTCAACTGGTTCACCAGGTATTTCCAATCCTCTATCAGCGCCGAACAATCTTCATTGGCGCCACGCAGGCCCGAAAGGTCATACATCACGGCAATGGCTCTTCCGTATTTGGAAGCTGCTTCAAAAGCGTTCTTTAGAATAACCCCTGATGCAATATCGCGCCCCTTTGCATTGCCAAAGAAGCGTTGCATGAATACACCATCTACGCCATATTGCTGCATCCATTTAAAATGCAGGTCTACGGTACTTTTATCGTGACTGCTGAAAAACCGGGCGGGCTTGCCATCGGGCAGTTTCCACGGTGTTTCATAGGTTTTTTCATATTCTGTTACATCGGGCCACATATCAATGCCTGTACGTTCTTCATTGCCATAAGCGTATCGCCTGGCATTGGTACCATCGCCCTGGGCGCGGAACCATCCCTGGTAACCGGCCATCATCAATCCTTTGTAAGAAGGATACTTTGTTTCTTTACTGTGTTTTAACTGGGCATGGAGAGAAAAGGTGATCAACAACAGGCTGATCAGGAAAATAGCTGGAGTAGTTTTCATAATAGTCAATGGTGAATGATGAGCAGGTAACATTCAAGCCCGGTAGGTAGAAACCAACCGGGGTTGGAATGTTCACTTGCATTATGGAAAATGTTTAACGTACAGGTTTGGTGGCAGAGAACCCACTTTCTCCGTGGAACCACTTGCCGGCCTGTCCTGTAAGCCATAGGTAATGATCTGTTGGCAGGTCATTGTCGATGCCTATAAATTTTCTGGCGCCATGCAATGGGAGGTCCGCTTCACGGGCACATTTAAAAATAGCGGTGCCTTCATCTATTTCATCAAACATGGCCACGTACAGGCTTTGCGCCCCGGATATTTTGGCGCCTGCCACCTGTTTCCATAGGAAATCTCCTTTCAGGCGCGGAATGGAATTGTACTGGGCCGGATCCATCCGCAGGTTGCCCCAGCTAAAGCCAGGAAAAGCCAATGGAACATAGGTGACCTGGTTGGTACTACACCATTGTATATCACCTGCCAACTCGCCCCCTGCCACATTGTTATAATTGTCATTGTTATACCGGCCTACTGCCCAGGGCATCACGATATCGCATTTTTTGATCAGGGTATGTAGGGCCGGAGAATTTTCTGTATCATTCTTCAGGGTGCGCCAGTAATAAGGTACGCCCAGCATGACGGATACTTTTTTGGTGGGCCCCTTGATCTTGTCTACCACCATATTTACATCGGCCGTGGTGTACTGCCTGTTGTCATTAAAGCCTACACCCCATATCACCACCAGCGGCTTTTTATTATGCCGCAGGTAAGTGGGATTGGCGGTATTGCTAAACAGGTTGAACAGGGTTTGCAGTTCATTCCAATCCTGCTCCAGGTAGGCTACATCGGCGGCACTGCAGCCACTGAGGTCATACATCACGCAGATGGCCCGGCCATATTTTTTGGCTGCTTTGAGGGCATTCTCCAATACTTTATTGAAATGCCTTTTGCCCTTGACATTGGAGGGCTTTATCTCTCCTACAAAACGCTGCATGAAAACACCGTCAATCCCGTAATCCTTCATCCATTTAAAATGCAGGTCTACAGTTTCCTCATCATAAGGACTGTACAAAAAGGCATCATTGCCATTGGCAAACTTGAATGGCGACTTATAGGTTTTGGTATAGTCCGTCATGTCGGGCCAGAAATCGACAGCCGAACAGCCGGGCATAAACCCACCACAGTTGCCATTCTGGTAATGGTACCAGCCACGTTCGGAGGCATCACCCTGGGCGGCAAACCATCCCTGGTAGCCCGCCATCACCAGCTTATTATAGGAGGTATACAAACAACCTGTTTCATCATATACCACTTCCTGTACCGGCGGAGCAGGAGGCCCCGGCGGATCGGGATTGTCCTTGCCGCCTTTGGAACAATCGGCCAGCAACAACCAGGCAGGCATCAGGAACGATGCCGCAATACTTTTTCTCATCGTGTCATGTTTTAAGTGGTGATTGCCGAAAACCAGGGCGCAGTCCTACTGCCTTGAACTGCACCCCTCGTTTCAGCAAAGATTCCCGCCCCCAATAACTATCGGGGTTATTCATACGAACAGACAGGAATTATATACCCAGCTTTACTGCTGGTGCATAATTCGGTTTGGTGCCGCCAATATCAATGAAGGCTCCTACCCTGAAGTAATAATTGTTTCCGGCTTTGAGCTCATTGGGATAAGCAGGCACGTCTATTTCCAGGGTGTATACCGTGGCCGGATTGGTAACGGCGCCAATGCTTTGCTCTTTGGCTACTACCCGCATGGGCTCACCTACCCTTGAATCGGAATGCGCATACAAACCGATCTTGGATACATTGTTGATCACATTCTGTTGCAGCTTGAAAGTGGCTACTACCTTGGTGCCATTCTTTACAATGGTTACATCCTTAACCCGGATATAGGGGGTAACCTGGAAGTCGAGTTTGGTTTGCCCGTTCACATCCACTTCCTGTTCAGGAATAGGGATAAAATTGGGCTCCCGCATCTTGATGGTATACTTATTGGCAAACATCAAGGTGTTGGCATAGGTACCATCATTCTTAATGATCATGTATTGCGAGGCGGGATTGGCATATCCATGCTCAATAAACTCGATCTGGGTGCCGCGGATAATGTCCATCTGCACCAGTTCATGCGTAGCGGCATCAAAGAAGTTACCGGATAGCCCGGCTGTAGGTCCATCATAATTATCCTTCTTGCAGGATGCCAGCCCTATGATGGATGCTAATATTATTAATCGAAACTTATTCATAACGAAGATTATTAACTTTTAAAATTCGAAGGCCTGTCTTTTGCTCGAAGCTCGCAGCTCAAAGCTCACGGCTTTCGTCCCTAATACTGTGGATTTTGTACCAAGCCATTGGAACCAATACCGGGAATATAACGGTAGTAGCTCTTAGGCTGGAAGGTTTTGGAACCGGAGTTGGGCACATTCACCCGTACGAAAATGTACTTCTTAGCAGGCAACGCACGCAGGTCCTGTAAAGGCAGCAAAGAGTGCATAAACCGGTTGTTGAACTCGGTATGGAATTCCCTTCTGCGCACCAGGTCCCAGAACCGCTTATTTTCAAAGGCCAGCTCTACCCTTCTTTCCCTTTGTACGTTTTCTGCAGTCAAAGGAATATTGGTGGTATGTCCTGCACGATGACGTATATCATTGAGCAATTTGGCAGCCAGTATGGCATCGCCTTGTCCGCTTTCTATGACTGCTTCGGCATAGTTCAGCAATACTTCAGCATAGCGAAACTCAACCCAGTCGCCGGTGCTGCGGTTCCAACCTGCCTCAATGGGCTTGGCCTGGTTCATGAACTTTTTGAAGGAGAAGCCGGTGCGGGTATTATTACCGCCGTAAGTATCGAAACCTGAATACATCGTCACATCAGGTGCACCATACGTATAGTAGGTAGTGCCGCTTACCGTGAGCTGGTCCTTGGTCCGGATCACAGCATTACCATCGGGCTTTACATAACCTGCCTGGATAATAATGGGAATGTTCTTCCAGGTAGTGCTGGGCAAAATGGTGGTGGCCCACAGACGCGCATCCTTGTTCTTAAAGATCTCATTGGGCGTGTCAAACTGTAAATAGCTGGTGCCGCTGTTGAAACCATTATAATCCGCTACGTTACCATCTGTACGGGTTACAACGGGCGCCGATTGTCCCGGCGTGGTGTAACTTTCATATACATCAGCCAGGTCCAGTGATGGATTCATGCGGCCGGGGTGCGGCCAGCCATTGGCTACCTGTGCAGGCTGGTACCAGATATCGTAGTTATGCCCCAGGTTATTACCTGGCAAGGTGAATCCTTTGATCAGGATGGCTTCGTTGTCATTGGCCACATTGGGATCCTGGAACAGTTGACGGTAGTTCTCAGCAGCTTCTTCAGGTGTACCGGGATTGGGTTTGTACAAGCCCAGCTGACCACTGGCTATCAAAGCTTGAGAAGCATCGATGGCTGCTTTATAATAGCCATTGGCTACAGCAGCATCCAACCCTACCAGTTTCTGATCCACCGCATTACCCGCCAGGGTGATGCGGTTGCCAAACTTGGCAATGGAAGCGGCATGCAGGGCAGCCCGGCTCTTCAATGCATAGGCAGTATACTTGTTGGCCCGGCGGCTACCTTTGGCTGGGTTCAGGTTGGCGATGGCTTCATCACAGAGTTCCATTACATAATCCCAGGTTTCTTTTTCGGTACTACGGGGTACTTTCAGAGCTTCCGCATCACCGGTATATACCTGCGACTTCTTCATCAACGACACGCCGCCATATCTTTTGGCCAGCGCGAAATAAGCAAATGCTTTAATGAAGGCACTCTCGCCCTTCAAAGCTGCTTTTTCATCATCCCGGATCTTGAGTGTGGGAATATAATCAATCAACAGGTTCACATCACGGATGAGCTTATAACCCTGATCCCACCAATGGAAATCACCATCACCTACAAAATCGCCAAACTCGGTATGCACCGCTTCATCCGTTTCCATGGCAGGACTGAAACCTCCATTGTTGGGGTCGCCACCATTTTGATTAAACCCACCACGAAAAAAGGCAAAGTCCTCAATGGGCAACTGGTAATACAGGTTGGCCATATAGATCTTTACACCTGCAGGATCGCCAAAGATGGCATCTGCCGTTACTTTATCCGTGGGCTGCAGATCCAGTACCCGCTTACAACCTGCAAACGAGAGACCTGCTGCCAGTATGATATATTTTATATGATTCAATTTCATAGCAAGCTCTTTTTAGAAGTTAAGATTGAGACCTACATTGTAAATTTTAGACAATGGGTAGTTGAACCCTGCATTGAACAAACCTTCCAGCCTTTCGGGATCGAATGCTTTCACAAAAGGGTCGGCAATGGTAAGCAGGTTGAAGCCACTTACATATACACGCAACTTTCTGATGCCCGTATCGGAGAACAATTTGTTTTCAAAAGTGTAACCCAGTTCCAGGCTTTTCAAGCGTACATAAGAAGCATCCTTGCGCCATACGGAGCTTTCCCGGTACATAGCCCCTACATCACCATTGAAACGCGTAGCAGGCCATTTGCCGGGTATCCACTCACTCTTGGGGTTGTATGGATCGGCTTTATGCCACCTGTCGAAGAAGTAGGCCGGTGTATTGCCACGGAAGGCCAATACCTCAGCATATACTTCGCTAAAGCGAACGGTATACATAGCCGCCCCTTGCAATAGCAGGTTCAGGTCAAAACCTTTATAAGAAGCGTTGAGTGTAAGGCCATAGTTGATCTTGGGGTTCTTGCCTCTTGGGTTTTGGTTATCATTCGTACCATTAGCGCCGAGGTACATGGGCAACATGTCCTTGTCGTCGATCATCCCGTCGTTGTTGATATCGGCATATTTGAAGTCGCCAGGTAGTTCACGTGTATTGGCATTCTCACCACCCTGGATGGGATAGTTGGCAATTTCATCCATGTTCTGGAATTGGCCCAGGTAAGTATACGACCAGATAATGTCATCATAACGATAAGCCTGTCCATTCTTCCATTTGTCCCAACTGCTTTGGAAGGGCCCTCTTTCAACATACAGGTTCTTTGAACGGGCAAAGTTGAAATTACCCGATACATTGAAGCGGAAGTCTTTACCTATTCTGTCATTATAACCAATGGTAAATTCAATTCCTTGTGTGCGGTCACTATTGAGGTTTTCCTGTGGCAGTGAGGCGCCAAATGTATTGGGCAAAGAAAGGTTTCTATAGGTTGGGATACCTGTCCTGTCTCTGCTGTACACAGCAGCTTCAAAAGTCAACTTATTGTTCCACAAGCCCACTTCAATACCGATGTCGGATGTTTTGGCAGTAACCCAGGTCAGTGAAGGATTTACCAAACCGGGCGCCTGAGCTCCGGTGGTAAGCGCGCCATTATCAAATTCATATTGGCCGCCACCACTCAGCGAAAAGCCCTGGATCCATTGAAACGGATTGCCCGCATGCTCACCTACCCGGCCATAAGAGCCCCGTAGTTTAAGGTTGGAGATAATGGGTATATTCTTCATGAAGTTCTCTTCTGAGATCCTCCAGCCACCGGAAATGATGGGAAAGAAACCCCAGCGTGTAGCAGGAGGATAGGCATACGTACCCATGTAACGGAAAGCCAGTTCTACCAGGTACTTTTTATCAAAGTCGTAGTTGAGACGGCCCAGTACCGACTGCGAAGCTGATTGGCTTTCTCCACCGCCATTGGTCATACCATTACCACTAGCAGCATTGATCTGATCAATGGTATAAAAATCATAGATCCTTCTCAGGTCGGCATTACGTCCCCAGTCCTGCCTTTGTTCAAAGGCGCCCAACAAAGCCACATTATGATGGTTGGCGATGGTGGTAGCATAGTTGGCCTGCGCAATCACTACAAAACGATTGCTGTTGCCATAACCATTCGAAATACCACCCGTACCTACCCGCTGCGGAGAGGGGACATAGTTGCCATTTACATAAGTGTATAAAGTATAAGGTCTGGATACATCCTTGCCCTGGTAGCTGTTGAGGTCATAGGCGGCTGTACCTTTTAATGAAAGCCCTTTCAGGAAGGGCGCATCATACGTCAAAGAGAAAGTAGACTGCACGCCCCTGTTCACCGTTTCGCTGTAACCCGTAATGTCTTTATTGGACAGGGCCAATGGGTTTTGCGTAGAAGGTGTTACCATAGCAGGATACAAGGGATTGCCATTGGCATAGGGCTTCTCTGTAGGCAGGGTTACCCGCGTGCCTTTGAAGATATTGAAGAAGTTTTCACCGGGCGTGGTCCTGATATCATAACGTCCACCGATCAATACTTCTGCTTTCAGGTTCTTGGCCAGTTCGGTCGTGATATTGGAGCGGAAGTTGTAGCGTTTGTACCGCATATCATTGCTGCGCAGGTAGCTTCCTTCGTCTACATAGGCCAGGCCGATATAATACTGCGTTTTTTCGTTACCACCAGAGGCTGACAGGTTATGCTGTGTTTGGATGGCCGTTTTTTTGAGAGCAGCATCATACCAGTCTGTACTTTCATAGCCGGGCCCGCCATCAATCCATTTCTGCAATTCTTCTTTCGAAAGAAAGGGCGTTGGATTGGTATACATGTTCAGGTTGGCATCGTTGCGCATCTGCATCCATTCAGCAGCATTGGCCATACGGGGTACATCCGTAGGTTGTGAAAAACCTACTACACCTGTATAGTTGAAGCTGGCCTTCCCTTTGGCGCCTTTCTTAGTGGTAACAATCACCACCCCATTGGAGGATCCAAAACCAAAGATGGCAGCAGAAGCGTCTTTCAGGAAAGAAACACTTTCAATATCATCGGCATTCAACCTTTGAAATTCAGAAGAGCCATCCCGTACGATACCATCAATAACATACAACGGAGAACCAAAGCCCCGCAGGTTGATCATGTTCTCAAAAGTACCAGGCTCACCACTCAGCTGGCGTATTTGCAAGCCTGCTACTTTACCCTGTAGTTTCTGCGCCAGGCTTACGTTCGTGGTGGTTTGGATATCCTTGTTCGAGATATTGCTGACAGAACCCGTAAGCGTTTCTTTTCTCCGGGTTCCATAACCTACTACTACCACATCCGACAACTGATCATCGCCATCGGCCATGGATACGTTGATTACCGTACGGGTACCGATCTTTTCAACCACCTCTTTCTTACCTACAAAGGAGAATACCAGTTCCGTAGCACCGGGTGGAACAGTAATACTAAAGGAGCCCTGGTTGTCAGTAGTAGCAGCCGATTTATACACGTCGGTGGAGGCATTGCCATTACTGCTTCGTACAGAAACAGTAACACCGGGCAAGGCGGTGCGGCTGGCATCAGTGACTCTGCCACTGATCCCTTTTTGCTGCGCCACCCCTAAAAAGGGTAAAGCACAGGCCATTAATAATATGCAATACAGTCGTTTCATAATTCAGTTAATTGTTTAAATAAGTGTAGTTTGATACTGTTGGCCGGCAAAGGCTGATCAGTACTGTCATGGCGGGTAAAAGGTGGCATAGTACATGGATAGCATCGTTTTGGTGTTAAAATATGTAGAGGCAATTCTTCTTTACTTGTTGCAATGGGCTTAGAAACCAGCATTCCCAGTGCCCCAGGCCTTATTGGGCTTGGGACCCATCTCCAGTTCCAGGTGGCCTCCATTCATCAGTTGTTCATGGGTAAACCAGGGCGTATTCAATACCTTCCCGTTCATGGTAGCACGTTGGATATACTTGTTTACGACTGAACTGTTCTTAGCTGTTAGTTTGAACTGCTTCCCGTTTTGCAGGTCAATCGTCACCTTACTAAATAAGGGACTGCCAATGGTATAGAGGGGTAAACCGGGCGTGACCGGATAAAAGCCCATGGAAGAGAATACTACAAAAGCAGTCATGCCCCCGCCGTCTTCATCGCCGGGAATGCCGAATACGTTGTCTTTAAACCATACATCCAGGAGGAAACGAATGGCCTTTTGTGTTTTCCAGGGAGAGGCGGTGAAATTGTAGAGATAAGGAATATGAAAACTGGGTTCATTGCCCATGGAATATTGGCCTATCAGGCCCGTAGCATCCGGAAACTTGTTCCAGAACTCATGTTTGCCCCGGCCCAATCCTTCGCGAAACAACTGGTCCAATCTTTCTTCAAACGTTTGCTGGCCACCCATCAGTGCTATCAGCCCCGGTATATCCTGCTGCACCTGCCACAGGTAGGTCCATCCATTGTTCTCATCATAATAATCACGTCCGCCGGGGCCGCCATCATACTTGAGGTCGATATTGATCCAGTTGCCCTTATCATCTTTGGGCAGAAAGAATTTCTTTTCGGGGTGCCATAGGTTTTTATAGTTCAATCCCCGGGCAGTAAATAAGGTGTAATCATCCTGCTTATGCAGGTCTTTGGCCAATTGCGCCAGCGCCCAATCGTCATAACTGGTGCCCAGTGTAACGGCTACTGCCTGCCGTTTTTCAAAATTGTCAACGAGGCTCTCTGTTTCCTTCTCACCAGGAGGCAATGCAGGGAAATAACCATGCGTGTGGTAAAAATCATCCAATGGTGTTTTGGGGCCATTGCGCCAGGGAATGATCGTGGCGTCGGTGGCATTCTTGCGCATGCCTTCATAAGCCTTTTGAATATCGAAGTTCTTTAACCCTTTACGGTACGCATCTAAAAACACAACAGAAGAGTGGAAGCCATTCATGCAGGCATGATCGCCAAACAATACCGGGAAGGTGGGCATCCAGCCACTTTGCTCATACATGCGCACATACGATTGCAGCATGTCTTCTTCCTGTGCGGGGTTCAGTATCATCCGCAGTGGATGATGCGCCAGGTAGGTATCCCATGCCCAGTCGTCCACATAAAAAGGGCGTTTGTCTGTATTTACCTGTTTATTGTATCCGCTGTAATAACTATTGCCTTCCGTAATGTCAACCATTCGTTCATAACAGCGGTACAGGGCGGTATAGAAAGAACGTTTCTGTGCTGGAGTACCACCTGCTACCTGTATTTGTGACAATACCTTTTCCCAGGCCTGCTTTCCTTTTTCAGCTATGACCTGAAAACTCCTGCCCTTTAATTCCTGCTCATAATGCAGCTTTGCCTGTTCTGCGCTCACATAGCTGATACCATATCTTAACTCTATCTCTTTGGAGGTTGCAGGAAAGCTAACATAGGCTTTGACACCTTTGCCAGAAATATTGTTTTTGACTTGCAGTTGCCCATTCTCCCAAACGCCTGCCGTGCCGCCTACACTCCACACACCATACAAGTATACTTTAACATCACCATGCCAGGTCTCCATACCTGTTACTTCTGTGGGCGATGGAAAACTGTATTGCGAAGTGCCGCCATTGTATACATCCAACAATATGGATTTATGGGCCGACTGCGGAAAACGGAAACGATAGATACCCGTTTTCTTGCCGGGTGTAAAATCAACCGTTACCTCATCATCCAGCAGGTAGGTAGAATAATGCCAGGGGTGATTGACCTCCAGGTCATGGTCGTACATCATTTTTGTAGACCAGCTTTCACGGCTAACCGGTTTTACCGAAGGCTTGATGGAGAATACCTGACCCAACCGGTGGGATACAATATTTAAAGGGAAACTGGATATCTGGTTATCCAGGTAATCTTTTCGCTGGGGAGCTACCCTGATCATTTGGTTGGGCAGCTGAATGGTAGGACGCGTAGGTTCCAGCAATTGTCCCACAGTGCCGATGGTGGGATCCACATATTCCAGGTTGGACTTTTCCACTACCTGCAGGGGAGCCCTGGCAGGCTGACGGGCGTACAGGATGGCTGTTAGGCACAGGAAAACTATAAGCAGCAGGGGCTGTTTCATATTGCAGGCAAACATTTTCGTTGAATAAAAATCTACCTGCAATAAAGGCGGGAGGTACTAATAAAGGCATTAACAAACCCATTAATTGGGAAATTAATGGGTTGTTTTTTAAGATTTTAGGTAAACTAATGCGTTTAGTGGATGGGAGGAGGCTCCTGATCCTTGGGAACGGGAGGCAGCCCGCAACTATCTGTTGCCAGTTGTTCATCTATATCACAATGACTAAAAGGTTGTGGTGTGCCATCCGTTACATGTCCGTGCAGGGAGGTGGAAGACTCCCACCATATCACATTGGCGCCAAGATCATGTTCTCGCTTTTGTGTATTGCCTACCACCGTCACCAGGTCGCCCGTCCGCAGGGTGGTGCCCAAAGTCGAATCATCGGGGGTAAGATCGGAGGAAGCAGCCTTGCCGATCTGCCCGCCAACAAAAGCGCCTGCCAGGACAGCTACAGCAGCGATAATGGCTGCCAGCAGCAGGGCCAACAGACAAAGAATAATCGTTGCGCACCCCGAAATAAGGATGGCTGCGATCACGATCCCCACCACGGCCCCGGCAACGGATCCATACAATGCGCCTTTGGCCGCATTACAAACCTGGGGATTAAAATAGTAAACACGCATCACCTCCGAACGCCCCCTACCAGTATCCACACAAAATACATAAGCGCCGCTGGCTTCTACCAGGGGCCAGTAACGCGATTTCACCACAATATCCAGCCGGTCGTGCATGGCAGTAAAAGGAAACAGGTCTTCGGATGTTTCACTAAAACTGCCTACAATTTCATTGACAACACCTGCAATACAATTCCGGAGTCCATCACCCTGAATACAACGATCGCTTACAAACAAACCAACCATGATGATACCGGCTACACCAACAAGTCCCGCCATGATGGCTGCACCACCGGTAGCCCCTACGGCCACTCCAAATATGGTCAGCACGCCGCCCACCACTTCAATGGCCTTAAGAATGCCCAATATGCCCAGTATAGTAGATAGCACGCCCAATATGGTACCGAATTGGGTGATCGGTTCCGGTACCACGTCCGATGAATCCGGGACACTACAACCCGGTAGATTTGGATTACAAGCCATTTTGTATTATTTAAAAAGTTTAGAAAATCTGCATAATAAATACCCGATCAGCATGCCAATGAGCATGCCCAGTAACCATGACCAGGGAAATACATTCCACTTCCATGACCAATAGGTGGTAAGAAAAACCACGATTATAACATTAAAGAGTGCGGGAATAGCTACCTGTGATAATTTCAGGCGGGCCATCACCACAAAAAGAAAAAGGATCACGATCCAGCAAAACAGGATCAGGGCTACTGTTACCTGGAAAAACTGCTGCGGCGAAAAACTCAGGGTTCCTTCATATTGTATATTCAATATAGTAAGTGTAATACCTGCCAGGGTACCCGCAATCAGCCCGGTATTGCCGCAAAGCCCAATATGCTTCAGGTAAGAACTCAGCCATTTTATCATTGCATTCATGTCCGGAGGTTTTAATTGTTAATGCGCAACATTTTGGTAACGCCGCCAATAAGGGTATTATCTGCCAGCCTTCCTATAACACTCACTTCTTTTTCAATATAGGCGGCAGGTGTGCCATGCAGGAATCCCGGCACTTCCACATGCAGGGTTGCCAGGAACTGTTCATTCGGAGCAAAAAAGTGACTGGCAGGACTAACGCTTGCCACCAGGTCGGTAGGCAGTATACTCAGGAAGATCTGGCGGCTGGTATTTGAATTATTCAATACCGGGATATGCATGGAAAAGTTTCTGCCCGACTCGGTAGTAAAGCTGCCATCATGCACCTGTGAACCGTTATTGTTGATGAGGTTGGGATCATTGGGATGCTGGATCCTGATATGCACCCCTGCCCGCTGATCGCCATTGAGTGTACTTTGGTCGAGTGGAAAATTAAGCTCCACCTGGCTGGCAGGCCCCAGGGAGATCATTTTAGTGGCAAACAATTGTTCAATGGTACCAATACCAAAAGGGGAAATATAATAATGCACCAGGGCATTCACAGCCGGCACGGTAGGAGAAATATTCCTAACGACCACTTTGGCCTCGGGCATTAAAGTAAAAGGCCCCCAATTATTGGTTGTTATATCCGGGCTATTCCAGGAGGGTACCCCACCCCCCTTCAATACTTCCAGCTGGCTGTAGATAGCCATATCCGGTTTTTCAATCGGCTTATCAAAGGTGACACACTTGCACCGCCCTCTTTTTGAAGGATGCGGACTTCGGCAATTGCATAACCTGGATAGAAAATTTCCGGCTGTTGATGCACGATTGGTGGCAGCAGCAAGTGCCGCACCAGATGAATGTGTTTGCTCCATGTTGGCATGTTGTTTTACGGTGATGTAAAGCAGTACGGTAGATACTAAAAAGGCAGGAAGCTAAAAATCAGCGGATACTAACCCATCATAAGGATCGGGTATACGGAAGTGTGAACTTGTATATAAAACTACTATTACCAACGGGTAAAAACAATACTACTTTGAGGGTATTTTAGGAGAATAAGCTACCCGCCGCCGTTGCGCTAAAACCGGGATTATTGGCCGGTTACCTCAGTAAAGGAGCGCTCAAAATCCTGTCCATAGTTCTCGCGGTATTCTTTGGCAAACTTGAGGTAGGCGTCTTTGGCCATGCCATGCCGGCCTAACAATACCAGGCATTTGCACTTCCAGGCCAACGCATCCTCATTGAGCTGATCAAAAAAGAAGATGCAATTGGTAGCCTTGATAATAAACTCCGCTTCCGTGGCCGGGTCGGCGGTGGAGATATAATGTAATAAGATATCAATCGTTTTGCCCGATACTTCGGACTTAATATCATCCAGCCAGCTGTAATGCATGGTACTCAGGAACGCCCCCCTGCCCACTACCTGCATGAGATCGCTTACATAAGCTTTGTTGATGGGACCTTTATTAGCCACCAGTTCCATATAATGCTGGTAATCTATCCGGATAGTATCCTGTGGGATGTCCAGCTTCCACTTGCCCGATTCCTTACCAATATGGCACTCTCCTACTTTTTCGAGTATACCTTTCAGCTTTACCACATTGACGGAGAAATTATTCCGGGCATCCTTGATGGGTTTATCGCCCCATAAGGTTTCATACAACTTTTCAGAGGCAATTCCTTTTCCGTCCTTATAAGTATATACCAGCACCAATAAGAACAGCTCTTTCAATAAGGGCGTAAACATTTTGGTAATATCATTCCCCGCTTTGTCAAATACCTCTAATTGTCCAAACAGGTAAATGGCAGCCCTGTCTTTATTGCCAGCTGTAGTAGCCTCATCAGCTATCACCTGTTCCACAACAGCCGGTACCGTCCCCTTTCCCGCCACAACAGGCTGTGCAGGCACTTCTTGTTGGGCTAATTGACGGGCCTGTTTCTTTCGCCACATCATGAGCAATACACCAGCAGCTACCAGGCCACCTGCTGCCAGGAACCAGATCCAGTCGCGCGAAGCACTGACCACGATTACAGGCGCTAATGCTATTTTATTGGGAGGGAAATCAATGGTATACACCTTTACCCGCGTAACATTCTGTTTATTGGTGAACAGCGTTACCGCTACCAGCTTTTTACTGGCCGGACAATAGTACAGATCGGCAAAGGATTCTATATCATGAAAGTCATAAGGGATCGTATCCCCCATCAACTGGTATTCGGGTGTCTGGAGTGACCCTTTCATTAATTGCAATACCGAGTTAAACCGGTCAATGGGATGGATCAATGCATAAAAATCCCTGGTGGCAGGATCAATGACCAGGCTATTGGCAAAACAAAACTGTTGTGCAGGTTCCTTCAGGTGATAAATACTTTTAAAAGAGCGGCTTCTTACACTCCAGGCAACCAACTCATACGTATATTTTGGATTGATCGTCTGATCGCCTGTTTTACTCCCAAATCCCCCCATGATATAGGCCGTATCACCGGCAGCATTGGCGCCTAATGCAGCCAGGTACCTGGGCATAAAAAAATCGCCTCCGGGGTCTACCGACTCCCATTCCCTGGTAGGGAAATGGTAGCGCTGCACTTCATTCCGGTATTGGAGTTGTCCATATCCACCAATCACATATAGGGAACTATCGACCGGCGACAGGAATTTATTGGCCTGCCAATATACCGTTAAGGGTCCTGCTTTGATGTTCTGGTCCCATTTGCCAGCCTGTGGCAGCCAGGTACTTACCGCCTTTTCATCAATATTAAAATTATATAGCACATTGCCAGCAGCATTAAAAACAGATTGATTGCCGGGTGCTAAAGTATCACGCCCTGTAGTGAGCCGTAATCCTGTCAATTGGCCATGCCTGAAAGAATATTGATACAAGGAATCGGTAGAAACGATGTACAGCCGCTCCGTATTTTTATCAAAGGCTATACTGGCTACTCCCCGTGTATCCATCGTCAAAGCGGGCACCCAATTTTGATGGCGGGGTTTGATCCATACCGGGTTCTTAACTGATGCTACCCGACTCTTGATCTCATCCGCACATTCCGTTCCATTGCTTTCCGAAAGGGGATAATAGGCTACCGGCGCACCCGCTTCTGCAATCCGGATATCCTTGATATTCATGGGCGGGATATCGGTTATTTGAAATCCTGATAGATCATTGGCGCCAAAAAATATCCGGTAACAGGTGGCATGCGAAATATTGGCCTTACCCGTAGCGATGAGCCGGTTGTTGAGGTAAAAACGTGTTTCCTGTGTTTGCCCATCCAGGGTAAGTTTAAACTGGTTCCATGCATTGTATAAATGAAGCGAGTCAATAGTAAATTCCCCGGAAACCGTTTCCCCGATCACAAAGTTGAACTTCTGTAATTTCTGATTATAGACGATATCAATATTCTGGTTATTGCTGGTCACCAGGCGCAGGATATAGCCAAAGTATGTTTCCAGGTTGGGCGTAAAACTACAATCGAAGCTTATTTCGGCTGGCTGTTTAAAGCATAAGGGATCTTTAGGCGTCAGGTTAAGCGAGGTCCTTTTTTCGGGAACAACCTCATGACTGGAAAACCTTAATCCATGTGACTGACAGAAAGCACTGTGAGCAATCAATAATGAGCATACCAATAAAAGGAGTCTCCCCATAAGCAAGCGAAACTAAATATAAAGTACAAATTACTTATTCTACCCTATTAAACGGGATAGATGCCGTCAAATTTTACTACAACAGGAAATGCTAATGAAAAGAGATGGAAATAGTTGGTTATAACTGTATATCCAGTTCATCGCCCGTGAAGGCCAGCGGCATCAACAAACTGGCTGTGGAGATAATGTAAACTTTACCTGTTTTGCCTGCCAATATTAACCGCACGGGATGTTTGGTACGCTGTTCAAACTCCTGCAACCTTTGCCTGCAAATTCCACAGGGGCTAATCGGATGATCATTGGCAACCCCATCACCTTCATAACTCACTGCCAGGGTTTCAATGGGCTCCCCGGGATACGTAGCGCCTGCAGTCGACAGCAATACACTCTCTGCACAGATACCCGCCGGATAAGAAGCATTCTCCTGGTTGGCGCCAATGACCAATCGCCCGCTCTTCAGGCGCGCCACCGCCCCTACCCGGAAACGGGAATAAGGCGCCCAGGCATTTTGCGTCATCTGCCGTGCTTCATTCAACAAAAAAGCATCCTCCTTTGACAGGTCTTCAATGGAGTTATATACCTCGTAAGAAAACTTATATTCAACTTGGTTCATGGATACAATTTAAGGAAAGTCAGTTAAAGTCAGCTAAAGTCCGAAAGTAGAAATCCGGAAGCCGGTAACCATCTTACCAACTTCCGGACTTCAGAATGCTGTATACTGTATGCTAATGAATGCTGCTAAACATGCGGCTCCAGCGAACGCCTTTATCCCAACTCATCCAAATGAGCCATGCTTCACCTACCACGTGATCTTCGGGCACAAAACCCCAGAAACGGCTATCCTGTGATTGATGGCGGTTATCACCCATCATCCAGAAATAATCCATTTTAAAGGTATACGTATTGGTGGGTGATCCATTCAGGAATATTTTACCATCGCGCATTTCCAGTTCATTGTGCTCATAAACCCGGATAGCCCGCTCATACATGGCATAATTCTCGGCAGTCAGCGTCAGCGTAGCTCCCTTCTTTGGTATCCACAGCGGTCCAAAATCATCTACCTGCCAATGGTGTACGCCATCGCGGGGGAAGATCTTGGAATCTGTTTGCTTCAGTACGGTAAAGCTATCAGCCAGGCCATTCTTGATCATCTTATCCTTGGCTTCATTCGTCAGCAACATGCGGTAACGGTTGCCGCCCAATGGTATGATCTCCGTTTCATCGGCCTTGTCAAAATCATACTCTTCCTTTAATACTTCAAAGTCCAGCTGCTGTCCCTTGGTTACCACATCATAATACAATTGCATCTTGGGTGGCAGGAAGGCTTTTTTGCCATTGATGTACAATACCGCATCAATGATCTGCAAGGTATCGCCGGCGATGGCCACACAACGTTTAATATAGTTTTCTTTCTTATCTACCGGGCGCACAATGAGGGGGTACTGCTCGGGGTCACTCAGGATGGCCTGACGGCCAGCGTCCATATTATGGTTGCCCAATTCCCAGGCTACATCATAGTAGGGGTTTTTGGACTGGAATTCCGGCAGGTTGATCACCGTATCGCCCGCCGGGAAATTGAATACCACCACATCATTCCGTTTTACCGGACTGGCAAACCAACGGGTATAAGGAATATGGATCAATTCGGAATAGGACTTACTATGGGTAATGGGCAACTCATAATGTACAAAAGGTACTGCCAGGGGCGTATTGGGTATACGGGGACCGTAACTCAACTTGCTCACAAACAGGAAATCATTCACCAGCAAGGTCTTTTCCATGGACCCCGTGGGGATGGTATACGCCTCAAAAACAAAGGTCCTGATGAGCGTGGCCGCTACAATGGCAAATACCCCGGCATCGATCCATTCCCGGGCAGCCGTTTTTTTATGTTTCTTAACAATTTCAGGACCATAATACTTTTCCTTGGCGCTAAAACCGATCAGTGGCAGGTAGATGAATCCGAGCAGAACCGTGGCAGCATGCTCCAGGAAACGGAACTTGCCAAACAGTTTAACGAATTCCACCAGTATCCATAAGCTGATGAACCAGCCTACTACCGGAATGAACTGCCAGAAAAACCAGTGCGTTTTAAGCCCGGATACCTTTACCATTTCCCAGGTATTCAGGAAGGGTACAAAAGCTTTCCAGGCCGGAATGCCCGCCTTTTGGAACATTTTATACAATCCTACGGCAGGCAACAGTACAATCAGCAGCGAGATAATAATAATGACGGTCAGATCGTGTGAACTCATGCTGTGTTTTTTAAAAAATTCCGGGCAAAAATACCATATTAATTCTCATACAAATAGGGTATTAACCAGGATTTTACGAATAAATTGCCCCTCCAGGGGGCCTCTTTTCCAGGGGCTAAACAGTATTTGAACAGTTACATTAGTTGTAATAACTTCCGGTTTGTTACCTATTTATGATATTTTTTTCCATTCGTGACGTTCAGAACCTTACTGGTATTAAAGCACATACACTCCGCATTTGGGAGCAGCGGCACTGTATCCTCAACCCAAGGCGTAAGGACAGTAACCACCGGCTGTATGACAATGACGACCTGAAACGCCTGCTCAGGGTGGCCTTCCTATACCGCCAGGGGTACAAAATATCGAAAATTGCCGGTCTTTCCGAAGATGCCATCTCCCAGCTCACCCTCCAGTTCATTCCCGAAAAGGAGAATTATGAGGTTTTTATCAATCACCTGATCGAAGCTACCATCGACCTGGACCATGAAAAGTTTGAAGGCTGGGCCGATACCATTCTTCAACAAGCCAATTTCGAACAAGGCGTGTTGGACGTATTTTTCCCCTTACTCCGTAAAATAGGTCATATATGGCTGGCGGGTAATGTAATGCCGGCGCAGGAACATTTTGTGAGCGCCATTATTATTAAAAAAATATTGAAAGCAATCGATACCCTTGAACGCCCGGTGTCCAAATCACGGCGACGGGTACTATTATATACCCCCCATGGAGAGCGGCATGAAATACCCCTTCTCTTCATGCAGTACATGCTCAAGAAAAATGGGGTCCCCTCTGTTTACCTGGGCAGCAATGTAAAGACCGAAACACTGACGGCTGTATGTAGCCAATTGGAAAAACAATATCCCGATCAACCCATTACCCAGGTCTACTTTCACCTTATTACCAATCTCATTAGATCCGACCTGGGTGAATACCTCCACCAGGTGGGTGATATGTTTCCAGCAAAAGAAGTGATCTATGGTGGCTCCAAAACAGGAACTTATATAGCCCGCGGCATCCCTTCCAATGTACGCCTGATCAGGGGAACGGCCGAACTAAAAGCATTTTGCGAGGGCAGGTAACAATCTGGTAATTTTATTTTCAGCCAGAAAATGTAATTTACGCCCATCTAACTAACTGCCTGCGATGGAAATCGAAATTACCAAAAGACTCCTTATTGGTTGTGAGGAGAGCTTTGAAGCCGTTTATTATTCTTACAGGGATAAGTTGTATTTCTATTTTTTAAAGCGCATCAAGGACCAGTCTGTTTGCAAAGACCTGGTACAAGATACTTTTGTTAAACTGTGGCGCTACCGCACCAGTTTACGGACCGACCTGAGCCTGTCCCTGCAGATCTTCCGTATTGCCAAGACCTCCCTCATTGATGTGCTGAAAAAACAAGCCCAGCACCGGATCATTACTGTGCCTGAACAAGAACTCCATACCATTGCCGAGCAGGAAAGAGAAGAAGAGAATGAACATGTGGTATACCTGAAACGGGAGATCAAAGCCCTGCCTCCCATCCGGAAAAAGATCATCGAATACCGGTTGCAGGGATTAACCAACCAGGAAATAGCCGATCTGCTGGCCATCTCCAAAAGAACGGTGGAGAATCAATTGAACAAAGCCTTCAGTGAGATCAAGAAAAATGCTGACATCCCCACCCTACTTATTTGCCTCATCATAAAAGCCACCTGCTGATCCATATTAATTTACATACATACTATCCTTCCTATCAATACACTTCAGCCCTACCGAGGCTAGCTTCAAAATTCTTATGTTAACACATTGTTACGAGTAGGTATGTTTTCCTGTTCAATCGTATTTATATATCGATGGAAATAACGAAACAACAGATCAGTCTGTTCCTTGCCAATAAATTACCTGCAGCCGAAGCCCGGCAGGTTGCCGACCATCTGACTGCCCATCCCCACTTGCTGGATGAATTTTTCAGTGAGGAGGAATGGGAAATATTTGAGACCCAGGAGCAGGTACCTGCTCATATCCATGAGGAAATGCTGGCCTTTATCAAAAAGCGTCAACAACCGGGTATCATCCGGCGCCTTACCAGGCGTTGGGTAAGCATAGCCGCCGTGCTGGTAGTAGCCGTGGCAGGCTGGCTTTTGTACAATCAAACGCAACACCAGCCCTTACCCGGAAAAAGCGCCCCACCCGCACAAACTGGCGTAACCCAACAGGAAATCGTATTGACCAACACCACCAATAAGGAAGTGTCCTATAAGCTGGAAGATGGTTCCGAGATCATACTGTCAAAAAACAGTATGGTCAAATACACTCAACCTTTCGAGGCCCATAAAAGAGACCTATACCTGACCGGTGAGGCCCTGTTCAAGGTAGCCAAAGACAAGGAACGGCCCTTCACCGTATTTGCCAATGGATTTTCGACCACCGCTTTAGGCACCTCTTTCAGGATCAAGGCCTATACCACCGACAAGATGGCCCATATTCAATTGTATACCGGGCGCATTGTAGTAAAGAATCTGCGGCAGGCCAACAATGCCCTGTACATGGCGCCAGGCGAACAATGTTCATTTGATTATACGGCAGTTAGCCTGGCCAGGGTTACCACCCGGCAATCGCCTGCGGTAACTGCCATACCGAAAAAACCTATTCCTACTGTACTCACCGGGGGGATAGAAGAAACCGCCGAAAGCATCATTTTCAAGAATACAAACCTTATCACTGTCATGAACAAGCTGAGTGAAGTATACCGGGTCACCATCAGCTATGACACAGCAGCCATACAAAATAAAAAGTTCATAGGAACCATTGCCAGGGAAAGAACACTGGAAGATGTATTAAATACAATTACGCTGCTCAATGATCTGCAATTTATTAAGAAGGACGAAACGTACTTCATAACAAAAAACCAATAGCCTGACAGAAGCCAATATTGGACCTGCCCCAAACCGGGGATGACATTGTATTATCTAAACTAATAAAATGAAAAATTTTACCCATGCACGCGCATTGGTTTGCCTGCTAACCGTGTTGTTGCTCACGGGCAAACTGTATGCTCAACAAAAAAAGGATGCACTCAAGGGAATTGTTCAAAATGAGAAAAAGGAATCCCTGGTAGGTGTATCCGTTACCATCCAAAACAAAGCTGCCGGTTTCAACAAAACAGTTCAAACCGATGAAAAGGGGATCTTTGTATTGGGCACCCTGGCTGTTGGAGGCCCTTACAGTTTTACCTTCACGTATGCCGGCTATGAAAAGAAAGTATTGACCGGCTACCAATACAACGAAGGTGAAGAGATCAGTTTAGCAGTCCAACTAGCACCTTTGCCCAAGCAATTGGATGAAGTGGTGGTAGTGGGTTATGGTACGCAGAAAAAGGTAACTGTTACTGGCGCCGTCACCACCCTAACTTCCCGTGAACTGCAACAAAGCCCTGCTTCCAACCTCACCAATGCCCTGGCAGGAAGGTTACCAGGTTTAACAGCCAATCAATTTGCCGGTGGTGAACCGGGTAATGACAAGAGCCAGATCCTGATCCGTGGCTCCGGCACCTATGGCGGCAGCACAGCACCCATTGTAATTGTGGACGGCATAGAACGTGACTTCAGTAACCTGGACGCAAATGAAGTAGAATCTTTTACCATCCTGAAAGATGCTTCTGCAACCGCCGTGTATGGAATTAGGGGAGCTAATGGGGTAATCATTGTTACGACCAAGCGGGGCAGGACTTCCGAAAAAGCAGTAGTGAGCTTTAAAAGCTCTGCTGCCCGTAGCTCACTGATTCGGGTTCCGGAATATTTAGGTTCAGCCGATTATGCCATGTTATATAACGAAGCAAGGATTAATGACAACCCCGGCGCTAACCCTGCGTCTTTAGGGCTTTTCAGTGATCAGCAGATTGAGAATTTCCGGAAGGCAAAGGGTGACAACTCCGATGGTTTGGGATACAATATCGACCTGCTGGATTATGCATTTAAGCCCAACTGGATGCAGAATTATAATTTAACCGTTGCAGGGGGCACCAACAAGGCCCGCTATTTTGTATTGGCCGGTTATATGAACCAGCAGGGCAATCTTAACCATACAGAAAAAGACAAGTACAACTCCTCATCTGCTTATAAGCGCTATAATTTCAGGTCCAATATAGATATCAATGTAACCGACAATTGGTACGTACGGCTAGACCTGGGGGCCCAGATCGGCGACCGCAATACACCAGGTGTATTTAGTCGCGACAACTCCCTGCCTACGGTGAAAAACATCATCATGCTGGCCAATACCCAGGCCCCCTACTATCCCATCGTTTTGCAAAACAACAATAACCCAGCTAATGCCGCCAAGATAGCCAACTTCCCCAACGGCATGCTGTTTGGCGATGCTTTGTACCGGTGGAATATATTGGGTGAGTTATCAAGGGCCGGATTTTCACAAGAGAAAAGCACAGCCATGCAGGGCGCTTTTATCATGGGACTGAAACTGGATGCCATTACCAAGGGATTAAAGGTGGAAGGGACCTTTTCCTATGACTTCAACAACCTATCGTACATTGACCGGTCAACGGCTATCGACAAAGACGGCTATAAGCAATATGCCACCTATGGCTATTTTGCGCCGAATGTAGGCTCCAATGTATATATGAATGGCGGCAAATATGAAGGTGTTTATAGTGGTAGAAGGGATGTAGACAATACACTGAACAATGCGCTGAACAATGGAAATAACACTTCCCGGATCTTTACCATGATAAAGTTGGATTACGCACGCTCTTTTGGATTGCACAATGTTACTGGCCTTGTATTGGGCACACGTGAATTAAGAACTATCGGTAGCCAGGTAGCTTTTGCCAACCAGGGTTTGTCTGCCAGGGCCACTTACAATTATGATGAACGTTACCTGGCCGAGGTAAACCTGGGTTACAATGGATCAGAAAACTTTGCCAAAGGCAAGCGGTATGGCTTTTTCCCCGCTTTCTCTGCAGGTTGGATCGTGAGCAATGAAAAATTCATGAAAAATGTTTCCTGGCTCGACCTGTTGAAACTCAGGGGATCATTTGGCCTCGTAGGTAATGATCAGATAGCAGGCAGCAGGTTCCTTTATCTCCAGAATTTTGTACCTGGTGGTAGCAATGATTATTATTTTGGTTCTGATTATGCCAATCTTTACAATTCCAGCAACCGGATATCGGAAGATAAACTTGCCAATCCGGATATTACCTGGGAAAAAGCACAGAAAACCAATATTGGTATTGACATCGCTATCCTCAAAAAGCGGTTAAACATTTCCTTTGACATATTCTTTGAGCACCGGTATGACATCCTAACCGACCTGTCAACCAATGACAAAATTGGGTTTCCCCAGGTTTTTGGTAAAGCCGCACCTTTAATCAATACGGGAATCGTCAACAATCGCGGATTTGATTTTGAAATAAGCTGGTCGGATGGCATTGGTAAACATTTTAATTATCGTATCCGCCCCAACTTTTCATTCGCCCGCAACAAGATCAAGTACATGCGCGAGGTGGCACGTGTCTATCCCTGGACCTACCGTACAGGCCAAAGACTGGGCCAGCAGTTTGGTTACGTGTTTGATGGCTTTGTACAAGACCAGGCCGAAGCGGATGATATCACCAACAATGCCCGTCAGTTTGGAAAGGTTATTCCAGGCGATATCAAATACAAGGACTTGAATGGCGATGGAAAAATAACCCTCCTGGAAGATCAAATGGCCCTGGGACATCCCAGAACACCAGAAATACAGTTTGGTATTCCGATTGATCTCAGTTATAAAAATTTTGATCTTAGCTTTTTATTCCAGGGAGCAGCCAATAGTTCCATTTTCCTATCCACTTCAGCCGTATGGGATTTCCCAGCTATCACAAACATCCAGTCAGAAGGAGACCGTACGGGAAAGGTAAAACCAATGCACCTCCAAAGATGGAAACCAGGGCTTTCGGCCAAAGAAAATGCCAATGCCAAATATCCTGCTCTTCACTATGGGCCCTATGAGAACAATAAGCTGACCGGCAATAATTTCAATAGTTCCTTTTTTATGTATGATGGTCAGTACCTGCGCCTGAAAAACGTAGAGATTGGTTACAATTTACCACAGGCATTGATCAGGAAATGGAAATTGCAAAAGGTGAGATTTTATGTACAAGGCTCCAACCTCATTACCTGGGATAAATTGAAAGATGTAGATATTGACCCTGAAGTGGGCGATGGCAACGGATACTGGTACCCCATTAACAAGGTTATCAATTTTGGCTTTGAAATATCACTTTAAAATCGCTTAGCTATGTTTAATAAGAATTACCATCAATTATATTTCACTTTAGCAGTACTGCTCATTACTGGCATTTCCTGCAAAAAGGACTTCCTGGATAAACGGCCAGATGATAAAATGACCGAAGAACAGGTGTTTTCCGATTATTTTAAGGTCAACAAACTGGTTGCCGTGTTATATGGCGATATGCACAATGTGGCCCGGGGATTTGCCTACCTGCAACACTTTTCCATAAGCTCAGCCACTGATGAGTGTGAAGGGAGCGGTGTGCAAAGCGCCCAATCCACCAATTTCAATACCGGTAACTTAAACCCTGCCAGCATAGGCACCAATTCAACCGGCGATCAATACAAATGGGATTGGTTGTATACCTCCATTCGCAAAGCCAATGTAATATTGGAAGGGGTACGGAAATACAAAACGCCGGACAACCCATTAAGTGCCGGCGATTTAAACATGCGTTTGGGTGAGACCTATTTCTTCAGGGGCTATTATCATTTCCTTTGTGCCCGGTTGTATGGAGAGATCGTATACATGGCACATGCTGGAGATATTACTGAAGACATGAACTATAAACGTGAGTCTTTTCACGTAATAGCCGATAAAATCTGTAAAGACATGGATTCAGCCATAGCCTTGTTACCAACTACCCAGCTTGATGCAGATTTCTTCCGGGCAGAAAAAGGAGCAGCCCTGGCCGTAAAAGCTATTGTGCGCTGGATGGAAGCTACGCCTCTGTACAATGGCGGTACCTTTCCCGGCAGTGAAAACCGTATTGGCAAAGATTATGGCAACAAACCCGAACGTTGGGCCATTGCTCGTGATGCGGCCAAGGCAGTACTGGACCTGCAAGCTAATGGTGGACCTCGATATTCCTTGTATGCCAAGTATTCAGCCACAGATTTCGTAGCGGGCTCTAATAACAAAGTATATACCCGCCTACGCGAAATGTTTCATGATATGGACGCCTTTAAAAAGGAAGGTATTTTCATCAATTCCATCGACAAGCCGCAGGCCTGGCAGGGAGACAACTACCCTCCATCTGCCAATGGCCAATCACGCAATACCCCTGTACAGGAACAGGTGGACGAATACGAATACAAAGCGCCGGATAATTATGGCTATCCCATCTATGCTGCCAATGCAGTAGCCAATGGCTATGATGACAAAAACCCTTACGAGAGCGTACAACGCGATCCCCGTTTTTACAGGGACATCATGTACCATGGCAGCACCTTTAGGAATGCGGTAATCAATACGGCCGATGGCCAGGACAAGTTGGCGGCAATACCCAATAAGTCTACCTATACCGGTTATTTCCACCGTAAGTTTTACCGGGAGGAATACTTTGGCGGGTCACCCACCTTCAACATGAGCTTTCCTTTGATACGCCTTCCTGAGATCATGTTGATCTATGCCGAAGCATTGAATGAAACCAATGGATCGGCCGCCGATATTGTCAATATCCTGAATACCATCCGTACCCGTTCTTTTATGGTGGCTGTGCCTCCTTCCATTCAGGGCGACAAAACCAAAATGAATGAGTACCTGCAGCGTGAACGCCGGGTGGAATTGTATTATGAGAACAATCGCTTCTTCACCTGCCGCCTTTACCTTGATCCTACCAGCCCTGTTGAAGTAGCCAAAGAGGCAGCCTGGAAAGCAGCTGGTGCTACCAATGACGAGCGTTCTCAGAAATGCGCCTTGCCTTATCCTAAAAGTCAGCGTATGATCAATGGTATGCGGCCTGTGGAAGACCCTGCCGGTAAGATCGTGATCGCAGGCAAAAAGTACCGTATGGAACGTTATTGGAAAGAGGACCGCGTATTCCTGCCCCAATTCTATTTCTTTCCCTTGCAGGCAGAGGAAGTCGCACGCTGCCCCAGCCTGGGACAGAATCCGGGATATTAATATATAAAGAACCAGTTCCTATTAATTTAAAGAGGCTGATCAGGTTGAAGAAAATTCAATTTGATCAGCCTCTCCTGTTTCTCAGAACTGCTCTTCTCTGCACGGTTATGATCCAAATCTGCACAGTTAATCATTCAAACTGCACACTTATCGGTTTGTTCTTTACATATTAAATAATTAGTCTTTACTTCATAGTAAGGAAAGCAGCTATTAACCATGCTAACATGCATTTACTAAGTAGCGAGGCAATGATACATAGCAATCCCGATAACAATCTGGTAATATTTTCCTTCTGGTAAAAAATATAATTTAGAGACCCTAACTAACTGTTTAGAATACTCCTATTATGAGACCTTCACAATTATTAACCTTAAGCCTATTCTGGCTATTGCCTTCTTTTGCCTTTACGCAATACAACCAGGTAAATTTTTATCCTCCTGAAGCCGCTTCCTTAATGCGAAATATCGACTACCCGGTAAGTCACCTTACAGGGATGCCGGATATACGCATTCCCCTGCACACCATAAAAGCGGGCCCACTGACAATACCTTTCGAGATCAGTTTTCACATAGACAATTTCGCCAAGGCCAATCAAATGCCTGCCAGCACCGGGGCCGGATGGTCGTTAAACACAGAAATACAAATTTCCAGGAGTATTAACGGGCTGGATGACCTGAAGTCCAATAACGGTTACTGCTTTAATAATAATATACCCGCAAATTATACGAGCGGTGATGTGTTCAGAACAAACGCTCAAAAAAAACAGGTGGTGGATGGCTATAAAGAAGAAGAACCAGATAAATTTTTTTATCAACTGTTAGGAAAAAGCGGTTCCTTTTACTTTCAGAAACAAGCCAATGGCAGTTTTTTACCCATACCTGTTCCATTCAACGGGATTAAAATAAATTATAACTTTACCACACTCCAGTTCACCATTATCGATACCGATGGGACTACTTACCTCTTCGCTGCTTCGGATTACACGACAGAACCTAATATGACCAACCTTCAGTATATGTCCTGGAAATGTCAATCCATCAAAAATGCGGCAGGGGTACAGGAAGTAAGCTTCACCTATACCAATGGTTATCAAACACAAGAACTTAGTTATAATGACAGGATTGAAGTGTATGATGATATGATAGGTTATGCAATTGGAGAAGTTTCTGCATATTCTCCCAGATGTGAATCAATCCATCCATTTGAAGGTGTACAATCCTGGCCATTCTGGCAAGTAATGGGACCAAAAATGATAAGATGGGGTGGTGGCTCTTCAAAAGTACTAGCCTGGAACCATGAGGGGTATTTTCAGGAAGTACCCAATTATGCAACCAGCGGGTCTCCGTCCCAGATCGAGAAAAATGTGAGGAATTTTCCAGTTTCAGTCATATCATTTAGAGGCGGGAGCATTGTTTTCAATTATATCAATAATGAGCAGTTATCCTCAATCCAAGTCAAAAATGGTTCGGGAGTAACGATAAAAAACATTGCTTTTTACCAATCTTATGCAGGCAGTGGCGGCGGATTGATCTATAACAATAATAAATACCGGTATTCCCGCATACTGGACTCGTTACACATCAATGATCAAAAGTATGCTTTTACCTATGGCTTAACCAGGCAATATGGAGATGTGAGCGATTATTGGGGATACCAGGCAGATGCACCTTCAAATGCCTGTATGGTGCCTTATCAAAGTATTACCCTTTCAGTAGGCAATACTACCAATTACTATGATTGTTTCACCACTACGGAAGGAGAAACATTATCAGCCACATTTGGAACAGGAGCAACACCTGGTGAAATGTTCGGATTAACCAATCTACAAAAAACAGCCATTGCGATCAGGTATCCGACAGGCGGTAGTACAGAATTTATTGTAGGTCAAAACCGGTTTCGCGATCCTGGCGATCAAACGATCAAAGGAGCTGGGGGATATCGTATTGAAAAGATCCGCTCTTTTGACCAGGTACATGCAGGCCCGGTCAATGAAAAGATCTATAAATACGGGCCGGATGAAGATGGTACTGGCATTATAAAAAGCTTGCCCTCCTTTGATCCCTTATCTGGCAATAATTACATCGATGAAACAAATCAATATGTTGTTACAGGAATATTAGATGCTGGTCATATTGAAATAGTGCAAACTTCCCGGAAACGAACCTATTTATCGGGCGCAACCAGAGGCTTAACGTTTTCTAACGGTGCCCCGGTAAATTACAATACAGTTACAGAATACAATTCAGATATGGGCCTACTGACTGGCAAAACGGTTTATAAATACAACCTTTACACTTATGAGGCTGAAAATACTTCCCCTAGTGACCCTTTCCCTTTTGAAAACAATGATTGGCACAAAGGAATGCCCGATTCCGTAATTCATTACAAATACCAAAATGGGCAATTTACCTGGATCAGGAAAAAGAACATGGACTATAATACTTATATCTTCCCTTACCGGGTTTTCCAGGGACGAACTTCCCTTCGTGGAAATTATATTCTAATCGCTGGACCTGGCTTGTCTACATATACACAGGACTACTTGACCGAAAATTTTGGCAACATGGAGTTCAAATACAGCGCTATCAATGTTGGCACCATGCAGTTGACCAATGAAGATGTAGCTGAGCAAGATGCAGATGGACATATCCTGACTTCCCGTACCAACTATTACTATACCAATCCTGATCCGTCAGTAGTAACCCGCATTGAAAATACCGGAAGCGATGGCATAACCACCATTCAACACATAACCTATCCTACAGATTATGCACCCGCCGGCTTTATCACCCCCCTTATTACAAATAATATTGTTTCAGTACCGGTCGAAAAGGTTATTCGAAAGAATGGGAAAGTTGTGTCAGGACAAGTTTTGACCTACAATTCAAACGGCACACTATCGTCCAGTTACCAGATAGAATCAAATCCGCCACTCCATCAATCATCGTTTAAAATGTCCAACCGGGCAACTACAGGCGATTACTCCCCAGCTAGTTCAAATACGACCTTTGGAAAGGACCCCAATTATCTTCAAAAGCTATCATTAGATTGGGACAATTATTTAAACCTAAAGAAGGTTACACCCGTTGGGAACATGTCTACCTCTTACCTATGGGATTACGAAAATATCTACCCAATAGCCGAAGTTAAGAATGCAGAGAGTGATCAAATGGCCTTCACCTCCTTCGAAGCCGATGGTGCCGGCAACTGGGGTATTCAAAGCAATACAAGAAACACCTCCTATAGCATAACTGGAAAACAATCGTACGATTTAGCCAATGGTACACTCACAAAATCTGGATTGGATCCTGCAAAAACCTATGTTCTAACTTATTGGATAAAGACAGGTGCCAGTCTTTCAGCCAATGGAACACAAAGTACCAGTCAAGGAAAATCTGTCAACGATTGGAATTTCTACACCAAAACAATTTCAGGTATTAGCAGCTTAACCGTATCGGGAAATGGGCTGGTTGATGAAATAAGATTATTCTCCCAGGGCGCCCAAATGAACACTTACACCTATGAACCGCTGATAGGTATGACCAGCCAGTGCGATGTCAACAACCGCATCACCTATTATGAGTACGATGGCTTTGGCCGGCTGAAGACCATCCGCGATGAGAACAAAAACGTACTCAAGACCCTCGATTACCAGTACCAGAAAAACCAAAACCAGTAACCTCTCCTTATCCGAATAGTTATGAATAAGATCAATACCAACTGCCAGTATAAACCCGGCCGACGCCTGCTGCTGGGGTTTCTGTTTCTGCAAACCATTGCCCAGGCACAAACCCCGGAACCACTCCCCATTCCCTACAGTACCAATACCAAAGTCAACTTTGTACGCACCTGGGATGCCAAAGCGCCTGAACAAAACCCGGCAACCCTCATCTCCCGGCCCCTGCGCGATGTACAACAAACCACCGCATACTTCGATGGCCTTGGCCGCCCCCTGCAAACGGTGGTAAAACAAGGCTCTCTCGCCACCGGCAACAACCCCGTCGATCTGGTAAGTGCCGTAACCTATGATGAGTTTGGTCGTGAAAAATTCAAATACCTGCCCTCTCCAGCCAACAATGCGGGGGCTAATACGTCCATCAATGATGGTCTTTTCAAAGCCAACCCTTTCCAGCAACAGGTACAGTTTTACAATAGCCAGCTCTTCGGCCAGCCTGGTGAGACCAATGTCGGTCCGGGCAGCCTCAACTGGGCTTATGGTCAAACTACTTTCGAAGCCTCTCCCCTGAACCGCGTGCAGGAAGCCTTTGCGCCGGGCACCAATTGGGTAGGCACCAATGCTCAGGGCAGTGAGTCCAACCGCCATTCCGTCAAAACCAAATACTATTTCAATACCCTTACCGATGACGTGAAGCAATGGACCGTGTATGATGTTGCCAATAACTGGGGCACCTATGCCGTAACCGGTATATATAATCCCGGCGAATTATATAAGAACATCACCGTTGATGAACAGGGCAAACAGGTCATCGAGTTCAAGGACAAAGCAGGTCAGGTCATCCTCAAAAAAGTACAATTCTCCGCGGCTGCCGATAATGGCAGCGGCAGCAACCACAACGACTGGCTTTGCACCTATTATATTTACGATGATCTTGGCAGCCTGCGTCTCGTCGTACAACCCAGGGGCGTGGAACTCTTGATCCAGAACAGTTGGAATACTACCTGGAATAACAGTGTGATCCTTAAAGAACAATGTTTTCGCTATGAATACGACGCCCGCCGCCGCATGACCATGAAAAAAGTACCCGGCGCCGGTGAAGTGTATATGGTATATGATAAATGGGACCGCCTGATCCTTACCCAGGATGCCATTCAGCGGCCACAAAACCTGTGGATCTTTACCAAATACGATATCCTCAACAGGCCCATCATGACTGGTAATTATTTTGACCCCACCAATATTGGTCTGCCTGCCATGAACGCCCATGTAAAGAACAATGAAAGCTGGCTCATCCGTTATGAAACCATTGATCTTTCAAAACCCAGGGGTTATACCACTACACAAACCTTTCCTTATAGCGAAGCCCCCGATCTGCTCACCCTTACCTACTATGACAATTACGATTGGGCAACCCTATATGGATCAGGTTTCAATGCCCGCGAAAATAGCGGTGATCCCATGTTCTTTACACCCGACAACAACAATTATCCCTATCCACAACCCATTACCGCTACCAGCAATACCCGCGGCATGGTCACCGGCTCCTGGACCAAAGTTTTGGGTACCACCAAAGCAACTGTCAAATCCATCTTTTATGATGATAAAGGAAGAACCGTGCAGGTTAAAAGCAACAATATTACCGGCGATCAATCCAGCCCTACCATCATCCTGAGTACCCAATACGATTTTAGTGGCAAAGTATTGCGCACCTTCTACCGCCAGCTCAAAGCCGATGTCAATCATCATGGTCTATTCGTCATGACCACCTATAACTATGATGACCTGGGCCGGCCGGTGGAAGTCAAAAAATGGCTGGATGCCTATACCAATGAAGGCCATTTCCCTGTACCCGAAAAGACCATTGTACGCAATGAATACGATGCCCTGGGGCAACTGAAAAAGAAAACCCTCGGTAATAACCTGGAAAGCCTTGCCTACGACTACAATGTCCGTGGCTGGCTCCTGGGTGCCAACCGCAATTACCTCCTGAATCAGGCAACAACTGATTATGCCGATAAATACTTTGGGTTTGAGCTAGGTTATGACAACTGCACCCAAAGCCCCGGCTCCTGTGCGGATGGCGTTTATCAATACAATGGCAATATTTCCACCAGCGTCTGGAAAAGCAAGGGCGATCAGGTACGCCGTAAATTCAACTTTCAATACGATGCAGCCAATAGGTTGGGCAAAGCTGGTTTCTACCAGAACAGCAAGCCGGGCACTGGCGGCACCTGGAACTACAGTGAGGCCAATTTCAGCGTCGGTGGATTTGAAGCCGACAATGGCTACATGATGAAGTACGATGCCAATGGCAATATCCTTTCCATGATACAGCATGGCATTACACCGGGTAATAACGACCTCATCATTGATGCCATGCGTTATACGTACAAAGAAAGTGGCAACAGCAACCAGCTCGAACAGGTATGGGATGATCTTAATGCGCCCGATACCAAACTGGGCGACTTTCATTACGCTGGTACCAAAACCGGCTCCTCGGTTGATTATACTTATGATGCCAATGGCAACCTGGTAACAGACGCCAACAAGAATATCAGTGCCATCACCTATAATTACCTCAACCTGCCCAAAACCATCCAGGTCACCGGTAAGGGCAGCATTGAGTACCTCTACGATGCTGCTGGCAATAAATTAGAAAAAACAGTCAATGAAACCGGTAAGCCGGCCAAATCAACCTTGTACCTGGATGGCTTTGTTTATGAGGATAATGTGCTCCAATTCCTGCCCTTTGAAGAAGGAAGGATACGTTATACCAAAAGGAAGTTCATTAATGGCGACAGCACCTGGAACCTTGTATATGATTACTTCCTCAAAGACCACCTGGGCAATGTGCGCATGGTGCTTACCGAGCAAACCGATACTGCTCAGTACCTGGCTTCCATGGAAACAGCCTACCGCTCTAAGGAAGAACAGCTCTTTTCCAATATCGCCCAAACCGCTATTGCCAAAACCAGCGTACCGGGCGGTTATCCAACCAATCCAAATCCCGTTACCAATCCCAATGACCTTGTAGCCAGGGTAAACGGCAGTGGTAATAAAGTAGGTCCGGCCATAGTTCTCAAGGTTATGAGTGGCGATAAGGTCGATATAGGCGTAAGCCATTTTTACCGCAGTGGCGGCAGCTATAACGATGGTCTCAACATGGTGCCCACCATTCTCTCTTCTTTAGCAGGTGGCATTATAGGTGCAGCAGGCCAAACCAAGGGTTCCCTGGCCCAACTCAGTGCCGACCCCGGTCCCTTGGTCACTGCCATAAACGATTTACAGAACAATCACCAACAATCCCAGGCTGGCAACAACAAGCCCAAGGCTTACCTAAACTGGATACTGCTCGATGAGCAGCTTAAATATGTAGACGCCAGCAGTAACGCACTTCCCGTCAGTAGCCCCAATGAGGTAAAAACCATTGCCGCTACCGCCATCCCCATGACAAAAAATGGTTTTCTGTATATTTACGTCAGCAACGAAACCCAGAACTGGGACGTGTTCTTTGATAACCTGAGCATTAGCCAATACACAGGGCCCATTACCGAAGAGACCCATTATTATCCTTTTGGGTTGACGATGGCGGGGATATCTTCAAGGGCACTCAAACCGGGCTACGCTGAAAATAAGCACAAATTCAACAAGGGATCTGAATTACAAAATAAGGAGTTCAGTGATGGTAGTGGACTGGAATGGTATTCAACTAATTTAAGGATGTATGATGCGCAAATAGGTCGTTGGCATGTTATTGATCCAAAGCCGGATTATTTTGAAAGCCCATACGCAGGGATGAAGAATAACCCCATCACGTATAACGATCCGCTTGGCGATACTGTAAAACAACAAGGGTTTACAAATCAGCAAATATTGGATTGGGCTGCCAAAGGTTTAAAGGTAAGTGCAAAAGCTAATCCATTCTCATTTAAAGGAGGGCAGTTACGATATAGTCAATCAAAGATTAATAAACTCTCTAAAGAGCAGCAAGAAATTGCGAACGGTATTGTAGGCGCAATTAAAAGCGAAGTTACTTTTACCGTAACCAAGGTTAGCGAGAACGATAAAGTGACTAATGACCCTAAGGCCTATATCCTAGGTGACAATGGGGAAAAGATATACCAGCCGACTTACAAGGATATGAAGTGGAAGGGGATGACAACCCAAATAGACGAAAAGAATGTACAAGTAAATATCGTATCACCTACCAGCGATGCAAACATTGATCCTGGAAAAGTAAATACAGCAGGTCAACCATTGGCTTCCGCTCCGCCGTGGTTAACACTCTACCATGAGGTTGGTGGTCATGGAAATCTTAAATATGTTTTAAGAGATCCTGATCAAAAAGGTCATACGATTGATTATGAAAATAAGGTAAGAAGCTTGCACGGTATGGAGTTAAGAGGATACGATCCGCAGCATACTAAACCAAGAGAAAAGGAAGAATAAAAAGATAGTTAATATGCGAATATTTTTGTTTTTAGTATTTATGTTGGGAGGCTTTGCAACTTTTAGCCAAAGTGCAGGCGAATTACAGGTGACATTGATAAAATCTGACAAGAGTGGGGATAGTTGTTGTATTTATAATGTCACGATAAACAATTTGAGTGACAGCGTTGCTTGTATACTTCATTCTATGTTTATGAATTTAAAGAGCAGTCAATCACAAGGATTGCCTTTACACTTTCAGAGAACCGCCCAACGATTTTACAGCTTAGGTTATTCGTTCAGAGATACAGCATTTGAATTTGAATCTACGCCGTATAGGGGAGAGTGCATATTGCCTTATCAGTCTTTACAGTTTAAAGTAATGATTGTTCCTGGCAATGAAATGGGTAAGCAATTAAGCTTTGAGTATTTGTATGTGCCGGATTTTTGTTACAAGGATTTTATGAAGGATATGCAACAAATGACAACTTGGTATCTGAAGTATAAACGGAATGAAAAGAAAATTGAACTACCGCAATAATACAAAAATCCAAGCTATTTTGCTCCTATGAGTTACCTACTACTCATAATTAACAAACACAGTAGCTGCATAATAAGACCTGGAAGAAAAGCATCTTACTCCAGTAGCTTCTTAAATGCAGGCATATTGCGCACTTTATCAAAGTCCGGCTCGGTTAACCAGGCCAAATAATACTCCCTTTTAATAACGCCATTCAAATGTTGCTTCGATTGCCGGAGATAGGAAATCCCTTCGGCCACCTTATTGTTCGAAACAGCTGCCCGCCCCAGTTCAAAAAGGATCAAGGGTTCGTTAGGATGTTTAGCATAAGCCGCCTGCAGCACTTCCATCGCTTCTTTATTTCTTTTCAGGCGTTTCAGGCTCAGGGACTCATCACACGCAGCAAAAATGGTAATGTAAGGGTCCCTGGAGGTTATTTTTTGCACCCGTTTTGTCAGCGGCAAGGTATATTTTTCGACAAACGCCTCCTGTTCAATCATCATATACCCTTCATCTTCCAGGATACTCGCTAATAACCTCGGATCATCGGAATTACTGGCAATCCGCTTTTCATTCAGCGTAGTAAACTGATCGAGCCGGGTAGTTGCTAATCCCTGGTAGCATTCATACATGGCCCGGTAAGCCATACTCAGGCGAACCTCTCTCATATATAGGTCGCTTGGCTCAATTTCATTTAAAAGTAACTGATAGTAATACAAAGCAGAGTCGTATTGCTTTTCAGATTTATAAAGCTCCCCCAGCCAGAAATATCCATCCATCATCCGGTTGTCTCTGGGCTTTACGGTGTAATAGACATCCAGGGCTTTTCTGTAATAGTATTTGGCACTGTCGGGAATATATTTTCGCCAATGATACACATTACCCAACTTCATATAGGCCTGCCCATACTCCGGATCCAGATTCCTTATTTGATGCAGGAAAAATAGTGCACTATCAATCAGCTCTTTTTTGCCCGTTTGGCCATACCGAATAGCCATAAAGATATAATTGCCCACGTTATCAGGTTCCCTATTGATCGCATTGCGCAGGATACTCAAAGCACCGGCTGTATCCTTCTCCTCCCACAATACATCCGACATGACGGAATATGCATCTCCCGTTGCAGGTTTAAAGCTGACAGCTTTAATGGCATACTTTTTCTGCAGGGCCACCAGGTGATCCCGGTCCTTATTGTTATAGGTCTTGAACTGATACACATGCGCCAGAAAAGCATAAGCGGCAGCATAGGTGGAATCCTCCTTAATGGCCAGCTTCAGGTAATACTCTGCACTGTCAGCACCTGCAGTGGTTCACTTCCAGATATGATCGTAATACGCTTTTTTGAAATAGGTATACGCCTGGGCATTGGGAGAACCAACCCTACTTGAATCCTTGTAATAATTGAACCCACGCTGCGAAAATACCCCGGCTGACACAACCAGCATGAGCATGGTTAATAGCAGGGTTTTACAACATGTGGAATAAGCTGTACAAATGCTCCTGGATTTGCTGCTATTGCCAGCAAACGAAGCCCATTGAAGAGAATGGTAATTCATACATGATCTTTGAAGTAATGAATAGTTACTATTTCACAGGGAGCCAGGAAGCCCTACCATCAGGTATACAGCCATAACCAGGGCGGTCGGTCAACGTCTTGAGCAGCGGGAACAATAGATGCGAATTACGAATTTAACTCAATTCCAGATCATCGTGCCAGTAAAAAAACGGTAAATTCATCGGCAGTTGCCATGTACGATACACGCAAAGCCCAATCTCCTATCCTCTCTCCGTCCTAGACTACCTTAGCCAAAGAAAGGAGGAAGAAGGTTGGGCAAAAAAGAGGCGGCCTTGTTAAAGCCGCCCCACAAACGCATTGTATGATACTGTTTTATCTTTTCAGCTTTCGTCTCCTCCCCCATTAAAACCTAAAACTCACATTCGCACTCACCCTTCTCGGCATCATGGGCTCTACGGTTGTCCAGCCTTTGTAATATTCCTTTTCGGTGAGATTATCTACCTTCAACCCAACCCGGAAGGTACGGGCATTGTAAAACAGGGAGGCATTGAATACGGTATATTCAGGAATGGTGAATACGCGATTGGTGGTATTATTCGTGATCTTGTTTACACTGGCATAGTTGCCACCAAAGCCAAGGCCCAGCCCTTTAAGATCCCCATTCATCAAAGTATAACTGATCCAACCATTGGCCAGGTTTTGCGGACCAGCACCCACTGGCCGCAGGCCAACTGTTGTTTTATCTGTTTTATCATTCTTGCTCTCATTATAAGCATAACCCGCAATGATATTCAACCCAGATAATGGATTGGCAATGATATCCGCTTCAATTCCCCTGCTGAATACATTACCATCCTGGATGGTATAACCGGCTTTGTCCGGATCAGGGCGGGTAACATTGGTTACAAAAATATCATAGTAGCTAACGGTACCTGCCAGCTTGCCGTCAAACAGTTCCATCTTCACCCCGCCTTCCCACTGGTTGGCCTGTTGCGGTTTGAAATTGCTCACACTGCCATCAGGCTGTGTGGCAGCCGCCACATTCTTAAAGCCATTCATATAATTGGCAAATACAGAAACCTGGTCCTTCACCACACTGTACACCAGGCCAAACTTGGGCGAGAAAGCGGTTTGCGCATAAACCCCGGTGGTTTTACCGTTGTTTACATTGTACGTGCCTTTGTTATCAAAACGATCTACCCGCAAACTCACCATCGCCAACAGACGATCCGTTACATTCAACACATTCGATGCATAAGCACTGTAGGTATTTTGCGTCGTGATGTTTTTAGAAGGCGTGATAAGCGCTACCTTGGCATCTGCTGCCGCTTTGTTGAGCTGACCATACCGTACATCATCCTTCATCACACTGTTCACCAGGTCATACAGCGCATAAGCCTGGTTATTATTCCCCTTGTTGCTGAAGTAGTCCAAACCGGCCACCACCCTGTTGCGCATGCCCAATATTGTAAAGTCGCCAATAAAGTTTTGTTGGATATCCAGTGTTGTACCAGTTGAGTTTTGCGAACCTACATAACGGCTCAGCAAAGTATCCGTAGCCCCCAGGAACATGACATAAGAATACAAGCCCTGCGATTTACGTACGCTTTGCGACACGATCGTTTGCGAGGTCCATTGGTCAGATAGCTTATAGTTCATCTGCCCATAGAGGTTCATGGTGGGCGTTTTGATCGTAATATCATTGGCTGTGAAAGAACGTTTCCAGTCAATACCCAATTCATTGGGCGTAGTGGCAAGAAGTTTACGGCCACGGTTCAGGAATACCATCAGGGGATTGGTGCCTTCGCTGCTGAAAAATTCCGCATTGAAATGGAAGTTGAGCCGGTCGCTGGCTTTATAGATCACCGAAGGCGCTACAAATACCGACTTCTTAAAACCGGCATCCTGCCAGCTGTTCTCTGTATGATAAGCCGCATTTACCCGGAACAATACACTACTGTCTTTACCCAGGGGCGTATTGAAATCGGCTGTTACCCTGCTCAGGCCAAAGGCTCCGCCGGTATAGGATACTTCGCCACCAAAATGATCGTAAGGCTTTTTGGTCACGATATTGATCAAACCGCCAAATGAAATAAGGCTGCTGCCAAACAAGGTACCCGATGGTCCCTTGATCACTTCCATCCTTTCAATATTGGCCGGATCAAGGCCACCATTGCTCAAACCGGCAATACCATTGATCATGGAAGGCTGTAGAACAAATCCCCTCAACGTAAAATAGGCAGCGCCATCGCCACCACGGCCGGTGGAGGACCATAGTTTATCTATACCCGGTGCATTCTTCAAAGCATCATCCACATTCACAATGAGCTGTTCTTTCATCAACTCATTGCTGATGGTAGAATAGGCTTGTGGGTTTTCCATATTCTTCAGCGGCATGCGTGATACATAATCACTCGTCTTGCGCAAAAACTTACGCCGGCCACTGGTAATGGTTACCGTTTCCAGATCTTTCTCCGAGAGTTTCAACTCAATGGTAACAGCAATCGTTTCCTTATCTGTAACGATCACCGTTTGCGTAGTGGTCTCATATCCCGTGAGTGATATTTCCAGTAGGTAAGTACCGGCCGGCAGGTTCCGCACGATAAAGCTGCCATCCTCGGCGGTAACGGCTGTTCGTTTTAAACCCTTAAATTGAATGGTTACAAATGCGGCAGGCTGGCCATCGGCCGTGCTGATCTTTCCTTTGATGATGCCATTGCCCTCTTCGGGGTCATTGGCCATTGCCTGTATAGAAAATGCTAAAAGAATGCATGTAAACAGTTGCTGGAGTAGTCGCTTCATCATGATGCGGTTCAATTTTGAAGCCGCAAAGCTCTGCCCCACTGCCTGCATTCCCGATCGCAATGCGGAAAACGGGTTTACGGGAAAGGGAAAACATGGTTCGTCAATCGTGCATAAGCCGCACGCAAACTAATGGCCTCTTATCAAACGCTTAAGTGATACTGTTTACAACGGCCAGTGCCATCCCATCGTACTCCTTAACACCAACCGTTTGCAAAATGGTGGCCGTCACCTTTTTATTACTACCCAGCATTTTATTAAACCGTTGAACACCTTGCACCTTTTCGTCCGTACTATGATCATCCAACACCTTTCCTTCTCTGATCACATTGTCGCAAATAATGAGCGTGCCCGGCCTTGAAAGGGAAAGTGCATATTCAAAATAATCAGTATAGGGTGGTTTGTCGGCATCAATGAAGATCATATCAAAAGGACCTTCCCTGTTAGCGATGATAGCCGGTAAAATATCCAGGGCTTTTCCTACCCTGATGTCTACTTTGTTGGAAAGTCTCGCGTTGTTAATATTTGTTTGTGCAACCGCTGCGTGATGAGCGTCCACCTCTATTGTAATTACTTTACCATTTTCAGGTAAGGCTCGTGCCAGCCAAATGGTACTGTAACCAGCCAGTGTACCCAACTCTAAAATTTTTGAAGCATTACAAAGTAACGCCATCACTTGTAAAAATTTCCCCTGGTTGGCCGAAACACTGTGTGGGGGAAGGTTTTCGAGACCAATTGATGCTATGGTATCTGTTAAAGCTTTGTCCTCCTGTGCCAGCAAATGGCTAATATAAGTATCTACCTTTTCAAAAAGTTGACTGTTCATATAGGATGTTTAATGGTAACGTCGTTCAACCAACTGCTACTTCCCAAACACACTAATCCAGGTATAGAGGATAAAGCCAATTAAATAGGTATACAACAAGGGGGTAGCGGCTGGTGCATTGGCCAGCGAAAAGACAACGGCTAATAACCCTACAAGTATAAGCGCCAGGGAAAACCACTGTACCAATGAATTATTATTCAAACGCAACGGGAATTGCATATGCCCCAGGGGTAATCCCAACGACATGGTGACCAGACCGGCAAACATCACTGCCTCCGAACCACCGCCGGGCAGAAAGAGCCCGATCAATACCAGTGCCAGGCCTGCCAGCAGGGCCACAGTCAGGCATACCGCATTGGCTTTTTCCCGGTTGCTCAGGGCATATTTACCATCCTTATGAAATAAGAGAAAGAAGTTGGCCAATGGATTGATCACCCAGCTGGTAATGACAAACAACAGGTACAGAGCTACCACTATCAGGCCAATGTTGGCCAGGTTACCGCCACCCGATTGAGACAGGCGACTGATCAATTGCACGCCAACGTAAATACCCAGCGGAATAGCCCAGCGGGCATTTTTCCCTTTGTTATTGATCCAAAAACTGTATCGCAATAACCATTTGTAGGGTGGTATCTTCGATTTCAAGGCTTGTTTCAATCCTTCGCGGGCGCCTTCGAGATTGGGATGAATGCGCAGGGCTTCGCGGAAATGCCCGGCAGCGTCTTTGTGCCGACCTTTTTCCAACAGGTTCCAGCCTACCGTAGTATGTGTATAGGCGTTTTCAGGGTCCTTTTCCAGTGCATCCTGCATCGTCTCAATGGCATCATCTACCCGCTTTAATTTATTCAAAGCAGTTGAACGTACATTGAGGCAGGTAATATTTTCAGCATCTACTGCCAGCCCTTCATTGGCTTTTTGGAGGGCCTGCTCAAAATGCTTTTCTTCCAGTAATACCAGCCCCCATAGCCCAAAGAACTCGGCACTCCAGGGACTTAATTGCACAGCCCGGTGCAGGTATCTTGCGGCCTCTATATTTAAATTGAGTTGATAATAACCAAAGGCCAGCAGGTAAAAGTAATACCCTTCATGCGGCATCAATTGGATGGCCCGCTTAATTACATCTATACCCGCTTTGTATTGTTGCTGATCAAATTTGCACCGGGTAAGGAGGCCCAGTGCATAATCATTTTCCGGTTCTATCCGCAAGGCATCGGCCAATTGCCGTTCCGCATCTTTGGGTCGCCCCTGCGCCAATAATAAATTAGCCCGTTCCAGCAAGGGCCCTACATCCGTCATGATTACTTTTTGATCTTAAGGAATTTCAGGATATCATCATACAACCCGCTTTCATTGGCATACAAGGCATAATTACGGGCCGAGGAGAACCATTCCAGCGTAGTAGGCCGGTGTTGTTTGGCAGCCTTCAGCAGGTCTTTTGTTCCCAATGGTTGCAGGTTGCCACTGGCCATCGAATCGCGGAGCTTATCTTCTACCGCTATATCGATCATCGCTTTGATATCCGCCCCTGAATAATCGGGTGTTTCTTTCGCCACCTTTTTGGTATCAATATCCTTTACCGGTTTATCTTTCAGCATAGCCCGAATGATCTCTTCCCGGGCTGTTTCATCGGGCGGCTCTACAAAGATCACCCGGTCAAACCGGCCCGGCCGGCGAAAGGCCGCATCCACACTCCAGGGCGCATTCGTTGCCGCCAGGATCAATACCCCTTCATTGTCCGATTGTACCCCGTCCATTTCGGCGAGGAACTGGTTGATCACATGCCGCATGGCGGATTGACGCAGATCGCTGCGGCTGGCCCCCATGGCATCCACCTCATCAAAAAAGAGCACACAAGGAGCATTCTTTCGCGCCAGTTCAAATATGCCATGCAGGTTCTTCTCACTATTGCCAATCCACATATCCAGAATATCGTGCAATCCAATACTGATAAACTTGGCATGGATCTCCCCGGCTGTGGCTTTGGCGATATAGGTTTTACCACATCCCGGCGGACCATACAATAAGATACCGCCCCCTATTTTCTTCCCAAAAGCCTTGTACAGGTCGGGATTCTTCAGTGGCTGGATGATCTTCATTGATATTTCGTCCTTGATACGCGCCATGCCCCCTACATCAGAAAAATTGATGGTAGGTTTCTCTAAAAAATAGCTGCTGGCACTGCGTTCCAGGTCCAGGTCATCATCAAAGTCATCTCCTTCCGGACCTTGCGCGTTGCCACCGGGCATCCGCAATTTGGCGTCGATCTCCTCATCCCTGAAATCGGGATTCAGTGCGATCACCTTTTGGTATACTTCCACCGCCTGCTGCAGGGAATGTTCTTTGATAAGGCATTTCACAAAAAACACCATGGCATCCGATGGCAGGTCGGGATACAACTCTTCATAGATAACGATCGCAGCAGAATATTTCTGCTGGTAAAACCAGGCTTCGGCAAGGCCCAGCTTGGCTTTGCCATTGCCATAACTGCGGCGCAAGACCTCACTATACTGGTCTGCCGATTCTCCATATAATTTCTCCCGCAACAATACCTCCGCCAGGTGCATCCGTAAGGGTACATTGTCGGGAGATACCTGTAACGCCTCCTGTAAACTCTTGATATGATCACTCATGCTATGAAATTAATACAACAAGCGCACCTTGATCGTTTCCTTCACCTCTTTTAACAATTGGAACGCTGTATTAGATATCTTCCTGTCTACATCCAGTACGACATAACCGATCTCATCGTTGGTTTTGAGGTATTGCGCCAGGATATTAATATGGTGCTTTGACAATTGCGTATTGATCTCCGACAATACACCCGGTACATTTCGGTGAATATGCAGGATGCGGTGCGTACCTTCCTGTGGTGGCAGGTTAATGGCCGGCACCGTATGGGAGCCATTGGTAAGACCCATTTCCAGGAACTGGAAAAGTTTATTGCTCACATCTTCCCCAATATTCATCTGCGCTTCTTCGGTCGATCCGCCGATATGCGGTGTCAGGATCACATTGGGCAACTCCTGTAAGGGTGTTTCAAATTTATCCCCGTTCTTTTCGGGCTCCCAGGGAAATACGTCGATGGCCGCTCCGGCAATTTGTCCGTCCAGGATGCATTTACGCAGCCCTTCCAGGTCTACCACTTCCCCACGGGCATAGTTAATTAAAATAGAGCCTTTTTTAAAATTCTTTAAGGCATTCTTATTGATCAGGTTCCTGGTTGCATTGTTATCGGGCACATGCAGGGTAATGATATCTGCCTGGCTGACTACCTCTTTCAATGATTTTTTGGCAACGGCATTACCCAGGGGCAATTTGGTTAGTGCATCATAAAACATCACTTTCATGCCCAGCGCTTCGGCCAGTACACTTACCTGCGATCCGATATTGCCATAACCGATGATACCCAGCGTTTTGCCCCGCAATTCATAACTGCCCTTGGCTTCCTTCATCCAGATACCCTTGTGAGCAGCACTATTTTTATCGGGAATACGGCGGATAAGCATAATCGATAAGCCGATCACCAGTTCCGCTACCGAACGCGTATTGGAATAGGGGGCATTGAATACCACCACCCCATGTTCCGTGGCGCTTTTCAGGTCAACCTGGTTTACGCCAATACAGAAACAGCCGATGGCTTGCAGTTTTTTCGCTGCTTCCAATACCCGGGGAGTGATCTGCGTTTTGGAACGGATACCCAACAGGTGTACGTCTTTTACTTCCTTTACCAGTTCGTCCTCCGTTAGTGCACCGCCCAGTTTCCTGACCGACACATAACCGGCATCTTTGAAATTTTTCACCGCTGCATCACTGATGTTTTCCAGGAACAGGATGTTTACTTTCTCTTTCGGATAACTTGTATTTTTTTTCTCGCTCATAATGATGGCTCATCTTTTGCGTTAAATAATCAAATCGCAGATTTCATTGATTGATACGGATTACGCTGATTGAAAGCGTTTTTCAAATGGCGAAACAGCTGTCGGGATAATTACAGATTACGTGAATGGAAGTTCAATAGGCCCAGCAAAGTGAATAATATCTATCAATCTTAACGAAACATTGAATATTATCCACTATTCTGCGAAATCATTGATAATCCATACAATCTGTGTTCCGGGGTGCAAAGATGTCGCATAAAATTGAAACGGCAAACCGAATCGCCAATTCAACCGGCAGGGTGATAAGCAGGATCGGCTGGAACCGTTGAGGAATATGGAATTGGGTATTTATCAACAGATTAGAATAACTAAATATCTGTGAAAACCGTCCAGAATCCCTCAAATTTGCGTTTATTTGGTATTTTTGTCGATCACTAACCCAGTAATAAAACAGTCCTTTTGAAAACCATGTTAAGGTTCATACCACTAAGCCTTTTTGTGATTGGCTGTGCACAACTCAGTGATAAACAGCCGGTAGTAGTAGCGCAGTCCAATGGGCAGGCCACCTTGTCGGCTGCCGCCAACCATGCAAGCAATTCAGACTCATCGAGTTATTACATTTCCCTTGTCAAGGGTTTTATAGATACCACCTTTGGTGATCACCTCAATGGCAGTATCCTGGTAGCACGGAAGGGGCAGGTACTCTATGAGGAATATGCCGGTTTTGCCAATCCCCGGGGATCTGGTGACTCCATCAGGGCCAATACCCCCTTTCACCTGGCCTCTGTATCCAAAACCTTCACTGCCATGGCCGTCCTGAAACTATGGGATGAAGGAAAGCTCAATATTGACGATCCCGTGAGCAATTACCTGGCGGGTTTCCCCTGTGCCGGTGTAACGGTAAAGATGTTGCTGAACCATCGCAGCGGCATTCCCAAGTACGACCATTATATGGCCAGCCTGGGTTGGAACCGCCGCAAGATCATGAACAACCAGGATGTACTGGATTTCCTGATCGCCAACCGCAAAAAGATCGCTGTAGGCCGCCCCGATCGCGGCTTCAGCTATTCCAATACCAATTATGCCCTGCTGGCCCTGATCATTGAAAAAGTGAGCGGCCAGTTTTATGGTGACTTCCTCAAAAACACCTTTTTTGACTCCCTGGGCATGCGTGATACCTATGTATTCACCCGGGCCGATTCAGCCCGCAGCCTCCCCTCCTATTATTACAATGGCCGCCAATATGCCTTCGACTTCCTGGATATGGTATATGGCGACAAAAATATTTACAGTACGCCCCGCGACCTGGTAAAATGGGACCAGGCCCTGCGCAATGGCATGTTCAAACAATCCACCCTTGATGCGGCCTATACCCCTTACAGCAATGAAAAAGCGGGCACCCACAATTATGGTCTGGGTTGGCGCATGTATGTATTGAAAAATGGGAAAAAGCTCATCTACCACACCGGCTGGTGGCATGGCAACCGCACCATCTTCGTACGCTTAATAGAAGAGGATGTAACCATTGTAGCACTTTGCAACAACGACTCCCGCAATATCTATACCGCCAAAGAAATGGCCGACTATTTTGGCGATTATATGCAGCATACTGACCGTGGCGACGAGGAAGGCCGTGTAGCACGCAATACCGTTTCGCGCAATACGGTAGCACGCCACGCCGTAACACGCAAACGCTCCAATGCAACTGTCCGGAAATCATCTTCTAATAAACACCTGGTAGCAAAAGCCAAGGTAAAAACAACCAGGAAAAGAAGTACCACCACTTCTTACGCCGGCAAGGCAGGGAAGAAATAACGTACAAGTGAATGGCGAGTGGTATATTAGCTTAATCATTAGATAGCCATGCACATCTACTCCGCCAACGAGATCCGCGCCTGGGATGAATACACCATCCTGCATGAACCCATTGCTTCCATCGACCTGATGGAACGTGCTTCCTTCGCCTGCTATGACTGGTTGCAGCAATACCAACCTGACAATGCCAGTTATAGTATTTTTTGCGGCAAGGGAAACAATGGTGGCGATGGATTGGCCATTGCCCGTTTACTGGCCGATAATGACCAGCCCGTTACCGTGTATATCCTGGAGTTTGGGCACAAAGGAACCGATGACTTTCAAACCAACCTGGCACGCTTGCATGGCGGCAAAGCAGTGGTGAAGTTCATTTCCTCCGAAGAAAACATTCCGACTATTCCTGAAAACGATATCGTCATTGACGCTTTATTAGGGTCGGGCCTCAACCGGCCACTGGAAGGACTTACCGCTTCGGTAGTAGACCATATCAATCAAGGTCGCCAGCCGGTGATCGCCATTGATATTCCTTCGGGCTTGTTTGTAGACAGCAGTTCTACCAGCAATACCGTGGTCAGGGCTACCCACACCCTCAGTTTTCAATGTTACAAACTGGCCTTCCTGGTGGCAGAGAATGAACCCTTTGTTGGCCACCTGCACCTACTGGATATTGGCCTGCATCCTGATTTCCCACAGGAGCATTCTACCGCTCACCACTGGATCGATCAGGCCCTGGTACAAACCATTATCAGGCCACGCAATCAATTTTCACACAAGGGTACTTATGGTCATGCGGCTATAGTAGCAGGCAGTATGGGCATGATGGGTGCGGCCACCCTGACGGCCAGAGCCTGCCTGCGCAGCGGCGCCGGCAAACTCACCATGCATATCCCAGCCATTGGTTACACCATCATGCAGCTGGCCGTACCCGAAGCAATGACTTATACAGCCGGCAAAGACTATATTGAACTGGCCGTCAACCTGGCGCAATATGATGCCATCGGCGCCGGTCCTGGATGGGGTCAGCAGGCCAGTCACCAGGCGCTTTTGGAAAGCATTTTCCAACAAAGTAAAAAAGCACTGGTGCTCGATGCCGATGCATTGAACACCTTAGCCCAGCATCCTTCCTTACTGCAACAATTGCCTCCCAATACGATCCTTACCCCTCACCCCAAGGAATTTGAACGGTTATTTGGTAAGGCAGCCAATGATTTTGACCGCATCCAACTGGCCATCCATAAAGCTGCGGAACTAAAAGTAGTGATCGTCTTAAAAGGACGTTATACCCTGGTGGCAACACCTATTGGGATGACCTACTTCAACAGTACGGGCAATCCCGGTATGGCAACCGGCGGCAGCGGCGATGTACTCACAGGCATCATCACCGGATTAGCCGCTCAGGGATATGCGGCGACTGATGCTGCGATTGCTGGTGTATTCCTGCATGGACTGGCCGGCGACCTCGCCGTATCTTACACTTCCCAGCAATCCCTCATTGCTTCTGATATAATTGAATACCTCAGCGATGCTTTTCACCAATTGGTAGTATGATAGCCTACCGGAATTCCTCGCTGTGCAACCTGCCATTCTCCGTCAATCGTCAACACGTGACTGTCATTCATCAAACAATCTTGTGCTCCCCTCTTCCTGCCTGTTACTTCGCAGTACAAAACAAAACACATGTACAAAGCAGGACAAAGCGTAGTATTTTCAGCGGCAGTATGGTTGATTTCAGCGATCTTATTATTGACTCATTTTAATACCCAGGCCCAGTTGGGCGCTTCCTCCCTCAATGGTCCCGGCATCGCCTTCAATGCAGAATATTTACCGGCCTCCCGGTACATCCGACCCGAAGACAGTGTAAAGACCCAATCTACCACCACCATAAAGCGGTATACCCTGGGCGCTGCATTTAATTTGTACACCAAGGCCGATACAGCCACCCACCGCTTCCGTTCCTGGACACTCGGCATTAGCGGTAGCTATATGGAATTCACCAACAAAAAATATGAAAAGGAGATCATGCCCAAGCGTTTACTGGGCACACAGGTAGCGCTTCAGCACCTGCGCAATATCAGTCCCAAATGGTCCATTATGATCATGGCTTCGGCAGGCTTGTTTACCGATATGGAAGAGATCACCAGCAAAGACCTGTTTTTGAATGGCGGAGTTCTTTTCATCAAACAACAAAACCCGCATTTTGCCTATGGCTTTGGCGCTGTATTGACCAATTCCTTCGGCACCCCCATGGTATTACCTGGTTTCCTGGTACAATGGAATACCGGCAAAAAATTCAATGTAGAAATTGCCATTCCTGAAAAACTAAAGGTTTCCTATAAGCCTGCCAGCTATTGGGAAACTGCCATTGCCCTACGCATGAATGGCGGAATTTATGATGTCGAAAAAAGCAAGGATGGCCGCCGGTTATTGGGTTACCGCGAAGCCCTCGCCGGCTGGGAGAATAGTTTTTCCCTGACCAAAAACATCAGCTTTAATGTGGCCGCAGGCGCTACCCTGCTTCGCAGCGTTGATTATAGAAAGAAAAGCCTTTCCGAGCTATTTAAAACCATGCCCGAGCATAAGCTGGCCACCAACTGGTATGCCAGTGCAGGCATCCGTGTACAGTTCCCGCAATAGCAATGCCGGAGCTAACAATAATTCACTCATCTTTGTAATTAATAATCTTACCCTCTCTTATACATGAGTATAGTAAAACAATTGCGGTGGTGGCCCCTGATGGCTGTGGTGTGGACGTTGCTGGCCCTCGCCTCCTTTTTCCAGTTGCGCATCCAAACCAATGAGCCCAACAGTATCATCCTGAAATATGTAGTCAGTGTAATGGGCTGTTCTATCGTTGTCACCCATATACTAAGCGATGTATTACTCCCCTGGTGCATCAAGCGTAAACGATTGTTCTTGTTTTTCGGGCTGTTCCTGTTGGGGTGTATGATATTGGCTATTCCATTTGCCTTGATCGATATTGATTTTGCAGGTGGAATGCTGCCGGGAAAGTCCTTCTTCATCAAATGGACCAGCATGCTCATCAGCGCCTTATTGATCACCGGCAATATTTGTGGACTGCGTTTTTACCGGGAGCATGCCGTGATGGCCGAAAAACACCAGCAACTACAAACCGCCCACCTGGAAGCAGAATTAAAACTACTGCGCGACCAGGTGAATCCCCACTTCCTGTTCAATGTATTGAACAGTATTCACGTACTGATGCAAAAAGATGTGAAACAGGCGTCCTCTGTGTTGCTGAAGTTTTCTGATATGTTGCGCCACCACCTGTACGACAGTACCAAAGAATACATTCCGTTAAAAGCTGAAATTGGTTACCTCCAAAACTACGTGAATGTAGAAAAGATACGGTGGGGTAATGATGTGCGGGTAGAATGCCATTGGATCGATGTACCGGAGTATTACCACATTGTACCCTTCATACTTTCTCCCTTTGTGGAAAATGCTTTTAAACATGCCTCCCACGAACAGCCTGAATCCAATTACATTAAAATTGAGACCATCCTTACCGGCAACCGCCTCCTGATGCTGGTAGAGAACAGTTTTGATAAGGAAAATGCCGCACCCCGTTTCCGGGATGCGGGTGGTATTGGATTGGAGAATGTGCAAAAAAGGCTTTCCTTAATGTACCCCAACCGCCACCGGCTGGATATAACCAACAACAATCATGTATTTTTGGTCCGCCTTTCCATACAGTTAAGTGAAGTATGAGTACCATGAAATGTATCATAGTAGATGATGAAGCCCTGGCCCGGGAAGGCCTGGAGCAATATGCCCGGGAAATTGACTTTCTGGAACTGACAGGCAGTTATAAAAATGCCCTGGCTGCTCAGAATGCATTACGGCAACAGCCGGTTGACCTGATGTTCCTCGACATCAATATGCCCAAATTAAGTGGCTTATCCTTCCTGGAAACCCTGGCCCGTCCACCCATTACCATCATTACCACTGCCTATCCCGATTATGCCCTGGAAGGATTCAGGCTGGATGTACTGGATTACCTGCTGAAACCCATTTCACTGGAGCGGTTCATCAAAGCGGTGAACAAAGCCCATGATTATTACCTGCTGCAGCAAGCCGCTGTGCAGCAGGAGCAGGAACCGGCTGCAGCTCCCAATTATGTATTCCTGAAGCACAACCAGCTGTATGAGAAAGTGGTATTGGCCGATATTATTTATGTAGAGGCCATGCAGAACTATGTGGTGGTACATACCCTGACCAAAAAGATCATTGTACACCTTACTTTTAAAGTGATCGAATCTTCCCTGCCGGCCAGTGATTTTTTGAGGATACACAAATCCTATATCATCAACCTCAGCCATATACAAGCCATTGAAGGCAATACCGTTCATATTCACCAAAAGCTCATCCCAATCAGCCGCAGCCAGCGGGATGAACTGATGGAAAAAGTAGTGAATCGCGCCCTGCTTTCAAAAGATGGGAAAAAGGAAGAGTGACTCTTGAAGAAGAATGTATTTTAAAACGATTCATTCCTGACTACTATCTGCCTGGCCTCTAATTCATGCATGAGCATCTTCCAGGTGGAGAAACGCAGACTGCCGGCAGAATATAAGTTATCCCGGAAATCATACATGATCACCCTTAAAGAAGTGGACCTCCGGTGAGGGGTTTCAACAACCACCTCCCGGATATCTTTGATGGCATATACCTTTCTTTTCCAAAACCTGATCGGGTTTTTAATGATCAGGTAATGCTGGGTGATGACAAAATAATTCATTTGCAGGCTGGTCACACCAACCATCATTACGATTATTGGCAGTATCAGTAAAATGGAGGTAACACTACCATTTGGCCTTGCAACTGCTTCCCCCATAAAATAGACCATAAAGATCAGGACCGCCACACCGACAATCCCATGTATTGTCAGCAAATGATTGCCACTGTAAACCACGCCCTCCTCCCGAACATCCCTTTCCTGTAAACGATTATTGCCATTCACTGAACCATCAAACAAATTTTCCAGGTCACCATTTCGGGCCAGTAAATAATTCGCTCTTTCAAGGACGGTGCGCAAGACGGGCATATTACGATACAGGTCTGCCCACAAAAAAACCTTGCGTTCATCTTCCAACACGATCGTAGTTGCCTCTGTTGGCGAGGACATAAATAAAAACTTATTGGATTGCTTACCAGTTAATTCTATATACCGGATGGTATGCCATGGGTAGAAGGTGGATTTGAATAGAGTCGACAATCGGATTCCTTTTCCCGAAATAGTAATAGAAGGGAAACGAGTGAGAAAATAATACATGGAATAAATAAGAAAAGAGTACAATAGCAGTAGCACAAAAAAGCTTGACCCGGCAACAGAATTCCCTTTCTTCAGACCGACTATAATATCAACTAGAAATTTGGTACCTATGCCACCCAATATACCAACCGCCATCAACAGGACAGGCAAGATCAGCCAAATATTCCATTTACTTTTAATTGCTGTTTGCATGCAATAAAGTTATTGACCGGACAACAAAAATCCGGCTTTTTTTATTCTCGCAGCACTTCCGTACGCCAGCACTAACGTACCGGCTCTACCGATTGCTTCGGTTGCCGGAAATCATAAAACTGTACTCCCTGCTTTTGCAATAAGTTCAGATGTCCTTCCATTCTTTTGGAGAACAGATCGAAGTTCTTTTGCGCCGGTGCTGTCCAGGCAGCTTCAGCCAGTGCGCAAAGCCTTGGAAAGGTCATAAAATCGAGTCTTTGTTCCGTCCGGATCGTTTCCGTCCACACATTGGCCTGCAGTCCCAATACCAGTGGTAATTGCCCGGGTTGTACCGGATAATTCGCCACAGAAAAATTATACACCGATTCCAGGCCGGCATAGAGCTTTTTAGCGCCCCACTTACGACCAACCCTATGGATACTGTCCTGTACGAAGTCAAAATAAAAAGGCAGGCGCGGGCACAACACCACCGAATAACCTTTGGCTAAAGAAGTGGTCAGTTGCTGGGGATGTTCCTGCCGCCACCAGAAAACAATGGTTTGCTTTGGCTCCAGGCTGGCCTGCGTTACTTCATCCCATCCCAATACCTTATTGCCCATTTTAGCCAACGTATCGGCCATGCGGCGGATAAAATAAAACTCTACTGCTTTGGCATCTTTCAATCCCTTACTGGCCATCAGCTGTTGTATATCCGGATTGCTCATCCATTTTTCATTGCCAAAACTTACCTCATCACCACCAATATGGATCATTTGAGAAGGGAACAGTGCATCCGTTTCTTTCAGTATATCTGTTAAGTACTGGTAGGTAGCTTCCTTACCGGGATTGAAAGTAAACTCCGGATGTTTGGCCGAACCACCACCACTGTATTCCGGATAAGCGCGATTGGCCGCTGTGGCGTGCCCCGGCATATCTATTTCAGGGATCACCGTTATGAACCGGGCTGCAGCATAGGCCACCACCTCTTTGATCTCTTCCTGCGTATAATACCGGGCAGGCGCCAATGAATCCGTTTGGTTCCCTTTTCCACCGGTTAAAGCCAGTGCCGGATACTTTTTGACTTCCATCCGCCAGCCGGGTTCATCTGTCAAATGCCAATGAAAGCGGTTCAGTTTATAGAACGCCATCTGGTCAAGCAACTGCTTCACCTTGGTCATCCCAAAGAAATGCCTGGACTCATCGAGCATAAAACCCCGCCATCCATACAGTGGACTGTCGGTAATTTGCCAGCAGGGAATGACCGGTTCTTTATTGAGCGCCGCCAACTGCAACAGGGATATAACCCCATAATAAACACCGGCCGCCGAATTGCCTGTAATGGTCACTTCACGGGGATTCATGTTCAGGGTATAACCTTCGGCAGGTAATTGCTTCTTAACGGTCAACAACAATTTCACCTGCGAACCTTTGGCAGTTGTACCCAGCCTTACCTGGCTATTGTGCAGTTTGTTCAATTCCTGTTGCAGGTATTGTGCAATGGCTTGTAAGGAATCGCCCGATGCCACGATGGTCGTTTGTTGACCGTATTTGAATACACCACTTTGTTGTTTGGCAACCGATGGTTGCGGTATGACCGGGCAGGGTGTTTGCGCCCCTACATACTGAACCGAGAAGAGCAAGCAGATCCCAACGATACAATATCTCAACATGTTATTTTTTTGCATGATACATCCATGATTTCCGCGTTAAGATAATGTATTCATTTTGCGATTATAAGGGCAAACGATTGCGGATATTTTCACTTACGGCACAGCCCTTTACCCATGGGCAGCCGGCAAAAAACCGCAAGCGTTTTCATCGCAGGAAAAGCATAACAAAGCCCCTCTTTGATTATTGCCCGATCACTATTATATTTAATGCCTGTTTAACCTTCAAAACAACCTTCCATGAACGAAGTTTTCGCCCTCAACAATGAAAAAAGCTGGCAAGCGCTCTACCTGACAGATGACAAATTATTCGTCATTAACAGATCGTACGACAACCCCGAAGCCTTTATAAAAGGCTACAATGATGAAGGGCTGGGCCGCTTTTTGAAATCAAAGAAGGAAATTGAAGTATTTGCCATTTCCGAATTGCAGCATGACGAAAAAGAGCCGGTTGAATTAAACATCCGGCATGATGGCAAGAAAACCATGCTCAAGTTTAAAAGCAGTGCCGACCTGCAAGCGGTGACCACTTTCCTGTCTACCCAAAAGAAGTTCACCTACAAAACGCACCAGTTAAGCCCCATCAAGGCCATTCAGAGCCAGTTGATCGGTGTAGGCCTCACGTTAGTTTTTGGATGGGTTTTGTACGATGAAGCGAAAACCATTGAAGCAGGAGGTACCATTGAAATTTCAGGCCGCCGGGCCCTGACCAGGCGGCTGATGGCCTGGCTGGCCGAACAACTGGGCACCACAGGGATATTGCTCGTGGCCGGACTGGCCCTGGCAGCTTGCGGCTATTTTATTTACAAGAACCTGAAAACGCCACCTAATCAGGTGGTATATGCGTAATAAATACATAATCGAGAGGCCATCTTCCGGTTATATCGACAGGAGGATGGCTTTCTCTTGACTGGTAACGCAACAACACGATATAGAAGCCAAACCTATCCCCTGGCCGCATTACAGCCTCATTAAGCTCCAATCTCAATTACTTCACACAAGACACCGGGCTCAAATCCAGACTCCTTAAAATGCCTCTAATGGCCTACCACGCCATTACCTGTCCCGTCCTGAAATCACTTTACAGATTTGGGTAGGAAGTATGGACATCTAATTTTACCCAACAATGAGTTTAAACAAAAAGGAAGGCGCCGCACCTATTTATGACAACAGTTTGAAAATAGCTG